>Ga0268257_1000022_pt1 | contig 576736 bp, 515 predicted proteins | sample AgamicAtPrz_FD_200249 | JGI IMG/M metagenome (GOLD analysis project Ga0268257, IMG submission 200249) | Agave microbial communities from Guanajuato, Mexico - At.P.rz (v2) (version 3) | ecosystem: Host-associated > Plants > Phyllosphere > Phylloplane/Leaf | place: Guanajuato, Mexico | collected... | reverse complement strand
TTGCCTGGCGGCTGTAGCGCGGTGGTCCCACCTGACCCCATGCCGAACTCAGAAGTGAAACGCCGTAGCGCCGATGGTAGTGTGGGGTCTCCCCATGCGAGAGTAGGGAACTGCCAGGCATCAAATTTAGTGTGCTGATATGGCTCAGTTGGTAGAGCGCACCCTTGGTAAGGGTGAGGTCCCCAGTTCGACTCTGGGTATCAGCACCAGTAACAGACATGAGTTCGGCCAGAAAAGAATTTGCCTGGCGGCTTTAGCGCGGTGGTCCCACCTGACCCCATGCCGAACTCAGAAGTGAAACGCCGTAGCGCCGATGGTAGTGTGGGGTCTCCCCATGCGAGAGTAGGGAACTGCCAGGCATCAAATAAAAAAGCCCTGAACGACCGTTCAGGGCTTTTTGCCATTTCCGATTCAGGAAAATATCGCTTCTTTCTTTAAAGCCGCTCTCTTATCTCTTACGTGACAGCCGATTAAGGTTCAGGCGGGGGATAAAAAAACCTCTGCCAGCGCGGCAGAGGCGGGGGATAAGCCTGCTTTAGTGAATAACCTGTGACAGAAACGCGCGGGTGCGTTCAGATTGCGGATTAGAGAAGAACGTATCAGGCGGTGCCATCTCAACAATCTCTCCGCGATCCATAAAGATCACACGGTCAGCCACCGTACGGGCAAAACCCATCTCATGCGTCACGCAAAGCATGGTCATGCCGTCTTCGGCTAACCCAATCATGGTATCAAGCACCTCTTTCACCATCTCGGGATCGAGCGCTGAGGTGGGCTCATCAAATAACATAATCTTGGGTTTCATACACAGGGATCGCGCAATCGCTACGCGCTGCTGCTGGCCACCCGAAAGCTGGCCGGGAAACTTGTGCGCATGTTCAGCAATACGCACGCGTTCCAGATAGTGCATAGCCAGCGCTTCCGCTTCCTTCTTCGGCATTTTACGCACCCAAATCGGCGCTAAAGTACAATTTTGCAACACGGTCAAATGCGGAAAAAGATTGAAGTGCTGAAACACCATACCCACTTCGGTACGCACACGTTCAATATTACGTACGTCGTCGTTGAGGTGAATCCCATCGACAACAATGCGCCCCTGTTGGTGCTCTTCAAGATGGTTGATACAGCGAATGGTCGTAGATTTACCGGAGCCTGAAGGCCCGCACAGTACAATACGTTCCCGGGGTTTCACCTGGAGATTAATGTCTTTCAGCACGTGAAATTGGCCGTACCATTTGTTCACGTTCTCAAGCGAAATCATCAGCGCATCCGCTGCGTTAGTCATTACTTGTGTCATTTGAAACCTCAGTGCGATTTACGCCCGGTGTGGAAGCGCCTTTCCAGATACTGGCTATAGCGCGACATGCTGAAACAGAAAACCCAGTAGACCAATGCCGCAAACACATACCCTTCGGTCGACATGCCCAACCAGGCGGGGTCGACGGTGGCTTGCTGCACGCTACTGAAAAGATCAAACAGGCCAATAATGATCACCAAACTGGTGTCTTTAAACAGGGCAATAATGGTGTTCACCAAGCCTGGAATCGTTAATTTGAGCGCCTGTGGCAGGATCACTAATCCCTGCGTTTTCCAGTAGCCCAGCGCCAGCGATTCTGCCGCTTCATACTGTCCTTTTGGCAACGCCTGCAAACCGCCGCGCACGACCTCAGCCACATAGGCAGACTGGAATAAAATGACGCCAACCAGTGCGCGCACGAGCTTGTCGATCGTGGTGCCTTCCGCCATAAACAGCGGCAGCATCACTGAGGACATAAACAAGACGGTGATCAAAGGCACGCCGCGCCAGAATTCGATAAAAATCACCGACAGCGTGCGTACCACCGGCATCGACGAGCGGCGTCCCAGTGCCAGCAAAATGCCCAGTGGCAGCGCGCCCGCAATGCCCACCGAGGCGATAATCAGCGTCAGCGTTAAGCCGCCCCACTGGCGGGTTTCAACGCGTTCAAGCCCCAAGTAACCGCCATACAATAAAAGCCAGACCACCACGGGATAGAACACTGCCCAGCAGGCGATATAACGTCCACGGCGCGGTAACGCGCGGATAAACATCGGCACGATAGAAAGCAGGCCAATCACCAGCGCCAGATTAATGCGCCAGCGCAGTTCATGCGGATAAAGGCCATACATAAACTGACCAAAACGTGCGTGGATAAACACCCAGCAGGCACCCTCTTTGGTACAGTCGGCACGGGTCTCACCTATCCAGTTGGCCTGGAAAATGAGCCAGTTTAGAGCCGGTGGGATCACGCTCCAGATAATCCAGAGGCTAAACAGCGTCAGAAATGTGTTCAGCCAGCTGGAAAACAGATTTTTGCGCGCCCAGAGCCACGCTTTACCGAGCGGATTAGCAGATACCGGCGGTGTTTCATGAGTGGTAACAGACATACAGATCCCGTTCTCTTAACGCTCGACCAGCGCGATTTTGCGGTTATAGAGGTTCATCAGCAGCGAAATGCTCAGGCTGATAATCAGGTAGACCGCCATCGTGATGGCAATGGTTTCGATCGCCTGGCCCGTTTGGTTAAGTACCGTCCCGGCAAACAGCGACACCATATCGGGATAGCCAATGGCCGCTGCCAGCGAGGAGTTTTTCACAATGTTCAGGTACTGGCTGGTGAGCGGTGGAATGATTACCCGCATTGCCTGCGGAATGATCACCTGCCGCAGCGTGACCGGATTGGGCAGACCCAGCGAACGCGCCGCTTCACTCTGACCATGCGGAACCGACTGAATGCCGGCGCGGATCACTTCAGCGATGAAAGAAGAGGTGTAGATCGACAGTGCCAGCGTCAACGCCGCCAACTCTGGAATCATCGCGAATCCTCCCCGGAAGTTAAACCCGCGCAGCGTTGGGACATCCCAATGCGTTGCCGCGCCAAACAGCGTATGGGCAATGAGCGGGAGCAGCACCAGCAGGCCAACCGCAGCAGGCCACGTACGACGAAGCTGACCGGTTTTGAGTTGATGTTTACGGTTGAAGCGGAACAGGGCAACACAGCCGGCAATCGCCAGCGCGAGCGCAATCACAAACGGCCAGGTGCCGGGCGCGTAAGTTGGCCATGGGATATACAAGCCGCGGTTGCTGACAAACGCCAAATCGAAAGCATTAAGCGCCTGACGCGGTCCCGGTAAATTGCGCAGCACAGCAAAATACCAGAAGAAAATTTGCAGCAGCGGCGGAATGTTTCGAAACGTTTCGATATAAATCGTAGAAAGCTTACGCAGCAGCCAGTTCTCAGAGAGCCGGGCGAGGCCAATGGCAAACCCCAGCACGGAAGCGAACACAATACAGAGCGCAGAGACCAGCAGCGTATTGGTCAACCCCACTAAAAAAACGCGCGCGTAGGTGTCGCCTTCGGTGTAGTCGATCAGATGTTGGACGATGCCAAAGCCTGCGCTGCGCTCCAGAAAGCCGAAGCCAGACGTGATGCCACGATTAGCCAGATTGATGATGGTGTTGTGGATCAGATATCCCACGACGGCGATCACAGCGACAATAGCGATGAGTTGGTAAAGCCAGGCGCGAACCGCAGGATTACCGAATGAAAAATCCCTTTTTACGGTTGGGCGTTGCGACATGTTAAAACCTCAGTCAAGAAAACGTCTGGGCACCGCAGGTGCGCGGTGCCCGACTTGCAGCGCAGAACTTAGCGTACTGGCGGGGCGTACTGAATGCCGCCTTGATTCCAGAGCGCATTCTGGCCACGCGCAATTTTCAGCGCGCTGTCTTTGCCGACGTTGCGGTCAAACACTTCCTGATAGTTACCCACTTGCTTAATGATGTTGTAAGCCCACTTGTTATCCAGCTTCAGGTCTTTGCCGAAGTCGCCTTCAGCGCCTAACAGATGGGCCATATCTGGGGTGGCAGGCTTCGCCACTTTGTCATCCACGTTTTTAGAGGTGATGCCCATTTCTTCTGCATTAAGCATCGCGAACAAGGACCATTTCACGATGGTGAACCAGTCATCATCACCGCGACGCACCACCGGGCCCAGCGGCTCTTTGGAGATCACTTCCGGCAGTACGATGAAATCGTCAGGCTTGCCCAGCTTGATACGCAGCGCATAGAGCTGAGACTGGTCAGAGGAAAGGGTATCGCAGCGGCCGCTGTCGAGTGCCTTGGCCGACTCATCAGAGCGATCGAAGGTCACTGGCGTGTACTGCATGTTGTTGGCTTTGAAATAGTCGGCCACGTTCAGCTCGGTATCGGTACCCGCCTGAATACACACGGTGGCGCCGTCCAGCTCTTTGGCGCTCTTCAGGCCTGCTTTTTTGTGCGTCAGGAAGCCGATGCCGTCGTAATAGTTAACGCCCGCGAACAGGAAGCCCATGCCGCCGTCACGCGATGACGTCCAGGTGGTATTGCGCGAAAGAATATCCACTTCGCCCGACTGCAGAGCGGTGAAGCGCTCTTTTGCCGTCAGTGGCGTGTATTTCACTTTGCTTGCATCACCAAACACGGCGGCAGCCGTAGCGCGGCACACGTCCACGTCGATACCGGTGAATTTACCGCTGGCGTCAGCATAGGAAAAGCCAGGCAGGCCGTCGCTGATGCCGCATTGCACGAATCCCTTCTTCTTAATGGCGTCCAGCGTGGCGCCCGCATGTGCTTGTTGAGCTACGGCCAAAAGTGAGGCTGCGGCAACCAGGGTAGAAAGCATCATTTTTTTCATAAAGCATCCTGTGTAGCGTGGTCGTGTGTTGTTATGTTTGCACGCACTTTGTTGTGCGCTGTTATCTGTCTGCGGCTGTTGCCATCCACGAGTTTGCAAACCTGATGCCAGGTTTGCGAAGTCCTGAATTTAAGGGGAAAACGTTTCTCTGCCAGGCGGTATCAGAAGATTCTGACTACTATCGCGCACCAAAAGGCGGCATGACGAGACGACGCGATCACATTTAGTGCAAAAAGTTTCACGTCAGTGAAGCAGTGTGAGCTATCGCTCATGAGGAAATGTACGTTTTTATAGCGTTGCGGCTGAAACAGCGCAGGATCACATATGACGCGGGATGCGGGGCCTTTCAAACGCCCGCGAGAGATGCTTCATAACAGGGCAACGAAGCGGCAGCGCAGGTAAAGACGTGACGGCAGTGATTGCAACTATCGTTACCATTTGCGCGACAACTGTTTCATCGGGTGTGAGCAGGTGGAGAGGGCGGGGCAGATCACAAACAAAAACGCCAACCCGGAGGTTGGCGTCAGTACAGCGAGAACCAATCAGTTCATGCCGTATTTTTTTAGCTTCTTACGCAGAGTACCACGGTTGATACCCATCATCAGCGCTGCGCGAGTCTGGTTGCCACGGGTGTACTGCATCACCATGTCCAACAGAGGCTGCTCAACTTCAGCCAGCACCAGCTCATACAGGTCACTTACATCTTGACCGTTCAGTTGAGCAAAATAGTTCTTCAGTGCTTGTTTAACCGAATCACGCAGTGGCTTTTGCGTCACCTGATCCTGTGAGTTAACGGTAGAAACAGTCAGTACGTCAGAATTTACGCGTTGTTCGAACATAGTTCTTTCAGCTCTTTATTTCGTTTACGCAAGATTTTCGAAGTATGCCTCCAACGCCTCCAGCTGTTCGCTGGCATCCTCAATGGCGTTGAATGTGCGCCGAAACTGGTCGTCAGGGGCACTTTCCTGTAAATACCAGGAAACGTGTTTTCGGGCTATACGGTATCCCTTGCGCTGACCGTAAAAGTCGTGCAGCTCCCGTATATGTCCAATCAGCATGTGCTTCACTTCAGCCAGCGGCTTCGGTGCCAGCAGCTCCCCTGTGTCCAGATAATGCTGGATTTCCCGGAAGATCCACGGTCTTCCCTGAGCAGCACGGCCAACCATCAGAGCGTCAGCTCCAGTATAGTCGAGCACTGCTCTGGCTTTATGCGGGTCAGTAATGTCGCCATTCGCGATAATCGGAATGGAAACGCTCTGCTTAACTGTCCGAATGCTGTCGTATTCAGCTTGCCCCTCAAACAAACAGGCGCGCGTGCGGCCATGGATGGTGAGAGCCTGAATGCCACAACGTTCAGCCAATTGGGCAATATCAACACAATTACGATTATCTTTGTCCCAGCCAGTGCGAATCTTCAGCGTGACCGGTACGTCCACCGCATTGACCACCGCACGGAGAATCGATTCTACCAAGTGCGGATACTGCAGCAGCGCGGAGCCAGCCATCTTACGATTCACTTTCTTCGCCGGGCAGCCCATATTGATATCAATAACCTGCGCGCCAGACGCAACGTTAATTTGCGCGGCCGCCGCCATCTCATCGGGATCGCATCCGGCAATTTGCACGGCGCGAATACCGGGCTCGTCACTATGCACCATACGCAAACGGGATTTGTCACTGGCCCAAACTTCCGGGTTAGATGACAGCATCTCTGAGACAGTCATGCCGGCGCCGTTCTCGTAACACAACGTGCGAAATGGCTTATCGGAAACTCCGGCCATAGGCGCAGCAATGAGGCGATTACGAAGCTGATGGTGTCCAATGCGCATGAAGAAGAAGTGACCTTAACTGTTCGCAAGGCGGCGTATATTACGCATTTTTTAAAGAAGATGAAAGGCCAAACTTTGAACAATATCGCCATATTCCCAGGGGGAAATCTCGACGGTGGCAATCATTTTTTTAAAAGTTTATAAATTTCATAACTTTAAAAATATAAGGTGAAATTGTATACAAACGTTTTTCTTAAAAATTGCGCTAAATCACAACATAAAAAGCGCTACAACAGGCAATTCGCCAAAGAAATGGCGGCCTGAGAACGCGTATTTGTCCGTTTATACACCAGCGCAGCGCGTACTTTTCACCCGTAGCGAACAGCGCAAGCGTGCAGGCCAGCAACGCGGCTGGCCCGCTACCGACTTAACGGCGTATGCCGGTGATGCGGCACCACTCTTCTTTTTCTGCCACCGGATCCAGCGCGAATTGTTCCGCGTAAGCTTCGCAGACGGCCTCAGCCTGACTGGCAAGCACGCCGGAAAGGCCGAGGTGGCCGCCAGCCGTGGGCAATACGCTAATCAGGGGGGCCAGCTCGCGCAGCGGACCGGCGAGAATATTGGCCACGACCACGTCTGCCTGCAGATTAGCGGGCTGCTGATGAGGCAAATAGAGCGACAGGCGATCGGCAACGCCGTTGCGTTCAGCATTGTCCCGGCTGGCCTGAATGGCCTGCGGATCGATGTCGATCCCAATCGCTTGGGCGGCCCCGAGTTTTAACGCCGCAATGGCGAGAATACCCGAGCCACAGCCGAAATCGATCACCGTCTTGCCCTGCAGATCGAGGCCATCCAGCCAGCTCAAACACAGGGAGGTCGTTGGGTGGGTGCCTGTGCCGAAGGCAAGGCCGGGATCGAGCATGACATTGACCGCATTCGGATCCGGCACGTCGCGCCAGCTAGGGCAGATCCATAACCGCTCCCCAAAGCGCATCGGGTGAAAGTTATCCATCCATTCGCGCTCCCAGTCTTTATCTTCAATCTGCTCGATTTTATGGCGAAAACCGCTTTGCAGCAGCGGATGCTGGCGCAGTTCTGCCACCACGTCGGCCATGTCGGTTTCCGCATCGAACAGACCGATTACATCTGTATCGCCCCATAACAGGGTCTCACCCGGCAGAGGCTCGTAGACCGGATTATCGTGGGTGTCCTGAAAAGTGACCGATACCGCACCCGCTTCCATCAGCGCGTCACTCAGCGTTTCGGCATGGGCGCCGGTGCTGTTAATTTTAATTTGAATCCAAGGCATAGCGTTTCTCTTTATTTCACCGCGGCAGCATCGCGCGCGTCAGGCGATCTGCCAAACAGGTTTCCGACCAAAAAGGCCAGGAGACTTAAGGATAGGGAGGGGACAATCGGATGAAAGCCCCCCAGTTCAATCTTCAGGCTGGCCAGCAACGTATAACAGCCTGCGCCCACGACCATGCCGCATAGCGCGCCGCTGGCGTTGGCGCGCTCCCAGTAGAGGCCAAGCACCAGCGGCCAGAGAAAGACCGCTTCAAGCCCGCCAAAGGCCAACAGGTTAAGCCAGATAATCATATCGGGCGGATTCCACGCCGCCAGCATCAGCAGGGCGCCCAGCGCAAAGGTGATGATGGCAGACAGTATCCGCAGGCGCGGCTCGTTTTCGCTGTGCTGCGGCGCAATACGCAGGTATAAATCTTTGATCAGCGTAGCGGAAGATTGCAGCAGTTGAGCATTGATGGTCGACATGATGGCGGCCATAGGGGCGGCCAAAAAGATCCCGGCGGCCAGCGGTGGCAACACGGTAATCATCAGCGTCGGGATCACACGGTCCGGCACGGCGAGATCGGGAATAATGGCCCGACCCAGCGCGCCTGCCAGGTGCATGCCGAGCATCAGGATCACCACCACCAGCGTACCCAGCACAATGCCGCGGTGCATGGCTTTGCTGCTTTTATAGGAAATACAGCGCACGGCGGTGTGCGGCAGGCCAATCACCCCGAAGCACACCAGCACGGCAAAGGAGCCGAGGAAGGTCGGCGTAATCACATTGCCGACGCCTTCTGGCGCCACCAGCTGCGGATCGATGGCGTGCAGCGTGGTCACGGCATTTTCCAACCCACCGGCCCGATGGATCACGGCAAACAGCAGGAGAAAGGTGCCCACCAACATCACCATGCCTTGCATGGCATCATTGAGCACGCTGGCGCGAAAGCCACCCAATGCGGTGTAAAGGGCGATGGTGCCGCCGAAAATCAGCAGTCCGGTGTCATAAGGAATGCCGGCAGCGGTCTCTAGCAGGCGCGCGCCGCCGATAAACTGCACCGTCATTGCCCCGACAAACGCCACCAGTAGCGCAATGCTTGCCAGCCAAATCAGCAGCGGACTGCGATAGCGACCATAGAGCATGTCGTTAAGCGTAATGGCGTTATAACGGCGGGCCAGAATGGCAAATTTCTTGCCCAGCACGGTCAGTGATAACCACACGGCAGGCACCTGAATCATCGCCAGCAGCACCCAGCCCAGCCCATATTTATACGCAGCGCCAGGACCACCAATAAAGGAGCTGGCGCTGATATAGGTCGTGGTGATGGTCATCGCCAATACAAAGCCGCCCATGGATCGGCTGCCTAAAAAGTATTCCGACAGGAAGCTTCCAGTACGCTGTTTGCGCACCGCAAACACCGACAAGCCGGCAATCAGCACCAGATAGCCCAGCAGCGGCAGGATGATTTCATTGTCCATCCTGATCCTCCAGTGACATATCGCGATATATCAGGCGTACCATCAGCCAGCACAGCCCGGTAAACAGCAGGGGGGCAAACACGCAGGACAGTTCGAACCAGCGCGGCAGGCCTGTTATTCCGCGCGCTTCACCGCCTAACCAGGCAGAAAGCCCCCAAACGGCGAGATAAGCCAGCGCCAGACCCAAGGCCCAGCGCGCTTCCTTACTCGCCTGCAAATAACGCCAATCCATTATGTAACCTCAACGGCAACAAAAATGAAAAAGGCCGGTATCACCGGCCTCTGCTTTTCTCTGCGCTGCGCTTACTTGTCGTGCAGGCCGAGTTTTTTCTCCAGGTAGTGGATGTTGGTGCCACCCTGCTGGAAGTTTTCGTCGGACATGATTTTCATCTGCAGCTCGACGTTAGTCTTGATGCCGTCGATGATCAGTTCCGCCAGCGCATTTTTCATGCGCGCGATGGCCACGTCACGGTTTTCGCCGTAGGTAATCAGCTTACCAATCATGGAGTCATAATACGGCGGTACGCTATAGCCCGCGTAAATGTGTGACTCCCAGCGCACGCCAAAACCACCAGGGGCATGGAAGCGCGTGATTTTACCCGGGCTTGGCAGGAAGGTATTGGGATCTTCGGCGTTGATACGGCACTCAACCGCATGACCGCGCACGATAACATCTTCCTGTTTGATCGACAGGGGCTGACCAGCAGCAATACGTAGCTGCTCTTTGATCAGATCCACACCGGTAATCATCTCGGTGACCGGATGCTCTACCTGAATACGGGTGTTCATCTCAATGAAATAGAACTCGCCGTTTTCGTACAGGAACTCAAAAGTACCTGCACCGCGGTAGCCAATTTCCACACAGGCTTTAGAGCAGCGCTCGCCGATAAAGCGGCGCAGTTCTTCTGTGATGCCCGGCGCAGGTGCTTCTTCGACGACTTTCTGGTGACGACGCTGCATGGAGCAGTCGCGCTCAGCCAGATAGATGGCATTACCTTGGCCATCAGCCAGCACCTGGATTTCAATATGACGCGGATTTTCAAGGAATTTTTCCATGTAAACCATGTCGTTATTGAACGCCGCTTTGGCTTCCGCTTTGGTCATGCCAATCGACTGCTCAAGGTCTTTTTCGTTGCGTACGACACGCATGCCGCGACCGCCGCCGCCGCCGGAGGCTTTGATGATAACGGGATAACCGATGCGCTTAGCGATGGCACGGTTTTTATCCATGTCATCCGTCAGCGAGCCGTCTGAACCCGGTACCGTAGGGACGCCCGCTTTTTTCATCGCGGTGATAGCAGACACTTTGTCGCCCATCAGGCGAATCGTATCTGCTTTAGGGCCGACAAAAATAAAGCCTGAGCGCTCAACCTGCTCGGCAAAATCGGCATTCTCTGACAGGAAGCCGTAACCTGGGTGAATCGCCACCGCACCGGTAATTTCGGCCGCGGAGATCAGCGCAGGAATGTTCAGATAACTTTTGACCGACTGCGCCGGACCGATACACACGGTCTCGTCCGCCAGCAGCACGTGCTTCAGGTCGCGGTCCGCGGTGGAGTGCACAGCCACAGTCTTGATGCCCAGTTCTTTACAGGCACGCAAAATGCGCAACGCGATCTCGCCACGGTTAGCAATTACAATTTTATCCAGCATGCTTCGCCTCGTTATTCGATAACGACCAGCGGCTCGTCGAATTCAACCGGTTGGCCGCTTTCTACCAGGATCGCCTTCACAACGCCGGACTTATCGGCTTCGATCTGGTTCATCATCTTCATCGCTTCAACAATGCACAGCGTGTCGCCGGCATTGACTTTCTGGCCCACTTCCACGAACGCTTTCGCATCCGGGCTAGGCGTACGGTAGAAAGTGCCCACCATGGGTGAGCGCACGATGTGGCCGCTAACTTCTGGCTTAGCCGCTTCAACCACAGGTGATGAAGCAGGCGCAACGGCGGCTGCCAGCGCAGGCTGCGGAGCAGGGGCAGCCCAAGCCTGTTGCATAACAGGGTAACCGGCGTTTGCAGGTGAACGGCTGATGCGAACAGACTCTTCGCCTTCGGAGATTTCCAGCTCTGAAATGCCGGACTCTTCAACCAGTTCGATCAGTTTTTTAATTTTACGAATATCCATGAGTGTGGTTCCGTACTCTGTTTAATTGGAATGTGACAGGCGTTTTATTGCCGTTTGTAAAGCCCATACGTACCCATCGGCGCCCAAGCCGCAAATCACGCCGGAGGATACGTCAGAAAGATAGGAGTGATGCCGGAACGGTTCGCGTGCATGCACATTCGAGAGGTGCACCTCAATAAAAGGAATGCTGACCGCCAACAGCGCATCACGCAGCGCAACGCTGGTATGCGTAAAAGCCGCCGGATTGATAATGATATAATCCACGTTGCCACGGGCTTCATGAATACGATCAATCAGCTGAAACTCAGCGTTCGATTGCAAATGGCTTAATTTCACATGGTGCCGATCGGCCTGTGCGGTCAAATCGCTGACGATATCTGCCAGCGAGGTATGGCCATACTTATCAGGCTCGCGGGTGCCCAACAAATTTAGGTTGGGGCCGTTTAAAAGCAGTATGTGAAATTTGTGCGCCATCTTGCTGCTATCTCCTGCCATCAGTGAGGCATCGCGTAAAATACCGCGACATCTTCCATTTGTCACTCTTCAAAGAGTGAAAAACAAGGCTTCGCTTGCAATAAAGCCGGGCATTATATCCGTTTCGTCGCAATTAGCAGCAAAATACTGGTCTTATCTGCGAAGTTGATCGGATGCGGCCCGAGGGCCACACCTTTTAACAGAGATCGGGGCAGGAAAACAACTGCGCGAAGATTAGCGGGTGAAGAGTTTGCGCAACTTATTATAACGCCATGCTAACAGCAGGGCAGCCAGCAGCGCATAGATCCACGGCTGAGGTGAAAACACTTTCACTGACCACAAATAGTGGATAGGCGCGAGAATCGCGACAAGATAGACGGCGTTATGTAGCGTTTGCCAGCGACGACCCAGTTTGCGCTGCGCGCGCTGGAAGGAGGTGATCGCCAGCGCAAACAGCACCAGCCAGCTGATCATACCCAGCAGCAGGTACGGGCGCGAAACCAGTTCTTTGCCCAACAATTGAAGATGATCATAACCCAGCTCCAGTAGGTAATAGCTGGTGAGGTGCAGGCTGGCCCAGGCAAAACACCACAGGCCAAGCAAACGGCGCGTGCGGATAAGCAGCGGCTGTTTAAGCTTGCGGGTGAGCGGGCTGACGAGCAGGGTGGCCAACAGTAACTTTAACGCCATTCTGCCGGTAAAATGCTGAATATCTTTAGCCGGATCGGCGCTCAACCAACCTTGATTGGCGGCGATAATGAGGTAAACCAGCGGTAAACATGCCGCCAGATGCAGGGCGACTTTTAACCAAGTGATATGGCGTAGGGTTAATCGCACTTAGTAGTTCTCCCGCAAATCAAGCCCGCGATACAGCGAAGCAACCTGGTCGGCGTAACCGTTAAACATCAGCGTGGGCTGACGCTCCACTTTCAAAATGCCGCCCGCACCGATGAAGCGCTCGGTGGCCTGCGACCAGCGAGGGTGGTCAACATGCGGATTCACGTTAGCGTAAAATCCATACTCATTGGCCGCAATTTGGCTCCATGTTGTCGGCGGACGATCGTGCGTTAGCGTAATTTTCACAATCGACTTGATGCCTTTGAAGCCATACTTCCACGGCACCGTCAGGCGAATCGGCGCACCGTTTTGCGGCGGCAGCGCTTTGCCGTACACCCCGGTGCTGAGCAGCGTCAGCGGATGCATAGCCTCATCGAGACGCAACCCTTCCACATAGGGATAATCAAGACCACCGCCGATGAAGCGATCTTTTTGCCCGGGCATCTGATCGGGCGCATACAGCGTTTGAAAGGCGACATAGCGCGCATTGCTGGTGGGTTCAGCTAACTTCAACAGCTTATTGAGCTCAAAACCCACCCAAGGAATGACCATCGACCAGGCTTCCACGCAGCGCATCCGATAAATACGCTGTTCCATCGCAAAGCGTTTAAAAATATCATCCATATCCAACGTCATCGGCTTGGCCACTTCGCCTTCAATGCTGATTTTCCACGGATCGGTTTTCAGGCTGCCCGCGTTGGCGGCAGGATCGGCTTTATCAAGACCGAACTCATAAAAATTGTTGTAACCCGAGACTTTATCGAAAGGCGTCAGCGGCAGATCGGCCTGCCACTCTGCGGGCTTGGTGAACTGTAAATCGCGCCCGGCAGGCGCAGGCGGACGGTCGTTCCCCTTGAACCAGCTCAAAATATCGGCCTGAGCTGCGCCGGGCAGGCTGGCTGTGGCGGCGCCTAAACCCAGTGCTTTTAACACCTGACGACGGCGCATATTAAAAATGCTTTCCGGCGTAACGTCGGCTTCTGTGAGGCGTAACTTTTGCTTCATGGCACTCTCCAGCGAATAGGTTTTCAGCCAGCATGATGAACGGCAGGGACGTAAGCCAGACAGCCGCAAAAAATATGAAATTTCCTGGCCGGCCCGGTGAATTGAGAATAGGACGAAAAGTTTCCTCTGAAACGCAGAGCGTCACACTTTGACGATATACTGCGCGATGCAGAACAGAATGGCACCAGAAGACAGCGCTATCAATATCGCGCTGGCACTGATTCACCTCACGTTTTGTGATATTTTGCTCGGGTTTGCGCCAGGCAGGTCGGCGCTGACAGTTTTCTACTGTTTATAACCGCAGTGGTGCAGGCACAGGGATGCGATTAACAACGAAGTTTTCTGCGTGTATTACCTTATTAAGCTTACTGGCCATGTTATTGATGCTGGTGGGCTGCGCATTCAGTTTTATCTGGCTGTCCCAGCAGCGCGTCGAGACGCGCGTACAAACGCTCGCTACGGAAGTCGACAGCGCACTTGCCCAGCAATCGCCGCAGGCGCTCACGGAGTGGCTGCGGCGAATCATGCCGGTGATTAACGCCGAACAGATTGCGCTGCACGACGGCAACACGGACATTTTTACGCTTTCACGGCATGAAAACCCCATGCTGGAAGATGAACCTAACCGCTTTATTCAGTTTGACCTGCCGCTTTTACACTCTCCTGATCTTACGCTGCGCGTGGTGGTGCTCGATCCGGCCAAAACCTGGTTTCGCTCCTTCACGGGCGCCTATACCTTAGTAGTACTGCTGACGGTGGTGGCAATCATGGCGGCGCTACTGGCCATGACCCATCGCTGGCTGACGCGCCGCTGGTCTAACATGGAGCGGCTGGAAGCGCGCGCAGAGCGCATTCTTGCGGGGGAGCGCCTCCCGCGCAGTCCACACGCCGCAGAGTGGCCTCCCAAAGCCAGTAACGCAATTGATGTGCTGCTTAACGATTTGCAGGACGCGGGGGAGCAGCGATTGCGCATTGATACGTTAATCCGCACTTTTGCCGCCCAAGATTCACGCACCGGCCTGAATAATCGACTGTTCTTTGACAATCAGCTGGCAACCTTGCTGGAAGATCAGGAAGACGTGGGCACACACGGCGTAGTGATGATGGTACGCTTGCCCGATCTGGATAACCTCAATGAAACTCTTGGCCCCGCGCTGGTGGATGAGTATCTGTTTGACCTCATTAATATGCTCTCAACCTTTGTGCTGCGCTATCCGGGTGCGCTGCTGGCGCGCTATTTCCGCAGTGACTTCGCCGTGCTCTTGCCTCACCGCACGTTGAAAGAAGCCAATGCCATTGCGGAACAGCTGATCAACGCCGTGGATTCACTGCCGCCCATGCGCATGGTAGATCGCGACGATCTGCTTCATATCGGCATTACGGCCTGGCGTAGCGGCCAGAGCGTGGCGCAGGTCATGGAAGAGGTGGAGATGGCAACGCGGCGCGCGGCGCTGCAGGGTGGCAATAATTGGTCGGTAGGTGATGGGAATACGCTGGATATGGGGCGAGGCAGTGTAAGATGGCGCACACTGCTGGAAAACACCCTGAATCGCGGTGGTCCGCGCCTATATCAGAAGCCCGCGGTTCGGGTGGATGGCAAAGTGCATCATCGTGAAATCCTGGCGCGCGTGTTCGACGGCGATAAAGAAGTGGTAGCCGCTGAATTTATGCCGCTGGTGCAGCAGCTGGGATTAGCCGACGGCTGGGATCGTCAGCTCGCGATGCGTATTGCCGCGCTCGCGGAAGTATGGCCGGATGAGACGCTGGCACTGCCCATCAACAGCGACTCACTCCTGCAGCGGCCTTTCCAGCGTTGGTTACAATCGCTGTTGCTGCAGTGCCCAAAATCACAAAGAACGCGATTTTTGTTTGAACTTGCCGAGGCGGATGTGTGTCAACACCTCAACCGTCTGGTGCCCGTGGTGCGCACATTGACCGCCTTCGGCTGTCGTATTGCCGTGGTGCAAGCGGGCTTGACGGTCGTCAGCAGCGCGTACATTAAGCAGTTTCCCATTGAGATTGTGAAGCTGGATCCCGGCCTGGTCCGCAACATTGAGCGGCGCACAGAGAATCAGCTGTTTGTGCGCAGCCTGCTGGAAGTGTGTAAATCCACACCGACGCAGGTTTTTGCCACTGGCGTGCGCACCCGCGCAGAGTGGCAAGCGTTGGCAGGGTTAGGTATTGCCGGCGGCCAGGGCGATTTCTTCGCGCCTTCGTTGCCGGTGAACAGTAATGTTAAGAAACATTCGCAGCGCTATCGAATTTGAGCTGTGAATGGATAGGCAAATCAGGCGTTTTTTTATGCATGAGCGCCCGGTTGAACGGCGTAAATGTTAAATTTTATGTCGGACTTGATCCGCGATACGCGGCTGAATTTGCGTTGAAAACGGCGTGTTAGCGCGGTTTATCGGTGGTAACCGGTAAACGCAGCCGCCCTAAAGCGCATTCAGAACATTTTTTCACCGAAGCCGAACGTTTTTGCGCCTTGTGGCGGCTTCGCGTGGTTGGTAAAGTAAGCGGATTTTATTTTCCGCCCCCAGCTTGCAGGATTATCCCTTAGTATGTTTAAAAAATTTCGTGGCATGTTTTCCAATGACTTGTCCATTGACCTGGGTACTGCGAATACCCTGATTTACGTAAAAGGACAAGGCATCGTGCTGAACGAGCCTTCCGTCGTGGCTATTCGTCAGGATCGCGCCGGCTCCCCAAAGAGTGTAGCGGCTGTTGGCCATGATGCTAAACAGATGCTTGGCAGAACGCCGGGCAATATCGCAGCTATCCGCCCGATGAAAGATGGCGTGATCGCCGACTTCTTCGTCACGGAAAAAATGCTGCAGCACTTCATCAAACAAGTGCACAGCAACAGCTTCATGCGTCCCAGCCCGCGCGTCCTGGTGTGCGTGCCGGTCGGTGCCACACAGGTTGAGCGTCGTGCCATCCGTGAATCCGCGCAAGGCGCAGGTGCGCGTGAAGTGTTCCTGATTGAAGAACCGATGGCGGCCGCGATCGGCGCTGGCCTGCCGGTTTCCGAAGCCACGGGCTCTATGGTTGTCGATATCGGTGGGGGTACCACTGAAGTTGCCGTTATCTCCCTGAACGGCGTGGTTTACTCTTCTTCCGTGCGCATTGGTGGCGACCGCTTTGATGAAGCCATCATTAATTATGTGCGCCGCAACTACGGTTCACTGATTGGTGAAGCGACTGCGGAACGCATCAAGCATGAAATCGGTTCTGCCTATCCAGGCGACGAAGTGCGCGAAATTGAAGTGCGCGGTCGTAACCTTGCCGAAGGCGTACCGCGCGGCTTTACGCTGAACTCAAATGAAATTCTGGAAGCGCTGCAAGAGCCGCTGACCGGCATCGTGAGTGCGGTGATGGTTGCGCTGGAGCAGTGTCCACCGGAGCTGGCGTCGGATATCTCAGAGCGCGGCATGGTATTAACCGGCGGTGGCGCACTGCTGCGTAACCTGGATCGTCTGCTGATGGAAGAGACCGGTATTCCTGTGGTCGTCGCAGAAGATCCGCTGACCTGCGTCGCGCGCGGCGGAGGTAAAGCACTCGAAATGATCGACATGCACGGCGGCGATTTGTTCAGCGAGGAGTAACGCCTCACCAGGCTGAGACCGTGGTCAAATTGCGCAGGGAGTAGCGCCAATCGACGCTGTAAACGACGGCGCGATGCGTCCAGCCCTGGAAGCGTTGGTCATGTGGCTAACGCTTCTTCCCTGATGTCGAGGAACACGCAGATTTTATGAAGCCGATTTTTAGCAGGGGGCCCTCCCTGCAGTTGCGCCTCTTTCTGGCTGTGATCGTGGCTATTGCGATTATTATCGCCGATAGTCGGGTGAGCACCTTTTCGCAGATTCGCAACTATTTGGACACTTCGGTAAGTCCATTTTATTTTCTGGCTAACGGGCCGCGACAGCTTCTGGACGGTGTGTCAGAAACGCTGGCGTCCCGCCAACAGCTGGAAATGGAAAACAAAGCGCTGCGCCGCGAGCTGTTTTTGAAAAACAGCGATCTGCTGATGCTGGGCCAGTATAAGCAGGAAAACGCCCGCCTGCGCGAGCTGCTGGGATCGCCGCTGCGCCAGGATGAGCACAAAATGGTGACGCAGGTGATCTCCACCGGCACCGATCCTTACACCGATCAGGTGGTCATCGACAAAGGCAGCGTAAACGGCGTTTACGAAGGCCAGCCGGTCATCAGTGACAAAGGCGTCGTGGGGCAGGTCGTGGCGGTAGGGCAGCTCACCAGTCGCGTGCTGTTGATTTGTGATGCGTCACACGCACTGCCGATTCAGGTGCTGCGTAATGACATTCGCGTCATCGCGGCCGGTAACGGCTGCAGTGAAGATCTTCAGCTTGAGCATCTGCCGGGCAATACGGATATTCGCGTGGGCGATGTGCTGGTAACCTCAGGCCTCGGCGGCCGCTTCCCGGAAGGTTATCCGGTTGGCGTGGTCTCCTCGGTAAAAGTGGACACGCAGCGTGCCTATACGGTGATTCAGGCCCATCCGGCTGCGGGTCTCCAGCGCTTGCGCTATCTGCTGCTGCTGTGGGGCGCGGATAAAAACGGCGACATGCCAATGGCGCCTGATGAGGTGCATCGCGTGGCCAACGAGCGCTTGATGCAGATGATGCCGCAGGTGCTGCCGCCCGCAGGGGAAATGGGGCCGCCCGCGCCTGAGATGAGCCAGTCCACGCAGCAAATGGGGCCGCCGGCACCGTCAACCAGCAGCCGTTCGCAAGGGAACTCCGCGAACACGCGCGGAGGCCAGCCTTGAGTCGATATCGCAGCCAGGGCCGTTGGGTTATCTGGCTGTCCTTCCTGGTTGCCCTTATCCTGCAAATCATGCCGTGGCCGGAACAGATATACATGTTCCGGCCTTCATGGCTTTTGCTGATCCTGATTTACTGGGTGCTGGCCCTGCCGCACCGCGTCAACGTTGGCAGCGGTTTTCTGCTGGGGGCGATCATGGATCTGGTGGCGGGCTCCACGCTGGGCGTTCGCGCGCTGGCTTTCAGCATCATTGCCTATCTGGTCGCGTTCAAATTCCAGCTTTTCCGCAATCTGGCGTTGTGGCAGCAGGCATTAATGGTTATGGTGCTGTCGCTGGCGGTGGATGTCATTGTTTTTTGGGCTGAATTTTTAGTGATTGATGTCTCATTCCGGCCAGAGATCTTCATGAGTAGCGTGGTCGACGGCATTCTCTGGCCTTGGCTATTCTTATTGATGAGAAAAATTCGCCGTCAGTTCGCCGTTCAGTAAGGAAAAGAATGATAACCCTGTATCTTGCCTCCGGTTCACCGCGTCGACGTGAGCTGTTAACACAGCTTGGATTCGCTTTTGAACGCCTTGCGACTGAAGTGGTTGAGGAGCGCCAGGCGGGTGAGTCAGCAGAGGCTTATGTGCGTCGCCTTGCGCATGATAAAGCGCGCGCGGGCGTGGCGGTCGCGCCGCAGGATCTGCCGGTGCTGGGTGCCGATACCATAGTCGTGCTCAACGGCGACGTGCTGGAAAAACCGCGCGATGCGGCCCACGCTGCCGAGATGCTGGGCCGACTCTCAGGACAAACGCATCAGGTGATGACGGCCGTGTCGCTGGCAGACACCCAGCAAGCGTGTGCGTGCCTCGTGACCACGGACGTGACCTTTCGCACCTTGACGCCGGATGACATCACGCGCTACATCGCAAGCGGCGAACCCATGGATAAAGCCGGTGCGTATGGCATACAGGGCGTGGGCGGCAATTTTGTGCGCAGGATCAATGGAAGTTATCACGCCGTAGTGGGATTGCCGCTGGTGGAAACCAGCGAGTTGCTGAGTCATTTTCAGTCACTGCGCGCTAAGGGGACAAGATGACGGCTGAACTATTGGTAAACGTTACACCTTCTGAAACACGCGTCGCCTATATTGATGGCGGCATCCTGCAAGAAATCCACATTGAGCGCGAAGCGCGACGCGGCATCGTTGGCAATATTTATAAAGGCCGCGTCAGCCGGGTGCTGCCGGGTATGCAGGCGGCATTTGTGGATATCGGCATGGATAAAGCCGCCTTTCTACACGCCTCCGATATTATGCCGCATACCGAGTGCGTCGCCGGTGACGAAAAGAAAAACTTTGTGGTGCGCGATATCAGCGAGCTGGTGCGACCGGGCCAGGACTTGATGGTGCAGGTGGTAAAAGATCCGCTGGGCACCAAAGGCGCGCGCCTCACCACTGACATCACTTTGCCTTCTCGCTATCTGGTCTTTATGCCGGGTGCATCGCACGTCGGTGTGTCACAGCGCATTGAAACCGAAGCCGAGCGTGAGCGTCTTAAGGCCGTGGTGGCGGCGTACTGCGACGATCTCGGCGGATTTATCATCCGCACCGCGGCCGAAGGGATCGGCGCAGAAGAGCTGGCGCAGGATGCAGCGTTTCTCAAGCGTCTCTGGAGCAAAGTCAGCGAGCGTAAAAAACGCAATCAGACGCGCTGCCTGCTCTACGGCGAGCTGGCGCTGGCGCAGCGCATTCTGCGCGATTTTGCCGGTGCCGCGCTGGATCGCATCCGGGTCGATTCGCGTCTGACCTGCGACCTGCTGGTGGAGTTCACGCGGGAATATATCCCCGAAATGGCCAGTAAGCTTGAGCTTTACACCGGCAAGCAGCCGATTTTTGACCTGTATGATGTCGAAAATGAGATTCAGCGCTCGCTGGAGCGCAAGGTCGAGCTAAAATCTGGCGGGTACCTGATCATCGATCAGACAGAAGCCATGACCACGGTGGATATCAATACCGGCGCGTTTGTTGGGCATCGCAATCTTGAAGAAACCATCTTCAATACGAATATCGAAGCCACGCAGGCCATTGCGCGCCAGCTGCGGTTGCGCAACCTCGGCGGCATCATCATCATCGACTTTATCGATATGAACAATGAGGATCACCGCCGCCGCGTGCTCCACTCTCTGGAGAGCGCGCTCAGTAAAGATCGGGTCAAAACGGGCATTAACGGTTTCTCCGCGCTGGGACTGGTAGAGATGACGCGTAAGCGCACCCGGGAAAGTATTGAGCACGTGCTGTGCGCCGATTGTCCGGTATGCAAAGGGCGTGGCACGCTGAAAACCGTTGAAACCGTCTGCTATGAGATTATGCGGGAAGTGGTGCGGGTGCATCATGCCTATGACTCCGATCGCTTCCTGGTTTATGTGTCACCGGCTGTGGGTGAAGCGCTGAAAAGCGACGAATCCCACGCGCTAGCCGAGGTGGAAATTTTTGTCGGCAAACAGGTCAAAGTGCAGGTGGAGCCGCTCTATACCCAAGAGCAATTTGACGTTGTCATGATGTAAAGCCTGCGGCGGTGAACACCGTAACCCAACGAACAACAAGGAGAGGTGTGTGAGGCGGTTGCCGAGGATTTTGTTACTGCTGCTCGCCACAATCATCGTTATTGTGGCGCTGCTGGTCAGCGGGCTGCGCCTCGTGATGCCGCACCTCAATACGTACCGCAGCGAGATTTTGCAGGCGCTCTCTCACGCCAGCGGCGTTGCGGTGCAGGCGGATGAACTGCAAGGAAAGTGGGAAAACTTTGGTCCCACGCTGCAGGTGCGCGATCTTCAGCTTGATATGCAACAAGACGGCACGCTGCACATTGGTCGGGTGACGCTGGCGCTGGACGTCTGGCAGTCGTTACTGCACTGGCGCTGGCAATTCCGCGATCTCACCTTTTGGCAGCTGCAGCTGGAAACCAATCATCCGCTGCTCGCCAACGATGCCAATAAAAACAGTTTCCGCCCAGGGCAAATCAATGAGCTGTTCCTGCGGCAGTTCGATCACTTTGATCTGCGCGACAGCCGCATCCGCTTCCTGACGCCGTCGGGTCAACACGCCGACCTCGCGATTCCGCGCCTCACCTGGCTCAATGAAAAAAATCGCCACCGGGCCGAAGGCGAAGTGAGCCTCTCCAGCTTCACCGGCCAGCACGGTGTGGTGCAGGTTCGCCTTGATTTGAACGACGTGAATGGCTTGCTTAACGATGGCCGCATGTGGATGCAGGCGGATGACGTGGATGTGCGCCCGTGGATCGGCCCTTGGCTACGCGATAATACCAGTCTTGAGAGCGCCCGTTTTAGCCTTGCCGCTTGGGTGAATCTGCGCGATGGCGAGCTTTACGCGGGCGATCTGCTCCTGCGCAAAGGCGGTGCGCGCTGGCACGGGGAGGAGGGCGATCACCAGCTGCAGGTCGATGGCCTGACGGCGCACCTGGCGCGCTTCCAGAATGGCTGGAGCCTGTCCGTGCCGCAAACCCGACTGCGCACTGACGGTATTGCCTGGGCGCCAGGGCACGTCGCGCTATTATGGAAACCCGAAGACAAGCAGATGCTGGGGAGCAGCAGCGCGGCAGAACTTCGCGTGCGCGCCACTCAGCTCGACTTAGAACGGCTGGCGCCCATTGTTCCGCTGTTTAAACCGCTTACGCCGATGCTGCTGGAGAACTGGCAGGCGCTGCAACCGCGCGGTCATCTCGATGCGCTGGCACTGGATATTCCGCTCGACCAACCCGAGCAAACGCGCATGCAGGCGACGTGGCGCGATCTGGCCTGGCAACAGTGGAAGCTGCTGCCGGGCATCAGCAATTTGAGCGGAAGCGTCAGCGGCAGCGTTAGCGATGGTTTGCTCAATGTCGCAATGGGACAGGCGGAAGTGCCTTACGGAGAGATGTTTCAGGCGCCGCTGCAGATCAAGCAGCTCAACGGCCAGCTGCGTTGGCAGCATGATGCGCAGGGCATCACGCTGGAAGGGCACAACCTCGATGTCCAGGCGCGATCGCTGTGGGCGCGCGGGGATTTCCGCTACCAGCAGCCGCGCAACACCGCGCCGCGTCTGGATATTCTGGCGGGGATTCGCGTCACGGATGCCGGTGATGCCTGGCGCTACTTCCCGGTACCGCTGCTGGGCCGTTCACTGACTCATTTCCTGAGTGAATCGATTAAAGGCGGGCAGGTCGATAACGCCACGTTGTTGTTCGCGGGCGATCCCAGTCAGTTTCCGTTCAAACACAGCGACGGCCTGTTTGAAGTCTGGGTGCCGCTGCGTAACGCGACCTATCAGTTCCAACCGGGCTGGCCCGCGTTGAAAAACCTCGACATTAATCTTGATTTCCTCAACGACGGTCTGTGGATGAAGGCGGATAAAACCCAACTGGGGGACGTCGAGGCGCGCAATGTGAGCGCGATCATTCCGGATTACCTGAAAGAAAAACTGCTGATCGAGGGCGACCTCAGCGGACAGGGCCAGCAAATTGCAGACTACTTTGCGCAAACGCCGCTGAAATCAACGCTGGGTGCGGCACTGGAGCAGCTGCAAATCGGTGGCAACGTCAAGGGCAAACTGAACCTCGATATCCCGCTGGATGGCGAGCAAGTGCACGCCAGCGGCGAAGTCATGCTCAATGATAACCGTCTGCACATCAAACCACTCAACTCTACGCTGGAGCACCTTTCCGGCCGCTTCCGCTATGACAACGGTAATCTCGACAGCGACGCCATGCAGGCCACGTGGTTTGGCCAGCCAACGGACATCCGCTTTAGCACGCGCGAACAGCCCAACGACTTTGGCGTCAACGTGAAGCTACAGGGCAACTGGCAGCCAGCACAGCTAAAAATGCTGCCCGCCGCGGTAGGGCATGAACTGCACGGTAACGTGCCGTGGCAGGGCAATGTGGATATCACGCTGCCCCATCAAGGCGGTGCGCGCTATAAGGTGGATCTGACCGGAGATGGAACAAAAGTAAGCAGTCACTTACCCTCTCCGCTGGACAAAGCGGCCGGAGAAGCCATGCCGTTTGCCATCAATGCGGCTGGCGATCTTAACAGCTTTACGCTTAGCGGCAGCGTCGGCGAGCGGCATCGCTTCAACACCCGCTGGCTGCTTGAACCGCAGCTGCGCGTCGATCGCGGCATCTGGCTTAACGACGCCAAGACCACGCCGCCGCTGCCTGCGCAGCGCGGCATGGTGCTCAATCTGCCGCCGCTGGACGGTGAAGCCTGGCTGGGACTGGCCGGCGGTGCGGCGGGCGGTAAACGCAACGCGCAAGGGGAAACCGAGGTCGGAGGCGCGCTGCTGCCGGGCGACGTTACGCTGCACACACCGGCACTGAACCTGGGGGGGCAGCAGTGGCACGACGTCAACGCGACGGTCACGCAGGGCGTGAGCGGTGATACGCAACTGCAGCTGGAGAGTCGGGAAGCGCGCGGCAGCCTGCAAACCGCTCAGCGCGGCCCGTGGCGTATCAACCTTCAGTATCTCTATTACAATCCCGAATGGCCGACGAAAAAAGGTGACGCCGCCGCTGCCTCGTCAGGGGCGGCATCAGACCCGATTGACTTCCGACGCTGGCCAGCGCTGCAGTTTAACTGTGACGAGTGCTGGCTGCGCGGACAGAAGTTTGGTCACATGCAGGCTAACCTTACGCCGCAAGGAGAAAAGTTAGCGCTTACTAACGGCTCGGTGAATACCGGCAGCGCTACGCTAAAAATTCAGGGTGAATGGGTGAACGCGCCCGGAAGCCAGCGCACGTCGTTAAAAGGCAGCCTGAGCGGTAAAAACATTAATGATGCCACTAACTGGTTTGGCATGAACACGCCGCTGCGCGACGCGCCCTTTAAGATCAACTATGACCTGCACTGGCGTTCCGCTCCGTGGCAGCCGTCAGAAGAGACCCTGAGCGGCACCCTCACTACGCACTTTGGTAAAGGGAAAATCGCCGATGTCAGCACCGGTCGCGCCGGTCAGCTGCTGCGTTTAGTGAGCTTTGACGCACTGCTGCGTAAGCTACGCTTTGATTTTAGCGACACCTTCAACGAAGGCTTCTGGTTCGACTCGATTAACGGCACTGCCTGGATTGAAAACGGCGTGATGCGCACGGATAACCTGCTGGTAGACGGGCTGGAGGCGGATATTGCGATGAAAGGCAACGTTGACCTGGTGAAGCGCCAAATTGATATGGAAGCGGTGGTGGCGCCGGAAATCTCCGCGTCGGTTGGCGTTGCTACCGCGTTTGTGGTGAATCCGGTGATTGGCGCGGCCGTGTTTGCCGCCAGTAAAGTGCTCGGCCCGCTGTGGAATAAAATTTCCCTGCTGCGCTACCACATCAGCGGGCCGCTGGATAAACCGGAAATTGATGAAGTGCTGCGCAAACCGCGCGAGCAGGATAAGAAGTGAATTTGACGCCGCCGGGGAATTGCCGCAGGCTATGACTATCCGCGCATAAATTAAGTGAGAAACGATGACTCTGAATCTGGTAAGTGAGCAGTTACTAGCTGCGAACAGTATTAATCAGCAGGACCTTTTTTCCCTGTTAGGGCAGCTCTCAGAACGTCGTCTGGATTATGCCGATCTCTATTTCCAGTCCAGCTTCCATGAATCCTGGGTGTTGGAAGATAAAATCATTAAAGACGGTTCCTGGCATATCGATCAGGGCGTGGGCGTGCGGGCCATTAGCGGTGAAAAAACCGGCTTTGCCTATGCCGATCAAATCACGCTTAACGCCCTTCGCCAGTCGTCTGAAGCGGCGCGCAGCATTGTGCGTGAACAAGGTGACGGCAAAGCGCACACGCTCTCTGCGGTGGTGAACCGGGCGCTCTACGCGCCAATTAACCCGCTCGACAGCCTGACGCGCGAAGATAAAATCGCGCTGCTCCACCGTGTCGATAGCGTGGCGCGTGCTGCCGATCCGCGCGTACAGGAAGTGAATGCCAGCCTCACCGGCGTGTATGAGCAAGTGCTGGTCGCTGCCACCGATGGCACGCTGGCGGCGGATATTCGCCCGTTGGTGCGTCTCTCAATCAGCGTTCAGGTCGAAGATCAGGGCAAGCGCGAGCGTGGTGCCAGCGGCGGCGGTGCCCGTACCGGCTACGCCTTCTTCCTCGAGGATGAGAACGGCGACGTGCGCGCTGACGCGTGGGCGCGCGAAGCGGTCCGTCTGGCGCTGGTTAACCTCGCAGCGGTTGAGGCACCTGCCGGGACGCTGCCCGTGGTCCTGGGCGCAGGATGGCCGGGCGTGCTGCTGCATGAAGCGGTGGGTCACGGCCTCGAAGGCGATTTCAACCGCCGTGAAACGTCGGTCTTCAGCGGTAAAATGGGGCAGCAAGTGGCGTCGTCGCTTTGCACCGTGGTCGATGACGGCACCATTGAAGGGTTGCGCGGTTCTCTGGCGGTAGACGACGAAGGCGTGCCGGGCCAGTACAACGTACTGATTGAAAACGGTGTCCTTAAAGGCTATATGCAAGACAAGCTGAATGCGCGCCTGATGGGCGTACCGCCAACCGGCAACGGGCGGCGTGAATCCTACGCCCACCTGCCGATGCCGCGCATGACCAACACCTACATGCTGGCCGGTCACTCTACGCCGCAGGAGATCATTGAAAGCGTGGAGTACGGCATTTACGCACCGAACTTTGGCGGCGGCCAGGTGGACATCACCTCCGGTAAGTTCGTGTTCTCAACGTCAGAAGCCTATCTCATCGAGAACGGCAAGGTCACGAAGCCGGTGAAAGGTGCGACGCTCATCGGCTCTGGCATTGAAGCGATGCAGCAGATCTCCATGGTAGGGAATGACCTTGCGCTGGATAAAGGCGTAGGCGTCTGCGGCAAAGAAGGACAGAGCGTGCCGGTCGGCGTAGGACAGCCCACGCTGAAACTGGACAAAATCACGGTAGGCGGCACCGCCTAACGGGTTTCTGACCAAGGCGGCCTCTGGGCCGCCTTTACGATCGGTGCTGTTGATACTGCTGCGTGACCTGATTGAAATAGTCCGTTAGCGCATTAATGCACACCTGCACTTTCAGCGGCAGCTTATCTTTTTCCGTATACAGCGCATACACCGGGCGCGGTTCAGAGTGGTAGCGGGAAAACAGAATATCGATCTCACCCGCGTTGATCTCATCAATGACCCACATCAACGGCACGTAGGCGATGCCGCAGCCGGCTTTGAGCCAGCGAATCAGCGTTTGTGAATCGTTGGTGACGAAGCGGCCCTGCGGCGTTAACCGCGTCACCGCGCCTTCTGGCGCCACCAGCTCAAAGGTATTATCCGGCCGCACGCTGTATTCCAGCCAGGAAAGATTGTCGATTTCGCCCGGCTTCTCCGGCGTGCCGTGCTGCGCCAGATAGTGCCTGGCGGCGCATACCACCATCGGCATGGCACCAAGACGGCGTGAAAACAGACTGGAGTCTTGCAGCGCGCCTACGCGCACCACCAAATCTAATCCGTTGGCGATGAGATCCGGAGCCGGGCTGCCGGTCACCAGGTTCACGCTGAGGCCCGGATACTCGCGCAGCATGTCGCTGGTCATCGCCGCCAGCACGTTCTGCGCCATGGTGGAGGAGCAGCCAATGCGCAGCACGCCAATCGGCGTATTGTTAAAGGCATAGAGCTGCTCGTGCACCTGTGAGGCCTCCGCCAGCATGCGACGGCAGCCCTGGTAATAAATTTTACCCGCCTCCGTCAGGCCGAGGCTGCGCGTGCTGCGGTTCAACAGTTTGACCTGTAGCTCATCTTCCAGTTTGGCCACAATCTGGCTAATCGACGACACGCTAAGATGAAGCTGGCGGGCAGCGGCGGTAAATGAGCCCAATTCAACCACTTTGGCGAAGACGGACATGCCTTTTAGTCGTTCCATTGTTTACTCTGGCTAAAAAGTGATTTAGGTCACATTATGTAGAAAACGTATAGTCAAGCGCGTTATTATACGCCCGCTGTGTTTGCGGGTTGCACCCCAACGCGGCAGCGTTTGCCCGATGATACGCTATGATTAGCGCAATACGGCCTGAATGTTGCTCGCTGTTTCTTTATATCCCCTGATTTTTATCCTACGCGACCACGACGCGGGGCAGGTTTCTGTGCAATCCGGCAAGGTCGAACTAAGGAACCGAAATGAGTGTGCTGCCGGTATTTGTCGTATTCGGGCTATCTTTTCCGCCCATTTTCATTGAATTGCTGGTGTCACTGGCCTTGTTCTGGCTGGTGAAACGCGTGCTGACGCCCAGCGGCATCTATGATGTGGTATGGCATCCCGCCCTGTTTAACACCGCACTCTATTGCTGCGTGTTCTACCTTGTCTCCTGTTTATTCGTCTGAGGTTTTTAAGTGAAAGCGCTTATAAAAAAAATCGCGCGTTACGCGATTACGCTCCTGCTGGTTGTCATCGCCGTGGTGATCATTTTCCGCGCTTGGGTGTTTTACACCGAATCGCCCTGGACGCGCGATGCGAGATTCTCGGCCGATGTGGTAGCGATCTCGCCAGACGTCACCGGCCTGATCACCGATGTGCCGGTGCATGACAATCAGCTGGTGAAAAAAGGCGACACGCTGTTTGTGGTTGATCGTCCACGCTACCAGAAAGCGCTGGATCAGGCTGAGGCTGACGTCGCCTACTACCAAGCGCTGGTAAGCGAGAAGCGCCGGGAAGCCGCGCGCCGCAACCAGCTGGGCACCAGCGCGATGTCGCGCGAAGCCATTGAACAGGCGAACAACGATCTGCAAACCAGCGAGCACCAGCTGGCGAAATCGATCGCCACGCGCGATCTCGCGGTAATCGATCTGGACCGTACGACCATCAAAGCGCCGTCCGACGGCTGGGTCACTAACCTCAATGTGTATGAGGGGGAATTTATCACCCGCGGTTCGGTGGCGGTGGCGCTGGTACAGCAGCACTCGTTCTACGTGCTGGCCTACATGGAAGAGACCAAGCTGAACGGCGTACGTCCTGGCTTCCGCGCGGAAATCACGCCGCTGGGCAGCAATACCGTGCTGCGCGGCACCGTGGATAGCGTCGCGGCGGGCGTGACCAACAGCAGCAGCAGTGTTGACAGCAAAGGCATGGCCACCGTTGACTCCAATCTGGAGTGGGTGCGTTTGGCGCAGCGCGTGCCGGTGCGCATTCGGCTTGACGTGCAGCCGGGTAATCGCTTCCCGGCGGGCACCACGGCTACCGTGGTGATCACCGGGCAAAACGATCGTAAAACGCAGGCGTCGCCGATGGCGCAGTTCTTTAACCGCCTGCGAGAGTTCGGTTAAGCGGAGGCGCTATGATTGAGTTTTTACGCTTTCCGGTAAAGCTCACCTTTGCGCTGGTCGCGGCGCTGATGATTGGCTTTCACCTGAATCTGGAAACGCCGCGCTGGGCCGTGATGACCGCCGGTATCGTCGCCGGCGGCACCGCCTTTGCGGCGGGTGGCGATCCCTACTCTGGCGCGCTGCGCTATCGCGGCATTCTGCGCATCATCGGTACGTTTATCGGCTGTATTGCCGCGCTGACCATCATGATTGCCACCGTGCGCGCGCCGGTGGTGATGCTGCTGCTCTGCTGCTTGTGGGCGGGTGCCTGCGTCTGGCTCTCTTCGCTTATCCGCGTTGAAAATTCCTATGCGCTAGGCCTGGCGGGCTATACCGCGCTGATCATTGTGGTGACGGCCGATGCCACCGGCGGTTTAACGCTGGCGCCGCAGTTTGCGGTGGAGCGCTGCAGCGAAATTGTGCTGGGCATCCTCTGCGCCATCCTGGCCGATATGCTGTTCTCCCCGCGCTCCATCAAAAAAGTCATTGACGCTGAAGTGGAGGCCCTGCTGGTGGCTCACTACAAGCTACTGCAGCTGTGCGTCGCGCACGACAATAAAGACGAGGTGGATAAAGCCTGGAGCGCGCTGGTACGGCGCACCACGGCGCTAAACGGCATGCGTAGCCAGCTGATGATGGAGTCGTCGCGCTGGCAAAACACCAGCCGCCGTTTGCAGATGCTGAATACGCTGTCGCTGACGCTGATCACGCAGGCGGCGGAGACCTTTTTGATTCAAAATTCCCGTCCCGACTACATTCCTTCTCAGTACCGGTTGCTGATCGAGAAAGAGGCCAACAGCGCCCACGATGTCCACAAGCGCATGAAGGTGATGCGACGTCTGATTGCCGCCACCAGCAAAACGGCGCCGATGACGGTGGCAAGCTGGGTGGGCGCGGCGACCGAGTACCTGCTGCTGATCAAGGGCGTGCGCAGCAATAGCCGCATTACCGCGCTGGAGGAGCGGATCCTGCAACGCGAAGTGGTGATCCAGGCCCGTTCGGCGGAAACGCACCATGCGATGATCAACGGCATTCGCACCTTTGTCGCTACCGCGCTGGGATCGCTGTTTTGGCTCTACACCGGCTGGGCGTCGGGCAGCGGCTGTATGGTAATGCTGGCGGTGATCACCGCGCTGGCGATGCGTATGCCGAATCCAATCATGATGGCCAAAGATTTCTTCTACGGCATGGCGTTTGCCGTGCCGCTGGGCATGCTCTATTTCATGGTCATCTTACCTGCCACCCAGCAAAGTGCGCTGCTGCTCTGCATTGCCGTGGGGGCGCTGGGTTTTGTCGGCGGTATTTTCGTCCAGCGCCGTCAGATTGGCACCTTGGGCGCGCTTATCGGTACCATCAACGTGCTGGTGCTGGATAACCCGATGCAGTTTGAATTTCACGTGTTCCTGGATAATGCCCTTGGTCAGTGGATTGGCAGCTTTGTCGCCATGATGGTGATTCTGCTGATTCGCGATAAATCGCGCGCGCGCACCGGGCGTAAGCTGTTAAACCGCTTTATGTATGCCGCCGTCGCCGGGTTAACCACCAACCAGGCGCGCCGTCGGGAAAACCATCTGCCGGCGCTGTACCAGCAGCTTTTTCTGCTGCTAAACCTGTTCCCCGGCGACATTGATAAGTACCGCATCGCATTGACGCTGATTATCGGGCATCAGCGCCTGCGCCGCGCTGAAGTACCGGTAAACGCCGACCTCTCTGCCTACCACCGCCAGCTACGCGCCACGGCCGACCAGGTGATTTCGGCCAGCAGCGATGAGAAGCGCCGCGCGTACTTTGAGCAGCTGCTGAGAGAGCTGGAAATCTATCAGGAAAAACTGCATCACTACGCGGCACCGGAGAGCGTGATCGAGCCGGTTAAGCGGCTCACGATGATGCTGGATAAGTACCAGAACACGCTCATCCAAATCTGAAAAAGGCCGCTGTGGTACGCAGCGGCTTTTTTGTTTGCCCCGCTTAAGCAAGCCGGCGGATATTGGCATCTATACTTTTCTGGCAGGTTTTATACTGACAGGAGAAAACTGATGTCCACCTCGTTGCAGCAGCACCCCCTTTTCAAAACCGGTTACTTCGTCGCGGGCCAGTGGCAGCGCGCCAGCGCGACCTTTGATGTGATTAACCCAGCCACGCAGGCTGTGCTGGCTCAGGTGGCGAAAGCCGGGAAAGCGGAAACCGAGCAGGCGATCGCGGCCGCGCAGCGGGCCTTTCCGGCCTGGCGTGAAAAAACCGCCAAACAGCGCGCCGATATCCTTCACCGCTGGCATCAGCTGATCATCGAGAACAAAAGCTGGCTGGGTGCCCTAATGACCGCAGAGCAGGGCAAACCGCTGAAGGAAGCTGAGGGAGAAGTCGAATACGCGGCCAGCTTCATCCAGTGGTTTGCCGAGCAGGCGCGTCGCGCCAACGGTGAAATTATTCCCCCTGCCAAGCCGGGATCGCGCATTCTGGCCACCCGGGAGCCGGTGGGCGTCGTGGCCGCGATTACCCCGTGGAACTTCCCGATGGCGATGCTCACCCGCAAGCTCGGCCCGGCGCTGGCTGCGGGCTGTACCGGCATCATCAAGCCCGCCAATAATACGCCGCTTAGCGCGTTTGCGCTGGTTGCACTGGCGCAAGAAGCAGGCGTGCCGGACGGTGTGCTGAATGCCGTGGCGGGTGACACACACGCCATCAGCGACGCCATTATGGCCAGCCCCGCGGTGCGTAAAATCTCTTTTACGGGCTCGACGGCGGTGGGAAAAACCTTGATGCGCAATGCGGCGGAGACCATGAAAAAAGTGTCCATGGAGCTAGGCGGCAACGCGCCCTATATCGTGTTCGAGGATGCCGATCTTGATGCGGCGGTGCAGGGCGCCGTTGCCAATAAGTTCCGCAATGCCGGGCAGGTATGCGTGAGCGTCAACCGCTTCTTTATCCACAGTTCACTCTACGATCGTTTTGTTGATCAGCTGGCGGAGGCGGTCAGCAAGCTCAAAGTTGGCAACGGGATGGAAGAGGGCGTTGTCGTGGGGCCGCTGATCGAACCTTCCGCGCTAGAAAAAGTGGAAGAGCATGTGCAGGATGCCGTCAGCAAAGGCGGCAAGATCTTAACCGGCGGTGAGCGTCACGCGCTGGGCGGTAACTTCTGGCAGCCGACGGTCATCCGCGATGCCAATGAAAATATGAGGCTGGCGCAGGATGAAACTTTTGGTCCCGTTGCAGCCTGTTTCCGCTTTGATAGCGAAGCGGAGGTGATTGAGCGCGCCAATGCCACGGAATATGGCCTTGCCGCTTACTTTTATACCCAAGACCTGGCGCGCGTGTTCCGCGTCTCGGCGGCGCTGGAGGCGGGTATGATCGGCATCAACGAGTGTGCGGTGTCCACAGAGGTCGCGCCGTTTGGGGGGATCAAGGCATCGGGCTTAGGCCGCGAGGGATCGGTACTGGGCATGGAAGAGTATATGGAGGTAAAAGCGTTACACATCGGTGGGCTGGGCTAAACGAACGCGGAAACCAAGCGCCGTGCACGGTGGAATACGCTTGCGCTTCTTCCGTGCAGTAAAAGTCGAGTAAAAAAGGAGCGGGATAAGCCGCTCCTTTTTTCATTTGTATCAGCCCTAAAAAGGGCCCCGCCAGGCGGGGCCAAAGGGTTCGTCAGGGGTGACGAGGAATTACTTATACAGTTCCGCAGTGACGTGGTAGCTGTCACCGGTGTTCGCTTCCACCACGCGATAGGCGCTGGCACCCTGCGCGTCAGCTTTTTGTGACAGCTGGGCGCGGTAATCAATCGGTGCGCCGCCGGAACCGCTGATGGTAATGATGCTGCCAGTAGGTTGCAGAGTTTGCGCCTGTTCGTTAGTGACCAGCTGTGCCGCAGAGGCACCGAAGGCAAACAGTGAAAGAAGGCTTGCGGCTGCGAGAGTTGTTTTGATTTTCATCTTGGATCTCCACGTTTCAATCAACAACCTGCGGCAAACATCATTGGGGCGGGTCGTCGATTTTGATCAGACGCGGCAGGCGCCTGAGACGTTAAAAAGGTTGATTATTTGTACAGTTCAGCCGTGACGTGCCAGGCATCGTCGCGGTTACTTTCGATAATGCGATAGTGGCCCGCACCCTGCGCGTCCGCTTTCTGTGACAGCTCAGCGCGTACGTTTTGCTGGTCACCATCGATACCGCTCAGGCTGATGGTTTGATTCAACGGCTGCAGGTTCATCTGCGCAGCCTGCTGGTTAGAAACCTGCGTAGCAGCGCTGGCACCAAAAGAAAGCAATGAAGCCAGCCCCACTGCGGCAATCGCGAATGTCTTTTTCATGATTTACTCTCCAGGGATGATATCTGGCAACCTGGGAGGCAAACGCCTCTCAAATCGGTCGCCGTTACGTCGCTTCTTACTGGTGGTGCTTACTTGTACAGCTGCGCGGTAGCGTGATAGCTGTCACCGGTGTTGGCTTCAATCACACGGTAGGCGCTTGCACCTTGCTGTTCCGCTTTTGCGTTCAGTTGCTGGCGGATATCCATTGGGGAGCCGCCCACGCCGCTGACGCTAACGGTGCCCACGGATTGCAGATTCATTGCCTGTTCGGCGTTGATAGATTCTGCTGCGACTGCACCAAATGACAGGGCAGAGAGAAGGCTTACGGCAGCGATAGTAGTTTTAATGTTCATGGTATTAATCCTCGTCATCTATTTTTATCTTCGAATGAAGTGTGATTTGAATCACGAAAAGAAGTATAGATCTAATTACGCATGAAATTAATATCTGCCTAATAATGATTGGTTGTTATCCTTTATCCTTATGACACTTTTTAAGAACTAACGGTTATAAAAACCGGGCATTTCTTAACCATTGGGTGATTTTTATGCATAAAAACAATGATCTGGGTCAAATTATCTTTTTGTGCGAAAGATCGTGGTTAATCTGACTGGCTGAAATGCCACAAAACGTTAAAGCAGCCGAATGGCATCTTAAAAGTAGTGGAAAATATCGTTCGATATGGCATAAGACAAAAGGTCATACCATTAGATGAGGTGATGACGTGATGACGCGGGCAGATAAAAGGGAAGAGGAGCGGAAACGGCCGTGGTGCGGGCGAGCGTAGCGCTAACCGGCAGCGGCGGGCCGGTTAGCGAAAGGGGATTTACAGCTCTTGTTCAAACAACACCAGGATAGCGTCATAAAGCTGTTTTACGGAGAAAGTGCGTGCTGGCGTGATGAAAATGGTGTCATCGCCCGCGATAGTGCCGAGGATACCTTCTGCCTTGCCCAGGGAATCCAGCAACCGCGCAATCAGCTGCGCTGCGCCCGGACTGGTGTGAATCACCACCAGCGCATCGTTATAATCAATATCCAGTACCAGATTCTTCAGCGGGCTGGTGGTCGTGGGTACGCCCAACTCCGCAGGCAAGCAGTAGACCATCTCCATCTTGGCGTTGCGCGTGCGCACCGCGCCAAATTTGGTCAGCATGCGCGACACTTTGGACTGATTGATATTTTCGAAGCCATCCTCTTGCAAGGCCTGCACAATTTCGCCCTGAGAGCTGAATTTTTCTTCTTTTAGTAAGGCCTTGAACGCCTTAATCAGATCGTCTTGTTTCGATGGGTTACGCATAAGTTACCAATATAGAATGGACGCTGCGGGCAACAATCCCACAGCCGATAAATTATTATGCATTTATATGAATTTTTATGCAATGAGTGGCGGGCAGTGGTGCGCCGTAATTTTGCGGGACGCGCATCATAACAGAGTTTTAAAGCAGGCCAAAATCGCGGGGTAGCGCGCAAAGCGAAGGTTGCGAAGTTGTTATAGTATTGATGTGGTAACAAGAAAATCGACGATCGAAGCCGTCCATAGTCTGTTGGCTGCGATGGAATCATTCAGGCGACTTCTGAAGTGGAGAGGTCTCGGGAGCCGATTGCGGCGTCATGTTATTGCGCGACAGACCCGTCGCGATCGCCTGAGAAGTTGATTAAACTCGTAACCTTATGGATTTCGGCATTTCTCTGCCCCACCTTAATAAGGAGTTCAGGATGAAAGTTGCCGTTCTTGGTGCAGCCGGTGGTATCGGCCAGGCACTCGCACTACTGCTCAAAACGCAATTACCCGCAGGTTCCTCACTTTCGCTCTATGACATCGCCCCGGTTACGCCAGGCGTTGCGGTGGATCTCAGCCATATTCCCACGGCGGTAAAAGTGGAAGGGTTTAGCGGTGAAGATGCGACCCCCGCGCTGCACGGCGCCGACGTGGTGCTTATCTCTGCGGGCGTGGCGCGTAAGCCCGGCATGGATCGTGCCGATCTGTTTAACGTTAATGCCGGCATCGTGCGCAATTTGATCGAGCAAGTTGCCAGCACGGCACCTAAAGCGTTAATTGGCGTGATCACCAACCCCGTTAATACCACGGTTGCTATCGCAGCTGAAGTGCTGAAAAAGGCTGGCGTCTATGACAAAGACCGCCTGTTCGGCGTTTCAACGCTGGACGTGATCCGCGCGAATACCTTTGTTGCCGAACTGAAAGGAAAATCGCCCACCGACATTGAAGTGCCGGTGGTTGGCGGGCACTCCGGCGTCACGATCCTGCCGCTACTGTCGCAGGTAAAAGGCGTCAGCTTCAGCGAGCAGGAGGTTGCTGATCTTACCAAGCGCATCCAAAATGCCGGCACCGAAGTGGTGGAGGCCAAAGCCGGTGGCGGATCGGCAACGCTGTCGATGGGCCAGGCCGCTGCGCGTTTTGGTCTGTCACTGATTCGCGCGCTGCAGGGTGAAGCGAACGTCGTGGAGTGTGCTTACGTGGAAGGTGACGGCGAATACGCGCGCTTTTTCTCACAGCCTTTGCTGCTGGGGAAAAACGGTATCGCAGAGCGTCGTCCTCTCGGCCCACTTAGCACGTTTGAGCAGCAGGCGTTAGACGGCATGCTGGAGACGCTGAAAAAAGATATCGCGCAAGGTGAGGCGTTTGTGAAGTAACCCAACCAGCGGTAAAAAAATGCCCGGCGCGTGCCGGGCATTGTTGTTTATAAACCGCCGGATTTGAAGGTTTGGCTGGCCGGTGATCCGTTTGAGGCGGGCGTTTTACGCCCCAGCGTTTCCATGCGCACCTGGAACGGCGGGAAGGGCATTTCAATGCCGCGCTCCTCAAAGCCGCGCAGGATCAGCTGATGCAGCTCATGGCGCAGCGGCATGCGATGGCCCATTTCAGCGGCGTGAACGCGCAGCTCAAACAGCTGAATACCCTGCTGCAAATCCACCAGAAAGACATCGGGGGCCGGGACGTCCAGTACGTAGGTACAGCGATCGGCTGCCTGTTTCAGCAACGTCGTGACCGCTTCACTGTCGACGCGCGCGGGGGCAGGGATCGTCAGCACCACGCGCGTGACCGAATCCGACAGCGACCAGTTAACAAACTGCTCGGTAATAAATGCCTTATTCGGCACAATGATCTCTTTGCGATCCCAGTCAGTAATGGTGGTTGCGCGGGTATTGATGCGCGTAATGCTGCCGGTGAGATCGCGGATGGTCACGGTATCGCCAATGCGAATGGGTTTTTCAAACAAAATAATCAGGCCGGAGATAAAGTTCGCGAAAATCTCCTGCATCCCGAAGCCCAGCCCCAGGCCCAGCGCGGCCACCAGCCACTGCAGTTTCGACCACTCGACGCCAATAATCGAAAACCCAATCAGCCCGCCGATAAACATCAGCGCGTATTTGGTCAGCGTGGTAATGGCATAGCCAGTGCCGGGAGTCAGGCTGAGATGCTGTAATATCGCCAGCTCAAGCAGCGCGGGCATATTGCGCACCAGCTGGGTGGTGATAATGAACACCAGAATCGCAATCAGCACCGCGCCCAGCGTAATCGACTGCACGCTCTCCACGCCCTGCACGGTGGTGCTGGCATCCCACAGCGGAATGTTATCGAGGAAACTAAAGGCCGAATGAATTTCCGACCACAGCACGATCACCGAGACCAGCGCGATCAGCGTGAGAATCGAGCGCACCAGGCGCAGCGACTGCGCGCTGATCTCATCTAAATCGATAATCGGCTCTTCCACTTCAATGGTGTCGGCATTGCCCGGCGTCTGCTGCTCTTTCTCTTCTTCGCTGCGCGCGCGATTCGCCAGCATATCGGCACGACGCTGGCGGGCACGATCGAAGGCGATGCGGCGTCGCTGGATCAGCATCCAGCGACGCACCACGTGGTAAATAACCAATAAAAAGAACCAAATCCCCACGGAGGTTTCCAGGCGCGCTAATAAAGCCTGCGCCGTCGCGAGATAGCCGATGCACGACGCCAGCGCCGCCAGCAGCGGAATCGCCACCATCAGGTTCCAGAGAATACGGTTGACCAGATTTTCCCCGTTACCCTCTTTGTCCAGATAGAGCGGGATACCCGCGCGTTTCAGGCTCACGGTGACAATGCTCAGCGCGCCGCAAATCAGAATAAAACAGAGACGGCCAAGCGTGCCGGAGAATTGCGGATCGTCAAGGTTGGCAAAGGCAATCAGCAGCATAATCAGCGGCACGATCAGGCCAACGGTCAGCGAGTAATAACGCATGGCGCGCGCCACGCGCGATTGCGGCCAGCGGAAATGCACCACAAACAGGCCATCAGGGCGGGCAAAGGCGGCGCTGATCATAAACGCCCACAGCAGCGGCAACGTCGCGGTGATGCCATCACCAATCGCTACCGCAAAAGGATAAGGCCAGGCGTGCTGCAGGCCGAAGCCCAGCGTGGCCCACAGCACGGGCAGCGGCACCGCCACCAAAATCGACCAGAATACGGTGCGCACCGTCAGGCTAAAGCGATCCTGGGTGACTTTGCCTACGCGGCTGGCGGCGCGCGCCATAAAGGCGTTGTAGTGCCGTCGCGTACTAATACTGAAGCCCACGAGGATAATCGCGGCGATCACGGGCAGCACGGTTTCGCGGTTGGTAAACATCATGGCAAGGGCTTTGCCCAACTGACCCAGCGTATCCAGCGACAGCAACCGCGAGAGATCGGCGGCAACGTCAAGCGGATACTTGAGATCCAGCGGGCTGACATCCGCTGTCCAGAAGAGGTAGCGGTGGGTCGCCTCTTTGACTTCGCCTAGCGCATCCTGCAACTGCGTGTTGGAAACTTTAAGCTTGGTGATCTCCAGAATCAGCGTGTCGCAGCCGGAGATCAGCGAGTTGAGCAATTCACGCTGGGTTTTAAGTTGCGCATCAAGAATACGGCTCTGCTCACTGCTTAACGGCGCGCCATCGGCCTGTTTTTGCTTGCGCAGATCGCGCTGGCGCTCCAGCAAATCTTCATAGTGCAGACGCTGCACGCGCAGCTCACCCATTTCGCTATCAATCTGCTGCGATTTTGGCATCTCAGGCAGGCGCGCCACCTGTGCACGCAGGGCTTCCCCTAACAGATTTGACGCGCCTAGCCACTGCGACTGTTCGCGCAGGGTGCTCAGCGCCTGGCGCACCTGCAGAATTTGGTTGGTGGCGAGGCGCTGCTGCGACGCCACCAGATCCATACGCTGCGCCTGCTGATTTAACGCGGCGGAGAGATCGCGGTTAACGCGAAACTGATCGCTGATGGCGCTCGGCAGATCAACGCTGTTCTCAGCGAGCTGCTCCGTCCGCTCTAACGCAATTTCCGCCTCCCGCTGGCGTTGGTTATTCAACTGATTACGCAGCGCCTGCAAATAGTTATCCAGCTGGGTGAGCTTTCGCTGGTGGACTTCGGCGCGCATGCGCGCCAGCTCCTGACGGTTATTCGCCGAGAGCTGCGCCAGTTCTAACTCATCTACCCGCGCTTTGTTGGCGGCGCTTTCGGCCTGGCGCGCGTAAATTTGCGCCTGTGCCAGCGGCGTTGCCGCGGCGGATGAGCCTTGGGCGCGGCGATCGCTTTCGGTCATGGCGCGACGCGCCTCAGTTTGCTGCTGAGGCAGCTGCGACAGGGAATCGCTGATCTCGCGGGCGCGATCCTGCTCCTGCTGCGCCTGACGGCCTTCCTCCAGCAGCTGACTGCTCACCTGCAAGATCTCTTGATCCAGCTCGGCGCTGCTCATATTGCTGCGCACCGGCTTGCTGGTGTCGGTCAGCGCGGCAATCTGCTGACGCAGTTCACGCGCCAGGCGCGGAAAATCATCAATAACCTGCTGATACTGTTTCGCTCTTTCCAGCGCTTCGTCGCGCTCGTTAAGAAAGTTGAGGGCGGCTTCCAGCGCCTGGACCTGCTCCGTCTGCGAGGGCGAGTTTTTCGCGGACTTAGCGGCATCCAGCTCTTGTTGAATTTGGCTGGCGGCGGGAACGGTGGCGGCAAAAACAGCGCTGCTGAGCACCAGGCTCAGCAGCAGAGAGAGAAGAACACGCACGGGAGACGTTTCCGGTTAGCGGGCGAGCGGGGCGTTATCGCCGGGCTGAGGCAGGGCGATAGCCATCGGTTGACCGAGACGGGTTTTGCTTTCGGCTTCAAGGCTTTCCGCCAGCTTAACGCGCTGCGGCGCGAAGAGATTAATCACCGTCGAGCCCAGCTTAAAGCGGCCCATCTCTTGGCCTTTAAGCAGCACAACCGCGCCGTCGTGTTCCGCCGACGGGTAGCGCCAGCGTTTGATCACCCCTTCACGCGGTGGGGTGATGGTGCCGGCCCACACGGTTTCAATGCTGCCAACGATGGTGGCACCCACCAAGATTTGCACCATCGGACCGTGATCGGTATCGAACACGCAGATAACGCGTTCATTACGCGCAAACAGATTGGGGATATTGCGAGCCGTTAACGGGTTGACCGAATAGAGATCGCCCGGCACGTAAATCATTTCACGCAGAATGCCGTTGCAGGGCATGTGGACGCGATGATAATCACGCGGTGCCAGATAGGTGGTGGCAAACTCGCCATCGATAAACTGCTCGGCCAGGTCATCGTTGCCGGCCAGCAGCGCTTGCAGCGTGTAATAGTGGCCTTTGGCCTGGAAAATTTGGTCACCGTCAATATGGCCAAGCTGGCTGATAGCACCGTCAGCCGGTAATGCCAGCAGTGAAGGATCGGGATCGATCGGGCGCGCGCCCTCTTTCAACGGACGCACGAAAAAGTCATTGAACGTGCGGTAGCTGCCGGTATGCGGCTTGCTGGCTTCCGCCATATCCACTTTGTAGTACCAGACAAATACGTCGATAACCGCTTTGGTCAGCCAGCCAGCACGGCGACTTGCGCCCCAGCCAGCAAGTTCGGTCAGTGCCTTTTTGGGCAGAATGTGATTCAGGCCGAGTTTAAAACGATCAAACACCGTTGCCTCCTGGCGTAATTATGCATGGTTTACAAAAGGGGGGCGGATTGTAACAGCGCCCCGGTCAGTTGGCGAATATGCCGTTTTTACCCATTAACTTTCGCTATCGGAAAAGTTTTTACGCGTTTTTACCTGCGCCATACTTTCCAGGATGCGGTGATAGTTTTCAAAACGGGAACGCGCGATCTCGCCTGCCTCCACGGCGGCGCGGATCGCACACCCTGGATCGGTATCGTGCTTGCAGTCGCGGAATTTACAACTGCCTAAATAAGCGCGGAATTCGATAAACCCACGCGTGATCTGTTCTGGCTCCAGGTGCCACAAGCCAAACTCGCGCACGCCGGGTGAGTCAATGACGTCGCCGCCGTGTGGAAAATGATACAGGCGTGACGCAGTGGTGGTGTGCTGGCCCAGGCCGGAGACATCGGAAACATCATTGGTGAGGATCTCAGTGCCGACGGCGTCCAGATCGAGCAGGGTATTCAGCAGGCTGGATTTTCCAACGCCCGACTGACCCGCAAAAATACTGATACGGCCAGTAAGTGCCTCTTCGAGGGATTTCAACCCGTCTTTGGCATGGCTTGAAACCATCAGCACCCGATAGCCGATACGACGGTAAATCGCCATCTGCTCATCAACAAAGGCGCGCGCGCGGCTGTCCAGCAGGTCGATCTTATTGAGCACCAGCAGCGGCTCTACGCCGAGGGTTTCGCTGGCTACCAGATAGCGATCGATAATGTTCAGCGACAGTTCCGGCAGGATCGCCGAAACAATGATGATCTGATCGATATTAGCGGCGATCGGTTTCACGCCGTCATAGAAGTCCGGACGCGTCAGTACGCTCACGCGATCGTGGACCGCCTCAACAATGCCTTTTCCACCGCCCACGGCGGCGCGCCACACCACGCGGTCGCCGGTGACCAGTGAACGAATGGTGCGGCGGATGTTACAGCGATGCACCTCTCCCGCGCGATCTTCCACGTCTGCGTGCATGCCGAAACGGCTGATCACCACGCCTTCGGAGGCTTCCCCAAACAGGTTATCGTCCGGTTCCGGCTTCTCGCTCCGTTGCTGCAGACGACGCTGATGGTTGGCGCTTACGCGACGCTGTTGACCTTTCGACAGTTTATTTTTGCTCACGCATCCTCTCAGATTTTTTGCCAGGCTTCGCCCCGCTGGGCAAAACGTCTATGATACACCTGAAACGAGTGGAATGACGACTTTGGCAATAGGCGGAAAACGCATGACAGCGGGAAATGAAAATAATCTGATTTGGATCGATCTGGAAATGACCGGTCTGGATCCTGAACGCGATCGTATTATTGAGATCGCGACGATCGTCACCGACGCCAACCTCACGATCCTGGCGGAAGGGCCGGTCATGGCGGTACATCAGTCGGATGCACAGCTGGCGCTCATGGACGACTGGAATGTGCGTACTCACACCCAAAGCGGGCTGGTGGAGCGGGTTAAACAAAGCCAGCACGACGACCGTGCTGCAGAGCAAGCAACGCTGGAGTTTCTACGTCAGTGGGTGCCGGCCAATGCCTCACCGATTTGCGGCAACAGCATCGGCCAGGATCGCCGTTTTTTATTCAAGTACATGCCGGAGCTGGAAGCCTATTTTCACTACCGCTACCTCGATGTCAGTACGCTGAAGGAGCTGGCGCGCCGCTGGAAACCTGAGATTCTGCCGGGCTTCAAAAAGCGTGGCACGCATCAGGCGCTGGATGATATTCGCGAATCCATTGCTGAACTGGCGTATTATCGCGAGCATTTCTTGCAGGTTTAATGCGACGGGGTGCGCAGGAAAACACCGCTTTGCTGATTAAATCAGCAAACGCGCGCAAAGCGTAAAATTTTGCGTGTAGCCTCTTGCGGCAGAAAAGATTTCTCGTATAATGCGCACCCCGTACCGATGAAGAATTTCATTCGGCGCGAACGAAGTGTAAATTCAGCATGTTGCGCTTGTTGCCTGCTAAAGCGGTGCAAACAGCAAGGTAGGTTGAAGATGCGGGAATAGCTCAGTTGGTAGAGCACGACCTTGCCAAGGTCGGGGTCGCGAGTTCGAGTCTCGTTTCCCGCTCCAAACTTCGTAAACATACTGATATGCGGGAATAGCTCAGTTGGTAGAGCACGACCTTGCCAAGGTCGGGGTCGCGAGTTCGAGTCTCGTTTCCCGCTCCAGTATTGTGCAGTACACCATTCAAATCACGGATTTAGTTCGCAGCGTACCGATTGTCGTTTACGCCGTGGCACTGAAATACGAAGATTATGCGGGAATAGCTCAGTTGGTAGAGCACGACCTTGCCAAGGTCGGGGTCGCGAGTTCGAGTCTCGTTTCCCGCTCCAGTTTTTCATTCACTACTGTTATTTGCCTTCGGGCGCAATCAAACATCATATAGCTGTCGTTGTTCGCGTTGCCAGTTAGCCACGGTTTTCTGGAAAGCTTGCCCGTCGCGTCTTGCTCAGGTTGGCCGATAAATTAGCCTTCGTAAAGCAGGTTATCCACAGTGCGCAGCCAGCGTACTGACCGCGATTTATGCTATCTGCTAAACCCTTCTCAACAGAGTTATCCACAAGCTCTGAAATCTTCCCTGCGCGCAATAAAGCCCATAAAAGCTTACAATAAACTAATAACTTATTGATTTTCATTGCTAAAAATTTGTTTCTGTTTGTGTGCGAGGCAAGTGCTTGAAATAACTTTTCCGACGCCTTTTTGACGTAATAATTTTATTCACAGCGTGTGGAAAAGCATTTTATCCTGTCGGCTGTACAATCATGCATCACGCGGCAAGCCTTTTTCCACGGCGCGCACCAGCCGCTGATGTTTAGCAGGTTGAATTGTCACGGCTTCTGCCTGACGCTTCTCCCGCTGCTGCGCAATGGCCCAGTCGATGTGCTCATCCAGTAACGGGTGCTCGCCGCGGCGCGATTCCAACGCCGCCACATTTTCCACAGACCACGGCGCGTTGCCTAGCGCTACCGCGATATTGCGAAGCCAGCGTAAATGGCCGATGCGGCGGATAGCAGAGCCTTCCGTGACGCGTAGAAAGGTTTTTTCATCCCAGCCAAACAGCACCGTCAGCGGCGGCGCATGCAGCACTGCGCGTGGCGAAAAGTCCGTTTCGTCGGTTAATTGCCCGTACCGATTCCACGGGCAGATCAGCTGACAGTCGTCACAGCCATAAATGCGGTTGCCAATCAGCGGACGCAGCGGTTCTGGAATGGCACCTTCAAGCTCGATGGTCAGATAAGAAATGCAGCGGCGCGCGTCAACGACATAGGGTTCGACAATGGCCGAGGTCGGGCAGATGGTCATGCACGCCACGCAGCGGCCGCACTGCTCGGGCTGCGGCGCATCCACGGGCAGCGGTAAATCAATCAGAAGCTCACCCAGGAAAAACCACGAGCCAGCCTCACGGTTTAGCACCAGTGAATGTTTGCCTGTCCAGCCCAATCCGGCTTTGACTGCGAGCGGGCGCTCAAGGAGAGGGGCGGAATCCACAAACGGACGAAATTGGCGCTCACCACAGTGCTCTTGAATCATTTCGCCGAGCTTTTTCAGTCGATTGCGCAATACTTTGTGGTAATCGCGGCCCAGCGCATAGCGGCTCACATAGCCCAGCTGGGGGTTTTTAAGCGTACTGGCAAAGGCGGCTTTAGCCGGAAGGTAATTCATGCGCACGCTGATAACGCGCAAGGTGCCGGGCAGGAGTTCGTGGGGACGCGCGCGCATCATGCCGTGACGCGCCATCCAGTCCATTTCACCGTGATATTGCTTCTCCAGCCAGGCCTGAAGCTTAGGCTCCTCAAGGCTCAGGTCCGTATCGCAAATACCGACCTGCTGAAAGCCGAGGTCGCGGCCCCACTGTTTAATGTGCTGAGCAAGCTGTTGGAGATCGAAAGGGTATGACATGGGAAACCAAATGAATGAAGCAAACACGCGCAGTTTACCACACTCTGTCTGGCCTGCGCAGGCGATGGCGCAGCTTGAGCGCGACGCCGCTGACACGGTGGGCTGCACGCTGTTCGAACTGATGCAGCGTGCCGGGCAGGCAAGCTATGAACTGGCGCGGTCGCGCTGGCCGCAGGCGCGTCACTGGCTGGTGCTGTGTGGGCACGGCAACAACGGCGGTGATGGCTATGTTGTGGCACGGCTGGCGCAGGCGGCCGGGATGACCGTGACGCTGCTGGCGTGTGAAAGCACCAAGCCATTGCCGGACGAGGCGCAGCAGGCGCGCGATAGCTGGTTGGCTGCGGGTGGGATTGTGCACGCCGCCGACGCGGCCTGGCCGGAGGCGGTTGATCTTATCGTCGACGCGCTACTGGGGATTGGCCTCAACCGCGCGCCCGCGCCGCCGTACGATCGCCTTATCATGCAGATGAATACCCATGTCGCACCGGTGTTGGCGATTGATATCCCCTCTGGACTGCTGGCTACGACGGGCGCGGCACCCGGTGAAGCCGTCCTCGCCGACAGCACGCTGAGTATGATTGCGCTCAAGCCGGGGCAGCTCACCGGGAAGGCGCGCGATTATGTGGGTGAACTGCACTGTGCGGCGCTGGGCCTCGCGCCGTTTCTCGCGGGCGTCACCGCGCCGGTGGCTCGCTATGACGCCACCGATCTCGCCGCGTGGTTGAAGCCACGTAAAGCGACCTCACATAAAGGCGATCAGGGTAGGCTATTGGTCATTGGCGGAGACAGCGGCACCGCAGGTGCCATTCGCATGACGGGTGAAGCCGCGCTGCGCGCCGGCGCTGGGCTTGTTCGCGTGCTGACGCATGAAGATAATATTGGACCGATTCTGACCGCGCGGCCGGAGCTGATGGTAGACGCGCTGAATGAGAAAAGCCTGACGCAGGCGCTGGCGTGGGCAGACATGATTGCTATCGGTCCTGGGCTCGGCCAACGCGAGTGGGCACAGCAAGCATTAAGGTTAGTGGTGACCAGTGAAAAGCCGATGCTTTGGGATGCGGATGCGCTTAACCTGCTGGCAATCACTGCGGATAACCGTCAGAATCGCATTATTACGCCGCATCCTGGCGAAGCGGCGCGCCTGCTTGGCGTGAAAACCAGTGAGATTGAGCGTGACCGCTTACAGGCTGCACAAAGCCTGGTAAAACGCTACGGCGGCGTGGTTGTCCTGAAAGGCGCCGGCACCGTTATTGCGGACGAAACCGGCGCCATTGCGATTGCTGATGTGGGTAACGCTGGCATGGCGTCTGGCGGCATGGGTGATGTGCTAAGCGGTATTATTGCGGCCCTGGCCGGGCAAAAACTCAGCCTGTTTGAGGCAGCCTGCGCGGGCTGCGTGGCGCACGGCGCCGCAGCAGACGCCGTGGCGCGTGAGCGTGGCACGCGAGGGATGTTAGCCACCGACCTGTTTGACCGGCTATGGCAATTTGTTAATCCAGAGATGATCCAACGATAAAGCATGAAGACCTGTGTTATTTCTTTGCCCAATGAGGCAGCAACCCTCGATTTGGGGGCGCGATTGGCCCGCGTGTGCAGCAGCGCGGTGGTGATCTATCTGTACGGCGATCTCGGTGCCGGTAAAACGACCTTTAGCCGAGGCTTCTTGCAGGCGTTGGGGCATCAGGGCAATGTCAAAAGCCCAACCTACACGTTAGTCGAGCCGTATGAGCTGGCTACGCGCCATCTTTATCACTTTGATCTGTATCGTCTGGCCGATCCGGAAGAGCTGGAGTTTATGGGAATCCGTGACTACTTCAGCGGAGAGGCGATCTGCCTGGTGGAATGGCCGCAGCAGGGCGCAGGCGTGCTGCCGGAACCGGATTTGGCGCTGACATTACGCTACGTTGACGCGGCGCGCGAAGCGGAAATTCATGCCGTTTCGCCGCAGGGCGAAGCGCTGCTGCTGCAGTTCGTGCAAGGCGGGCATCCCGCATGATGTCAGGTGTAAAAAAGATCCTACTGGCAGCGCTTTGCCTGTTCTCAGCGTCGGCGTTCTCCGCCACGCTTTCTGACATCAAAGTGGATAACGGCGATAGCCAGGCGACAGTGACCCTGCGCTTCAACGGTCAGCCGGTATATGGTTTTTTCTCGCTGCACAATCCTAATCGCGTGGTGTTGGATATTCGCCAAAGCGGTGCGATACAAGGGTTACCGCTCAATTTTAGCGGGCAGAATATTGTGCAACGCATTCGCAGCAGCCAGCCTAAAGATAACCAGAGTATTCGCCTGGTGTTTGAGCTGACGCAGCCCACCAAAACGCGCGCCACCACGCAGCGTGACGGTAATCAGTACCGCGTGGTGTTCACGCTGCGCGGCACGCAGCCTGCGCCGCGCAGTACGCCCGCGCCAGTGACGGCCGCACGGCAATCCCCCGAGGCATCCTCGCAGGGCAATCCGTTTAACGCCAATCCGGTAACGGCTGTGACCAGCGGTACCGGTAGGGTGCGGCCGGGCAGCGCCGTGATGCGCAACGACACGGTAATTGTGGCGATAGACGCCGGACATGGCGGGCAGGATCCGGGTGCGTCAGGCCAGCATGGTCTGCACGAAAAAAACGTCACTATTGCGATTGCGCGCAAACTCAAGGCGCTGATGGATCGCGATCCGATGTTTAAACCGGTGCTCACCCGCAACGGCGACTACTTTATCTCGGTGATGGGGCGCTCGGATGTGGCGCGCAAAGAGAACGCCAACCTGCTGGTCTCCATTCACGCCGATGCGGCACCTAACCACTCTGCCACCGGTGCGTCGGTGTGGGTACTCTCCAATCGCCGCGCCAATAACGAAATGGCGAACTGGCTGGAGCAAAAAGAGAAGCAGTCTGAACTGCTGGGCGGCGCGGGCGATTTGCTGGCGAACAGTCAGGCCGATCCCTATTTAAGTCAGGCGGTGCTGGACTTGCAGTTTGGTCACTCGCAGCGCGTAGGCTATGACGTGGCGGTAAAAGTGTTGCAGCAACTGCGAGGCGTCACGCGCTTGCACAAGCGTTTACCCGAGCACGCCAGTTTAGGCGTGTTGCGTTCACCCGATATCCCGTCATTACTGGTTGAGACCGGCTTTATCAGTAACGCGGCGGAGGAGCGGCTGCTGGGCAGCAGCGCGTATCAGGAAAAGATTGCGGAGTCGATTTATAAAGGCTTACGCAGTTATTTCCTCGCGCATCCGCTGCAATCCGTCCCAAAGGAGGAAAACCGGCCGCTGGACAGCGCACCAGCGGTTAGCGTCGCCAGCAACCCGGCGAGCGGCACCGTGCAATATACGGGTGCTACGCAGCGCCATACGGTAACGCGCGGTGAAACCCTGTCGGGCATTGCGGCACGCTATGGCGTTAGCATGGCGACGTTACGCGAGCTAAATAACCTTAAGCGCGATGTTGTCTGGGTTGGACAGCGCCTGAAAGTGCCGGCCAATTCGGCGGTGAGCAACAGTCGCGCCGCGAGTCGGCCGGTGCGTCACAAAGTGGTGCGCGGCGATTCGCTGACCGGCATTGCCGCCCATTATGGCGTCAGCCCCAAAGCCATCATGCAGGCGAACAATATGAAGTCGAGCAATGTGATGCTGGGGCAAAACTTAAAGATTCCGCAATCCTGATCGCTGGCCCGTTAGGGCCAGCCCGCAACAAGGATATCCCGCATGCCAATTCAGATTTTACCGCCTCAGTTAGCGAACCAGATTGCCGCAGGTGAAGTGGTGGAGCGTCCGGCTTCGGTGGTCAAAGAGCTGGTGGAAAACAGCCTGGATGCTGGCGCGACGCGCATTGACGTCGATATCGAAAAAGGCGGTGCCAAACTGATTCGCATCCGCGACAACGGGTGTGGCATTGCCAAAGCAGAGCTGGCGATGGCGCTGGCGCGGCATGCGACCAGTAAAATTTCCTCCCTCGACGACCTGGAAGCGATCGTGAGCCTGGGATTTCGCGGTGAAGCGCTGGCCAGTATTAGCTCGGTGTCGCGCTTGACGCTGACCTCACGCACCGCTGACCAAAGCGAAGCGTGGCAAGCCTACGCGGAAGGGCGTGAAATGCATGTGACGGTCAAGCCTGCGGCGCACCCGGTCGGCACATCGCTGGAAGTGCTGGACCTGTTTTACAACACGCCGGCACGCCGCAAATTTATGCGCACTGAAAAAACCGAGTTTACCCACATCGATGAAGTGATTCGCCGGATTGCACTGGCGCGCTTTGACGTGGCGATTTCGCTTACCCACAACGGTAAGCTGGTGCGGCAATATCGCGGGGTCAGCCAGGAGGCGCAGCGTGAACGGCGTCTCGGTGCCATTTGCGGCACCCCATTTATGCAGCATGCACTGCGTATTGACTGGCAGCATGACGATCTTGCGCTGCGCGGCTGGGTGGCAGATCCTGCTGGCTCGCGTCAGGTAAGCGATTTGCAATACTGCTACGTCAATGGCCGTATGATGCGGGATAAGCTGATCAACCATGCCATTCGTCAGGCGTATCAAACCCAGTTAGGTGACGACCAGCAGCCTGCTTATGTGCTGTATCTCGAGATCGATCCCCATCAGGTGGATGTGAATGTCCATCCAGCCAAGCATGAAGTGCGTTTCCATCAGTCGCGGCTGGTACATGATTTTATTTGGCAGGGCGTAATGAGCGCGCTGCAATCCACGCGCGCCGCGCCGCTGCCGCTCGAACAGGCTGAAGAGCCGGCAGCGCCATGGCAGCCGGAAAATCGCCAGGCGGCGGGGGCGAATCATTTTGCCCAACCTTCTCGTCCTGCTTCTGCTCCGGCGCCGCGCGGTGAGCGCGCGGAAGCAGCGGGATCCGGGACAGGATGGCAAAACAAAGAGCCGGGCTATCGCGCGCGTGAAGGTGCAGTCTATCAGCAGCTGATGAAAACCCCTGCGCCCGCGCCCGCAGTGGCACCCGCTGCATCGCGCGCGGTGACACCTGCGCGACAGCCTGAGGTGCCGCTGGCCGCCCATGCGCAGAGCTTTGGGCGCGTATTGAGCGTGTTGCAAGAGCGCTATGCGCTGCTTGAGCGCGGAAATCACATTCAGCTGTTGTCGCTTGCGGTGGCCTCGCGCTGGCTCAAACAGGCACAGCTTATGCCGGGCGAAGAGGGGCTTAAACCTCAACCGCTGTTGATTCCCGTCAGGCTGAAAATCGCGGCTGATGAGCTGGCGGTTATCGACGCGCAAGCCCCGCTGTTAACGCAGATGGGCATTGATTTAAAAAGGGAAGGTCATCACGTCACGCTGCGCGCGGTGCCTTTACCGTTGCGAACACAAAATTTACAAATCTTGATTCCTGAACTGTTAGGCTATCTCGCCCGGCAGCAAGAGGTTTCTGCATCTTCGCTCGCGCAATGGCTGGCGCGCCAGGATACCGCAGAAACGTCGCACTGGAATCACTCGCAGGCGATTGCGCTATTGGCTGAGCTGGAACGGCTCTGTCCACAGCTGTTAACGTCGCCGCCTTCAGGTCTGTTGCAGACCATCGAGATTGAGAGCGCGATAAACGCGTTGAAGCATGAGTGAACAAAACCAGGCTGGCCGGCCAAAGGCTATTTTTTTGATGGGGCCAACGGCCTCGGGGAAGACGGCATTAGCGATTTCGCTGCGCCAGCATCTTCCGGTTGAACTTATCAGCGTTGACTCTGCCTTAATCTATCGCGGGATGGATATAGGCACGGCGAAACCGTCGAACGAAGAGTTGGCGCAGGCTCCACATCGCTTGTTGGACATTCGCGATCCGGCGGAAACGTACTCCGCCGCAGAGTTTCGTCGCGATGCGCTAGCAGAGATGGAGGAGATTTCCCGTAAAGGAAAGATTCCGCTGCTTGTTGGTGGAACCATGCTCTACTTTAAAGCGTTACTGGAAGGATTATCGCCGTTGCCCTCGGCCGATCCTGCGGTGCGCCAGCAAATAGAGCAAATGGCGGCTGAAAAAGGGTGGGAAGCCTTGCACCGCCAGCTGTGTGAAATCGATCCGGTCGCCGGCAGTCGTATTCATCCGAATGATCCGCAGAGACTTTCGCGAGCACTGGAAGTTTTTTTTATTTCGGGTAAAACTTTAACGGAACTGACAAAAATCTCCGGTGAGGCGTTACCCTACGACGTGTACCAGTTTGCTATCGCTCCGGCGAGCCGTGAACTGTTACATCAACGCATTGCGTTGCGTTATAACCAGATGCTTGCGTCAGGATTTGAAGCGGAAGTTCGTGAATTGTTTGCACGAGGTGATTTGCATACGGATATGCCTTCCATTCGTTGTGTGGGTTATCGCCAGATGTGGTCTTATTTATCGGGCGAGATCGACTACGACGATATGGTTTATCGGGGAATTTGCGCCACCCGGCAGCTTGCTAAACGCCAGATCACTTGGTTACGCGGTTGGCCCAACGTTCACTGGTTAGACAGTGATGAGCCAGCCTTAGCGCGTGCTAAGGTCCTGCAGGTAGTTAGTGCTAAGCCGGAATGATTGTGTACAATCGATCCGTTATCGTGCGCAAATTTTTTACGCAGTTTTTCTGAACCACGGTTCTTAAGTAGTAAACAACAAGCATATAAGGAAAAGATAGAATGGCTAAGGGGCAATCATTACAAGACCCGTTTTTGAACGCGCTGCGTCGTGAACGTGTACCGGTTTCGATCTATTTAGTAAACGGCATTAAGCTGCAGGGACAAATTGAATCATTTGATCAGTTCGTCATTCTGCTGAAAAACACGGTTAGTCAGATGGTGTATAAGCACGCCATCTCTACAGTGGTTCCTTCACGTCCGGTTTCGCATCACAGCAACAACGCGGGCGGCAGCGGTGGCAGTAACTACCATCACGGCGGAAGCAATCAGGGCGCTCAGTCGCAGCCACAACAAGACGGCGACAACGCAGAGTAATTTTGCAGAGCCGTAAAGCCAGGACTGGGAGCGACGGCGTTTACCCGTCCTGGTTATTTTATTTTAGCGAGGTTATAGCTTGTTTGACCGTTATGATGCCGGTGAGCAGGCCGTACTGGTACACATCTGGTTCTCCCAAGACAAAGAGCTGGAAGATTTGCAAGAGTTTGAAACTCTTGTCTCTTCTGCGGGTGTCGATGCACTGCAGGTCATTACCGGCAGTCGTAAAGCGCCTCATCCCAAATATTTTGTCGGTGAAGGAAAGGCAGTTGAAATTGCCGATGCGGTGAAAGCAAGTGGAGCATCGGTCGTGTTATTCGATCATGCCTTATCCCCTGCTCAGGAGCGTAATCTTGAGCGGCTGTGCGAGTGTCGCGTTATTGACCGCACCGGCTTAATTCTCGATATTTTCGCTCAGCGTGCCCGTACCCACGAGGGTAAATTGCAGGTTGAGTTGGCACAGTTGCGGCATCTCGCCACGCGGCTGGTACGCGGCTGGACCCACCTTGAACGTCAAAAAGGCGGCATCGGCCTGCGCGGTCCAGGTGAAACCCAGCTTGAGACGGACCGTCGTTTACTGCGTGGTCGCATTAGCCAGATTCTTTCTCGTCTTGAGCGCGTTGAAAAACAGCGCGAGCAGGGACGCCAGGCGCGTGCCAAGGCTGATGTGCCGACGGTCTCGCTGGTGGGCTACACCAATGCCGGAAAATCTACCTTATTTAACAGCATGACTTCTGCTGACGTTTACGCAGCGGATCAGCTGTTCGCCACGCTGGATCCTACGCTGCGCCGCCTCAACGTTGTTGATGTGGGTGAAGTGGTTTTAGCGGATACCGTGGGCTTTATTCGCCATCTGCCGCACGATCTTGTGGCCGCGTTTAAAGCCACCTTGCAAGAAACGCGTCAGGCAACCTTGCTAATCCACGTGATTGACGCTGCTGACCTGCGCGTTAATGAAAATATCGACGCCGTGAATGAAGTGCTGGCGGAGATTGAGGCTGATGAAATTCCTGCACTGTTGGTGATGAATAAGATTGATATGCTGGACGGTTTTGTCCCGCGTATCGATCGCAATGAAGAGAATCTGCCGACCCGCGTTTGGCTCTCTGCGCAGACCGGCGAGGGGCTGCCACTGCTCTGGCAGGCTCTCTCGGAGCGTTTGGCAGGCGAGGTGGCACAATATGATTTACGTCTGCCACCGGAAGCGGGGCGCTTGCGCAGCCGCTTCTATCAGCTGCAGGCGATTGAAAAAGAGTGGAACGAAGAAGATGGCTCTCTGGGGCTACACATCCGTATGCCGATCGTTGACTGGCGTCGCTTGTGTAAACAGGAACCAGCGCTAACCAGTTATATTATTTGATATTGCCCAAACGCCTTTACTCAATTTTTGACGATAACCGCAATGAACGTTGCAGGCCCTCACGTGCAGGATGCGCCCAGAATTGCGCCATTCGCTCTGGCGGCAACGGAGCACCTCTCCACGCTTTCCATCACGGCGGCGAGATGTGCGAAGGCTGTCAGCGACGCGGCGATCTGAGAAATGCAGGGTAAAAAACGTAAATACAATAAATGGAGTAGAAACATGGCGTGGAATCAGCCCGGAAATAACGGACAGGACCGCGACCCGTGGGGAAGCAGCAATAATCAAGGCGGCAACTCTGGGGGTAATAAGGGAGGGCGCGATCAGGGGCCTCCCGATCTGGATGATATCTTCCGTAAGTTGAGTAAAAAACTCGGCGGACTGGGCGGTGGCAAACAGAGCGATAACGGCCAGCGCAGCGGCGGTAGCGGCGGCAAACTGGTTGGCATTGTTGCCGCTGCAGCGGTCATCATCTGGGCTGCCAGCGGGTTCTACACCATCAAAGAAGCCGAGCGCGGTGTGGTTACCCGTTTCGGTAAGTTCAGTCATCTGGTTGAGCCGGGCCTGAACTGGAAACCGACATTTATCGATCAGGTGCGCGCCGTTAACGTTGAAGCGGTGCGTGAGCTGGCCGCATCAGGCGTGATGCTGACGTCTGATGAGAACGTAGTGCGCGTTGAAATGAACGTACAGTACCGCGTCACCGATCCGGAACGTTATCTGTTTGCTGTGACCAGCGCGGACGATAGCCTGCGTCAGGCCACCGACAGCGCGCTGCGTGGCGTGATTGGCCGCTCAACCATGGATCGCATCCTGACGGAAGGCCGTACCGTGGTTCGTAGCGAGACCCAGCGCGAGATCGATGAAACGATTCGCCCTTACAACATGGGGATTACGCTGCTCGACGTGAACTTCCAGGCGGCTCGTCCGCCGGAAGAAGTGAAAGCCGCCTTTGACGATGCGATTGCCGCGCGGGAAAACCGCGAGCAGTACGTTCGCGAAGCAGAAGCTTACGCGAACGAAGTGCAGCCGCGTGCTAACGGTCAGGCACAGCGTATTCTGGAAGAGGCCCGCGCTTACAAAGAGCGTACCGTGCTGGAAGCGCAGGGTGAAGTGGCGCGTTTTGCTCGCCTGCTGCCTGAGTACAAAGCCGCACCGCAGATCACCAAAGAGCGTCTTTATATCGAAACCATGGAACGTGTGCTGAGCCACACGCGCAAAGTGCTGGTTAACGATAAGGGCAATAACCTAATGGTACTGCCGCTGGATCAGCTCATGCGCGGCGGGCAAGCGTCTGGTAACCCGCGCGGCCACAATACCGTCAATCTGATGAAGTCACCGTCTGCGCAAGGCAGCAGTGCCGATCGCAACGACGCTTCATCTTACAATCCGGACAGCATCATGGATCAGCGTCGCGCAAACGCGCTGCGTAATGATACCCAGCGCGAAGGGAGGGAGTAACCGATGCGTAAGCCAATCATCGCCGTAATTATTGTTGTATTGGTGGTGCTTTACGCGTCACTGTTTGTTGTGCAGGAAGGCCAGCGCGGTATCGTGCTGCGTTTCGGCAAAGTGCTGCGCGATAGCGAGAATAAGCCGCAGGTGTATGCACCGGGTCTGCATTTCAAAATCCCGTTTATTGAGACCGTTAAATCGCTCGATGCGCGTATCCAGACCATGGACAATCAGGCCGATCGCTTTGTCACCAAAGAGAAAAAAGATCTGATCGTCGACTCTTATATTAAATGGCGCATCAGCGACTTCAGCCGTTACTACCTGGCAACCGGCGGTGGCGATGTGTCGCAGGCAGAAGTGCTGCTGAAACGTAAGTTTAGCGACCGTCTGCGTTCTGAAATGGGGCGTCTGGACGTGAAAGACATCGTGACTGACTCTCGTGGCCGCTTAACCACTGACGTGCGCGATGCCCTGAACACCGGCAGCGCCGGCAGTGATGATGAAGTGCAGACGCCGGCGGCGGACAGCGCGATTGCCAATGCGGCGGCGCGTGTCGAGCGCGAAACCAACAGCAATGAGCCCGCTCCCAACCCTAACAGTATGGCGGCGCTGGGTATTCAGGTCGTCGATGTGCGCATCAAGCAGATCAATCTGCCGACTGAGGTCTCCGACGCGATTTACAACCGTATGCGCGCAGAGCGTGAAGCGGTAGCGCGCAGCCAGCGCTCGCAGGGGCAGGAAGAAGCAGAAAAACTGCGCGCTCAGGCGGATTATCAAGTGACGCGCACGCTGGCGGAAGCACAGCGTACCGCGCTGATTTCACGCGGTGAAGGTGACGGCGAAGCCGCGAAGCTGTTTGCCGATGCCTTTAGTCAGGATCCCGACTTCTATGCATTTATCCGCAGCCTGCGTGCTTATGAGAACAGCTTCTCTGATAACCAGGATGTGATGGTGCTGAGCCCGGACAGCGATTTCTTCCGCTATATGAAGGCGCCGACTGACGCTGCACGCTAAGAACTGCTATAACCTTGAGGCCGACAAGTGTGTCGGCCTTTTTTTTGGGAAAAAGAGAATGAACACCACGATTTGGATGGCGCTGGCCTTAGTGCTGGTGCTGGAAGGGCTAGGGCCCATGCTGATGCCGCGGCTGTGGCGGCGCATGATCCTCACGATGTCGCAACTTCCCGATCGTCTTTTGCACCGTTTTGGCGGGGGAATTGTGGTCGCTGGCGTAGTGATTTACTGCATGCTGAGCATGCATGCCAGCTAAACACGGTGCTGTTCAGGAGCATCTTGTGTTGCCTCGCGGTTCGCTCCCCAATATGTTGTGAGTTGAACAAAATGCAGGCAAAAAACCGCGCAATCGTATGCTAAAAGTGCTGAAAGTGAGAAAATGCGGTGGTAGAATCCTTTTTTAAGCAATCGGTGATTTTGAAAAATGGGTAAGAACGTCGTCGTACTGGGCACCCAATGGGGTGACGAAGGTAAAGGTAAGATCGTAGACCTTCTGACTGAACGCGCGAAATACGTTGTGCGTTACCAGGGTGGCCACAATGCAGGCCATACACTTGTCATCAACGGTGAAAAAACCGTCCTCCACTTAATTCCCTCTGGCATCCTGCGTGATAACGTGACCAGCATCATTGGTAACGGCGTTGTGCTGTCGCCTGAAGCGCTGATGAAAGAGATGAAAGGACTGGAAGATCGCGGTGTGCCGGTACGTGAACGTCTGCTGATTTCTGAAGCGTGCCCGCTGATCTTGCAATACCACGTTGCCATGGATCTGGCGCGCGAAAAAGCGCGTGGAGCCAAAGCGATCGGCACCACCGGGCGGGGTATTGGTCCAGCCTACGAAGATAAAGTTGCCCGTCGCGGTCTGCGCGTTAGCGACCTCTTTAACAAAGAAACGTTTGCGGTGAAGCTGAAAGAGATCGTTGATTTCTATAACTTCCAGCTGGTGAATTACTACAAAACTGACGCGATTGACTATGACAAAGTGCTGAGCGATGTCATGGCAGTGGCCGATATCCTGACCAGCATGGTCGTTGACGTTTCTGAACTGCTGGACGGCGCGCGCAAGCGTGGCGATCTGATCATGTTTGAAGGTGCGCAAGGTACGCTGCTGGATATTGACCACGGGACTTATCCTTATGTGACCTCCTCTAACACCACGGCTGGCGGTGTGGCAACCGGGTCAGGCATTGGTCCTCGCTATGTTGACTACGTGTTGGGTATTGTTAAAGCTTACTCCACGCGCGTAGGTGCAGGCCCGTTCCCGACCGAACTGTTTGACGAAACCGGCGAATTCCTGTGTAAACAAGGCAATGAGTTTGGTGCGACCACGGGCCGTCGTCGCCGTACCGGTTGGCTGGATGCGGTTGCCGTACGTCGTGCGGTGCAGATTAACTCTTTGTCAGGTTTCTGCATGACCAAACTGGACGTGCTGGATGGCCTGAAAGAAGTTAAAATCTGCGTAGGCTACCGCATGCCTGATGGCCGCGAAATGACAACCACGCCGCTGGCGGCAGAAGGTTGGGAAGGCATTGAGCCTATCTACGAAACCCTGCCAGGCTGGAGTGAAAACACCTTTGGCGTGAAAACGCTGGAAGGACTGCCGCAGGCAGCACGCAACTACATCAAGCGTGTTGAAGAAGTGACAGGCGTGCCGATTGATATTATTTCAACCGGCCCAGACCGCAGTGAGACCATGATTTTGCGCGATCCGTTCGACGCATAATCTGACCAGGCCGGACGCTGTCCGGCCTTTGTTTATCCGCAATATCCAACGTTTTAGCGGCAGTAATGGGTGTTTACCGTTGTTCCGCGCCGCTTGCTTTCCCTGGATTACGCAGGTCTCGTCTGCTCTTTAACGTCACACACTCTCTTTTTCTCGCATTTATTGGCGCTTGCCTGAAAAAAACGCACCGGCTTTGATGCACTGGTTTATCATCGTAGTTAATCACCACTCCGACCGGCGCATAACCCTAACGCCTGATGATTTACCGAGGTCTATGTGCAATTAACAAGTTTTACTGATTATGGTCTTCGCGCCCTGATTTACATGGCGACGCTGCCACCGGGCAAGCAGACTAATATTACTGAAGTCACCGATACCTATGGCGTATCGCGCAATCACATGGTGAAGATCATCAATCAATTGAGCCGGGCTGGCTTTGTCGCCGCGACACGCGGTAAAAACGGCGGTATTCGTTTAGGCATGGACCCGGCCAGCATTGTGATTGGCGACGTTGTGAGAAAAATGGAGCCGCTGCAGTTGGTGAACTGCAGCGAGTGTGCCATTACCCCGGCTTGCCGACTGCGCAGCGCGCTCAACGACGCCGTACAGCTCTTTTTACAGGAGCTCGATAAATACACGCTGGCCGACTTGGTGCGCAACAACGATTCGCTCTACCACATTTTATTATCCGAACCGCCGGTGGTAATCCCCACTCAATGACATCGGAGGAACCGACATGTCAAAAGATCCTTTCCAGGACAGAGAAGCAGAAAAATACGACAACCCCATTCCCAGCCGCGAATTTATCCTGGCGCTGTTAGAACAGCGTGAGAAACCGGCTAGCCGCGAAGAGATCGCGGACGCATTAAAGATCACCAGCGAAGAGCAGCTTGAAGCGCTGCGCCGCCGCCTGCGCGCCATGGAGCGTGACGGGCAGTTAGTGTTCACACGCCGTCAATGCTATGCCCTGCCAGAGCGTCTCGATCTGCTGCGCGGTAAAGTCATCGGCCACCGCGACGGCTACGGCTTCTTGCGCGCCGAAGGGCAGAAAGATGACTTCTATCTGTCAGCTGAGCAGATGAAACTGTGCCTGCATGGCGATGTCATTCTGGCACAGCCGGGCGGCGCTGACCGCAAAGGTCGCCGCGAAGCGCGCGTGGTGCGCGTACTTGAGCCGCGCAACAGCCAAATTGTCGGGCGCTACTTTACCGATGCCGGCACCGGCTTCGTCGTGCCGGACGACAGTCGTCTGAGCTTTGATATTCTCATCCCGCAGGACGCCACGCTGGATGCGCGCATGGGGTCGGTGGTGGTGGTCGAAATTGTGCAGCGCGCCACGCGCCGTACCAAAGCCATCGGCAAAATCACCGAAATTCTCGGCGATAACATGGGTACTGGGTTGGCTGTAGATATGGCGCTACGCACCCATGAAATCCCGCACGCCTGGCCGGAAGAAGTCGAAAAAGAGATTGCTAAGCTGAAAGAGCAGGTGCCAGAAGCCGCGAAAAAAGGACGTGTGGATCTCCGCTCGCTGCCGCTGGTGACGATTGATGGCGAGGATGCCCGCGACTTTGACGACGCCGTTTACTGCGAGAAAAAACGCGGTGGCGGCTGGCGTTTGTGGGTGGCCATCGCCGACGTAAGCTATTACGTGCGTCCGGGAACGGCGCTGGATGCCGAAGCGCATCAGCGTGGAACCTCGGTTTACTTCCCGTCGCAGGTTGTGCCGATGCTGCCGGAGATTTTATCGAATGGCCTCTGCTCGCTGAATCCGCAGGTCGATCGCCTGTGCATGGTGTGCGAGATGACCATCTCCGCCAGCGGCAAACTGACCGGCTTCAAGCACTATGAGGCGGTGATGAATTCCCATGCGCGCCTGACCTACAACAAAGTGTGGCATATCCTGCAGGGCCATCAGGAACTGCGCGAGCAATATGCGTCGCAGGTGAAGCACCTTGAAGAGCTGCACCGCATGTATCAAGTGCTGGAAACGGCGCGCGAGCAGCGCGGCGGCATCTCATTTGAGACCGAAGAAGCCAAATTTATCTTCAACGCCGATCGCCGCATCGAGCGCGTGGAGCGCACGGTACGCAACGACGCGCATAAGCTGATTGAAGAGTGCATGATCCTCGCCAACATCGCGTCGGCGCGCTTCGTGGAAAAAAATCAGGAGCCAGCGCTGTTCCGCGATCACGATCGCCCGAGCGAAGACAGCATCACCAGCTTCCGCACTGTTTTAGGCGAGTTGGGTCTGAGTCTACCCGGCGGCGCAAAACCACAGCCGATCGATTATGCCGATCTGCTGAATCAGATAGCCGATCGTCCCGATGCAGAAATGCTGCAAACCATGCTGCTGCGCTCGATGAAGCAGGCGGTTTACGATCCGGAAAATCGCGGTCACTTTGGTCTGGCGCTGCAATCTTATGCGCACTTTACCTCACCGATTCGTCGTTACCCCGATCTGCTTCTGCACCGTGCCATTAAGTACCTGCTGGCGAAAGAGCAGGGCACGGAAAACGGCATTACCACGGCTACCGGCGGTTATCACTATGATATGCAGCAGATGCTGCAGCTCGGACAGCACTGTTCCATGACCGAACGCCGTGCCGACGAGGCCACGCGTGACGTCGCCGACTGGTTGAAGTGCGACTTCATGCAGGATCAGGTGGGCAATGTGTTTAACGGCGTGATCTCCAGCGTGACCGGTTTCGGTTTCTTTGTGCGCCTCAACGATCTGTTTATCGATGGCCTGGTGCACGTCTCGACGCTGGATAACGATTACTACCGCTTCGATGCGGTGGGGCAGCGTTTGATTGGCGAGTCCGGTGGACGCACCTATCGCTTGGGTGACGCGGTCGAAGTGCGCGTGGATGCGGTTCACATGGATGAACGTAAAATCGACTTCGCGCTCATCTCCAGCAAGCGCGTGCCGCGTGGTGAAGGCAAAACCGCCCGCGAGCGAGAAAAACGCGGCAGCAAGCCAGCGACCAAACGGCGTCGCGATGCAGGTAAAAAAGGTAATTTTGAGCCTGATGCCGCTTTCCGCGGCGAGCAGAAAAAGCCTGCTGCGGCAAAAACCGAGAAAAAAAGTAAAAAAGTCTCCGAAAAAACCCGTAAAATCGCCGCCGCCACCAAGGCAAAGCGTGCGGCAAAGCAGAAAGATAAACAGTCTTGATGCTGACTTCGGTGGTGCACTGCGGTGCGCCACCGAGGGCGCAGCGGCCATCGCCACCCCGATTCAAATCCAACCTTGAGTTAAAGAATGAGTGAAATAATTTTTGGCATTCATGCCGTGCAGGCGCTGCTGGAGCGCGATCCCCAGCGTTTTCAGGAAGTGTTTATCCTTAAAGGGCGCGACGATCGCCGTCTGCAGCCGCTGGTCGCTGCGCTGGAAGCTCAGGGTATTGTCGTGCAGCTGGCTAACCGCCAGTGGCTTGATGGGCAGGTCGAGGGCGGCGTGCATCAGGGTATCGTGGCGCGCGTCAAACCCGGCAAAAACTATCAGGAGGGCGATCTGCCCGATCTGCTGGCGGCATTGGAAAAACCCTTTTTGCTGATCCTGGATGGCGTCACCGATCCCCACAACCTCGGGGCCTGCCTGCGCAGCGCGGATGCCGCTGGCGTGCATGCGGTTATCGTACCGAAGGATCGTGCTGCGCCGCTCAACGCCACCGCGAAGAAAGTTGCCAGCGGTGCCGCGGAGAACGTGCCGCTCATCCGCGTGACTAACCTTGCGCGCACCATGCGCCTGTTGCAGGAGTATAACGTCTGGATTGTCGGCACCGCGGGCGAGGCCGACCATACTTTGTACCAAAGCAAAATGACCGGCCCGATGGCGCTGGTGATGGGCGCGGAAGGCGAAGGCATGCGCCGCCTGACCCGCGAACACTGCGATGAGTTAATCAGCATCCCTATGGCTGGCAGCGTCTCGTCGCTCAACGTTTCGGTCGCCACCGGCGTGTGCCTGTTCGAAGCAGTGCGCCAGCGTCAGGCGTGATCGCCGCCGCAAAATACTTTTTTGTGCCAGGCATAACGGCCTAACACTTTTCATACTCATCACCGAGACACGCTGCGCGACTGCTCAGGCAGGGGCGCAGGGAAAACCGGTATCATGTGAAAAGGAGCCGTTATGGCCTGGACCACCCACAGCGTTTTCAATCAGCCGCTTCCTCTCGCTAACAGCAACCTCTTTACCCACGATATTGCCCTGTGCGAGGCGGTCACGCGCGAGGGCGCCAGCTGGGATCGCGAATGGCTTGCCTCCGTAGGCCTGCAGCTTGGCAGCGTTGAATCCCTTGAGCTGGGTCGCCTGGCCAATGCGCACCCGCCCACGCTGGTGCGCTACGATGCGCGCGGTGAGCGGCTGGATGACGTGCGCTTTCACCCGGCGTGGCATCTGCTGATGCAGGGCCTGTGCGCCAGTCGGCTGCACAACCTCAGCTGGCAGCCCGATGTGCTGCCGGGTGCCATGGTCGCACGCGCTGCGCGCTTTATTTTGCATGCGCAGGTTGAAGCAGGATCGCTCTGTCCAGTCACCATGACGCACGCGGCCATTCCGCTGTTGCAGCAGAGCCTGCCTGACCCGTGGGCGGCATGGCGTGTCCCGCTGTTAAGCGATCGTTATGACGCGCATCATCTGCCCGGCGAGCAAAAGCGCGGCCTGCTGATTGGTATGGGCATGACGGAAAAACAGGGCGGCACCGATGTGCTGATCAATACCACGCGCGCTGAACCGCTTGGCCAGCGCGGCGCGGGTGAGCCGTACCGCATTACCGGGCACAAATGGTTCTTCTCGGTGCCGCAAAGTGACGCGCACCTGATCCTGGCGCAGACCGCGCAGGGTCTGAGCTGTTTCTTTCTACCGCGCCTGCTGCCGGATGGAACACGTAACGCCATTCGACTTGAGCGACTCAAAGACAAGCTGGGCAACCGGTCCAACGCCAGCGCCGAGGTTGAATTTCAGGATGCCGTTGGCTGGCTGATGGGCGAAGAGGGTCAGGGCATCCGCTTGATCCTCAAGATGGGCGGGATGACGCGCTTTGACTGCGCGCTCGGCAGCCACGGCATGATGCGCCGCGCGTTCACCCTCGCACACCACCATGCCCAGCAGCGGCAAGTGATGGGAAAACCCCTCAGCACTCAGCCAGTGATGCGCCGCGTGTTGGCGCAGCAAGCGCTGCTGCTCGAAGCGCAGACGGCGCTGCTGCTGCGGCTGGCGCGCGCCTGGTCAACGGCAAACAGCCCGCACGAGACGCTCTACGCGCGCTTATTTACGCCGGTAGCCAAGTTTGGCATTTGCCAGGCGGGGATCGCGTTTGTGGCCGAATCCATGGAAGTTTTGGGTGGCATCGGCTACTGCGAAGAGAGCGAGCTGCCGCGCCTGTACCGTGAAATGCCGGTGAACAGTATCTGGGAAGGCTCGGGCAACGTGATGTGCCTGGATGTGCTGCGCGTACTGCGCGATAAAGAGGGCGTTATTGCGATGCTGGATCGTGAATTTGACACCGTGAAAGGCTGTAACCGTCACTTTGATCGGCGCTGGCGGCAACTGCGATTGCAGCTTGCGAAGGTGCGTGAGGAAGAGGCGAGAGCGGTGGCGCAGGCGCTGCTTCAGCTGGCCTGTGCGGCGATCCTCCTTAACGTGGCCGAACCGCCGCTGGCGGATGCCTGGTGTCAGCAGCGGCTGGACGCCCGCGCGCCGCGCGCCTTGGGCGATGCGCTCTGTACGCGCTTACTGCTGCGGGCGGGCGGCGTTATCTAAGGGCGCGCCATACAGCAGCGCCGTGCCGTACCACACACCCGGCAGCGTCGTGTCATCCAGCATCAGGATCTGGTAATACACCGCGCCCTGCTGGTTCGCGCGTGCGGCGAGGGCGCGCTGCGCATCATCCGGCGAGCCGCGCGTGGTCACCGTCACCGTGCCCAGTTTGGGCAAGCCGTCGCTTTGCGCCCGTGAAATCTCCTGCGCATGACGTGCAGGGGGCGGCGGCGACTGCGGCGCGCCATTCAGGGCGGCACACCCGCTTAATAACACACTCAACGCCAGAAAAAAGCCGCGCATAGCCACTCCTTAACAGAGAAGATGGCCTGAGTTTAGGCCATCTTCTGCGCAAGGTTTAGCTTTTTAGCTGAAAAATGCTGACCAGGTGCGTTAAGTGATGCCCCTGCTGGCTGAGGTTTTGCGCCGTGGCTTCCGACTGCGTGATCATATCGCTGCTCTGGTGTGTGGCGTGGCTGATATGGTTCATCGCCAGATTCACCTGACCAATGCCCGCCGCCTGCTCTTGGGCGGCGATATTGATCTCGCCCATCAGGGTTTTCACCTGCTCAATTTCACTCACGATATGCTGCATAGCATCACGCGTTTGCTCTGACAGCGTATGGCCCGCCGCAACTTTATCAATAGAACGGGCGATCAGTCCGTCGATCTCCTTCGCCGCGTTGGCGCTGCGCTGTGCCAGCGCACGTACCTCGGCCGCCACCACCGCGAATCCTTTGCCGTGCTCACCAGCACGCGCCGCTTCCACGGCGGCGTTGAGCGCCAGAATATTGGTTTGGAAAGCAATGGATTCAATCACGTGAGTGATGTCCGATATGCTCTGCGACGCTTCGCGTATGTCCGCCATGGTCTCCACTGAACGCGTCACGGTGCTGCCGCCGTGGCTGACTTTGTTCGCCGCTTCACTCACCAGCGCCATCGCCTGGCGCACGTTGGCAGCCGTTTGCGCCACGGTAGCCCCGAACTGCTCCATGCTAGCCGAGGTCTCTTCGACGCTGCTTGCCTGGCGGCCAATTTGCTCGCTGATGCTGGCGCTGCTGGCGGCCAGGGTGTCGGTGCCGTGACTGATATCGCTGGCAGCGCGGCGCACCTGACTCACCACTTTTTCCAGACCGTCACCGATGCCATTGATGGCGGCAACCAGTTGGCCAATTTCGTCGCGACGTGAGGAGTCGAGATGCGCCTGCAGATTGCCCGCGGCATACTGCTCCGCGAGGTGAATCACTTGCTGCAGCGGGCGCGTGATTGCTCGGCGGCTGTAGAGGATAAAACCAAGAGCAAACAGCACCACCAGTCCCAGCCCAATAGCCATAAACAGGTTGCGGCTATGGGTGATAGGTGCCAGTAAGCTGGCGCGGCTGACTTCGCCGGCCACAATCCAGTTCCAGCCTGGCACCTGCTGCCAGGCCAGCATTTTGCTCTCGCCATCAAGCTCCATCACCAGTAACCCTTTGGCATCTGATAACACTTGCTGCTGCACGGCGCTTTCCCAGCGGGGCAATTTGCCTTCGTTATCGCGATGGAACAGGTATTGCCCCTGGGTTTTGCCCGGCGCGCCGTTCAGCACAAAGAAGCTGCCGCTGTCGCTCAGGTGGCGTGCCAGCACTTTTTCCCGCATCAGGGCATACTGCGAGTCGATCTGCACGCCCACAAATAGAATGGCAATGACCACGCCGCTCTCATCTTTTACCGGCTGATACTGGGTGATATAGCGGTGTCCAAACAGGGTCGAAAGGCCGCGATAAATCTCGCCACTGTTGGCGCTGCGCCACGCAGGGCTGCTGCGATCGAGGCGGGTGCCGATGGCTCGGCTGCCATCCTCTTTTTTCAGCGACGTCGCAATGCGAATGTAGTCATCGCCATCCCGGACAAAAATGGTAGAGACCGCACCGGTGCGATCGAGAAAGTCATCCACGGCGATCTGGTCGAGGTTTAAGGTTTTTAAGCCCGCGCGCAGCGTCGGCGTACTGATATCGCCCACCTGAATGCGGGCGCTCTCATCGCGACTGAAGCGCTTGGGCAAAAAGCTTTGGAAGAGTTTGGTGTAATTTGACACCTCTTCCGACAGCGTGGCGTTGAACATCGTCGCCATTTCATTGATGCCCAGCACCTGATTCTGCATGTCGTCAGTGGCCAGCTGCTCGAGTTGGCGAGCGGCGTTGTGGCTAAGGGTTAACGTTAAGATAAACAACACGATAGCCACGCTTAAGGACGTCAATACAGACAGCTTAATACCGAGGCTCATGGCGCTGAGAGAACGACGCTTCATAAAAGACCTTTTTTATTTAATTAAAGAGTTACAAGCCATAACGGCAGCGTCTGGAAAAAGTTTAGGGGCGAAACTATGGGGATTTTATGTGATGTGGTTCGCAATTCATCTTGAAGGGCATACACTGAGAGCGGTGGAATACCCGTAAGGCAGGCAAAGGAGTCGCGTCATGATTGAAATCGTCACAGAGAATCTGGCGGGCATTGCGTGTATTCATGCTGCCCCCGCTGGACAGCGCCATGCGCAGCTGCCCACAGTGCTGTTTTGGCACGGCTTCACCTCGTCCAAAGAGGTTTACAGCTATTTCGCCGTGGCGCTGGCGCAGGCGGGATTCCGCGCGGTGCTGCCGGATGCCGACATGCACGGCGCGCGTTACAACGGGGATACTGACACCCGCATGACCCATTTTTGGGAGATTCTGCGTCAAAACATTGATGAAGTGCCGCTGCTGGAAGCGGCGCTGCGCGAAAAGGATCTGATCGCCGGGACGCGCTTTGCGGTCGCGGGTGCTTCGATGGGCGGCATGACGGCGCTGGGCGCGATGGCACGTTATCCGCATATCCACAGCGTGGCGTGCATGATGGGGTCCGGCTATTTTGCACAACTGAGCCCGCAGCTATTTCCGCCGCTGGTGGCCAAGACGCCCGCGCAACAGGCGGCGCTGGCAAACCGATTAGCACCGCTCTCTGCTTACGATCCCAGCCAGCAGCTCAGCGCGCTGGCAGGACGACCGCTGCTGCTGTGGCACGGTGAAGCGGATGAGGTGGTGCCGTTTGCCGAGTTTGTCCGGCTGGAAAGGGCGCTACGCGACGCGAAGTGGGATACGCACCTGACCGCGCTGTCGGAAAGGCAGGTAGGGCACAAAATCACGCCTTCCGCGCTCACGGCGATGGTCAGCTTTTTTAAGCATCATTTATAGCCGGCGAGCTGGCGCACGCGACGCCAGCCCGGTGCAATGCCGCCGTTACAGTTGCGAAGACAACCGCTCGGTCGCGCTGGCACATGCGCGGGTGGCATTACTGCCCGGCGCATCCAAACGATTGACATAAACATAGCCTGAAGCCGCTTGGCTGCTGTGACTTCTTATCTGCTGCGCATAGTCAGCGGTGCTGGCAAGCGCGAGGGGGGACAGGAAGAGACCCAGTAAAGTGGCGACAATGACAGCTTTCATAATCGACTCCTCACTTCAGGGAAAAACTCGGCGGGCAGCAGGTGCGTTGCCCTGTGAACAAGTTTAGCGTTTCGCCATAACGACGCCAGATCGTCCGCTTGAACACCCTCATCAGCCATTTTGAACAACGCTTCTTCATCTCACTGAATCACAAGCGTTAGCACAAAAGGTGCCTGCTCATGGCACAAAACCCGCCGATTGATAGATTGTGCGCTTGAGTTTCCTGCCGGACGCCAGTATGATTACGCGTCAATTTTTCAGCTGCATTCAGAGGTGTGGTTCATTTTAATGGATCATTACCTATAACGTTCCTTGCTTCCGTGGGCCGCAGCTGACCCTGACAGGAGGCTGAATAATCCGTAAGGAGCTATCGATGCGTCATTACGAAATCGTATTTATGGTCCATCCTGACCAGAGCGAACAGGTTCCGGGCATGATCGAGCGTTACACTGGTGCTATCACTGGTGCTCAGGGCACGATCCACCGTCTGGAAGACTGGGGCCGCCGTCAGCTGGCTTACCCGATCAACAAACTGCACAAAGCACACTATGTTCTGCTGAACGTAGAAGCGCCGCAGGAAGTGATCGACGAGCTGGAAACTAACTTCCGCTTCAACGACGCCGTTATCCGCAGCATGGTTATGCGCGTTAAGCACGCGGTAACTGAAGCTTCTCCGATGGTTAAAGCGAAAGACGAGCGTCGTGAGCGCCGCGAAGACTTCGCAAACGAATCGGCAGATGACTCAGATGCTGGGGATTCTGAAGAGTAATCCACTATGACGGCGAATCGACTGCGCCTGTCTGGCACCGTGTGCAAGACGCCAGTTCGAAAAATCAGCCCGTCAGGGATTCCACACTGCCAGTTCGTGCTTGAGCACCGTTCTGTGCAGGAGGAAGCCGGTTTTCACCGGCAAGCCTGGTGTCAGATGCCGGTGATTATCAGCGGCAGCGCCCATCAGGTGATTACTCAACATATAACGGTCGGCACGCAACTTACTCTGGAAGGTTTCATTAGCAGCCATCAGGCGCGCAATGGATTGACCAAATTAGTGTTACATGCCGAGCAGATTGAATTGATAGATTCTGGAGACTAGCCAAATGGCACGTTATTTCCGTCGTCGCAAGTTCTGCCGTTTCACCGCGGAAGGCGTTCAAGAGATCGATTATAAAGATATCGCAACGCTGAAAAACTACATCACTGAAAGCGGCAAGATTGTTCCAAGCCGTATCACTGGTACTCGTGCTAAATACCAGCGTCAGCTGGCTCGTGCTATCAAGCGCGCGCGTTACCTGTCTCTGCTGCCATACACTGATCGTCATCAGTAATTGGCAACTGTCCATTAACGACTTTAAGAGGATAAGGTAATGCAAGTTATTCTGCTTGATAAAGTAGCAAACCTGGGCGGTCTGGGTGATCAGGTTAACGTTAAAGCGGGCTACGCTCGTAACTTCCTGGTTCCACAGGGCAAAGCTGTTCCTGCTACCAAGAAAAACGTTGAGTTCTTCGAAGCGCGCCGCGCAGAACTGGAAGCCAAACTGGCTGACGTTCTGGCCGCTGCTAACGCACGTGCTGAGAAAATCAACGCACTGGGCACCGTAACCATCGCGTCTAAATCAGGCGACGAAGGTAAGCTGTTCGGTTCCATCGGTACCCGCGACATCGCTGACGCAGTCACTGCAGCTGGCGTTGACGTGGCGAAAAGTGAAGTACGTCTGCCTAACGGCGTGCTGCGCACCACCGGTGAGCACGAAGTTGACTTCCAGGTACACAGCGAAGTCTTCGCTAAACTGGTTGTGAATGTGGTTGCTGAGTAATTTTACTCGGTGATGCGAAAACGCCGGCCCTGTGCCGGCGTTTTTGTTTTTTGCGCTTACTGCGCGCGGATAAACGTTCCGTCAGATTGACGCGTAAACAGCACCGGACCGTTGCTGCTCTCTACGGTTAAGCCCGTCACCACACCCTGGGCATTTTGCCTAATCTTCACCTGCTGCCCGCTCTGTAACGCACTCAGCGGCTGCCCGTCGCCCTCCACGCGCGCCATCGCGAACACATCATTCACCGGTAAATTATTGTCACGAAACAGCTGCGCCAGCGTTTGTCCCGATGCGATAGTGTAGGTGCGCCATTCGCCCTGTGTATCGCGCTGTTCGGGCGTTGCTTGCCGCTGTGGCTGCGCATTGTCATAAATCTCCGCCTGCAGCGGGACCGATTTGTTCTCACGCTCGGCAGGCCGTTCAACCGGATATTGCGGCGTACTGGTGGGCCAGAGAAACGCCAGCAGCACGATCAGTAGCGCAATCACAATACCGCGGCGATGGAACGCGGGCAGTGGATCCATCCAGCGTACGTCATCCAGCAGATGCCAGACGCGGCGCAGCGCAGCGGGGGTGCGGGAAGGGGTGTCAGAAGCCATACGTGAATCCTCCTCGCTGGCGCGGCTGCGACGCAATGACGGCAGCCAGCGTTGCAGCCTTGATAACGTAAACGAGCGCGTTGCGCGCGTCCTGCGGCGTTGTGGGGCGATTTGGCCCATGAATTCTCTCTTTTTATGTTACAGCTATAGTATGGGCAATGCGGGCGTAACGTGCTTGCCAGCCTTGAAAAATCAGACCTGCGTATTGTTTCTTGTTACCGCGGAAATGTCATCTCTGGCGCAGCAGATTTTACGCCAGCGCCCTGCGCTGTTATGCTGCCGTTTCATTTTTTCCCGGGATTAAGGAATCACCATGACGACCCCTTCATTTGACAGCGTCGAATCACAAGCAAGTTACGGTATCGGTTTACAGGTAGGCCAGCAGCTGCAGGAATCTGGACTGCAGGGCCTGCAGCCAGAAGCACTGCTCGCGGGCCTGCGCGACGCGCTGGAAGGGAATTCACCGGCGGTACCTGTTGACGTGGTTCACCGTGCGCTGCGTGAGGTACATGAACGTGCCGAAGGTGTTCGCCGTGAGCGCGTTGAAGCCATGGCAGTAGAAGGGCAAAAATTCCTGGAGCAGAATGCGCAGCGTGAAGGTGTGAGCAGCACCGAGTCAGGCCTGCAATTCAGCGTTATCACCCAAGGCGACGGCCCGATTCCTTCGCGTCAGGATCGCGTGCGCGTGCATTACACCGGCAAGCTGATTGACGGTACCGTGTTCGACAGCTCTGTGGCACGCGGCGAACCTGCCGAATTCCCAGTGAGCGGTGTTATCGCAGGCTGGATCGAAGCTCTCACCCTGATGCCCGTTGGCTCCAAGTGGGAGCTGGCGATCCCGCATAATCTCGCCTACGGCGAGCGCGGCGCAGGCGCATCCATTCCGCCGTTCAGCACGCTGGTGTTTGAAGTCGAGCTGCTGGAAATCCTCTAAGCATCTCAGACGGTACAAGGGGCGCATTGCGCCCCTTTTCTATTGCGTGCTACTCGCCTTTCTTCTGTAAATCCACCTGCCAGATTGCGAAGCCAATATCGTCGCTGCCGCGTGGGGTCATGGGATAGTCCGCGTGCTGCCGAATAAACTGCGTAGCCTTCTCACCGGGGGCGGTTTCAAAGCGTATATCCAGCGGCGTATCGCTGTTGATCGGTGCCAGGCGCCAATTGTGATCCACCTGCGGCTTCACTTCACCCTGCGCCTTGCTCTGCTCGCTGATGTACGCGGCAACGATGGCGCGGTTTTCATCCGGTGATGCAAAGGCCACGTAGTGATCGCCGGTGCCGGCGAATTTGCCGCCATAAGCCCGGTAATTATTGGTGGCCACCAAGAACGTCGCATGGGGATCGATCGGCTTGCCCTGCCAGCGTAGATCGGTGATGCGCGACGCGCTGGGGTTGATCAGTTTGCACTCGCCGTCGTAGCGCGCCGGTTGCGTGACATCAATCTGATAATCCACGCCGTCGATCACATCAAAGTTGTAAGTGCGAAAATCCCAGTTAATCAGCGATTGCGGCTGGCGTTGGCGCGGATCGATCTGATTAAACTGCGCCGCCGAGCACTCCAGCCACTCTTTGACCTGCGCACCGCTGACTTTCATGACAACCAGCGTGTTGGGATAAAGGTAGAGGTCGGCGGCGTTACGGAAGGTCAGCTCGCCTTTTTCCACCTCGGTGTAGCTGGCAGGATCGTTTTTACGCCCGCCCACTTTAAAGGGAGCGGCGGCCGAGAGCACCGGCAGGCGCGCTAAATCGGGATCGCCCTGGATAAAGTGCTCAACGTAGGCGCGCTGCGCGTTATTCACGATCTGTACCGTGGGATCATCCTGCACCAGCGCAAGGTAGCTGTACATGACATCGGCAGATTTACCGATAGGCTTGGCGACAAATTCGCGTGTAGCGCGGTGATCCTGCTGTAGCACCTGCACCAGCTGCGCATCTTCCGCCGCCAGCGACTTCTTGGCCTGCGCATCGTAAATCGGTCTGGCCTGCGCGCTACCCTGCGTCACCTGCCACTGCCCGCCCGCGTTACTCAGCTCCAGATCGACAATGCCAAGATGATCGCCCCACATGCCCGGCATCACGGCAGGAATGCCATTAAGCGTCCCCTTAGCAATATCCGCGCCCTGAATCGCAGCAAATTCTTTGCTGGGGAACACGGCGTGCGCGTGACCGAACATGATTGCATTGATGCCCGGCACTTGGCTGAGGTAATACACCGAGTTTTCGGCCATGGCATGATAAGGCTCGCTGCTCAACCCGGAGTGCGGAATCGCGATGATTATTTCAGCACCTTTCGCACGCATTTCCGGCACATAGCGCTTCGCTGTTTCCGTGATGTCATCAACGCGCACTTTGCCCTGCAAATTGTTGCGATCCCACACCATAATCTGCGGCGGAACAAAGCCGATATAGCCAATTTTTAACCGATGCGGCTGTCCGTCGCGGTCAACTACGCGGTTTTCTTTAATCAGATAGGGCGTAAACAGCGGTTTACCGCTCTTTTCATCGATAATATTGGCGTTAACGTAGGGAAAGCGCGCGCCGCTCAGGGCTTTTTGCAGGTAGGGCAAACCGTAATTAAATTCGTGATTACCGAGATTGCCTACATCATAGTCCAGCGTGTTTAGCGCCTTGTAGACAGGGTGGATCTCGCCTGCTTTCAATCCTTTTGCCGCCATGTAATCGCCCAGCGGGCTGCCCTGAATCAGGTCGCCGTTGTCCACCAGCACACTGTTTTTGGCTTCTGCGCGAGCCAGTTTGATAAGCGTCGCGGTGCGCACCAGACCAAACTTCTCCGTTGGCGTGTCTTTGTAATAATCGAAATCCATCATATTGCTGTGCAGATCGGTGGTTTCGAGAATGCGTAAATCCACCGTTGCCGCCTGTACGGTGGCGGTGGCGATACACAGCGCCAGTAATGACATGCCCGCTTTGAACATGGAGTACTCCTTGTATGTCGATGAGCCTCTCAAAATAATGTAAAACGATGACAAATTATTATTTCAATTTGTGATGCGTATTCAAATTCTGCACCTGGCGTGCGCGTGGCAGCGCGCTGTTGGCAATTCAGCCGTGCGCCATAGCCGTTGACGTTGAACTATGATATTGATAACCCAATACTATTCATGGCGAACGTAGCGCTTGTCGGCTGCCGAAGCCCAACTGCTAAACTTGCTCAGGATGTCTGACAGGCAGAATCAGCAAAAAGAGGTGAAGTATGTTAGAGAAGATTTGCCAGCTCGCACGTGAAGCGGGCGAGGCCATTATGCAGGTCTACACTAGCGCGCAGCCCGTTGATGTGACGCGTAAGTCAGATGATTCCCCCGTCACCGCCGCCGATCTCGCCGCGCATAAGGTGATTGTCGAGGGACTTCAGGCGTTGACGCCCGAGATCCCGGTGCTGTCGGAAGAGGATCCCCCCGCTTGGGCGGTGCGTCAGCAGTGGCAGAAATATTGGCTGGTGGATCCGCTGGACGGCACCAAAGAGTTTATCAAACGCAACGGCGAGTTTACGGTGAACATTGCCCTGATTGAAGCGGGCAAACCGGTGCTGGGCGTGGTCTACGCGCCGGTAATTGATGTGATGTACTCCGCAGCCGACGGGAAAGCCTGGAAAGAAGAGGGTGGCCATAAGACGCAGATCCACGTGCGTGAAGCGCATCCACCATTGGTGGTGGTTAGCCGTACCCACGCCGCGAAAAATGATGAGTTAAAAGAGTATTTATCGCAGTTGGGTGAGCATCAAACCACGGCAATTGGCTCATCACTGAAGTTTTGCCTGGTAGCAGAGGGCAAAGCGCAGCTCTATCCGCGTTTTGGACCCACCAGTATCTGGGACACGGCTGCGGGCCACGCTGTTGCGGTGGCGGCGGGCGGTTACGTGCGTGACTGGCAGGGGCGTGTCCTGGACTATACGCCGCGTGAATCGCTGATCAACCCCGGCTTCCGGGTGTCCATCTTCTAATAAAAAAGGGAGGCCTCGCCTCCCTTTTTTATTGCTGCAGCAGCTGATGAATCAGGGCCATGGCCTGTTTCACTTCCTCCTGCGTCAGCGGGCCATCTTTGGCGTAGCGCACGTGACCTGTTTTATCTAACACCACAATAGCCGAGCCGCCTTTCTTGAGCTGCCAGGCGTTGCGCGCGCTGCCGTTGCTATCAATGATAAACTGCGACCACGGGTACTGCTTTTTGTTGCTCTCAATACTGCTGCGCACAAACATCCCGGTGCCGGGGATGGCGTCATCGGTGTTCACCACCGTGGTGGTTTGATAGCGATCGTGCGGCAGCTGCGCGGCTTTTATCGCTTCAATCAGCGCGGCATTCTGCTCTTTAGCGGAGGAGCGTCCCGCGATATGCAAAATCACGCGCACCTTGCCGCTGAGCTGTGCGCTGTTCCAGGGACGATACGTAAACTTATCCTGCTGATACAGCAGTTCGCCTTTATCGTTTATGCCAACTGGCGGCACGCGTTCGCCCTGCTGGAAAGCCTGTGCCGACGCCAGAACCGGCAGCACCAGCGCCACTGCCAACCATGAATGTGCTAAACGCATGTCCTTCTCCTTAGTGATCCGACCAGTTATTCATGTTTTTGCAATATTAGGCGCGGATGATGCGCCTGTCGCGATGAATTGGTCGCTTTGTAACTGATGCCACAATTTCGGCACGATATCGGCTTTATACTGATTTTAAGGACTCATATAACAGAGTGTTCTGTAATGATGTGTCAATTCAGTAAAAAATTCACCTTTTCGGAACATGCGCAACAAATGATGTTCTATATTTATGCCTCATTTGCGCTTCAAGGGCTCGTACCGAATTTGGCAACGGCGAAGCGTATTCCATCTTTCAGGAGTTAGACAGCATGAAAATCTTCCAGCGATATAATCCGCTGCAAATCGCGAAATATGTAAAAACGTTGTTTAAAGGAAGAATCTACATCAAAGATGTAGGCGCGTTTGAATTTGACTACGGTAAGGTATTGCTGCCGCGCGTCAAAGATAAGCAGCATTTGTCTGCCATGTCCGAGATTAATCGACAGGTGCTTCGTTTACAGACGCACAACTGAGACAAAGGGCGCCAGAGGCGCCCTTGTTGATCCCGCCGGTTAAGGCAGCGTTTTCAGACGCTTCGTCCGCTACTCCGCATCCGTTTCGCTTTTCGCCACGTTTAACATCGCCGGACGCTCATCAATACGCGTCACCAATAGCTGATCGATACGATAGCTGTCGATGTCCACCACCTCAAATTTATAGCCTGAAAACTTCACGAAGTCGGTGCGTTTCGGGATCTTGCGCAGCATATACATCATAAAGCCGCCAATGGTTTCATAGTTGCCCGACTGCGGAAACTCGTCGATATCCAGCACGCGCATCACGTCGTCAATCGGCGTGCCGCCCTCCACCAGCCAGGAGTTTTCGTCGCGGGCAACGATCTGCTCTTCCAGACCCTGGCCGACCAGATCGCCCATCAGCGTGGTCATCACGTCATTCAGCGTGATAATACCGACCACCAGCGCATATTCGTTCATGATCACCGCGAAATCCTCGCCCGCGGTTTTAAAACTCTCCAGTGCCTCAGAGAGCGTGAGCGTATCCGGCACAATCAGCGCCGAGCGGATCTGCACGCCGCTGTTGAGCGCCATGCTTTGATTGCCCAGCACGCGCAGCAGCAGCTCTTTGGAATCTACATAGCCGACGATGTGATCGATATCGCCGCTGCACACCAGAAATTTGGAGTGGGGATGCTCGGCAATTTTGGTTTTCAGGCTGACTTCATCTTCATGCAAATCGAACCAGACGATGTTCTCGCGGGATGTCATAGAAGAGGGCACCGTGCGCGATTCCAGCTCGAACACGTTTTCAATCAGCTCGTGCTCCTGCTTGCGCAGCACGCCCGCCAGTGCACCTGCTTCTACTACCGCGTAAATATCGTCTGAGGTGATGTCATCTTTGCGCACCATCGGCAATTTGAAGATGCGGAAGAACACATTGGCGAGGCCGTTGAACAGCCATACCAGCGGCCGGAACACCAGCAGGCAGAAGCGCATCGGGTTGATGATACGCAGCGCCACGGCTTCTGGGGCGATCATGCCTACACGCTTGGGCGTCAGGTCCGCAAACAAGATGAACAGGCTGGTGACCACGGTGAAAGAACAGATAAAGCTCAGCTGCTCGGCCAGTTCCGGCGCCATAAAGCGGCGAAACAGGCTGCTGAAGGCGGGCGAAAATGCCGCATCGCCCACGATACCGCCAAGAATGGCCACCGCATTCAGGCCAATTTGCACCACGGTGAAAAACATGCCGGGCTGTTCCTGCATTTTCAATACGCGCTGCGCATTGATGTTGCCCTCGTCGGCCAGCAGTTTGAGTTTGATCTTGCGGGCAGCGGCCAGCGAGATCTCGGAGAGCGAAAAGAAAGAACTGATCACGATCAGTAAAAGGATGACAAGTAAGCTATCGAGCATAGAAGGTCCGTTGAGTTAATCACTTGTCATTTTTGGCCTGGGCAGCGGAGCGCGGCGTAGCGCCGGGGCTCAGCGGTGAAGCAGGCTATCCGTGCCAAAAATGTCTGCGCCAATTCGACACGTTCACGCTAACGTCGGGGCAGAGATGAAGGCAGGCCTGTGCCTGCCAGGCGCTGATTATAGCAGCAGCGCTTATCATGCCGCCAGAGGCGCAGCAGGCGGGTTAAGAATTGTCTGATCTCGTATCTGCGGACGCGTAACCGCCGCTTCGCAGTTGTATCAATCGACGCATTTACCGACAATAGCGCACGATTTGGCTTAAATGCCGTCTTTGCCCAGCCGCGATGAATGACAGCGGCTATGCTGATGGGTAAGCGAGGGGTGGTGCGCCCCTTTTCACCAGAATGAACGTCCCTGCGGAATAGGGGCGGCATTAATAACAGGAGTGCGCGTGCCGCGATTTCACCTTTATTGTTTGGCTGGCCTATTGCTCGCCGTACCCGCTGTCGAGGCTGCGAAAGTGCGCTTGCAGCTTGAAGGGCTAACCGGGGAATTGGAAAAAAACGCCCGCGCGAGTTTGTCTACCATCGCCAGCGATGAAGTCTCTAATGACGGGCGCTTCCAGGCGCGCGTAGACGAAGCGATTAAACAGGGTCTGCGCGCCCTGGGGTATTACGAACCCACCATTGTGTTTGTCTCTCGTCCCGCGCCGCCGCAGGGAGGACGTCCGGTGCTGATTGCCCGCGTGACGCCCGGTGAGCCAGTGAAAATTGGCGGCAGCTCAATCGTGGTAGAAGGTGAGGCGAAACAGGATCCTGACTATCAGGCGTGGGTCAAACAGGGCAGGCCCAAAGTAGGCAGTCAGCTCAACCACGGTCAATACGATAAATTCAAAAAAGGGTTTTCTAACCTCGCGCTGCGCAACGGTTATTTCGACGGCGATTTTAAAAAGAGCCAGCTTGGCGTCTCCGTCGAGCGACGCCTCGCCTTTTGGGATATCGACTACGACAGTGGCCCGCGTTATCGCTTTGGCGACGTCACCTTTCAAGGATCGCAAATCGACGAGGCTTACCTGAAAAACCTCGTTCCCTTTAAGCAGGGCGACTATTACAGTTCGCGCGATCTGGCCGAGCTCAACCGCCGCTTGTCTGCAACCGGCTGGTTCAATTCGGTGGTGGTGGCGCCGGAATTCGACAAGGGCCGCAAAACCAAAGTGTTGCCGCTCAATGCGGCCGTGTCACCGCGGGTGGAGAATACGATCGAAACCGGCGTCGGCTACTCCACGGACGTGGGGCCGCGGCTCAAAGGCACCTGGAGAAAACCGTGGGTTAACAGCAGCGGACACAGCTTTACCGCCAGCGCCTATGTTTCCGCCCCGGAACAGCAGCTGGATTTCAGCTACAAAGTGCCGCTGCTGAAAAGTCCGCTGGAACAGTATTACACCTTCTCTGGCGGCCTGAAGCGCACCGATCTCAACGACACCAAAGCCGACACCACCACGCTGGGGCTGTCGCGTAACTGGGACAGCAGCTCCGGCTGGCAGCGTGCGGTCAACCTTAAATGGAGTCTCGACCACTTTACCCAAGGCAACGTGACCAATACCACCATGCTGCTTTATCCGGGGTTGAGCCTGAACCGCACCCGTTCACGCGGCGGCCTGATGCCAACGTGGGGCGATTCGCAGCGCTATTCGGTAGATGTCTCCGATACCACATGGGGCTCAGACGTCGACTTCCTGATTCTCCAGGCGCAAAACGTCTGGATCCGTATGATCGGCGATAAAAATCGCTTTGTGGCACGCGGCACGCTGGGCTGGATCGAAACCAATGACTTTGAAAAAGTGCCGCCGGACTTGCGCTTCTTTGCGGGCGGCGATCGCAGTATTCGCGGCTACAAATACAAGGGCATTTCACCCCGCGACAGCGACGGCAAACTGACCGGCGCGTCAAAAATGGCCACCGGCTCGCTGGAATACCAGTACAACGTGAGCGGGAAATGGTGGGGCGCGGTGTTTGTGGACAGTGGTGAAGCGGTAAACGACATCAAGCAGAGCAATGTCAAAACCGGCGCCGGTATCGGCGTGCGCTGGGCCTCTCCGGTGGGGCCGATCAAACTGGATATCGCGCGGCCAATCGGCGACGACAAGGAGCACGGGTTGCAATTTTACGTTGGACTGGGGCCTGAACTATGAAGCTGTGGAAAAAGGTCCTGATCGGATTCGGTGTCTTTTGGTTGGTGCTGTTCGCCAGCATCGCTTTTCTGGTGGGAACCACCCCAGGATTACACTTGCTGCTGAAAGGCGCCGATCGCTGGGTGCCTGGCCTCACGCTGTCCAAGGTCGAGGGCGGTTGGCGTAACCTGACGCTGAGTGGCGTAGCCTATGACATGCCTGGCGTCAGCGTTAAGGCCGGGCGTTTACATCTGGCGCTGAATCTCAATTGCCTGCTGCACTCCTCGGTGTGCGTGGACGATCTGGCGCTGCAGGATGTCAGCGTGGTGGTGGACAGCAAAAAGATGGCGCCTGCGGCCAATCCGCCGCCGGAAGAAGAGGGCGGCCCGCTCAATCTCAGCACGCCTTATCCCATCACCTTGAATAAGGTGGGGCTGCACAACATCTCGGTGAAAGTCGACGATACCGCCATTTCGCTGCTGGATTTCACCTCCGGCCTGCAGTGGCAGGATCGCGCGCTAACGCTGATGCCCACGCATATTCAAAGCTTGCTCATCGCGCTGCCCAAAGCGACGAAAGTGGCTGATGAGCAGGTGGTCCAGCCCAAAGTGCAGCAGCCGCAGTCCGGCGAAAAGCCGCTGGGTGAAACGCTGCAAGCCCTGTTTGCTCAGCCTTTGCTGCCTGCCATGCCTGACTTCCAGCTGCCGCTGGATATCACCGTACAGCAGCTGCTGGGGGAACAGCTGCGCGTCACCGGCGACACCGATCTCGCCATTACGCGCCTGCTGGTCAAAGCCCGCACGGCGGACCGCCATCTGCAGCTTGAGACCTTCGACGTGGATTCGCCGCAGGGGCAGGTAAAGGCCAGCGGCGAAGCGCGGCTGGCCGATAACTGGCCGGTGAATTTTACGCTCAACGGCGCGCTGAATGTCGATCCGATCAAAGGCGAAAAGATTGCGCTGAAGCTGGGCGGCGCCCTGCGCGACGCGCTAACGCTCGGCGTGAATCTGTCGGGGCCGGTGCGCGCGCAGCTGGATGCCACCGCGCAGCCGGCGATCGCCGGTCTGCCGCTGTCGCTGCAGTTAACCAGCCCGCAGCTGCGCTGGCCGCTGAGTGGCCCGACGCAGTACCAGGCAGATAATCTGGATTATCAATTCAAAGGCAAAGCCACCGACTACGTGATGTCGTTGCGCACTGCCGTTAAGGGGCAAGACGTACCGCCGGCGACCGTCACGCTGGATGGCAAGGGGAACGTGCAGCAGTTTACGCTGGATAAGCTGCGCATTGCGGCGCTACAGGGCAACATTGACCTTACCGCGCTGCTGGACTGGAGCAAAGCGATCAGCTGGCGCAGCGAACTCACGCTCGCAGGCATCAACACCGCCAAACAGTATCCCGACTGGCCCGCGAAGCTCGACGGGAAAATCACCACGCGCGGGAGCCTTTACGGCGGCAGTTGGCAGTTGAGCGTGCCGCAGCTGGCGCTGAAGGGCAACGTCAAGCAGAACGCGGTGAGCGCCAGCGGTTCGCTCACCGGCAACAGCTACAACCAGTGGAAAATTCCGGCGCTCAACATTGCGCTGGGCCGCAATCATCTGGATGTAAAGGGCGAGCTGGGCGATGCGCTGGATCTCGATGCCACGCTGGATGCACCGCAGCTGAACAATGCGCTGCCGGGGTTGGGCGGGGTGGCAAAAGGCAGTATCAAGGCGCGCGGGACGCTGCAAGCGCCTCAGCTGCTGGCCGATCTCACCGCCAGCGGGCTGCGCTGGCAGCAGCTGCAAATCCGCCGCGTCACGCTGCTGGGGGATGTGAAATCCAGCGAGCAAATTGCCGGCAAGCTGAAGCTCAACGTCGAGCAGCTGCAGCAGGATACGCTGAAAATCAGCACGTTGACGCTTAACGCGGACGGCAACGAAAAGCAGCATCAGCTTAAGCTGAACGTACAGGGCGAGCCGGTTTCGGGGCAGCTGGCGCTGAACGGCAGCTTCGACCGCCAGACGCAGCGCTGGCAGGGCACGCTCAACAACACGCGTTTCGACACGCCGGTGGGTGAGTGGCGCCTGACCCGCGCGATGGCGATTGACTACCTCAACAGCAAGCAGACCGCGACGCTGGGGCCGCACTGTTGGCAGAACCCCAATGCCCAGCTGTGCGTGCCCGAGCCCATTGAGGCCGGTGCCAGCGGCCATGCGCACGTGGTGCTGAATCGCTTTGATCTGGCCATGCTGAAGCCTTTCCTCACCGACGCGACGCAGCTGCGCGGCGTGTTTACGGGCGATGCGCGGGTAAACTGGACCGCCGATGGGGCGCTACCGACGGCAAGCGTGGCGCTCAAGGGCAGCGGCGTCAAAGTGCAGCAGAATGTGCAGGGCAATCTGTTACCGGTAGCCTTTGACACGCTCAACCTGAATGCTGCGCTGCGTGAAGGACGCGCGCAGCTCGACTGGCTGATTCACATCGTGAACAATGGCCAGCTGAGCGGCAATGTGCAGGTCGCCGACCCGCAAACGCGCCGCCAGCTGTCTGGCAACGTCAGTATCAACAATCTGTCGCTGGCGATGTTTAATCCGGCCCTGATGCAGGGCGAGAAGGTGAAAGGGATGCTGAACAGCAACCTGCGCCTTGGCGGCTCGCTCCAGCAGCCGCAGATCTTTGGGCAATTGGGGCTGCGTGATGTCGGCGTTGATGCCAGCTTTATGCCGGTGGATCTGACGTCGGCCAACCTCAACATGGTGTTCAATGGCATGCGTTCCACGCTGAACGGCGCTATTCAGACCGCGAAAGGCAATCTGAGCCTGGGTGGCGATGCCGACTGGAGCCAGCTCGACAACTGGCGCGCACGCGTCACGGCGCAGGGCAGCCGCATTCGCGTTACCGTGCCGCCGATGGTGCGCATGGATGTATCGCCGGATTTGGTGTTTGAGGCCACGCCAGCGGCATTTAATCTCGACGGCAAGGTCGATATTCCGTGGGCGCGCATCACCGTGCAGGAAGTGCCGGAGAGCGCCACCGGCGTCTCATCCGACGAAGTGATGCTGGATGAACATCTTAAACCGATTAAACCGAAAACTGCGGCGATCCCGATTAACAGCAATCTGGTGATCCACGTGGGCAACGATGTCCGCCTCTCGGCGTTTGGGCTCAAGGCCAAGCTCAACGGCGATCTCAAAGTGGTGCAGGATAAAACCGGGCTGGGATTAAACGGACAAATCAATATTCCTTCCGGCCGCTTCCACGCCTATGGCCAGGATCTGATTGTGCGTAAAGGCGAGCTGCAGTTTGCCGGTCCGCCGGATCAGCCGTATGTGAACCTGGAAGCAATCCGCAATCCGGAGGCCACCGAAAACGACGTCACGGCGGGTCTGCGCGTGACGGGCTTGGCAGATGAGCCCAAAGTGGAAGTGTTCTCTGACCCTGCAATGTCACAGCAGGAGGCGCTCTCTTATCTGTTGCGCGGCCAGGGATTGAGTAGCGACGGCGACAATAACGCCTTAACCTCGGCGCTGGTGGGCTTAGGGGTTGCACAAAGTGGGCAGGTTGTGGGTAAAATCGGCGAGACGTTTGGTGTCAGTAACCTTGCGCTTGATACCACCGGCGTTGGCGACAGTCAGCAGGTGCAGGTGAGCGGTTATGTGTTGCCAGGTCTACAAGTAAAATACGGTGTTGGCATTTTTGATTCACTGGCGACGTTAACATTGCGTTATCGCCTGATGCCCAAACTCTATTTGGAAGCCGTGTCCGGTCTCGATCAGGCACTGGATTTGCTCTATCAGTTTGAGTTTTAGCAATGCGAATAATTGTCTACGGCAGTTTACGGCGCAAACAGGGAAACAGTCATTGGATGACAAATGCGCAGTGGCTCGGTGACCACCAGATTGATGGGTTCGATCTCTACAATCTGGGGCATTATCCGGGCGTGGTGGCGGGCACAGGCACTGTCTATTGCGAGGTTTATCGCATTGACGCCAGTACGCTCGCTGAACTTGATGCCTTGCGCTGCAAGAATGGCGAATACAAACGCCAGCTTACCCAGACGCCTTACGGCAGCGCGTGGCTTTACGTCTACCAGCGGCCTGTTGTCGGGCGCGATCGCATCGCCAGTGGTGACTGGCTGAAGCGCGACGATAACCAAGAGGCATAAACAAAAACACCGTCCAGTGGACGGTGTTTTTTTATTTCATGCGCAGGGGCAGATTACTGCTTCTGAGCGCGCTCGAAAGAGGAGATGATTTCTGCTTTGGCGGCTTCTGCGTTATCCCAGCCGTCAACTTTCACCCATTTGCCTTTTTCCAGATCTTTGTAGTGCTCGAAGAAGTGGGTGATTTGGGCTTTCAGTAGCTCTGGCAGGTCGTTCACATCTTTGATGTGATCGTACTCTTTGCTCAGTTTGGTGTGCGGAACCGCAACCAGTTTGGCATCTTCGCCAGACTCGTCGGTCATTTTCAGCACGCCAACCGGACGGCAGCGGATCACTGAGCCTGGCTCCAGCGGATACGGGGTTGGCACCAGCACATCAACCGGGTCACCATCCAGTGACAGCGTGTGGTTGATGTAGCCGTAGTTGCACGGATAGAACATGGCGGTAGACATAAAACGGTCTACAAACAGGGCGCCAGACTCTTTGTCTACTTCATATTTGATCGGATCGGCATTGGCCGGGATCTCAATGATAACGTAGATATCTTCTGGCAGATCTTTACCTGCAGGCACCTGGTTCAAACTCATCTGGCTTTCCTTCATTAGTCGTAAGTTGAGTGACGGCTATTATAGCCAACTGACTCTGAAAGTATGCCCCCTTTTTGGCCTTTCAGAATGCTCCAAGCGCCTATTTCGCCGTGACAAACAGCGAGACGATCCCGGCGGCAATCAAGGGCCCAACCGGCACGCCGCGAAAGAAAGCCACGCCGATCACCGTGCCAATCAGCAGCCCACCGATCACGGAAGGCTGGACGCTCATAAAACTGACGCCGCGTCCTCCCAGCCAGGCGACAAAAACGCCCACGCCAATCGCCACCAGCGACTGCCAGTTGGCAAACGACTTCAGCAGCGATGAGGCAGGCAGCGTTCCGCTCGCCAGGGGTGCCATGACCGCGACGGTCAGGATAATAATGCCCACCTGAATGCCCTGTTTTTCAACCACGGGAAAGAACTGCGCCAGCGGCGTGAGCTTGATGACAAGCAGAATCAAAATCGAGATCGTCACGGCGCTGTTGTGAACGAAATAACTCAGTACGGCAAGGCAGATAAGAATAAGCGTAGAGGCATAAGCTGCCATATTTTCTCCCAAAATAATGCGCGTGCTGATAATGATCAGCACTAAGCGATTTTCACGCCCTCATTTATCAACAATCATCGGGGTTGGCGCAACTGCCTTTGTTAAGGGATTGCAGCATCAGCGCCTGATTACGTACCACGCTGACGCCCTGGTCGCCGAGCGAAAGCGCCGCCATGGTGCCCTGTGACCGGGTAAAATAGCTGCGCGTGGCGGCAAGCCAGCTATCGCGGTAGGCCAGCCAGGCGCGCTGGGCGCTGCGCAATTGCGCTTTAGGCTCACCGGTAAGCCGGGCCATTGCCTGGGCGTATTGTCGGTTCATCTCGCTGTCCCATGCCTTGTTTGCCCGGCTATAGCACTGCGACAGCGCCAGGGTGCTGGATTCCGTGTTCAGGCACTGCGCCAGCTGCTGGTCGATGGGATGAGACGCCTCAGCCAGCGCGGTGCCGCTGCTGATTAACACAATAAGCAAAAGCCCTTTTTTCATGGTGATACTCCCTGGGGTTGCGTGGATGAAGCCTGAAGGCGGATGACACGTCGGCAATTGTCACCCCACTGATTGTTCAATGCAGGTAAAGTTTATGCCGTCCGCTGCCGATAATCTCACCGTTTTAGGGCCAACGGAATTCTGCCTTTTATCAAGGACACGGGTGATTAACATGATTAAAGAACTATCGATGAAAAACGGCATACGCGGTTTGCTGTTTTTTATGACGCTGTTGCTGCTGTCGGTCAGTGTGATGGGGATCTATGCCATCAACGCGGGCAATGAATCACTGCAGGCGATCAACCGCATTCAGGCGGTAGAGCTGAATAAACTGTATCAAAGCCGCTCAGAGTTAATGCGCGCGCGCGCCAATGCGGCGCTGGCGGTGCGCAAAATTGAAATTGGCCTGCTGGACGACGGCGCGAAGGTCACTAAGCAGGCTCAGGCGGCGGTTGATAGCTCACACAATTTCTTTAAAGGCTTTGTGGATGCCGGTACGGTCACCGTGAAAGGTCAAGCGCTGGTGAAGGACATCGTTTCAACCTATACCACGTACGACAAAGAGGGCATTGCGCCCATGATGTCGGCGCTGCAAAAACAATATACCGACGAATATTATCAGGTGCTTGAAGGCAAGCAGTCGCAGCTTGCCGCCAACTACTCGAAGGCGGTGAACGCGTTCAGTCAGTACGCCGATCAGGTCACCGCCGAGCGCATGCAGCAGGCGGCAGACAACGAACTTAAGATGAAAGTGCTGATTGGCATCGCCATGGCGCTGACGCTGCTCATCATCGTGCTGTCGTGGCAGTTGCTGCGTCGCTTGTTTATCGAGCCGCTTAATCATGCCATCGTGCATCTGGAGCAGATTGCTGCGGGCGACTTGTCGCAGCCGCTGCCCGAGGCCGGTAAAAATGAAATTGGTCGCCTGAACGACGCGCTGGCTAATATGCAGCTGTCGCTGCGCCAGTCGGTGAGTCAGGTACGCGAAGCCAGCCTGCAAATCGATATCGGCAGCCGCGAACTGGCGGCCGGTACGGTGAACCTGTCGCAGCGCACCGAAGCCTCTGCGGCCTCGCTGGAACAAACGGCTGCAAGCATGGAACAGCTGACCGCTACCGTGCGCATGAACGCCAGCAACGCCCAGCAGGCCGATCAGTTAGCCAGCAATGTCTCCCAGAGCGCCGATCGCGGTGCCGAAGTGGTGGGATACGTGATGGAAAAAATGCAGGAGATCACCCACAGCGCCAATCGCATTGGCGATATCCTCAGCGTGATTGATGGCATTGCGTTTCAAACCAACATTCTGGCACTCAACGCCTCGGTGGAAGCGGCGCGAGCCGGTGAGCAGGGGCGCGGTTTTGCTGTGGTCGCCAACGAAGTGCGCACGCTGGCCGGACGCAGCGCCACCGCCGCCAAAGAGATCCGCGAACTGATTAGCGAGTCGCAGTCGCGGGTGAAAGAGGGCAGCGATATGGCAACGCGGGCGGGTGAAACCATGGATGAAATCGCCGGTGAGGTGACGCGTGTGACCTCGCTGATTAAAGAGATTGCCGTGGCGTCGCAGGAACAGAGCCGCGGCATTGAGCAGGTGAATACCGCCGTGACGCAAATGGATGAGGCCGCCCAGCAGAACGCCGCGCTGGTGGAAGAAGCCAGTGCCGCGACCCAATCGCTGGAAGCGCAGTCGCAGCAGCTGCAGGCCTCAATGGCGCAGTTCCGCGTGGCAAGCGCGTAAAAAAAAGCCCGCATGCGCGGGCTTTTTTCTTTCTTCACGTCATCAAGCGTGGCTGTCCGGGTATTCACGGATAAAGCGCTCAACGTCGTCCACCATCGCTTCGTTGCCGCAGAAGAACGGGCAGCGCTGGTGCAGGGTTTCAGGCTGGATATCCAGAATGCGATTGACTCCGTCGCTGGCTTTACCACCCGCTTGCTCGGCAAGGAAGGCCATGGGATTGCACTCATACAGCAGACGCAGTTTGCCTTTCGGGTGGCTGGCCGTGCTGGGGTAAAGGTAGATCCCGCCTTTCAGCAGGTTGCGGTGGAAATCCGCCACCAGCGAACCAATGTAGCGCGAAGTATAAGGACGGCGCGTGGCGGCATCCTCTTCCTGACAGAACTTCAGGTATTTTTTCACGCCCTGCGGGAAGCGGATGTAGTTGCCTTCGTTTATCGAGTAGGTATAGCCCTGCTCCGGGAAGGTCATGCGCTCGTGACTCAGGCAGAAGACGCCGAGTGACGGATCGTAAGTGAACGCGTGTACGCCAACGCCCGTGGTGTAGACCATCATGGTCGAGGAGCCGTAGACCACATAGCCCGCCGCCACTTGCTTATGGCCGGGCTGCATGAAATCCGCTTCGGTGATCGGCGTGCCGGGTTCACTGACGCGATGATAAATCGAGAAAATGGTGCCCACGGAGACGTTAACGTCGATGTTCGATGAGCCGTCCAGCGGGTCCATCAACACCACATAGCGACCGTTCTCTGATCCTTCAAAGATAACGAATTCGTCTTCTTCTTCGGAGGCAATGCCCGCGACCACACCACGCGCTTTCAGGGCCGCTTTGAGCTTTTCGTTAGCGAAAAGATCCAGCTTCATCTGCTGCTCACCCTGCACGTTCTCTACGCCGCTGGCACCGAGAATATCCACTAAGCCCGCTTTGTTGATGTCGCGGTGGATAATTTTGGCACCCAGCTTGATGGAGGAAATCAGCGCCGTCAGTTCACCTGTGGCGTGTGGAAAGTCGTGTTGCTTCTCGACGATGAATTCGCCTAACGTTTTCATAACACATTCCCTGAATCTACGGTGGAGTGGTAGCCGTGGTCACACGCTACCCACATGTGAGCGCAGTTTAGCCGATTGAACTTCAAAAACCATAGTCCTAATCCGTTTCTTCCCACTCGGCTCAAGGTTACACTGTGCGCCGAACTTTTGAGTGATAGGTCTCTTTATGCGTATTCACATCCTTGGGATTTGCGGCACCTTTATGGGCGGGCTGGCCGTGCTGGCCCGCTCGCTGGGACACGAAGTAACCGGTTCAGATGCCAACGTTTACCCGCCGATGAGCACGCTGCTTGAACAGCAAGGTATTGAATTAACAGAAGGTTATGAGCCAAGCCAGCTTGAGCCTGCGCCGGACTTAGTGATCATTGGCAACGCCATGACGCGCGGCAATCCCTGCGTGGAAGCGGTACTGGAGCGGAACATTCCTTACCTGTCTGGCCCGCAGTGGCTGCACGATTTCGTGCTGCGCGACCGCTGGGTTGTCGCGGTCGCCGGTACGCACGGCAAAACCACCACCGCCGGCATGGCAGCGTGGATTCTGGAGGCCTGCGGGCTGGAACCGGGCTTTATTATCGGTGGTGTACCGGGCAACTTCGACGTTTCGGCAAAATTAGGAAAAAGCCCATTCTTCGTTATTGAAGCCGACGAGTACGACAGCGCCTTCTTCGACAAGCGATCCAAGTTTGTGCACTACTGCCCGCGCACGCTGATCCTGAATAATCTGGAGTTCGATCACGCGGACATCTTTGACGATCTGCGCGCCATCCAGAAGCAGTTCCACCATTTGATCCGCATCGTGCCCGGTCAGGGGAAAATTTTACTGCCAGAACACGATCCGCATCTGCGTCAGGTGATGGCGATGGGCTGCTGGAGCGAGCAGGAGACGGTGGGCGATAACGGCCAATGGCAGGCAAAAAAAGTGACGCCGGATACCTCCCAGTGGGAAGTGTGGCTGGCGGGTGAAAAAGTGGCTGAGGTGAACTGGGGCCTGGTGGGCGAGCACAACATGCACAATGGCCTGATGGCGATTGCGGCGGCGCGTCACGTTGGGGTGAAACCCGAGGATGCCGGTGAGGCGCTGAGCCGCTTCATCAACGCCCGTCGTCGCCTGGAGCTGCGCGGCGAGGTGAACGCCATCAAGGTCTATGACGATTTTGCGCATCATCCTACGGCTATTCACGCCACGCTGGCGGCGCTGCGCAGCAAGGTTGGCGGCACGGCGCGCATCCTGGCGGTGCTGGAACCGCGCTCCAATACCATGAAAATGGGCGTTAGCAAAAACGATCTGGCGCCGTCGCTGGGTCGCGCCGACGAAGTATTCCTGTTCCAGCCGCACCATATTCCGTGGCAGGTTTCCGATGTGGCCGAGGCGTGCATGCAGCCTGCGCACTGGAGTGCCGATATTGATGCGCTGGTGGAAATGGTGGCAAAAGCGGCTCAGCCGGGCGATTCAATTCTGGTGATGAGCAACGGCGGTTTCGGCGGCATTCACCAAAAGCTATTAGATCGCTTAGGGAAATGAGAAGAGGGCGCCCGTATGGGCGCCCTGCGCGCGATCAGGCTTCGGCCAGTTCGCGTAAATACTGAAAGATCTGACGCGCAGACTTAGGCGGCTTATTGGCCGCTTTTTCTTTTTGCGCATTGCGGATCATGCTGCGCAGCTGCTGACGATCGGCGTGCGGATAGAGGTTAATCACCTCCGCCACCGCGTCATCGCCTTTTTCCACTAAGCGATCGCGCAGCTGTTCCAGTTTGTGAAACAGCGCCACCTGCTGGTTATGGCGATTTTTCAGTTTATCCAGCGCCTGGCGAATCGGCTCCTCGTCACGCTGACGCAGCATCTTACCAATGAGCTGAAGCTGACGGCGGCGGCCTTCCATTTTAATGCGCTGTGCCAGTTCGATCGCGGTACGCAGATCTTCATCCAGCGGGATCTTATCGAGGGAATTTTTTCCCAGTTCAACGAGCTCGGCACCCAGGCGTTTCAGCTCTTCGGCATCGCGCTTAATTTCACTTTTACTGACCCAAATAATCTCTTCTTCATCATCTTCTTGATTATCAGGCACATCGTCGAGCCAGTCATCGGGCTGCTTGGTCATCTTTTGGCTCCCTAAAAAAAGAGGCTAATCCTACCAGTTTATCGGGTGACTGCGAAATTGTTCTCTGAGTCTGATAGACTCACTACATTCATACTTAAGATTAGACGGCAGGTCGATGAACGTATCTACTCAGGTTGCAGAACAACGTAAAGTGTTGGAACAGGCTGTCGCGCAGGCGCTTGAGTTGGCCAAAGCGGCCACAGACGGTGCCGAAGTGGCGGTGAGCAAAACCACCGGCATTGGCGTGAGCACCCGCTACGGCGAAGTGGAAAATGTCGAATTCAACAGCGATGGTGCGCTGGGTATCACCGTTTATCATCAGAACCGTAAGGGCAGCGCCTCGTCGACCGATCTCAGCCCGGAGGCGATCAAACGCACCGTGCAGGCGGCGATCGACATCGCGCGCTATACCTCAGCCGATCCTTTTGCCGCCCCGGCGGATCGCGATCTGCTGGCGTTTGACGCCCCGGATCTCGATCTCTATCACCCTTGGGAGATCGACGCCGATCGCGCCATCGAGCTCGCTGCGCAGGCGGAAGAGGCTGCGCTGAAAGCCGATAAGCGTATCACCAATACCGAAGGTGGCAGTTTTAACAGTCACGTTGGCATCAAAGTGTTTGGCAACAGCCACGGAATGTTGCAGAGCTACTGCTCCAGCCGCCACTCGCTGTCGAGCAGCGTCATCGCCGAGCAGGACGGCAACATGGAGCGTGATTACGCCTATACCATGGCGCGCGCCTTCGACGAATTGCACAGTCCGGAATGGGTGGGCAGCGAGTGCGCACGTCGCGTATTGTCGCGCCTGGCGCCGCGTAAACTTCCTACCATGAAAGCGCCGGTGCTGTTTGCCCCTGAAGTGGCGACCGGCCTGTTCGGCCACCTGGTGGGCATGATCAGCGGCAGCAGCGTGTACCGCAAATCTACCTTTTTGCTCGATGCGCTGGGTAAACAGATTCTGCCGGAGTGGCTGACCATTTCGGAGCAGCCGCATCTGCTAAAAGGGCTGGCCTCTACACCGTTTGACAGCGAAGGCGTGCGCACTGAAGCGCGCGACATCATTAAAGATGGCGTACTGCAAACCTGGCTGCTGACCAGCTATTCGGCGCGCAAGCTCGGTTTGAAAAGCACCGGCCATGCGGGCGGCATCCACAACTGGCGCATTGCCGGTCAGGGCCACAGCTTTGACGATCTCATTAAGCAAATGGATCGCGGCCTGGTGGTGACAGAAATGATGGGGTCCAGCATCAGCGCCATGACCGGTGACTACTCGCGCGGCGCGGCCGGTTTCTGGGTCGAGAACGGCGAAATTCAGTACCCGGTGAGTGAAATCACCATCGCGGGCAACCTCAAAGAGATGTGGCGCAATATCGTCACCGTAGGCGACGATATTGAAACCCGCAGCAATATCCAGTGCGGTTCAGTGCTGCTGCCGGAGATGAAGATCGCCGGTCAGTAAGCGCCGCGTATTAGAAAGCAGCCTGCGGGCTGCTTTTTTTTTTGCGCGGCGTTTTCCCCTTTCGTCCTGTCCCCCTTTGCCGGGTCAGACAAACGTCAAAAAATTGTTAAAACCACGTTATTCCCCTCTGCCGTTTTGCTTGCTTTCCCGCTACTCTGTGGGAAGCCTTAACCCACAACAATTAAAAGGACAGACCAATGCGTAAGCATGTGATTGCAATGTTATCCCTCGCGCTGTTCGCAGGCAGTACGGCTGCGTATGCCGCTGACTTAGAAAAAGACATGGACACCCTGAAAGATGGGCTGAGCGTCGTGAAGAAAACCTCCGATGCCAAAGAGATGCAAACGGCGCTGGGTAAAATGCGCGCCGCCGCGGAAGACGCGAAAAAATCCACGCCGGACAAGCTGGAAGGTCAGCCTGCCGACAGCGCGCAAGTGAAGGACTATCACGCCGGCCTGGATTCGCTGATTGCGCAGATCGATAAAGTGGACCAGCTGGCAAAAGCCAACAAGCTGGACGAAGCCAAAACCGAAGCGAAGAAACTGGAAGAGATTCGCAACGTTAACCATAAGAAATTCCGCTAATTCGTCAGGCCAGCCTCCGGGCTGGCCTGCTTATCGCCCCGCCACGCGCACGCATCGCCGCTTTTCCCCCGCCAGACCGCACGACCCCTTCTCTTTTTAATGCCGGATTGCACAAGGCGCGCGCCTTGCGATCTTACGCACGCGCGCGCCTGAGATTTCCACTTTGAGGTGGAAAAGATGCGTCTCCACAGCGCGCGGCGGAAGGCGTACTTTCCGGTGATGGCGAAATATCGGGCAATGTCCGCTGTAACAGGAGTTCAGGGTGAGGAGTGAAGCTGTCCCGCTGCCCCAGAATACGTCGGAAGCGATTGAGACGCTGACGGAGAAGGCACTGCAGCAGATTAAGGCGATCTACGCCGCGCATCGGATCTATCCCGACGCCGTCCAGCAGCAGATGCTGGCGTCGCACGTGCGGGCCATGGTGGTGCGATCCCTCACCGGAGAGGCGCTCCCCGAGGTGGAAGCCGATCTGTTTGACGAGATCGCCCCTGACACGCTGGCGCTGGCGCAGCAGATTGTGGACCTGTTCGGCAATTTGCCGGTGGAAGAAGCCTGGCTGCTGTCGGTGCATATCGAAGTGGCAAAAACCAACCAAGTATAACGAGGGGAACAACATGGTCACTGTGGTCATTGGCGATCGTTTGGGTAAAGGGCAGAAAGTGGCGGCTGGCATTGAAAAGGCCGGCGGACGGGCGGTAGTGGTGCCTGGCGTCGCGGCAGACATGAAGTTAGGGGACGTGATGAAAGCCGAGAACGCAGATTTTGGCATCTCGTTTTGCGGCAGCGGCGGCGCGGGCGCTATCACCGCGCAAAGCAAATATGGCTACAAGGCCAAACACGGCATGCGTTCTATTGATGAAGGCGTCACCGCCATCAATGAGGGCGCGACGGTGCTCGGCTTCGGCTTTATGGACAAAGAGGAGCTGGGTGAGCGCCTGGTGCAGGCTTGGGCAAAAAAACACGGCAGCTAAGTATGAAACAGCATTATGAAACCCAGGTCAGCGTTCAGGGCAGCGGCGACACCAAAGCCAAAGCTTTTGCCGACGCGCTTAGTCAGGTTCAGCAGCAGGTGCTACGCAGCAGCCAGCAAGTCCTGCTGCGCATTGAACCGCAGGATGTGCGCATCGTGCGCGCACACGAAGCGGTGCGCACGGAGCGGTTTCTGTTTTTCTTCCTGCCGCGCGTCAAGCGGCACTATCGCGTGGAGCTGGCGATCACCGTCAGCGTGACGGCTATCGATACCGAGCAGGTGGCCTTTACCGCCGGCGCCTAACGGCCGCCGCGGCGCTCACCGGCGGCACGCGGTCATGTTGTTCACTGCGTTCACTACCTGCCGCAGACCGGCGTGCCTGGCACGAAAAATGACAACAACAATCAAGGGCCAACATCATGTTTTTCATCATTTTGTTTAAGTCTTTAATCATCGGTGGGCTGGTCGGCGTGGGCGTCGGCGCGGGTGCCGCGCGCATGTTCCACGCGCCGGTCACGCAGGGCATGGGCGCATTCCGTACCCTGGGCGAGCTCAATGCCTGCGAAGGCGATCCCGCCTCTCACTTCTCCTTCGGCCTCGGCTTTTTCTTTAACGCCTGGGCATCGTCTGTGGCAGCGGGCTCGTTTACCCAGGATGTTGATCACCGCATTCTGCCGAACTGGGGCGCGGCGGCGCTGATGGTGAAAAACCGTAATCTGGCGGAGACGCTGCATAACCCAAAACGCATGGCGCTGGCCTGCGGCATCATCGGCGCCATCGTGGTGGCTTTCCTAAACAGTACCGCCTCTGCGGTGCCGGCGGCGCTGCAGGTCACGGCAGTGAAAGTGCTGGTGCCCGCGGCGAACCTGCTGGTCAACACCGTGATGCCGGTGATTTTCTGGCTGGCGGCCATTGATGCCGGTAAAAAATCGGGCTTTTGGGCAACGATTTTTGGCGGACTTGCCCAGCTCATCATGGGCAATGCGGTACCCGGCCTGGTGCTGGGCATTCTGATTGGCAAAGGCGTTGAAGAGAGCGGCTGGAACCGCGTCACCGCCGTGATGATGACGGCCATTGTGCTGCTGTTTGTGCTGAGCGGCTTCTTCCGCGGCTTTGACATGAAGCTGCTGCAATCCTTCCAGCTGGGCATTCCGGGCTGGCTGGATGCCATACACAACAGCCTGAGTGGCAAATAAGGAGCCTGTTATGCACAACGATAAACCCCACGCTGGCTTTTGGTATGCCGACTGGTCTTTCCCGCTGTTTGTCGGGCTGCTCTCTTCCGGCGTGTTCGCCGGCACGCACATGTATTACCTCTACGGCATTGGCGCCTTCAATGAAGTGGCGTTTGTTTCCATGCTGCGGGCCGGTATCGAAACCGGCACCTACGGCGCGGTAGCGGCGTTTGGCGCCAGCTTTCTGTTTGCACGCATCATCGAAGGCTCGCTGGTGGGCATTCTGGATATCGGCGGGGCGATTCAAACCGGCGTCGGGCTGGGCGTGCCCGCGCTGCTGCTGGGCGCGGGCATGGTGTTTCCCGTGGCGAACTTTGCCGCCTCGCTGGCAACCGGCCTGGTGATTGGCGTGGCAATTGGCTATGTGATTATCCTCGCGCGTAAGTTCACCATCAATCAGAGCGACTCTACCTACGGGGCTGACGTCATGATGGGCGCCGGTAATGCCTCCGGCCGTTTTCTTGGACCGCTGATTATTTTGTCGGCCATGGCGGCCTCCATTCCCATCGGACTGGGTTCGCTGGCGGGCGCGCTGCTGTTCTATCTCTGGAACAAGCCCATTACCGGCGGCGCGATCTTGGGCGCCATGGTGCTGGGTGCCTTTTTCCCGGTATCGCTCTGAGGCCATGGGCCCGCAAGGAGGAGGCATGTTCGATATGATTTTACGCCGCGCCCGGCTGTGCGATGAGCAACAGGTGGATATCGCCCTGCTGCACGGCAAAATTGCCGCCGTGGGCGAGGTGCAGGGAACGGCGCGGCAGGAGCACGACCTGGCCGGGCGCTGTTACGTTAGCAGCGGCTGGATCGACAGCCACGTGCACTGCTATCCCCGCTCGCCAATCTACCATGATACACCCGATGCCGTGGGGATCGCGCAGGGCGTGACCACGGTGGTGGATGCGGGCAGCACCGGCGCCGACCAAATCGACGATTTCTATCAGCTGACGCGCAGCGCCGCCACTGATGTGCGTGCGCTGCTCAACATCGCGCGCACCGGCATCGTCACGCAGCAAGAGCTCGCCGATATGGCGCAGATTGACGGCGACGCGGTGGTGCAGGCGGTGCAGCGCCACCCGGCGTTTATTGTTGGCCTGAAAGCGCGCATGAGCAGCAGCGTGGTGGGTGACAACGGTATTGCACCGCTGATACGCGCCAAAGCGATGCAGCAGGCGGTGGGCCACTTGCCGCTGATGGTGCACATTGGCAACGCACCGCCAACGCTGGACGCCATCGCCGAGCATTTAACCGCAGGCGACATCCTTACCCACTGCTTTAACGGCAAGCCCAATCGCCTGTTATCGCCGCAGGGCGAACTGAAAGCCTCAGTACAGCAGGCGCTTGCGCGCGGCGTTCGGCTGGACGTAGGGCACGGCAGCGCCAGCTTCAGTTTTGCCGTCGCGCGCCAGGCCATCGCCCTCGGCATCCTGCCGGACACCATTAGCTCGGATATCTACTGCCGTAACCGACTGCATGGCCCGGTACGCAGCCTGGCGCATGTGATGTCGAAATTTCTTCACCTTGGCATGACGCTGCCGCAGGTGATCGCCTGCGTGACCGCGCACGCGGCGGCAGCGCTGCGCTTATCGACAAAAGGCCAGCTACTGCCCGGCTTTGACGCCGATCTGACGCTGTTTCGCCTCAACGAAGCGGCGCACCCATTTGTGGATGCCGAGGGTGAACAGGTCTTGGGCCAGCAACATCTGCAGCCACTGGCCGCGATCGTCGCGGGCCGGTGGTATCTGACTGAGGAAGGAAAAGCCAATCATGTCTTCGATTTATGAAAAGTATGGCCTAAAGCAGGTCATCAATGCGTCGGGCCGTATGACCGTGCTTGGCGTGTCAACGCCCGCCGCCAGCGTGGTGGATACCGTGTGCTACGGCTTGAATCACTATTTTGAAATGTCCGACCTGGTAAATAAAACCGGCGCGTATATCGCCTCGCTGCTGGAAGTGGATAACGCGGTGGTGGTGTCGTGCGCGTCATCGGGCCTGGCGCAATCGGTGGCAGCGGTGATTGTCAAAGACGACGAGTGGCTGCTGGAAAACCTGCACGCCGCGCCGCTGAGCGTCGCGCACGATATCGTGATGCCGAAAGGCCACAACGTGAACTACGGGGTACCGGTGGGCACCATGGTGGCGCTGGGCGGTGGACGCCTCATCGAGGCGGGATACAGCAACGAGTGCTCCCCGGCACAGTTGGCTGCGGCCATCACGCCTACCACCGCGGCGCTGCTGTACGTGAAATCCCATCACTGTGTGCAAAAGAGCCATCTGAGTGTCGCGCAGGCAGCGGAAGTGGCGCGCGCGCACGGCGTGCCGCTGATTGTCGATGCCGCCGCGGAGGAAGATCTCCACAGCTATTACCGCGCGGGGGCCGATCTGGTGATCTACAGCGGCGCAAAAGCGCTTGAAGGGCCTACCAGCGGGCTGGTGATCGGGCGCAGGCAGTATGTTGAGTGGGTCAAGCGGCAACATCGCGGCATTGGTCGCGCCATGAAAGTGGGTAAAGAGGGCATTCTGGGGCTGACGCAGGCGATTGAAGATTATCTGCGCCAGCCGAAAACCACCGGAGCGGAGATGGTGACGAAAATGACGCCGTTTATCGAGAACCTGAATACGCTACCCGGAGTGAGCGCGCGCGTGGTCTGGGACGCCGCCGGACGTGATATCGCCCGCGCGGAGATCGCCTTTGACCAGGCCGCTATCGGCACCTCCACCGCTGCGCTGGTGCAGGCGCTACAGCGCGGCGACACCGCCATCTATTTTCGCGGTTACAAAGCCAATGAAGGCATTATTGAAGCCGATGTGCGCAGCGTCAGCGCCGCGCAGCTCCACGTCATTTTCACCGCTATCCAACACCTGCTGGGGGAGGAGATCCGCACATGACGCTGACGCCAAATTTCTATCAAAACCGTGTCTGCCTTAACGTGCTGGCAGGATCAAAGCAAAATGCCACCGATATCTGGCAGGCGGCCGAAGGGCACGTGCTGGTGGGCGTGCTGTCAAAAAACTATGTCTCCTGCGAGGCGGCCATTGCCGACATGCGCGACTATGCGGCACGCATTGACAATGCGCTCTCGGTGGGCCTTGGCGCAGGGGATCCCAATCAGTCTGCCATGGTCAGCGAGATTGCGGCCGCGCTGCAGCCGCAGCACGTGAATCAGGTTTTTACCGGCGTGGCCACCGCGCGGGCGCGGCTGGGCCAGCCACACACCGTGGTGAATGGTCTGGTGTCGCCCACCGGCACGCCCGGGCGGGTAAAAATCTCTACCGGGCCGCGCAGTTCAGCAGGCGAGGACGCGGTCGTGCCGATCGCCAGTGCGATTGCGCTGCTGCAAGACATGGGCGGCAGCTCGCTGAAATATTTCCCGATGGGCGGCCTGAGCGCGGTGGCGGAGTACCGTGCGGTGGCGGAGGCCTGTGCGCGATACGATTTTTGGCTGGAGCCCACCGGCGGTATCGATCTCGATAATTTCGCTGAGATTGTGCGCATTGCGCTCGAGGCGGGCGTCAGCAAAGTCATCCCACACGTTTACAGCGCGATTATCGACAGCGCCAGCGGCGACACGCGCGTTGACGACGTGCGCCAGCTTCTGGCAACGTGCAAAAGTCTGTTGTAATCCACCCACCACAGGTGAGGCTCCGTGAGATTTCCCCATCAGCGTCTGGCGCAGCTGTTTAGCGCGCTGCAAAACGAAACGCTGCCGCAGGACGAGCTGGCGCGTCGCTTTTCCGTTTCAACGCGCACGGTGCGCGCCGATATCACTGCGCTGAATGCTTTGCTGGTTCAGCACGGCGCGCAGTTTGTGCTGGCGCGTGGCGCCGGTTATCGCCTACGCATTGATGACGCCGCGCGTTTTAGCCGCCTGCAGCAGGAGCGTGCGGCGCCGCTGCGGGTGCCGCGCAGTTCGCCGGAGCGCGTGCGCTATCTGCTGACGCGCTTTCTCACTGCGGCCTGGTCGCTGAAGCTGGAGGATCTGTCCGATGAGTGGTTTGTCAGTCGCGCCACGCTGCAAAGTGATATGGCGGAGGTGCGTGAATGGCTGAATCGTTATCAGCTGCACATTGAAACGAAACCGCGCTACGGCATGAAACTGTTCGGGCGCGAGTCGGCGATTCGCACCTGCCTGACGGATGTGCTGTGGCAAATCGATCAGGAGACGCCAGACAGCCCGCTGCTAACGGTTGAAGTGCTGCACCCCGGCATTCTGGCGCAGCTCGAACCGCTGTTGCATCAGTGCGTCAGCGAGCACGCTATTCGCCTGAGCGATGAAGGGGAGCGCTATCTGCAATTGTACTGCGCCGTGGCCGTACGCCGCATTAGCGAAGGTTTCCCCCTGAGCGATCCGGGCGTTGAAGAGGTGGGATCGCCGGTACGTGACGCGGCGCGTCAGCTGGTGACGCTGCTGCGTCCCCTGGCGGGGAAACCCATCTCGCAGGCCGAACAGAACTGGCTTGGCGTGCACATTGCGGCGCGGCAAATCCAGGCGCTGACGCCGGATAACATCAACGCCGATGACGCCGATGCCCTGGTGGATTACCTGTTGAACTACATCAACACCCACTATAACTATCGTTTGCAGCAGGACGAACAGCTGCGCGCCGATCTGCTCACCCACATCAAAACCATGATCACGCGGGTGCGTTATCAGATTCATATTCCCAATCCGCTGTTAAGCAATATCAAACAGCACTATCCCATGGCCTACGACGTCACGCTGGCAGCCGTCACCAGCTGGGGCAGGCACACGCCGTACTCTATCAGCGAAAATGAGATTGGCTTTCTGGTGCTGCATATTGGCGTGGGGCTGGAGCGCCACTATAACGTCGGTTATCAGCGCCATCCGCAGGTGCTGCTGGTGTGCGACAGCGGTAACTCAACGCTGCGCATGATTGAAGCGCTCTTGCTGCGTAAATACCCGCAGCTGGTAGTGACCGCGCGGCTGTCCCAGCGCGATTATGAGGTGCGCACCCACATTGAAGAGGACTTTGTCATCTCCACGGCGCGTCTGAGTGAGAAGAACAAGCCGGTGGTGGTGATGGCGCCGTTTCCCACCGAGTATCAGCTGGAGCAGTTGGGCAAGCTGGTGCTGGTCGATCGCACGCGTCCTTATATGTTGGCGAAATATTTTGATGCCGGACACTTTATGGTGCTGGATCGGCCGATGACGCAGTCTGCGCTGTTTCGATTACTGTGTGACCGGCTGGAAGCCGAGGGCTATGTAGAAAGCGACTTTTATGCCTCGGTTGAGGAGCGGGAAGCCATTGTCAGCACCCTGCTGGGCGAAGGCATTGCGCTGCCCCATTCGCTGGGACTGCTGGCGAAAAAAAGCGTGGTCTATACCGTGCTGGCGCCGCACGGCGTGAGCTGGGGAGAGGAAACGGCCTCGGTGATTTTCCTGCTGGCCATCAGTAAAAATGAATATGAAGAAGCGATGGCCATTTACGATCTGTTTGTGACGTTTCTGCGCGAGCGCGCCACGGCACGTCTGCGCGACTGCCGAGATTTTGCCAGTTTCAGCGCCGTGGCGAGCGAGTGTTTACAGCGCTTATAACGGGCGTGCGTTAGCTGCGTTTTGCCAGCAGGCGGGGAATTTCACGCAGACACCAGGCTTTCGCTTCGCCCATGCTGTCGCGCCGCCACGCCATTATGATGTCCACCTCGCGCGTGTATTCGGCGCTCACCACCCGCAGACGGCCTTCGGCAATATCTTGCTCCACCATCGGGTACGGCATGGTCGCCACGCCCATACCGGCTAACAGCGCCCGACGTTTGTCGTCCATGCTGCTTACGGTCAAGCGCTGCTGTTTATCCAGCAGCTGCACGGTCAACACCGGACGCTCGCGCGCGGTATCGGCGACGGCGATGCCGCGATATTTCACGCGCGTCACTTCAGAGAGCGGTTCCGCTTCCTGGTGAATAGGATGGTCCGGGCTGGCCACGTACACGCTCATCATGCTGTAGAGCTTGCGGGTATTGATCTCGGTGGAGGCGCGAAAATGCATATCCGGGGCGATCACGATATCGGCGCGCCCCTGCTCCAGACGCTCCCATGCGCCCGCCAGCACTTCGGTGATCAGCGAGATTTGGGTATTGGCTTTTTCTGACAGCTTTGTCACCAGCGGAAACAGCTGTTCGGTGGGGATCAACGCTTCGGTAACGATGGTGAGGTGCGTTTCCCAGCCGCGCGCCAGCGCTTCCGCATCGGTGGTGAGTTTATCGGCCGCTTCGAGCAGCACGCGTCCCCGCTCAAGCAGCATGCGGCCGACGTTGGTAAAGCGGGTGCGGTGCCCGGAACGGTCAAACAGCACCACGTCCAGCTCCTCTTCCAGCTTCTGCATGGTGTAACTCAGCGCAGAGGGAACGCGACCGAGCTCATCTGCGGCGGCGGCAAAGCTGCCGCGGCGGTCAATCGCGTCCATCACACGTAAGGCTTCGAGGGTTAACGCGCGCTCTTTTGCCATGCCGATTCTCTGTCAGTAAATTTGAATATGCCAGGCAGATTAACTGGCTAACAATCCTGCGTCCAGCCTTTTACCATACCTGCATAAAGCCTGCGGTCCGTTCTTGCCGCAGCGCGCTGGAGGTAATGCATGATGACTACTCGCTGCGCGTCCGCATGTGGCCAGGCCGATTTCGGTTGGTTGCAGGCGCGCTATAGCTTCTCGTTTGGCCACTATTTCGATCCAAAACTCATGGGCTATGCCGCCCTCCGCGTGCTGAATCAGGAAGTGCTGGCACCGGGCGCGGCGTTTCAGCCGCGCAGCTATCCGCAGGTGGATGTGCTGAACATTATCCTGCAAGGCGAGGCGGAATACCGCGACAGCGAAGGCAACCACCTGCTGGCGCGGGAAGGCGAAGCCGTGCTGATTGCTGCGCGCCAGGGCGTCAATTACAGCGAAATCAACGGCCGTAAGGATCGCCCGCTGACGCGCATGCAGCTTTGGCTGGCGGCCTGTCCTGAGCACGACAATCCGCGGCTGCAAAAGAAATCACTGCCGACGCAAACCCACGTGCTGCTGGCGTCGCCCGACGGCGCGGACGACAGCCTGCAGCTGCGCCAGCAGGTGTGGCTGCATCAGGTGACGCTGGAGCCGGGCGAGGCCTTTACGCTGGATCTGCACGGGCCGCGCGCCTATTTGCAGTCGATTCACGGTTCGCTGGACGCCACCGGCAGCGCGGCGCTGGCACCACTAGGCTGCGGCGACGGCGCGTTCGTCAGCGACGAGCCGCATATCACGCTGCAGGCGAAAACGCCGCTGCGCGCGCTGGTGATTGATCTTCCCGCATAAAAAAGGCGGCCCGGAGGCCGCCTTCACACGTCTGTTACCGTGATTACTTGAGAATCGTGAACGCGGTGGTCACATGCTTGACGCCACTTACGCGGCTGGCGATATCGGCTGCCGCAGCGGCTTCCTCCTGCGTCACCAGTCCCAGCAAGAACACTTCGCCGTTTTCAGTGGTCACTTTCACATTGGACGATTTCACCTGATCGCTACCCAGCAGCTGTGAACGAATTTTGGTGGTGATCCACGTGTCGTTTGACGAGGTGCCGAGGCTGACGCGCTGGCCAATACGAATTTCGTTGTAGACCTCAGTGGCCCCCTCAACGCCCATGGCAATCTGCTTCGCCCGGCTCGACAAGTCTGCGGATGGCGCCTGGCCGGTCAGCAGCACTTTGCCCTGATAAGCGGTGACAATCACGCGCGCCTGATTCTTGATTTGGTCATCTTTTGCCAGCGCGTTAGAGACGCGTAGCTCAAGCGTGCCATCGTCCACCTGCGTGCCCACGGTACGGGGATCGGTAGCGGTTTTAGTGGCGACGGCGGCACCGCCTGCCACCACGGCCACACAGCCCTGCAGCAGCATGGCAGTGAGCAGAATGGCAACAGCGTTCAATGCTTTCATGTAGGCTCCTTCAATCATTCCTGGTGGGGAAACAAGGTGTTGTCGATCAAATCGCACAGGCAGTTCAGCGTCAGCATATGCATCTCCTGAATGCGCGCGCTGCGGTGTGAGGGAATGCGAATTTCCACATCGTGCGGTCCTAGCAGGCCCGCCAGTTCGCCGCCATCGTGGCCGGTTAGCGCGACAATGGTCATATCGCGCGTCACCGCGGCTTCCACCGCTTTGACAATATCGCGGGTGTTGCCGCGCGTCGAGATCGCCAGCAAGACGTCACCGGCCTGACCCAGCGCACGCACCTGCTTGGCATACACTTCATCGTGCAGGCGATCGTTACCGATGGCCGTCAGCATCACATTGTCTGCACTGAGAGCCAGCGCAGGCAGGCTAGGGCGCTCGGTTTCAAAACGGTTGATCATGCTGGCGGCAAAATGCTGCGCGTTGGCAGAGGAAGCCCCGTTGCCACAGCTCAGGATTTTATTGCCGTTTAGCAGCGACTGCACCAGCGTCATGGCAGCGCGGGAGATGGCGTCGGGTAACGCCTCGGCCGCGGCAATTTGAGTCTGAATACTTTCGGTAAAACACGCTTTAATTCTGTCCTGCACAAGACCACCTGGTTCTATTCATCGGCATTAAAGGCATCGGGCAGCCATGCGAGTTCGTGCCCGGTAATGGCAATGATGTCAAAACGGCAATTCACCGTATCAAAACTGCCGCCGCGCGCAAGGAGCCAGAGTGCGGCGGCGCGCAGCAGCCTGTGTTGTTTACGCCGCGTCACGCTGGCAGCGGCACCACCAAAGCGTGCGTCGCGGCGGTAGCGTACTTCGACAAACACCCAGCCCGTGGCATCACGCATGATCAGATCGATCTCACCGCCGCGCACGCGCACATTGCTGGCAACCCATTTTAGCCCGGCGCGCTCCAGATAGCGGCGCGCCAGCTGTTCATGTGCTGCGCCGAGCTGCTGGCGATCTACTGTGCCGGTACGATCTGTCCCTGGCGGTACTGGTTCCATGTCAACTTCCTGTTGATCACGCAATTGGCATCGGCGCTCAGCTTGCCGGTATTGCCATCAATGGCATAGCCCGGCGATTGGCGCATCTGGTTAAAGTGGTTCGCCAACGTCCAGGCATCAAGGCCCATCGCGTAAAGGCGAACCAGCGAGTAATCGTTATTAAACGATTTGGCGGCCTGCTGCATCAGCGCGTTGTTACTGCCAGAGAGCAGCGGAATGTCGCTGAACTGCAAGCCGTCCATCTCCAGACGGAAATCTGGACCTGCGCCCGCCTGCGCACTGCGCGAGCTGGCGTAAAGCGCGATATTGTTGCGGCTGCTGGTGCGCATCGCAATCATCGGTTTGATCAGCTGAAGCTCATCCTGGCTGGCAACGATATAGACCGCATCTACGCTGCCGCTATTATTTTCGGCCGACGGTGGCGACGTGCTGCTTTGCGGGGCCGGAATGGTGAGACCGGCAATCGACACGCCTGCTGATTGCGGCTGCTGAACCGTCACGGGTGTACCGCTCAGCGCAATACCGGCGCCGCTGTTAATGCCCTGCTTCAGCTCGGCCGCGTTGCCAATACGCTGCTGCTGCACGGTGCTGCCGCCCAGTTTCTGCCACTCTTGTGCAAACGCATTGGTGATGCGATCGCCATAGCTGCTGCGCGGCACCAGCAGCAGCGGCTGGCGTTTGCCTTGTTCATAGATATGGTGCGCGGCATCGCGCGCTTCGTCTTCAGGAGAAAGCGCAAAATAGCAAATATTCGGATGGTTCTGGATCTGCTCCGGCTCGTTCAGGGCCAGCACGTTAAGCGCGGTTTGGCTGTTGACCACCGTCTCAACGTTGTTTTTTAGCAGCGGCCCTACCACCAGCGTCGCGCCATCCTGCTGCGCCTGCTGCATCAGCTGGGCAATCGGCTGGCTGCTGGTGTCATACACTCTGATCTGCGCGCTCGACGGCTGAGCGGCGGGGGCCGTTGGCGCTTGGGCAGGCGCTGCGGCGGTTTGCGGTTGGGCAGGCGAGGTGGCCTCTGCCGAAATAGGGCTGCTGGCGCTACCGTCGCCGTGGTCGGCAGCAGGTTGCGCGCTGGCGGTATCGGTCGCGGCTGGCGCGGTTGGTGGCGGCGTGAGCGCGCCGTTTTTCGCATCGTTAAAACCTTTCTGGATCGCATTCGCGAACACCTGCGCCTGACCGTTCAGCGGCAGCAGCAGCGCAATGGTGCTGGTTGAGGCCGGGGTCATATTTTGCGCCTGGTTCAGCTGCGTGGGCAGCGTTTTGGCACCAGGATTCTGCGGATAGCGCGTTTTCCAGTCGGCAATCGCGGACTTGAGCATCTGCGCATCTTGGCTGTTTGCGTGCCAGGTGTTGAGCAAATCCAGCCAGCCCTGCAGGGTATTTTCGTCAGCGTTGATCACCAGGCTGTTAAGCTGATCCTGCGACAGTTGCGTCAGCGCCTGCCAGGTGCCGTCGATATTGCTCTGGTGCTCGGCACCGTTCAGCAGCGGCTCTTGTGCAATGTAAGCGCGCAGTAGCGCCAGCGAGGGGCGATTCTGCGCCGCCGCGATCTGCAGCGCGTAGAAACGTTTCAGCTGATCCTGCGACAGCAGCGACGGTTTAACCTGACCCAAGCGCTGCTGCGCACCGTCGAAATCTTGCTGGCCAATTTGCAGCTGTGCACGTAGCAGCAGCAGTTCTTGGGCCTGCACGTCAGAGAGCTGCTGTGGCAGCTGGCTGAGTTGATCGTTAGCCTGCGGATACTTTCCTTCCTTCAACAGGGCACGGATGGCAAGTAATTGCCAGTCGGTCTTGCTATCATCGCTGCTTTGCTGCACCTGTTGCAGGTAATAGTCAGATTTACCCGCTGCCGGCCCCTGAATATTAACGTTCGAGGTTTGCTGCGGAGCTTGACTGCTACAGGCGGCTAAAATCAGCCCAGCGAGAAGAACAGGCACTAAGCGTCCTGCTTTATGACGTACGACTTTTGAAGGAAGCATACTGTATCCAGTGATGTTTTTTTCAAGATGCTCAATATTAAATCGGCAATTCGGATGAAACAATGAAACAACTCGATCGGGCAGAGATTTCTGCCAGCACGCTCTATATCGTTCCTACCCCGATCGGTAACTTGGGTGATATCACGCAGCGTGCGCTGACGGTGCTTGCGAGCGTCGATCTGGTCGCTGCGGAAGATACACGTCATACCGGACTGTTGCTACAACATTTCGCCATCAATGCGCGACTGTTCGCACTTCATGACCACAACGAACAGCAAAAAGCGGAGGTGCTGTTAGCTAAGCTGCAAGCCGGACAAAGCATAGCGCTGGTTTCCGATGCTGGCACGCCGCTGATCAACGATCCGGGCTATCATCTGGTGCGCCGTTGTCGTGAAGCTGGCGTGCGCGTTGTGCCTTTACCGGGTGCCTGCGCCGCTATTACAGCATTAAGCGCGGCGGGATTGCCGTCCGATCGTTTCTGTTACGAAGGGTTTCTACCTGCGAAAAGTAAGGGACGCTGTGACGCCCTGCGCGCGCTGGAAAACGAGCCTCGCACGCTGATTTTCTATGAATCCACGCACCGTTTACTCGATAGCCTGCAGGACATGGTTAGCGTATGGGGCGGCGATCGCTACGTAGTGTTGGCGCGCGAGCTCACCAAAACCTGGGAGACACTGCACGGCGCGCCGGTGGGTGAGCTACTGGCATGGGTGCAGGAAGATGAGAATCGGCGCAAAGGCGAGATGGTGCTGATTGTGGAAGGACATCATGCGGATGAAGAGGCGCTGCCTGCCGAGGCGCTGCGTACGCTGACGCTGCTGCAAAGCGAATTGCCGCTCAAGAAGGCGGCGGCGCTGACGGCGGAAATACACGGCGTGAAGAAAAATGCGCTGTATAAATATGCACTGGCGCAGCAAGAGGCGTGACAAATCGCTGCGGATCGCCTATTATCCCGCGCCGAAGCTGACCAGACAGTCGCCGCTTTGTCGTCGTCCCTTTTGGGGGAGACGGGCAGAGGGGAGGAAAGTCCGGGCTCCATAGGGCAGGGTGCCAGGTAACGCCTGGGGGGCGCAAGCCTACGACCAGTGCAACAGAGAGCAAACCGCCGATGGCCCAGCAATGGGATCAGGTAAGGGTGAAAGGGTGCGGTAAGAGCGCACCGCGCGGCTGGCAACAGTCCGTGGCACGGTAAACTCCACCCGGAGCAAGGCCAAATAGGGGTTCACATGGTACGGCCCGTACTGAACCCGGGTAGGCTGCTTGAGCCAGTGAGCGATTGCTGGCCTAGATGAATGACTGTCCACGACAGAACCCGGCTTACCGGTCAGTTTCGACTCATCACCCAAACGCCCGCCAGGATCTCCCGGCGGGCGTTTTACTTTGTGCGCTGACGTGCCATGAGGGAAATCCTGCGGGCGTTTTACTTTTTGCGCTGACGTGCGATAAATGCCTGTCCACTCCGCTCTTCACAAAAGCACGCGGCTTACCGGTCAGTGTCGACGCATCACCCGAACGCCTGCAGGGAAATCCCTGCGGGCGTTTTACTTTGTGCGCTGACGTGCCATAAATGCCTGTCCACTCCGCTCTTCACAAAAGCACGCGGCTTACCGGTCAGTGTCGACGCATCCCCCGAACGCCCGCAGGGATCTCCCGGCGGGCGTTTTACTTTGTGCGCTGACGTGCCTGCAGATAAACGCGTTAATAAAAATGAAAGTGCTGAAGAAGTATATTATTTCGAGTTGTAGAGGATGTTGAAAATAAAAACGTAGTCTCGTCGCCGTAACGCAAATTTCACATGGTAAAGAAATGAAAATCCGCCGAAAATAAAAAGAGTGTTATGCCAAAATAGGCGCGTGTTTAATTGCTGAGGACAATGTTTCATCCACACATGAAAAGCAAGAGCGTGGATAAGTTGTAATATTATGGACAAAAATAGTGGCCTTTTGGCTGTTTTTCTCAGGTATGCTCCCTCTGTTTTGACCCTCTCCCGTTGCGATAGGCATTGGCGCTTCGCGCTGTAGCTCCGCTCTCCTGTTAGACAATACATCCTTCATTTGACGCGTTTAACAACGCGGCACTGTTTTTGTATTCAGGAGAATAAAATGCGCTACTGGATTTTATTAGCGTTAGCCATTGTGGCTGAAATTACCGGCACGCTCAGTATGAAGTGGGCCAGCCTGCACGGTGGTCGCGCGGGGTATATTTTTATGCTCGCGATGATTGCCCTTTCCTATATTTTCTTATCGTTTGCAGTAAAAAAAATTGCGCTCGGGGTGGCTTACGCCATGTGGGAAGGGATAGGCATTTTGCTTATCACCCTGTTTAGCGTAACGCTGTTCGATGAAGCGATCTCATTGATGAAAATCGCTGGACTGACAACATTAGTGGCAGGCATCGTGCTGGTTAAATCAGGGACCTTGGGACATCGGGAGGGTGAAAATGACGCTGCTTAATAACCTGCACGTAGCGTGGCTGGCGCTGGCTATTGTGCTGGAGATTGCCGCGAACATCTTGTTGAAATATTCCAGCGGTTTCCGTCGCCCGGTCTACGGTCTAGGTTCGTTGATGGCGGTGCTGGCTGCGTTTGCAGCATTGGCGCAGGCGGTCAAGGGGATCGATTTATCGGTGGCCTACGCTTTGTGGGGAGGCTTTGGCTTGGTGGCAACGGTGGCGGCGGGCTGGATCCTGTTTGGCCAGCGTTTGAATAACACCGGCTGGAGCGGCATCGTACTGCTGCTGCTGGGCATGATGCTGATTAAATTTGCCTGACAAAGTGCGGGCCAAAGGCCCGCACAGCGGTTATCCGCGGCCGTGGGGGGCTTCCCAGTCGAACGCAGGGCCAAGGGAAATGATGCCGCTGGGATTGAGGGTTTTGTGGCTGCAGTAATAATGATGGCGGATATGAGCAAGATTGACCGTCTCCGCTATTCCTGGCATCTGATAAATATCACGCAGGAAGCCGCTGAGGTTGAGGTAGTCGCTAATGCGGTGACGGTCGCATTTAAAGTGGGTCACGTACACCGGATCAAAACGCACCAGCGTTGTCCACAGGCGCAAATCGGCCTCGGTCAGGCTATCACCCGTGAGGTAGCGGTGCTGACCTAAGATCTGCTCCAGCCGCGCCAGGGAGTGAAACAGCGCCGTGACGGCTTCGTCGTAAGCCGTCTGAGAAGTGGCAAACCCGCTTTTGTACACGCCGTTATTGACCGTGTCGTAAATCCAACCGTTCAGCTCATCAATATGGTCACGCAGCGCAAGGGGATAATAGTCGCCTGCCAGCGCACCTTGGGCGTCAAACGCGCTATTCAGCATGCGAATGATGTCGGCGGACTCATTGCTCACAATGGTGTGCTGCTGTTTGTCCCACAGCACAGGGACAGTGACGCGTCCGCTGTAGTGCGGATCGGCATGCAGATACAGCTGATACAGAAATTCATGTTGATACAACGCGTCGCCGGTCGCGGCTGGGAAATCGTCATCAAACGTCCAGCCGTTTTCCAGCATCAGCGGATGGACGACAGAAACCGAAATCATCTCCTCTAAGCCTTTAAGCTGGCGCATAAGCAGCGTGCGATGCGCCCACGGACATGCAAGAGACACATAAAGATGGTAGCGATCGCGTTCGGCGGCAAAACCCGCTTTACCCGTGGGGCCAGCGCTGCCGTCGGCGGTGACCCAATTGCGCCACACTGCTTCTGAACGTTTGAAGCGGCCACCGGTTGACTTCGTATCGTACCAAGTGTCATGCCAGACACCGTCAATCAGCTGTCCCATAAGCCCTCCCTAAATGAAAAAGGCGAGGAAAATCCTCGCCTCGGTACTTCAGTATATGTGGCAATCCGCGTAAATGCTTAACGCACGGTAGCAGGTGCGACGCGGTTGCGAATCAGACGATCGATGCTGTACGCGCCAGGTCCCACCAGACCCAACACCAGGAAGCCACCCGCGATAGAGAGGTTTTTCATAAACATCAGCTGGTTAACACCTTCAGCGAAGTTGCTGTGGAAAATGAACGCGGTCAGCAAGGTGAAACCGGCGGTGAACAACGCAGTAAAGCGCGTCAGGAAACCAAACAGAATGGCCAGCCCGCCGCCCAATTCAAGCAGGATCACCAGCGGCAGCATAAAGCCCGGAACGCCCATGGCTTGCATGTACTGTGCCGTGCCCGCATAGCCCGTAATTTTGCCCCAGCCGGCAGTAATAAACAGAATGGTCATTAATACGCGCGCCAGCAGCAGGCCAGAATCTTCGAATTTTTTCATCATCTACTCCAACAAGTGATTTGTTGCAGGTAATTGACCTGCAGGTTTTTTTCCCGCTGAACCGTAATATTCAGTTCGCTGGGCTGATGGAGTGAGATAATAATCGCAGGGTGCAACAGTTGTAAGCGAGTTAAACTGTCAGTGTTATTCAGGGATTTTGATGAAGAGAAACCGAATCAATGCGATCCGGTTTTAAACAGAGGTCAGCGCGAAGGCAGGGACGATTTGATCATGCGCCAGGTGCTCCACACGCCAAATCCGCGCTTTGCCCAGCGCAAAATACGGTTTGGACTGCGAATCGACCATATTGCTAAGGCACTGCTACCGATGGCCAGATAGCGTCGCATGCTCAGCAGCGTGAGCCAGCCGCGATCGTAGTGCGCCGTGCTGGTCAGCCAGTCGCGTCCTGCCGCACTGAGATCCAAGCGCTGCTGCTGGATCTCATTGAGCAGATCGTGCATGCGCGCCTCGCGTTCCTTACGGCTCATGCGCGATCCTCCTCCAGTAATTTTCGGTCCGATGACAGCTCTTTGCGCGTATGGCGCAGCAGCGTCGACTGGCGCGATTTACGCAACGTCCAGAGGCCGAAGATCAACGCCAGCAAAAAGAGTACGCCAGTGGTTGCGCCAATCGCCATCAGACGATATTGCGCATCGACTGCCCAAATGATCAGCACCATCAGGCTCATCAAACCGAAAGCGGTAAACAGCATGGTCAAACCAATCATGATCAACATCTGGATCAGATTGGCCTTCTCCTCTTCCAGTTCGACAACGGCGAGACGCACACGCGTCTCGACCATGCCAACCAGCGTTGTCACCAGGCGCTGACCTACGTGAAAGACCCCCTTGCCTGGGCCGTGGCTTTGGCTCTCATTCATTGTTAGCGCCGTGAGATCAGGATGCCGATCAGCACACCGACCGCTGCGCCGATGCCTACGCCGTGCCACGGATTTTCACGCACGTAATCTTCTGCTTTTTCCGCGGCTTCACGGGTGGTTTGCGCAATGCGCTCGCCAGAATCACCCAAGCGTTCACGCGAGCTTTCAAGCGCGTTACGCGCTTTATGGCGCAGGCGATCCAGCTCAGATTTCGACTTATCCGCGCCGCTGCTTAATACTTCTTCCAGCGTATCCGCGAGGTTTTTGAGTTCTGAGCGCAGATGTTCAGAGGTGGTGTCTTTGGACATGAAGTTCTCCATTACGTCGTCTAATTAAATCCGGTTAATAGGGCTCAGCTTCGAGCTTTTTCAGCGCCTGACGGGCATCCATTAACTTACGTTCACGCTTTTCAATCTTTGGCTTATCGTCGCCGTCCTTGCGCGCATCCTGCAGCTCGCGCTCACGCTCCGCAACTTTGTGCTTCTGAGCCGCAACGCGTTCGGCGTGGGCCGATTTCAACTTTTTATCGCTGCAATCTGCCTGTACTTCCGTTAAAGCGCGTTCCAGTCCGTTCACCCGGCGCTGGTTGTTGTGCTGTTTCGCCATCTCAATTTCGCGCTGAATATCGTGCTCTTTCTGCTGGCAGAGCGTTTCTGCTGCCATCAGTGAGCCGGAAAGAGAGAAGAGAATGGCGCCCAGTAGTAAGGGGTGTTTCATCAGGTTTGACCTTCCATTGTTGATGACCTGCCATAGACCGGGCAGGAGAGGCATCCCAGCATATTCCGGACTCGCGCTACAGTAAGGATAGACAGCGGATGAAAAAATTCAAAAAGCGCGAGGAGATTGCGGGGATAAATCGCCGTCTGGCGCAGCGCCAGACGACATCGTTAACTGTATGTGGTGCGATTAGCCGCGACGGCCTGCTGCAAGGCTTGCGTACCGGTTGCCACAACAAAGCCTTGCGGCAGTAGGCGCTGCAGCACTTTCTGCGCGGCGAGGCTCTGCTCTTCGTTTTCGAAATGAATGACCAACGCATCGCCTGAAGGGGTAATACTTTTAATGCGCACGCCCTGCGCGCTGAGCTGCTGATAAAGATAAAAACCGTCCGGTAAATTGGACCCGCTGTGGGCCACGCGGATTTTGATCACCGTTTCATGCTGAAGCAGATTGGGCACAGTGACCACCGCCAGCAGGGCCAATGCGCCCGCTACGGCCCAAGCAAGCCAGCGCTTGGGCATACGACGTATCCTTTTCATCACTGTGAATTCCCATTGCGCGTCGCCTGACGTTTACGCCACAGCACAACCAGCGAGCCGATGAGGCCAACCACCAGCAGCACCAGCGGCAGCATCATCAATAAAAACATCAGCTGATCTTCATAACGGCGAAAAAGCGGGGTTTTTCCCAGCGCGAAGCCCAGCACGGTTAAAATCAGCACCCACAGGAAGCCACTCACCCAGTTAAAAAACTGGAAGCGCGTGTTGCTCAGGCCTGATAACCCCGCAATCGTTGGCAGAAGGGTACGGACGAAGGCAATGAAGCGGCCGACCAACAGCGCGGAGAGTCCATGGCGGTGAAACAGACTGTGGGCGCGCTGATGATATTGCGCGGGCAAGTGCGAAAGCCATTTCTGTACCGTTGGCGTGTTACCCAGCCATCGGCCCTGAATATAACTGACCCAGCAGCCAAGGCTGGCGCCTGTCGTGAGCACCAACAGCGTAAGGGGGAAGCCCATAGTGCCTTTGGCGATCAACACGCCCACCAAAATCAACAGGCTGTCACCCGGCAGAAATGCCGCGGGCAGCAGGCCATTTTCAAGAAACAAAATCATGAACAACACGGCATAAATCGCCCACACCAGGGTGGGATCGGAGAGCATTTCGTAATCCTGCTGCCACAAGGCATGCAGCAATGCCTGCAAAATATCCATCAATCATTCCTGAACATCATTGTTAAACGTGCCGTTTAGAGGCGTGGGCGCAGGCTGAGACGAGTTATAAATTTTAATAGGTCGCCTGTGCGGGAGTTCCGGTTCCTTCCAGAATTGATTGTTAAATCAGCGACTTTTTTAAACCCTGTCGCAAAGGGTAAGAAAAGGGCGATAACTGTAACAAAAATAAAGGTATCCAGACAGCGTAAAGTCGCTGTCGCACAGGAGTTTTACCTTTTGACACAGCGTGCCAAAAGGAGTTTTACACGAGCTGACATTATTGCAGATTAACTGACCGATTATTCTGAAAATGGCGAGGAGTCACTGCGGGTTTTCGGTGCCTTCAGGGAGAATGACGGGATTGTCCGCAAACATATAGCGATCAACGTTGAATTCGAAATCATCGGCGGTGGCATCAAACAACATCTGCTTGGTGTTTTCCAGATGTTGCCACATCGCCAGTTTGCTGGCGGCGGGATCTTTGCGCATCAGCGCTTTCAGAATCTGATCGTGATCGTCGCACCAGCTGGTGATGTTGCGGGCATCAATGTGCTCATGCAATTTCAGCCAATAGGGATTGTGCAATCGATGCAGCCACATTTTTTCTACAATGGCCGCCAGCGCGCTGTTCTGCGTTGACTGTGCAATACGGACGTGAAATTGCATATCCCACGCGGAGTCGCGAAAGTGATCTTCGCGTCGGGCATGTTCCTGAATCGCCATGAGCGCCAGGATATCCTGGCGCGTCACCTGCGTGGCGGCAAACTCCGCGACATTGCTCTCAATTAACTGGCGCGCCTGAAGCAGCTCGAAAGGGCCAAAGCTGGCAAACTCCAGCTGGCTCGGCGTCATCATGCGGTTCTGCTGCTGCGTGTTGATAACATGGATGCCCGAGCCTTTGCGCACTTCCACGTAGCCTTCCACTTCCAGCATGATGATGGCCTCACGCACCACGGTGCGGCTCACCTCGCTCTCTTCGGCGATCGCGCGTTCGGCGGGCAGTTTATCGCCCACCTGAAACTCACCGGCTTCAATGCGGCGCTTTAGTTCACTGGCAAGCTGTTGATAAAGACGTCGGGGTTCGGTCAAATCCATGGTGCGGTCTGCATTAAAAAACGTTGAGTTGTTATACCACTTTAGCTGTGCGGAAGAAACGGGCTGGCGGAAGCCAGCCCGTCAGCGCTAGGTACGCGCGGCGGCGGCAGGCGCGGCCACCTCGGTTTCCAGTTCAGAGATAGGCTTATTTTTCAATACGGTCCAAATAACGCAGGCGCCGAGCAGATCAAACACCGCCAGAGCGGCGAACAGCGGACTAAAGCCTAACGTATCCGCCAGAGCGCCGACCACCAGCGCAAACATCGTGCTGGCTGTCCATGCTGCCATGCCCGTCAAGCCGTTGGCGGTCGCCACTTCATTACGGCCAAAAACGTCTGACGAGAGCGTAATCAATGCGCCGGAAAGGGCCTGGTGGGCAAATCCGCCGATGCAGAGCAGACCAATGGCCACATAAGGGCTGGTAAACAGGCCGATGGTGCCGGGACCGATCATCAGCACGGCACCCAGCGTGACCACCATTTTGCGCGACACAATCAGGTTGACGCCAAACCAGCGCTGAAACAGCGGGGGGAGATACCCCCCTACGATACAGCCGAGATCGGCGAACAGCATCGGCATCCACGCAAACAGCGCGATCTCTTTCAGGTTAAAACCATACACCTTGAACATAAAAAGCGGGATCCAGGCATTAAACGTTCCCCACGCTGGTTCCGCCAAAAAGCGCGGCAGCGCGATGCCCCAAAACTGCCGGTTGCGCAGAATCTGGCGCGCCGACATTTTTTTGCTGTTGCCGGTTTGGTGCTGCAGCTCCTGGCCCGCGATGATGTAATGGCGCTCTTCCTCGCTAAGTTTCGTTTGCTGTTTCGGGTGCTTATAAAACACCAGCCAGCACATCGCCCAGACAAAACTCAGCACGCCGGTGATGATAAACGCCATTTGCCAGCTGTGTGCCACGATAGCCCACACCACCAGCGGCGGCGCCAGCATGGCCCCGATCGAGGAGCCCACGTTGAAGTAACCCACCGCCACGGAACGCTCTTTGGCGGGGAACCACTCGCTGCTGGCCTTTAATCCCGCCGGGATCATGGCGGCTTCCGCTGCCCCCACGGCGCCACGCGCCAGAGCAAAGCCGCCCCAGCTGCCCGCCATGGCGGTAGCAGCGCAGAAAATAGCCCACAGCACGGCAAACATCGCATAGCCAATTTTTGTACCCAGCAGATCGAGCACATAGCCAGCGACCGGCTGCATCACGGTATAGCACGCCGAATAGGCGGCGACGATATAGGAGTATTGCTGCGTGGTAATGCCCAGCTGCGTCTCCAGCGTGGGCGCCGCCACGGCGATGGTATTACGCGTCAGGTAGCCGAGCACGGTACCCAGCGTCACCAGCCCAATCATGTACCAGCGTAGCCCTTTGATCTTACGCATTTTAACCTCTTCCAGTTTGTCGTTGCGGCGTAGCCGCTGTTGTTATCTGGAGCGGGACTGCACATGAAGCGGCTGCTTCACGCCCGCAGGCGCGGTAAAGCCGCCTGATTCCTTGCCTGTGCCAGCACGCTGGCAACAATGAAGCGAGAGGTTAACTTGTTATACAACTTTAAAAGGTGAAAGCCATCACAAAAACCCTGCATGCGCTGTGCGTTCAACTTAACCCCCTGAATAACGGCAGTAAAATCAATATTTGCGGCTGATTTTGTCCATATATCCCCGCGCGCAGTGACATTATTGTGAAGTGCATCGCAAACAATTTTGTCGATCGCTAAAATTGGTATGATAACTTTTAAGGATTAGCCGATCGCGACCTTGAGAGGAACAGGTATGTCGTTATTTATGGGTGAGGATTTTCTCCTCGATAGCGAGTTTGCTCGCCGTCTGTACCACGATTATGCGAAAGACCAGCCGATTTTTGACTACCACTGCCACCTGCCGCCGCAGCAGATTGCGGAGAATTACCGCTTCACTAACCTTTATGACATTTGGCTCAAGGGCGATCACTACAAGTGGCGTGCCATGCGGGCCAACGGTGAGCCAGAAGCGCTCTGCACCGGCAGCGCCAGCGATCGTGAAAAGTTTGACGCCTGGGCACGCACCGTGCCGCACACCTTGGGCAATCCGCTCTACCACTGGACGCATTTAGAACTGCGCCGGCCGTTTGGCCTCACCGATGTGTTACTGAATGCCGAGAGCGCCGATCGCGTTTGGCAGGCGTGCAATGAGAGGCTGGCGCAGGAGGCCTTCAGTGCGCGCGGCATCATGCAACAGATGAACGTGAAGATGGTAGGGACCACGGACGATCCGCTGGATGACTTAACGCACCACCGCGCGCTGGCGGAGGACGCCACCTTTGCTATCAAGGTGCTGCCGAGCTGGCGGCCAGATAAAGCGTTTAATATCGAGCTGGACACGTTCCTGCCGTGGATCGCGCGTTTAGAACAGGTCGCGGACGTCAGCGTGCAGCGCTTTGACGATTTGCGTCGCGCACTTGCCAAACGTCTTGACCATTTCGCCGCGCACGGCTGCAAAATTTCCGATCACGCGCTGGACGTGGTGCTGTTTGCCGAGGCTGATGACGCGACGCTGGACGGCATCCTCGCGCGTCGCCTGCAGGGCGCAGCGCCGTCGCCGCACGAAACCGCCCAGTTTAAAACCGCCGTGCTGGTATGGCTGGGCAGCGAATATGCCCAACGCGGCTGGGCGCAGCAGTATCACATTGGCGCGTTGCGCAATGCCAATCAGCGGCAGTACGGCCTGCTCGGTCCTGACGTCGGGTTCGATTCCATTAACGATGCGCCATTGGCGATCCCGCTGGCGCGGCTGTTGGACGCGCAGAATCGCCAGGATGCGCTGCCGAAAACCATTCTCTACTGCCTCAACCCGCGTGATAACGAAGTGCTGGCGACCATGGCGGGCAATTTTCAGGGCGAAGGCACGCCCGGCAAAATGCAATTTGGCTCCGCGTGGTGGTTCAACGATCAGCTCGACGGCATGCAGCGACAGATGACGCAGCTGGCACAGATGGGCCTGCTTAGCCGCTTTGTTGGCATGCTAACCGACAGCCGCAGTTTCCTTTCCTATACGCGCCATGAATATTTCCGCCGCCTGCTGTGCCAAATGATGGGCAACTGGGTCGTACGCGGTGAAGCGCCCGCCGACGAGGCGCTGCTCGGGCAGATGGTGCGAAATATTTGCTTTAACAATGCGCGTGACTATTTCGGCATTGCGCTGGGAGAAGGGTAATGCAGCGTCTGAATCGGCAGAACTTTCCCGGCGCGCGCTATACCGAACGGGCCATTCAGTTTGGCGAAGGGAATTTCTTGCGCGCGTTTATCGACTGGCAACTCGACTGGCTCAATGAGCATCACGGCATTGATACCGGGGTGGTGGTGGTGAGGCCGCGTAATCGTCAGGTGGCAGAGACGCTGAACCAGCAGGATGGTTTGTACACCACGCTGATTCGCGGCCTCAACGCGGCGGGCGAAGCGGTCAGCGATACCCGACTGATTCGCAGCCTGAACCGCGAGATCCAACCGTGGCAGCAATGTGAGGACTTCCTGGCGCTGGCACGCGCACCGCAGATGCGCTTTGTGTTTTCCAATACCACCGAGGCCGGCATTATTTTTGACGCCGCAGATCGCCTGAACGGTGCGCCCGCGGCGACTTTTCCGGGCATGCTGACGCAGCTACTGTGGACGCGCTTTAGCCATTTTGCCGGGGCTGCCGACAAAGGGTGGCTGATTGTGCCGTGCGAATTGATTGACCATAACGGCGATACGCTGCGCGAACGGGTGTTGCAATACAGTCAGCATTGGCAGCTTCCCTCGGCGTTTATTGACTGGGTGCAGACGCACTGTGCGTTTTACAACACGCTTGTCGATCGCATCGTCACGGGCTTCCCGGCAGACAGCGCGGCGATCGCGACGCAGCTCGGCTATGAAGATCGCTTTTTAGTGGCGGGCGAAGTGTATTACCAATTTGTGATTCAAGGGCCAGAAGCCCTGGAACAGGAGCTCAAGCTGGCGGCGCTCGCGCCCGAGGTGAAACGGGTGGCGGACATCACGCCTTATAAGGCGCAGAAAGTGGCGATCCTCAACGGCGCACATACCGCGATGGTGCCCGTTGCCTATTTGGCCGGCATTGACAGCGTGGGTGAGGCGATGGACGACCCGGCAGTCACGGCATTTGTGGATGCGCTGCTGCGCGAAGAGATTATTCCTACGCTGGATCTGCCCGCGCCTGAACTGCATGCCTTCGCCGATGCCGTACAGCGCCGCTTCCGTAATCCCTTTATCCACCATGCGTTACTCGCTATCGCGCTCAACAGCATGACGAAATTCCGCACGCGCCTGCTGCCGCAACTGCTGCAAGCGCAGCAGAACAGCGGCGTCTGGCCGCCTCGACTGACCTTTGCTTTTGCGGCACTGCTGGCTTTTTATCAAGGCGAGCTGGGCGATCGACGCTGGACATTACAAGACGATGCGCGCTGGCTACAGCGCTTTGCTGCAGGGTGGTCAGCGGTGCATCAGGGCACGTTGCCTCTGGATCAGCTGGTGCACGCTGCGCTCAGCGACGCTGCACACTGGGGCGAAGACCTCACGCAGCGGCCCGGACTGCAAGCCACCGTGCATCAACATCTGCAACATATCGTCACCCACGGCATGCGGGCGGCGCTGGCACAACTGAGATAACCCTATGCAAGATGCGATTCGAATTCATACCCGTGATAACGTCGCTGTTGCGCTGCGTGCGTTGCCCGCTCAGCATCAGGTCACGATTGGCAGCGAGGTGATTACGCTGCCGCAGGCGATTGACCGCGGCCATAAGTTTGCGCTCCAGCCGTTGAACGTCGCTGATTTGGTGATCAAATATGGCCTACCGATTGCGCATGCTACCCAGCAAATTGCGGTCGGTGAGCTGATTCACTCCAGTAACGCCCGCACCAACCTTAGCGATGTCGACACGTACGACTACCAGCCAGATTTTCTCACGCTGCCCGCGCAGGCGGCCGATCGTGAGGTACAGATCTACCGGCGTGCCACGGGTGAGGTGGGCATTCGCAATGAGCTGTGGATTTTGCCCACCGTCGGCTGCGTCAATGGCATCGCGCGGCAAATTGTCACCCGCTTCCTTAAAGAGACCCAGGATGCGCCGGATATCGATGGCGTTCACCTGTTCAGCCATCCGTTTGGCTGTTCGCAGCTGGGCCAGGATCATGAGAACACGCGCACTATGCTGCAAAACATGGTGCGTCATCCCAATGCGGGCGCGGTGCTGGTGATTGGCCTGGGCTGTGAAAACAACCAAGTCGATATTTTCCGCCAGACCTTGGGCGGCTACGACGCTGAGCGCGTGCAGTTCATGGAGTGCCAGAAACAGGATGACGAAGTCGAGGCCGGCGTGGCCCGTTTGCATGCCCTCTACGCGGTGATGCGCCACGACAGGCGTGAATCCGGTAAACTCAGTGAGCTCAAGTTTGGTCTGGAGTGCGGCGGCTCAGACGGCTTCTCAGGGATTACCGCCAACCCTCTGCTCGGCGGTTTTTCCGATCAAATGATTGCCAACGGCGGCACCACGGTGCTAACGGAAGTGCCCGAAATGTTTGGTGCCGAGCGCATCTTAATGAGCCGCTGCCGCGATCGGGCCACGTTCGAGAAGACGGTAGCCATGATCAACGACTTCAAACGTTACTTTATCGATCACCAGCAGCCGATTTATGAAAATCCGTCGCCCGGCAACAAAGCGGGCGGCATCACGACGCTGGAAGAGAAGTCATTGGGATGTACGCAAAAAGCGGGGCAGAGCCAGGTGGTGGATGTGCTGAAGTACGGCGAGCGCCTCACCACGCCGGGCCTCAATTTGCTGAGTGCGCCCGGCAATGATGCGGTTGCCACCAGCGCCTTAGCGGGCGCTGGCTGCCACATGGTACTGTTCACCACCGGACGCGGCACGCCTTACGGTGGCTTTGTGCCGACGGTGAAAATCGCCACCAATTCGGAGTTGGCACAGAAGAAACCGCACTGGATGGACTTTAACGCCGGGCAGCTGCTGGAAGGCGTAAGCATGTCCGCGCTGCTCAACGAGTTTGTCGATCTGATCGTGGCGATCGCCAACGGCAAACCGGCGCGCAATGAAGTGAATGATTTTCGCGAACTGGCGATTTTTAAAAGTGGGGTAACGCTGTAAACCGCGGCGCTGCTGCGAAAAGGGCGCCGAATGGGCGCCCTGTTTGATGAGATTACGATGCGGCGCGCACGCCGCGTTCCGCATCGGCCTGACACACCGCCGCGGTAAACAGAATATCGGTGGAGGAGTTCAGCGCCGTCTCGGCGGAGTCCTGCAGCACGCCGATAATAAAGCCCACCGCGACCACCTGCATGGCGAGATCGTTGGGGATGCCAAACATATTGCAGGCCACGGGGATCAGCAGCAGCGATCCACCCGCCACACCGGAGGCGCCACAGGCGCACAGCGACGCCACCAGGCTGAGCAGAATGGCGGTGGGCACGTCCACGTCAATGCCGAGCGTATGCACGGCGGCCAGCGTCAGCACGATAATCGTGATGGAGGCACCCGCCATGCTGATGGTCGCACCCAGCGGAATCGACACCGAGTAGGTATCCTCGTCCAGGTTCAAACGCTTAGCCAGCGCCATATTCACCGGAATGTTGGCGGCTGAACTGCGCGTAAAGAAGGCGGTCACGCCGCTTTCGCGCAGGCAGGTGAACACCAGTGGATACGGATTGCGGCGCAGCTTCTGCCACACCAGGATGGGATTGACCACCAGCGCCATCACCAGCATACAGCCCAGCAGCAGCGCCAGCAGGTTGGCGTACTCCCACAGCGCGTCGAAGCCGGTCGAGGCCAGAATGGAGGCGACCAAGCCAAAGATGCCCAGCGGCGCGCAGCGAATCACGCAGCGTACCACCCACGTCGCCGCATGAGAGGCATCATTCAGAAAGGCTTTGCTGCTGGGGCTAGCGTGGCGAAACGCTAACCCTAAGCCTAACGCCCATACCAAAATGCCGATGTAGTTGGCGTTCATCAGCGCGTCTATAGGGTTCGCGACCATACTCATGAGCAGGCCATGCAGCACGGCGGCGATACCTGACGGCGGGGTAATTTGCGTGGCACCCACGTTCATGGACAGCGTCTGGGGAAACAGATGACTGAAAATCACGGCGACAACGGCAGCGAAAAAGGTGCTGATGAGATAAAGCAGGATAATGGGGCGGATGTTGGTTTTCTGGCCCTGCTGGTGGTTGGCGATAGAAGCGATCACCAGCACCAGCACCAGCAGCGGCGCCACCGCTTTTAGCGCGCGCACGAAGAGTTCACCGAGCAGCCCAACGGCCAGCGCGGCATCGTGCGAGAACCACGCCAGCGCCACGCCTGCGATCAGGCCAATCATGATTTGTTTCACCAGGCTTCCTGCGAATAACGCGCCCAGACGTCCTAAGAGTGTGTTTTGCATATTACGGTCTTTTTATTGCGGTATGGGTGACGTGCGCGGTTACTCCGCGCTAAACGGTTTGCCCGGCGGAGTATAAGGAAATGCGTTAGTGAGAAAAGAGATAATTCTGTGGTTGAGCGGTAGATCGGGTTTTTGATCTGCTGGTGATGGGTTTTGTGACAGAGCGATGAAAGGCGGAAATTGGCACAGGCAAAACAATAGCGGGGCGATTAACGCCCCTGCAGAAGATTATTGCGATATCCCTTTTCGGTCATTTCTGTGGTTAACCCAGGCGTTAATCAACAACGTACCGCCCAGAATCACGCCCACCACCGAGAGCGAGACCGCCACAGGAATGTGGTAAAACTCCACAATCAGCATCTTAATACCAATGAACACCAGCACGATGGCAAGGCCATATTTCAACATGGAGAAGCGTTCAGCCACGTTGGAGAGCAGGAAGTACATGGCGCGTAGGCCGAGAATCGCAAACAGGTTAGAGGTCAACACGATAAAGGGGTCGGTGGTCACGGCAAAAATCGCCGGGATGCTATCAACGGCGAAAATCACATCGCTCAGCTCCACCATAATCAGCACCAGCAGCAGCGGGGTAGCAAACAGCACGCCATTTTTGCGGATAAAGAATTTTTCGCCTTCCAGATTATCGGTCATGCGCAGATGCTTGCGCAGCCAGCGCACCACCGGTTTATCTCCTACGGCGTTTTCGTCATCCTCTTTGGCCAGGGCCATTTTCACGCCGGTAATCAGCAGGAATGCGCCGAAGATGTAGAGGATCCAGCTAAACTGCGTCACCAGATAGCTACCCGCAAAAATCATCACGGTACGCAGGATAATCGCGCCTAATACGCCGTAAATCAGCACGCGGCGCTGCAGTTGGGCAGGAATAGCAAAGTAGCTAAAGAGCATGAGCCAGACAAAAACGTTGTCTACCGCCAGCGCTTTTTCCAGCACGTAGCCGGTGAGGAACGCGAGCGTTTGCGCAGTGGCCACTTCTCGTCCGGCGGTGCCGTCGAGATACCACCAAAACGCCGCGGCAAACAGCAGAGAAACAGAGACCCAAACCAGTGACCACACGGCCGCCTGTTTGAATGACATGGTTTGTGCACCGCGACGACCCTGAAGCAGGAGATCAATCGCCAGCATGATAAGCACAACGACAGCGAAGCTGCCCCAAAGAAGTGGTGTGCCAACAGTTTGCATAGTCGTATCCTGTGCGAAATAAAAGAAATAAAAAAAGCGGCATAGTCAGAAGACGTTAGCCGCTTTTTTAAGCTGCAAGCAAACCTCGCCTTCCGGCAAGGTCTCACTTACAACACAGAATAGATTCCGGGTTGCCTGATGACCGGATGCCTGCGCACCGTAATGACGATCAATCAGCTTACAAGTTACTCCCCTTTGCAGCACCTAACATACGAGCAACGACGAACACTTTCAATCGCCGCTTGGACATATTTTGAAATATTTACACTTGTGGGCGGTCGGCAGGAAACACCACGCCCGTTTGCTGGCGGATCTGCGTGAGCAGATCGGCAGTCAGGCGCATGCGTGCCAGCGCGGGATGATCAACGTGGCCCTCCGTCACCCATGCAGCAAAGGTCTCCGCTTCGTAGCGCAGGGTATTGGCGTGCTGCGGCTGGGTGAGATCCTGGCTTTCGCCGTGGCGTGGCACAAAGCGCAGCGGTTGCATCTCGGCAAGTTTGTCGACGATCAGCGAGCCCTCTTCGCCTTGAATTTCACTGGGGATCTGCGAGTTGCTCACTTTGGAATACAGGAGCGTGACGTCAAAATCCCCGTAATCCAGGACCGCCACGCCGTGCGCGTCCACGCCGCTCTCCAGCAGCGTGGCCTGCGCCTGTACCCGACGGGGGGCACCCCACAGCGCCACGGCGGTGGCGAGACAGTAAAAGCCAATATCCATGATGGCGCCGTTTGACCAGCGCGGCTCAAACGTATTGGGGCGTTCACCGGCCAGATAACGCGGATAGCGCGAGGAGTACTGGCAATAGTTCAGCAGCACTTTGCGTAATTTCCCCACCCTGGGCAGCGCGGTTTGTAACTGCAAAAAATTGGGCAGACTGGCGGTTTTGAAGGCTTCAAACAGCACGACGCGATGCCGCAGTGCGCAGGCGATCATCGCCTCTGCCTCGTGCCGCGTCGACGCCAGCGGCTTCTCACAGATGACATGTTTACCGTGCGAGAGAAACAGCAGCGCCTGCTCACAGTGCAGGGCGTTAGGGCTGGCGAGATAGACCGCATCGATTGCCGGAGAGGCCGCCATCGCCTCCAGTGAGCTAAAGGTCAGTGAGCAGGCGTAATCGGCGGCGAATGCCTCCGCCTGCGCTTGCTGGCGCGAGTAGACCGCGCTGAGCGTCATCTTGCCCGATTCAAGCGCGGCATCAATAAACTGACGGGTAATCCAGTTCGTCCCGACGATCGCAAAACGTATCATCCGATTCACTCCTGCATAAGAAAGGAGGCAGGGTAGCATGTCGCGGCGGTTGCCCTGCGGGGGGAAATTTGATCCTGCGATCCGCATTCAAATATGATGAAGGCATTGGGGCTCATCAGCACAGCGGGGACGCGCAAGTGAAAGGAAGTAAACAGGCATTAAACTGGAGCACGCTGCTGATTGCGATCCCCGTGGGGCTTATCGCCTCGCTGGTGACGCTGGCTTTTCGCGGCCTCATCGAACTGATTAACCACCTGTTGTTTGCCAGTGAGGGCGAAATCACCGTCGCGATGCACGCCTGGCCGTGGATATTCTGGCCAATCCTGGTCGGCGCGGGTGGGGTGCTGGCGGGCTGGTTCTTGCGCTATGCCGTGGCGATTGAGCAACAGGAAACCCTGAAAACCGACTATCTTGAAGTGATCAACGCACGTCTTGATGCGGTGCCGACTAAAACGTCGCTGTTTCGCGCGTTCTCCTCCATCGCCAGTATCGGCAGCGGCGCCTCCATCGGTAAAGAGGGGCCGATGGTGCAGCTCTCGGCCCTGAGCGGCAGTTTGCTGGGGCGCTGGTTCCCGCAGATGCGCAACAGCGACATTGTGGCGATGGCAGCCGCGGCGGGCCTCTCGTCGGTCTATCACGCGCCGCTCGCCTCGGCGATCTTTGTGGCGGAAATTGCCTTCGGCATTTCCGCGCTGCAGCGGCTAATCCCGCTGATTGTCGCGTCCGCCGTGGCGGTCATGACCATGTGGGCGTTGGGCTTCCGTAACGCGCTTTACCCGCTTTCCAATGCGCAGTTTGCGCTGGACAGCAGCAGCCTGGTGATGACCATCGTGATTGGCTTAGCGTCCGGGCTGGCAGGTTGGCTGCTCATTGCCTTGATTGCGCGCAGCAAAGCGCTGTTCGCACACGTGACCTCGCTGCCCGTGCGGCTTGGGTTGGGGGGATTCGCCGTGGGCTGCCTTGCGCTGATCTCCACCGACATTTTGGGCAACGGCTATGAAGTGATCGTAAAAATCATTGACGGGCACTATCTGCTGGGCGGCCTGCTGGTCTTGCTGGTCTTGAAAACCCTCGCCACCACGTTGTCGGTGGGATCCAACGCCGTCGGCGGCCTGTTCACGCCATCACTGCTGATTGGCGCGCTATTGGGCGTCGTGCTGGCGAAAATCGGTTTGCTGCTGCATCTACCGCTGGGCGATGCGCTGCTGTATGCCGCCATTGGCATGGCCGCCGTGCTGGCAGCGGTCAGTCAGGCGCCGCTGATGGCGATGCTAATGGTGCTGGAAATGACGCTAAACAGCAGCCTGCTGTTTCCGGTGATGATCGCCGCTGTGCTGGCTTCAATGGTGGTCTATCGCCTACAGGCGGCGAGCACGTATCCGGTTGTAAGCACGCATTTCAACCGATCTGAAGCCAAATTTGATTTCGATAACATGCGCGTTGATCAGCTGATTATTCCCGGTGCAGCGCTTGAGCCGCAGGCGTCAGTGGGCCAGGCGCTGGCGGTCAGCTCGCTCAAACGCGAGCGCTATGTCTATGTGATCAACCGCCAAGGACAGTTTCTCGGCGTGGTCTCCATCCACGACATTGCGCGTCAGGTGCTGGCGCAGGCCATCACGCTGGATTCCCCCGTCAGTAGCGTTATGGACCATGATTTTCCGTGCATCTATCAATATCAAAGTATGCGGGAAGGGTGGGAAGCCTTTGCGCGCGTGACGCTGGAGCGTCTGCCGGTGTTAAACAACCCGCAGGAGCGGCGCTTTATGGGCGCGCTGACCAAAACCAGCCTGATTCAAAAGGCGCAGGAGTTCCTTTAAGCCGCGTTGCCGCGCATCGCCTGGTCGGTCATCCACAGGCGAGCGTCAAACTCCAGCTGGTGGTAGTCCGGTTCCATATGGCAGCAGAGCTGGTAAAACGCTTTGTCATGCTGCTTTTCTTTGAGATGTGCCAGTTCGTGCACCACGATCATGCGCAAAAACGGCTCGGGTGCGGCGCGGAAAAAGGTGGAGATGCGAATCTCTGCTTTGGCTTTTAAATTACCGCCCTGCACGCGGGAAATTGCGGTATGCAGGCCCAGCGCATGCTTCATCACTTTGATTTTGTTATCCCACACCACTTTGTTCAGTGGTGGCGCGCTGCGAATGAAGCGGGTTTTTAGCGCCTGCGTGTAATCATACAGTGCGCGGTCGCTGACAATGTCATGTTTGCCCGGATAGCGCTGTTGCAAAAAAGCCCCCAGACGTTGCTGATCGATGAGCGTTTGCACTTGGGCGAGAAGGTTTTCAGGATAACCCTGCAGATAGATGAATGACATTGGGATTCCCGGTGAAAAAAAGTATACTGCGCCCCCCTTTTTAGGGCGAAAATCACGCAAAGTGTACCACGCCGGAGATTCCATGAGCCAACTTGAACTGCCCGACCGCACCCTGACGCTAGAGCGTTTTCCTCCCATGCGCGAAGAGAGCCCGCTTCAGGCGTGGGACGCCGCCGATGAATATCTGTTGCAGCAGGCGCTGCCAGCCGGACCGGTGCTGGTGTTCAATGACAGCTTTGGCGCGCTGACCTGCGCGCTCAATCCGCGTGAAGTCTGGCACGTGAGCGACTCTTTGCTCAGCCAAATGGCAGCTAAACAGAATCTGCGTCTCAACGGCTTGGATGACGCGCAGGTGCATTTTCTGGATAGTCTGGCGCCGTTGCCCGCCGCGCCTGCCGCCGTGTTGATCAAGATCCCCAAAACCCTCGCGCTGTTGGAGCACCAGCTGCGTGCGCTGCGCCACGTGGTGACGCCGGAGACGCTGATTGTCGCCGCGGCAAAAGCCAAGGACATTCACACCTCCACGCAGCAGCTGTTTGAACGCATTCTGGGCGAGAGTAAAACCTCGCTGGCGTGGAAAAAAGCCAGATTGATCTATAGCCGCTACAGCGCGCCCGCGCTGGCTGAGGTACCGGACACCACGGTTTGGCCGCTGGATGAGGGGTCGTATCAGATTCACAACCACGCCAACGTCTTCTCCCGCGGCTCGCTGGATATCGGCGCGCGCTTTTTTATGCAGCATTTGCCGTCTGACATTGAGGGCGAAATCCTCGATCTCGGATGTGGCAATGGCGTAATCGGTTTGATGGCGCTGGCGCAAAACCCGCAGGCTGACGTGCTGTTTTATGATGAATCCTACATGGCGGTGGCTTCAAGCCAGCGCAATGTTGAAGTTAACCGACCGCAGGATCTGGCGCGCTGCCAGTTCCGGGTGAATAACGTGCTAAGCGGCTTCCCCTCTGACCGTCTGCACGCGGTACTGTGTAACCCACCGTTCCACCAGCAGCATGCCGTAACCGACCATCTTGCCTGGCAGATGCTGCGCGATGCCAAACGCTGCCTCCAGTACGGTGGCGAGCTGCGCATCGTCGGCAACCGCCACCTCGGCTATCACGTTAAAATGAAAAAACTCTTTGGCAACTGTGAGCTGGTGGCGTCCAACGCCCGCTTCGTGGTGCTGCGCGCCGTGAAGCTGCGCTGAGTTAAATTGTTAACGCCAGTTCAGTCGCCTGGGCAATGGCGCGGCGAGCATCCAGCTCCTGCGCCACGTCCGCGCCGCCAATCAGGCGTACCGTTTTGCCGCGCGCAGCCAGCTCGTCGGCCAGCACCCGCAGCGGCTCCTGACCGGCGCAGATCACCACATTGTCCACCGGCAGCGTCACGGCTTCCCCTTGATGGCGCAGATGCAGTCCCTCGTCGTCAATCTTCAAGTATTCCACATCGCCCCACAGCGTAACGCCATGCGCCTGCAGCGTCGCGCGGCGGATCCAGCCCGTGGTTTTTGCCAGGCCCGCGCCAGGCTTGCCGGATTTACGCTGCAGCAGCCAAATCTGGCGATCGGCGGGCAGCGGCTGGGGCGGCACCAAACCGCCGCGCGCCTGCAGATGACGATCGATTCCCCAGCTGCGATAAAAATCTTCGCGGTGCGGCGCGTTGTGCAGCAGAAATTCTGCGGTGTCAAAGCCGATACCGCCTGCGCCAATGATGGCGACGCGCTGACCCACCGGTTTTTTATCGCGGATCACCGCAAGGTAACTCAGCACGCTCGGGTGATCGATGCCGGGCAGCGTTAGCTGGCGCGGTGAAATACCGGTGGCAATCACCACTTCCTCCACCGACTCAAGCTGATCGGCCGTGACGCGCTGCCGGGTGCAAATGCGGACGCCCGCCGCGTTCAACTGGTGCCGGAAATAACGCAGCGTTTCGCTGAACTCCTCTTTGCCGGGGATCTGCCGGGCAATGTTGAACTGGCCACCAATCTCCGCCTCTGCGTCGTACAGCGTCACGTGATGACCGCGCTGCGCGGCCTGAAGCGCAAAGGCCATGCCGGCTGGCCCCGCACCGACCACCGCAATCTGCTTGGGTTGATCGGTGGCGATCACGGGCATTAGCGTTTCATGACAGGCGCGCGGGTTGACCAGGCAAGAGGTGACGTTGCCAACGAAAATTTGATCGAGGCACGCTTGGTTGCAGGCGATGCAGGTATTGATGGCATCCGGTTCGCCTGTCTGCGCTTTACGAACAAAGGCGGCATCAGCCAAAAACGGTCGCGCCATCGACACCATGTCGGCCACGCCGTCGCGCAGCAGATCTTCGGCAACCTGAGGGTGGTTGATGCGGTTGGTGGCAATCACCGGCACCGAAACAGAGTCACGCAGATGCTGTGTCACCCACGCAAATCCGGCCCGTGGGACGCTGGTGGCGATGGTGGGAATGCGCGCTTCATGCCAGCCAATGCCGCTGTTAAAGATCGTGACGCCACGCTGTTCCAGCGCCCGCGCCAGCGTTAATGTCTCTTCGAGCGTGCTGCCGTTACTGATGAGATCCAGCATCGACAGGCGAAATATAATGATAAAGGCGTCACCGGTGGCCGCTTTGATCGCCTGCGTGATCGCCAGTGCAAAGCGCTGTCGGCGCGCGACATCCCCGCCCCAGTCGTCATTGCGCTGGTTGGTGTGCGTCACTAAAAACTGGTTGATCAGATACCCTTCCGATCCCATGATCTCCACGCCGTCATAACCCGCTTTTTGTGCCAGTTGGGCACAATGCGCGAAGTCCTGAATAGTCTGGTGAATCTCACTGTCGCTGAGTTCGCGCGGCATATAGGGATTAATGGGCGCCTGCCGTGCTGACGGTGCCACCAGGTCGCGCTGATAGCTGTAGCGCCCCGCATGCAATATTTGCAAGGCTATTTTTCCGCCCGCCGCGTGCACCGCATCGGTTACGGTTCGATGCCAGCCGCACTGACTTTCATGGTTTAGCACCGCGCCCCCCTGTCCCACGACGCCCTGGGGATTCGGCGCAATCCCGCCGGTGACGATCAGCGCAACGCCTTCGCGAGCACGCTCAGCGTAGAACGCAGCCAGCCGCGCCGCGCCATCAGCGTGCTCTTCAAGTCCGGTATGCATTGAGCCCATCAAAAAGCGGTTTTTGAGCTGAGTAAAGCCCAGGTCCAGCGGGGTAAAAAGATGCGGAAAGCGCGCAGTCATGGTCGCAATCTCTGAGTGGTCGGATGAGTTCAGGTTAGCGGGATTTTATCAGGAAGGGAATTTAAGGCGGTCAGCCTGTGAGAAACGTCAAAAAAAAGCAGGGCGGTAAGCAGTAGACGAAAGTGAGACATCACTTTCGGCAGGCACGGGAAGAGGCTTACGCACCCTGCAATCGTTTCTCTGTGCGGGCTAATGAATTAGCTCTATCATTATTATAATTATAAATTGAATAAACCGTTTATTACCTGTAACCCCAGGCGGGTGGAAATAATCGTCGGCGAGAGCCTTACGCTATTATGGATAACGTGAGGTACAAGCACCATTACGCCGCGCTAACTCTATCACCTCCACCAGATTATCCAGGCCAAGCTTGTTAAATATTTTCGCTTTATGCGTACTTACGGTTTTATTATTTAAGCCAAGCTCGCTGGCGATCATCTTATTGGATTTTCCTTGCGCAAGTTGGCGAAGAATAAGACTTTCTCGCGGCGTTAGACGTGACAGCATATTTTGCTCATTTGCAAATTTCTGGCGGCTGTCAATGATCTCCTCGGGCAGATAGTTTACGTTATTATACACGCAGCCGATAGCTGAAATCAGGGCCTGAATCGGGTCTTTCTTCGAGACAAAACCGTTAGCGCAATGGCTAAATTGTTGTATTGCAGCACTTTTAGATTCGATGCGACTGAGCACAATCATTTTCATCCACGCCTTGGTTTTTACAATGTCACGTAAAAAGGCTATGCAGTTTTTTTCTTCAAAATCAGGATCGATAATAATGATGTCCACTGGGTTGTGAATAACTTCATCAATGGCGTCATTAATATTGTTAACGATATTGACACTATTGAATCCGTTCATTAACAGTAAAGCCTGTACGCCTGCGGCAACCAGGCGATGTTCATCAACGATAAGAATTCTTGCGTTAAACATGGCTTCCCTTATACCAACAAAATGCTAACCATTGCGGAGATTATCACCGCAATGTGGCAAAGGTTAACCGAGAAATGTCTCGTTAGAATTTTGTTTTTATGAGGTGCGATTAATTTTTACGTGTTCTTCTATAAAGGCCATCAGCTGTGTATTTACGCGCTCGACTTCCTGTTTAATCGCCTCAAGCAGCGCGGAAACATCGTGAGCGTTTTCGCGATGGCGCTCCAGCTGACGGCCGAGCAACATTAATTCAGGGGCATTGATGATAGCGGCTCCGCCTTTCAATTTGTGTCCGAGTTCTGCCAGCGTTTTCGCGTCTTCTGTCTGCTGTAATGCGAGGAGCAGCGCTTCATGACTCTCTTGAATGCTATTAATGAGGGTGACGCAGCCTGACGGATCCTTTTCAGCCAACTGCCGCAGCACGGGGGAAAACACGGCAGAGTGATCCTCTGCGAGCGGTTCAGACGCTGTGCTATCGGACGCCGGTTGAGGATGCCGATCCGGCACGGCTTGCGCAATTTTTTCGACCAGCCTGCCCATGTTCAGCGGTTTAAACATGCAATCATCCATGCCTGCCTTCAGGCAACGCCGCATCATGTGGGGCTCTGCAGAGGCGGTAAGGCCAAACAGGGTAATAGGGCGGAGATTGTGCTGCAGTTCATAGTGGCGCAGCGCGGCCGCAAACTGGAAACCATTCATCCCCGGCATATTGCAGTCGGTGATAATCAAATCAAACCGCAACGGCGCTTGCTGCCACAGTGCAAGCGCTTCTGCGGCACTTTCACTGACCACAACCTGGTGCCCTGCCAGTTCTAATTGCTTGCCCAGCAGTAGCCGATTAGGCGCGTGATCGTCAATAACCAGCACCGTGAGCTTATCGCTATTGAGTGGCTTAGACAGGTGAGGGCGCGTTTGATCCTGTGGCTCGCCTTGCCGGGCACGGAAATAAAACGAGAACACAGAACCTTCGTTAAGTTCGCTTTCCACAATCAGTTCGCCGTCCAACAGGTGCGCCAGATTGCAACAAATGCTCAGTCCCAGTCCGGTGCCGGTTTGCTGCTGCTCGCGCTCGCCCACCTGAACGAACGGTTCGAATATCGCTTGCTGCTGCTCTTCCGTCAGACCGCAGCCGCTGTCGCTGACCTCAATGACAAATTCGCAGCTCTCTTCAACCTGGGCAATACCCTGCATCAAGACCACCGTGACCGCACCGTGTTCGGTAAACTTAATGGCGTTACTCAACAGGTTAGACAGGATCTGATTGATCATCAGGGGATCGGTTTTAACCCAGTAAGCGGCGATATCCATTTCCACCCGCAGCGCGATGCCTTTGCTTTCTGCCTGATTGCGAAACAGCGCCACCGCCTGTTCGATGACATCAGGCAAATACACCGTCTCAAACGTCGGCTGATAAAGACCGGATTCAATCTTCGACATATCGAGCACATCGCCTATCAGCGACAGCAGCGCCTGAGCAGAGCTGTAGGCCACGCGAATATTTTCCGAGAGCGACTCCGCTGGCTGTGAGCACGTTTCCAGTTCAAGCAGGCCAATGATGGCGTGCAGCGGCGTGCGGATTTCATGGCTCATGCTGGCGAGAAAATCACTCTTGGAGCGGTTGGCTTTGTCTGCCGCGTCTTTGGCCATTTGCAACTCTTGCAGCAACGCGTTGCGCTCAGTGACATCCACCCAACCGCCAATGACGCCAGCCACTTCACCCAAGCGATCGCGGAACGGCAGCGTCCAGTGATAAACCTGAAAGGACTCCTGATGCAGCTCAATGGTGAGATCGCGGATCACCGCCTCGCCGCTTTTAAGCGTAAGCAGATAGCTCTCTTCCATGCTGTGAATGTTGGCATCGTCAGGGATAACATCCGTCAGGCGCTTGCCAATCACCTCTTCCCGCTGCACGTTAAGAAAGCGCAAATACGTATTATTGCAGTCAACCAGGCGCGTTTGCTTATCGCGGATATACATGGCCACTGGCGAGTCATTAAACAGCGTTTGGGTAAAGTTGAATTGATTCTTGAGCGCATTTTCAGCCTGAATGCGCTGCTGTATGACTCTGCGCAAGTGGCGATTCCACAACAGAATCAGGGCGATCAAACCGGTTGCGACCACGATGATCAGCAGAATGGCGCGTTTGTAATTTTGCCATGTCGCCCGCAGCGAAGGCGACTCCGCCTGGCGCCACTGCGCCTGCAACTTAAACAGCGTATCGGGCGGAATCGCGAGTAAAGCTTTATCGAGAATACGCAACAAGGGCGCATTACCCGGCTCAACGCGCATCACAAAGCGTGCGGGTTCGGCACCGAGTGTGCTCTCGACTTTCAAACTGTCGCCAAAATGATTCCGCATAAAATAATCGGCGAAAATTTTCGGCAGGATCACCGCATCCACCCTGCGTGCTTCCAGATCGCGCAGGGCGTGAAGCGGCTCATCGCTCTCTGTCAGCTGCAAATGTGGATAATGCGCGGTCATCCAGGCTTTCATCTTAGCGTTGCGCAGAATATGGGCCGAGCCAAACGGAAACGGGTTGCGGCCCAGCAGAGGGCGCGGATTAGCCTGACGAACGATAACCCAGTGAGAGACCAGCCACGGACGCGTTACCCAAGGTGTGTTGGCGCCATCTTCCGTCTCTGACATCGCCAGTGGAGAGAGGCGCGGTAGCACTGCCTGCGACGGGCTGTTGTCCTGTGGTTTGTAAGTTAACCCGGTTTGGCCTGCGATCAAATTCAGCACATCGATGGCCATGCCGCGGTACGTTCCACGGGCGATTTCGCTGCTCAGCGGCGCGAGACTGTCGGAAAGCTGCGTGGTAATGACGGGATGCGCTTTCAGCCAGGCTTCTTCATCTTCGCTCAGCGCCAGGGGGTTATTTTGCAAGACGTGACGTGCTTCCAACTGCCAGCGATTGGCAATCTGCATGCGCAGTGAAAGGGGCACCAGCGACAGGGCGTGGTTGACGGCATTAGCCAGCGCGGGGAAGTGTGGACTGATGCCAAAGCTTATGTTCATGGGCTCGCGCCGCTCATCGGTGATAAGCGTGAGCGCATTGGCAAATAAATTGCGGTTCAGGTGCATTAATGTGGCGGCGTTCCCCCAGACGCGCTGGGTTTGCCCGAATACCGTGGCGGCGACGGCTTCATAATCGCTGGGAAAGCGTATCAGCTGTGCTTTAGGGAAGAGCCCTTCAAGAGGCTGACGCTGCATGGCATCCCCAGACCAGGCAATGCGCTCGGGTAAGTTGCGGCTCATATCCAAGGGGAGATCGGCCTTATGCCCCGTGACGCCGTAATCCAACAGCCAGGGCTCGCTGGCAATCAAGGTCGACGTATTGGCGCTGGATGAAGACACATAGATGGCCAGCATATGCATCTCACCGCGCATCACCGACGCGAGGGCGGCGCTGTGCGTGGGATAATGATGAATTTTAACGGTGGTATCCAGCAGAGTTTGCATCAGCGACAGGTAATCCGCACTGACGCCTTCAAAGCGCTGGCTATCAATATCCATATACAACGGCGGCTGCGATTGTCCGGCAACGGCCACGTTGATCACTTTATTTTCAAAGCCCGATCGAATGGGCCCCGCTAATTGCATGACAGGCTGTGGAAGATCCGTACGGGCAAGCAATTGTAGCGTTTTAATTTCTGCCCATGCTGATGAAATCGATAAGCAAAGCATAAATAAAAAACAAGCAAACGATAATAGGCAGCGTAACGCCATGCGATCCTCAAAAAGAGCCAGTAGGTTAAGACGAATAATTGCAGTTCAGTATAAATCGACTCAGCTTTAATATATTTCCAACGTCATGAAATAAGCTATTTTGCGACCGTTCTCAAAATTAATCTGCACTAATCTGGCGCAGGTAACCTTTGAAGGCGACGCGAGTTTTTCTATTTTTAATTGATTTCATGCGCTTAGTAGGATGTTTTTCTTTCAAGACATTTCTTATGTGGTGTTGCTGATGAGTTGCGTCAGAATTTTCGCAGTTTTACAGGAGCAGACAACAAATAACGCTGCGCAGCAACGGATTATGACACTATTTTTATGGCTTGTTGAGTACGTGAAAAAAATGACTTAACGCCCTTCATAGACATTTTAATCTGCCGCTAGAAAACGAGTTTCGAGCACTTTTATTATTGTATGACGCCGATTTGTAAAATTGCGTGGTCATCTGAAATGGATAAAGCAAGCGTTGGATAAAGGAAAAGAAAATGGTTTATGCACACAATAAACAGGTGCGTGTCGCTATTCTCGATGATCACCCCATGGTTCGTACGGTGTTTGAGCTCTCTTTAAAACATGAACCCGATATCGAATTGGTCGGGGCATGGGCTTCAAGCAGTGAACTGTTTAACCAGCTAAGAAATACCTCGGTGGACGTATTGGTACTGGATTTTCTGCTGGGTGAACGCGAGTTGGATGGCCTGGCGCTGGTTAAGCAACTGCGCAACCACTATCCGCAGCAAAAAATCTTGATCTCCTCATCAATGGAGAGTCCCGCCATCGTCAAAATGGTACTCAGTGCCGGCGTCAAAGGTTTCATTGGTAAAAGCCATAACATGCAAGAAATCTTGCATGCCATCCGTCAGGTTGCGCAGGGCAGGCTGTTTTTGTCACAGCAGGTGGCCTACGAGATCGAAAATCTGTACGTGATGAACGAAGACGCGCTGGATGACTCCATCGATTTCAGCAGCAAGGGCAATATGTATGAGAAGGTGAAAACCCTGAGTCCGCGCGAGGTTGAAGTGGTGCGCTGTTTCCTGGATGGTTTAAGCGTGTCACAAATCGCCGTGAAATTTAAACGCAGCCGCAAAACAGTGAGCGGGCAGAAGCAGTCGGCCTTGAAAAAGCTGGGGCTGCGTTCCGATTCAGAACTCTTTAAATACAGTAACGACCTCATGTCAGGCCATTAGCGTGACATTATCGTGGCCAGGGAGGGCCTGCGATCGTGTCGTCCAGCTTGTTTAGCTCACGTTCTCGGTAACAAGCCTGCCGTAACATCCCTCTGAGTGATCTGCCTCACAGTTTTCAGCCTCGGAACTCGCTTTGATGCCCCTTTGTTTCAGCGCCAAACGGGGAAGCCATGAAGATTGATTCGCATGCCTGCGTAATCAGCGGGAAAAAACAGGTCAGCGTAACGCAGCAGCAAGTTACCTGGGAGGGCAAGGGCACGCTGGTGCGCATCACGCGCGGCGGCATTTGCGGCTCCGACCTGCACTATTATCAAGAAGGAAAAGTCGGTAGCTATGCGGTAACCATGCCGATGATTCTCGGCCATGAAGTCATTGGGTACGTGGTCGAAAGTGACAATCCGGACCTCAAGCCACATCAAAAAGTCGCGATAAATCCCTCCAAACCCTGTGGTGCCTGCAAATATTGCCTGCGCGAACAGGAAAATCAGTGCACTTCCATGCGCTTTTTTGGCAGTGCCATGTATACGCCGCACGTCGACGGCGGTTTTGCCGAATACAAAGTCGTGGACAGTGCACAGTGCATCCCGTTTCCTGATGACGCTGACGAGGCGGTCATGGTGTTTGCCGAACCGCTGGCGGTATGCCTGCATGCGACCTTCCAGGCGGGCGATCTCTCGGGCAAGCATGTGTTTATCTCCGGCGTTGGGCCGATTGGCTGCCTGATTGCGGCGGCGGCCAACGCGCGCGGGGCGGCCTCGGTAACGTGCAGCGATATCAGCGCGCGTTCGCTAGAGATGGCCAAACAAATGGGGGCCACCGATGTCATTCACGCCGCAGAAGGCGATTTTGCCCCTTACCTTGCGGACAAAGGCTATTTCGATGTCGCTTTTGAGGCGTCAGGCCATCCGGCATCGCTGCAGCGCTGTTTAGAGGTGGTTTGCGCCAAAGGGACGCTGGTGCAGGTGGGAATGGGCGGGACCGTGCCGGATTTTGCCATCATGACGCTCATCGCCAAAGAGATCCAGCTGGTCGGATCGTTCCGCTTTACGCATGAATTTACCCTCGCCGTTGAGTGGCTTGCCACTGGCGTTATCCAGCCCCAGCCGCTTTTCAGCGGGGCCTTTGCCATGCAGGAGATCGACGCCGCGCTGCAATTTGCCGGTGACAAAACCCGTGCAGCCAAAGTGCAGCTCACTTTTTAAGGAACCCACATGAATCCGTTATTTTCTCTTGAGGGCAAACGCGTGCTGCTCACTGGCTCTGCGCGCGGCATCGGTTTTCTGTTAGCGCGAGGCTTGGGTGAAGCGGGCGCTGAAGTGATCATCAACGCCACCACACAAGTGGGAGCCGAAAAGGGCGCCGCGCTGCTGCGTGAAGGTGGCCTGCATGCGCGGGCCAAAGCCTTTGATGTCACGCAGTCCGCGCAGGTACACCAGGCGGTGGAAGAGATTGAAGCTGAATGGGGCGCCATTGATATTTTGGTGAACAACGCCGGCATTCAGCGACGTCGGCCTTTTCTTGAGTTTCCAGAGCAAGACTGGAACGAGGTGATTGCCGTTAACCAGACGGCGGTATTTCTGATGTCGCAAACCGTGGCGAAAAAAATGGTGGCGCGTCAGCAGGGCAAAATCATCAACATCGGGTCAATGCAAAGCGAGCTGGGGCGCGACACCATCACGCCTTACGCTGCGTCGAAAGGCGCAGTCACGATGCTGACGCGCGGCATGTGTGTCGAACTGGCGCGCCACAATATTCAAGTCAACGCCATCGCCCCGGGCTACTTTGTGACGGAAATGACGCAGGCGCTGGCTGACGATCCCGCGTTCACCGGCTGGCTAACGAAGCGCACGCCGGCGGCGCGCTGGGGAAAACCGGAAGAGTTGATCGGTGCCGCTGTATTTCTGGCCTCGCGCGCCTCTGATTTTGTGAATGGTCATCTGCTGTTCGTGGATGGCGGTATGCGCGTCGCCGTGTAATCCCCCGGCGCGCTGGCGTTAATACCAGGCCGCGCCTAAACCTTAATCACCCTCTGTGTTCATAAGGATAATAAAAATGCCCATAACCATCATTGTGCTGGGTGTGATCCTGCTGTTGGTCTTAATGATCGTCTTTAAAGTGAACGGCTTTATTGCTCTGGTATTTGTGTCTGCGGTCGTTGGGATCGCGGAAGGCATGACGCCGCTTAACGTCATGGCTTCCATTCAAAAAGGGATAGGTTCTACGCTGGGAAGTCTGGCGATGATTCTGGGCTTTGGCGCCATGCTGGGACGGCTGGTGTCAGATACCGGGGCCGCACAGCGTGTCGCAACCACCCTGATTGCAGCCTTTGGCAAGCAGCGGCTGCAGTGGGCGCTGGTGGCGACGGGGCTGGTGGTCGGCCTGGCGATGTTTTATGAAGTGGGGTTCGTGCTGCTGCTGCCGCTGGTGTTTACGGTGGTTGCAGCGGCGGGTCTGCCGCTGCTGTATGTTGGGGTGCCGATGGTCGCCGCATTGTCTGTGACCCACTGCTTCCTGCCGCCGCATCCGGGCCCCACGGCAATTGCCACGATCTTTGGCGCCAACCTGGGCACCACGCTGCTGTACGGCATGATCATTACGCTACCGACGGTGATCGTGGCTGGTCCCCTCTTCTCGACCTTCCTGAAGCGTTTCGAAAAATCGCCGCCGGAGGGGCTTTTCAATCCCAAGATCTTTACCGAAGAGGAGATGCCGGGGTTTGGCGTCAGCATTTTTGCCGCGGTGATCCCGGTGATTCTGATGGCGATCGCGGCGGTATTTGAGCTGACCACGCCGAAAGAGAATGCGCTGCGTCAGTTCTTTGAATTTGTCGGCAACCCGGCGGTGGCGCTGTTTATTGCGGTGGTGATAGCCGTGTTTACCCTCGGACTGCGCAACGGGCGTAAGATGGATGCGGTCATGGACATGTGCGGCGACTCTATCGCGGCCATCGCGATGATCATCTTTATTATTGCCGGTGGCGGGGCGTTCAAGCAGGTGCTGGTGGATAGCGGCGTTGCGGATTACATCGCGGGGATGATGAAAGGGTCATCGCTCTCGCCGCTGCTGATGTGCTGGACGGTTGCTGCGATGCTGCGTATTGCGCTCGGCTCGGCCACGGTCGCCGCGATCACCACCGCAGGCATTGTGACGCCGATCATCGCGGCAACCCATGCCGATCCGGCGCTGATGGTGCTGGCGGTGGGATCGGGCAGCGTGATCGCATCACACGTAAACGATCCCGGCTTCTGGTTATTCAAAGGCTATTTCAATCTCAGCGTAGTGGAAACGCTGAAAACCTGGACCGTCATGGAAACGCTGATCTCCGTGCTCGGTCTGGCGGGTGTACTGACGCTCAACGCCATCATTCACTGATGCTCTCGCTGCACAGGGAAGTGCAGCCGCTCACGGCAGCGTGCGGATCCAGGAAAAGCGCGAAGCGTAACCGCTGTTAAAATGCGTGTTATAGCGATAGCTCGATCCGGCCTCCGCCATGCAATACGTACAAACGTTTACCCACTCAATCTGCGCCGCCGGAATGCCACGCTGCTGAAGTATCCCGCGCGCCAACTGCGGTAAATCAAACCATACGCCCTGATGATGGGCCTTCGCCTGCGGACGAACGGCAAGTGGATTGATCGGCTGCTGTCGCGACCACGGCAACGGCGGCAGATCGTCTCGCTGCTGCATCTGCGCGATGCGATCCTCACCCAGCTCGTAACAGCAGGCACCGATGGCGGGGCCGATGGCAACGTACAGCGTTTCGCTGCGCGCGCCCTGCGCCAGCAGGCTGTCGACCGCGCTGTGCAGCACGCCAGCCAGCGTGCCCTGCAAACCCGCGTGTACCGCCGCCACCTGCCGCTGTGTGCTGTCTGCGAACAGCACGGGCAAACAATCGGCGGTATAGACCGCCGCGGCCAGCTGCGGTTCGGCAATAATGCCATCAGAGACACAGCTTTTCGGCGGCCAGTTGGCGGTTGCCTTTACCACCGTGGCGCTGTGGCGCTGCTGTCCATAGGCGGTGTTATCGGGGGCTGGCAGGCCAGACGACGGGAAGGCGTACGCCAGCCATGAAAAGGCATCCAGCAGCGCGGATCGTGGACCAGAAGGGGGAACGTGGGCCATACGTTTCTCCAGAAAGCGAGTGAAAAGGGGATGCTCACAGCTTACGTTAACTGCTACATTTTTAAAGCTTTACAAAAATTGACCCTTTGCGTTGAGGAACGATCGGATGAAAAACATCACGTTGCTGGCCACTGCCGGCATGATAACGCTGGCGCTTACCGGCTGCGCGCAACCTGCTAAGCAGCAGGCGCAGCAGCAGCTTAGTCAACAGTCGGTGCTGGCGCTGAACTGGTTTCAGCAGTCCGGCGAGTACGAGGCGTTAACCTGGCAGGCTTTCAACAGCGCGCGCATGGCGTTTGATGCGGCGCCGTCGCTGGCTGGCAAGCCTAAAGCGGTGATTGTGGATTTAGATGAAACCATGATCGACAACAGCGCTTACAGCGCCTGGCAGGCGAAAAACGCGCAGCCTTTCTCCGCGAAAACCTGGTCCGCCTGGACACAAGCGCGACAGGCGCGTGCCGTGCCCGGTGCCGTAGAGTTTGCGCGTTACGTGAATAGCCATGGCGGCACGGTGTTTTATGTCTCCAACCGCGATAAGCAGGATTACGCCGCCACGGTTCATAACCTCAATCAGCTGGGCTTCAGCGGGGTCAGTGAACATACCGTGCGCCTGAGTACCGGTAACTCCAATAAGCAGGAACGGTTCGATGCCATTAAAAACGCCGGCTATAACGTGGTGCTTTACGTTGGCGATAACCTCAATGATTTTGGTGGTGCTACCTGGCATCAAGGCAATGCGCAGCGTCGCGCCTTCGTTGAACAAAATCATCAGCGCTTCGGTACGCAGTTTATCGTGCTGCCGAATCCGCTGTACGGTGACTGGGAAAGCGGCATGGCAAAAGATTACAACAAACTTCCTCCGCAGCAGCAGCTTGAGGTACGGGACGCCAACATGAAAGTCTGGAACGGAAAATAAGGCTTGGCCAACCACTGCGCGTGCGTCAGCGGGGCAGTGGTTGGATATTCAGGGCCAATCGCCTTTACTTTTCCTGTGATTATTAACCTGCTCATTAATTTCCTGATCTCATAAGGAGGATCAGAAGCTCCCGCAGGACAAAATGCGGGTCGCTACGCCTATCACTAGCGTATAACGCTATTGATAAATTTTTTAATTAAGATTTTTCTCATCAATCAGACGCAATTTTCATCGCAAAGACTAAATCCCCGCAAAGCTTACTTGTATTCTTTTGTCTGTTTTATTACCGGTGGTTTTTTATTAATTTATTGTTATATAAATAAAAAATAGCAAGAGTTGACGTGTTTTCTCCTTGCGAAAGCTTACGTTAACCTCACATTAATTGACAATAATTTTACGGTAAATGCCGTTTTTCACGCTCATAAAATATTTTGAGTGCACTGAAAAGCATTAGCGTCTATAACCAATTTCTGTGAGAAAGCGCTGCTTTTATCCTTTTTCATCTTATTCCGCGCGGTTAATGAGCCGGTGCTTTCACTCTGACGTGTGCTGCCCGAATGACGAGAGAAGAGAATTGTGACAACCCTGAGCCCCTTTTTAGCGAAACATTGCCGTTGGTGCGTGCCGCACCGCTTTGGTGGTAATGATGTCCGCGACGTCGGCCATTTAAACGCCTTCATCACGCCCTCTGTAGAGGAACCTTCACCATGAATCTTCATACGCTTCGCCAGGATATTCCCGCCGGTTTGGTGGTGTTTTTGGTCGCGCTGCCGCTCTGTTTGGGGATTGCTCAAGCCAGCGGACTGCCCCCGTTTGCCGGATTGCTTACCGGCGTCATCGGTGGATTGCTGGTCACCGCACTGAGTCCCTCGCGCTTTGCCGTGAGTGGCCCGGCGGCGGGGTTAGTGACCATTGTGGTGGCGTCGATCCAAACGCTGGGAAGTTTTTCTGCGTTTCTGACCGCGCTGATTCTGGCCGGTGTTCTGCAATGCGCGTTGGGTATACTGCGTGCGGGGCGCTTTATTAGCCTGGTGCCGGGAAGCGTCATTAAAGGGATGCTGGCGGCAATTGGTATCTTGCTGATTATGCAGCAAATTACCGTCGCGCTTGGCGCGCAGGGCGATGCGGAACTGGTCTCGCTGGCAACGGGTGAAACGGCTTTGTCACCGAGTGCCGCGCTGGTGGCCGCTGCGGGACTGGTGGTGCTCTGGTTATGGACCACGCCGCAGATCAAAGCGATTAAAGCGCTGAGTTGGATCCCCGGGCCGCTGGTGGCGGTGCTGTTGGGATGCATGGCGACGGCATATGGCGATCGATTGCTGCCTGGCCTGTCTGATGGATTGCCGCGTATCGCCTTGCCCCAGTTCGACAGCGTGGCGGCGCTGGCGGCCGAGCTGGAAACGCCCGACTGGATGGCCTGGCAGGAACCGGCGGTGTGGATCGTCGCCGTTACGCTGGCGCTGGTAGCCAGTCTGGAAACTTTACTCAGTCAGGAGGCGCTGAAAAAGCTGCGCCCGCAGTATCCTGCACCCTCGCCCAATAGAGAGATGTTTGCGCAGGGCGTGGGAAATCTTACCTCGGGGCTATTGGGGGCCATGCCGATTACGGCGGTGATTGTGCGTAGCTCGGTGAACGTCAGCGTCGGGGCACAAAGCAAACTCTCGATTTTGATCCACGGCGTACTGTTGCTGATCTGCGGCCTGTGGTTTAGCGAACTGCTCAATGCGATTCCGCTTGCCAGCCTGGCAGCCGTGCTGCTTTTCACCGGCTATAAGTTGGCCACGCCACGTCTGTTTATGGAACAGTTTCGCATGGGGGCGCAGCAGTCCATTCCGTTTCTGGCGACGATTGGCGGCATCATCGCGTTTGGCATGCTGGCGGGAATTGGCCTTGGTATTGCCACCCAAGTGGTGTGCAGCCTCTATAAAAGCCACCGTAATGCGCTGCAGTTGACCCGTCATGACGACCACTACGTTTTGCGCTTTCAGCAAAATCTCACCTTTTTGCACAATCCCAAGTTACAGGGGCTGCTGGCGGAAATTCCTGAAAACAGTACGGTTATCGTCGATCACGGTAACGCCAAATACATGGATCCTGACGTTAAAGCGGTCTTGCAGGATTTTGGCGAAAATGCGCGTGAACGCGGCATTCGCTTGAGTCAGTGGCCGGTGGCGGTGAAATAAGTGCGACGCAGTTACTGCCGCAACGCATAAAAAAAAATCGGATATCTCGGATATCCGATTTTTTTATTTGCAGGGCATAATACGCCACGCTGTTTTGCCGTGTCGCTGCGCGAACGCGACCGTGGCGAGAGGTTAGCGTCCCAGTCGAAGAGCAACACAACGAACGCTGTTTTATTCGCAAGATCATTACTCGGGTTTTCAGCTCTAATGATCTGCACTATGCCGCAAGGCGCAAGAGCACGGATCTCCAGGTTACAGGGTTCAGACGTATGCGCGTTACACTGTTTGACGAAAAAAGCACCTCAAAGAACACGCTATCGCTGTTTCTGATAACGTTTTTTTTCTGTTTTATTGGCAGTCACCTGCGCGTGCCTCAGGAGCTCTCCCTATTTTGGCCGGTGAACGCCATTATTGCCGGATTAATGCTGCGTCATCCTTTTCTGCACGCGTTCTCCTGTTATCTGGTTTGCTTTGCCGCAATGATCGTCAACGACACGGTGTTTTCCGGTTGGGCGCTGCCGGCGGTGACGGTTAATTTTGCCAACATCTTGTTTATCCTGGTCTGCGTCAGCGTACTGATTCGCCATCTGCAGCCTCCAGGCGCAAACAGCCAGGTGTTTAACGCCATGCGGATCTTCCCAGCCTGTCTGTGCGGGGCCGCTGCCTGTGCAACCTGGGGGGCGTGGGCGCAGGACATTGATTTCAATACGCGCTTCTTCATGGCTTGGGGTGACTGGTTCAGCGAACAGTTTTCGACCTCCCTGATGCTGCTGCCGGTGCTGCTGGCACCGCCGCTACGCAGCGCCGCGCCGCGCACGTTGTGCTATCCCCGCATGTTGCTGCCTTTGGCTGCGGTGGGACTCTCCCTCACGGTGGGCGCGATGATTGGCGGGGCCGGTAGCCTGACCTTTCCCGTGCCGGCACTTATCTGGTGCGCCATCGCACTGCCTATTCCGCTGACCAGCTTGGTGATCCTCCTGACCGGTATCACTGAGATTGTTCTGGTCTCACACGGCGTAATGAACATCCAGGGCGATGATGCCCTTCTGCCCATCAGTCATCTCACCTCGGCACGTTTGGGCGTGGCGACGGTGGCGCTGAGTCCGCTGCTGGTTGCCGTGAGCATGGACGCCATCCGTCAGTTGAACCAGCGCCTTGCGCTGCGCGCCAATTTCGATTTCTTGACCCAGCTTCTGTCGCGTTGCGGCCTGTATGAGCGTCTGCGTCAGCAGCCTTTTTCCGACAATCGTGAGGTCGGCGTCATGATGTTGGACGTCGATTACTTTAAAGCCATCAATGATAATTTCGGTCACGACGCGGGCGACAGCGTGCTGGAAGAGATTGCGCGACGGATTCAACGCGTGGTGGGCAATCGTGGCATGGTATGCAGGTTTGGCGGCGAAGAGTTTGTCGTAGTGGTGTTTGACTACAGCCATGCCCAGCTGTATCACCTGGCAGAGGCGGTGCGGCATGCGCTGGTCAAGGAGAAGTTTTGGATCCAAGGTAACACGGTCACCATCACCGCCAGTATCGGGCTGGCGCGCGGCTGCGCGCAGCAGGAGCGTGAGTGGTCGGCTGTGATTAATCGTCTGGTTTCTGCTGCAGACAAGCATCTCTTTCTTTCCAAGCGCAATGGCCGCAATCAAACCTCTCCGGCAATTGCGTCGCAGGCGGCGGCCAATGATGTGGCCTGAACGTCACCGCGGCTAAGCGCCGCGGAACGCTGCGTCACCGGCGCACCTTTTTTCGCACCGCAAGCCAGACCGACTGTTTGGTACCTCTTTTTATTCAATGTCCTTGCCGAAACGTTTTTTTTGCGGCGCTACGCCTGCGCCTATCTGAAGGCATTGAGTAAGATTTATCTGCGTCCGTTTGAGACGAGTCCTGGACAGGATTTTTATTGCCATCTGACAGAATTTTCCCCATTCAGAAAGGGCGTCGGTAAGCCTCGGCTTACCGCTTTCGTCAGTTTACAGGAGTGGGAAATGGTGGAGCACAAGCAGAATGCTGTAGAGCAGGATGCGCGTTCAGTCGCTCGTATCGAGACAAAAGTAGACGACACGCTGCTGAAAAGCGTGGCATGGATATGTAAACACTATCAGCGGGAGAAAAGTGAGGACGCGCTGGTCGCGGGCTTACCAAAGGCGACGCTGCTGTCGCCGTCGCAAGCGATGATGGCGCTGGAAAACGCCGGTCTGACGGGCGGGATGGTGGAGCGTCGCCTGCAGGATCTCCCAGAGCAGTTGATGCCTATGGTCTTGCTGCGTAGCAATGGCGGCGGCTGTATTGTTTTATCGCGTCGCATTCACACGGATGAAGAGAACAAGCGTGAACTGCGTTTCCAGCTCATCATGCCGGACGTCGGCGATAAGCCGGTGGAGATGCCGCTGGCAGCGCTGAACGACATTTACGCAGGCTTTGCCGTGATGGTGAAACCGGCCGCTGTGGTCGACGCGCGCGCCAGTGAGATGCTGCCGGAGGTAAAAGGCCACTGGTTATTCTCCACGCTGTGGCGCTACCGCCGCTACTACCGCAGCGCGGCCATTGCCGCCGTTTTAATCAACGTGTTGGCGCTTGCCAGTATCTTCTTCACCATGAATGTTTACGATCGCGTCGTACCGAATCAGGCCTTTGTGACGCTCTGGTCGCTGGCCATCGGGGTAACTATTGCGATGGTGTTCGAAGCCATCACGCGCTATGTACGCGCACATTTGCTCGATATGGCCGGTAAAAAGGCCGATCTGGTGTTGGGCAGCATGCTGTTCCGACAGGCGATGTCGATTCAAATGGAACACAAACCCGGTTCATCGGGCACCTTCGCCAACCAGATACGCGAATATGAATCAGTGCGCGATTTTGTGGCCTCTGCCACGCTGGCGGCGATTTCCGATCTGCCGTTTATTCTGATGTTCGTGGGCGTCATTTTCTTTATCAGCGGCCCGCTAGCGATTATCCCGATGATGATGATCCCGCTGATCGTCATCGTCAGTGCGCTGATCCAATGGCCATTGGCCCGCATTATGAAAGAAAATCTGCGCGACGCCTCGCTGAAACAGGGCGTGCTGATTGAATCAGTCGAGGGCATGGAAACGCTGAAAGCGGTGGGCGGGGAAGCGCACATGCAGCGCCGCTGGGAAAACTTTAGCGCGTTGCAATCTGCCAACAGCATGAAATCCAAACGCTACTCCACCCTTGCCACGGGCGTTGTTACATTCTTACAGCAGTTTCAAACCGTTATGCTGGTAGTGGCAGGCGTTTACCTGATTGATGCAGGCACTTTTACCATGGGGGCGATGATTGCCACCGTGATGCTAGCCAGCCGTGCCACGGGACCATTAGGGCAGGTGATTGGGCTGGCCGTGCGCTATCAGCAGGCGAAAGCTGCCCTCACATCGCTTAATCGTTTGATGGAGATGCCGGTCGATCGCGACAGCAGCAAAACCTATCTCACCACGCCACCGCTCACCGGTGAAATTTCGCTCAAACAGGTCAGCTTTTCGTATCCTGCACCGCCAATGGCGCCCAATCCAGAGATCTTGAAAGACATCTCATTGACCATTAAAGCTGGCGAACGCGTGGCGATTTTAGGCCGCATCGGCAGCGGGAAATCGACGCTGTTACGGGTGATGGCACGCTTGTATCAGCCTGTTAAAGGCCAGGTCTGCGCGGATGGGCTCGACGTCAACCAGATTGATCCGGCGGATTGGCGTAAGGCCGTAGGATTTGTCGGGCAGAGTGCGCGCCTGTTTTACGGCACGCTACGTGAAAACGTGATGATGGGGCGTCCGGATGCCACCGCCAGCGAACTGCTGCGCGTCCTTAACCTCACCGGTCTGGATCAGGTCGCGGCGCGTCATCCGGCAGGCATTAATCTGTCAGTAGGTGAAGGCGGCGAGTCGTTATCAGGCGGACAGCGTCAGTTGGTGTCGCTTGCCCGGACGCTATTGACGCGGCCCAAGTTGTTGCTGATGGATGAGCCGACCAGCGCCATGGACAGCATGACAGAAAACCTGTTTCTGGCGCACCTGCGTCGCGCCAGCGAAGGTCATACGTTAGTGGTCGTCACGCATCGCCCCTCCATTTTGACGCTAGTAGACCGCATTATCGTTGTTGAGGACGGCAAAATCGTGGCGGATGGCCCTAAAGCGCAGGTGCTGGCAGGGCTGGAAAACAAGGCGGACAAGCCGCGTCATAAGCCATCAACACCGGTAGAAGAAAGCGCGGCAAAAGCGGCGTCTCCCCAAGAGACGCGCGCCCCACAGGCATCGGCCTCACTGCTGTCAGCCTCTGCGGCGAGAGCCGCGGCCACTGAGGAGGCGTTAGCATGATCGCTTTACTGCCTGGGCGTAACCGTAAAAAGCCACTGTCAGCCGCCGATGGCGAATTCATGAACGATGTGCAGGCTTCACTGCTGGCGCAAACCACGCCGGGATCGCGTTTGGTGCTGTGGATTATCATTGCCGTCATCGTTATCGGGCTGACCTGGGCGCATTTTGCCCGCGTGGAAGAGATCACCAAAGGCGATGGCAACGTGATCTCCCGCAGCCGCGAACAGGTGATCCAGAGCCTGGAAGGCGGCATTCTCGCTGAAATGAACGTGCGCGAAGGCTCGGTGGTGAACCGCGGCGACGTACTGTTAAAAATCGACCCCACGCGTGCGGAGTCCAGTTATCGGGAAGGACTGAGCAAAGTTATCGGCCTCAAAGGCAGTATTGCGCGCCTGCGCGCAGAAGCCTATTCGCAACCGCTGACGTTTGACGACCAAGTGAAAAGCGATCCCGCCGTCGTCTCACAAGAGACCAAAGCGTATGAAGCGCGAAAGCGGGCGCTGAACGACAGCATCAACTCGCTGCAGCGCAGCTACGCACTCTCAATGCGGGAGATCCATCTGGCAGAACCGCTGGCAGCAAAAGGGCTCCTGTCAGAAGTTGAACTGCTGCGCATGCAGCGACAGGCCAATGATATTCAGGCGCAAATTATTGAGCGGCGTAACCGCTATCAGTCTGAAGCCAATACCGAATTGGCCAGGCTGGAGCTGGAGCTAAGTCAGATCAGCGAAAACCTGATTGGCCGCGCCGACGTTGTGGATCGCACCACTATCACCGCACCGGTGCGCGGCACGGTAAAAAACGTGCGGGTCAATACCATTGGGGGCGTTATTCAGCCCGGCGAACATATTCTGGAGATCGTTCCGCTGGAAGAGCAGTTGCTGGTGGAGGGCAAGATTCGCCCGTCCGATGTTGCCTTTTTGCGTCCCGGCTTGCCGGCCAAGGTTAAAATCACTGCCTACGATTTTGCGATCTACGGCGGGCTGGAGGGGCACGTTGAGTACATCAGTCCTGATACCTTAAAAGACGAACAAAAGGCCGCCAGCGGGCGACCGGATGACACCTATTACCGGGTGTTGATTCTCACCGAGAAAAGCACGCTGCATGCGGGTAACAAAGATCTGCCGATTATTCCCGGCATGATCGCCACGGTTGAAATCCGTACTGGAGAGAAAACCATTCTTGATTACCTGCTGAAGCCCGTGCTGAAAGCCAAAGAAGCCTTCCGCGAGCGTTAACCGTCATGAAAAATAAGAATACGACGCGCCATTACAGGGCGCGCCGCCTCTCGCTGCTTGCCTTCTGTATCGCAACAGCCGCGATGCCGAGCCTGAGCGCCGAGGCGAACGATAGCCAGGAACTGACGCTGTTTGCGACGTTGAGCGGCCAGGATACGCCCGCGTCATCCGCCGCCTCTGGGGCGAAATCGGTGGCACCTGCGCAACCGTTCGTTATAGCAGACACGCCTGCGACTTTAGCGAGCCATAACGCCGGGATGACAACCGCGACCTTACCATCGCCCTCTTCACCATTGACTCAGCCGCCGCGCGCCGCCGCGCCAGTAGGGGGCGGGTTCCTCACCGAGGAGCAGCGTCGCCCGGCGCCGTTTGCGCGCGCCGTGGTGGACAGTAAGCCAGTCTCTCCAACCCCGCTCCGCAGCGCGCCGAGCGAGACGCCCATTCAGATTCCTGCTACCGCGGCGGCCCTGCTAGCAGAGACCGCGCGCGCGGCAATGCCTGCCAGCGAAGGTGCGCAGGTTAGCCTGTACGGCCGCCCCACCGACACCGTTATGGAAGATGAACTGCGGCGGCAGTTCCTCACCGCAGCCCGAATCGTCTGGCGTATTAACCCGGTGTTGAAGTCCTATCTTGCGCAAGGTGAAGCGGCAGCGGCCAGCGTTGACGAAGCCAAGGGGCAGCGCTGGCCGCAGGTTGATCTGAATGCCAGTTCAGCGACCAAGGAGTTTGGCGGGGGCGTAAAAAACTATGAGAATCAGAGCAATATTCCCGCTCTGAGCGTGTCTGTGGCCACCAACTTAATCGATTTTGGGCAGACCCGTCATACCATAGAAAGCCGTGAAGAGCGCGTTACCTCGGCGCAATATAAGGTGCAGGCGCACCGCGAAGAGCTGGCTATGCAGGTGAATAACGCGCTTATCGAGTGGGCGAAGCAGCAGCACATCATCGAGATCAGCAAGCAATATATGGCCCGCATGACGGAACTGGTGAATATGCTGAGCGGGATCGTGCAATCTGATGCCGGGCGGCGCAGCGAACTCACGCAGGCAAAAGGGCGTTTGTTACAGGCGCGCAGCTATCTGGAAAGCGCTGAATCACGTGCGCGTGACGTAGAAATCACGCTCAATCGGCTCTCAGGCGGAAATCAGATGGCACTGCCTGCCAGCGATAAATGGCTGCTGGCCCCAGGCGCGCTGCAGCAGCAACTTAATCAGCTGGATCTGCATCCGGTGATTCTCTACGCCAGTGCCGAAACGCGCGCAGTCGAGAAAGAAGCAGAAGCCATCAACGCATCGGGCTTGCCCAAGCTCAACTGGACGGTGAGTAAAAATACGCGCGAAGATAGCCTGGGGCGCCAGCAGGCCTGGCAGACCGGTCTGAACGTGAGCTGGCCGCTATTCCGTGGCGGTTCAGTTCGCGCGCAGGAGTTAGCGACTCGTAAACAGGCTGATGCCAGTCGTCAGCAGCAGGAGGAGCAGCGTCGCGAACTGGAAAACAAAGTGCGCGCCGCCAATCAGGATGCGTTCTCAATGGCGGAACGTGCCGCGCTCTATAAAGGATTAACGGTGGAGTCCGATCGTATTCGCCAGGATTTTTACGACCAGTGGTATCACCTTGGGCGACGGACGCTGCTGGATGTCCTGAGCGCGGAAAGTGACCTGTACAATAATCAGGTCAGCGAGATCAGTAACCGCTTCGACAGCTACAGCGCCGTCATTCAAGGTTACTTCAGCGCCGGTATGCTCAGCCGCTGGCTCACGCAAGGCGCCAGCAAAAATGTGTAAACCCGCTACGGCGGGTTTTTTTATGCGCCGCGCGTGAGCAGAACGGCGTCAGCCCGACCTGCGGCTAAGTAGGTGCGGCTCAGCCAGAGGTTTATCTGTCCAATGCCTTATCTTTCCGGCCCAGAGCACGCTTTATCTACTCATACTTGATTAAAAAATGGCCCTGTTTAAGATTTTTCCTGGTTTTCATCTGGATACAAATTTGCATAATTCGCTCGGCCAAACATTAAGTTTATGTAAAGAATGTATCAACATATTCAATAGTGGCTGATTGATATGAAAGGAATCGTACTATGCCCCGCAGCCACGCGCGTCGTTTGACGCTTGCCGTATTTATTGCCCCTCTTGCTCTCCCTGCGTTAGCCGCACCCGGTGACGAGCAGTTTACCCGCCAGCAGGAACAGCAAAAGGCGCTGGAACAAAAACTCGCGCCGCCTGCACCGGATGTAAAACTGTCGCCGCCAGCCACCAGCTTTGGCGCGCTGCACTTTCCCACGGAAAATCCGTGTTTCCGCATCGAACACGTCGTTTTGGAGGGAAAAGCGGGGATGCCCCAATGGCTTCCGCTTCAGCACCTTGCCAACCAAGCGCAAGGGCAGTGTTTAGGCGGGAAAGGCATCAATCTGCTGATGACCCAGCTGCAAAACCGGATGATCGACCACGGCTACGTCACCAGTCGCGTACTGGCGCCGCCGCAGAATTTAAAAAGCGGCACGCTGCGGCTGCGCATCCTGCCGGGCACAATTCACCAGGTCAAACTTACGCCGGACAGCGACCGCTGGCTTACCTTGTACAGCGCCTTCCCCGCCCACAAGGGCAATCTGCTGGATCTGCGGGACATTGAACAAGGGCTGGAAAACCTCCAGCGCCTGCCCACCGTTCAGGCGGACATGGAAATCGTGCCGGGTGAACAGCCTGGCGAAAGTGATATTGCCCTGCGTTGGCAGCAGAAAAAAATGTGGCGCGTGGCGGCAAGCCTGGATGATTCAGGCACCGAAAGCACCGGGCGCTATCAGGGCGCGATGACGCTCTTTCTGGACAATCCGCTGTCGCTGAGTGACCTATTTTATATTTCCGGCAGTCACGACCTTTACAGCGGCGGCGGGCGCGGTACGCAAAACATGACCGGTCACTACTCGGTGCCGTTTGGCTACTGGCAGCTGGGCGTGACCGCCAATGATTATGACTATCATCAGACGGTGGCTGGCCAGAACGGCGATATCCAATACAGCGGCAAAAGTAAAAGCATTACCACCGAGCTCAGCCGCGTGCTGCATCGCAGCGGAACGCAAAAAACCACGGCCAGCTTCGATGTCATCGCCCGCGAGTCGCGCAACTACATCAACGATACCGAAATTGAGGTGCAGCGCCGCCACACCGCCAGCTGGCGTGCTGGGCTCCAGCATCGACACTATTTTGGTTCGGCGACGCTGGATGCAGGCGTGAGCTATCAGCGCGGCACGCGCTGGTTTGGCGCGTCTCCAGCGCCCGAAGAGGCGTTTGGCGAAGCCACGGCGCTCAGCAAGATTTTGCAATATACCGCGCAGCTGGATGTGCCGTTTACGCTCGCAGGCGAACCGTTTCGCTACAACGTGCAGTATCTGCGCCAGACCAGTAATACCTTGCTGACGCCGCAAGAGCAGCTTGCCATCGGCAACCGCTGGACGGTGCGTGGCTTTGACGGCGAGCGCAATCTCAGCGCCAGCCGAGGGTGGTATGTGCGCAACGATCTCGCCTGGCGCACCCCGCTGCCTAATCAGGAGCTCTATCTGGGCGCGGATTACGGCGAAGTGGGCGGCAGCGATGCCGATGTCATTGGCCACCATCTGGCGGGCGGCGTAGTGGGATTACGCGGGGCGATGGGCCAGTTTGGTTATGACCTGTTTGCGGGCGTGCCTTTCTCAAAACCAGAAGGGTATCAAACCAGCCCGGTTACGCTCGGCTTTTCCGTCAGCTGGAGCTACTGATGCGCTGGCGCCACTACCATCTCACCGCGCCGTTTCTTGCCAACGGCAACATTAACGAAGCCGAGGTGTTCGGCTCCGCCGTGTGGCTGTGGATGCACTCGGCGCAGCACCGTGACGCGCCGCTGCACACCTTACCCGATCTGCTGTTACCGATCGTGAAAGCGCGGCAGTTCGTGATTGCCAGCCGCGGCGACCAGCCGGTGTTTTTCCTGAGTTGGATGTGGCTGGATGCGGAGGCAGAACAGCGCTATCTCACGCAGCCCGCCATCCTTACCCGCCAGCAAGACTGGCAAAGCGGCGATCGCCTGTGGATCCGCGACTGGATCGCCCCCTTCGGCGATACCTCTCTGATGCGCCAGTTTGTGCTGCAGGAGCTGTTCCCGCACCACTGCTTTCGCGCGCAGTATCATCGCGGGGCCGAACGTGGCCAGCGCATTCTCGATTTCCACGGCAGCCAGGTGAGCCGCGCGGCAGCCCACCAATGGCGCCAGCAACAGCCGGCCACTGTGACGCCGTCGCGCCGTTTATCACAAGGACAGTGTCATGAATAAACACCTTTATCGCGTCGTATTTAACCAGGCGCGCGGCCTGTTGATGGTCGTGGCGGAAAACGCCGCCAGCCACCGCAGCGTAACGTCACCGGCAGGCGGGCGCGGTCATCTGATGAGCCGTTTGGCCGCGGCGCTTCGCCCGGCGGGGTTTGCGGTGCTACTGGCGCTGGGCGCCGTGATCCCGGCGCATGCCGCTATCGTGGCGGACGGCAGCGCGCCGGGCGCACAGCAGCCCACGGTGATCAGCAGCGCCAACGGGACGCCGCAGGTCAACATCCAGACGCCAAGCGCCGCCGGGGTCTCGCACAACACCTATTCCCAGTTCGATGTCGATCAAAAGGGCGCGATTCTCAATAATTCGCACGCCAACGTCCAAACGCAGCTGGGCGGCATGGTGGCAGGCAACCCCGCGCTGGCGCGCGGCGAAGCCACCGTGATCCTCAACGAAGTGAACTCGCGCGATCCAAGCCGCCTCAATGGGTACGTTGAAGTCGCCGGGCGCAAAGCCGATGTGATCATTGCCAACCCCTCGGGCATCACCTGCAGCGGCTGCGGGTTTATCAACGCCAATCGCTCCACCTTAACCACCGGTACGCCGCAGATGGAGAACGGCAACCTGAAGGGGTTTGTGGTCAACAGCGGTGAAGTGGCCATTGATGGCGCCGGTCTTGACGGCTCCCGCCAGGATTACACCGACATCATTGCTCGCTCGGTGAAAGTGAACGCGCAGATCACCGCGAAAAATCTCGCTGTCACCACCGGCCGTAACCAGGTCGACCCCAGCAATCAGACCGTCAGCGCTTTGGGGGACGATGGCTCGGCGAAGCCGCAGATGGCGCTGGATGTCTCCAGTCTGGGCGGGATGTATGCCGGCAAGATCCGTCTGGTGGGCACCGAACGGGGCGTTGGGGTGCGCAATGCCGGACAGATTGGCGCGTCGGCGGGCAGCGTGACGATCAGCGCCGACGGCCGCATTGAAAACAGCGGACAGGTGCGCGGCAGTGAAGACGTGGCGATCGGCGGCGGGGATATCAGCAACAGCGGCACGCTGGTGGCAGGCAACAACCTCACGGTGCAGGGCGCGAATGTCAGCAACAGCGGTACCAGCGTACTGGCCGCCGGCGTGGATGCACAAGGCAACCAAACCCCGGCGGGATCGCTGACCCTACAAGCCGATGGCACGCTGAGCGCGCAGGGCCGTAACCAGGCGGGGGCCGCCCTGCAGGCACGTGGCAAAGGCGTGGATCTCAGCGGCAGCCGCACCACGGCGGGCAGCGTGAACGTTGACGCTGGCAGCGGCACGCTCTCCACCACGGACGCCCAGCTGATCAGCGCGGGGGCCGCCACGTTGACCTCCGCAGCACATAACAACCAGCGCGGCAGCATCGTGGCGCAGGGCGACGTCAACCTGAACAGCGGGGCGCTTAACAACAGCGACGGCGGTTTGCTGCAAAGCAGCGGCTCGATGACGCTGAACACCTCGTCGCTGGACAACCGTAACAGCGGCGATCGCGGCGGCGTGCGCGCGCAGGGCAATCTGAACATCGCGAGCCGCGACCTCAACACCCAGAACGGCAATATCCTGGCGCAGGGCGACGTGGGCCTGAATAGCGATACGCTGGACAACAGCAACGGCGGCTTGATTCAGGGCGGCGGTGCCGTGTCGCTTAACGCAACGACGCTGACGAACCGCGACAGCGGCACGCGCGGCGGCATTCGTAGCCAGGGCGCGCTGCGCATTCAGAGCGGTACGTTGGATAACCAGCACGGCACCACCTTCTCCGGCGGGGCGTTGAATTATCAAGGTCAAACCCTCAGCAACCAGGCAGGAAAACTGGTGGCGCTGGGGGAGATGGGGCTGAACAGTGCGACGCTAGATAACAGCGACGGCGGCCTGATCCAGAGCGGGGGCGATCTCGACGTGCAAGCCACCACCTTGACCAACCGCGACAGCGGTGACAACGGTGGCATCATCGCCCAGCGTGACCTGCGCCTTCAGAGCCGCGACTTGGATAATCAGCGCGGCGTACTGCTTTCAGGCGGCGCGCTCCGCTATCAGGGGCAGACGCTGAATAACGATGACGGCACGCTGGTGGCACAGTCGGCGATGAACCTGGATCTGTTCAACGGCGGCAGCAATCAGCGCGGCCTGATTCAGGGCAGCGGCGTCACACTGAACAGCGATCGGCAGGCGTTTGATAACCAGGATGGCACGCTCTACAGCCAGAACGCGCTGACCATAACCAGCGGCGACTTCACCAATCAGGGCGGCAGCGTCGGGGCAAAAGAGGCGATCGCGCTTACCAGTGACGCGCTGAATAACCAGCAAAACGGCCGCATTATCGCCGGTGGCAGCAGCACCCTGACCAGCCGTGACTTGGATAATCGCGGCGGCAAAATTCAGTCCGTAGGCGATCTGCTCCTGACCAGCGCCAACGGCGTCATCAACAACATCGCCGGAATAATTCGCAGCGGCGCCAGCGCCGTGCTGCGTGCCGACACCCTCAACAACACCGATACGCAGGGTACCGACCAGGGCATTGAGGGGCAAACCGTCAGCCTGACCAGCAACGCCCTGCAAAACCAAAACGGCAGCGTGCTGGCCGGTTCAGGGCTTACCGTGGCTAACCGTGGTGCGTTGGATAACCGCAACGGACAATTGGTCGCCGGTAAAACGCTTTCGGCTTCGGGTGACAGACTGGCGCTTGATAACGGCGGCGGCACGCTCAACGCCGGCGAGCGGCTGACGCTTGCCGCGCAGTCGCTCGGCGGCAACGGGCAATTGTTATCGCTTGGCGATATGCAGCTCACCAGCCAGCAGGATTTCACCAACAGCGGCACGGTGATTGCCAACGGCAATGTCAGCCTGACCACGCCGGGCAGGGTGACCAACAGCGGTAAGCTGCTGGCAGGCGGTGGGTTCACCCTCAAGGCGGCGCAGCTGCTTAACCAGCAAAACGGCGAAATCAACGCCGCGCAAAATCAGCTCACGGTGGACGGCACGCTCACCAACTACGGCCTGCTGGATGGCGGGCTGACGCGCATCAAGGCGAACACGGTCAATAACATCGGGACCGGACGTATCTACGGCGATGCTATCGCCCTTAGTGCCGGCACCTTTACCCATCAGGCGGAAAACGGCGTGGCGCCGGTCCTGGCAGGACGCCAGCGCGTGGATCTCGGCGTCAACACGCTGAATAACGCCGGGCACGCGCTGATTTACAGCGCGGGCGATCTGGCGATAGGCGGCGCACTGGACGACACCTTCCGCGCCACAGGGCGTGCGGACGTGATCAATAACCACAGCGCAACCCTGGAGTCGGGCGGCAATATGCAGCTCGACGCCGCGCAGCTCAACAACGTTAACGACAACTTCGCCACAGAGCTGGTCACGGTGGGCGACGAAGATATCGTGGAATACGGTTTCCGCGGTGTGCGCTACAGCCCAGACGACTACACCATTTACACCTACCAGGATGAGGTGAAGATCCTCTGCATTGAGGGCGTGATCTGCCACAGCACCGACGGCGATGACTGGCTGAAATACAGCTACCATCGCACCACGCAGGAGACGCGCGTCACTCAGAGCGATCCGGGGAAAATCCTGTCCGGTGGCGACCTCACGATCAATGCCGATACGCTGCTGAACGATAAAAGCCAGGTGGTGGCGGGCAACAATCTGGTGATCAACGCGGCGAACGTGAACAACGTCGAGATTGACGGCGAACGCCGCGTCACGGATCGGGGGGAGGTCACTCACTATTACCGTATCCAGAAAAAGCACAGTGACGATCAGGGCAAAGACGTCACGGATTATGTGCCGCCGACGACGATCCAGAGCATTCGCCTGAAGCCCAGTGAACTGACCGATCACGGCGCGGTAGCCGGATCGGGCTTCACCCCCGATCCGCTGAAGGCGCAGCACACCGATGCGCAGATCAACCCGGCGATCGGCGCCGTGAAGCCGCTGGATGCCCGCGATCTCAAACCAGGACAGCAATACACGGTGCCGCAGGCGGACGATGTCGAGGTGCGCATCAGTGGACCGGATACGCGCCTGCCCGACAGCAGCCTGTTTAAAACCGATCCCGCGCCGAGCGCCCAGTACCTGGTTGAGACCGATCCCCGTTTCACCAACAACAAGATCTGGCTCGGCAGCGACTACATGTTGAAGCAGATCGCCAGCGATCCCAACAAAACGCAGAAGCGGTTGGGCGACGGCTTCTACGAGCAGCGCCTGGTGCGCGAGCAGATCATCAGCCTTACCGGGCAGCGTTATCTCAACGGCTACGCCAGCGACGAAGAGCAGTATAAAGCGCTGATGAACAACGGCGTCCGTTTTGCCAACGAGTATGGCTTGACGCTGGGCGTGGACCTGACGCCCGATCAGATGAAGCTGCTGACCGGCGACATCGTGTGGCTGGTAAACCGCGACGTGACGCTGCCGGACGGCAGCGTGCAGCGCGTGCTGGTGCCGCAGGTCTATGCGCGAGTGAAAAGCGGCGATATCGACGGTTCCGGCGCCTTGCTGGCGGGCAAAAACCTCGGTATGGGCCTGAGCGGTGGATTACTGAACAAAGGCACCATTGCCGCCACCGATCGTCTGGTCATCAACGCCGACAACATCACCAATCAGGTAGGCACCTTACAGGGGGCGGACGTTTCGCTGGCGGCGCGCACCGATATCAATAACCTCGGCGGCATCATGCAGGGCGAGAATGCGCTGTTAGTCAGCGCGGGGCGCGACATCAATTTGGTCACCACTACGCGCAGCGCTGAGCAGGGCAATTTTGCCCGCAGCGCCATCGACAGCGTGTCGGGCACCTACGTGCAGGGCGACAACGGCAAGCTGGTGCTGCAGGCGGGGCGTGACCTGACGCTTACCGCCGCTCAGGTCAGCAACAGCGGCGAAAACGGCCAGACGCAGCTCAGCGCCGGGCGCGATCTCACGCTGAACACCGTCAACACCGGCAGCCGCGATGATTTGCTGTTTAATGACAACGACTGGAGCAAAGCGTCCAGCACGCAGCAAGTCGGCAGCGAAGTCACCGGGAAGGGCGACGTCACGCTGCTGGCGGGCCGCGATGCCAGCCTGACGGCGGCCACGGCCTCGGCGGGCGATGCCCTGCGTCTGCAGGCGGGCAACACTGTCACCCTGAACAACGGCGTGAACACGGCGGACGTTGACCAGTACCTGAAAACGCACGGCAGCGGGTTCTTGTCGAAGAGCACGCGTGAAAAACAGCTCACCACCCACACTGAAAACGGGGTGAGCACGCTGCTGAGCGGCGACAGCGTGCAGGTCGGCGCGGGCAACGATATCCGCGTGACCGGCAGCAGCGTCGCCGGTACGCACGATGTGCTGCTGGATGCGGGCCATGACCTGACCGTGGAGGACGCGGTGACCCGCCAGCGCGACTACGCGATGGTCAACGAGACCAAAAGCGGGCTTTCTGGCACCGGCGGTATTGGCGTGAGCTACGGCAAGCAGCGCACAAAAACCACTGACGAAGGCAACAGCCTCACCAGCAGCGGCAGCACGCTGGGCAGCAGCAAGGGCAGCCTGACGCTGCAAGCGGGCAATCAGCTGAGCGTCAAAGGCTCCGATCTCATCGCCCAGCAAGATATGCTGCTGAGCGGCAAAGAGGTATCCGTACTGGCGGCGCAACAGCAGACCAGCCAGACCCACACCGTTGAGCAGAAGACCAGCGGACTGACGCTGGCGCTTTCCGGTGCGGCGGGCAGTGCGGTGAATAACGCCGTGCAGCAGAGTCGCGCCGCCCGCGATCAGGATGACAGCCGACTGGCGGCCCTGCAGGCCACCAAAGCGGCGCTGACGGGGTATCAGGCTGAGCAAGCGGTGCGGTTGGATGCCGCCAAAGGCGCGTCCGACGCCACCAACAACGATACGGTGGGCATCAGCCTTTCGTACGGCAGCCAGTCGTCTAAATCGACCCAGCATTCTGAGCAGCGCACGTCGCAGGGTAGCAGCCTGACGGCGGGCAATAACCTGGACGTGGTGGCGCGCGGCAGCGGCGCACCGGGTGCCGATGGCGACATCACGGTCGTCGGCAGTCAGCTCAAGGCCGGTCGCGATGTGTCACTCTCGGCCAACCGCGACGTCAATCTGTTCTCCGGGGAAAACACCTCCTCGCTGACCGGTAAAAACGAAAGCAAAGGCGGCTCGGTGGGCGTGGGCATTGGCGCGGGATCGGGCGGCTGGGGCATCAACGTCAGCGCCAGCGTGAACAAAGGCAAAGGCAGCGAACGCGGCAACGGCACAACCTGGAGTGAAACCACCGTGGATGCCGGGCGTCAGGTGAACATGGTCAGCGGTCGAGATACCACCCTCACGGGCGCGCAGGTCAGCGGCAATCGCATCGTGGCCGACGTTGGCCGTGATTTCACACTGACCAGCCAGCAGGACACGGACACCTACGACAGCAAGCAGCAGAACGCCAGCGCGGGCGCGAGCTTTAACGTTGGTTCGATGACCGGTTCGGCCAGCGTCAACATGAGCCGCGACAAGCTGCACAGCAATTATCAGTCGGTAAATGAGCAGACCGGGCTGTTTGCTGGCAGCGGCGGCTTTGATGTCACCGTCGGTAATCATACCCAACTCAACGGCGCGGTGATCGGCAGCACGGCAGACGCCGGCAAGAATCGCCTGGATACCGGCACGCTGGGCTTCAGCGATATCCATAACCAGGCGGATTTCCAGACCGAACACCAAAGCGCAGGGTTTAGCACCGGCGGCTCCATTGGCAGCCAGTTCGCCGGTAACATGGCCAACACCCTGCTGGCAGGCGGCAACAACAGCGGCCACGATGACGGCACCACCCGCTCGGCGGTGAGCGACGGCACGATTACCGTGCGTGACGGCGCGAACCAGCACCAGAGCGTGAGCGATCTGAGCCGCGACGTTGAACATGCCAACGGCAGCATCGATCCCATTTTCGATAAGGAAAAAGAGCAGAAGCGGCTGGAGCAGGCGCAGCTGATCGGGGAGATCGGCAATCAGGTGGGCGATATCGCCCGTACCGAAGGGGATATCGCGGCCCTGAACGCCAGCCGCGCCGAACTGGCGAAGCATAACATTTACGAGCCGGACGCCACGGACTCAGCGGCCAGGAAAGCGAATTATCAGCAACTGCTCACCGCTACAGAGAGCTATAAAGCGGCCCAGCAGCAGTGGGGAACCGGCAGCGCGGTTCAGCAGGGGATCCAGGCGGCTACCGCCGCGGTGCAGGGCCTTGCCGCCGGGAATATGCAGGCGGCGATTGCGGGCGGCGCGGCACCGTATATGGCGGAGGTCATCCATAATATGACCACCGATGCGCAGGGCCACGTTAACGTCGAAGCCAACCTGATGGCGCACGCCGTGGTGGGCGCGGTGGTGGCGCAGCTGCAGGGCAATTCCGCGCTGGCGGGCGCGGCGGGTGCGACCACGGGTGAGTTCATCGCCCAGCAGATGTACCCGGGCGTGAAACGCAGCGATCTGACCGAGCAGCAGCGCCAGACCATCAGCGCCCTGAGCACGCTGGCCGCCGGACTGGCGGGCGGCGTGGCAGGCGACAGCACGTCCGGCGCGATTGCGGGCGCGCAGGGGGGTAAGAATGCGGCGGAGAATAATAATTCTGGTATGGACGGGTTTGGCAGTAGATTTTGGAGCAACGTTCAGGCCCAGGGATCACTGGTAAACAATGCCAACCTCAACGATGGCAAGGGCAATGTTATGAACCCGATAACCCCGGAAGAAATTAAGTCTGTCTCTAACAAGCAGGTGACGGGTGACCTACCTGAAGGGGCAAATATCACTAAGGTAGTAGTGAATGGCTATAAAGACGGAGCGTTGATTCTGGCGGCCGGGTACTTAGGGCCTGCGGCCTCAGCAGGTCAGGTAGCGGCGGGCGCGACCATCGCGACAGCCGCCAACGGAATTTTCCAGTGGTTCGATATCAATAGCGCCCAAAATCAGGGTCTGCCTGTAAATCAGCAGAAAACCTGGGATTACTGGGGAAGCGCGTCTGCGGCTGTGACGGGTGCGCTGGCGCCGGGGCGTGAATTTTTACCCAACCTTGGCATCGCTTTGGGCGGCACGGTGTTCACGGACGGACCGGATGCTAAAGCCCTGGGGATTACCGCAGGTGTCGCTACTGTCGGTGGCCTCTACAGCTATATGCTACCACTCGGGGTAAGCAAATTTACGGATAAAAAAGTACCCAGCTTTTTCATTGATGCTACCAGCGCGCTTGGTAGTGAATATCTCAGCGGGTCTCTTAAAGATAGCGGCACAACTCAACAGCCTTCAGGCGATACTCAACAAAAGGATAAAAAATGATTGGTTATCTTAAGTTGTGGGTATTGTCGTGCCTATTCGGCGTCTTATTCTGCTTTGTTCTTATGGGGTTGGGTGCTACCTATATTTGGTTTACTAAGGGATTTCTTTTTTTACCAGTTTATCAGATGAAAAGGGCGCTGGTGTTTGGTGTTGTAGGCGGAACGGCAATGACTTCTTTTGCCTTGCTCTCCGATACGATTGACTATTTTAACGCTCGAAAAAAGGAAAAGGGTTCTAATCGTAAATAACGGAATAACGCCTTGGTATAGACTAGGGCATTCCTTTGTTGATTCAGTGCGACGTACTGGCAAATGGAACTTACCAGTGGTTCGATATTAATAACGCCATAAGTCAGAGTCTGCCTGTAAATCAGCAGAAAACCTGGGATTACTGGGGAAGCGCGTCTGCGGCTGTGACGGGGGCATTAGCCCCTGGCCGTGGCGTCTGGCAGAATGTGGGAATAGCGTCAGGTGGCGCAGTGTTTACGGATGGGGCTGATATTGGAGTTGTTGGTAGTACAGCAGCCGGAGCTTGGGTGGGTGGGCAGTTCGGAGAGCTGGCTCCATGTATTGTCAATTCGGTAATAGGGAAAGAATTGCCTGGCTTTATCTATGATGTTGGAGGTGCTTTCGCATCAGAAGCTGCAACAGATGCAGGCAAAAGTATTATCAAAAAGCGGGAGAGCGAAAAGTGATGAAAACCGTTCTCAAATACATATTACTTTTTAGTTATTTTGTAGTTGGTTTTTTCTTATTGGGTTTGGTTATAAAAACTGTTATTTTTTATATACATAGGTGATTTTTTCTTACCATGTGAGGAAATCACAAGAAATCTAATCAAAAGTGTTATCGCTGCTTCAGCTATAACTGGTGCTGCAATAGTTTTTAACCTTATTGATAAATTTAAATCCCTAAAATCTCCCCCATCCGATCAGGATTGATCTTCAAAAAATCCCGGTAAGCGAGCCGGGATCACTTATGTATAGATCACTCTGAGTAGATTTCCTGTCTGCGGCAACAGCATGTACGGCGCGGTTGCCGGAGCGCAGGGGGGTAAGAATGCGGTGGAGAATAACTATCTGAGCCAGAAACAGCAGGCTCAGAAGGATAAAGAAATCGCTGCCTGTCAGAACGCAGCCTGTAAAGCCAGGGTACAGGCGATATGGACGGCGACTGACCTGAATCAGGATGTCAGCTTTGCGGCAGGGATGATAGCCGGCGTTCCGGCGGGTCTGTATGACACCGTTGACGGCATCGTGAAAACGGCCAGCAGCCCGATGGAGACATATGAGGCGCTGAAATCGCTGTTTAACAGCGGTGATGTGCTGGGTAATGTGTCGGATGCGGTGAAACAGTCGTATATAGACCGCATCAACAACATGGAAGCGGAATACCAGAAGGCCGGAGCCAGTGGCTCGTTCAATGCCGGTGTTGAAGGCGGAAAACTGGTTACGGATCTAGCGGGTCTGCTTGCCGGTGGTACGGGTGTGGTAAAAGTGACCGCAGGTGTAACGGAGAAGATCGTTGCCAAAGTTACGGGTAAAGCAGTGGGTAATGCTGAATCGGCGGCGGCTGGGTTTATAGGTAATGAAGCCCATAACGCAGCAAGCTATGCTGGATTAAAATTGGACTTACAGACTACTCAAGCAGCAAATGATGTTGTGGATAGCTTGCGGACTACTGGGAAATTACCATCAAATTATGTAACCAAACAAGTTGCAGAAAATAATGGATGGGCCGGTGGTAAAGCCTTAAATAATTATGTTTCTGGTGGACATATAGGCGGTGATGTATTCCATAATACGACCAATTTATTACCTTCAGCTCCGGCAGTTCTTGGTATGAAGCTGATATTGGATTAAATAATACGATGTCAAGAGCAAAACAGGAAGGTACACGCTTGTTGTATTCTGGCGATGGATTACTGTATATCACTACAGACCATTATAAAACAGTGACATCAATAGGAAAATGGAAATAATAAGGGGGATGTATGTGCCACAATGTCACAATAGATGGTGATGAAGTAAATTCAGAGTGCGATTTTCATCGTGTAATAGCGAATGCTTTAGAGTTTGGGGAATATTACGGTAATAATACTGATGCCCTTTGGGATATGTTAAGTTCAGGGATGGCTTGCGGTGTGTACTTACATTGGAAAAAATCAGCCGTTTCCCGGAAAAAACTGGGAGTTACTTTTGATATTATCATCGAACTATTTGAGAAAACTAAAGATAGATATCAGGGTAAAGGGCAGGGAAAAGAATTTCAATTTTTTCTTGAATGAATTGGGTGGTGTTCGTTAATGACGAACTCCCATATGAGTTCGTTGAATTAAAAAATCACGACCTTTAACATGCCGGGATTTTTTTGTCTGCCAGTCAGAACCGCAGCTCCGTCTCAATCACCAGCCAGCCGTTCAACATAATGCGGGGGATTATACGAAGCTCGCCGGGTAACGACAGCGCCCGTTCCTGCTGCGAGGTGCGGCTCGTATCGTATAATCCGCATTATGTCTTGCGCCCCCGCCACTGGCATCGCGGGTGAGGCGCGGCGCGTAAGGCTGCGCCTTCCGCTGTCGGCGGCGGTGTGCGTTCTTCGGCTTCCTGGCCGCCTTGTGTTGCCGGAAACACCGGCGTCGAGTCCAGACTTCATCCGGTATCACCCGCCTCGCGTTATCCTCAATATCCACCCCAAAAAAGAAGTCGGCCCGTCGGGCCTCTGCTGAAGGGCTGCATGCCCACCCGCTGCATCTGTCCGTCACGGCTCGCAGTCGGTTCCCTCCTTGCTCGTTCCCGTGCCGGCCAGCCTTCGCCCCCGCCCCGGTATGGCGTGGTCATGCAGTTGCCTCTTCGCCTTAACCGTCGGAGTCACAGAGCGCCGCAGGGCGTCGCTTGCGGACTCTGTGGCGTCCGCACCGGCAGAACCCGCGCCGACGCTACAGGCAAGCTGTGGCCCCGTCACGGGTTGCGATGGAATCCCAAACTGAACCCCAACACCGGATAGCAGCGGCTGCCGCCGCTGCTATGATGCGTGTGTTGCAGGCGAAAGCCACGGCAGGGCGGTAGCGTGTCGGGGGCCAAAACCGCGTATCGGGGCTTCGGTGTCCGGGTATCGAAACGCTTCGGGAAAACTGGCTGTAACCGGCTGACTGCAAAGGGAAAAAGTGGGTTAGACGGCTGACTTCGCAACGGATGACGTTGTTCTATCTGAGCCGGAAACAGCAGGCTCAGAAGGATAAAGAAATCGCTGCCTGTCAGAACGCAGCCTGTAAAGCCAGGGGACAGGCGATATGGACGGCGACTGACCTGAATCAGGATGTCAGCTTTGCGGCAGGGATGATAGCCGGCGTTCCGGCGGGTCTGTATGACACCGTTGACGGCATCGTGAAAACGGCCAGCAGCCCGATGGAGACATATGAGGCGCTGAAATCGCTGTTTAACAGCGGTGATGTGCTGGGTAATGTGTCGGATGCGGTGAAACAGTCGTATATAGACCGCATCAACAACATGGAAGCGGAATACCAGAAGGCCGGAGCCAGTGGCTCGTTCAATGCCGGTGTTGAAGGCGGAAAACTGGTTACGGATCTAGCGGGTCTGCTTGCCGGTGGTACGGGTGTGGTAAAAGTGACCGCAGGCGTAACGGAGAAGATCGTTGCCAAAGTTGCGGGTAAAGCAGTGGGTAATGCTGAATCGGTGTCGGCTGGGTTTATAGGTAATGAAGCCCATAACGCAGCAAGCTATGCTGGATTAAAATTGGACTTACAGACTACTCAAGCAGCAAATGATGTTGTGGATAGCTTGCGGACTACCGGAACATTACCATCGAATTAAGTAGATAAGGCCCAAGCTGTAGCTAATGGCTGGAAACCTGGGAAAGCATTGAATAATACAAACCCCGGTGGGCAATTAGCCGGTGATATTCGAAAATTCAAATAACCTGTTACCGTCTTCACTAGGAAGAGTATGGCGCGAGGCTGATATAGGATTGAATAATACGATGTCGAGAAGCAATGAGCCTGGAACAAGGTTGTTATATTCGAGTGATGGGTTGTTGTATATCACTACTGACCACTATGAAACAGCAACATAAATAGGTAAATGGAAGTGAGTGAACGCGAAATCATTTTAGATGGTTTAGACATATATACCGAATCTGATGTTCATGGTGTTCTATCCGAGAAATTAGATTTTGGTCCCTATTATGGAAGAAATTTTAATGCGCTCTGGGATCGATTAAGCAATGACGTCGAGCGGCCAGTAACGCTGGTATGGACGAACTCAGATACAACCCGACAGCGCTTAGGAGATAGGTTTAATCGAATAGTGGAAGTGTTAGAGAGGGTAAGAAAGCAGGATATCGAATTAAACTTCGATGATAAGTTCGATTATATCTTGAAATGATACCGATCACAGCTGCAGGGCAATTCCGCGCTGGCGGGCGCAGCGGGTGCGACCACGGGTGAGTTCATCGCCCAGCAGATGTACCCGGGCGTGAAACGCAGCGATCTGACAGAGCAGCAGCGCCAGAGCGTCAGCGCCCTGAGCACGCTGGCCGCCGGGCTGGCTGGCGGCGTGGCAGGCAACAGCACGTCCGGCGCGATTGCGGGCGCGCAGGGGGGTAAGAATGCGGCGGAGAATAATAACAGCGGCTTCTCTGGTTTTGATACAGGCCTCCAAAGCTATGGGGCGAGTGTCCAGTCATGGAACACCTACGCCACAGAAAAGGGGTTTACCGCTGAGCAGAAACAAGCAGGCATGGATAAAATGGTGAAGGGGGATTTACCTGAAGGGGCGAATATTACAAAAGTTATTGTGGATGGATACAAAGATGGCGTGCTGATGCTTGGGGCCGGATACCTGGGACCAGCGGCAAGCACTGGAAAAGTGGTGGCAGGTGCCACCATCCCAGAAATAGCAAATGGAAGTTACCAGTGGTTCGATATTAATAGCGCCAAAAATCAGAGTTTGCCTGTAAGTCAGCAGAAAACCTGGGATTACTGGGGAAGTGCGTCTGCGGCTGTGACGGGGGCATTAGCCCCTGGCCGTGGCGTCTGGCAGAATGTGGGAATAGCGGCAGGTGGCGCAGTGTTTACGGATGGGGCTGATGTCGGCGCTATTGGTGGGGCGGTTTTAGGGGCTTGGGCTGGAGGGAAGTTCGGAGAGTTAGCTCCTTTCCCTGGAGAAGTTAACGACCTGTTTGGTGGCATTGGAGGAGAAATCATAAGTAATAAATTCAAGGATAAAGTTAATGAAAAATAAAAAATCATCGAAGAGAGCAACTTTTACTGTTTTCCTATTAAGCACGATTTATTATGGGTTTTGTTTTTTTGCGTTTATTTTCTTGATTAATAACGTAATCATTGAGTTAATTACATCCGGAGAAATTGATTTATCCAAAAGATCTTTAAGCTACCTGTCTGTTGTGAGTTTGATTATTGGAATAGCGTCGGGAGCAAGAATATGGATTTTCGCCAAAGCAGATGAACGCAAAGCCCGAAAATCTACCCCATCAGATCATGATTGATATTTAAACAAATGCCAGTGATTAAGCCGGAATTTCTTATCTGCAGATCACTCCTCCGCGAGTCATTTAATCAGATTTCCTGTTTGCGGCAACAGCACGTCCGGCGCGGTTGCCGGAGCGCAGGGGGGTAAGAATGCGTTGGAGAATAATTCGCTCAGTGCTAAGGATGAGAAGAAACGTAAGGATGCACAGTGGTCCCAACCGTATATAAAGGACGAGAAAGAAAAAGCAAAAGCTGAAAAGTTGGTTGCTGACCTCAATGCGAAAGATAAAGCGTTCGTCGCGGCTCTGCATAAAGCCTGTAATGGGCTGTCATCATCAGCCTGCCAGGGTATGCGTCAGGAACTTGCTGCAATGGGCAAGAGCTACGATGAACAAATTGACGGGCACTATATCGGCACAATGGGCAGCGTGTACAAAGAAGGTGCCGATAAAATTGCCGGACAGCAATGGCAGTATGCTACCGCCGATGCGAAAGCCCAGCGTGATGCCGATGTTCGGCGCATAACGCAGAACTGGGGTGTGAGTCCTAAAACAGCATCAACGCTGTACGATACAATGACTTTTGTACACGGTGCCGCAGCGATCGGGGATGCTGTTTATGGTATGAAGGGTTCTGGAATAAGTGAAGAGACAGCAGAATCAATTAAGAATGTTAATCCAGGATATCCTGAATCTGGACGGACACATAATTGTGTAAACTGCTCAATTGCTACAGATGCTACATTAAGCGGAAACCCTGCATCAGCTTTGCCAATTAACCATAATAATAGAATTCCGTTATCTGTTCTGGAGGGGCAATACGGTACTAAGTTTAAGTATTTCCCTTCATCTGAGAGCATTATGCAACAAATGATAGATGCAGGTTCAGGCTCGAGAGGTATTGTTTTTGGCTCATATGGACCAGGTCAACCAGGACATGTATTTAATGTTGTGAATCAAAATGGTACAGTTAGATTTCTTGATGGGCAAACAGATAAATCTGCTGATCTCAGTCATTTTAAGTCATTTCAACTGTTGCGGACAAACTAATGATTACTTTTGACGAAGCTGTTGATAAGGCGACTCGATATCTTAATAAAATAGACATCCCGGTTTTTATTACTCTACAGGGACGTTTCTCTGAAGGGTGGTTTTTTTATTTTCAATCTAAAGCGTATCTTGAGACAGGGGATTTTTCCAGTCAACTTGTAGGAAACTCTCCATTTATAATCGATAAGGATTCTGGAGAAATTCATGAGCTTGGAACTGCGTATCCTATTGAAAAATATTTGCAAGATTATGAAGAAAGTAAAAATAGAATGATTTAGAAAAAACCAACCACAGATGGGGAGATTTTTTTGTTCCTCAATCATCATTCGATAAATAAGATCTCCAGACCGAACACCAGAGCGCAGGGTTTAGCACCGGCGGCTCCATTGGCAGCCAGTTCGCCGGTAACATGGCCAACACCCTGCTGGCAGGCGGCAACAACAGCGGTTACGATGACGGCACCACCCGCTCGGCGGTGAGCGACGGCACGATTACCGTGCGTGACGGCGCGAACCAGCACCAGAGCGTGAGCGATCTGAGCCGCGACGTTGAACATGCCAACGGCAGCATCGATCCCATTTTCGATAAGGAAAAAGAGCAGAAGCGGCTGGAGCAGGCGCAGCTGATCGGGGAGATCGGCAATCAGGTGGGCGATATCGCCCGTACCGAAGGGGATATCGCGGCCCTGAACGCCAGCCGCGCCGAACTGGCGAAGCACAACATTTACGAGCCGGCCGCCACGGACTCAGCGGCCAGGAAAGCGAATTATCAGCAACTGCTTACCGCTACAGAGAGCTATAAAGCGGCCCAGCAGCAGTGGGGAACCGGCAGCGCGGTTCAGCAGGGGATCCAGGCGGCTACCGCCGCGGTGCAGGGCCTTGCCGCCGGGCATATGCAGGCGGCGATTGCGGGCGGCGCGGCACCGTATATGGCGGAGGTCATCCATAATATGACCACCGATGCGCAGGGCCATGTTAACGTCGAAGCCAACCTGATGGCGCACGCCGTGGTGGGCGCGGTGGTGGCGCAGCTGCAGGGCAATTCCGCGCTGGCGGGCGCAGCGGGTGCGACCACGGGTGAGTTCATCGCCCAGCAGATGTACCCGGGCGTGAAACGCAGCGATCTGACAGAGCAGCAGCGCCAGACCATCAGCGCCCTGAGCACGCTGGCCGCCGGACTGGCCGGCGGCGTGGCAGGCGACAGCACGTCCGGCGCGGTTGCCGGAGCACAGGGTGGTAAGAATGCGGTGGAGAATAACTGGCTGCACGTTAATGAAAAGACAGAGCTTGAGATAGCGAAGCAAAAACTCAGGAGCAATGACCCGGCAGAGCGTGAGCAGGCACAGCAGAAGATAAATGATCTGCGTGAGAAAGATATCAGCCGTGACCTGAAGGTTATTAATGCCTGTGGTAATGGCCGGGCTGCCAGCCCCGGGTGTGCTTCTGCAAGGCTTGAAGCCTATTCGGCCAGGGGTGAGTACGAAACCGGGAACTACAATAACAAAGTCAGCGATATGTACCCGGATGCGTACGGGCAGATAGTAAACCTGCTGAACATTACCAGCGTTGATGCACAGAATCAGCAGCAGGTGAAAGATGCGATGGTGAACTATGCCATGGTTCAGCTTGGGGTCGATAAGGCGACGGCAGAGCAGTACGTATCAACGTATGATGGAATGAAGATCGTTGCGGCTTCAGTGTCGCCCGTGCTGGGAACGCCAGCGGCGAATAAACTCAGCGCGATGGTTAAAGAAGCTAATATTTATCCTTCAGGGGTTAGCTTTAAGATTGATCAGCCGAAACACTTAGCTACTGTTGATGGATTTACACAAAAAACAGGAATATCAGGCGGACATAATGCAAACGCTTTTTATGAGGCTGTAAAACAATATGGCGTGAAAGTTATTAGTGAAACACCTACTGCTATGAAAGGCATTACAGAGATTAAATATCAAATACCCACTAAAGATCGCGCAGGGAATCTCACGGGAGAATATAAGAGCACTGTTGAAACAAAAACTATTTACGATCCTAATATATTCACTGATCAGAAAATGTTAGAGCTTAGACAACAAGCATCAGCTAAAGGTTATAAAGATGCAATGGCGAGTAAAAATGGGCAAGCCACGGCAACTGTTGATGGCGTTAGCTTCAGAATATACGTGGATAAGTCTACTGGAACAGTGCGAAATTTTCATCCTAATTGAGGTTTGTAATGAAAAGAGAATTATTTAGTCAACAGGATATCGATGCAGGGTTAAATCTGATCGTTATATCCTATTTTGACAGGCTTTATGAGGATAATAACCTATTGGAAGCCATAGAGTTATTATCTAGGAAATGGACGTTTAATGTTGATGGTGCCTATTGTAACTTTCCCGACATGAATAGTTATGATGAGAGTGAACATTTTGAGGGAGTTGAATTTGCAATAGGCTATCCGCCAAAAGAAGATGATACAGTCGTTGTCAGCGAAGAGACCTGTTATCAGTATGTTCGCTTAGCCTGCGAAAAATATCTGCAACTCCATCCTGAAGATGCAAATAAAGTGAGTGAATTACTGGCTAAGCTCCCATCCTAAAATAAGGAATCCCGGCCTTATTACCGGGATTTTACTTTATGGGTCAGCCAGTTACCCTTCAGTCGCCAGCCGGATAATCAACTGTCCCGGCCCGGTTATCACCTCGATCTTCTGCCCGGTCGTAAATCCCAGCGCTTCCAGCCAGCGGCCTTTGATAGTGAGCTGTGGCAGCGGGTTCGGCTGGCCCTTATTAGGCCGGTATCCCACTTTGTAATAATGCGCCTGCGATTCGCTGGCGACAGTTGTGGGCGTGCGGGTCTCTGACATGATGCGTGTCAGCCATAATCAACTCCTGTATAGTTGGTTGTGGTCAGCGGTTGTTGTGAGGTGCAAACTCACGGCAACCGCGCTATCTCAGCGCTTGGCGCTCTTCAGTACGACTTTCTCCATCATTGTCTTGGTGACAAAACTGTCAATCACCATGATCAATGCCTTTTGCTCTTCATCCGGTAATAAATCTGCCTGTCGCCAAAGTTCATGCAAAACGTGGTTGCGGATCTTCACATCTTTGCTGGTATCTACCCTGCCAACCAGTTCATCCAGAGAAACCTGTAATACGTCGGCCAGCTTAAGCAACGCATCCAGTTGCGGCACGATGTGACCGCGTTCCCAGCGATTATACACCCTAGGCAAAACTTCAATCATCTCAGCAAGCCTTGACTGGGTATCGCCGGATTGCTGGCTGGCGGTGCCGGCGTTGCCAAAGGTGGCGCTGTACTGACGGAGAAGGTAGTTGCTAAGGTTGCTGGTAAGGCTGAATCGACAGTAATAAATACAGGTAAAATCCCTGCTTATGTGGAAGAGCCTCCTTTTAATCCTTCGGGTACAGGTGGTGCTGCACAACCATGGTCGACTAAAGGTCGCATAAAATATGTAGAACTTCCAACGCAAGGTAAAATCCGCTTTGTTCCTGATAGCAATTATTCGCCTAGTAATCCATTACCACGTGGACCTAATAACGGCTATCTTGATAAATTCGGTAATGAATGGGTGAAAGGTCCCTCGCGTACCGCAGGACAGGCTTTTGAATGGGATGTACAGTTATCACCAAAGGGTAAAGCTCAACTTGGCTGGGCAACAAGAGATGGTTCGCACCTAAATATATCTCTTGATGGGCGAATAACACATAAATAACCAAGGTAAGTATTTATGGAAAATAAGATCGGTTTTTATCAGGAAGTGGAAATATCGCCTAACTGCAAAGAAAAAAATAAGAAATACGCGGGTAAAAAAGGTGGTGTTATGGGAGTAAGCGAAGAGGATGGGATACTTTATGGTTACTCAATAAAGCTTTATGATGAGGAATATCTATTGTCCTTTGATAAAGATGAAGTTATCCCAATGGGTAAACAGCTCACACAAGACGATTTTTATTAAGTATCAACCAAAACGGATCCCGGCTACCAATCCGGGATTTTTTTATCTTTTTTTTCAGTTAGTTACCGGCCCTGGCCTTCGATCTACTGATCACCTCGACCAGCTCCGTCACCTGGCGCTGTTTGCGTGCCGACAGCTTACAGACCTTCCTCAGCGTCTGCATAATCTCTGGTTCGGGCGGCGATGTTGGTTCGCGTGCCGTCAGTATCAGACAACCCGGCATCACCCGCACATCAAGCGGTGTGCCGGTGGTAAATCCCGCCTCAGCCAGCCAGTGTCCTTTAAGCGTGACTGCCGGAACGGGCTGGTACTTCGCATCGCTGACGTAACCGACGGTGTAAGCCCTTGTTGTTGTGGGCGTGTGGGACTCTGGCTTATGATGTGTGTCAGTCATAATAACTACCTCGCTTAGTTGTTGTGGTCAGCGGGCTGGGGTGTTCGAGCACCTCAGCTCCGCGTCTGTTAACTACTCTGTTTTACCAATCACGTTATCCAGCATCTCAGAAACAAACTTCTGCTTCGTCATCGGCATCTGCCGGATCGTATCGATCTGTTGTTCCAGTCGTGAGGCCGGGCCGCGCTTCGCCGTTCGTCTGGTCGGCAGCCCCAGCAGCCCGTCCAGCGACAGGTTGAGGATCTGCGCCAGCTGCGGCAGCGGGTTCGGCTGGCCCCGGTTAGGCCGGTAGCCGACCCTGTAATAATGCGCCTGTAGTCCGCAGGCAGCGGTTGTGGGCGTGCGGTTCTCTGGCTTATGATGTGTGTCAGCCATAATCAACTCTCCGATAGTTGGTTGCGGTCAGCGGTTCCGGAGTGCTGTAACACGCCGGTGCCGCGCTAATAATCAGCCTGTCAGCTGATAATCTGTTTTAATCTGTCCTGTTTAATCGCCATATCCATAAAGCGGCAGATAACCTCCTGGTCGCCCGGCCTCAGGGTGTCAGCCTGTTTACAAAGCTCCTTTAAGCGCCTGTTTTTAATATTAAAAACTGGCTGTTCCTGTCCCTGCTAGATAACTGGTTGGCCGTAATCAAAACCGGCCTCCTGTAGCCAGTTGCCCTTAAGGTTAAGCACCGGGCTGCGGCTGTAATAGCGGCTTGCGCTGGTGTGTCGATTAACATGATTAATGCTGACGTAACCGACCTTTAACTGTCGCTGTACTTTAGAAATGCGCCCGCCTGGCTTGTGATGCGTGTCAGCCATATCAACTATTCCTGTGAGTTGTTGTGGTCAGCGGTTAAAGCAGGTTGCCGCCTGCTTTAACCGCGCTCAGTAATCTGTTTAGCCTGATACTTCAATATCATTCCGTTCAGTAACGCCTTAATAATACGGCACTCTCCCTCCGGCATCCCGCTTACCGCTTCGAACTGCAAAGCCAGATCGTCAGACGGGCCGCGTTCGTGGTCGTCAAACATCAGACTGTCCAGAGACACCCGCAACACCTTAGCAAGCCGGATAACTGCATCCAGCGTGGGCTGTGCCGATCCGGCTTCGTAGCGCCGGATCTGGTTAACGATAAGGAAAAAGAGCAGAAGCGGCTGGAGCAGGCGCAGCTGATCGGGGAGATCGGCAATCAGGTGGGCGATATCGCCCGTACCGAAGGGGATATCGCGGCCCTGAACGCCAGCCGTGCTGAACTGGCGAAGCATAACATTTACGAGCCGGACGCCACGGATTCAGCAGCCAGGAAATCGGACTATCAGCAGCGGTTTACCGCCACGGAGAGCTATAAAGCGGCCCAGCAGCAGTGGGGAACCGGCAGCGCGGTTCAGCAGGGGATCCAGGCGGCTACCGCCGCGGTACAGGGCCTTGCCGCCGGGAATATGCAGGCGATTCAGGCGGCGCGGCACCGTATAGGGCGGAGGTCATCCATAATAGGACCACCGATGCGCAGGGCCACGTTAACGTCGAAGTCAACCTGATGGCGCACGCCGTGGTGGGCGCGGTGGTGGCGCAGCTGCAGGGCAATTCCGCGCTGGCGGGCGCGGCGGGTGCCACCACGGGTGAGTTCATTGCCCAGCAGATGTACCCGGGCGTGAAACGCAGCGATCTGACAGAGCAGCAGCGCCAGACCATCAGCGCCCTGAGCACGCTGGCCGCCGGACTGGCCGGCGGCGTGGCAGGCGACAGCACGTCCGGCGCGATTGCGGGCGCGCAGGGTGGTAAGAATGCGGCGGAGAATAACTGGCTGTCTGGCCTGGAGGGGTTTGGCGTCGGCTTCCAGAAATATGTTCAGGCCCAAGGTTCGCTGGTAAATAATACCAATCTTACTGATGAAAAGGGCAAAGTACTGAATCCGGCAACACCAGAGCAAATTAAGTATGCTTCTGATAAACTTGTCACAGGTAATTTTCCTGAGGGACAGGATCCTGCCAGAGGTTTACTGATTGCATGGGGAGCAGGTGCTTCTGTTCTAGGTGGCGAACTTATAGTCCCAGCCGCGGGTACTGTTGCTGTTATTGGCGGTAGCCTTTTAGGCGGTGCAACAGATGGCATTAAGCAGTATTTAACCCTTAAGCCGGGTGAGAAATATAATGCTACGGATACTCTTATTGCTGCAGGTGAAGGTGGGCTTACTCAGGGTAAAGGTCTAATTTTCAGCACATTTATTAACACAATGGGAGCTTACTTAGGAAGTAAAGCTAAAGGCGAAGACCCTACAGTACCAATGGTGGGGAATGCAATAGGTACTGTTCTGGGAAACAAAGCCGGAGATAAATTCACTAAAAAAATGCTATTGAAGGGATACTAGCCAGTAACTTCTGATGTTATTGGAACTGTCTCTGGGGGGACTATAGGTACAGGTATTGACTTCGGTATTGAAGAATCTCAGAAGAAAGGAGATAGTAATGAAAAATAAATCGCCTGACTTATGGCTGTTATTCTATCTTTTTTCAAGGTGTATATTGCTAATATCTATACTTAGCTTTTCTGGAATTCTTTTTGGACAAGTGGTCAGTTTCTTTAAAACCGGCAGTCATGTGTCTTTTTCTAAGGATGATATATATTTTATTGTTAAAATAGGTTGTGGGGTCGGAGGGCTGCTTGGTAGTGGTTTGTGGTTGCTGGCAAAAGTGGAATTTTATTTTAAAAATAAAAAATAGCAATTGAGAATAACTATCGTCAGGTTTTATTAATTCACCAGATAGCAATTAGTTGGGAGGGGAAAATGATTCTTGTAACTAAATGTAAACTAACAACCTTATTCATCTATTAATGCGTGACTATTCCTGTTTTTATATTTTTATTAAGTTTTTTTGCCTGTGGCAGCGCTCTCCAGTAGGGGAGGTTTTTTTTCAGAAGGAAAATTACATGTTGCATTAAATATGGCAGGGGTGGGGTTTTTATTAGGTATCGTTTTATGGCTATTTTATTATTTACCGTAAAGAAAAAATTAAAATAAATAAAATTTTAGCGCTGTAATATCGCGGCCCTGAACGCCAGCCGTGCTGAACTGGCGAAGCACAACATTTACGAGCCGGACGCCACGGACTCAGCGGCCAGGAAAGCGAATTATCAGCAACTGCTCACCGCCGCAAAGAGTTATAAAGCGGCCCAGCAGCAGTGGGAAACCGGCAGCGCGGTTCAGCAGGGGATCCAGGCGGCTACCGCCGCGGTGCAGGGCCTCGCCGCCGGGAATATGCAGGCGATTCAGGCGGCGCGGCACCGTATAGGGCGGAGGTCATCCATAATATGACCACCGATGCGCAGGGCCACGTAAACGTCGAAGCCAACCTGATGGCGCACGCCGTGGTGGGCGCGGTGGTGGCGCAGCTGCAGGGCAATTCCGCGCTGGCGGGCGCGGCGGGTGCAACCACGGGTGAGTTCATCGCCCAGCAGATGTACCCGGGCGTGAAACGCAGCGATCTGACAGAGCAGCAGCGGCAGACCATCAGCGCCCTGAGCACGCTGGCCGCCGGGCTGGCGGGCGGCGTGGCAGGCGACAGCACGTCCGGCGCGATTGCGGGAGCACAGGGTGGTAAGAATGCGGTGGAGAATAATCTGCTGGGTGGCAGTGAATGGCTCCAGACGGAAAAAGCCAGGGAGCATGGCGCTGATGTTCTATCCTGTAGTGATAATCCTTCCGGTGAACCCTGTAAGCGAGGGCAGGCTGAAAATAAAGCTTATGCAGCCGCATTAGCGACAGGTAGTGTTACCCTGTTACCAGGAGGTGCCCAAGCTATGTGGTTACTTGGTGCCGGGGCAAATGCCGGGATTCAGTATGCGGATAGTGGTGAAATAAACCCGGTCAACTCAGTGGCAGCAGGTTGGATTAATGTGATAACCATGGGGCAGGGCTAGAAAGGGACAATAGCCCGGAATGCGGCAGGTGGAGCATTAACTAACACAATAAATGGAGATGATCCTCTTACTGGGGCGATAACAAATGGAGCGGGGGCCTGGTTTGGATATGGGCTTGGCAATTATGTGGTGAAGCCTGTTGCAAATACAGCAGGTAAGTGGATAACCGGTGGCTGGAATCCTAAGTTCGATCCTACTTTACTAAAGTATACTGAAATTAAAGGGCGGCTAGGTATCTCCAAAGAAATGGTGCCGAGCAAGATTCCGGGAGCTGCAGGTAATATAGGGGGTTCTATTACATCAGAAATGACGGGAACTGAAATAAAAAAAGTCATTAATGATAAAGTTAAGAAAGGAGATCACGAATGAAGCTATTTATTTTCAGTCTCTTCGTCATAGTTGTCTCCATGGTTTTAGGAATTGTAATTGCTGAGGTGTCTTATTTCATATTGCTTATCATTAAATGCTTAGCATATGGGGAAGTTGATTTTAGATGGTCCGAAGTTTTAAGAGGTCTAAGGATTGGAAGTGTCGGAGGGGGAATTCTAGGTTTTGGAATAATCTTGTTCCGCTTCCTTGGCTTAAAAGGATTTTAAGTAAAGGTTAAGGGAATTTGTTGTTGAGAATAACTTTCTGCTTTCTCTCCTACTACCTCCTCCGCCAGTTCCGGGGCATGCATCGCCACCTAATCCAGCTTTTGCGTAGAAGTTGGATGCGGCGCTAAAAGAGTTTGGTGAGCAGCAGGTTAAGCAGTACCTGTCCGGGGGGAGCAACCTCAAACTATATTAAAGGAGATAATCCCCTGACTGGTGCTCTCTCTGGTGGTGCTGCACCGGACTGGCTATGGGACGGGAAAAATTATACAGGGACCGCTGGATAAAATTTTCAATCCGAACTGGAAAACTAGGAGAAGGTTGTAGCGAAAACCACCGATATGGTGGAAACAACGTTAAAATCTTCGGTTGTTAATAAAATTCTTGAGGCTGACCGAATTGGTAGTGGACTAAAACCAGATCCTACTCATAGAAGCGCAAGTTATCTGAGTCGTGAGCAGTTAATGGATGGAAAAGTTTTCACTATTAAAGGTGGTGATGGAATAGAAAGAAAATTATTACAAGCTGAAGGCTCTTTTAATGATAAAAATGGTGTATTTGAGTATATTTATGATAATAAAGGAAATGTAACACATCAAAGATTTATTGAAGGTGGCACTGTTACCGGTACTCCTAACCAACGACCATCAAAGGTAAAATGACATGAATTTATATCCAATACCTTTCGAGTTTATTAAAAACTATGCCCATCTTTCATGGTGTGATGTGAAGTGGGGCTATGAAAATAACCTCATTACCTCAGATGTGCTAATTAGAAAAGCAGAAAATAATGTGTTAACAGGTAGTTATGAAAAAGCAGAGCTTGAATTATCATTCATTACACTTGGTGAATCAGCTCATGTAGTTTCTTTTTTGAAGGAGCTATGTCCGGAAATTGAACAGGAAGACAATTCTAAGATAAAAAAAAAGTGGTTATTTATTGTTCTAAGCTGGCTTTGGAGTAACCGTAAGAGTTTTGAAGATCCACTAGCTGAAGTTGAAATAATTTATGCTGATTTTGATTATCCTCCTGAAATAGAAGGTTTTATTAAATATATGCCTCCTTCTGATGGATATGATCCATCAATGCATTCTCAGATGGAAAATATTAATCATTTAATGGATAAGTGGAAAAATTACTTAGAAAAAGAATCTGCTGTGTTTAAGATTTAGATAAATTCCAGCTCTCGGTGGCGGGGTTTTTTTCATTAATTACTAAGCCACTGACCGGATCACCAGCTGACCGTGCTCAATCGCCAAGATAAGACCTTACTCGTGGACTCTAACATTGCCTCTGGTGGTGTTGACCTTCTCCCCATTGATGAATACACCGCGATGTTAGTCATGTCTTCATAAGCCACATGAGGACATCCCCATGAAGAAGCGTTTTTCCAACGAACAGATCTTAAGTATTCTTCGCGAGGCTGAAGCCGGAGTTTCTGCCTGGGAACTCTGCCGTAAGCACGCCATTTCCGACGCCACGATTTATACCTGGCGTAAGAATTATGGCGGCATGGAGGTGCCTGAGGTTAAGCGCCTGAAGTCACTTGAGGAAGATAACGCCAGACTCAAGAAGCTGCTCGCCGAGGCCATGCTGGATAAGGGGGCTAAACGTTCGTGAATCTCGGATACAACCCACAGTGTAACGGCTGATTGTGGTTATGGGGCTGCCTGGCTTAGTATCTGCACAGTGGTTCGACATCAATAACGCCACAAATCAGAGTCTGCCTGTATGTCAGCAGAAAACTAGGGATTACTGGGGAAGTGCGTCTGCAGCTATGACGGGTGCGCTGGCGCCGGGGCGTGAATTTTTACCCAAGCTTGGCATCGCTTCGGGCGGCACGATGTTCACGAACGGACCGGATGCTAAAGCCTTGGGGATTAAGGCTGATGTCGCTACTGTCGGCGTCCTCTACGGCTATATGTTACCACTCGGGGTAAACAAAGTTACCAATAAAAAAGTACCTAGCTTTTTCATTGATACTACCAGCGCGCTTGGTAATGAATATCTCAGCGGGTACCCTAAAGATAGCGGAACAACTCAACAGCCTTCAGAAGATACTCAACAAAAGGATAAAAAATGATTGGTTATCTCAAGTTGTGGGTATTGTCGTGCCTATTCGGTGTCTTATTCTGCTTTGTGCTTATGGGGGTGGGTGCTGCCTATATTTAGTTTACTAAGGGATTTCTGTTTTTACCGGTTTATCAGATGAAAAGGGCGCTGGTGTTTGGCGTTGTAGGCGGAACGGCAATGACTTCTTATGCCTTGCTCTCCGATACGATTGACTATTTTAATGCTCGAAAAAAGGGAAAGGGTTCTAATCATAAATAAAAAATAACGCCTTGGTACAGGTCAGGGCATTCGTTTGCTGATTCGGTGCGACGAACTGGCAAATGGAAGTTACCAGTGGTTCGATATCGGTAGCGCCAAAAATCAGAGTCTGCACAGATGAACCTAAAACCCGCAAATCTCCCCCCGTCAGATCCTGATTTTTCTTCGAAAATCCCGGAAAACATGCCGGTTTAGATAGGGTGATTGCGTTGCTGTCAGCGAAGGATATAAACGGAAGCCTATACCTATACCTATACCTATACCTATACCTATCGCGGATATCCTCCATTGCGTGGCGGGTTGGCGTCGCTTTCATTGTTCGTTTGCATTCTGTTAGGGACAGAATGCAAACCAATCTGAGGGTTCACGCGGTATTCACTCGCTACGCTTACCTTAATTTACGCCGAGTGCGAAATAATCCTCAGCGTTTTTTCCGTTATCACCGTGCTGTTGCTGGGGATATCTTTATTCACAAATGACATGGCGCCGATGACCACGTTATCACCAATCTCGATCTGATCGGCAATAATACAGCTGCTCGCGCCAATGCTGACATTATTACCAATGTTGATTGAGATAGGCAGGTTCGCGGTGTTATTACCGGTTATACCGATAGTGGTGTTTTGTCTGACCTTGAATGAGTGGCCTATATTCGCGGCGCTGTTGATAATCAGGCCCTGATAATGCGTGATTTTCATGCCCGGCTGGATCGCTGCGCCTAATTGTATTTCCGCCCCGTATTTCTGAATTAACTTCCGGTTGATTCTGCGCGCGATATTCTTCACCACGCTATTTCGGCTCTGAAAGAGATAGGAAGCAATGCGCCACCAGAAGAGATAACGTCGCTCAGGGCATTTAATCGCCTTATGCAGAACCCTCCGCCACGAGAAGGGTTTATCGTTCATCATGACTTCTTTCTGCAGCGATGCTTTCAGCAGTGCCAAAGGGGGATTTTTTTCGTGTGTCATCATGATTCCGTACTGAAAGGCAACGTATTGATAGAGGCAGCGTTAAGCGTGTAAGGATTTTAGCATTAAAATGATAAGCAATGCTTTTAAGTGTAACGCACACGGTGTGCACTGTGGCGGTGAGTTAGGTGCGCGGGTGAAAGGCGGCTAGCGAAGTAAGCCGCACGGTCGCGGCTCACAGATTAATGCACGCATCGTGACGGGAGATGGGAGGAATCGGTCACGATGCGGCGATGAAGAGCTTTGTCCTTGATTGCCGTAGCAATGCGCACGGCGTAACGTCAGGTTTTAGCAGGGGTTACCACGGCGAGCGCAAATCCATCCCATCCCTTTGCGCCCACGGTTTGCAGGGCTGTCGCTGTAAGGTGGGGGTGGTTGGCTACGCGTGAAAGGAACGTGCGGATCCCTTGAACGTTATCGTCGGGACTTTGTGACTCAAGGATCGCGCCGCCGCGCACAATGTTATCAGCAATGATCAGCGTGCCGGGGCGGGAGAGCCGCAGGGCCCAATCCAGATAGCCGGGATTATTCTTCTTATCGGCATCAATAAAGATGATATCGAACGGCCCGCTAAGGGAAGGCAATACCTCAAGCGCCTTGCCGGTGCGCAGATCAACGCGATCGCTCAGGCCTGCGTTATGGATATTTTGCCGCGCTACCCGCGCATGCTGTTCATCAGCTTCCAGGGTGGTAATGCGTCCCTCGGCGGGCAGGGCGCGTGCCATCCACAGGGTGCTGAATCCTCCCAGCGTCCCTATCTCAAGAATGGTTTTGGCTTGCATAAGCGTGATAAAAAACGCGAGCATTTTCCCCTGCATCATCGAGACATCGTGTGCGGGCAAACCGGCCTCGACGTTGGCGGCAAGCACTCGCTCGAAGATATCCTCTGCGGGTGCAAAAAGTGCGGTAAACCAGGCGTCAACAGCGGACCATTTTTCTAATTCAGGTTCCGTAGAAGTTATATTATTCAAGCGGCACATCTCCCGTTACCCTTATAATATTTTGCAAGTATAGTGTGGCTGGCTAGCCTTGCAAATCCATGCATTATCTAGCCTGCGCTATACTTCATGGCTTTTTTAAATTATACTCTATTGACATGTTTTTGCCTTTTAAATGTTGTGGGTATGAAATCTAAATATCAGGATATTATAAATTCATCAGCCCTTCTTTTTAATATTGAAGGCTATGTCTTACCCAGTATTGACAAGATATCTGAATCTGCTGGTATATCAAAGATGACCTTTTATCGTTATTTCAACGATAAAGAGGCACTCATCAAAGCCATTCTCGAAGATAAACGCCAAAAGTTTATTGCTGAAATTGTTGAGATAACAGAAAAAGAAAAAACGCCAAAAGATAAACTTTTTGCGATTTTTAATTTCTATCATGAATGGTTTTCCCGCCACTCTTTTCATGGCTGTATGTTTTCCCGCGCTGTCGTGGAATTAGGAAATAGCATGCCGACGCTAAGTCATATTGTTTTTGATTTCAAAAGTGACTTATTGGCCGTGGTACGGAATATTCTGAAAACGTGCCTGAAGCCTGAGCCCGCTGAACGCGTGGCGTTTGTTCTCATCATGTTGATTGATGGCGCGATTTCAGTGAGCCAAACCATGGATAAAGAGGTGAAGGAGTACCCGGCAGCGATGACGGCCTGGGCGGCAGCAAAAACCGTGATTTACTCCGAAGGCGGTCAGTTAGAGTGATTATTGCTCCAGTTATCGTATAAATGGCAACAATACCCCGACGTTCGGCGTTTCCCTCTGACTGCCGCACCCATCCCGCCTCAGCAGGCACGTTTCCACCCTTCGATACGTGTGTGTAACATTTGTGTTGCATGCATGTTTCTGCCTGAGTAAAGTCGAAACCCTGTGACAGTGAGGGGGGATGATGATGAGCCAACATGAAGAATTATCGGTTATTGACCGGGCAGCGGCCGCACAAGGCGAAAAGACGTTAGATACGGTGTTTCTGCAATTGATTGATAGTAATGATATTGATGCAATCCTTCAACAGTATCCGCAGCGGCCTGCACAGTTGATGCAGCTAGCGTCACACGCAAGCCGTGCTGCCTTTGAGCATCAGGATGCGGAGGCGCTCCGTCAGGTTCATCAGACGCTTTTCTACGCTTACCACGCACACCTTGCCGAGCCGCTGTCGTGCTCAAGTCGAAATCAATACCATCCCGTATTGTTACAGGTGCGCAGTTTCCTGGAATCACAATGGCTGGCCAGCGAAAAACGGCGCGCCAGCGCGCACGGCTCGCTCTCGCCCAAAAATATCGTGGCAGAACTTCAGGCGCTGTGGAAAAACCACGCCGTATCCGCCCATGCGCTGTTTGATTTCCTCGAACATGAAGCCAATAGCCAGCAGCTTTATTATTTCTTCAAAAGTGACAGCGCATTAAATTTACTTTTCTTCGATCTGGTTGCGATGACCTTGGTGGGATCTTTCCCGGAAACACGTGGTGAAATAAGCCAGAATTTGTGGGACGAGATCGGACAAGGGAGCAATGAATTTACCCATGTGAATTTATATAAGGATTTGCTTCAGCGACGCGGGATCGATCTACCCGACGATCACTACACTCACCTGTATGACTGGCAAGGCCTGGCCGGATATAACCTGTTTATGATGGGCGGCGTTACGCGCAGCCATTATTATAAATTCATTGGCATGATGGCGATGACGGAATTGCTTGACCCGTCGCAGTACGAAAAGCTCGTCAACGGCAGTCGTCGCCTTGGCCTGTCGGAGCGTGATGTGCATTATTACAGTGAGCATATTTCTGTGGATGTCGATCATGCGGATGGCTGGCTTAATAATGTGATTGTTCCCGTGGCTGAACGCTATCCGCAAGCCATGGAAGAGATCTATTTTGGTGCACGGTTACGTTTGCAAACCTGTCAGGATTATTACGACAACGTGCTCCGCACGTTAAAAGCCCTGTAATCCCTTCCCGCCGGGACTGCCCGGCGGGTTTCTCTCTTTAGGCCAAATGCTCGCGCAGAGTTGTTCCCATATAGCGCTCGCGAAACAGGCCCCGCCGCCTTAATTCAGGCACGACCCAGCGGGTAAAATCATCGAATCCGCCCGGTAGCCAGGGGGCCATGATATTAAACCCATCGGTGGCCCGCTGACGAAACCAATACTCCATCTCATCGGCGATGTCTGGTGCTGTCCCCACTAACTGCCAGTGACCTCTTGCCCCCGCCACATGTTGGCAAAGTTGACGCAGGGTATAGCCCTCACGCTCGGCCAGTTCCAGTAACAATTGACGGCGGCTCTGGCTGGCGTTACCGGCGGGAAGCGGAGGAAGCGGGGCATCCATGGCGCAGGCTGTGAGATCGACGCCGCCGAGTTGCACCTGAAGCAGGGAAAGCCCGACGTTATCGTCGATTAGCGCCTGTAATCGAGCGCGTTTCTCCTCCGCCTCCTGAACGCTTTGTCCCACAAAGGGAAACAGACCCGTCATAATTTTTGGCGCAGGGCGCCCGAGCTGCGCGGCGCGGTCGTGGATGTCCTGATAAAACGCGTGGGCAGAGGAGAAGTCATGCTGTGCGGAGAAAATGACCTCGCTGGTGCGCGCGGCAAGCCTGCGCCCGGCGTCCGAGGCCCCCGCCTGCACGATAACCGGATCGCCGCCTGGGCAAGGGGGCACATTCAGCGGGCCTTTAACCCGAAAATGGTTACCCTCGTGGTTCAGAATATGCAGCCCAGCGACATCAAAAAACTGACCATTCTGCTTGTCGTAACAGAACGCCGAGGCATCCCAGCTGTGCCACAACCCCTTAACGACATCGCAAAACTCTTCCGCACGCTGATAGCGATCGGCATGGTCAGGATGATGCTCCAGACCGTAATTGCCAGCCTCAAAAGGATTCTGTGAGGTGATCAGGTTCCAGCCCGCTCTTCCTCGGCTCAAATGCGCCAGCGACGCAAACTGCCGTGCCAGCGTGTAAGGGCTGTTGTAGGTTGTGGTGGCGGAAGCCACCAGCCCGATGCGTGTGGTGACGGCGCTCAACGCCGAGAGCAGCGTCAGCGGCTCAAACTGCCCGACATAGCGGTGCGCGCCTTTGCTCAGTGTCTCCCAATCGTCGCCTTTGACTGCCAGGCTATCCGCCAAAAAAATAAAATCAAATGCGGCCTGCTCGGCCTGGCGCGCAAAGGCCATGCAGTGGTCGATATTTACGCCCGCGTTGGCGGGCACGTCCGGGTGTCGCCAGGCGGCGATGTGGTAACCGGTGGGATACCAGAACGCACCCAATTTCATCATGGCATTGGCAGGTTGCATATCAGGGCTCCGGCTCGGGGGTAAGCGGCAAGGGCGACGAGGCGATCACCGACTCTAAATACGCGATCTCTTCATCGCTGAATAAGCCCACACCGCCCAGCAAAAAGGTGCCAGCAGGCGTCATCAGTAGTCGGTAACGTCCTATTTTCTGCAGGTGCAAAGGTTGCGGATCCGACGCGATCAAAATCCCGTAAATCGGGATGGCAAACTGCATCGCCACTCCAATGGCCCAGGGGCGATCGAGAAGACTGAATACCCGCAGTAAACCGGGGGCGTGCTGACAAGCCGCATCGAGACGTTTGCGTAACCGATCGCGCCAGCCGGAGGTAGCCAGGGTCCCTGTGTGATGAACCCGTTTCGCAAGCTGTACCAGCCCATCGGGGGGAGTGATGAGGAAGCGCGCGAACGCCGCCATCAGTTTGCTCACCTGGTCGCCCAGTCCCTCACGGTTTAAGGCAGCCGCCAGGGCGGTGTGTTGATTCCGGTCAGTCAGCGTCATGCCCAGACAGTAGCCGTCGTAGAGATCCCGCAGCATGCATTCCGGGCGCGTGGCCAGCTCCATGAAGAAAACAGTGAGCATCATGGGCGTATCCGGCACGCAGAGCGGAATGTCGTCAATGTGGGCGTCGGTAGCCTGTGCGCGCAGCGCAGGCCAACGAAGTTTGTGGTGTTCATCCACCACAAACTCACCGATATGCAGCTCCACGCCGCCGTCGTCGTTGCCCTCGTGGTGAATAAAGCGGGCCAACCCCTCCCAGCAGCGGGCTTTCTTACGCCAGATCAACTGCGCCATAAAGGGCATATGGAAGCCATGCCTCAACAAGTGGGCTGCGATCTCGCAGAAGGCAGGGAAATCCGCCACCACCACATCCAGATCTTTTGCGAACCGTTCCCGTTTTTCCGGGTAGAGGATTTCATGACCAAACCCTTTCATTAACATGGTTTGGGCGCGTTGGCTAAACGGCGCGGCAAGCCGCAGGGCCGTGAGCCAACTGGCGCGCTCAACCGTATGGGTACGCAGAATCGCCTGATAGCGCGCCGGCAGCGGCAAGGGCTGATACTGCTGATAGTACGCTGCAATATCCGGCAGAACTTTATGGCTGACGGCGCGTTCAAGGCAGTGCTGCCACTGCTCGGCCGTGAGCGTTTGCGCCCGTTCTCTGGCCTGCTGTGGGGCAAACAAAAAACAGCATAAAAGGTGATCCAGGTCAGCTTGCGTGTCTGTCATCGCGTGTCTTCCTTTAGGGCTTTTTCCAGCCGCTGCATTCTGCTGGCCTCCAGCGGAACACTGAGGCGCAGCAGGGAGGTGGAGGTGTCGGCTTCCCGCCAGAAATGGTGCAGTTTTCCGTTGATTCCCCGCGTTTGCAGCGCCGCCGCTTGGCAAGGGGGAAGAAAGAGATAGGGCATCGCCTCGCAGGAGGGGATCACGGGCCAGCCAGCGAAGAGCGCGATCGCGCGGTGCTTCTGTTGCTGAATGCGCGCCCGCAGTGCGGCGGTACTGTCTCCGGCCATCAGCACCTCGTAGACAATACGCAGCGTCAAAGAGGGATTAAGCAGGGGGGGAATACGCTGCCGCAGCCTGTTCCTAAGCGCGGGAGAGGAAAGACACAACCCCATGCGCAGTGACCCCAAACCCCAGGCTTTTGACACGCCGCGCAGCACAATCAGGTTAGGCAGACTGCTCAACAGATGCACCGTGCTCGCGGCAGGCGGAAGGTAGTTGGCATTGGATTCATCAATCAGCAACGTGACCCCCGCACGCGCCAGCGCTTCGCCAAGTTCATACACGCTCTCCAGCGTCATCACGGCACCGTCCATGAGTACAGGCCGCTCCATGAAGAAGAGATCGCACGCCAGCCGACGAGCCTGCTGGACGCGTTCTGCCACGGTTTCGACGGTGAGACGTTCGACATGCCGTCCGGATTGGCGTAACCACCACGGAAAGTCCGGATAGACCTCGCCTGCGATGGCAACGTGCCGCCCGGCACTCAACGTGGGTAACACGCTCAACAGCTGAATCACGCCCGCACCGCAGGTCAGGGAAAACGCCTGCGCCGGAAGGCCAAAGTAGTGGGCAATGGCAGGCGCAAGACGCTGCTCTCCCCAGGGATCATCCACGGCGTAATGCCACGTGGCAGGCAGCTGGCCCTGGATTTCCGCTTCCAGGCTGCGCGTAATCACGCCGTGCAGCGAAGGGGTGATCCACTCCCGCTCATCCTGGGTCCAGGCCAGATTTAGCTGCGCTGACGTATCGTTAAGCTTGAGATCGCGATAGGAATCAATGGCCCGCGTTAGCATGGTGCCTCCCATACGGCATAAAAGACGTCCAGTTCATCCGGCTGGCGTGCGCCATGCTCATACCGGTAGTGCGGCGGGGCGATAAAGCGTTCACCCCGCGCAATCAGAAACAGATCGCCCGCGCGGGCGGGCACGTCATCCAGTTCTGCGGCAGGAATAACGTCGGCCACCTCGCCGAGGCACGCCGTCAGGGCACGCTGGAAGGCGGTGAGGTGAGGTGCGGGAACGTAGAACCAGCGCGTCAGCCCGGCGCCCCCCATGGTGGCGTCGAAGGTGTGACACAATCGGGCAATGTGGTGGGCGATCTGCGCGTCGTGGATCACGGGCACCAGGCCATGATCGGAATGGGCGATGGCATCAATGCCCCGCTGCGCCAGCGCGACGGCGCGCGTTTCAACGCCGCGCAAAAAGGCGAGAACGTGCGCGTCATAGCCGTGGGTGTGAATGTACTGATCCACGTCGATAAACACCCAGACCACAGTCGGCGTCGCGGCGCGCTGGAGCGCGCGTTCAATGGCTGCGTCAAGTGCGTCGAGACGCGCCTGAACCGACTGCGGCGGCGCCGTAAAAAATGCGGTCCGGTCGAGGATCGCTGCGCCGTCCAGTAATGCCCGCGTCCAGGCCCCTGCTATCGGCAGCAGATCGCCTATCACGGCCTGCGATAAGTAACCGCTGCGGCGCGCATCATGGAAAATGTTCTCGGTGGGGATGTCCAGCGCTTCCCCCTGATACTGGCAGAGATTGATCAGCGAATCCGGCTGGTCGCTGGCGCGGAACACCACGCCGGGAATACCGTGCGCTTTCACGCTGAGTCCGGTGAGGCTACTGAGCCATCCGGTGGTGGAGGTTGTGGGAAAAACCGCGCGCCAGCGCTCAATCACCGGCGTGTTCCACAGCGTCTCCACCAGATGACCGGGGATGCCATCCAGCGCAAACACAATCTGATGGGTGTTTCGCGCCAGGCGCGCCCGGAGGCGCTCACGAAACTGCCGTTGGCTTGAACGTGATGCTGGGTTCGCCGTCATAGTCGCTCCGTTGCTGTGATCGGCTGGGTGCGGGCTGCTATCTGCGCCAGCAGATCCGTTGCCCAGTGGTTAACGGCGCTGAGAATGGCGCTGTTGGTGTCGGGACGGGCGGCGGCGTTCTGGAAAAAACAGAGTCCCTCAGCCGGCGCGCCCAGAAAGGTGAGGCGTCGCTCGACGTGGCCTTGGTTATCTACCGGGTGAAAGTCGCGCGTTAAATCCAGGGCACCGGGCGTAAAGCGCGCGCCGTCTGCGCCGCGGTTTTCCCACAGGCGCACCAGCCCTGACGCGATCAGGGACGGGTAGAGCGGATCATGCTGGCGACGCGCGTCAAACGGATGTAACCGAGCGCAGCACAGGTGATCAACCTGCTGCCGAAAGTGCCGACCGGTGAGCCGATACCCGCGCAGGGGGCCGCAGGCGCTGACGCGGGTTCCGCCCGGGGCGATAATTACCCGTCCACTGGCGATCAGGCTGCCCAGCTTTTCCATCGCGTCTGGCCCGGCGCCATTGGACAAACGGTTATAGTGTGAAAGCCAGTGGCGCATAAAATCCTGCTGCGAGGCCGGCGTCAGCCCGCCGAAATCGGTGGCCGCGGAGAACACGGCGCGCAGATCGCGCCAGACGCCGTCGCAGGCCGCTTTCAGCGGATTCGCGAGATTGCCCTGTGCGGCATACGCCAGATCGCGCGCAAGGGCCTCCAGGTGTGCTGCTTTGCCAGGCCGATGCCCTCGCATGCGGGGATAAAACAGCGTCTGCCAGTGGAATTGATGGTGAAAAATCGTCGGGTCGTGGCGCCATTTGATCGCCGACGGCGTAAGGGATCGCAGCCGATCAACCGCGTGCTCGGGGGCGATCGTCTCGTCCGTCAGCGTACGCACAAATGCGGCGGCGGCGGCCTGTACCGCCGGGCCTGGAGTGACACTGCCCTGAATAGCCTGGTTCAGCGCGTCGGCCATTTGGCGAAACGCGTCCTGCCAGCACGCCATCAGCGTATCGATAGCATTCTCTCTTACCGATGCTGAGACCGAGGCCGTTAAAAATGCCTGATAAAGCGGGGCGAGCCTTGCACTGGCATCCTGCACGAAGCGCTCGCCCAGCAGCGTGCGGTAGTAGATCCACGCCATCTCCAGCACGATCAGCGGAAAGATATCCTGCCGGAAGTCGAGCTGCCGGCAAACGCTGCCATCGCGGAGCGTGGTGGCGCGGCCGCGGTGACGCCGCAGTGTGGTTATTGCCTCTTCACTAAAAAAGCGCGGTCGGTGTAAATCCGCGGCGCTTTTTTGATTGCGCGCGCGGGCGGTGTACAACTGGCCGCTTCGGCTGATCGCGATAATGTGGGCCGGCTCATTGCCGCTGGCGTGATAATGCAAGGTTCCCTGCTCATCCCGCACAAACCGTCCGCCGCGCCCCTCCGTGACATGCAGGCAGATATCGATGGCGGTCAGGCCCATCCCGCTGAGGGCGAGGCGGCTCCCGGCGCGCACGCTGTCCAGGCGATCCAGCGGATAGGCGTAAGCGTGATAGCGCAAGCCGCGCTGATAACGCGCTTCCGCCGTTTGCCAGTGGGGCCGACAGGGCGTATGTCCGGTCACAAAGAGCGCATAGTCGGCACGTAAACCGCTCGGGTACTGACGGGTATGCAGCAGAAAGAAAGGGGAGGCGCGCGTGACGCCCATCACCGCTTCAGCATGGGTTGTCAATTCGACGCCAGGCAGCGCCCGCAGCGCGTTAGCGTAAGTCTCGAAATAGTCACGCAGCGCCAGGCCGTGTAAATAACGATGCGGCATATCATGGGGCTGTAAATTGAAGCGCGCATCGCCTGTGGCGTAAAAACGCTGGCGACACCAGTGATAAAAATTGCGGCGCAACGACGCGGGAAGCAGGGCGTTGGCCGCACTGACCGATTCATCGGCGGCAAAGGCAATCTGATCAACCGGGCGATTGAGATAGCAGCTTTTACTCTGCCGATCGCTGTGCGCCATCCCTGCGCCAAAGCGTCCTGTGTTATCAAAAACATGTATCGCAAGCCGATGGGCGGGCGGATGGCGCGTCAAGAGCGCCAGCAGACGCTCCAGGGCGTACACTGCGCGAGGACCGCCGCCGACGATGGCCACCACCACGTTATCCATACGCCTCCCAGCCGTTACGATTTGGCTTTTTTATGCCAGTGCAGACCCTGAATCGTCATGGAACTGGTGTCATTAGCGACATCCAGCAGAGACTGCGCCCACAATCTCAGACGCTTGCGGTTATCCTGCTTTTTGAAGTTCAGCATGAAGTCCATGTCTTGATAGTCAGCAAAGCGGTCGCCAAAAAAGGCCGGGAAGGAGGAGTAATGCACGGTAATGGCATCCATCCCGGTCTCTTTAGCGATATCCAGAAATTCAGGCTTCATATAGCCGGCGATGCTGAGGCGTCCGTCACTGAGCGTCTGGCGCAGCGTTTTCAGTAGGCCAATAATGGCCGGATGGTTATGGCGATCGAAACCGCTGCCGCGGCTGGCTCCCACCACCAGACTGCTGAGATCGTTCATGCCCACCAAGAAGTTCTCCAGACCGAGCCGCTGGATATCTTTGGCGTGCCACAGGGCGGCCGGAGTTTCCATCATGCAGGAGACTTTGTTGGGGAATTGAAAGCGACGCACATAATCCATGCCAAATTCAATTTCTGACATTTCGCAGATGTAGGGGAACATGATGTGCAGATTTTTATGTTTTCTGGCGAGCGTGGTGATCACGTCGAATTCCAGATCGAAAGTGCGGGGCAGTTCCATCGCGCGGCGCATGCCGCGCAAGCCGATGGTGGGGAACTCTTCCAAGACATATTCGTCGTAGCCTTCCAGCATATTGATTTCATTGGCTGGCGCATCCACGAAACGGTACCAGACATCTTTATCCGGGAAGGTGCGCAGAACGTTCTCAATATACTCTTCCATGATCTGACGCCCGTCGGGGGCGGTCAGGTACTTTCCGGCGCGGCGAAAAATATATTCACCGCGGAGCAGGCCCACCGCCGAGACCTCTTCGTAAATACGCGCGTCGGGGAGTTCGCCGCTTAACGAGACTTCAATATCCATAACTGACTCCTGATCAATACCACGCTGTCAGCGTGTGGGTTCAAAGGTGGCGGCGAGGGTGCGGGTGATCGCCTCAAACACCGCCGTCGCGGGTTGCTTGCCGTCGATTCGCGTCCAGTTTTGTTCCTGGCTCTGCCTGTACAAAATGCGGTAGACCTTGTTCATGTGCGCCAGAAAACGGGCGTCGCTGCAGTCTGGCTGGTTGCCACACTCGTAGGGGGCGTGGGTCTCGTGGTTGTGCCTGCGCCAGCCGAGGATGGTGGCGGGTTCGACATCGAGAAAAATCGTCAGATCCGGTTGGGGAAAAATGCTGATCAGCTGCGTAAGCCAGTGCTCATCCAGGCCCAGCGCCATCTCGGTGGCCACATGTTTCTGCCAGCCGCCGTCCAGGATCACAATCTCATCGGGTTGTACCGGCTGGTGACAAAGCGGAATGGCAAGCAGGTTAAAGAGAAACAGCGCCCGGCTGGCCCCGCGCATCTCCGGCAGGATCTCGTACATAAGTGTGCGATAGTCGCAGCCAAAGTAGCGCGCCTCCGGGATCGCCGCGAGGTTAAGCGCATCCCGCTTGGCCAATGACCGAACGGGCCGATCGTAGTGGGCTTCCAGCCAGGGGATGACCTGACGCAGTTGGGTTGATTTACCACAGCCATCGCAACCCAGCAGATTAATCAACATAGAAACCTCAGGGTGATGTTGTCCCGACGCGGTGCGTCGGGGCGGGGATCAGGGCTGCGTGCGCAGAATGCCTTCTGCCTGTTCGTCCAGGCTCGCGCCTTGGGCATCGTTAAGCATTTTTTTGAACTGATGGCGTAACGCGAGCGGGACCAGCCGTTCAACGTAAAAACCGAGCTGTTCATCGAGGTGGTATTCCACCGGATCGTGCTCCGCCAGCAGGGAGAGCCCGCGAGCCATCTGCTCAGGAAAACCGGGGTAGCCCGATTGCAAGGTGTAAATGACGCTGTAGTACAGGTTGCGACCCAGCGAAAAGCAGGGATAGCGTGCTTCGTAGTTGTCGAGAGAGTATTTCGGGAAGCAGCCGTCGATGATCCGTTTGGGACACATCCACAGCGGCATCACCAGCGTCATATCGCCAATTTTACGCGCCGGGCTGGACGCAGGCTTTAAGCCGGTGGTCATGCGATAGAGGTTTTCGCACAGCACATCTTCCAGATTCAGACCGGTGCTGATGAACGTGGTATTTAACTCGCGCGCATAGCGTGTCAGCGACAGGCGTATCAGCAGCGTGCCGAGGAACTCAAAATCGTCGCCCACAAAATGGCGCTCAAAGCGGTCAATCAGACTTTCTCCGTCTGACGGGATCCCCAGCAGCGCTTTCACTTCGGTTTCGTCAAACACTTTGAGGTCGAGTTGGTATTTCTCGCAGAGCGCTTTTGCGCGCGGCACGCCTTTATCCCAGTCCGGGATCCCCATGATGATCACGGGATGAACGTGTACGTAGTCGCGGATCAGGCTCAGGCCGTGCAGCATGGCATTGCTGTCACCGCCACCGCTGACGCCGACCACCAGGTGCGCGCCTTCCGGCAAATGCGCTTTGATGGTATCGGCAACCCGTTGGGCAATGATGGTCTGGCACTCTTCCGGCGTCAGTTTTTTCAGGTAGCTTTGCGCACTGGCGTCGCTGTTTTGCAAATCCTGATAGATGTACTCCGTGGACTGCTGCTCGCCTTCAGACGCGGGCACAATGCGGAAGTTTTCAGGGGAGAACTTAAACGGGTTCACGTTACGGTTGAAGTAAAGCAACAGCTCGTCCGCATCAAACTCAGCCATTCTCTTCTCCAGGCCGGAGCAAAGGTGCAGCGTCTCGTCATCTTCATTACGCTGGTAAATAGAGACCGCCGACCACGGAACATTATTGCGATTCAGGACGTCAATTAAGCGCTCATCTTTATTACTAATAAGCTGTTGACGACCGTGCGCCGTGATAACAGAGATTGACGGCCCCTCTGAATTTAACGATAAATTTGCTGACATGACATCACCTCGCATTACCCTGAAGAGTAAGTCGTTATAGGATTATTTAATTCTCGATTGATATGTGTAATGGAAATAAGGCCACAGAAATGTGGCCTTTGCTATTTACTGTGCGCCGGTTTCGCAGCTTGCACCGCAAATGGTTTCAATCCCGTATCGGGAAGCCGGAATAAATGCGCGGTTGGCACGCATTGATTCCAGCTCGCTTACGGAAAGATCGGCAACCTGATGTTGTGCACCATGGCCGATCAGGTTTACAGCTTCATTTTTCAGGTTGAAATTATTGCTTGGGTTCTGTTTTAAAGCAGTTTTCATTCTCACATCCTCATTTGAAAGTGGAATACCTGTTAAGCCACGTATGATAAACAACCGTTAACATTTACGTAGCAAGGCTAGTTATATCCCTTCCAAATACTTTGTCAAGCATGAATGTTACTACTTAGTATCATTGCGCGAGATTTCGCGCGGCCCTATGCGGCGCGGCTTTGCTGCCCATGTTTAGCATGCTTTTTGCATAAATCCGTCAATTGCGAGAGGTGCAGAGGCCGCTCTTGGTGTTAGACGATACTGGTTAGTAACTTTCGTTTGACATTTGTTTTGGGTGTGATAAGACTAACCCCAGTTCATTCTCCTCAGCGTGAATGAACGGAACGTAATGCATAAACCTGAATATCTTTTAAGGAGAGTCGTTATGAATACGAAGAAACTGAAAAAAGTACGTCGTGGTAGTGCAGCGTTGTAATAGCTATTAACGCGGATTAGTGGCACAGGGATTTGTGCCATTAATTATTACTGAATATTTCCGTTGTTGCCTTTTATTAGGGGCTGCTGATGATCTATTTACCCTCCGATGTCAAAATTCAATTCCGCGGTCGTGTTTTTTTATTTCATGTTTTCGAACAGATATTCGAAATAAGCTTCGATGATGACGCGCAGTTTATTGCTGCACAGCAGTTAGCGAATACGTTAGTGAATACAGGACGCGCCGATCGTGATTCAACGCCATTTTGCGAATATCTATTGGAAAACAATCTGGTTTTTGAACATACCGCCGATTTTGCTCCCGTTAGTGCGCTGGGGAGCACCGGAAATGCGTTTTATAACCGGCTGTTTAACATCGTCAATAATAAATGGTTGTTAGAGCGAGGCGAAACTCCCCTGGCCGTGGCGTTGCTGGAGCCGGAAAAGCACCGCGGTCTGCTGCTGGGCTGGACGCTGGAATATTTCCACGTCACCCATCTGGCCATCACCTCACTGATTGGGATTCTGGGGCACAATTTCTCGCCAGCCCTCGCCGGACTGGCCCGCGATTTTGTCAAAGAGGAGCTGTTCCACGAGCGCATCATGGCCAAAGCGTTTCTGGATACGCCGTGGGATGAAGCCCAGGTGTTTGCCTCGCGCCCGCTTCCTTCAACTCAAGCCTATATGGATTTCCTCAAGGATATTGCCTTCCGTCGGCCGCATTCGTTCTTTGCCAGCCTGTTTTTCTATGAAGGGGATGACGAAGATATGCTGATGTTCTCCGAGCGTATTCCCGATATTCCGGGTTTCCGTCGGATACGTGACAGCCATCTGGCCCATGCCCGCATCAATGTGCAGGGCGATCACGCCGATTTCTCACGTCATTACTTCTCGGAAATCTCACTGCTTACCCACGAGCAGCAGAATGAAATTCTGGATGACATGGCGTATCTCAATTTCCTGTTTTACGACATGCAGGATGAAGTGTATGCGGTGTATCGCGACGAACAGGCGGTGGAGGAGCGGTTATGTATCAATCAATGATGTTTCAAATGATAAGCCTGGGCATTGCCATTAAAGCGGAGCCGCTGGTGGATCTGCGCGGCGTATGGAAAAGAATGACGCTGCAGGAGGGCATTGAAACGCCGCTGACGTTCCCGCAGCGGGCCATTGTCACGCGCGGGCGCATCGCCATGCTGGACGGGGAGGGGCGCTTTTTCGCCTTTCTGCGCTCGGTTTGCCAGGCGATGCCGGACACGCCTTTGCGCCATGAGGTGAGCGAACTGCTCGGCCAGGCCGATCTCCCCGTGTTTATGGAAGACCGTGCGTTTGTGGCCCACTTTATGCGGGACAGCGCTGCGTCATGACCGTGCTGATCATCATTGCCATGCTGAAAGCCGTTGCGGAGAAAATCAGCAATTTTATTTTGCCGCTATGGGCCTTTCAGCAGACGCAATCCAATGATTTGATGAGCTACGTGCGGCTGTTTGAATATCTGCCGTTTATGGTGCTGGGGTTCATTATTGGTGCCTTGGTGGACAGGGTCGGCAGTCGCCGGGGGTTTACCGTCGGGACGCTGGGGCAGGCGGCGGTGCTGGTGCTGCTGGCGGGATACGGTGCGCCCGCCCCGCACCTGCTTTTCCTGCTGGTGTTCATGCTGATGGGCATGACCTACTTTGCCAACAACGCACTGATTGTGCAGTCGCGCACCGCCTTGCCCGATAACCGACTGATTGCCTACAACCGCTATACCAATATGGTGACCAACGTCATGGAGAGCGCCGGGCCGGCCATCATTGGGGCGCTGTTGCTGCTGTTGAGTTACACCCAGGCCCTGCACGTCTCTTGGGTGCTGCTGTCGGCGGCCCTGCTGCTGGGCATGGCGACCTTTCGGCGTCCGCCTGTCAGGGCAAAAAAGCCGTTTATCCCCGATGTGGTCTACGGCTTCCGCGCGCTCTATCGCCTGCGAAATCTGTGGGTGCTGTCGTGGTGGACGGCTTTTGCCAATGCCGTGATCGTGGTGTCTGAAGTGGTGGTGATGTACTGCGCGAAATCCAGCTTTGCGTTCACGGATTTTCAGGTGGGGCTGCTGTTCGCCGTTGGCGGATTGGGGGCCCTCAGCGGCTCCTGGCTGTCAGAATATATTGAGCAACGCGTCGGCGTGATTCGGGTGCTGGCCTACAGCATCCCGCTGATTGGCGTCGCCTACCTGTTCACCAGTCTGCACGTTACGCCTGTCACCTTGGGTGCCATGCTGTTTTGTGAATCCTTCCTGTTCTCTCTTTATATCGTCTGCGTGCGCACTTACCGCCTGGTGGTGGCCCCCGCAGAGGATCTCGGCAAGATCAATGGGATCACCGGCAGCATTTTCAAAATGTTCATTCCTGTGTCACTGGGGCTGTATGCCCTGTGGGGCAATCAGGTCTCGACCGGCATGGTGCTGGGCGTGATGGGAGCGCTGTTTGTGTCAGGCACCCTGGTGCTGCTGGCCTCCAGCGCACTCAGCATGCAGGAAAAACTCTCGGACAATTACTGACCACGAGGCGAAGCATGACGCAGAACTGGCTGGAATGGGCGTTGAGGGTGAGCAGTGGACGCGAGATGTTTGACGTGATCCATGCGCTGGGGGCATTTGACCGTTACCAAGCCTCAAAAGGCATTATGGCAGCGGCAACGGTGGTGGCACGGGCGGCGGAAGCGCGAGGGATGCGCGACGTCGAGATACAGACTTTCGCGGCGGATGGGGCCCAGCGATGGTGGGATTTCCAGGCCCCGATGGCCTGGACGCCGGTCAAGGCGACGTTGTCGCTACGTCATCCGGCCTGCACGCTGGATCACCAGCGTGAGCCGTTTACGCTCGCCACCTATTCGGCGGCAGCCTGCGGTGCGTTTCCGCTGGTGTGGCTGGATGCGGCCACCGATCTTAACGGGAAAATTGTTCTGATTCCGGCGGCAGACTATCCGACCGCCGGTCTGCTGGCGCACCTTGAGCAGCGGGGCGCAGCGGGCGTGATCACCGATGCGTTTGCCCGTTTTGACCCGCACAGTGGTCGCTACTGGCGCGGGCGTCTGGAGCTGCCGCCCGGCTGTCGCTTATTCGCGTTCAGCGTGCTGCCGGACGAGCTGCGCGATCTGGCGCGCGCCGACATCGCGGCGGACGTTGAAATTGTGATTGATGATGAAGCGATCATGCCCGTGGTGAGCGCGTCGCTCCCCGGTATGCCGGGTGAACGGGAGATCTGGATCACCGCCCATCTGTGCCATTCGCGCGCCGGGGCGAACGACAATGCCTCCGGCGTGAGCGCTGCGCTTGAGGTCGCGAGGCTGGTACAGCATCTCACGGCACGGCCTAACACGCTGCGCTATCCGCTTCGGGTGATCTGGGGACCGGAGTTTTTGGGCGTGGCGGCCATGCAGTATCAACGACGCCATCTGCCGGGCCCGCTTGCGGTGATTAATCTGGATATGGTCGGCGAAGATCCGGAACGATGCGGAGCGCCGATGTGCGTTGAGCTGCCACCTGCCCGGCTGGCCTCCCCGCTGGGAGAGATGGCCAGAACGCTGATGCAGGATGTTTTTGCGCTGACCGCCGGACATCCCGGCTCCTGGGTCAGCGTGCCTTTTCACGGCTTTTCCGATCACGCGTTGTTTGTGAACCACAGCGATACGTCGCGTAACTGCGCGGCGTTGCAGCTGTGCCATCTCGACGACAGGTTTAACCATACGGCGGCCGATCTGCCCGATAAAGTCTCCGTCACAGAGATGAAGCGCACCGTTGCCGTGGCGCTGGCGCTGACAATGCAACTTCAGGCGCTGGCGCCCGAACAGATTGTGCCGCCGCGCCCAATTATTCCTCCAGAGCCCAACGGCGTGCTGGGCTGCTGGGCCGGACCACTGAACCTCCGGCGGCTTATCCAACAGTTACCGACGCCGCTGCGGCAGGCCCTTGAGAGTTTGATTGCACGGGACAAGCGCTACCTTGCGCTGCTGCACCTGTGCGCCATTGGGGCCGATGGCCGCCACGGCGAGGCGCTGCTGCGCGAGTCTGCTGACACCGTGGGGCTGGTGCTCACTGTCGAGACGACGGCCTTACTCGGCGCGATCTTTGCCGCGTCCGATTATTTTCAGATCTGCACAGCCACGCACACGCCGGGGGGCGAACCGTATGGATCCACACCAGCTTTTTGAACACTGCATCGCGCGCACCGCCATTGACGTGCCGCCGGCCTGGCGCGCGGGCACGTTACAGTGCGTGATCGAGCTTCGGCAGGCGGTGGCGCAAATCGACGCGTGCCGTGTTGCCCACGCTGAACCGGCCAACGGCTTTTTCCCGGAAGCGGTCGTTTACCATTACGAGGCCACCCGTGAATAACGCCCTGCACCTTCTTTCGCTGGCTGAACTGGCGCGCCGCTTGCAGCAGAAGACGCTGACCTCGGTGGCGTTGACGGCGTACTTTCTGGCGCGTATCGATCGCTTCAACCCGGGGCTGAATGCCTTTATTCATGTTGACCGGGCGCGTGCTTATCGCGATGCACAGCGCGCCGACGCCTGGCTGGCCTCGGGCGCACCGGTGGGGCCGTTAACCGGTATTCCTTATGCGCTTAAAGATATTTTCGACGTTGAAGGGGAGGCGACAACCTGCCACTCACACGTGATGTTGCAGCATCGTGCTGCGCGCAGCAGTACCGTGGCGGCTCGTTTGGCAGCAGCGGGCGGCGTCTATTTAGGGAAACTGGCGACACATGAATTTGCGCTGGGTGGGCCCAGCCATGAGCTGCCTTTTCCGCCGGCGCGCAATCCCTGGAACCGGGCGCATTTTACCGGCGCATCGTCCTCCGGAGCAGGCGCCGCCGTGGCGGCGGGGCTGGTGCCGGTTGCCCTTGGGTCCGATACCAGCGGCTCGATTCGCGGCCCGGCCTGTTTATGCGGGGTGGTGGGCTTTAAGCCTACCTACGGCCTCGTCTCACGGGCGGGCGTATTTCCCCTCTCCTGGACGCTGGATCACTGCGGGCCTTTAACGCGTTTCAGTGACGATACCCGCCGGGTGTTGCAGGTGATTGCCGGACATGACCCGGCCGATCCCACCACCGTTCGCCGTGCGCTGGATTTCACCCCGCGCGCCGTCACGTGGTCGGGCCGTCGCATCGCCTGGCCACGACATTTGTTGACCGATAACCCCCATACCGACCCGGCCTTGATTGCGTCGATGGATCGCGCCGTGGGCTTTCTCAGGGACGCGGGCGCGCAGGTGGATGAGGTGAGATTCAAGGACTTTGCCCTGTTTAACGCGTGCGGGCGTGTCATTATGGCGGCGGAGTCCTTTGCGGTTCATCAGCACACCTTGCGTGAACGCGGCGCTGAATATGGTCGCTTTACCTTTCAGCGTATCTTTCCCGGCGCGACAATTACGGCAGCCGAGTTGCTCGATGCCTTCCGCTTGCGTACCGAACTCACTGGCTGGCTGAACGCGGAGCTGTTTTCGCATTATTCGCTGCTGCTGTTTCCGGGCACCCTGCGGGCGGCGCCGCACTTTGATGAGTTTTCGCAGGATTGGCCGCCGGCCAGCCATGTGATTCCGACGCAGACCATCCCCTTTAACGTCACCGGCAACCCTGCACTCAGTCTGCCGCTCGGCCTGACGGCAGACGGACTGCCGCTGGGTATGCAGCTGGTCGGTCGCCTGTTTGATGATAACGGGGTGCTGGATGCGGGCGCGGCGATGGAGAACTGGCTCGCCATGCCCGCGGTCAGTGATGAGATTATGCTGCGCCAGCAGGCCGATTCCGCAGCGTAAAACGCGTATAGCTGCGGGACAACAGCTGCGCCAGCGTCGCATCCTCGGGGTGATGGCGTAACAGCAGATGGGCAAGGCTGAGAAAATAGTGCACGTAAGGCACGCCGGTCCACACAAAAAGCGGCGTTTTTTCCAGTAACCACGTCGGGGTGTGGGTGCTCTTGGCGTAGAGGGGATTGTGCGCAAGGGCCTCGCGGTAGGCGCGGGCGACACCGTATTCCGGGGCCAGAAGCGGAAAGAGCGCGAACACCGATTGCTTAATGGCTTCCAGCGCCCAGGCGTGCAGATCGAGAGTGGGATCCTGCGCGGCGCATAACCGCCACTCCTCCTCAAAAGCGGGCAGTTCGGTGTCCCAGAACGGCAGCGCAAAGTCTCCGCTGGGATGATCGCTGGAGAGATGATTGCGGCAGTGACCGATTTCATGCGCCAACTCAAGCGCTTCGCGCGGCGTGAGGCATGTGAAGTTGGCGGCATGCAGGGCGATACTCGCGCTTCGCGTCTCTCCGTCGAGACGCAGATCGGCATAGTTATCGCTATCAGCAATGACGTCAACAGGGATGCCGTTGATCGCAAGGGTAGCGCTGTCTGACGTCACGTTCAGGCACTCAAGATCAAGCGAGTGGCACACGGCTTCGACAGACGTGACGTGAGTCAGCCCGGCCGCCAGCGCGTCAGCACGCAGATAATGGGGGCGTTCTGGATCGACGAGCAGATCGTCCCAGCGAATGCGTTGTGCAATATGCTGCGTCATCTCGACGATATCCTGCGCCAGTGCCGGCCGATCGACGTCGCACTGGCAGAGATGCAAAGGCAGCACTGTTTGTGCATAGAGCGTATCAACCTGCCGGTATGTCGCTGCCTCCCTGAGGTGGGTGAGTGCCGTTTGATACTCGTCAAACAGAGGACTCTCGCGCACATTGGCGATGATATATAGCCAGGATAACCGCTGCGGAAGCGGAAAGTCGTTAGCCGCCACGAATAAATGCTCAACAGGGATGTCATCATCGAAAAGTAATTCGAGGTTATTAGCTGAAAACATATTTTTCCCGTGGAGAAGAATGGGGGTGAATATTTATTATTAACTAAATAATATGTGTGTCAATGCATTGTGGTAGTAATTCTTGCAGGCGGAATGGGGTTGAGAGGCCTTATTATTAAGCAGGATGAGTAGTGCGTGAAATATAATTTTAAATTGGTTCTCATATTCAATAAATAACCTATGGCAATGGTCATTAAGGTGCATGGTGCAGCGTTTTTGTTGAAAATGATAGTTTTACTGGATCCGATGTCAGTCTGGTGTCGTCGTTTTTAACTTTTTAATTAAGGTAAAAATTACGGAAAAAGTATCTATAAATGAGCGTGATGCGCGTGTGGTTCCACTTAAAAATGAGCCAAAGTTACCCCGCGCTTGAGCGTCGCGAGGTATATTTTCGATTGCCTTGTCAAAGATGTAGGGGTGTCACTAAATTTCATAAAAAAGAAGTCCAGGAGCCAAGGCAATGAAAATGCTTCCTTAAATGAAAAAGATAATGTGATTCCTTTCCACGATTCATTATCCATAGCTTTCATAGGGTTTGTTTTAAGGGCGTCTTCAAGATGGTTAGGCGTAAAATGTCCATAGCGCATAGTCATTTTGATATCAGTGTGTCCTAGTATTCGTTGAAGAACTAAGATATTTCCTCCGTTCATCATAAAGTGAGAGGCAAAGGTGTGTCTCAGTACATGCGAAAGCTGGCCATCCGGTAAATCAAGTTCTGCACGCTTAACGGCACTGCGAAACGCTGAATAGCAGGTATCAAAAAACGGCACGAGAGTAAGCCAGCTCAAGGTTCATCGTTCGTGGCGAAACCTTTTGAACGCTCGCGGCTCTGGCTCTCTCACCTTACAGTGTTTTCTTGCGAAGACAGATAACAAAATGGATCTGAACTCATGGGCAAGCGGGTTGCCCATTATTTCACATGCAAATATCCTTGAGCTCAAACGCTTTTCGCCATCATCAAGGGTAATTACGTGTTCATCGAACCTCTATTGAGCCAATTCGAATAGCTTGCGGCGATCCTCTTTTCCATTCAGCCACGGCTTTCCCTCTGGGTAGAAATCAAGGCGCCATTTTCCATCAGCTTGCTAGCGAATAGACATAATTACGCATTAAGAATTTTTTGTTTTTGCAGTAAAAACTCTTCCTCAGTAAGAATGCCCTTTTCTTTTAATGAAGCTAGTCGTTCGAGCTGAGCAACAACATCGTTATCGTTAGTTGATGTTTTTTTAGGAGCTGGATTGTTTAAGTTATTACGCGTTGCATTGACTAGATTTGTAAAAGGAATAACGCATTGTTTGGCTACGTCTTTAATCGTGTAATTTTGGCCGCTCGTAGAAATTGTTATTGATCCTAAAATCATTCCAGTTTTACCACCAACGCCAACAACATCTTTAAGGCTGATGTCAACTTGCTTAACGCCAAAAAGCATACCTTTATCAAGAAAAATAACCCGTTGATTAGTTAAAGTGATAAGCCAAGTGTTCCCATCCATGGCGCCACTGGCTATGGCTAAGGGTTGTTCATTATCATTTAAAATGTTTGGTAAATGAAAAAATTCTTTTTTGGTTCCGAAAGATGTACTAGATACCACTTCGGAAAGCCGCTTATATTCATCTTTTAACTGCTGTTGTGTTGCCTTTTTGTAATCATACATTTTTAATCATCCTGTTTAGTTTGTTATTTTTAAAATGACGCGTCCAAGCACTTCTATATCATCAATATTGCAATCAAAGGCCAGTCGATGCCGCTAGCTATAATTTTTCTAATTGGTATGCGCCTTCAGGTTCCAACGCTTAATTTCCCCTCGATATGGATTAATCATTCCCCATCGTAAATTTCAGAGAATTTTTTAGCAATAATATATTGCAATCTTTCGTCTATAAGGCAAAAGACATCTGCGGGTAATGGAGATCCCTCACGGAAAAAAGCCTTATCGAGCATTGCAAGTTCAGACGCAGACAACCTTCCGTCAACGACTTTTAACGCGGCAGATCGAGGATGTCTGACGAGTCATCCTTGTACTTTCTGTCAGAGCTGTTTGTTAGCCATTCGAGGCTAACACCGGTCTCTAAAACGCATTGCACAACTGTGTCTGCCGAAAAGGTGCCTCGCTTTCTCCTGCAGACATGCTGCCAAGTGCCATCTCTAAACGATCAGTAAGTTGCAGCGATGTGCCGAAGCCATAAGCCTCAAAAACACGATCTAACACCAATGCGCTGTCAGTTGGTTGGGTGAATTTCCATTGTCCCGCATTTGCCTCCGTGATGTCAGTTCGACAAACGTGAATATTGTTGAATGTTGCTGCATTCAAACGAATGAAGGAGTTTGCCCTATGCACCCTAACATTAGAAAGTAGATACAAAAAAGCCACCTCAAAAGGTGGCCTAAATGCATGATTTAAAAACTAAATTTGGTGGCCCCTGCTGGGTTTGAACCAGCGACCAAGCGATTATGAGTCGCCTGCTCTAACCGCTGAGCTAAGGGGCCAGCGGAGCGAGGATTATAGAGTATCTGGGGGAGGCGATCCAGCGTTCAGCAATTGGTTGGTGAAAATTAACGCAGTTGGTGAGCCCTTGATCTTTCAGCAGAAAAAGGCCATTTCCTGCCACTAAAAGCTCGCAGAGAGGGTTTTTATGACAAGGCTGGTGTTTGCAGTCCGCGCAGCTGCAACCGGGCGCCGTGCGTTTTAGACCGCGCTGCTGGGATTGCCTGATGCGTGGGGGGCCAGAACGCCGCGCGCCCCCCGGACTGGCATGCCTAAGCGGGAATCGCTATGCTTTCAGCGGTTAACGCGGGCAGGGCGGGATGACGCGGCACGCTCGCGCAGGAATAAAGGAAAGAGTATGAGTGAGCACGAAATACGCGATATCATCGCGCCTGATTTGCAGGTGCTGTTTTGCGGCATCAATCCGGGGAAATCGTCAGCGCACACCGGCTTTCACTTTGCGCACCCGGGCAACCGATTTTGGAAAGTGATCCATCAGGCGGGATTTACCCAGGAACAACTGAAACCCGAGCAGGAGCAGCGTCTGCTGGAAACGGGATGCGGTATCACCATGTTGGTTGAACGGCCGACCATTCAGGCGAGCGAATTGGCGGGTACAGAACTGCGCGACGGCGGGGCGAGGCTGCGTGAGAAGATCGCGCACTATCAGCCGCGGGCGCTGGCGGTATTGGGCAAAGAGGCGTTTCAGAAAGCGTTTCGTCAGCGCAATGTGGCGTGGGGCGAGCAGCCGGAGCGGCTGGATGTAACGCGGCTATGGGTGCTGCCAAATCCCAGCGGTCTGAATCGCGCCACGCTCGACGAGATGGTAGCGGCGTATCGGCAGCTCTATCTGGCGTTGAACCCGTCAGCGTGAACGCCCATTTCAAACAATAAAAAACCCCGGCGAGCCGGGGTTTTTTGTTTCGACGCAATGATTAATCGTCGAGGAAGCTACGCAGCACTTCCGAGCGGCTCGGGTGACGCAGCTTACGCAGCGCTTTGGCTTCGATCTGACGAATACGCTCACGCGTCACGTCAAACTGTTTGCCCACCTCTTCCAACGTGTGGTCGGTGTTCATATCGATACCGAAACGCATACGCAGCACTTTCGCTTCGCGCGCGGTCAGGCCGGCTAGCACGTCATGCGTTGCAGAGCGCAGGCTTTCTGACGTTGCGGAGTCCAGCGGCAGCTCCAGCGTGGTGTCCTCGATGAAATCGCCCAGATGCGAATCTTCATCATCGCCAATAGGCGTCTCCATGGAGATAGGCTCTTTGGCGATTTTCAACACCTTGCGGATCTTATCTTCCGGCATCAGCATACGCTCGGCCAGCTCTTCAGGGGTTGGCTCGCGGCCCATCTCCTGCAGCATCTGACGCGAAATACGGTTGAGCTTGTTGATGGTCTCAATCATATGCACCGGAATACGGATGGTGCGTGCCTGGTCGGCGATAGAGCGGGTAATCGCCTGGCGGATCCACCACGTGGCGTAGGTCGAGAACTTGTAACCGCGGCGGTATTCAAACTTATCAACCGCCTTCATCAAGCCGATGTTGCCTTCCTGAATCAGGTCCAGGAACTGCAGACCACGGTTGGTGTATTTCTTCGCGATTGAGATCACCAGACGCAAGTTCGCCTCAACCATCTCTTTCTTCGCACGACGCGCTTTGGCTTCGCCGATAGACATACGACGGTTGATATCTTTTACCTGCTCGATGGTTAAGCCGGTCTCTTCTTCGATCTGCAGCAGTTTCTGCAGCGAACGCATCACATCTTCTTCCACTTCCTGCAGCTTTTCAGACCACGGCTTGTTCATGGCCAGCGCGGCTTTGAACCAGCTCTCACTGGTTTCGTTACCCGTGAACAGGGTGATGAAGTTTTTCTTCGGCATTTTGCACAGTTCAACGCACAGCTTCATGATCAGGCGCTCTTGCGTACGCACGCGCTCCATCATTTCACGCATGTTGTTGACCAGGTAATCGAATTGCTTCGGTACCAGGCGGAACTGCTTAAACACTTCAGACAGGTTATTGATCTCGGCAACCGCATCAGCATGGCTGCGGCCTTTGGCTTTAATGACCGTGCGCGTGGTTTCATACTGCGTGCGCAGATCGCCAAATTTCTCGCGCGCCAGTTCCGGATCGATAGAGTTATCGTCGTCGGAGCTGTCGTCGTCGCTCTCTTCGTCCTCTTCTTCCTCATCGTCACGATCTTCTTCAGACAGTTCGGAACCGACGTGAGTCGCGGTAGGCGCAACGTCTTCCTGCGCGTTAGGATCAACAAAGCCGGTGATCAGATCGGACAGGCGTGATTCGCCCGCCTCAACGCGATCGTATTGATCGAGCAGATAGGTAATGGCTTCCGGATATTCGGCAACGGAACATTGAACCTGGTTGATACCGTCTTCGATGCGCTTAGCGATGTCGATTTCACCTTCGCGCGTCAGCAGTTCAACGGTACCCATTTCGCGCATGTACATGCGCACCGGGTCAGTGGTACGGCCAATTTCTGACTCAACGCTCGACAGCACCTGCGCGGCAGCTTCCGCGGCATCTTCGTCGGTATCGGTGCTGTTCTCATTCAGCATCAGATCATCGGCATCCGGGGCTTCTTCAACCACCTGAATGCCCATATCGTTAATCATCTGGATGATGTCTTCGATCTGATCGGAGTCGACGATATCTTCCGGCAGATGGTCATTGACCTCAGCATAGGTCAGATAGCCTTGCTCCTTACCACGGGTGACAAGCAGCTTAAGCTGTGACTGCGGGTTTTGCTCCATAAGACGGTATCCACACTTCTGTTAATTAGATTGGTGTTGGTCGGCAGCGAGCCAACTATAACAGTGAAGGCGTTGTGTTTTTGCCGCTGCCCTCATCGCGGCCAGGGCTCTTGCCCTTCATATATCGGCACTTAAGCCGCTTGGATGCTGTGCGGACTTGGCGATATTGCCGCCGGTCCTGAATATCAATGTTCGTTCCGGTCTCGCTTACTGCGCCGGAAATGCAGAACAGCGCCATAGCGCTGACCTGCGAAAAGCTTATTTCTTCGCTAATGCCTGACTGAGCGCCCAGAACTCCCGCCGTTCAGCAGCGCTAAGGCCTTCGGTGCGGTCGCGCGCCAGAAGCGCTTCGAGTCGCTGTTCCAGCGCGGAGTCATACAGGCTGGCCAATGAATCCTGAAATACCGCTTCGGCCTCTTCATCCACGATCATGTGGTTCCACGTGGCCAGGGTTTCAAGTGGCTGGCTAAATTCTGTTCCGCGATATAACTCTAGTAGCTGTCCCGTCGTCAGGCCAGGATTCTCGGTACAGCGCTGCACCAGCTCGACAAAAAGCGGTAATCCGGCCAGTTTTGACTGCTCAAGTCCTTCAAGTGTAGGAACAATGGCGGCAAAGTGCGGATTTTGTACCAGCAGCGCAATCAGCACGCGCATGGTGGTGCGTTTCAACGGCGGTGCCGTTGGTGCTGCGCCGCTTTCTGCCAGCTTCGGCATCAGCTTGTCTAACTGATTATCGTCCAGAATGCCGAGTTTAATACCCAGCGTTTGTCTCATATAAATACGCAGCGTTTCGCCGGGAATCTGACTGATCAGCGGCAGCGCCAGCGTGGCCAGCTTGGTTTTCCCGTCGCGCGTGCTCAGGTCCACCTGCGGCATCAGGCTATCAAACAGAAACGTGGAGAGCGGCATAGCCTGCTCCATTCGCGCTTCGAAGGCTGTTTTGCCCTTTTTACGCACCAGCGTATCTGGATCTTCGCCGTCAGGTAAAAACATAAAGCGTAGCTGACGGCCATCGTTCATGTACGGCAGTGCGGTTTCCAGCGCGCGCCATGCGGCCTCGCGCCCGGCTCGATCGCCGTCGTAACAGCAAATGACGTTATCGGTAGAGCGAAACAGCAGCTGAATATGCTCCGCGGTGGTCGAGGTACCGAGTGACGCAACAGCGTAATCAATGTCGAACTGCGCCAGCGCCACCACATCCATATATCCTTCCACCACCAGCAGTCGCGCCGGCTGAGGATGGTTTTTGTGCGCCTCATACAGACCATAGAGCTGACGGCCTTTATGAAAAATCGGCGTTTCAGGGGAGTTCAGGTATTTGGGCGTATCATTGCCCAGTACGCGTCCACCAAAGCCAATAACGCGCCCACGCTTATCGCGAATAGGAAACATCACGCGGTCGCGGAAACGATCGTAAGTACGGCCTGAATCGTTCGTCACCAGCATGCCCGCTTCCATCAGCGATTCGCGGTCTTCTTTCTGCTGGCCAAAGCGCTTGAGCACGTTGTCCCATCCGGCAGGCGCATAGCCAATCGCAAAGCGATCGATGACGTCCTGGCTCAGTCCGCGCGTGGCAAGATACTGCTGTGCCGACCGGGCTTGCGGATTGCGCAGACTTTGCTGATAAAATCCGTCGAGGCCTTCCAGCAGCTGATAGAGACTTTGGCGCTGATGGCGCTCCATCGGGCTCGGGCCGTTGCCCGCTTCATACGGCACGTCTAAGCCGTGAAGCGTGGCCAGCTCCTCAACGCTTTCAACAAATTCCAGACGATCGTGATTCATCAGGAAGTCGATGGCGTTGCCTTTGGCGCCACAGCCGAAGCAGTAGTAAAACTGTTTTTCGCCGCTTACGGTGAAAGAGGGCGTTTTTTCGTTATGGAAAGGACAGCACGCGTGATAGTTCTTGCCTTGCTTCTTCAGCTTTACGCGGGCATCGATCAGATCCACGATGTCCGTGCGGGCAAGTAAATCATTGATAAAAACGCGTGGAATTCGTCCAGCCATATGCCCCGGTTTTTCAGCTCATAAACGGCAACAAGCCGCGCTTCCTTTCGGAAAGCACGGCCTCTTACTTGACTCTGTCTGCGTTTAACACGCGCCGGAAGCGAACTTCCGAGAGAAATTAGTACAGACGAGTGCGGCGTGCGTTTTCGCGAGCCAGTTTCTTGGCGTGACGCTTAACTGCAGACGCTTTAGCGCGCTTACGCTCGGTCGTTGGTTTTTCATAAAACTCACGACGACGAACTTCAGCCAGAACGCCTGCTTTCTCGCAAGAACGCTTGAAGCGACGCAGTGCTACGTCGAATGGCTCGTTTTCACGTACTTTAATTACCGGCATGTAACTCTCACCTCGATAAAATCGGTTTTTCTGCTGACTGCGGCGTCAGCACATTTCAAAATGGTGCAGCATTTTACTCCAACCGCAGCTGGCTTGTAAAGCACCATGGACAATTTAGAACCAACAGGGGCGTGTGCCGTTGCGGCTGCCGGTTTTTTCAGGCCGTGGAGTATAGCGCACTCTTTATGCGACACAAAAACACTTTTTCAGATGCAAAGTGTCTCAGGCGTGATTGGCCTTGTGCTACACTGCGCGCCGCAAGAAGAGGGTGATAAAGCTATGCGAGTTCTGGGTATTGAAACGTCCTGCGATGAAACCGGCATCGCGATTTATGACGATGCGTCCGGTCTGCTGGCGAATCAATTATACAGCCAGGTGAAATTGCACGCCGATTACGGCGGCGTGGTGCCAGAGCTGGCATCGCGCGACCACGTGCGGAAAACCGTGCCGCTGATTCAGGCTGCACTGAAAGAAGCGGGGTTACAGGCGGGGGATATTGATGCCGTGGCCTACACCGCCGGCCCTGGCCTTGTGGGCGCGCTGTTGGTGGGCGCGACGGTAGGGCGGGCGCTGGCCTTTGCGTGGAACGTGCCTGCCGTGCCGGTGCACCATATGGAAGGCCACCTGCTGGCACCCATGCTGGAAGAGAATCCGCCCGCCTTTCCGTTTGTTGCGCTGTTGGTGTCTGGCGGGCACACGCAGTTAATCAGCGTGACCGGCATCGGTGAATATACACTGTTAGGCGAATCCATCGATGACGCGGCCGGAGAAGCGTTCGATAAAACCGCCAAGCTGCTGGGATTGGATTATCCGGGCGGGCCGATGCTATCGCGTATGGCGCAGCAGGGTACGCCGGGCCGCTTCCGCTTCCCGCGGCCCATGACCGATCGGCCAGGGCTGGATTTTAGCTTCTCAGGGTTAAAAACGTTTGCCGCCAATACCATTCGCGAGCACGCGGGGGATGAGCAGGCGCGCGCCGACATCGCGCGGGCTTTTGAAGATGCCGTGGTGGATACGCTGATGATCAAGTGCAAGCGCGCGCTGGAGCAAACCGGATTTACGCGGCTGGTGATTGCCGGTGGCGTCAGCGCCAACCGCACGTTGCGCGAGCGCATGGCAGAGATGATGCAGACGCGTCACGGTGAAGTCTTCTACGCGCGCCCTGAGTTTTGTACCGATAACGGCGCGATGATCGCCTATGCGGGCATGGTGCGTTTAAAAGGCGGTACGCGCGGTGAGCTGGGCGTCAGCGTGCGGCCTCGCTGGCCGCTGGCAGAGTTGCCCGCCATCTAAGAAAAAACCGGCCTCGCGCCGGTTTTTTTTATTTCTTTTTCCGCTTCCAGATTTTGCTTTCCTGGCCGCGCCACAGGCGCTGGATGTTGTCGTGGTGGCGTAACAGAATCAAACACGACAGCATCGAAACCGGAAAAGTAAACTGCGGCTTGAACCACCACACGTAGAAGGGCGCAATCAACGCGCTGACGATCGCACCCAGCGACGAGTAACCGCTTAGCAGCACCGTCAGCAGCCAGGTGCCGGTCATCAAACCGGTTAAATCCCAGCCGATAGGTGCGATGGCGCCAAACGCCGTGGCTACACCTTTCCCGCCGCGAAAACGAAAGAAGACCGGATAAATATGGCCGAGGCAGGCGGCAATCGCGGTCAAGCCGAGGTACATCGGCGTCACGTGCAGGAGATAAGCGATCCACACCGGCAGCATGCCTTTGGCAACGTCAAAAACCAGCACGGCTGCCGCTGCCGCTTTGCCGCCCAGACGCAGCACGTTGGTGGCACCTGGATTACCCGAACCGGCCGTGCGGGGATCAGGTAAGCCCGCGAGTTTGCATACCAAAATCGCACTGGATATCGAGCCGCAAAGATACGCGAAAATAATCATACCAAGCGCGATAGCACTCATAGCGTCGTACCGTTCCTTTTGGGTCGTTTTGTTAGCACTAAGCGTGGATAATACGCACAATCCGCCGGAAGTGGTATCCGGCCTGGCTAAAAACAGAGACTGACATCATGGATATCGTATTTATAGAGCAACTCACCGTTTTCACCACCATTGGCGTTTACGACTGGGAGCAGGGCATGCAGCAGAAGCTGGTGCTCGATGTCGAAATGGCGTGGGATAATCGTCGCGCCGCCGCCAGTGACGATGTGAACGATTGTCTGAGCTATGCCGATGTCACTGACGCCATTCTCCACCACCTGCAAGGTCAGCGTTTCGCCTTGGTTGAACGCGTGGCGGAAGAAATCGCCGATCTGTTGATGAACCGTTTCAAAACGCCCGGTGTGCGTATAAAGGTAGGAAAACCGGGGGCTGTGGCTCAGGCAGCCACCGTAGGCGTGCGTATTGAGCGCGGGACTATTCCTAAATAAACTTTCCGTGATTGCCATCACAATGAAACCAAACCAAATTAGGGTGGGTCTCACAACGAGGCCGCTGCGCCAAACGGTGCGAAGTGACCGAAATCCTTAAGGTTTCCTTCAGCGAGGCGTAGGCATAATTTCAGGCGGTAGCTGAGTGCGACCGCCTTTTTACTGTTTAAAACGGATAGGGGAATATTTTGATGGCAGACATTCATCAGCTTTGGGTTGCTGCAATCCTCGGGGTTGTGGAGGGCCTTACGGAGTTCCTGCCGGTCTCTTCCACGGGGCACATGATCATTGTTGGCCACCTGCTGGGGTTTGAGGGCGACAAGGCGGAAACCTTTGAGGTAGTGATTCAGCTGGGATCGATTCTGGCGGTCGTGGTGATGTTTTGGCGCCGTTTGTTTGGGCTGATTGGCATTCATTTTGGCCAGGAGCGGCATGAAGGCGTCGGCACGGGCAAGCTGACCCTGATTCATATCCTGCTTGGCATGGTACCGGCGGTGGTGATTGGCCTGTTACTGCACGATAAAATCAAAACGCTGTTTAACCCGATTAACGTCATGTATGCGCTGGTGGTTGGCGGTGTGCTGCTGCTGGTAGCGGAATTTCTCAAGCCCAAGCAGCCTAAAGCGGTGGGTGTGGATGACATCACGTACCGTCAGGCGTTTATGATTGGCTGCTTCCAGTGTCTGGCACTTTGGCCCGGCTTCTCGCGTTCGGGTGCGACCATTTCCGGTGGGATGCTAATGGGCGTGAGCCGCTATGCGGCCTCTGAATTCTCCTTCATTCTGGCGGTGCCGATGATGATGGGCGCCACCGGGTTGGATCTCTACAAGAGCATGGGTTTCCTCACCCGAGAAGATTTCCCGATGTTCGCCGTGGGTTTCATCACCGCGTTTGTGGTGGCACTGCTGGCCATCAAAGTCTTCCTTGAACTGATCAAACGTATCTCGTTTGTTTCGTTCGCGATTTACCGTTTTATCGTCGCGGCTGCGGTGTACGCCATCTTTATGTAATCACGGCGCGCGGTCCGTTAATCGGGCCGCGCGTTCAGCAAACCTTCCTGGACGCGGGCAATCCGGCGTCGCGTTAACTCCTCTCGTACCGCAGCACCTTTAAAGCCTGCTTCGACCACCGCTTTTGTCGGCACCGCCTGCGCCAGCGCGAATGCCTCACGCAGATAATCGCCTTGCGGATACGCGTTGCTCTCCATGCCTGCGCGACCGCGCGCGTCGGCTTCACTGACCCGCGCCATTTTTTCGACCCGATCCGGTTTACGCCACGCATCAAGGCGATCAAACAGCGTCACCAGGGCCTCCGCCGACATGCGCTCAATGGTGTGCACCATATCGTGAAACTCGGTGACCAGCAGGGCGAAATCGCGGACCTGGTTCGGCACGCGCAGGCGCTGGCACAGGGCTTCCACGATCGGCACGCCGGCAAGGCCATGACCGTGATGGCTTGGCCATTTTTCCGGCGGCGTCAGTGCCTTACCCACATCGTGAAACAGCGTGGCGAACCGGACATCCAGCGCGTCGGAAAGGGCGGCAGACATCATCAGCGTCATCAGCGTATGTACGCCGGTATCGATCTCTGGATGCCATTTAGCCGGCGCAGGAATGCCATACAGTCGATCAAGTTCGGGGAAAAGCACCTGCAGTGCGCCGCAGTCGCGCAGCACCTGAAAGTAAACGTGAGGATTGCGCGTCAGCAGGGCGTTTTCCGTCTCTTTCCACACCCGTTCGGCCGTGAGATGCGCCAATTCACCGCTCGCCGACATGGCGCGCATTAGCGCCATCGTCTCTTCGGCCACGCGGAAGTTGAGGTGGGCAAAACGGGCGGCAAAGCGTGCCACGCGCAGCACGCGCAGGGGATCCTCATTGAACGCGGGCGACACGTGCCGCAGCGTGCGGGAGGCCAAATCTCGCTGACCCTGCCAGGGATCGATGAGCGTACCGTCGCTGGCTTGGGCGATGGCATTGATGGTGAGATCGCGGCGCTGCAAATCCTGCTCCAGCGTCACATCCGGCGCAAACTGCGTCACAAAGCCGGTGTAGCCTTTGCCACTTTTGCGTTCGGTGCGCGCCAGCGCGTGCTCTTCGCGGCTTTGCGGGTGTAAGAATACCGGAAAATCACGGCCCACTTGCTGAAAGCCCTGCTGCAGCATGGCATCAGGTGTGGCACCCACCACGACCCAATCCCGGTCTTTTACCGGTAGGCGCAGTAAGGCATCGCGCACTGCACCACCGACCAGAAACGTCTTCACTTACCCACTCCAGAGATCAATTAACCTTGCGCGACGCGCGCATGAAACGTTAATTGTTACACATTTTGGCTAACAATCGGACACGACAAAAGGGGCATCTTGCGATACCCCTGAAGAAACAAACGGATCAGTGCAGTAGGTTAGTTCATCCAGCGATCGTTTTTTTTACGACGTGGCACCATATGCGGTAGCAGCAGACCAAGTAGCAGACCGACGCCGAGCACGCCGCCGCCGTACATAAACCACTGCATGATAATGGTGCGTTGCTTGTCATCCAGCTGAACGTTGGCCGCGCTCACTTTTTTCTGCGCCACAATCAGCTCATTTTTCAGCTTTTGGTTCTGGGCTTTCAGGCCATCGATGGTGCCATCGCTGTTGGCGACTTTACTCTGCATTTCAGCGGTGCGCTGGTTCCAGCTGTTATCAATGTTGGCCAGCTTGGCGGTCAGATCTTTCACCTGCTGTTCCAACTGCGGCACGCGCGTGCGCAGGCTGGGTTCGGCACTGAGCTGTGACAGGGGGATCCAGTTTGTTTTGCCTTCTGCATCGCGGATCTGGGCGTACTGGGAGTCGTTGTTAACCTGAAGCAGCGTGACTTGTTCGCCGGCGTTAAGCTTGCCCACTAAGCGGTATTGATCGCCGGGACCGCTTCGCACCCACGTTGATAATTCATCGGAGATATAGCGTTTTTCATCAGCGGCGTGAGCAGGCGCGAAGGCACTAAAAGCCAGCAAGGCAAGGGTGGCGAGCGTGATTTTTTTCATTCGATATCGTTTTTCTTCATGGCTTAAAATTACTGGCACAGTCTGGGGACGCTTCTCAAAAATCTGAATGGGAACTATCCTGGTCTCAATCCGGTGCGATAAGGTCCGTAAAAGCACAAGAAAGCCGAGACAGGGGGCTTTCGGTGCTTTACTCTCGCCAGATTAACCTACTCAGTGCCAGCAGCGTATTAAATAAAAAATTATGACCATTGAAATCGAATTAAAGTTCATTGCCACGCCCGCCGCCGCCGAAAAATTGGCTGAGGCGCTTGCCGCCTGGTCCCATCAGCACAGCGCAGCGCGCGCGCTCACTAACCTCTATTTTGAAACCGAGGATAATCAACTGCGTCGCTGGGACATGGGACTGCGCATTCGTGGTGTGGGTGAACAGTACGAAATGACCTTAAAAACCGCCGGCAAAACGGTGGGCGGACTGCATCAGCGGCCGGAATACAATGTCCCACTTTCAGCCCCCGAGCTGGACATCAGCCTGTTACCGCAGGACGTCTGGCCGCAGGGAACCGATCTGCATGCGCTGCAGCCGCGCCTCAAGCCCTTATTCAGCACCCATTTCCAGCGTGAAACCTGGGTCGTTACCGTTGAGGAAAGCGAAATCGAAGTGGCGTTTGATCGCGGTGAGGTTGCGGCGGGAGAACGCAGTGAGCCGTTGTATGAAGTGGAACTGGAGCTTAAGCAGGGGCAGCGCGCCACGATGCTGAAATTTGCCGGGGAGCTGATTGCGCTGGGCGGACTGCGTCTGGGAAGCCTGAGTAAAGCGGCGCGCGGCTATCAATTGGCACAGGGCTCGGAAGTCAATCCGGTACGTGCCCTGCCGCTGCAGAAAGCGGCTGCCAAAGCCACGGTGGAGCAGGGCATGGTTACTGCTCTGACCGCCGGGCTGACACATTGGCAGTATCATGAAGAGGCGTGGCTGCGCGGCAATGCCCAGGCAAAAGAGGGCGTTGCTGAGGCGCTGGAGACGCTGCGCCAGGCCTTTTCCCTGTTTGGTGCGCTGGTACCGCGTAAAGCCAGCAGCGAAATTCGGCAGAAATTACTGCTTGTCGAAGAGCAACTGGCAGAACACGCGTTAACGGCGGAACAGCTCTGTTTCTCCGCAAATGCCGTCGAAGCGCAGCTCGCCCTGACGCATTGGCTGGTTGAATCCCAGTGGCAAAACTGGCTGGATGACAAAAGCAAAAACAAGCTGCAGGGATCGTTTAAGCGCTTCAGTGACATCATGCTAAGCCGCATTGCGGCCGATCTCAAAGAGACCTTCATCGGCGTGCAGCTGTTTAATGAGTTTCAGGATAAAGCCACGCGGCTGCACCGCCAGCTGCTGGCCGTACACCTGCTGGCAGGCGCATATCCGTCGGAAGACGTCAACGCCTGGCTTGCGGGCTGGCAGGAATTGCAATGGGCCATACGTGAACAGCAGACGCAGGGCTTGGTCCAGCTGGTTAACCTGGCGGCTCGACAGGCGCCATTTTGGTTAAACAGCGGTAGCCCACGCTAACGACTCCGCACAAGCGAATCCGAGGGGCAAGATGGTGTTACCCATACCCGCGCTGATGCAGGCGCAGCTTAACCACGTGGCCGAACGCCTTGATATACCGGTTGCGGCATTGACGTCCGAACAGGCGGGCGTGCTGGCATTCAGTGACTTTGTGGTCGATAACCTGCAGCAGCATCCTGAATGGTGGACGCAGCTTCAGCAGCATACGCCCCACGTTAACGAGTGGCAGCACTATGGCGCATGGCTCAACGCGCAGCTGCAGGGTGTGGATACGGAAGCCGCGCTGATGCGCGCGCTGCGCCTCTTCCGGCGGCATATGCTGGTGCGCATTGCCTGGATGCAGACGCTACAACACGCCACCACAGAGCAGAGCCTGACGCAGCTCAGCACGCTGGCCGAAACGCTCATTGCCGCAGCCCGCGATTGGGTTTGGCAGGATTGCTGCCGCGATTTTGGCACCCCCTGCAATGACGCGGGAGAAGCGCAACCCATGCTGATTCTCGGCATGGGCAAACTCGGTGGCGGCGAACTCAATTTTTCCTCGGATATCGATCTCATTTTTGCCTGGCCCGAAAACGGCGTGACGCGCGGTGGACGACGCGAACTGGACAATGCCCAATTTTTTACGCGCATGGGCCAGCGGCTGATAAAAGTGCTGGATCAACCTACGCTGGACGGGTTTGTCTACCGCGTGGATATGCGTTTGCGACCCTTCGGCGACAGCGGCCCGCTGGTGTTGAGCTTTGCGGCGCTGGAAGATTATTACCAGGAGCAGGGGCGCGACTGGGAGCGTTATGCGATGGTGAAAGCGCGCCTCATGGGTGACGATCAGGGAAGGTGGAGCCAGGAGTTGCAGCAAATGCTGCGACCCTTTGTCTACCGCCGCTATATCGACTTCAGCGTCATTCAATCGCTGCGGAACATGAAAGGGATGATTGCGCGCGAGGTCCGTCGGCGCGGCCTGAAGGACAACATTAAGCTCGGCGCCGGAGGCATCCGCGAAACGGAATTTATCGTGCAGGTCTTCCAGCTAATTCGAGGTGGACGTGAGCGCTCACTACAGCTGCGATCGCTACTGCCGACGCTCAGCGCAATTGGCGAACTCGGATTGTTGAGCCCAGAGCAGATTACGCACTTGCACAGCGCCTACCTCTTTTTACGGCGGCTGGAGAACCTGCTGCAGAGCATCAACGATCAGCAGACGCAAACGCTGCCGGAAGATCCGCTCGATCGCCAGCGACTGGCTTGGGCGATGGGTGCCACCGACTGGGAGAGTTTGGTTGCGCAGCTTGCTCAGCACATGGCGGGCGTGCGCCGTATTTTTGACGAGCTGATTGGCGATGACGCGCCGGATGTGGACGATCAGCCGCAGCTGGCTGAGTTTGCTGCCCTGTGGCATGACACACTGGAAGAAGAGGATGTCACGCCGGTGGTACCGCAGCTGGAGGAAACCGCGCGCCACGCGCTGTATAACACCCTGCGTGATTTCCGTCAGGATGTGGGACGTCGCACCGTGGGGCCGCGCGGCCGGATGGCGCTTGATCAGCTGATGCCGCGCTTGCTCAGTGAAGTGTGCCTGCGTGCGGATGCCGATATTGTCCTGGGGCGCCTGACGCCGCTACTGCTGGGCGTGCTGACGCGCAGTACCTATCTGGAATTGCTGACGGAATATCACGGTGCGCTGCGGCACCTGATTCGCCTGTGCGCCGCCTCTCCGATGATCGCCAGCCAGCTTGCCCGCTATCCTTTATTGCTGGATGAACTGCTCGATCCGGCCACGCTTTACCAGCCCACGGCCACCGATGCCTACCGCGATGAGCTCCGCCAATATCTGCTGCGTATCCCGGCCGAGGATGAAGAGCAGCAGCTGGAAGCCTTGCGCCAGTTTAAGCAGGCGCAACTGTTGCGCATTGCCGCTGCGGACATCGCTGAAACGCTGCCGGTGATGAAAGTAAGCGACCACTTAACATGGCTGGCGGAAGCGATTATTGAGTCGGTGGTACAGCAGGCGTGGCAAATGATGGTGCAGCGCTATGGTCGACCTTCTCACCTTACGCAGGATAATGAGCGCGGCTTTGCCGTCATTGGTTACGGCAAACTCGGCGGCTGGGAGTTGGGCTACAGTTCGGATTTAGATTTGGTGTTCCTGCACGACTGTCCGGCTGAGGCCGAAACCGACGGCGAACGCGTTATTGATGGTCGGCAGTTCTATCTTCGTCTTGCCCAGCGCATCATGCATCTTTTCAGCACGCGGACGTCATCCGGTACTTTGTATGAAGTCGACGCGCGGCTGCGCCCCTCTGGCGCGGCGGGTATGCTGGTCAGCACGTTTGCGGCGTTTGAGGATTATCAGCGCAATGAAGCGTGGACGTGGGAACATCAGGCGCTGGTACGCGCACGTATCGTCTATGGTGAACCCGCCTTAGGTGAGCGATTTAATCTGATTCGTCACCACATTCTCTCTCTGCCGCGAACGCCGGATACGCTGCAAAGCGCGGTGCGCGAGATGCGCGAAAAAATGCGTGCGCATCTCAGCAACAAGCATAAAGGGCGCTGGGAGATCAAAACCGATGAAGGCGGCATTACCGATATCGAATTTATCGCGCAATATCTGGTACTGCGTTACGCAGTGGAACAGCCGGCGTTAACACGTTGGTCAGATAACGTGCGTATTTTTGAGCTCATGGCGCGTCATCACATTATGACGGATGACGAAGCGCAGGCGCTGACGCATGCCTACGTCACGCTGCGTGACGCCTTGCATCACTTGGCGCTGCAGGCGATGCCGGGGCACGTCGAGCCTGCGCGCTTTGCCGCTGAGCGTGACGCGGTAAAGCAAAGCTGGCAGCGCTGGTTAGGCCGCAGCGAAAACGCGCCACCCGGCGCGTAATCATCCCTTTGGGCAGCATGCACCCGCGCATTGGGCTGTGCAGCTGCGGCTCGCAGTCTGCAGGGGGTATGTTATTATCCGCGCATTATTTTGACTGTTGTCTGGAGTCGTTGGAATGAAAGTTACCCTGCCCGCTTTTGGCAAAGCCCGCGTGCTGGTGGTTGGCGATGTCATGTTAGATCGCTATTGGTATGGTCCCACCAGCCGTATTTCGCCTGAAGCGCCGGTGCCGGTTGTAAAAGTCGACACCATTGAGGAACGCCCCGGCGGTGCCGCCAACGTAGCGATGAACATTGCTGCGCTGGGTGCCGCCTCGCGTTTAATTGGCCTGACTGGCGAAGACGATGCCGCGCGCGTGTTGAGTGAAACCCTTGATAACGTGAACGTGGAGTGTGATTTCGTGGCGGTGAAAACGCATCCCACGATCACCAAGCTGCGGGTGCTGTCCCGTAATCAGCAGCTTATTCGCCTCGATTTCGAAGAAGGCTTTGAGCAGGTTGATCCTGAACCGCTGCACGATCGCCTCCGGCAGTCGCTGGCGCAGACAGGTGCGCTGGTGCTGTCTGACTATGCCAAGGGCGCCTTAAACAGCGTGCAGACCATGATTCAACTGGCACGTGAAGCGAAGGTGCCTGTACTCATCGATCCCAAAGGCACTGATTTCGAACGCTATCGCGGTGCGACCTTGCTAACGCCTAATTTGTCTGAGTTCGAGGCGGTGGTAGGCAAGTGTAAATCGGAAGAAGAGATTGTGAGCCGTGGGATGCAGGTCATCGCTGATTATGACCTCTCTGCACTGCTGGTTACGCGTTCGGAAAACGGCATGACGCTGCTTCAGCCCGGTAAAGCGCCACTGCATTTACCCACGCAGGCGCAGGAAGTGTATGACGTCACCGGCGCGGGCGACACGGTGATTGGCGTGCTGGCTGCCGTGCTGGCTGCCGGTGACAGCCTGGAAGATGCGTGTTTCCTCGCCAACGCGGCGGCAGGCGTTGTGGTCGGTAAACTCGGTACCTCAACCGTCAGCACGGTGGAGCTGGAGAACGCGATCCATGCCCGTCCCGATACCGGCTTTGGCGTAATGACCGAATCCGAGTTGAAAGCGGCCGTTGCGCAGGCGCGCGCGCGCGGCGAGAAAGTGGTGATGACCAACGGCGTGTTCGACATTTTGCATGCTGGTCACGTGTCTTACCTTGCTAATGCGCGCAAGCTGGGCGATCGCCTGATCGTGGCGGTTAATAGCGATGCGTCGACCAAGCGGCTAAAAGGTGAAACCCGGCCGGTCAACCCGCAGGATAACCGCATGATCGTGCTCAGCGCCTTAGAAGCGGTAGACTGGGTCGTGCTGTTTGAAGAGGATACGCCGCAGCGCCTGATCGCGGAGATATTACCTGACCTGCTGGTAAAAGGCGGCGATTACAAACCAGAAGAGATCGCGGGAAGCAAAGAAGTGTGGGCAAATGGCGGCGAAGTTCGCGTGCTCAACTTTGAAGATGGCATTTCGACCAGCAACATCATCAAAACCATTCGCAGCCATTAAAAACGCGGCGGGAGAGCACTCCCGCCGTGTAAGTTATTGCGGCGTGTCAATCTTGCCTGCGGGATCGGGCGTCACAACCGCAGGCGCGGGAGCCGCTGGGCTCTCGCTCTCCAGCTTCGCCAAACGCTGCTCAAGCGCAGCCAGTTTTTCACGCGTGCGCAACAGCACCTGCGTCTGCACATCAAACTCTTCCCGGTTAACCAGATCCATGCGGGTTAACTGCGCCTGTAAAACCTGACGAATTTTCTTTTCGACATCATCGCCCAGGTCGCGAATTCCTTTTGGCATGGCTTCGTGTACCTGGCGAGCCAGTTGTTCAATTTTTTTCGTGTCGATCATGGTCATTTCCTGGTTACGGTGGCTGATAACAGCGCGGGTTCCGACTCTACAAACAGTAAGTGTAATGCCAGAAATGAAAAGGTTAAACCTGAAATCGCCACCGCAGTAAATGCAAAACCATTTGCGCTTTTGTTGATTGCCCGATCTGGTGATTGACGCTATAGTGACCACGCTTATTCTCAGGGCGGGGCGAAATTCCCCACCGGCGGTAAATCAGCTATGGCTGAAAGCCCGCGAGCGCTTTTGCTGCAAAGTGAAAGGTCAGCAGATCCGGTGTAATTCCGGGGCCGACGGTTAAAGTCCGGATGGGAGAGGGTAACGACATTTGCCGGGGGGCATCCCCGCGTCACGTTTTTGCCATGTGTTTTTCACGCACTCCTAAGCTCGCCCTGGTTCTGGTAACTTCATATTGATAAGGTTTATTACCATGAATCAGACGCTTCTTTCTGAATTTGGCACGCCCGAACAGCGTGTAGAACGCGCCATTGAGGCGCTGCGCAACGGTCGCGGCGTCATGGTGCTTGACGATGAAGATCGTGAAAACGAAGGTGACATGATCTTTCCTGCGGAAACCATGACCGTTGAGCAAATGGCTCTGACGATCCGCCATGGAAGCGGGATCGTATGCCTGTGCATTACGGAAGCGCGCCGCCAGCAGCTGGCGCTGCCGATGATGGTAGAGGAAAACACCAGCGCCTACGGCACCGGCTTTACTGTCACCATCGAAGCGGCATCAGGCGTCACCACCGGCGTGTCAGCGGCGGATCGCATCACCACCATTCGTGCAGCTATCGCTGACGATGCCAAACCCGCCGATTTGAATCGTCCCGGTCACGTTTTCCCGCTGCGCGCAAGCGAAGGCGGCGTATTGACGCGAGGGGGTCACACCGAAGCGACCCTCGATTTGGTGACGCTGGCTGGTTTTAAACCGGCAGGCGTGCTGTGTGAACTGACCAATGATGACGGCACTATGGCGCGTGCGCCTGAGGCGATTATCTTTGCAAAACAGCACGATATGCCGGTAGTCACGATTGAGGATTTGGTTGCCTACCGCCGTGCACGTGAGACGTTGCAGGCGAGCTAACGCGATAACCCGCAGTAAAGGCCGGACACTTCTCCGGCTTTTTTTATGCTCAGCGTTTGGCATAGAAGACGTGATTGCCAATGATGACCGTGCGCTTAAAGGCATGCCGCCACGCCGGTTTCACAGCATGGGTGTGGAAAAATGTCGCACCGCGCGTTGCATCTTTTAACTCGCCGTCGACAATTTTTTTTGCCAGCGTGCGCGCACGCTGCCAGCTTTTGTCCTCTGAGGGCGGTTGACGGTAGGGATGAGCGGCCAGCGATGTCCATGAAAATTGCTTCTCCGCGTAAACCACCGGGCAAACCTTTTTAATCTGCCAATTGGCGCGATTCATCGTGACGGTGCCCACTGCAATCTGACCTTTTATGGGCTCGCCTCGCGCTTCGTGATAAATATTCATTGCCAGGCACAAAATAGCTCCCTGAAGTAGCATAATGCTCCACGCCATCATGTTGAAAAGGCGTGAAGTGTAAAAATGCTGCGCGGGCTTTTTTTATAAGACCTGTCTTGAGCTTGGCTTTATTCATCATAAGCTATTGATTTATATTGTCTTCCGCAGTCTTTTTAAGACGCGTCTTGCCTCTCCAGTGCAGTCTGGCGCCTCTCCCCACGCCCTTTGCGGCAGTGGACCTTATTCAGGTAATGTTTTTCAAATTTTCTGATGGACACCATCATGCTTATCAGCGTTAATCCGCAGGGGAAAGCGCGTATCTTAGCGGTGAATAAAGCAACATCTGAAAAGGATCCGCCATGAACGAAACGCGCATGCCTGCGCTGTTTTTGGGCCACGGCAGCCCAATGAACGTCCTCGAAGACAATCGTTATACGCGTGCATGGCAGCATTTAGGCCAAACGTTACCGCGGCCCCGCGCTATTTTGGCTGTATCAGCGCATTGGTACACGCGCGGAACGGCAGTCACGGCCATGGCGAATCCGCGCACCATTCATGACTTCGGCGGTTTTCCACAGGCGCTGTTTGACGTGCGCTATCCGGCGCCCGGTGAACCCGCGCTAGCGCGGCGCATTATTGAATTGCTGGCGCCGATTAGCATTGAAGCCAATCACGACTGGGGCCTGGATCACGGCTCGTGGGGGGTGCTGGCCAAAATGTATCCGCAGGCGGATATTCCGGTCGTGCAATTAAGCATTGATAGCAGCAAACCGGCTGCATGGCATTTTGACATGGGCCGCAGGCTGGCAGCACTCCGCGATGAAGGCGTCATGCCGATCGCCAGCGGAAATGTTGTGCACAATCTGCGTATGTTGCGCTGGCAGGGCGCTGTCTCTGCCTATCCCTGGGCTGAACGCTTTAATGAATACGTGCGTGAACATCTCGCTGACGCGGGGGAAATGACATCACACCCGCTGGTGAACTATCAGCAGCACGCAGATGCCAGCATGGCTAACCCTACTGCGGAGCACTATTTGCCGCTGCTCTACATATTGGGCGCGCGCGGTAAAGATGAGCCCATCAGTATTCCGGTCGAAGGAATGGAAATGGGCGCCATCAGCATGATGTCCGTGCAGGTAGGATAAATGAGGCCGCCTGACAATCGGCGGCCTGAGGCTTATTCAATAAAAGTGTGCGGATAAAATCGTGACAGATCCTGCGTGATCAAGGCACGATCTTCGCGGATACCAATACCCGCAGGTTGATCGTCAATGAGCCAACTGCCGATCAGCGTGTAACTGTCGCCAAACTGCGGTAAAGGATGGAACTGCTGGATAATCATGCCTTCTTCGCCGTACGGGCCGTCAGCTCGCGCAATCTCCTGGCCTTTTTCAATAATACGAATGTTGGCACCTTCGCGTGAAAACAGCGGCTTGATAACGTACTTATCCAGCGTCGGGGCCGTCTTATCGTCAGCAAAGTAGGCCGGCAGCAAGTTAGGATGGCCTGGGTACATTTCCCACAGCAGCGGTAGCAGCGCTTTGTTGGAAAGAATGCTTTTCCATGCCGGTTCAAGCCAGCGCACGCCCGCATCCGCAAGCTTAGTGGAGAAGACTTCCCGCAGCATGAATTCCCACGGATAGAGCTTGAACAGATTACTGATAATCTGGTCGTGCTGATCGGTAAACTGGCCTTTTTCACCCAAGCCAATCTCATCAATGTAGAGAAACTCGCTGGGTAACCCGGCTTCGGTGGCGCAGTCTTGCAGATACTGCACTGTGGCACGATCTTCTTCCGTATCGCGACAGCAGGCAAAATGCAGCCAGTTAAAACCGTGTTGCTGATGCAGCGCGGCAAAACGCGCAATCAGCTTCTCCTGCAGGCTATTAAACTGATCGCTGCCTTGGGGCAGATTGCCCGCATTAAGCTGATCCTCTAACCAGATCCACTGGAAAAAGGCTGCTTCATACAGCGACGTTGGCGTATCCGCATTGTTTTCCAGCAGCTTGGCATCGCCGTGTCCATCCCACGCCAGATCCAGACGTGAATAGAGCGAAGGCTGACGCGACGCCCAAGCGTCGCGCACAAAATCCCAGGTGTGTTTGGGAATGCAGAAGCGCGTGAGTAGGGCTTCGCTGTTCACGACTTTTTCGACGGCTTTCAGGCACATCTGGTGCAGTTCTGCCGTGGTCGCTTCCAACTGGTCAATCTGCTCAAGGGTGAACTGATAATAGGCATCTTCGCACCAGTAGGGCTCACCATACATGGTGTGGAACTGAAAGCCATATTCTGTGGCCTTTTCTCGCCAATCCGGGCGTTCACTGACAGCAATACGTTGCATGCGCGAGCCTAGCCTCCCAGCGAGCGGTTGCTGGTACCAGTCGCACTGCTGCGCTGCATCGTGTTTTGTTTCGCCACGGTTTCACCAAAACCGCCGCGGGTGATGGTCGAGGTTGTGGCGGGTTTAGGGGCCATCGCGGTTTTGGGCACGTTCATGCTGCGTCCCGGGGTGGCGGCACCGTAATTTTTACCTGACGCATCAACAAACTGACCGTTTGCCGGGCTGTTAGGGGTTTTGGGCGAGAACAGCGGCTGTTGAGCAAAACCGGCTCCACCGCCCATCATGCGGCCCATCATATAACCTGCCATCAGAGGCATCCAGAAGCTGCCGCTCTGTTGGGCTTCGGCATTGTTGGTGCCGACGCCAGCCTGCGCTGGCGCTTGCTGACACTGATTCTCACCGAATTCCGCAACGCAATCCTCACGCGTGGCGTATTTTGGGGCGGTGCGTTCCGCTTCTTTCAGCGCATTATTGTAGGCCGTGGTGCACTGTGCACTCTGGCTTGGATTGGCTTTTGTACAGTCATCGGCGTTCTGATAAAGCGAGACGGTTTCGTCATTTTGCTCGCAGCCAGCCAGCATAAACACGGCGGTGACGGCTAACGCCACAGGCGTTAAATGGCGCGCTTGCCAGCTTTTCCGAAACGCGGCATGGCGAATGTTTTTTGTCCGTTTCATAGTTTTCATCCTGTGCCCAAAGGTGGCGTTAGGATAGGTGATGAGGGGGGTAAAATGAAGCCGCGAGCCTGTTGGAGAAGGGATCTTTACGTTGTTATACGTTCGAATGCGAAAAGGGCCGCAACATGCTGTGCGGCCCTTTGCGGGTTAATGACTGAACGGATTTCCGCTGCTGCGGGCGGCTGCCGGATGGGCTCGTGCAGCGGATGACGGCGCGGTAGCGTTAGGACCGTTATCGACGCGCGCCGCTTGCTGATTGTTTTCCGGTGCGACCACTTCTGGCGTAGTCGTCACTTCTTTACCCAGCGTCGCGTTCAACTGCTGCAAATCCTGCTCATTCAGCGTACCCAGCGCATACTTGATGTTGAGCTGGTTAATCAGGTAGCTATAGCGCGCGTCAGAAAGCTGCTGTTTCGCATTAAACAGCGTCGTTGTGGCATCCAGCACATCAACGATGGTACGGGTGCCTACCTGATAACCCGCTTCCATGGCATCCAGGGAGCTTTGCGCAGAGATCACAGCCTGCTTATAGGCATCAATGCTGCTGATCGAGGCGTTGACGTTGTTATAAGAGGAGCGTACGGTTTGCACCGCGCTGCGGTGTGCGCCTTCAAGCTGCTCGCTGGCGGCAACGAAGTTGTACTGCGCTTGTTTTACCTGAGAAGTGACCGAGCCGCCGCTATAAAGTGGCATTGAGAAGCTCAATCCAACCTGATTTGAACCCGTGATTGAATCCGTCGTGCCCGCGCTCTGGTTCGCACGGCTGCCGCCATATTTGCTGTTGGACAAGCCGGTAGAGGCCGTCAGGTCAAGCGTAGGCAGGTGGCCGGACTCGGCAGAGCGAATCTGCTCACGCGCCAAATCCTGACTCAAACGGGCAGACAGCAGGTTGAGGTTGCGGCTCTCTGCCTGTTTCAACAGCGTAGCCACAGCGTCGGGACGCGTGGTTTTGAATCGATCAATATTCAGCGAGGCCAGCGACAAATAATCCATGCCGGTGATTTGACGAAGCGACTCCACCGCGTTATCGAGATTGTTGCGCGCGGTCACTTCATTGGCCAGCACGCTGTCATACTGGGCGCGGGCGTTTTGGACGTCGGTGATCGCGACCAGCCCCACGTTAAAGCGCTGGGTGGTTTGATCCAGTTCGCGGTAGATAGACTGTTTTTGCGCTTCAGTATAGGAAAGCGTATCAATCGCCTTTAATACATTAAAATAGGCCGTGGCGGTGTTAAGAATGAGATCCTGCTGCGCAACCTGATAGGTGACATCTTGAATGCCCGCCGTTTTTTCCTGCAGGGAAAGCGCGCGCCATTTGGACATATCAAAAATGGATTGGGTCAATTGCAGCGAGGCGCTTGTCGTGTTGGAATGGAGGCCGCTGTTATCGCGATAGCCGCTATTGTATTGATAATCTGCACCCAAGCCCAACTGAGGCAGCAAAGGGCTGCGAGCTTCATTGATCTTCTCGAAAGCCGCATCGCGATCGGCGGCAGAGGCGCGCAGATCGGGGTTACTCAGGCGCGCCTGCTGGTAAACCTGCAACAGGTTTTCTGCCTGGCTGGCGAGGCTAAAAGCGCCTAAGCTCAGGCCAATAAAAAGTGGGAGCAGTTTTTTCATTTGCATTCCTTTTGTTGCAGCAAATTTCACCGATAGCGCTGCAGATAAGCCAAAAAATAATCGCCGATTTTACAGAGGCGGCATCAGAGATAAGTTGGCTGAACGTGCCTTCTTCGCTTAATTTACGCAATTATTTCAGAAAGAACCACTCGGACGAAGCGGTGGGTTGCCTTTTCTTCGCTTCATCCCAATCTGCATAAGGAATCAAAGGATGACGGCTGAAAAAAAATCTCCTGTGACTTTCACAAAAAACGATGTAGAAATTATTTCACGCGACACGCGCTACCACGGTTTTTTTTCCATAGTCAGCTACCGCTTCCGCCACCGGCTTTTTAATGGCGGAATGAGCCAAGAAGTGGAGCGTGAAGTTTTCGAGCGCGGACACGCTGCCGTGCTGCTACCCTATGATCCCTTGCGCGACGAAGTGGTGCTTATCGAACAGATTCGCATCCCCGCTTTAGATTCCAGTAGCACGCCCTGGCTGCTGGAGATGGTGGCGGGCATCATTGAACCCGGCGAAACGCCGGAAGACGTCGTAAGGCGCGAAGCCATTGAGGAAGCGGGCCTTGAAACCGGGCGCGTAAAACCCATTGTGAGTTACTTAGCCAGTCCCGGCGGAACGTCAGAACGTTTGTCGGTGCTGGTGGGCGAAGTGGATGCCAGCCAGGCACAGGGAAATCACGGGCTGGAGGAAGAGAATGAGGATATTCTTGTCCATGTTGTGAGCCGGGAACAGGCTTACCGCTGGGTGGAAGAGGGGATAATTGATAACGCAGCTTCTGTCATCGCCCTGCAATGGCTGGCGTTGCACCATGAAAAATTACGCGAAGAGTGGAAACGAAAATGAAACAGCGCTACACCCCTGATTTTCCCGAAATGATGCGTCTGTGCGAAACCAATTTCGCCCAGCTGCGTCGCCTGCTGCCGCGTGATGACGAGGCAGGCGCGTCGGTGAGGTATCAGGTGAACGGCGCCCGTTATCAACTGACCATCGAAGAGTCGACGCGCTATACCACACGGGTGGAAATTCGGCAGATCGCGCCGACCGTCAGTTACTGGAGTCTGCCTGCGATGTCGGTGCGTCTCTATCACGATGCGATGGTCGCTGAAGTGTGTTCCACTCAGCAGATCTACCGCTTCAAAGCGCGCTATGATTACCCCAATAAAAATTTGCACCAGCGCGATGAAAAACATCAGATTAACCAATTTCTTGCTGACTGGTTACGCTACTGCCTTGCGCACGGCGCCGTGGCACTACCTGTCTGCTGATAGCGAAACCTTCGGGTAAACAACGCAACTGTGTGGCGTGGAGATTAAGGAAACGCTTTGGATAGCCTGCTTACGCTTCCTGCGGCAAAAGGGTCCGACATCCGAATTTTACAAATCACGGATACCCATCTTTTCGCAGGAAAACATCAATCGCTGCTGGGGGTGAATACCTGGTCGAGCTTCGATGCCGTGCTGGACGCGATCCTCGCGCAGCAGCACGAATACGATGTGGTCATCGCCACGGGCGATCTTGCCCAGGATCATACCACCGAAGCGTATCAACATTTTGTTGCGGGTATTTCGCGGCTGCCGAAGCCGTGCGTCTGGCTGCCGGGCAACCACGATTTTCAGCCAGCGATGGTCACGACCTTAGCGGAAGCGGGGATCGCGGCAGAAAAGCATATCCTGCTGGGCGAACACTGGCAGCTGGTGCTGCTGGACAGCCAGGTGCCTGGTGTCCCGCATGGCATGTTGAGCGACGAACAGTTGGAGTGGCTCAATCGCGTGCTGAGCCAGCAGCCTGAGCGCCATACGCTGGTCCTGCTGCATCACCATCCTTTGCCCTGCGGCTGCACGTGGCTGGATCAGCACAGCCTGCGCAATCCCCATCAGCTCCATGACGTGCTGCAGCATTTTCCCCGGGCGCGTCATCTGGTGTGTGGACACATTCATCAGGAGCTGGATCTTGACTGGCATGGGCGTCGGGTGTTGGCTTCGCCATCCACGTGCGTACAGTTCAAACCACACTGTACCAACTTCGCTCTCGACAACGCTGCACCGGGCTGGCGCTGGTTAACGCTGCGAGCGGATGGCGAGGTGCACACCGAAGTCAACCGGCTACAAAGCGATCTGTTCCGTCCCGACCTTGAATCAGAGGGCTATTAACCGTGGCGGCGCTGATTTACCTGCACGGATTCAACAGTTCACCGCAATCGGCAAAGGCCACGCAGCTGCAGCGCTGGGTGGCCGCGCATCATCCCCACCTTGAGGTCATGGTGCCCCAGCTTCCCACGTTTCCCGCTGATGCCGCGATGATGCTGGAAGAGCTGGTGATGCAACACGCCGGTGAGCCGCTTGGCCTGGTCGGCTCTTCGTTAGGCGGCTATTTCGCCACCTGGCTTTCCCAGTGTTTTATGCTGCCAGCGGTGGTGGTGAATCCCGCCGTCAGGCCTTTTGAGCTGCTGGTGGATTACCTGGGAGAAAATCGGAATCCCTACACCGGCCAGCAATATGTGTTAGAGTCTCGCCACATTTACGATCTGAAAGTCTTGCAGATTGACCCGCTTGAAGCGCCTGATTTGCTCTGGTTATTGCAACAAACCGGCGATGAAGTACTCGACTATCGCCAGGCGCTGAACTACTACAGCGCCTGCCGCCAGACGGTCGAAGAGGGTGGCAATCATGCTTATATCGGATTCGAACGCCATTTTGCGCAGATCATTGATTTTCTGGGGCTAACGGCTCCCTGAAAACGCAAGATGGACCCCTATTCCTATTGCCAATCAGACAGTTACGATGAGCCAATCAAGCTATAATGCCGATGCGATTGAGGTCTTAACCGGCCTTGAACCGGTGCGTCGTCGCCCCGGTATGTATACCGACACCACGCGTCCCAACCATTTGGGCCAGGAAGTGATCGATAACAGCGTCGATGAAGCGCTGGCCGGTCATGCGAAACGTGTAGAAGTGATCCTCCATGCCGATCAGTCTCTGGAAGTGATTGATGACGGTCGCGGCATGCCAGTGGATATCCATCCTGAAGAGGGCGTGCCTGCCGTTGAGCTCATTCTGTGCCGCTTACACGCGGGCGGTAAATTTTCGAATAAAAATTATCAGTTCTCGGGTGGCCTGCACGGCGTGGGGATCTCCGTGGTTAACGCGCTGTCAACGCGCGTCGAAGTCACGGTACGTCGTAACGGTGAGGTTTACCAGATTGCGTTTGAAAACGGTGACAAAGTGCAGGATCTCGCGGTGATCGGCAGCGTAGCAAAGCGCAATACCGGTACCAGCGTGCATTTTTGGCCTGATGAGCGCTTTTTCGACAGCCCGCGCTTCTCTGTCTCACGTTTAAAGCACCTGTTAAAAGCCAAGGCGGTGCTCTGCCCGGGCGTCGAGATCGTGTTCAAAGACAAGGTCAACGACACCGAGCAAACGTGGCTGTATCAGGATGGCCTCACCGACTACCTGAGCGAAGCTGTTAACGGCTTGCCCACCCTGCCTGAAAAACCGTTTATCGGCAGCTTTGCGGGTGATGTGGAAGCGGTAGACTGGGCGCTGCTATGGCTACCAGAAGGCGGTGAGCTGCTGACGGAAAGTTACGTAAACCTGATTCCCACCATGCAGGGCGGCACCCACGTTAACGGATTGCGTCAGGGCTTACTGGACGCGATGCGCGAATTTTGCGAATTCCGCAATATCCTGCCGCGCGGCGTTAAACTTTCGGCAGAGGATATCTGGGATCGCTGCGCTTACGTGCTGTCGGTGAAGATGCAAGACCCCCAATTTGCCGGACAGACCAAAGAGCGTCTCTCGTCGCGCCAGTGCGCGGCGTTTGTTTCTGCCGTTGTGAAAGATGCCTTCAGCCTGTGGCTCAATCAAAACGTGCAGGCCGCAGAGATGCTGGCTGAGCTGGCGATCTCCAGCGCCCAGCGCCGCATGCGCGCCGCCAAAAAAGTGGTGCGCAAGAAGCTCACCAGCGGGCCCGCTCTGCCGGGTAAGCTGGCAGACTGTACCGCGCAGGATCTCAACAAAACCGAACTGTTTCTGGTGGAGGGGGATTCCGCCGGTGGCTCGGCCAAACAGGCGCGCGATCGTGAATATCAGGCGATCATGCCGCTAAAAGGTAAGATCCTGAATACCTGGGAAGTCTCTTCGGACGAAGTGTTAGCCTCGCAGGAAGTGCATGATATCTCCGTGGCGATCGGTATCGATCCCGACAGCGAAGATCTCAGCCAGCTGCGCTACGGCAAGATCTGCATTCTTGCCGATGCGGACTCCGATGGCCTGCACATTGCCACCCTACTGTGTGCGCTGTTTGTGAAGCATTTCCGCTCGCTGGTTCAGCAGGGCCATGTCTATGTCGCGATGCCGCCGCTCTACCGTATCGATTTAGGCAAAGAGGTCTATTACGCGCTGGATGAGGATGAGAAAGAGGGCGTGCTGGAGCAGCTCAAACGCAAGAAAGGCAAACCCAATGTGCAGCGCTTTAAAGGTCTGGGCGAAATGAATCCGCTCCAGCTGCGCGAAACCACGCTCGATCCCAACACGCGCCGCTTGGTTCAGCTCACCATCAACGATGAAGATGTGGAGCAAACGCTACGCATGATGGACATGCTGCTGGCCAAAAAACGCTCGGAAGATCGACGTAACTGGCTGCAGGAAAAGGGCGATCTTGCCGATCTCGAAGTGTAAAACAGGGACGCTGCGGCGTCCTTTTACTTTTGTCGCATGCACCATGCGCTGCGCTTTTTGTCGATGCGGAGTGAACGCCGCTGGGCTGTGGTAAAGGCACCATGACGATCGAGATGAGAACGTGAAAATCACACTGGAAGAACTGCGCGCCTGGGTTACGGTAGTGGACAGTGGTTCTATTACCGCCGCGGCAGAACAGTTGGATCAAACCAGTTCGGGTATCAGCCGCGCGCTGAGCCGGCTGGAACACAAGCTACAAACCACCCTGCTGCACCGCACCACGCGCCGGCTTGCGTTAACGGAAGAGGGAGGCCTGTTTCTCGACCACGCCCGGCAGATCCTGGCCTCAGTAGAGCAGGCCGAAGCGCAGTTAGCACAGCGTCGTGAAATGCCCGCGGGCCGGCTTAGGATCAATGCCGCCACGCCTTTGATGCTGCACGTCATCGTGCCTTTAATTGCGGAGTTTCAGCAGCGATATCCGCTGATTGAACTGGAGCTCAACACCGACGATATCGTCATCGATCTACTGGAACAGCATACCGATATTGCGATCCGCGTCGGTGAGCTTCGCGATTCAACTTTGCGTGCGCGCTTGTTAGCTAGCAGTCCCGTCCGCCTGCTGGCCAGCCCGGCATACCTGGCGCAAAAAGGCACACCGCACTCTGTGGCCGACCTGGCGAACCACCAGCGTATTGGGTTTAGCCACATTGATGCCCATAACGTCTGGCCGGTTTGGCAGCACGAAGGGGAGCTGATGCAGGTTAAACCCACCATAACGGCCTCAAGTGGGGAAACCATTCGTCATCTGGCGCTGGCGGGCCAAGGCATCGCACGCATATCAGATTACGTTAGCCGCGAAGATCGTGCTGCCGGTCGCCTGGTTCAGGTGCTGGAAAATGAAACCCAATCCGTCAGATTGCCTATCAATGCGGTGTTTTACCGCAATCAGGCCCTGGCTCCCCGTATTCACTGTTTCCTGGCATTTTTAAGCGAGAAAATTCAAGAAAATAACTTGTTTTAGTCCAACTATCGTCAGCATTCATTGAGCGGGCATTGATTAATTAATCAATGAAATCAAAAGCTTTCCTTATCATTTCAAACACCCCTTCTGATAAAAATTTAAAATTCTAACGAGACCGTTCTTATGTCTCCTTAGAAGCAATTTTCTGGATTATAGCCACTCTTTTCGTCTGCCATGGCGCAGGCGTGCAGTCATCAGGGGCGATTGCTGCGTTGGTGTCCCAACGCGCGATCACGCGTTTAGAAGATGGTAAGGAATGGCTATGAATGAGATGCCCGTAAGTGTCGCAGTGATTGACAACAAATCGATAAACAAAGCGGAAGTCTTATCGGTGAGCCGAGACGGTAAGCCGGTAAAAATCCAGGCGATTAAAGCAGGGAAATACCTGTTGGCGCAGGGGAACGAGGGTTTTGCGCCAGAAAATATCACCGTTAAGCGCATGGGCAACGATCTTCATGTCATGCTGGAAGGCGCAGAACCCGACCAGGCAGCACTGATTATTGAAGATTTTTTTTCCACAGCGGGTTCGCTGGTTGGCAAAGCAGAAGACGGTGTGCTGCACGCGTATGTCGCCACTGATGGTTCCGCTGAGCATGAGGCTGCGGCGCTGGCGGAAGGCGAAATGTCCTCGTTAGCGTTGGGCGAAGAAACCGTTGCAGAGCCAGAGTCCGATTACGCGTTGGCGGCAGGGTTTGCCTGGTCTCCTGCGCTGATTGCACTCGGCGGCTTAGCCGCTATCGCCGCTGCCACCGGATTGGGCTATTTGGCCGCCAAACATCAGTATGACGAGAGTCATCACCGTGGCGAAAGCGACGGTCGCGGCGTTAAAACCCCAGAGCTTACCGATGTGGTTGACGACGTTGGCGACATTACCGGTCCCATTACGCAAGGCGGGAAAACCGACGACGCGACGCCGACGTTTAACGGCAAAGGCACCCCAGGCAACATGATTAAGGTCTGGGACGGTGAGACCCTGATTGGATCCGTGCGTGTTGGAGAAGACGGTAAGTGGTCTTTTACCCCAGTAAAAGCGCTCAGCGCTGGCGCGCACAGCATTAAGACCCAAGAGCAGAACGAGCGGGGCGCAGTGGGCGATTTTAGCCCAGCCTGGGAATTCACCATCGACCATACGGCGCCCGCGAAAAGCACGCTCAGCGGTCTGAGTAACGACAATACCACTCCGCCGACGCCCATTGAAAAAGGCGGCGCAACCAACGACACCACGCCGTGCCTGCGCGGCAAGGCAGAAGCCCGCGCCACAATAGAGATCTGGGATAATGGAAAACTCCTTGGCACCACCACAACGGACGCAGAGGGGAATTGGACATTTACTACCCCAGCACTGGCGGACGGTGAACATGAACTGAGCGTGATTGTGATCGATTCCGTCGGCAACAAATCGCTGCCCTCTGAGAGCTGGAAAGTCCTTATTGACACCGTGGCGCCTGAGAAACGCGAAATTGGTGAGATTGTAGACAGCACCGGTGCGCCAGTGATGGATCAAACCGATAACCGCACGCCGATCTTTCGCGGCGAGGGGCAGGAGGGCGAAGTCATCAAGGTTATCGACAACGGTGAAGTGATTGGCTCAGCCATTGTCGGTAAAGATGGCAGTTGGACGTTCCAACCGGAAACGCCGCTCTACGAAGGGCAGCACGAATTCCAGATTGTCGTTACCGATCCTGCCGGTAACGAATCTGTTCCTTCTGACAAGCAGACCATCATCATTGATGATAGCCCCGGCGATGATAACGAAGGCGGTGAAGGCGATGAAGTCACACCCGATCCGACCGTACCCGCAACCGGAACCCTGGATAATCTTTATAAAGACAACAACAGCGGCGGTATTTTAATTCCGATTGGCAATAATGGCGCCTCCAACGATCCCTCGACAATTATTCAAGGCTCGGGACATGCGGGTGATATCGTTTATTTGTGGATAAAAAGTGAAAGCACCTATCTCTATCAATCCGTCGTTGTGGACGAAAAGGGACATTGGGAATATTACACGCCAGAATTACCTGAAGGCGTGTACGCTATTGAAGCCGCATTTAAGGGGGCTGATGGCGTAGTTTCTGCAAAAACGCCAGCGTGGCACATTGAAATTGACGTTACGCCTCCCCCAAAACCAGAAATTCCATTTGACGCGTTGCCGCTGGATATCCTTTCCCACAGCGAAAATTATCGTATTTTCGATGAGGGGGAAGAAAACGCCGTACGGCACGATCTCGCCGAACTGCTTGAGAGCGACGCTTATTTCGATCTGCTTGAGGGCAATCGTCATCCTGGCAGTGGCGTTGCGGCGGAAATAAATTCCCGCCCTCAGGACGATATTTATCCCCTAATTGAAATGCCTGGGCAATATTAAAATTTATATTCTTTCACGCATAGGCTTTGCATTTGGTATTGAGAGGTAGTAATGAGAAATAAAACACTAACGGCGCTGGCTTTAATGGCCTCGCTGTGCGTTCTGGCACCCTTGAGCGTTCATGCTGGCAACCTGTTTGGTGAAGCATGGAAAGCGATGCCTGCGGTTACGGATAATCAAACACGAATTGTCTATTATTTTCCGGTTGATAATGAAGTGAAAGCCGCAGCCAATATTTATGTCGACGGAGAGTTTCATACTTCACTCGTCAGCGGTGGCTATACCGTATTTTGTCTGGCACCCGGCATGCATTCCTTGGGCAGTTTTACTGGCGATGCGCCTACGTATGAGGGGAAAAAGCGGCAGCCGTGGCGCGACAACCTGGCTGCGGGAAAAACGTTTTATATCCGTGCGAATCTGGATGAGACGGGGCGCCCGCTGGTAAGTAATGCTGAAGAGGCTGAACAGCAGCTTACCGCGCTGCGAAAGCAAACGCATCTGCTTTCACGTGCCTCATCGGTCATTGCCTGTGAAACGAATGTCGGTGAATCACGCGCGGATTACGTTTTTTCTTCGGACCTGTTGTTTAAATTTGGCAGTGCCAATAGCAACGATATATCGCACGAGGGTCGCGAGGCCATCCAACAATTTGTGGCGATGTTAAACATGCAGGAAAGAAAAAATAAACGGATAGTGATTACCGGTTTTACCGATCCGATTGGTGAAGCCGACGCTAACTTCAATTTAGGGAAGCGCCGCGCAGAGGCGGTAAAAACTCTCTTGGTCGATAACGGATTGTTAGCCAGCGATATGATTACTCAAAGCATGGGCGAAACGCAGGTTTCTAAAGTTTGCAAGGGAACAATAAAAGAAAAGAAAGCATGCTACCGTGATGAACGTCGGGTCGTGATTGGTGTTGAAAATAACTAATTATCCTGCTGTTTCAGTTTTTCAAATGCAGCTCTACTGTAACAAAACCAAATCTTTATTGACTGGGTATGGTTTACCAAAACGCATCTTGAATTTTATTAATTGATTAGCCTGTTGAATTTAACGTTAGTTTATTGATTTTACCCGTAAAGGAGTATTGCTATGATTAATAGCCAAAACATTTCCGCGAGCGTGATTGCGCCGGTTCGAATTGTAAATACGAGTAAGCCTGACTATCAATGGAAAGATATTCAAGATGAAGCCAATGCAAACTGTATGATTCATATCATCATTGATGAGGTGGAATATACCGTGAAGGCGGATGCAAATGGGAAATGGTCATTTAACCCAAATGGCTGGATTGATGGCTTACACACGGTTACCGTGTTTTCCGTTGACCCAGCATCGAATGCCAGTGCGCCCACATCGTTTATTGTGAATTATGATACGACCAAGCCCGTGACGCCGGAGATCTGGCGCGTAGAGGATAATTCTGCGACGGAAAGCAGCAACCTGACGCCGGGAGACAGCACCAAAGAAACGTCACCGAGCCTTTCAGGCGTGTCAGAACCTAATACGATTGTCTACCTCTATGACAATGGCAGTACGACGCCCATTGCGTCGGCAAAAACAGACAGCATGGGCGCATGGAGCATGCAGCCAACACTCTCCGCAGGCGAACATTCTCTGCAGGTTGGCGCCACGGATGCGGCCAATAATGTCAGCGATCTCTCAGCGGCATTTGACGTCACGGTGGAAGCCGGGGCCATTGTAAAAGCACACAATCATGCGGATCACACGGATTATATTCAGCCCCTTCAGCATGATGATGTAGCGCTGGCGGAGGCAAGTGCGCTGCCGCGCCAGGTTCATATTTCTTCAGATACCATTACATTCGATGCGGGCGGCGCAGATGCCAACGGACTGGTTGAAGTCTTAATCAACGAAAAGGTGTTTACCTTCCTGGCGGATGCAGAGGGCAACTGGCGCTTTGCGTCACCAAAATTAACCGATGGCATTTACCAAGTGCAGGTTCGCTTTGGTGATAAAGCAAATAACTGGGGCGAACCCGTGCAGCGTATTTATTACGTTGAAACGGCACTGCCGGAAGCACCGCAGATTATGCGCGTCATTGATGATGAAGGGAACAGTGATTACCTGTCGTTCAACGATTACACCAACGATAAAACCCCGACCCTGTCGGGCGTTGCGCAGCCGGGTTCACTGGTAAAAATCACCAGCAATGGCAAAGTCATCGGTTCCGTTACGGCCGGTGAAGATGGGCGCTGGCACTTTGAGCCGACGTTGGATACCGACGGCACCTACGCATTGAGCGCATTCTACGTCGATCGCTTTGGGCGTGAGAGTGCAAAATCCGATCCCTTTGTTTTCACGCTGGACTCGCACCAGCCCGATCCTGCCACCCTTGATAAAGTGATCGATGACACCAGCGGGATAGGCGTTGAACTGACAACCGGGGCCGTGTCCAGTGATACCACGCCCACCCTGAAAGGCAAGGCCGATGCGAATACGCTGGTGCGCGTTTGGGACGGTGACAAACTGATTGGCTCGGTGATGTCTAATGCACGCGGCGAGTGGGAGCTGACGGTGAACCTGGAGCCCGGCGCCCACAGCCTGAGCGTGGATTCGGTGAGCAAAGGGGGAACGGTATCTGAAAAGAGTCCAACCTTTGATGTGACTATCGATCTGAACATGATCGATAAGCCGGAGATCAGCCACGTCGTGGCGGACAACGGCGCGCAGGAGATCGAACTCGCCAGCGGCGATGCCACCAACGACAGCACGCCGAAATTTAGCGGCGTCGGTAAGAATGATGACACCATTCTTATCTACGACAACGACATACTTATTGGCTCGGTGATGGTCGTCAACGGCACTTGGACGTTCACCCTTAATCCGCCACTGAGTGATGGCTCACATTCACTGACGGCGAAAACGCAGGATAAAGACACCGGAAAACTCTCTGACGCAACCGATCCCTTTACGCTCATTATCGATACCCAAGCGCCGGATAAGCCCGATGATCCAACCCTTGTCGCCGATGGCATTGCGCTTATTGACCCCAGCACGCCGATCAAAGACACCACGCCGGATATCCGCGGTGAGGATGCAGACGAAGGCGATCTCGTGAGCGTCATCATTGAAGACAAGAACACCGGTGAGCAAACGATTATCGGTACTGCGATTGTGGGCGAAGACGGCAAATGGACCGTGACGCCGGGCGAAGCGATCCCAGACGGTGAGTACGAGTTGATCGTGGCAATCAAAGATCCGGCAGGCAATACGTCAGAATCCGATCCTGTCGATCTGATTGTCGATACGCACATACCGCTCAATCCTACGGTGATCGCGCTGGAAGATGACGTTGGCCCGAACACGGGTAACATCACTGACGGCAGCATCACCGACGATCGGCAACCTACGCTAAAGGGCACCTCTACCGAAAACGGTACGATTCTGGTCTACGACGGCGCCACACTTATCGGCAGCGTCAAGGTCACGGCGGGCGCGAACTTTGCGCTGGAACTGCCCCTGCTTCCTGAAGGCGCTCACGAGATTTCGTATCGCGTGGTGAGTGAATCGGGTGTTCAAGGCGATCTCAGCACGCCTATCCGTTTCGACGTGGATACCACTGCGCCAGCGGTGGGCACTTTCGACGGCGTGTATAAAGATCTGGGCGGTACGGAAACCTTACTGGCGGTGGATGGCACAACCGGATACATCGAAACCAAAGATCTGACCCCCATCCTGAAAGGCACCGGCCAAAAAGATGATGTGGTGGTGATTTACGGCGATGCGAACAAAACGGTTATCTTGGGCACTACCGTGGTGGACAATATGGGGAACTGGCGCTTTGAATACAAAGAGTACCAGGATCAGGAGGCCGCCATGGAAGAAGTCGATGAGACAGTGATCTTCAGCGTTGGTTTCCGTGATACCGCCGGTAACGAAACGTCGCTGGATACCAACTTCCCCACGCACCTGGACACCACGCCGCCCGGCAAACCGGTGATCCCGTTTGGCGCAATCGACAATATTATGGAGATGTCGCTGAACGAGATTCTGGCCCTGGATGCGAAGTCGCTGTTTATCGACAACGATAAAACGCAAGTGATTGCGGCGAACGAAGGCAACACGTCGCTGGCGCTGGAAGACATTCTGCCGAGGGGCGAGAGTGTGGATGACTGGAATCAGGCGACGGGTACCATGACGATTGCGGGCATGGAGTACGATGTTTATCAGAATACGGCCGGCACCGCAGAAGTGTTGGTCGAACACCGCCAGGAAGAGATCTGATTCCGGCCGTTAATATAAAAAACCCCCGGTCGCCTGACCGGGGGTTTTTTTATCACTGAACAGATCGCTATTGCGCTGCTTCAAGCACCAGAATTTTTACGTCCACCACGTCGTCTTTGATCGTGGCGCGATGCGCATCCATGTGCGGCATCTGCTGATGCTGCTCCAGATGACGCAGGGACGCCCACTGCTCCAGCATGAAAATAGAGTCGGGGGAATTTTGTTTCCACGGTACCTGCGCCTGATGATCCACCAGCGCATCGTACTGATGGCAGCCCTCTTCCTTCAGCACTTCAGGGATCAGCGTTTTCACGGCATCCAGCACCGCCTGACGGCGGCCGGGTTTGATACAAATCTCTGCGACGACGGTTAACATAATGCTTCCTTTTTTACCGGTGTGCTTACAGTTAAGCAAAAATCTCGCTGAGATGTGTCCGATAGCGCGCAATATCACGCGGCACATCAGGCTGTTTAATCACATCGTTACAGATGAAGGTGGGCAGGGCTTCCATACCGAGGAACTGATTGGCCTTGTGGAAATGCAGATAAAGCCCGTCAACGCCTACGCCTTCAAAGAACTGATCGGGATCGGTGAAGGCCTCCAGCGGCGCATTCCAGGTCAGAGACAGCATATATTTCTTCCCGTGGATCAGCCCGCCGGAGCCATACTGCTTGCTGGCGTCGCTGCGCGTACGGCCGTCGCTGGCATAGAGCGAACCGTGACCTTCGGTAAAGACTTCATCGATGTATTTTTTTACCGTCCAGGGTTCGCCCATCCACCAGCCTGGCATTTGATAAATCACCACGTCACTGTCGAGATATTTCTGAATCTCTTCCGCCACGTTGTAATCGCTGTCGGCCACGGTGACCTGCACGCTGTGGCCCATGTCGCGCAGCTGGCTGGCAGCAACCTCGGTAAGCGTATGGTTCAGCTCACCCTTGGAGTGCGCGAAGGTTTTTCCGCCGTCGATGATAAAAATGTTGCTCATAAAATCCGTGCTCGTGTTGGATGAATGCGCACACTGTACGCCCCTGAGATGCGGGTAAAAATGGGGCGTTGATCACAAGACTTTTGCCTGGCAGGCAATAATTGGGCGAGTTATGGCACAATTCGTGCGCAAATACGCCTCCCTCAATAAGAAGAAACCATGAAAATCGCTATCACAACGGTCGCGCTGCTGGTATCCGGCACTGCGGCAGCACAATCACACCTGGACACCATTCTCAGTAGTAAAACCCTCAATGTCTGCACCACCGGCGACTACAAGCCTTACAGCTTTTTGCGTCCCGATGGCGCATATGAAGGGCTGGATATCAGCATGGCCCAGTCGCTGGCCGCCAGCCTGGGGGCGAAGGTGCGCTGGGTGCCAACGCAGTGGAAAACCCTGAGTGAGGATTTTGTCGCAAAACAGTGTGATATCGCACTGGGCGGCGTGTCGGTCACGCTGAAGCGCCAGCAAATTGCCTGGTTTGCGCAGCCGCTGGATGTTGACGGTAAAATTCCGCTGGTGCGCTGTGCGGACAAAGCAAAATACCAGACGGTGGCGCAGATTAACCGGCCCGCAGTGCGCGTGATCGAACCGGCTGGCGGCACCAACGAAGCCTTTGTCCATAGCCATCTGCCGCAGGCCACTTTACGGCTGGCAGACAACGTGGGGATTTTTCAGCAGCTGGTGGATAATCAGGCCGACGTCATGATCACCGATGCGTCTGAAGCGCTGTTTCAGACGCAGCACTACCCCTCACTATGCGCCATCAACCCAGATAAACCGATGCAATACGGTGAAAAGGCGTACATGCTGCCGCGCGACGACATGAGCTGGAAGCTGTATGTCGACCAATGGCTGCACCTGAGTACCGCCACGGGCGAATACGCGCGCGTTAAACAGCAGTGGTTGGGCGCAAGCCGCTAACCGCGTCGGTGGCGCTTGGGTTAGCGCCACCCGATGACCCCTCTCAAAAATGTGCAAGATTAAATTTATCGGTCGCAGGTGACGTCTTTAATCGCTAAACACCTGTGGAAACCTTTGCCATGACCCCGCTCTGGAACAGTATCGATAAAGTTATTTATATCAATTTGTCGCACCGCAAAGATCGCGACGAAAGCCTGCAAAAGCAGCTTAGGCTGCTGCGCGTCCCGCCGGAAAAAATCGTGCGCTTCGACGCCTGTGCCCATCTGCTGGGGCACATTGGCCGCACGCAGTCGCACCTTGCCGTGCTCAATATGGCGATCGAAAACGGCTGGGGCCCTATCCTGGTGTTGGAAGATGATATGTGTTTTAACTACACGGCCCAGAGCAGTGCGGCGCTGACGTGGATGTCAAATGCGCTGACCGCGCTCAGCTGGGACGTCGCGCTGCTAAGTGCTAACTATTTGCAGGTTATTCCGTTGAAAAGCGCGCCAGGGTTGGTAAAACCGCTGAAGGCGTTTTGCGCCTGCGCCTATCTCGTCAATGCGCACTATCTGCTCATGCTGCGCGATAATTATGCGGCTTCCCTCGCCGCCTTGTTACAGGGCGGGCGTAAAAATCAGTACGCGCTGGATGTCCATTGGCAAAGCTTGATGATGCGCGACAAATGGTTGGGCATCTACCCCGTTGCCGGCCATCAGCTGCCCGGCTGCTCCAATATTGAAGACGGCCACATGGACTACCGCCCTCTCTTCTACAAACCCTTGTCTGACATTGCCGTGACGCTGAGCGAGGTGACGCCGTGAATATCCCCAAAACCCTTCACATCGTCTGGATTGGCGATGAAAGTAAACTCCCCGCCAGGCTGATCGCGAGCTGGCGCGACCTGAATCCACGCTGGCAGGTGAAAGTCTGGGGCAATGCTGAATTGGCCAGCACCGCATGGATCAACCGCCGACACATTGACAGTATGCTCAAGAGAGCACGGTACGCCGGGGCGGCGGATATCATGCGCTATGAGATTTTGTTCCACCACGGCGGTTTTGCGGTAGACGCTGACAGCCTGTGCATCAAACCTTTAGAAGCGTGGCTGTTTGATAGCCAGGTGTGCGCCAGCATGGAGAACGAACACGTCCGGGCGGGCCTGATCGCCAATGGCTATCTGGCCGCTGAAGCGAAAGCTGCCTTGCTGGCAGAGCTGATCATGGCCATTGAGCGTAAACAGAGCGTCACGAAAAACCTACCGTGGGAAGAAACGGGCCCTTTGTTGCTGACGCAAACCGTGCAGCACCTTGGCTACAGTAATCTCACGTGCTGGCCCAGCCACTACTTTATTCCGGAGCACTACAGCGGTAAAACCTATCTGGGCACCGGGCACGTGTTCGCGCGCCAGATGTGGGGCACGACTTTTGGCCTACACAATGCGTTGAATGCGCTGCCAGGCTGAGGGCGCAGCGATGCCCGGCACTGGCTTCCCTGTGACTAAATTCCGCCAATAATGTACTATCCTCGCCAAACCACCGCCCGGTGTTCCGCCGCCGTGGAACCAGAGTGAGGATACAAGCTTAATGAGCGAGTTAACGCAGGATGGTGCAGAGCGTCTTGCCCTGCACAAATTTACCGAAAACGCATACCTGAACTACTCCATGTACGTCATCATGGATCGCGCGCTGCCGTATATCGGCGACGGGTTGAAGCCGGTGCAGCGCCGTATTATTTACGCCATGTCTGAGCTGGGCCTTAGCGCGAGCGCTAAATTCAAAAAATCCGCGCGTACCGTGGGGGACGTGCTGGGTAAATACCATCCGCATGGCGACAGCGCCTGCTATGAAGCCATGGTATTGATGGCGCAGCCGTTCTCCTACCGCTATCCGCTGGTGGATGGCCAAGGCAACTGGGGGGCGCCGGACGATCCGAAGTCTTTCGCCGCCATGCGTTATACCGAATCGCGCCTGTCTAAGTATGCAGAAGTGCTGCTGGCCGAGCTGGGGCAGGGCACGGTGGATTATATTCCCAACTTCGATGGCACGCTGCAGGAGCCGAAAATGCTGCCGGCGCGCCTGCCGAATATCCTGCTGAACGGCACCACCGGCATTGCCGTGGGCATGGCCACCGATATTCCACCGCACAACCTGCGCGAAGTGGCCGAAGCCGCAGTGAAGCTCATCGACAAACCCGGTACCACGCTGGACGAACTGCTGGATATTGTGCAGGGGCCGGATTTCCCAACCGAAGCGGAAATCATCACCCCGCGCGACGAGATTCGCAAAATTTACCAGAACGGGCGCGGCTCGATTCGCCAGCGCGCGGTATGGAAAAAAGAGGACGGCGACGTGGTGATCACCGCGCTGCCGCATCAAGTTTCCGGTGCGCGCGTGCTGGAGCAGATCGCCACGCAGATGCGCAACAAAAAATTGCCGATGGTGGAGGATCTGCGCGATGAGTCGGATCACGAGAACCCCACGCGTTTGGTGATTGTTCCGCGCTCTAACCGCGTGGATCTGGAGCAGGTGATGAATCACCTGTTTGCCACCACCGATCTGGAAAAAAGCTATCGCGTTAACCTGAACATGATCGGCCTGGATAACCGTCCGGCGGTAAAAAACCTGCATGAGATCCTGACGGAATGGCTGGTCTACCGCCGCGACACCGTGACGCGCCGCCTCAATCACCGTCTTGACCGCGTGCTGCGCCGCTTGCATATCCTTGAAGGTTTGCTGGTGGCGTTTCTCAACATCGATGACGTTATTCACATTATCCGCACAGAGGATGAGCCGAAGCCGGTATTGATGTCGCGTTTTGACATCAGCGAAACCCAGGCGGAAGCGATTCTGGAGCTGAAGCTGCGCCATCTTGCCAAGCTGGAAGAGATGAAAATTCGCGGCGAGCAGGCCGAACTGGAAAAAGAGCGTGACCAGATCCAGTCGATTCTTGGCTCCGAGAAGAAAATGAGCAATCTGCTTAAGAAAGAGCTGCAGGCCGATAGCCAAACCTACGGTGACGCACGTCGTTCGCCGCTGCAGGAGCGGGAAGAGGCCAAAGCCCTGAGCGAAAATGAGCTGGTGAGCGCTGAGCCGGTGACCATTGTGCTGTCGCAAATGGGCTGGGTGCGCAGCGCCAAAGGGCACGATATCGATCCGGCAGGGTTAAGTTACAAAGCCGGTGACACCTATCGCGCCGCCGCGCGCGGCAAAAGCAACCAACCGGTGGCGTTTATCGACTCAACCGGCCGCAGCTACACGCTCGATCCCACCTCGCTGCCGTCGGCGCGCGGGCAGGGTGAACCCTTGACCGGTAAGCTTACGCCACCGCCGGGTGCGGTCATTGAGCAGGTGCTGATGGAGGCTGACGATCAGAAGCTGCTGCTGGCTTCCGATGCGGGCTATGGCTTTATCTGTACCTTTGCCGATTTGGTTTCGCGCAATCGCGCCGGTAAAGCGCTGCTGACGCTGCCTGAAAATGCCAAAGTCATGACGCCGCTGGCGGTGCACTCCGGTGACGACATGCTGCTGGCCATCACCCAGGCGGGCCGTATGCTGATGTTCCCGGTGAGCGATCTGCCGCAAATGTCGAAAGGCAAGGGCAATAAAATCATCTCGATTCCGGCGGCGGATGCCGCAGCGGGCGTGGATCGCCTGCAGTGGCTGCTGATCCTGCCGCCGGGCAGTTCACTGACGATTTACGTTGGCAAACGCAAGCTGATCATGCGCGATGAGGATCTGCAAAAAGTGCGCGCCGATCGCGGCCGTCGCGGCAGCGTGGCGCGTGGCCTGCAGCGTATTGATAGCGTGGAAGTGAACGCCCCGGCGCGTCCGGCCCGTGATACCGCAGGCGAAGTCTGATCTTCGCCTGAGCAAAAGAGCCCTGTTTGAGGAAACTATGTTATTAATTTTACGGTCAATTATCGTTGTTATTTATTCGATACTGGTCTGCATTTTTGGCTCGATTTGGTGCCTGTTCTCGCCGCGAAATCCGCGCCATGTGGCTACCTTTGGCCATCTTTTTGGACGCCTCTCCACGGTGTTTGGCGTCAAGGTGGAGCTGCGTAAGCCCCCTGAGGCGGCGCACTACGGCAACGCCATTTATATTGCCAACCACCAAAACAACTACGACATGATCACCGCGGCCAACATCGTGCAGCCCACCACCGTGACGGTGGGTAAAAAAAGTCTGCTGTGGATCCCGTTCTTTGGCCAACTGTACTGGCTGACCGGCAATCTGCTTATCGATCGCGATAATCGGGCCAAGGCGCACGGCACCATCGGTGAGCTGGTGGCGCAGTTCAATAAAAAGCGCATCTCCTTCTGGATGTTTCCGGAAGGCACGCGCAGCCGCGGACGAGGCTTGCTGCCGTTTAAGACCGGTGCCTTTCACGCTGCGGTGGCGGCGGGCGTACCGATTATCCCGATCGTGGTCTCCAACACCCACGATAAAATCAAACTCAACCGCTGGAAAAATGGCTTAGTGATTGTAGAAATGCTGCCGCCGGTGGATACCTCACAGTTTGAAACGGCGTCGGTGCGCAAGCTGGCGACCCACTGCCGTGAAATAATGTCTGCTAAGCTGGAAGAGTTGAACGCCGAAGTCGCCGAACGCGAAAAAAACGGTAAAATCTGACGGACTTAACGAGGGGCCGAGCACTCCGCCCCGTTCATCCCGGCCCGGACGGGCACGCACAGCACTTTCTTGATAAGAACAACATGGACAGGGCGTGTTCACGCCCCGCGCAAAAGGTCTGAAGTTTTATGTCTTGCAGCAGACGTCAGTTTATTCAGCTCTCCGCCGGTATTGCACTGGCTACCGGTGCTTTGCCCATAACCGCCCGCGCCGCAGCCGCGCCGCAGGGCGATGTACCGCTGCCGGTGCCACCGCTGATTGAGTCCCGTCGCGGGCAGCCGCTGTTTCTGACGCTGCAGCGCAGCCACTGGTCGTTCAGCGGCGACAGCAATAAAGTGCCGGTGTGGGGCCTCAACGGCCTCTATCTGGGGCCCACGGTGCGGGTTTACAGCGGTGATGACGTCAAGCTGATTTACAGCAATCGCCTGAACGAGCCGGTCTCGATGACCGTCAGCGGCCTGCAGGTGCCAGGTGCCTTAATGGGCGGTGCACCGCGCATGATGTCCGCTGGGGTGGATTGGGCACCGGTGCTGCCGGTACGCCAGAGCGCCGCCACGCTGTGGTATCACGCGAATACGCCGAACCGCATGGCGCCGCACGTCTATAATGGCCTGGCGGGCATGTGGCTTATCGAAGACGAGGTCAGCAAAGCTCTGCCGCTGCCCAAGCATTACGGCGTTGACGACTTCCCGCTGATCATTCAGGACAAGCGGCTGGATAATTTTGCCACCCCGGTTTACAACCCGCCGGCGGACGGCGGTTTCCTGGGCGATACGCTGTTGGTCAACGGCGTGCAAAATCCCTACGTTGAGGTATCGCGCGGCTGGGTCCGCTTGCGTTTGCTTAACGCGTCAAATACGCGCCGTATTGAGCTGAACATTTCCGATAACCGCCCGTTCACCGTCATTGCCAGCGATCAAGGTTTTTTGCCGGCGCCGGTTGCGGTACAAACGCTGTCGCTGGCACCCGGCGAACGACGGGAAGTGCTGGTGGATATGTCGCAGGGCGACGAGGTTTCAATCACCGCAGGTGCCGCTGCCGGGCTGATGGATCGCCTGCGCGGCCTGTTTGAACCCTCGTCGATTCTCACCAACACGCTGGTGCTGAGTCTGCGCCCAACCGGTCTGCTGCCGCTGGTGACGGACAATCTCCCGATGCGCCTGCTGGCCGATCAGATCCTGGATGGCGCGGCGGTGCGCACGCGGGAATTTCGCATCGGTGACAGCATGCCGGGCATTAACGGTGCGCTGTGGGACATGAGCCGTATCGATACCACGGCTCAGCAGGGCACCTTCGAACGCTGGATCATCCACGCCGACCGTCCACAGTCGCTGCATATTCAGGGCGTGATGTTCCTGGTAAAAAGCGTCAATGGCGCGTCGTCCATGGGCGAGGATCGCGGCTGGAAAGATACGGTATGGGTGGATGGTGACGTGGAGCTGCTGGTGAGCTTCCCGCAAAGTTCGTCGGAACACTTCCCCTTTATGTATTACAGCCAGACGCTGGAGCTTGCTGACCGTGGCACCGCAGGCCAACTGCTGGTGACGCCGCAGGCGTGATACCGCTGCGGCCCCCTTGAGGCGAGCCGCAGTGGATGGCCCATCTTTAACCGTTAAAGGTTTCCGGATCGGGCCCCAGACGGTTACCGCTATCGAGTTTGGCGATCTCGCTGATTTCCGATTTATCCAGACGGAAATCGAACACCTGGAAGTTCTCGTGAATACGGGCTGGCGTCACCGATTTAGGAATGACTACCAGCCCGCTGTCGAGGTGCCAGCGAATCACAATCTGTGCCGGCGTCTTGCCGTACTTCTTCGCCAGATGACGAATAATCTCCTGATCGAATACCCCGTCGCCGCCTTGTGCCAACGGACTCCACGACTCGGTCTGGATCTGATGCAGAGCATTCCACGCGTGCAGCGTGCGCTGCTGTAACATCGGATGCAGCTCAATCTGGTTCACCACCGGGGTCACGCCGGTCTCGTCGATCAAGCGTTTGAGGTGCGATTCATGGAAATTACACACGCCGATGCTCTTGATTAAGCCCTGCTGCTGCAGCGCAATCATCTGTTTCCAGGCGTCCACGTACTGATCTTTTTCCGGACACGGCCAGTGCATCAGATAGAGATCCACGCGCTCCAACTGCAGTTTTTTCAGGCTGGTTTCCAGCGCCTGCTGCGCATTTTGCTGCGCGTCATTCCATAGCTTGGTGGTGATGAAAATGTCATCGCGCGGGACATCGGTTTCCTGTAATGCCTGACCCACCGCTTCTTCGTTTTTATAAACGGCGGCGGTATCAATCGAACGATAACCAACGTTTAACGCCTCCAGGATGGCGTGGCGTGCTTCCTCGATGCTGGCCTGCCATACGCCAAGGCCAAGCTGCGGCATCATATTGCCGTCGCGGAGTTTGATAATGGGTTGCTCTGCCATGATTGCTCCTTACTGATCACAGTGACTTACCGTAGAAAGAATGGAAGTAAGTCTAGTCAACAAACCCGATACGCGGATCGCTGTGCGATACGCGCGCATCTTTCGTGGCAAAGCGGGCGTGCTGCGCCTCAGCGGTGCCAGACCGCTGGCACAATACGCGAGGTTGCGGCACACTGCTTTTTTTTGCCGGAGCGCACAATGTCTCATGATGCCCTTTGTCGTCACCTGGCGCAGCGAGTCATCACGCTGATGCAGGCTGGTCGCACCCTTTGTCCGGTGCCCAATGTCAGGCTGATTTACGCCTGTGAACCGCTGCCACGCACCCCGATGATGTATCAGCCGGGGATCGTGATTCTGTTTCAGGGGCGTAAAACCGGCTACCTTGGCAGCACCCAGTTTTATTACGACGCCACAAAGTATCTGATGCTCACCGTGCCACTGCCGGTGGAGTGTGAAACCGAAGCCACGCCGGACGCACCGCTGGCCGGTATGTTCCTTAACGTGGATATCGCCAATCTCCAAGATCTGCTGCTGGAGATCGGCGACGATGAGCAGTTTCAGCCCCCGCGGCAAACCGGTGGCATTCATTCGGCCTTCCTGAGCGAAGAGATGCTGTGCGCCGCCGAGCGGCTACTGGACGTGATGGGACATCCGCGCGATGCGCGTGTCCTGGGGCCACAGTTGGTCCGCGAGATCGTTTACTACGTCCTGACCGGTCCGATAGGGGGGGCGCTACTGGCGCTGGTGAATCGCCAGACGCAATTTAGCCAAATCGCGCGTGCGCTGCGCCGCATTGAAAAACACTATGCCGACAGCCTGAGCGTCGAGACGCTGGCCGCCGAAGTGAACATGAGCATCTCCGCCTTCCACCATAACTTCAAAGCGGTGACGCAGACCTCGCCGCTGCAGTACCTTAAGCGCTATCGCCTGCATCAGGCGCGGTTATTGATGCTGCAGGACGGTTTAAAAGCCAGCGTGGCGGCTGTTCGCGTGGGCTATGAAAGCCCGTCTCAATTTTCGCGGGAGTTTAAGCGCTACTTCGGCGTGACGCCGGGCGAGGAGGTGAGTCGCGCGCGTCTGACGCTGCCTGCGCAGCCGTCTGATGCCGCCTAACGTGCCGGGCGCGGCTGGCGCGCCCCGTGCTTACGAGGTTTTCTGCCGCCGCTTTTTCCAAATCACCACAATACTGCCCGTGAGTCCGACAAACAGCAGCACCATCGGCAGCACCATCAAGATCGCCATCACCTGATCTTCGTGACGTTTGATAAAAGGCACCTGGCTTATGCCGTAGCCCATCGCCACCACAATGCCCACCCACAGCAGACCGCTCAGCCAGTTAAACAGCTGGAAACGACCATTTTGCAAACCGGAAATGCCCGCCATGGTGGGCAGCAGGGTGCGTACAAAGGCAAGAAAACGGCCCACCAGCAGCGCCATCAAGCCGTGACGATTGAACAAATGCCACGCGCGCTGATGATATTGCGCGGGCAGGTGCATCAGCCAGCTTCGCACCATTTTGGTGTTGCCCAGCCAGCGCCCCTGCAGGTAGCTCAACCAGCAGCCAAGGCTGGCCGCCGTGGTCAATATCACCATCGTCGGCACGAAATCCATGACCCCTTTGGCGACCATAGCACCGGCCAGCAGCAGCAGGCTGTCACCGGGCAGAAACGACGCGGGCAGCAAGCCGTTTTCCAGAAACAGCGTCAGGAACATCACGCCGTAAACGATCCACACTACATCCGGATTAGCGAGCGCGGCAAAATCCTGATGCCAAAGCGCGCTGACAATCTCATGTAAAACACCCATCGGCTATCTCATCGAGTCACAAGGAGTCTATTTTAACGCGCTGCAGCGGCACATGGCGCGACCTCCGCCCTCTGCCCGCAGCAGGTTTATGTTTTGTTTAACTTCGCAGGCGTGCAAAGCCCGCTTTTAAATCCGCCAGCAGGTCATCCACGTGCTCCAACCCGATGTGCAGACGCACCAGCGTCCCGCTGAAATCCACGCCGCCCGCCGGGCGAATCGCCGCCAGCTCTTCGGGCTGGTTGGCCAGAATCAACGATTCATAGCCGCCCCACGAGTAGGCCATGCTGAAGTGTTCAAAGCCATCAAGATAGTGCGCCAACTGCTCGCGGCCCAGCTTTTCCTGCAAAATAAACGAGAACAGGCCGCTGCTGCCGCGAAAGTCGCGCTTCCAGAACGCATGGCCGGGCGACTGGGCCAGCGCTGGATGGTTAACGCGCGCCACTTCAGGGCGCGTCGCCAGCCACTCTGCCACCTGCAATGCGCTCTCTTCATGCTGCCGCAGTCGCGTGCTCAGCGTGCGCAGGCCGCGGCTGGCCATGTAGGCCGTATCGGCATCCACCATCTGTCCCATGAGATAGGCGTTTTCACGCAGCTGCGGCCAGCAGCGCGCGTTGGCGACCGCCGTGCCAATCATGCCATCGCTGTGGCCAATGATGTATTTGGTCGCCGCCTGAATGGAAATATCAATGTCGTGCGCCAGCGCATTAAACAGCACGCCCGCCGCCCACGTATTGTCAATCATGATCACCGCCTCGGGCGCCTTGGTGCGCACCGCAGCGACGATCGCCGGAATGTCCTGCACTTCCATGGTAATCGAGGCGGGCGACTCCAAAAACACGATGCGGGTATTGGGCTGAATCAGTTCGGCGATCTCGGCGCCGATTTGATGATTAAAAAAGGTGGTGGCGACATGCATCTTACTGAGGATTTTGGTGCAGAAATCCTGCGTCGGCTCGTACACCGCGCCGCTGACCAAAATATGATCGCCTGCGGCCACAAAGGCCAGAATGGCATTGGCGACCGCCGCCGCGCCGCAAGGAAAAAGCGCGCAGCCGGCACCGCCCTCCAGCTCGGTCATCGCGTCCTGCAGCGCAAAGTGCGTGAGGGTGCCGCGTCGGCCATAAAACAGTTCGCCGCTGGCGCGTCCAGCGGTGGCGCGCTTTTTGTCCGCTACCGTGTCAAAAACCAGTGACGACGCGCGCTGGATCACGCTGTTTACGGCGCCTTGGGTATAACGTTTACTGCGTCCCGCGCTCACCAGCGTGGTATCGATTTTGTTGGTTGCCATCGGCCTTTCCTGACGCTTACCGCAAAGGCTTCACGTTACCACGAATTGCCCGCGCGGGTGGCCTTTGAATCATGATTATCAGAGTGAGTCGAGGGTTTACCGCGCCGGCACCGCGATGACCCTCATCAGACGCAAAAGCCGCCGAGAACGCGACGGTGGCGTTTGTAAATAGTAATGAGAACGACTATCACTTCGCGCGGGTTGTTTGCTATGATCGTGGCTTCGATCGTGAACTGTGCAACAGAAGTTGGAGACGCAGCGTGGTAGCCAGTGATTTGATGCAGACGGATCTCTCCGTCTGGGGCATGTATCAGCATGCGGATATCGTGGTAAAGGTAGTGATGATCGGCCTGTTGTTGGCGTCGGTAGTGACCTGGGCCATTTTCTTTGGCAAGTATGCTGAACTCAGCGCGGCGAAACGCCGCCTTAAACGCGAACAGCAGGATTTGAGCGAAGCCCGATCCCTTGATGATGCCTACCGTGCCGCAGAAGGCTTCCGTCGCCACAGCGCCAGCACGGTGCTGCTCAACGATGCACAAAATGAGCTGATCTTGTCTGCGGGCAGCGAAGATAACGAGGGCATCAAAGCGCGTACCAGCTTTCGCCTTGAGCGTCGCGTAGGCGCCTTTAGCCGCCACGCGGGGCGCGGTAATGGCTTCCTCGCCACCATCGGCTCTGTCGCACCCTTTATCGGGTTGTTTGGCACCGTGTGGGGCATTATGAACAGCTTTATTGGCATTGCCCAAACCCAGACCACGAATCTTGCCGTCGTGGCGCCAGGGATCGCAGAAGCCCTGTTAGCGACGGCGATTGGCTTGGTCGCGGCGATCCCCGCGGTTGTGATTTACAACGTTTTTGCGCGCATGATTGCCAGCTACAAAGCCTCGCTGGGCGATGTGGCCGCGCAGATCATGCTGCTGCAGAGCCGCGATCTCGATCTTGGCACCATTGAAGCGGTCAAAGGCGGTAACCGCGCGACTGCACAAAAGCTGCGCGTAGGGTAAGTACGATGGCGATGCGCTTAAACGATGACGCCATCGGCGATGGCGAAATGCATGAAATCAACGTCACGCCCTTTATTGATGTCATGCTGGTACTGTTGATCATCTTTATGGTTGCGGCACCGCTGGCGACGGTCGACGTGCGGGTTAACCTGCCTGCTTCCACCAGCGCGCCGCAGCCGCGTCCCGAAAAGCCGGTGTATCTCTCTATCAAGCAGGACAAGCAAATCTTCATCGGCAATAACGCGGTGAGCAAAGCGACGCTGGTCGATGCCCTGACCGCGCAAACGGCCGGGAACAAAGAGACCACCATCTTCTTCCAGGCCGACAAGTCAGTGGACTATGAAACCTTGATGAGCGTCATGGATCAGCTGCGCGCGGCGGGATACCTGAAAATAGGCCTGATGGGCATGGAAAGCGCGAAAAAGTAAGCCTGGCACCGGTGCGAAAAAGCGGCCTGCGGCCGCTTTTTTATTGGCGTGAAGCCGTTAAACCCATTCGTTCCGCGCCAGATACGGCACCATCAACTCCTGCTCGCCCAATGGAACGTTATGCCAGCCCAGTTCGCTCAAGGTAAACACGCCTGCGCTATCCGACCAGGCCATCTGCTCGCCGTCTCGCATCACATAGTTTTGCGTTGAGGGCGTCCTCAATGCGTTTTCAAGGTCTGACAGCAGGGCATGCAGTTCCGCCATCAGCTCGGGATCGCCTTCCGCCTCTGCATGCGCCAGTAAAGTATTGATATCTATCGTCTCCGGGACTGCAGCGTTTTTTTCCTCCGGCGCTGCGTCCTGCGCGGTGTGTGCGGGAGGCGTCAAGGTAAACGAAAACGGTTCCGTCCACGCGCTTTTTAGCTCACCGGTCGAGGCGCGCGCCTGACAAACCCAACAGCCTTGCTGGTAGAGCGTGGGGAACATGAACTGCCATGTGCCATCTTCGCCGACCACGGTGCTGCCGGTTTGCCACGTCGCGACTGAACCCAACGCCTGCAAAAGGTACTGCACCTCAATGACCTGGCCGGCCACGCCTGTGCCATTCAGTACGGGCGTTGGGTCATCGGTTGCCCCCTCATCAAGCACCACTTCCGGTACGCAGCCCTGATCGTCAAGCAGATAATCGACGGTTGGCGGCTGAGGCTTTTCGGGAATCACAATCAGCGTAAAGTTCTCGCTCCAGCTGCTGGCCTGGCCGTGATGATAGCCGCGGGCGCGAAACGTCCACTCGCCATAACGATCGCGTTCCGTGACCTGAAATTGCCAGTTGCCCTGTGCATCCACCGTCACGCTGCCCAAGGTGCACCATTCACCGCAGCTCGATTGCGCCTGCACTTCCACGACGCTGCCGGGGGCGCCGCGCCCTTCCAGCGTCGGGGTTTTATCATCGGTGGTGCCGTACTGATAAATTTTTCCCGTCATGTCGCCGCTGTTGTCGTGAGCAAATGCGATCTGCGGTACCGGATCGGTCTGCGCCAACATGTTGAGGACAAAGTCAGGACGGTAATCCTGTTTGCTGTTGGTGTAGCTGGCGTGAAAACTGTAGAGCCCGTCACCGCTTATCATTTCGCGTGATTGAATAACCCAGTTACCGTCGCTATCGGTTTTGACGCTGCCCTTGAACCCGATGCCACCGTATTTATTTTGCGCGAATAAGTAAACGATACTGTTGGGTTCGGCGCGCCCTACTAGCGTCGGTGAGAAGTCGTCGGTTGTGCTGCCGCTGTCCAGTTCCCCCTTGACGGTGCCGACATCATCCAGCGCATAGCGGATGGTTGGGGGCGCGCTTGCCGGCTGGGGCTGCGCGGCGTCGAGCGTGGTTCGATCGTCCGCGATGTCCGGTATATCCGCAGTGGATGGCACGGTTTCAGCGAAGTTCGGCACAAAGGTTCCATGTAATCTGTCGGTTTCACGCGTTGAATTCATTTTACTCTCCAGAGTTTCTATACGAGCGTCATTGCTCTCTAAAGCCCGTAAGAGTTAACGGTCAACGCGCCAGAGCCTGAACCAGACTTGTCCCGAAAAGGTAAGTAATTTATTCGTGGTGCTAATGTTTTTGTTAGGCCAAATTTGCTCGCATAGGCCAATGAAGGTGCGAAAGGGCAACGGATAACGGATGTGGAACGCGCTGCGGAGAGCGAGGCTGCGGGAAAAAGTCTTCCCGCATGCTGCGCGTTTCGCCTTATGAGAATCTGACGCACTATGTTGTTATTTTTTTGTTACGTTTGGTCTCACTTTTGTAAACTGCAATGGTGAACGGGATCACATCTATTCCTGGCGTAACCCGCTAAAAGGGGAAGAAAAAACGGGAAGGATGTTATGAGCACGAGTCAATCTTTACAAAAGCCGGCCAGGAGTGGGGCCAAAACGATCTTCAGCGTCACCAGCGGTAACTTTCTGGAGATGTACGATTTTATGGTGTTTGGCTACTACGCTACGGCGATCGCCAAAACCTTTTTCCCTGGGGACGATCCTTTTGCTTCCTTGATGCTGACGCTAATGACCTTTGGCGCGGGCTTCCTGATGCGCCCGCTGGGCGCCATTGTGCTGGGCGCTTACATTGATCATCACGGACGCCGTAAAGGGCTGCTGCTGACGCTGGGACTGATGGCGCTCGGCACCCTAACCATCGCACTGGTGCCCGGCTACGCCACGCTGGGCGCGGCTGCGCCGGTACTGATTTTACTGGGGCGTTTACTGCAAGGCTTCTCAGCAGGCGTTGAGCTGGGTGGCGTGTCGGTTTACCTTGCGGAAGTGGCCCCCAAAGGGCGTAAAGGCTTCTACGTAAGCTGGCAATCAGGCAGCCAACAAGTGGCGGTGATTTTTGCGGCGCTGCTGGGTCTGGCCCTGAACCACCTGCTGGCGAAGGACGCGGTAACCGAGTGGGGCTGGCGTATTCCCTTTGTGGTCGGCTGCCTGATTGTACCGTTCCTGTTCTGGATCCGCCGTATGCTGGAAGAGACCGAAGCGTTCAGCCAGCGTAAGCACCATCCCTCTATGCGTCAGATTATGCGGTCCGTCGCGCAGAACTGGGCGCTGGTACTGGCGGGAATGCTGATGGTGGTGACCACCACGGTGATGTTCTACATGATCACCGCGTTCACGCCGACCTTCGGCAAAACCGTGCTGATGATGAGCGATAAGCAGAGCTTCCTGGTCACGCTGTTCGTGGGCATCTCCAACCTGTTTTGGCTGCCGATCATGGGCGCCTTGTCCGATCGCGTCGGCCGTCGTCCGCTGCTGCTGGTGTTCACGGTACTGATGATCCTTACCGCGTGGCCCGTTCTGCACTGGCTGGTGGCATCGCCGACCTTTGCGCATCTGGTGGAAGCGGAGCTGTGGTTGTCCTTCCTGTACGCCAGCTATAACGGCGCGATGGTGGTCTATCTGGCGGAAATCATGCCTGCCGAAGTGCGCGCCAGCGGTTTTTCTCTGGCCTATAGCTTGGCCACGGCGCTGTTTGGCGGCTTCACGCCTGCGGTCTCCAGCTACCTGATTCATGCCACCGGCGACAAAGCGATGCCGGGCGTCTGGCTGTCATTTGCCGCCGTATGCGGTTTGCTGGGCACGCTGCTTATCGGCCGCATGGTGAAGCAATATCGCGCGCGACACAGCGTCACTCCGGTAAGCGCCTCCCTGTAATCCTGTCGTGGCCCCGCTGCGGGCCACGTTTTTCTCGCCTTAAAACGCCACGTCCACCACCACGCTATCGCTATAATTGCCCGCTGGCGGCGTCACCTGCGTAGGCAGAATCTGTGCGGTATACGTGAAGTTACGCGTCAGGTTATCGGCATTGAGCGAGGTGGCGCTGCTGCTGCTCCAGCGATCGCTTCCGGCGGGGCCCCAGCGCGCCGTCGTCGTGGTGCCTTTGTAAATCTCGTACGCTAGCCGATTTGCGCCGCTCGCCATTTGCCGCGCGGTGCCGCTGTAATAGCTGCCGTTGCTCAGTCCCACTGTGAACGTGCTGCCCTTCGAACACACCACGCTAATGGTCTGCTGGAGGGTGGAAAAGCGGTTTGCCAGCGGGGCGCTACCGAAATTCAGGCTCGGTGCCGTGATGGTGGTGCAATCATTGGTGACGATCAGATTGACCGCAAACGTCATGGGCGTTCCGGTGCTGCTCTGCACGGTCCCTACGCACAACCCTCCGGCATTGAGGCCCGCGCAAACGGTATAGCTGACCGTGAGGGTGATCGTGGTGGTGTAGCTGCCTGCCGCCACCACCTGGCCCGGCACGGTGCGAAAATAGAGTGGAATCGTAAAATTCAGCGTGCTGCCGAGCCTAAGCAACGCGGCAGAATCATAAACGTGGCGACCGCCGACCAGCATTTCATTGGCGCAGGCGCTGTCGATACAGAGCTGAATCGGTATCGCATCCGCACCGGTGCTTGAGGCCTTCAGCACTGCGCGCGATCCGCTAACGCCGCTGGCGCTGGTAAACGCGTAGGTCACGTTATCCGTGCCCAGCAGCGCCAGCGTACCGCTGCCGCAGTTGACGTTGGTGTTGCTGGACGTGGTGCTGGCCGTGCTGTTCACGGCGAACGTGGTTACGGTGCCAAAGCTGGCCGCGGGCGCAGAGAGAGCACACGCGGCCACGCCGACACCGGGGAAGGCAAACAGCAGAAGTAGCAGCAGCGTTCTCATGGCGTGGCGCCTGAGGGTGTCACGGCATCGGGCAGATCGCACGTGAGCGGGGCGTAGGTTTTCAGCGCCTTGGGTTCGCCTTTCGCCAGCGTCAACCGGGTGTCACAGCGTCGCCCATCGGGAGTGACCACTTGCATCGGGTTATCCGCGCTGAGATCCTCCATCCACACCAGTCCGTCCCAACCTACGTAGGCGGTGGCCTGGTTTTCACGCAGCACTTGGCTGGAGACCGGCAGCGGCGCGCCGTGGCGATCGTGCAGCACCACGCTGGCTGCGCGCAGCGGCTCGACCGGAAAATGCAGCAGATACCCGCTGTTGCGCTTCACAGCGAAGCGCTGCTCAACGCGCGGCACGCTGCGATCGGGCGGCAGATCGAGCGTGTCGATGTCATATTTCGCGCCGTAATAGCTGCTCACCGAAGGGATCAGCAGATACCCGGCGCGATCGGTACGCCCCATCGGCTGGTTTTCATAGCGCACGGTGACGCCGGGATAATCGGTTTTCACCACAACGAAGGCGTCGTTAATATCATTGGCGGCGAACCCGCGGTTATCCATCAGTACCAGCGCACCGGTGAAATCCGCCCACTGCGTGGTGGCGTCGCGGTCACCATAGAAGCCCATCGAGCCATCCAGCTTGTTGTTGCGGTAGCGCAGGCTGGCCTGGCGATAATCACCGCTGTTGCCGCCCTGATGCGCCCAAGACGCATCGCCCGCCAGCCCGCCTTCGGTCGGCATGGCGCGCGACAGATACACGCGCTGATTCTGCTCTCCTTGACGATCGCGCTCAACGCTTATCGAGGCGCTACTCTGTTCACCAAACGGGATCACCAGCGACAGCGCGCCACTCCAGTCGCCACGCTGGCGATCGCGGCTCATGGAGAGATACAGACTACTGTTGCCCCAGAGGTTTTTGCTCCACGTCATATTCAGCAGCCGGGTGCGATCCCCCGCGCCTCCCGCGATATCAAGATAGGCGACGCCGAGGCTGCCATAGGTGCTGAGCGACACGCTGGCGGTGTATTGCGCACTGCGCTGCGCCAGCGAATAGCGGGTATTGCCGCTGTCGCCGCGCGTACCGGCCAGCGCCAGATTGCCGTAGTCGGCGCTGCGCCGAACATGCTGTGTCCCCACGCTAAACCAACTGTTGTTATATTGGTATCCCCAGCTGTATTGCCGGCCAGATTGGCCCGCCATTTGGCTTTGCGCCAGCGCGCCGTTAAGAACGCCCCAACTGCCAAGCGTAACCAAGCCGCCTGTGCCGCCCGAAACCACCCCTTCGCCCCCTTCGGCGTGCAGCTCCAGGGTAAAGCGGTCGGTGAGACCATAGCGATACGAGCCGCTGGCCGCCGCCGCGCCGTAGTCGAGGTTTTTCAGGCCGTAGTTTTCCCGGATGGCCCCCGCAGAAAACGCGTAATCGGCTAGACCGGCTTTTAACAGGCTGCTGGCAACATAAAACGGCAGGGTAGTGGTAACCTGCCGGCCCACGGCATCCGTGGTGGTAATCACCGCGTCACCCGCACCGTTGACAAAGGGAACGTTGGTCAGCGACCAGGGACCGGGCTGTACATCCGCTTGCGCACTGCGATAGCCGTTGATAAACAGATCGACCGAAGAGGGCACAGCTGCCTGCCCAGCGAAGCTGGGCAGGGGATAAGTCACCAGATCGGGACGCACGCTGAAATCCCGTGCGATCTGTACGCCGCCGAGGCGGATGCTGTTGCTCCAGCTCAGAGAATCCGTGACCACGTCGCCCACGCGCCAGGCCAAGGCGTGCTCCTCGTTTTCATTGCTGAACCACGTGTCATAGCGAATAAAGCCCTGCTGCTGGCCCGCCATGCGGCCCGACAGCGGTTGGCTGTAGACGCCATTACTGGAGAATTGCCCGGCTGGGCCGAACGCACGCAGCTCATTCCAGCCTGAGAGGCGCGTGCCCACGCGCGACGTGCGCGTGACATAGAGATCGTAATTCACCAGCGCCCCGTTCGACGCACGACCGGGGTAGCGGATACCGCGCTGCGCCTGGCCAATCACCTGGTCGGGCAGCCACGCGGGGGGCACGGTGATCAGCAGGCGCTGGCGCGCTTCGTCGTACGTCACGTCGACCTCGTTGAGTTGATGAAGATTGATTTGCTCACCGGAGAGCTTGTCGGCGGGAATGCCCGCTTGCAGCAGGTCACCCCGACGCAGCCAAAAATCACCCGCACGGCGTTCCACCGGTACAATGTCGCCGCGCGCGCGCTGGTTCACCACCAGCTCCAGCATAAACTGCTGAGTGCTGGCGCTGTTCTCCAGCGCGGGCGGCGGCGGCAGCGTAGAAAAGGTCTCCGCCGCGCTGTGCAAGGGCCACGCGCTCAGCGCGCCGATCGCCGTCAGCGTGCAGGCCGAAAATCGGTGCCTCATTAGCGCGCGGCAGCGCTGCGCCAGTGGCGGCCATTCACCTCGGCGGACAACTCACCGCTTGCGGCCCCGCTGAGCGGCCAGCGAAACTGGCTGTTAGCCAGCACATAGCCAAATAACCCGCTGCCCAGATTGCGATCGCCGAGCTTCACGTTGCTCAGGCGCGCATGGCCGTTGCCGCGGTTGGTGAGTTCCAGCCAGCGTTTGCCCGCCTCGCTGACCACCTGCCACTGCAGCGTCGGCTGCACGCTGTCGCGCGTTACGCCGCTACCGTAAACAAACAGCGGGACCGAATAGCGCATCTGGAACGTCAGTCCCGCCTGATTATCGCCCGGCGTGCGCGGCGTCGGGATCTCGTCCAGTACCACGCGGTAGGCCGCCTCCTGCCCGGGCGCGGGCGGCAGTTGTCGAATCAAACGCACCAGCTGCTTTTGTCCCGCCTCCAGCCGCACCATCGGCGGACTGGCAACCACCTGCTGTTGCGTTTGGTACTGCTCCTGGCCTGCCTTCTGCTGCCAGGCGAAGACGCGCACCTGCATAATGGTGCTGGCGCTGCCGCGATTCTCCAGCCACAGCTCGCTGGCTTTTTCATCGGGGTTGAGGGTGGGATCGATCGGCCAAATCATCAGGGAGTTCGCCGCATGTGCAACGGGCATCAGGGTTATAAGCAGCAGCGTAAACAGGTCGCGCAGGCGCATTGTCAGTCGTCCTTTTTTCAATGTCGTCACCAGCTGAGCGTCACGGTTAACGTGTCGGTATAGGTGCCGGCGCGCGTGGGGCCGGGCAGGGTGAGCTGGCCGTAAATGGGCAGCGTAATGTTATTGGCGTTGTTGTAGCTCAGCGCGACGGCGCTGTTGACCGGAATGGCGGTAGTGAGTGCGGCATTGCTATAGAGCGCGTAGGGCACGCTCTCAGCGGTGCTGCCGCTGATTTTCAGGTTGCGCGTCGAGGCGTAATTATTGCCGCCATTGATGCTCATGCTCAGCGCGGTGCCGGGCGTGCAGGCCAGCGTGATCGTGGTGCTCTGCACCAGGCTTGTGCTTACGCTCCGGCGCGCCACGCCCGACTGCGTGCCAAAATTCAGCGCACCGAACGTGCCGGTATTGGTTCCCGACACCACGCAGCCCGCGACCACTGAGGCAGCCACCTGGAAAGTCGCAGTGGGCAGCGCCCAAGCGGAAAGCGTGACGCTCAGCAACAGCGCGCCTCCGCCGCATCTCCTGTGTAATACTCCCACGCCGTAACGTCAGCCCAGCACTCAGTAATTGACCGCCACGTTGATCGTATCCGTGTAGGTCCCGGCCGGGATGAGCGGATCGAAGCCACCACCCACCACGCGTCCGTAGATGGCAAAGTTGGTACCCAGTGCCGGATCGGTGGTCCCGCTGGGGGCAATGTTGGTGTTGTTGGCGATGGCCGTCGTAAAGGCTGCATCACTGTAAAGGGTATAGGCGATGCCTTGGGTATTGTTGGAGCCCAGAATGAGATAGCGCGGCTGTCCGCTTACCGTACCGAAGGTGGTGGCAGGCGCGGCATTACTGCTGGTGACCTGGACGTTAAAGGTTTGACCGGTGGTGCAGCGCACAAAAATACCGTTCCCGGAGGCCCCCACCAGCGTTGCGTTAAGGGTATCAAAGGTGGCGGCGCTGCTACCAAAGTTCAGGGTACCGAAATTCACGCCGGTGGTGGCGGATTGCCCGTTCACCAGACAGCCCGTGGTCAGCGTCAAGGTGGCGTTAATGGTGCCGGTGGTGGTGGCGGCGCTGGCAGCGTAGGGTAGCGCGACGGCACTCAGGCTGGCGGCCACAAGAAAAAGCTTGAGTTTCATAATCATTCCTTACTGATTATCCAGAATCGATGCTTTTTCACCCGGTGATAACAGACAAAAGTTAACGCAAATTCCCGTCAGGGCTGGGTATGCCAGTGCCTGCCAGTTAAGAAAATTCCTGCATAGAAGCTTAATGTTTTATATCAGTTTTATTTACTATAGAACAGCGCATCAGTCACGCCGAGAATGCCGCGTGATTTTTTGCTAATCAATTGGCTCGTTTCGCCGATAAAGCAGTATTGACGGGGGCTGGCGGCGTGTTGAAAAAAATTAATAAGCGATTGAATCGATAGTTTGTCGCCGCCTGAGGCGCAATGATAGATTCCTTATTTAAATTAGCATCATTAATTTTTGAATGTGTTTGTGCTCTAAACGACGATGGCAGAAAGGAATTAATAAGAAATGTCTTGTCATTTTTAAGGTTGTGGCGCTGGCGTCCAGCACGGATCCCCGCTGTACTGAACGTCGATCGCGCGAGGCCGCCTGCGGCCAGCACCGATGACAGCGTCGTCACCACCGCCCTTGCTTCTTACTTACACCACAGCTGATTCAGTAACGGCTTAACCCAGGGAAATCACTATGTTAGTGACTTCATACGACGCATTTACCGTCATCATTTCGATTCTGGTGGCGGTGCTGGCCTCTTTTACCGCGCTTAACATGGCAGGGCGCGTCGCCTCCTCATCCGGGCGCGCCGGGATGATTTGGCTGCTGGGCGGCGGCTTTGCCATGGGCATTGGTATCTGGGCCATGCACTTTATCGGCATGCTGGCAATGAGCCTTGATATGGTCATGAGTTACGATGCAAAGCTGACCGCCGTCTCTATGGCGGTGGCCGTGGTGGCATCGATTGTTGCGCTGTGGCTGGTGTGCACGTCTCAGGCGCTGCCGATCGCCCGGTTGTGCGCAGGCGCCCTGGTCCTGGGCTCGGGCGTGGTTGCCATGCACTATACCGGGATGGCCGCGCTGATGTTTACGCCCGGTATCGTCTGGCATGCAGGTTGGATTACGCTGTCGGTGGTGATTGCGCTGGCAGCGTCATGCGCGGCGCTGTGGCTGGCGTTTCATCTGCGTGATGGGCACCCTCGCGTGACCCTGCTGCGGCTCGGCGCGTCGGTGGTGATGGGCTTTGCGATTGCTGGCATGCACTATACCGGTATGGCAGCCGCCAGCTTTCCGCTTCACAGCCATGCCACGCACATGGGCGTCAACAGCAGCTGGCTGGCGATTCTGGTCACGGTGGTGACGCTGGCGATCCTCGGGATCACGTTGTTGGTGTCCATGCTGGATGCGCGCATGCAGGCGCGCACCTCGCTGCTGGCGCGTTCGCTGGCTGAGGCCAATCGTGAACTGGCCCAGCTGGCGCTGCACGATAATCTGACGCGTCTACCCAACCGCATTTTGCTGGAAGATCGCTTGGACCAGGCGTTCAACAAAGCCAACCGCGAGCAGTCGCAGTTCGCGCTGATGTTTATGGATCTGGATGGTTTCAAGGCGGTCAACGACGCGTTTGGTCACCACGTGGGTGATACCCTGCTGGTGGCCGTGACCGAACGCATGAGCGCGCAAATGCAGGGGCATTACACCCTGGCGCGGCTGGGCGGTGACGAGTTTGTTCTGCTGATGGAGATCCAGGAGCCCAACGATGCCGCTGCGGTGGCTGATGCGCTGGTGAAAGCGATCGATCGTCCGTTTAACGTCTCGCGCTACGACTTAGTGGTGTCACTCAGCGTGGGCATTGCGGTGTATCCGGGCGATGGCCGCGACGATCGCGAGCTGATGTTCAACGCCGACGCCGCGATGTACCACACCAAAAACAACGGCCGCAACGGCTACAGCTTCTTTCAACCCTCCATGAATACCCAAGCCCAGTCGCAGCTGCAGCTCAATAACGACCTGTGGCACGCCCTGGACAACAACGAGCTGCGTCTGTTTTATCAGCCGAAGTATTGCGCGCCCAGCGGTCCGATTCTCGGCTTTGAAGCCCTGCTGCGCTGGGATCATCCCCGTCGCGGCCTGCTGACGCCGGATGTGTTTCTGCCGCTTGCGGAAAAGACCGGCATGATCGTCGCCATTGGCGACTGGGTCATCAATGAAGCCTGTCGGCAGCTGCACGCCTGGCATCGGGAAGGCCATCCTCACTGGTCGGTGGCGGTTAACCTGTCGGCGCTGCAGTTTGAACAAAGCAATTTGGTGGATACGGTGCTGCAGGCGCTGGCCAGACACGATATTCCCGCCGATTTGCTGACGCTTGAAGTCACCGAAACCACCGCGATGCGCCACCCTGAAGAGAGCGTGCGCATTCTTACGGAGTTGACGAAAAGGGGTGTCAGGGCGTCGATTGACGATTTTGGCACGGGCTACTCCAGCCTGCTGTACCTGAAACGTCTCCCCGCATCCGAGCTTAAAATCGATCGCGCTTTCGTGAAAGAGCTGCAGGCAAAAAACGAAGACGCCACCATCGTGTCTGCCATCGTCGCCCTGGCGCAGTCGCTTAATCTCAAGGTGGTGGCTGAAGGCGTCGAAACACCGGCGCAGCAAGCGTTTCTAACCGGACTTGGCTGCGACATGTTGCAGGGGTATTTGCTGGGCAAACCGCTGCCGCCCGAGCTGATCGACAAGCTGCCCACCGAGCTGAGGCAGGTTCAGTTACAGCCGCAAGGCGCGCTTACGCCACAGTGAGGCAAGCTGTGCGCATTGATGGCCTGCTGACGCCTCAGCGGTGCAGCGCGGGCTTTTTCGCACGGTGATTTACGCTACACTGTGCCGCTTAGCGGGCGACAGCGGAGGGTGAGTGGCGAAGTATCAGCAATTGGTGGCGCAACTGCGCGCGCAGATTGACGCACGTATCTGGCAGCCGGGAGAAAAATTACCTTCGCTGCGTCAGCAGGCGGAGCACAGTGGTCTGAGCCTGATGACGGTGATGCACGCGTATGAAGTGCTGGAAAGCCAGGGCGCGATCGTCTCTAAACCGCAGTCCGGCTACTATGTCGCGCCGCGAGCCGCGGCGGCACGTCCACGTCCTCCCGTGCAGGCTATTGAGAAAAGCCACCAGGCGGACACCAATAGCTTTGTGTTCGACGTGCTACAGGCCACGCGCGACCCCCACATTGTGCCGTTTGGCTCGGCGTTTCCCGATCCGGAGCTGTTTCCCCAGCGTCAGCTAATGCGATCGCTGGTCAATGTTTCGCACCACCTCAAACCCACCGATGCGTTGAATAATCTGCCGCCCGGCAACGAAGCGCTGCGTAAAATTTTGGCGCAGCGCTATGCCCAGCAGGGGATAACGCTGTCGCCAGATGACATCGTGATCACCAATGGCGCGATGGAAGCGTTGAACCTCAGCCTGCAGGCGGTCACCGAGCCAGGAGATTGGGTGGTGATTGAACACCCGTCCTTTTATGGCGCGCTCCAGGCTATTGAGCGCCTGAAGCTCAATGCCATCGCCATTGCCAGCGACGCCGAAGAGGGCATGGATATGGAGGAGCTGGAGCAGGCGCTGCAGCGCTGGCCGGTCAAAGCCGCGTGGCTGATGACCAATCGGCACAACCCGCTCGGCTTTACCCTGAGCCGCCCGCGCAAGCAGCAACTGGTGGCGCTGTTTGACCGCTACAACGTGGCGATGATCGAGGACGATGTTTATAGCGATCTTTACAGTGGCCACGATAAGCCGCTGCCAGCCAAAGCCTTTGATCGCCACGGGAACGTGCTGCACTGCGGCAGCTTTTCAAAAAATTTGGTCGCGGGGTTTCGCGTGGGCTGGGTGGCGGCAGGACGTCATGCGCAGCGCGTGCAACGTATTCAGATGATGAGCACGCTCTCTACCAGTGCGCCGATGCAGTTGGCGCTGGCGGACTTCCTCAGCACGCGCAGCTACGATACCCACTTAAAAAAACTGCGGCAGACATTGGCAAAACGCAAGCAGCTGGCACGGCAGGCGCTGCGCCGCGTGTTACCCGACGAGGCGCGCATCAGCGACACGTCAGGCGGCTACTTTCTGTGGATCGCGCTGCCAGGCCAGATCAACACCACGCAGCTCTACCATTTGGCGCTGCAGGAAGGGATCAGTATTGCGCCGGGGCAACTGTTCTCCGGCAGCAACGCCTTCAATCACTGTTTTCGCTTCAATGCAGCCTGGCCCTGGGATGCACGCGCGGAAGCCGCCGTAGAGCGGCTTGGTGCGCTGATTGCCACCCTGGCTTAATCGACAGCGTTACACTTGGGCGGCCTGGCGATGTCCCCAGGTGAGATAATAAACATCGTAAAAATCCACTTCGCCTTTTTGCTGCATCAAGCGGGCAATGCCGCTGCGCACGCGCTCGGGCGCATCGGGCAGGCTGACGATTTTATCCAGCGCCTGCTGTGACACGGGCTGCACGTAGTACCACTCGCCGTTGTAGCAGACGCGGAGATCCAGCGTATCAATATCCTCGAAGCGGTATTTCGGATTGATATCCAACAGCATCAGAAAACTCATTATCAGCACAAACACCGTGGCAAACCAGAAGGCGGGCCAGCCTAGCATGTCGGTGGAAAAGATCAGCGCGACGCACAGCGCGTAGCAACCGTACATCAGCGCCCACAGGCCGGGATGCGTTTTTAGAAAAGAGAAACTGAAGCGCGGGCGGTTATCGCGCAGCTCATCACGGTTCAGCGTGTCGATTTCATCAAGCAGGATTTGTTTAATCGCGTCCATAATACACCTCTGATTATCACTGCTTGCCATCAAACCACATAACAGTGTAAGGCGTTAGAGACAGATTTTAGCTGTTTTTTTATAACAGTTCCCTGCGGGAAAACGGCACGTACACCCTCGGTCATGGCTGCTGCGATGCCGCCCGCGCGCACTCATTACGTTAGGTGCTCAGGCGTTCCTGCCATCTGCCAACTCTCGTTGTTTTCGATATAGAACGGATAATGCTCCACCACCGTGCCGCCGCTCAGCTCATCGCCGTATGCCGCGCTCCAGGCGATGAGTTCATCTTGCATGCCCAATATGTCCTCCAGCGATAAACACACCTTCTCGCCATTGTGACTCGCCACGGCACGCGCCATCAATTCCTCCTCACGAGCCGCTTCACCCGGCAGTTCGGCAGCGGGGAACAGCAGATCATTCCCTTCCAGCTGCGGCGCCGGTTCTTCCTGCGTCACCGCTATCGCGGGCGTCATATCTGGGGTTAACGGCGCTTGGTTGCGCGTGTGCATCAGGCTGCTGCCTCCGCTGTGGTCAGCAAGCCACTCAAGGTCATTGAGGGTGCGCAGTTCTGCGGTGAGTAAATCCAGCATTTTTTGGTTGTCACCCGCTAAGCCAGGTGAGGAAAACGCGTCGGTTAACGGTGTGTTCTCAACCAAGGTATTCAGCGGTAAGCGATACAGGTCGGCCCAGTCATAAACCAGCGCCGCGCGCATTGCCTCTTGTTCAGTGTGTGCGCGAATAGGCAGATCCGCATCGTTGGCGCGCGCGTTTTGCGTGGGCGTCTCGGACATAAGCGGCCCTGACATTGCCGCCATCAGCGTTAGCGCCGCGCTCCCCTCGGGCGCCTGCTGAAGCGAGCGCATGCGCGTACGCCACTCTCCGCTGAACAGCGGCTCATCGCGCCACTCGACGCCACTGTCCGGCAGCAGGACCTGGGACGCATCAGAAAGCGAGCGTGCTGAATTATTTAAATCGAGATTTTTCTTGTACGGAAAATTCAGATTGTCCATGGTAATTCCTATGCTAGAGGTCAAAAAAACCCGCAAAACGAGCGGGAAAAATTACAGCAGCGGAAGTATCGAGGCATCGGTTTTTCGTTAATATGAGACCTGTCTTGTAATTTTCTTGCGTGCAATTATATGATTTTAAAAGGTTTTATTTTATTTTCGCAATGAGTTGTGGCAGCGACCCGCTTTTTTTTGCGTCTTGCGCGCTTCCCGGTTGCCTGCGTGAACGTCAGGCCCAAGAAGATTAATTAAGACAAGACCTGTCTCTTTCTTTTTTAGGAAAATGTCTTTGAGGTCTAAGGTTTTTCTTGGCAGCCTCCCATTAGCTTACCTGACCTACGACCTGCAGGTTCGCCTCGTCGGGAATCTCATTGTAAGAGAGCACGTGCAACCCCCGGGCAAACAGCCGGGCGTAGCGCGCCATCAGCGGCCGCAGCTGCGGCGTCACCAGCAGAACCTGCGTCAGATTTTGCGCTTTGAGCTGCTCCATGACCGTGGGCAACGCGCTTTGCAGTTGGGTTAAAATATTGGGATCCACCGGGAAGCTATCCAGTGCCACTTTGCCCGCCTGCTGTGCCTGATTCAGCGCGGCCAGCAGCAGATTCTCCAGTTCGTTATCCAACGTGAAGGCCGACAGCGGTTTATTATCGGGTGCAATCGCAGCCACCAGGGCGTGGCGCAGCGCCAGACGGACATCGGCCGCCAGCAAGAGCGCATCTTTGGTGATCGCGCTGCTCTCAAGCAGCGTGGTGGCGATGGTGGTGATATCTTTCAGGGACACCTGATCGGTGAGCAGTAAACGGTACACTTTGAGCTGAAGGCTAAAGCTCACCGCTGCGTTGACATCATCGGATAAACGCGGCGCCATGTGCGCGAGGCGCTGGTGTAGCGCAGTAATGTCATCGTAGTTAAACAGCACCGGCAGATGCTCGCGCACCACCTTGTGGACGTGGGTGGCGATCACGCTGGCGCAATCCACGACCTGGTAGCCCAGATTCAGCGCTTTGGCTTTCTGCTCCGGCAGAATCCACGTCACCGCCATGCCATACGCTGGATCGGTATCCAGAATGCCATCGATCTCGCCATACTGCTCCGGCGTGGGGATGGCCATCAGGCGATCGGCATGCACCTCGCCCACAGCAGTCCGTACCCCGTTAATCTTAATCGCGTACTGTGCCGGTTTAAGATGAAAATCTTCGCGCAGGGCGATCTCGGGCAGCAGTAAGCCGCTGGTTTCGGACACCATCTGCCGCACGCCGCGCATACGCTGTGTGAGCGGCGCGCCGTTGCTTTTGTCCACCAGCGTGACCAGCTTATAGCCGAGATTGAGGCCAATGGGCTCCACCACGGGAATGGTGTCCCAGCTGATGGTCGGCCGCCGATCGTCAGGGGCCAACGCCTGCTGAATTTTCTCGATATCCACCGGGTCTTGCGTCGGTTTCGCCACCGCCCGGCTTTGCCGCCAGGCGGCAAACAGCAGCAGCGCGGTGAAAAGTAAAAACACCAGATGGGGCATGCCGGGGACCACCGCAAGCACCAGCATTACGGCGCCAGCGGTATAGAGCGTCGCGGGCTTGGCCAGCAGCTGAGTTTTAACGTCGTCGCCCAACTCGGCACCGTCGCTGATGCGAGTGACAATAATCGCGGCGGCGGTCGCCAGCAGCAGCGAGGGGATCTGCGCGACCAGGCCATCACCAATGGTTAGCAGGACGTACTGTTCAAACGCCTGGCCCGCCGGCAATCCGTGTTTGAAGACACCAATCAGAATGCCGCCTAACACGTTGATCAGCAGAATCATGATGCCCGCGACGGCATCGCCACGCACAAACTTGGAGGCGCCGTCCATCGCGCCATAGAAGTCAGCCTCGTTGGCGACCTCTTTACGCCGCAGCCGAGCCTGCTCCTGTTGGATTAAACCGGCGTTAAGATCGGCATCGATCGCCATCTGCTTGCCCGGCAGGGCATCCAGCGTAAAGCGGGCGGATACCTCAGAGATGCGCTCAGCGCCTTTGGTCACCACCACGAAGTTGATGATCATCAAAATCACGAACACCACAAAGCCCACGACGAAATTGCCGCCGATCACCACGTTGCCAAACGCTTCAATGACTCTACCGGCCGCGGCTCCGCCTTCATGGCCGTTAAGCAGCACCACGCGGGTAGAGGCGACATTGAGCGTCAGTCGCATCAGCGTCGTCACCAGCAGCAGGGTGGGGAAAATTGAGAGATCCAGCGGTCGCTTGCTGTTCACGCTGGCAAGCAGCACCATAATGGCCAGCACAATATTGAAGGTGAACAAGACGTCCAGCACCAGCGGCGGCAGCGGCAAAATCACCATCGCCAGCACGCTGAGTAATAATACAGGGACGCCGACGTGCGCCTGGCGCAGCAGCGCTCGCAGGTTAATTAGGCTCATGGGCTTTCATTATCTCTTTCAGGTTAGGCAATTGCGTATCCAGCCGGGGTTTGTTGCCCTGACCTTGACGCCACGCCTGCAGCTGCATCACGTAGCTCAGGACCTGCGCGATCGGACGAAACAGGGCGGCGGGGATTTGTTGATTGAGTCGCGTGCTGTGAAACACCGCGCGCGCCAGCGGCGGAAACGGCACAATCTCTACGCGGTGCTGCTCCGCCACGCGGCGAATGTAATGCGCAATGTCATCGCGCCCTTTGGCCACGATATACGGCGCCGCCGCCTTATTCGGATCGTATTTCAGCGCTACCGCAAAGTGGCTGGGGTTGGTGATCACGACGTCAGCGTGCGGAACCTGCTGATTAATTTGTCCCATGGCCATCTGGCGCTGTATTTGCCGAATGCGGCCTTTCACCTGGGGATTACCGTCATTATTTTTGTGCTCGTCGCGCACCTCTTTCTTGGTCATGCGCATTTTCTTGGTAAACAGAAAGCGCGCCAGCGGCAGATCAATCACGGCGAACAGCACCAGGGTGAGCACGAACAGCCGCATGATGTCGGCAAACAGCGCCAAGCCTTGGGAAATGGCCGCGTGGAGAAACAGCCCCTGCAGAGTCATCATGGCACCGAGGTTATCCTGAACGCAGTGCCACAGCAGGGCCAGCACCACCAAACACTTGGCGATCATCTTCCCCACGTCGGTGTAGTGCTGGGCGGAAAACAGCTGCTTAGCGCCGCTAATCGGGTTGAGCTTTTTCACGTTCGGCTGAATACGCGAGAGAACAAAAACCCACCCGCCCGGTATCAGCGTAGCGAGGGCGGCGGTGAGCGGAATGGGCAGCAGCGTGGCGAGGAATTTCAGCAAAATTCTCACCTGCGTCAGCATAAACTGATGCAGGGCGCCGTTATCGTGAATGCGGTCAGCCATCTGACGCACCGCCAGGAACGCGGCGTGGATGAGCTGCTGATAATAGGGAAAAAAGAGCTCGAGCGTGACCAAGGCCATGACCAAACTCACCGCCAGATTAACCTCTTTTGCCCGCGGAATATCGCCTTTTTCACGTGCTTTACGCAGCTTACCGGCGGTGGGTTTTTCGCTTTTGTCACCCGCCATCACGCCGACCTCATGTTATCCAGCAGGGCCAGAACCTGCTGGGTGAGTTCGAGATAGTGGCTGCCGACGTTGCCGATGAGCAAGGTGAAGCAAAACAGGCCAAACAGCATGCTGATAGGAAAGCCAAGAGCAAACAGATTCAGCGTGGGCGAGATGCGGTTAAGCAGGCCGAATACGCCCTGCACCAGCATCATGATGATAACGGTGGGCATCGCCAGCAGCAGCGCACCGCTGAACATCCACCCAATGCCGCCTGCCACGGTGCGTAGAGTAAGCGCATTGATCGCCTGACCAATAGGCCAGTAGGTGAAGCCACTGTAAAGCAGCGTCAGCAGCAGTAAGTGCCCATCCATGGAGAAAAATAGCACGCCAGTCCAGGCGTAAATAATCTGGGCGATGACCATGGTCGAGGTACCGCTGGCCGGATCGTTCATCACCGCCATGCCCAAGCCCATATTCATCGACAATATATGCCCGGCGGTTTGCAGCGCCTGCACGCTCCACCCCAGCATCTGGCCAAAGAGTAACCCCCACAGCAGCTGTTCCGCCGTCAGCAGCAGGCTTTGCACCGACAGCAATTCGCGCAGCACCGGCACGGTTGCAAGCATGGGCGTGATCACCAGGCTTAACAGCAGCGCCAGACCGATTTTGGCTTTGCGGGTAAAGGCGCGATTGTCCAGTATCGGGCAAAAATGCAGCAGAGCGGCGATGCGCACAAACGGCAGCCACAGGGCGAAAAGCGGCTCAAGCAGATCGTCAAACGTCACGTTCATGGTCAGCCTACCAGCGCCGCCGCTTGCTGAAAAATAAGCTGCGTGAAGTCAATGAGCTGCGTCAGCATCCATTTCCCGGCAAACACCAACACCAGCAGGGTGACCACCAGACGCGGCAAAAAACTCAGCGTCTGTTCATTGATTTGGGTGGTGGCCTGAAAAATACTCACCGCCAGGCCGGTAAGCAGGCTGGGTACAATCGCCACCGCCGAGATCGACAATACCAGCTTCAATCCCTGGGCCAGTACGTCGCCCGCCACGTCCAGCGTCATCATAGCGCTACGCCCTGCACGCTGTGCGTCAGCGTGCCCACCACCAGCGACCAGCCGTCGCAGAGTACAAACAGAATCAGCTTAAACGGCAGCGAGATAATGAGCGGCGAGAGCATCATCATGCCCATGGCCATTAAGATGCTGGACACGATCAGATCGATCACCAGGAACGGGATATAGATCATGAAGCCAATTTTAAACGCCGTTTTTAGCTCGCTCAGCACGAAGGCGGGCACCAGGATCGACAGATCTTGATCGTTGGCTTCGCCGCTGGCGTGCGCAATCGTCATGATTTGCGCCAGCGCCGTGCTGTGCGTTTGTGACAGCATGAACCTTTTCAGCGGTTCCTGACCTATGCTCAACGCCTGTTTAAGGCCAATTTGCTGGTTCTGGTACGGCACCACGGCGTCATGGTAAATGGTGGTCCACACGGGGCGCATCACCAGCATCGTGAGCACCAGCGCAATGCCGGTCAGCACTTTATTTGGCGGGCTTTGCTGGAGGCCAATCGCCTGGCGCAGCAGCGCCAGCACAATAATGAAGCGGGTGAAGCAGGTCATCATCAGCAGCATGATGGGCAGTAGACTCAGCAGCGTCATCAAAATCAGAATATCGATTTTAACGCTGTATTCCTGGCCACCTTCGCGCGTGGGCAGCGCCGAGAACAGCGGCAACCCGCTCTGCTGCGCCAGCGCCGGGCCGGTTAGCAGCAGCGCCATGCCCGCCAGGCTGATTGTCCAACGCGTCACCCGCGGCATCACAGGCCTCCTGCCAGTTCGCTGAGATCGTGATTGTTAAACGCGATCAGGCGCAAACCGTACTTATCGTTCAGCACCACGACTTCAGCCTTGCCAAACAGAATGCCGTTGACTTTGACATCCAGCGGCTCGCCAGCCAGCTTATCCAGTTCAATCACGGAATCATTGCCCACCCCGATAAGCTCGGCGAGCGAGATCTCCACCGACGCAACCTCCAACGTCAGCGTCACCGGAATGCGGCTAAACAACGCCAGATTACGGGCGGTGTCCGGTTTTATCAGGGTGGCGGGCGTCTGCGTCTCGGCATCGGTTTCCAGAGAGAAATCGATATCCAGGGCGCTCGCCAGATCGGTTAAATCGCTCATATTAGTCACTCGCACGTTCACTCAGGTCAGAAAAGTAAAGTTTGCCGCGATCCTCGCAAATGACGGCGCTGAACAGCGGCTGATTACCTACCAGCAGCGGAATGCGGTCGTTCATGGCGAAAGGCAGTACATCGTTGGGCTGCAGACGGGCCAAATCCGCCACGGTCAATGGCAGCGAGGCCAACCGGCCGCGCAGGCGCACCGGCAGCTGGCGAAAGCAGGGTTGCGACGGAAAGATGGCCGCTTGGGCATGTTCAGCGGGTTGGCGCAGCGTGCAGAGCAAGCGATCAACGTGCCCGGCATCCAGCAGTAAAGAAAATTGACCGCCCTCGTAACCGTCGAGAAAAAAATCGATACGGTACGACCAGTGCGTGATTAACGCGGCAGGGTCAGTTTTAATGTGCAGCGGTTCAGGAAAGAGAGCGTCATCACACACTAAATCCACCAGATCGTAAGCCAGCTTATTCAGCATCCGCTCTTCGGTTTTTGTCACCGGGACGCGCTCTACTTCTGCCATATTCTGGTCATCGCGCGTTAAACCGTAATAATCATGCAGCAGAGTGAGTAATAAGGCGCGATCAATCGTAAAGCCCAGATTTCCCGCTTCACTGCTAAACAAGCTGGCCTGCTTTATCGTGCAGTCCATGTGAAACGCTAAGTCCTTTAAACCTGCATTGACGCGAAATTTTTTCAGAAAATAGATGCCCAGCTTAGAGTCAAGGCGATCGCGGTTATCTTTAAACATTGACGGGACTTTGTGATAAGGACGGCCAAGTTTGCCAACGTCCAGCGGCATCAGCTCAGGATGATTCGCCGGTGGGTAAATCCTTATTTTGTTCTTTTTGCTGCGTAGCGACATGGCTTCACTCCCGACAATAAATTTGCGTAACGCGCAGAAGGGCAGGTTTCAATTAACAGAGTTACGGTGTGCGTTAGCGCGTCAGAATAATCAATATGACGTTCACGCCTGTTCGTGATGCTCTGTTTTTGTCTTGCTTAAATTAATGTTCAAAAATATTTAAAACAACGTTTAATGCATTATTAATCTTTCATGTAATTAATAATTTAAAATTGGTTAAATCATTAAATATATGATTTTATTGAATTAATATTTTAATACTGCAATGGTTGTAGATAAGACTTTTCTGGTAAGTATACTCGTCGCTCCCATGCAATACAGACGAACCAGGAATATTCATCTTTGTGATGTAGGGGGTTTCTGAAATGGCAAAATATATCGTTACATAGATATAAGATTGAGGTATTTAAGTTGGGGGCCTTCCCGTGATGGGTGTTTTCCCCGATTTGAAGGAAGCGAGCTATGTTGAATTTCACACAGTCAAATAAAGCCTATGCTGAAGATTTTATTGCGCACTCGCCGGATAGTGTTCAACTCTTTGGCATGGCAAAGCGCGTTGCCAAATATAATGTGCCGGTTTTAATTACCGGAGAAACCGGCACGGGAAAAGAGTGTGTTGCAAAATACATTCACCATCACGCATTTTCTCAGCGCGCACCCTACGTTGCGGTGAATTGCGCGGCCATCCCAGAAAATATGCTGGAAGCGATGCTCTTCGGTTATGAGAAAGGTGCTTTTACCGGGGCGATCTCTAGCCAACCCGGAAAGTTTGAGTTGGCTAATGGCGGCACCCTATTACTGGATGAAATAGGGGATATGCCGCTGGCGCTGCAGGTGAAATTGCTGCGGGTATTACAGGAACAGGAGGTTGAGCGTTTAGGCAGCCACAAAAAGATCCCGCTGGATATTCGGATTATTGCATCGACCAACAAAAATTTAGACGTTGAAATCAGTGAAGGACGATTCCGTCAGGATCTCTACTATCGGCTGTCAGTGGTCATGATGCATATTGCGCCACTGCGCGAACGAACTGCCGACATTATTCCGCTGGCTGAGCGCTTTATTGAAAAATACCAGTCGTTCGTCAGCCATTCACCTCACCTTACCGTCTGTGGACGGGAAGCATTACTGCACTATTCCTGGCCCGGTAACGTGCGTGAGTTAGAAAACATCCTGCAGCGCGGCCTGATCATGTGTGGCAATGGCGATCTCAGCGCCGCCTGTTTCCAACTGCAAAGCCGAAACGGCCTGATGCCCGCCGAAATGGAGCCTGCGTCTGAGGATGCCGAGGCGCTCGATAACGGCCACATCCGGCGCCACGGTCGGCGTGCAGAGTCGCAGTACATCCTTGAACTCCTGAAGCGTTATCAGGGAAACCGATCGCGAACGGCCGAATTCCTCGGTATTACGCCACGCGCGCTGCGCTATCGGCTGGCCTCTCTGCGCGAACAGGGTTTCGACCTCGGCAGTCTCTCTTAAGGAACATCGTTATGACCGAAGCACTGACTTTTCCGTCCTTTCAGGCGGCCATGCTGGCTGATGTGCCAGTGATTACCCCCATCGGTTCGCCGCGCATGGCATCAACACAGCCGGTTTCACTCGACGCACCGGATTTCAAACAGGTGCTGGAAGCCACGTTGGATCGGGTTGACCGGTTGCAGCGAAGCGCGGCACAGCAGCAGCAAGCCATTGATATGGGACTGAGTGACGATCTGAGCAGTGCCATGATCGAGAGCCAGAAGGCCAGCGTGGCTTTTTCGGCGCTGCTGCAGGTGCGCAATAAGCTGCAGCAAGGCATTGATGACGTGATGAACAGTCCACTTTAAGGAGCGATTGTGCTGAAAAAACTCGCGTCACGGCTGTCAGCGACTGCGCCAGCCGTCATCAAGCGATGGCTTCTGCCTGCTGCGATTGCGGCGGTGATTACCGCGGTGGTGGTGGCGCTGCTGTGGCAGAGCAATAACCGCTGGACTGCACTCTTTGGCTCGCAGGAGAACCTACCGATGGCCGATGTGGTCGCGGCCCTGAGCGACGCGGGGATGCGCTATCGCGTTGCGCCCGACAGCGGCGTGGTGTTGGTGCGTGAGAACGACCTGCCTAACGCGCGCCTGGCGCTGGCCTCAAAGGGCATTAAGGCCCTCTCGCCGGAGGGCTATGGGCTCATGGATAAAGAGGAGATGCTGGGCAGCAGCCAGTTTATCCAAAATGTGCGCCTGCGCCGCAGCATGGAAGGGGAACTCGCGCAAAGCATTATGGCGCTGGAGAGCGTGGCTTATGCGCGCGTGCATCTGGGGATCACCGAGAGCAGCGCATTTGTGCTGGCGAATAAGCCCAACAGCACCGCCTCGGTGATGGTGCGCCTCAAGTCCGGCCGTCATCTCAATGATGAGCAGGTGGGCGCCATCGTGAGCCTGGTGGCGGGCAGCGTACCGGGTATGTCGCCCGAACGGGTCAGCGTGGTGGATCAGCAGGGGACATTGCTCTCGGCTAACATCGCGCACGCGCACGCCGGGGGAGATCAGCGCCGGGGCCGCGAGCGAGTGCAGCAGATGCGTGAAGAGGTAGAGCGCAACATCGCCAATTTGCTGCTGCCGATTGTCGGGCGCGAAAACTTTCGCGTCAGCGTCGTGCCGCACGTGGATTTTAGCCAGATAGAAGAGACGCAGGAGCGTTTTCTGAATGCGCCACGCGTTGCCCGCGAGCAGCTGTCGCAGGACAACAGTAACGAACCGCTCGCGATGGGTATTCCCGGCTCACTGAGCAATCGTCCCGTGACGGCGGCCCCGGCCAAAGAGACGGCTTCCCTTTCCAGTCGCAGCCAGGCGCAGCGTGAATTCAAATGGGATCGCGATGTGCGCCACATTCAGCATGCCGGATTTGCCGTGCAAAAACTCACGGTGGCGGTGCTGCTCAACCAGAACGCCACCAGCGTAAAAGCCTGGAGCGCGGCGCAGCAGACGGAAATGAACGCGCTGCTGGCCAAAGCGGCGGGCATTGACAGTCAGCGTGGCGATGCCCTGTCGCTGGCGCTAATGGCATTCAACCCGCCAGCGGTTGAGGTGGAGCACACGCCCCCGTGGTGGGAGAGCCGCAGCGTGCTGCTGTGGGCGGAGCGCGGCGGAATCGGTCTACTGGCGCTGCTGGTGACGCTGTTTGGACTGCTGCCGATGATGCGCCGCGTGGCGCGTCAACCGCAACCCTCGCCGCCGGTGTTGGCAGAACCCGCTGAAGACGAGGCAAAAAATGAGGATGCGCCGTTGCTGCCCAACAGTGGTTTCAGCGGCGACGATCTGCCGCCGCAGGGCTCCGGCCTTGAAACCAAAATCAATTACCTCCAAACCCTGGCGCAGAGCGAAACCGATCGCGTCGCCGACGTGTTGAAACAGTGGGTCAGCAGCAATGAGCGAAGCAGCAGCAAGTAAAAGCACCAAACATTCTGAAGGGCAGAAAACCCGTTCGCGGCTGGAACATGCTGCGATCGTTCTGCTCAGCATCGGCGAAGAGGCGGCCGCACAGGTGATGCGAAAAATGAGCCGCGAGGAGGTCTTGCGGCTTTCTGAAACCATGGCGCGCCTGCACGGCGTTAAAGTCACGCACGCGCGCCTTGCAATCAATACGTTTTTTCAGGACTACCGCGAGCAGAGCGGTATTAACGGCGCGTCGCGCAGTTATCTGCGCAATATCCTTGAGCGCGCGCTGGGCGGTGAAATTGCCCGCAGCGTGATCAACGGTATTTACGGCGATGAAATTCGTCACCGGATGGCGCGTTTGCAGTGGGTGGATACGCCGCAGCTTGCTGCGATGATTGACCAGGAGCATTTGCAGCTGCAGGCGGTGTTTCTTGCCTTTTTACCGCCTGATGTTGCCGCCGGGGTGCTCGCTCAGCTCGAGGTGGCGCGCCAAAACGAGATCCTCTATCGCGTGGCACGGCTGGATGACATCAATCGCGATGTGGTGGATGAGCTGGATCGACTTATTGACCGCGGCGTCGCAGTGCTCTCCGAGCATGGCTCAAAAGTGCAGGGTCTTCGCCAGGCTGCCAATATCGTTAATCGCATTAGCAATAATCAACAGGCGCTTCTGTCGCAGCTTGAGCAGCGCGATGAAGCCGTGGCGGATGAGCTAAAAAGTGAAATGTATGAGTTCTTTATTCTCAGCCGTCAGAGTAGCAGCGTGCTGCAGCGTCTGATGGAGGCGGTGCCGATGGAGCAGTGGGCGGTGGCGCTAAAGGGCACTGAGACGGTACTGCGACAGGCCATCTATGACGCCATGCCGCGTCGTCAGGTCCAGCTACTGCAAACCACCACCGCCCGGCTGGGGCCGGTACCCATTACGCGGATTGAGCAGGTACGCAAAGAGATCATGGCGCGTGTGCGTGAGCTGGCAGAGAGCGGCGACATTCAGGTGCAGCTTTTCAGCGAACAGACGGTGGAATAAGCGATGGCTCGTCAACCTATGCGCCTGCACCAATTTCCGCCGCTGCGTAAAGTCGGGCTGGATAACGAGGGATCGGCTGAGGCCACGTCGCAGCAGCGTCTGGATGGCTTTCAGCAGGGCGTCAGCGAAGGCTTTGCTCAAGGGCTGACGCAGGGGAGAAATCAGGGGTACGAGGACGGTCTGCAGCAGGGGCGTGAAGCGGGCCATCCGTTGGGATTTGAGGCGGGCAAGCAGCAGGCGCTGGCGCACTTTCTCACGGCGGCGGCCCCGCTTGATGCCTTGACAACGCGCCTGCAAGCGCTGGCAGAAACACAGGCGCAGCAGCGCAAAACGGAGCTTGTCGCCCTGGTGGAAAAAGTCACGCGCCAGGTGATTCGCTGCGAGCTGGCACTCCAGCCGACGCAGCTGCTGGCGCTGATCGACGAGGCGCTGGCCAGCTTGCCCGCGTTACCCACGACAATACGTATTCTGCTGAACGCCGAGGAGTTTGCGCGTATTACCGCGCTGGAGCCTGAAAAAGCCGCGCGCTGGGGGCTGGTGGCGGACGGTGAGATGGCGCCAGGCGAATGCCGCATCCTCACCGATGACAATGAAATGGATATCGGCTGCAACCAGCGTTTGAGTCAGTGCCTCAAGGTGCTGCAGGAGAATTTAGCCGGCCCTGAACAGACGGATACGGAGCCGGAACCGTGATGACGCGCACCGTTGAACACCTGCTGCAATCGTTGAACAACATTCCGCTGGCGCGCGTTGCCGGAAGGCTGGTACGCGTCAGCGGCCTGCTACTGGAGTGCGTTGGCTGCCGTCTGGTAGTGGGACAGCGATGCAGTATTGAACAGGCTGACGGTACGTTATTGGCGGCGCAGGTGGTGGGCTTTGACCGTGAGACCACCTGGCTGATGCCCTACAAAACGCCCGCTGGGTTAATCGCGGGCGCGCGCGTGTTCCCGGAAGAGGAACAGAACGCGCTGATGATCGGGGAGAGCTGGCTGGGACGGGTCGTCAACGGCCTTGGTGAACCGCTCGACGGCAAGCCCAAGCCCGGCGGCACGGCGGTGCTTCCCGTTCGGCCCACGCAGATCCACCCGCTGACGCGCAAAGCCGTGTCAGAACCGCTTGACGTGGGTGTGAATGCCATCAACGGCTTGTTGACCATCGGCAAAGGTCAGCGCGTGGGATTGATGGCCGGGTCGGGCGTGGGTAAAAGCGTGCTGCTCGGCATGATCACCCGCGCCACCAGCGCACAAGTGGTGATCGTCGGATTAATTGGCGAGCGCGGACGCGAAGTGAAGGAATTTATTGAGCACGCCTTGGGGGCCGCGGGCAGGGCGAAATCGGTGGTGGTGGCGGCACCTGCCGATGAATCACCGCTGATGCGCCTTAAAGCCACCGAGCTTTGTCACACGCTGGCCGCGTGGTATCGCGACGCCGGTTATGACGTGCTGCTGCTGGTGGATTCACTCACGCGCTACGCCATGGCGCAGCGCGAAATCGCCCTGTCGCTCGGTGAGCCACCTGCCACCAAAGGCTATCCGCCCTCGGCCTTTGGCATCATTCCCCGGCTGGTGGAGCGCGCCGGGAACAGCGACGGCGCGGGCAGCATGACGGCTATTTATACCGTACTGGCGGAAGGGGACGATCAGCAGGATCCCATCGTTGACTGCGCGCGCGCCGTGCTGGATGGCCATATTGTTTTAACGCGCCAGCTGGCAGAAGCGGGACATTACCCTGCAATTGATATCGGTCAGAGCATCAGCCGCTGTATGAGTCTGGTGACCGCACCCGCACATCAGCAGGCGGCGCGCGCGCTGAAGCAGCTCTACGCCGACTATATGGCCATCAAGCCGCTGCTGCCGCTGGGTGGCTACGTGGCGGGTGTGGATGCGCAAGCCGATCGCGCGGTGCGACTCTTTCCCGCCATCACCCAGTTTCTTTGTCAGCCGGTTGAACAGCCTGCCGCGCTGGCCGACGCCATTGACGCACTGCTGGCCTTGAGCCAGCCATAAAGGTTGATATGAACAGATCCTCTCTTCTTGTGACTTTGTCACAGCTTCGCGACCTGCGGGCGCGCAACGTTGACGCGCTGGGAAGCCAGCTGGCGCAGCAGCAGCAGCAGGTGCGGCGCTACCACAGCAACATTGAAGCCTTAACCCGGCTGGGCGAGATCTCGGCCCGCATGGAGCCTGCTCAGCTCGGTAATCTGGCGCGTTATAAAACGCACCTCCAGCGTTTGGTGAACGGGCAGCGTCAGGCCGTGCAACTGGCTGAACAGCAGCAGCAGGTGTTACAGGCGCAGCTGCTCGACGAGGCCTGCAAAGAAAAGCGCTTTGCGCTGATGCTGGCGCAGCAGCGTGACGCGCAGGCGCAGGAGGCGCAGCGGCAGCAGCAGGCGCTTACGGACGATTGCGCGCTGCAATGCTGGCTGCGTAATCGGAGGCAAAAAGCATGAGCCGCGATCTGTTTACCGCGCTGATGTCGCGACATCCGAGCGCGTTGCCAGAGACGTTCCCGTTGGTGAGCGTGGTGACGCCAACCTATAACCGCGCCGAGTTTTTACCTTACCTGCTCTACATGTTTCAGTACCAGGACTATCCTGCCGAACGGCGTGAGCTGGTGATCCTTGATGACTCACCGCACAGCCACGCTGAATGGGTGGCAGAACTGACGCGCTACGCGCCTTATCCCGAACGGGTACGCTACTTTCATCTGCCGGAGCGTTTGCCGATTGGTGCCAAACGCAACCGCCTTAACGCGCTGGCGCAGGGCGAATACATCATCTGCATGGACGACGATGATTTCTACCCTGCGGATAAAATCCGCTACACCGTTAACGAGATGCGCCGTCATAACGCCCTGTTTGCCGGTTGCGACACCCTGCCGGTGTGGTACAGCCATATCAATCAGATTTTTATGACCGTCAGCGCCGGGCCGCGCCACGCCCTGAACGGCACATTCGCCTACCACCGCAACTATCTGCGCAGCCATCGCTATGACGATCGCGTGACGCTGGGCGAAGAGGGCAGCTTTACCCGTGGCTTTACGGTGCCGGTGCTGCAGCTTGACCCGTGGCGCAGCATTCTGTGCGTGTCGCACAGCCGTAACACCTTTGACAAAGACTTTGTGCTGGCGAGCAGCAAAGCCCAGGCCATCACGCTGGAACAGGCCGTGCCGGACCCCCTGCTGCGCAGCTTTTATCAGCGTCTGCATCAGGCGCCGCTCTCGCAGCAGCCAGACTGGGGCTTTTTCCATCGCGTGGTGCTGATTGGTGAAAACGCCGCGCTGCGCCAGCAGCTGCTGGATGCGGGTCTGCCTGCGGGGCGTCTGATCTCTATGGCACCGCTGGCGCATGAGCGATTAACCCACGCGGCGGTCCTGCAACGCGCGCAGCAGGAAAGCTGGCCGAACTATCTGTTACTGGATAGTCGTATGACGTGGATCCGTCATCAACGCGGTATCGATGCGCTGAACCGACTCCTGCGCGCCTTGCCCCACGTTGGCTGGGACGGTTTCCATTTGGGCGCAGAACTGATGGCCGGGTGGCCGCTGACCCAGCTGCCCGGAGTGGTGGCGGCACACGCTCAGGCGCTGCCGCATTTGGCCTGCTGCGTGAACCAGCCGGCCTACGCTGCGCTTCAGGCGCGTTTGGCGCACCCCGACGCAGATACCCACCTTATCACCGCCGATCTGCGCTGGTTTGCGCTCTATCCCGGTCTGTTTTTCCACAATGAAACCATCAATGGCGAACCGGCAACGGCGCGCTTTTTCCGCAAAATTGGCGCTGTGCCCCAAGCCGGCTCACAGGAGTTTGTATGAATACCGCCCATCTTTTTACGCCTGGCTATATTGTGCAGCAGGCGGCTTCGCACTGGTCCTGCACCTGTTCCGGTTGCCAGGGGCAAAAACCGCTGCACCAGATACGCTGGCAGAATGAGCAGCGCCTCAGTTGGGATCTGCGCTGCGACAGCGCCGCGGCGGTGATTTTACGTGATGCCCATGCGTTCGACATGCACATCGAGACCACCGAGCCGCTACCGCTGTCCCCTTGTTGCCCACGTCTCTACGCGCTTAACCAACAGGTCTACCGCACGCTGCTCAATAGCGCACGCCCGCTGAATGAAACGCTGTATGCGCTCGGCATCTTAATCAGCCGCGGCCAGCAGGTGCCGACCGCAGAGGCTATCCACGCGCTGGGGGATGAGTTGCAGGCGCTGATGGAAGGCGGAGTGCTCAGGGAGGCCTTTGCCACCTTACCCCTTATTGATAGCTATGCGATAGCCGCTATGCGTCAGTTGGGATCGCGACGGCTGGATGCCACACTCGACGCGCGAACCGGCACGATGCTGATGATGATCCTGAGCGAATTGCGTTCACTGGAAGAGGCGCGTCTGCTCGGCGAGTTAAGCGCGCAGCGCGCGAATATCCCGTTCGACGCCTGGCTGGCCGAACACGACACGCTGTGGCGTAACTATCTCCGGTGGTACGTGTGGCACCACGTTTTTCCCGGCAGTGATCCAGAGGAATGGGAAAGGGCGTTTTTGCAGCTGTGCCAAAGCGTCTTTAGCCTTCAGTTGTTAGTCGGCCAGCTGTTGTCCGCCGGGTGTGAGGTGGACGAGCCTACGCTGGTGGCTCTGCTGGCCGCCTGGCATCGTGAGGCGCTGCCCACGCCAGAGAAGGATAATGCGCTATTGGTGGGATTATCTCTGTTGAAGTAAGAGGTGTGCCGCGCATCGGCGCGGCATTCTTTTAGCGGGTATAAAGAAAGGTGCGCGAAGGCTCGCCGGTGAGGCTTTCCAGGGTTTCCTGCTGCATCGTCAGCAAGATGCCATTACGTTCGTTTAACTGCTGACACGCCCGGGCGTTGTTTTCCAGCGTGCGCCACCAGCTTTCCACCTGCTGCGCCAGCGAGACGGGCAGGTAGCGCAGGAGCTGCGCCATGCCCTGGCTGTCGTTTGCGAGTCTCAGCGTTTGCAGGATATCGCTACGACGCTGCGCAGAGCCCGCGAGCTGCTGGTAAAGCGGCAGTAGCGCGGCGTTAACCTGCTGAATGGTATCTGTATTACACCCGATCATGGCGTCTCGCTGCTGCTGCAGTAATAGCCGTAGCGCATCGTAGCGCTGCGTATCGTGTTTAATATCCAGTAGCAGGGCTTTGACGTGCTCACGGGTGTCACTCATTTACGGTAAAAGTCCATCATGGCCTGCGCCAGCTGCGCCGTGTCTACCCGCAGTTGGCCAGCCTTGAGCGCATCCTGCATGGCACTGACGAAGGGGGCATCCACTTCCGGCATGTCACGCAGTTGATCGCGGGCGGTCTGCAGTCGACCGGCGTCTTCAGCAGGCGTGTGCGGTACGCAGGGCGCGTCAGCGGAAGCGGCGACATCCTGCACGGTGGCGAGGGACGGCGTGCCCAGGGTGACGGGTGTAGCGTTCGGGTTGATCTTCATTATGTCCTCACGTCGATTTCAGCATGCCCCTGCATAACGACACGGTCATGCGGAAACTTAAATTCCGCCTGTCAGGGCGTGCCTGGCGCCATCAGCATCCGCACCACGCCGCGATCGGCGACCTGGGCACTCACCGTCCTTCGGCTTTGCACATTGCGTACCTTGATGATCTCGCCTTTGCGCCCGTTTTTCATCGCCTCTCCCAGCATTTTTGCCTGCACGCCGTCCTGTTCCGCCAGCATCAGCACCTGCTGGCCGCGCGAAATCAACAGCGGCTGCGTCAGGTGCGCGGGCGTAATCGCCTGGAATTCGCGCACCCGTTTTTTCAACATCAAGCCGATTGCCTCATCGGGCTGAGTCATAAAGCCGTCGCGCAGCGTCACGACATTGCGCTTTTTCATCACCACATCGCTGGCGGTCAGCACGTGCTCGCGCGTGAGCCCCTTTTTAGCGACCAGCACCGGCAGCCAGACGTCGGGCTTGACCGTTACCGCGAGCTCCCAGCCCTGCGGATCGCCGCAGCGAATGTCATAGCGCAGCCTCGCCAGCTGCGCGGTGTTCCCGGCTGGCAACGCGTACGTCAGCGGGCGGGCACAGCGCGCCAGGCCGTCTACCTCGCCGGGAATGAAGACGTTGAGCTTGCTGGTGAAGGTTGGCCAGTTGTGTACCTGACCAATGCGCGACAGGTCCGCTGAGGCCAGCGCAACCGCCTGCTGATAAACCTGCTTGCGCGCACTTTTCGGCGCAGGCTGGGCAGCCATCAGCGGGACGGATAACAGCAGAAGGCCAAGCGGGAGGAAGCGGAAACGGGGATTCCGTGCTGCGGGCGTGATTTTCATGTTAATCCTCTAAAATCAATACGTTAAATAGTTGGCACGCGTATTGCTTAAGCGTGTAGACATCACGTATCAGGAGGACGAAATGGGGATAAGTTTTGACAAGGCTTTGGGGGTGCATCCCGCCGCATTACAGCTTCGACTTTCGCGAGCAGAGCTGTTAACGGCCAATTTGGCAAATGTGGATACCCCGAATTTCCAGGCTAAAGATATTGATTTCGCCGCTGAGATGCAACGTGCAATGCAAAAAAGTGGTTTTGACCTGCCGCCGGAAATTCGCTTTCGGGTGCCCTACCAGGCCGCAGCCGACGGGAACACCGTGACGCTCAATGTTGAACAGGCTGAGTTTGCGAAAAACGCGCTGGATTACCAAACCAGCTTGCGCTTTCTCAGCGGTAAATTCAGCGGCCTTCATCAGGCCATCGAAGGGAAATAACCGTGTCTTTTAAAGATATTTACCGCGTTTCTGCTTCTGCTATGACGGCGCAGACCGTGCGGTTGAACACCATCGCCAGTAACCTGGCGAACGCAGACTCTCCGGCTTCCAGCGAGGCGGCAGCCTACAAAGCGCGGCGGCCAGTGTTTGCGGCGCTGTATGAAAAAAGCGGCTTAGTGTCCTCATCCGCGCTGGCCAGCGCGCGCGTTCAGGTGCTGGACGTGGTGGAGAGCGGCGGCGCGATACGGCGCTATGAACCTGGCCACCCGCTGGCGAACGCCCGGGGGCACGTCTTTTATCCTGATATCAATACCGTAGAGGAGATGGCCGACATGATGTCTGCCTCGCGAAACTTTGAAACCAACGTAGAGGTGTTGAACAGCGTCAAAAGCATGCAGCAGAGTCTGCTGCGTCTGGGTGAGGGCGGATGATGCGCGTGGACAACAGCCGCGCTGGCGGCGAGGGCACCCCTTCAGCGCCGCAGCAAAACGGCAGCGTCAGTAATCTGTTTCTCACCCTGCTGGTGGCACAGATCCAGAATCAGGATCCTACCAATCCTACCGACAGCGCAGACTACATCAACCAGCTCTCCATGATGTCGCAGATGGAGTCGATGCAGGGGATGAAAGAGACCCTGACCGCGCTGTTTTATGCCGGCGAAAATCTGCACATGCTGGGGATGTCGAATTTGCCCGGTCAGCGCGTGTTCGCCCAGAGCGAGCGCGTTCAGCTGGACGGGCAGAAGGTGGAAGGCCGCTTCACGCTGCAGCATGCGGCGAGCAACGTCACGTTGCAGATCACAGACAGCACCGGGAACGTCACTACGCTGGATCTGGGCAGTCAGAAGCCGGGCGATGTGCCCTTCACGATCGACCCGACGGCGCTGGGCCTGGCCGAAGGCGACTACAGCCTGAGCGTCGTGACCGACACCGCCGAGAGCGGCATTGGCATTGAGATTGCCGGCATTGTTAATAGCGTGCGATTCGACGCCCAGACCGGTGCAGCCAAGCTCAATATCACCGGCTTGGGGGATGTCGATTACAACCAGCTCCGTCAGTTCGACAGCAAGCGTGATACGTCGTCACGCCACTTTTCCTAAGGACTTATCATGAGTTTTTCCATTGCTACATCCGGCCTCAATGCCGTGACAAAACAGCTGAGCGCCATCAGCAACAATATCGCTAACGGCGGGACCTTGGGCTACAAATCCATGCGGGCGGAGTTTTCCTCGCTGTACGCGGGCGGCCAGCCGCTGGGCGTAGGCGTAAATAGCCTCTCGCAGAGCATCACGCAAAACGGGGGCATCACCGCCACCGGGCGCGGGCTTGACCTGGCGATCGCCGGCAGCGGTTTCTTCATGACCCAGGACAGCGACGGCAGCATCAGCTATAGCCGCGCGGGCTACATGGGCGTGGATAGCACCGGTTTTCTTATCAACAATCAAGGCAAACGCCTGCAGGGCTATGGCGTGGATGCCAGCGGGCAACTGCAAACGGGCGTGGTGAGCGATCTGCGCATCAATGCGGGTAATCTTCCCGCTAAAGCCACGGATAGCCTGAGTTTTGTGAGCAACCTCGATGCGAAAAGCGCGCTGCCCGCAACGACGACCTTCGACAAGAACGACAGCACTTCCTACAACAATACCTACAGTAGCAAAGTGTTCGACTCGCTGGGCCGGGAGCACACCCTGGAGCAATTTTTTGTTAAAACCGCGGATAACCAGTGGGAAGCCCACTATTTCGTCGACGGCCAGCCCGCGACGCCCGCAAGCCAACCGCTGACGTTTAACACCGCCGGCGCACTGACCTTACCCACCCGACCCACCCCCCTCGGTGCCGCCATCGGCGGGGCGGATCCGCTGAGTATCGCGCTGGATTACACCGGCAGCAGCCAGTTTGGATCGGCGTTCAACGTCGCTAAAAATGGCCCCAATGGCTATGCCGCCGGGGAAAAAAACGGCGAACAAATTGACGATGACGGCAAGATTTACGCCACTTACAGCAACGGTGAGCGCCTGCTACAGGGGCAGCTGGTGCTGGCAAACTTCAGCAATCCCAACGGGCTGGATGCCCAGGATGGCACCGCCTGGTCCGCCAATAACGCCTCCGGGCAACCGATTCTTGGCGCGCCAAAAACGGGGTTGAATGGCAGCATTAAATCTAACGCGCTGGAAGACTCCAACGTAGAGATGACCGCTGAGCTGGTGAGTCTGATGAGCGCCCAGCGTAACTATCAGGCGAACACCAAAGTTATCTCCACCAACGACGCGATGATGAACGCGCTGTTCCAGGCGCTGTAAGTATGGATCGCCTGATCTATACCGCCGTCAGCGGCGCAAACCGCAGCCTGGTGCAGCAGCGCATTCACGCCAACAATCTGGCCAACGCCAATACCCAAGGGTTCCGCGCCGACCTGGAGCGCGCCACCGCCACGGCGGTGGCGGGGGCGGGATACGCCAGCCGTTACCTGGTCAGCAGCGAAAACGGCGGTATCAATATGGCGGCGGGGACGCTGCAGGAGACCGGACGCGAACTGGACATTGCCGTTCAGGGTGCCGGCCTGATTGCGGTCAGCGACGGGCGGCGAGAGCGCTATACCCGCAATGGCCACATTGATATCGACGACATGGGCAACCTCTCTATCAGCGGAAAACCCCTGCTCGGCGAAGACGGGCCGATTCAGCTGCCGCCGTTTTCCCAGCTGGCGATTGGCAACGACGGCACCATTACCGTGATCCCCGAAGACGGCAACGTCGCCGCCGCGCAGGACGTTGCGCGCATCAAGCTGGTGTCGCTGCCGGACGCGCAGCTGCGTAAAAACAATGACGGCTGGCTGGTTGGCCCCCGGGCCACCGCCGCGCACAGCGAGCAGGTGCAGATTGTCAGTGAGCATCTGGAAGCCAGCAATGTGTCGGCCGTCAATGAAATGGTGCAGACGCTGGCCCTGAGCCGCCAGTTTGAGGCGCAAATCAAAATGATGAAAGCCGCAGACACCCTCGCGCAGTCGGGAAATCGTCTGCTTCGTGCAAGCTAAAAGGAAAATGTGATGAATCCTGCTCTTTGGGTCAGTAAAACCGGCTTGGCGGCACAGGACGCCAAAATGGCCGCCATTTCAAATAATCTGGCAAACGTAAACACCACGGGTTTTAAGCGCGATCGCGTCATTTTTGCGGATCTGTTCTACCAAACTCAGCGCGCGCCGGGCAGTCAGCTGGATCAAAGTAGCGCCGCCACCGGCGGCGTGCAGTTTGGTAGCGGCGTCAAAATTGTGGGAACGCAGAAGCAGTTTACGCAGGGCACCCTGAGTAATACCCAGCAGGAGCTGGATGTGGCCATTACCGGACAGGGCTTTCTGCAGGTTGAAACCGCCAGCGGCGATATCGCTTACACGCGCGCCGGCAATTTGAAAATCAGCGCTGACGGGGTGCTGACTAATGCGCAAGGGCTCGCGCTGATTCCACAAATCGCGCTGCCAGAAGGCAGTAAAACGCTCACCATTGGCAAAGATGGCACGGTAAGCGCCAGCGTCGCAGGTGAAGCCGAACCGGTAGAGCTGGGCCAGATCACGCTGGTGAACTTCGTGAATCCGGCCGGCCTGGAGTCCATTGGCGGCAACCTTTACCGCGAAACCGCCGCCAGCGGCGAAGCGGTAGAGGGCGTGCCCGGTGAAGAGGCGTTTGGGCAGTTGGAACAGGGCTCACTTGAAGGATCGAACGTGCAGGTGGTGGAGGAGATGGTGGAGATGATCACCGTCCAGCGCGCCTATGAGATGAACGCCAAAATGGTGTCGGCTGCTGATGACATGCTGAAGTTTGTCACGCAGCAGATGTAATTTTCGGGCGGAAGCGCGTCTTCCGCTTGCTCTTCAACACAGAAATGATCCATGAAACTGATGAAAACAACCCGCCTGGCGCTACTGCTGCTGCTGGCCGGGTGTGAAAGCCCGGCGCTGCTGGCGCACAAAGACGATGCCGCCTTTGCTCCGCCTGAGGCGTGGGAGCAGCCCGCGCCTCAGGCGCACAGCGGGGGACTTTATCAGGCCAATTACGCGTGGTCGCTGATGCAGGATCGGCGTGCCTATCGCGTCGGGGATATCCTCACCGTGCGCCTGGAAGAGTCCACGCAGTCCAGCAAGCAGGCCCGCACGAACTTCGGCAAAAAAAATGCGCTTGAGGTGGGGGCGCCGTCACTGCTGGGACAAACCTTCGAACAGTTGAGCGGCGCGGTGAAAGGCAACCGGAATTTTAACGGCAATGCCACGTCTGCCCAGCAGAACATGCTGCGTGGCGCCATCTCGGTGGCGGTGCACAAGGTGCTGCCGAACGGGATACTGCTGATACGCGGCGAAAAGTGGCTCACCCTGAATCAGGGCGATGAATATGTGCGCGTCACCGGGCTGGTCCGCGCCGACGACATTGAACGTGACAACAGCCTCTCTTCACAGCGCATTGCCAATGCGCGTATCACCTATGCCGGACGCGGCGCGCTCAGCGATGCGAACGCGGCGGGCTGGCTGACGCGCCTGTTTAACCATCCACTCTTTCCGATTTAAGGGGCTGACAATGCCGCAAGTTTTAATGCGCCTTTTGCTGCCGCTCGTACTGGGCAGCGCTTTTTTTGGGGTGAAAAGCGCGCACGCACAGCCGCTCGGCACCTTGGTTGACGTACAGGGGATGCGTGAAAATCAGCTGGTGGGCTATAGCCTGGTGGTCGGGCTGGATGGTACCGGCGACCGCAGTCAGGTGAAATTTACCGGCCAATCGTTGGGCAACATGCTGCGTCAGTTTGGCGTACAGCTGCCGGGGAAACGGGATCCTAAAGTGAAAAATGTGGCGGCGGTAGCGCTCAGCGCGACGCTGCCTTCTCTCTACGCGCCGGGCCAAACCCTCGACGTCACCGTTTCATCTATTGGCGATGCCAAAAGCCTGCGCGGCGGCACGCTGCTGCTGACGCAGCTGCGCGGTGCCGACGGCGAAGTCTATGCTCTGGCGCAGGGACACGTGATCGTTGGCGGCGTCAGCGCGCAGGGAGAGAGTGGCTCCAGCCTCACGGTGAATACGCCCACGGTCGGGCGTATTCCGGGCGGGGCAACCGTGGAGAGGGCGGTGGGCAGCGATTTTCAGGACAACAGCGACGTCATGCTGAACCTCAAGCGGCCCAGCTTTCACACGGCGAATAACATTGCCGTGGCGCTGAATCAGGCGTTCGGTGCCAACACCGCCGTGGCGAAAAGTGCCACGGCGGTGTCGGTACACGCGCCGCGTGAGGCCTCCGCCCGCGTGGCGTTTATGTCGCTGTTGGAGGCGGTGGAGATCAACGCCGGCAAAGCGCCTCCCCGCGTGGTCTTCAACGCCCGCACCGGCACCATCGTCATGGGAGAGGGCGTTGTGGTTCGTGCGGCGGCGGTCTCGCATGGCAACCTCACGGTGACCATTAACGAACGCAGCAACGTGAGCCAGCCGGGGGCGCTCAGCGCGGGCGACACCGCCGTGACGCCGGAAAGCGACATTCGCGTCGATCGCGGACGCGGCAATATGGTGGTGATCTCGGCCGGCACCCGCTTGCGCAGTATCGTCAACACCATCAACAGCCTTGGCGCATCACCGGACGATATCATGGCGATCCTGCAGGCGCTGCATCAGGCCGGCGCGCTGGATGCGGAACTGGTGGTGATTTGATGAATATTCAGACACATTATTCGGCAGTCGCGCCCGCAGCTGCCTCGGTTTCTGACGCAGCGCCACCGCCGCGCCTTGAGCAGGCTGCCGAGCAATTTGAAGCCTTGTTTTTACGCAATATGCTTGCGGCCATGCGCCAGAGTACGGATGCCATGGCGGATGAGCAGGGCTTTTTTAGCAGCCGTGAAGCGCGCCATATCCGCGATTTTTACGATGATGCTCTGGCGCAGCAGCTGGCGAGCCAGCGCAGCACCGGGATCGCCGATTTGCTTATCCGGCAGCTTTCCCCCTCCTCATCTTAAGAGCGGGCTTCGTTTGTCGCTCTGCTTAATCAGACACAGTAACGGCGAGACAGAACATGAGCATCATTAACATAGGTTACAGCGGTGCGAGCGCGGCGCGTATTGGCATGAACGTCACCGCGCTGAATATCGCGAATGCGGCAACCAAAGGCTTCAGTCGCCAACGTATTCAGCAGAATGCTATCGGGCCGGCGGGCGTCGAGCGTCTGTTTAGCGGCAGCGGCGTTGAGGTGAGCGGCATTGAGCGCATCGCCGATCGATTCCGCATCGGTCAGGTGTGGCGCGCTAACACCCAGAACGACTATTTTTCCAGTAGCCAGCGCTACCTTGGCGCGCTGGAAACGCTGTTGAGTGCGGAAAATACCGGCGTGGGTGACGGGCTGGATACGTTCTTTGCTGCCCTAAGCGGCGCCACGGAAAAGCCCGACAGCGACGCGATGCGGCAGACGGTCCTCAGCGAAGCGCAGGCGTTGGCCACGCGCATTAATCACGTTCAGAACTTTTTACAGCAGCAGCGCAGTGAGAGTGAGCAGCAGCAGCGTGACCTTACCGCTTCTATTAATCATACCAGCGAAGCCATTGCCCACTACAACGCGCGCATCAAAGAGACCGTGGCGGCAGGAGGGGATGCCAGCATCCTGCGCGATCAGCGCGACGAGCAGGTACGCGCACTCAGTGGTTATCTCGATATCCGCGTGCAGGAGAGCGAGACCGGCGAATATACGCTGACGCTCCCTTCCGGACAGCCATTGGTCAGCGGCAGTGAGGTGGGCGCATTGTCCATGCAGCGCAACGCCAGCGGGGCGCACGTTCTTCAGCTCAGCTTTGCGGGCAGCGCCTATGAGATCGACAGTGCCACCGGCGGTCAGCTGGGGGCGATGCACGATTATCAGGTCGATACCCTCGACAGCAGCGAAGCGCGTCTTGCCGGCATGGCTGAAGCAATGGCAAAGGCGTTTAACGATCGGCTGACAAAAGGGTTTGATTTAAAGGGGAACGCGGGCAAACCGCTGTTTAATTTTAATCTCAATCATCCCACCGGCATGCTGCAGGTCAACGCGCTTACGGCAGAGGAGCTGGCGTTTTCTGCCGATCCTAGCGCGCCGGGCAACAACCAGAACCTGCTGGATCTCCTCGCCATCAAGCAGCAGCGCTTTAGCATCGCGGGCCAGCCACCCGCCACGCTGGATGAGGCAAGTAACGCGATGATCGGCGCAGTAGGCATTAAAAGCCGACAGAATCAGACCGAACTCAGTGCCGCACAGGCATGGCTGCAGAACGCGGAGACCGAACGGGATAACCTCAGCGCGGTGGATTACGACGAAGAGTATGTGAATCTCACGCAGTACACCCAAGCTTATCAAGCCAACATGAAGGTGATCGCCACGGGCGATCGGATATTCACCGATCTGCTGGCGCTCTTTTAAGGACAAACGATGCGAGTCTCCTCTCTGAATTTTGGTACGACATTGATGCGCAATCTGCAGGTCAACAACGGCAAACTTAATACGCTAATGACGCAGATTGCCGAGCAGAAGCGGGTACGGGTGGCGTCGGACGATCCTGTCGCCAGCGCGCAGCTGTCTCAACTCCGCCGGGAGCAGGCGGCAACCCGTCAGTATCAGCACAACATTACGCAAGTGAGCCATTCGCTCAGCCTGCAGGAAACCCAGGTGGAGGGCAGCAGCGATCTGCTGTTAAGCATGCTGGATACGCTGCGCGAGGCCAATAGCGCCCAGCACAACGCGGAAGATATGGGAGGCTTTGCCGCTGAACTTGAGACCCTGAAATCAGCGCTGATTGCCCAGTTAAATAGCCGGGATGAGAGCGGTCGCTATCTGTTTGCGGGCACCGTGACCGATCGTGCGCCCGTGGTGCGCGATGCCGGCAGCGGCGCGTGGATCTATCAGGGTAACCATGACGGCGTCAGTACGCCGGTGAGCAACGGCGTGACGGTGCCTGCGAACACCGATCTGGCGGCCAGTTTCGGCGACGATATGAAGATGCTGAATCAGCTTGAGACACTGCTGGGGAAAATGGCGAATCCAGCGCTACCGGCGGGGAGTTACAGCGCGGACATCACCGCGATGCTTGCGCAATCACAAACCACGCTCGACAACGTGACGCGCCTTTTTACCGATCTGGGCGGGCGCCAAAACAGTCTCACCTTGCTGCAGGATGCGCATGCTGATAAGGCCCTCATCCATGAGGAACTGACTCAGCAACTGGAAGGCTTGGACATGGCGGGCGCCATGCTGGATTTGAACCGCTACACCCTGGCCTCTCAGGCGGCCTACAAGACCTATGGTCAGGTCGCGACGCTGTCGCTGTTTAACCTAAGGTAAGCGTCATGATTAACGTGGACACTCTGTCGGCACCGGCGCTTCGCGAGGATTACGCGCGCAGCGCCCGTCTACAAGCAAACCCGCTTCGCGAGCAGGCCCCTGCGGCGCAGCGGCGCGCACATTTTCCTGACGCGCCGCTGATCTCTTCGCAGCCGCTGCGCTATAACGTGCAGCTCAATCATCAGCTCACCCGGGTACAAATGGCGGATCGTTTTTTGCACGCCGCAGAAAACCAGCTGTTGAGGCTCGATCAGGCGTCAGGTCGACGCGGTGGCAGGCTGCACCAATTGCAACAGACGCAGGCGCTCCTCGCGCAGCGCTCGCGGCTGTCAGGGAACAGCGTCAATCGTCAGTTGCAGGTTACGCTAGAGGGAAAACCGCAGGTTAGCTTTCAGCTGCGAGACGGTAAGGCGTTGTTGAACCCTGCGAAGTCGGAGGTGATCGTTTTTTCGCTGGCGGGCGATCGGCGTGAGTTGAGCGCTGCGGCGATCGCCGCCGACAGTTCGCCGCAGCAAACGCTGATTGGCCTGAATCAGGCGCTGGGCAAATGGGGCATTCACGGTAAAATCACGGCGCAGCACGACCTGCTGTTTGAAGTGGACGAAGCGCAGTGGCCGCGTGTGGCGAATCACCTGAGCGTTCAGGGCGGGGGCGTGCGCTATCCTCAAGGGCAGTTTTTTCCGCTCAAACCCCTGGCCGATGACACCTTGGACGACACTATTGCGCGGGCGCTGGCCCATTCCGACCGTTCCGGTGCGCTGCAAACGCACGTTCACCGCGCGCTGGCGAACATTGCGCAGCAACGGCAACAGTTAGTGCGGACGCTGGGCCAGGTTCAGCAGCGCGTTGACAGCATGGCCACTCTTTCGGGCGGGCAGGCATATCATACCGCCGAGAGCGTGGCGCAGCAGCTGCGCGCGCCGGGTTATCTCGATGTGGCAAAGGCGTTGGGTGCGCAGGCGAATCTGGCGGTGACCACGGTGAGAAATGTACTCAGTCGTCAGTGAGCGCCAGTGTGCTCACCTTGCCGTCACTGACGGATGATCAAGCCAGAGGGTGTGATCACGACGCGGTGTCCCTCAAAGGTCAGGCTGTTAACCGTTACGCCGTTGTGGGCCATAAACGAAAAGTTGCTTTGTAACAGCCGATGCGGCTGGCTGGCTTTATAGACATTAGGAATGTATTGATACACGTACCCCACCGGTGAGGCAATCTGCGGTATGAACGTTATTTCTGCTCTGAATTCCCGATCTTCCCGGCTGGTAAACTCAATTTTGACCGCATTATCGCGCGTGGATAAAAACGTCGAATAGTGCTCACGGTGATCGGTATTGAGATCGTAATACCCTATTTCGCCCACCTCACCGTGAAAGTGTGGATCGAAAGCAGGTTGGTGCAGCGGCAGCCAGTTGAAGTGCCAGGCGGCCGCCGCCAGTAGAAGCGTGACGATCAGCAGACTACTTGTCGCAAGGGGCCATCTCATTTAGTTTTCTCTCTGTCTCTTCAACAATCAATTTACGCATTGCCTCTGCGTGGGTCGTGGCGGCCGCGATCCCCATAGCGAGTTGCTGGTGTGCGCAGGGGGTAAAGATATTCAGCGTCAAACTCAGCGTGCTGCCGCGCAAAGCCGTATAGATATCCATGCGCGCATTACGTTGCCGCAGCGAGCCATTAAGTTGGCGCAACGAATCCCCCAGCAGCTTGTGTATATCCTGAGGCGTAATATTTTCTCTGGCCGGTACGTAGACAAGGTGCAATAAACGAATTTGGCTCACGCCTTCAATATTCACCGGCTCAAAATGCAGCTTCGTGTGCCGCATATTATGCACAATCATTGCCGTAATTAGCACGAGTATGATCAGCAAGCTGGCAAATAGTGTTTTCCAGACGCGAAGACGTAATGTTGTCGGTTGCGTTACCGCCACCGCCCATTCCGGGCCTGCTGGTGCGGTCAGCTCGCGATGAGCAGGTTTGTTTTCTAAGAGCAGGGCCTGACTTTCATCTCCAGCGCGGGGTGGGAGAGAAATGTCTTCTGGTGGCGCAGCGGCATGTTCATCTTCATGCCGCGTAATGAACTGACAAAATTCCGCATCGAGAATATAGCCTTTTTTCGGCAACGTTTTGATGATGCGCTGTTGTTTGCCATCGTCTTCCAGCGCGGCGCGCAGAGCATGGATGGCATTGGGCAGGCTATTGTTCCCAATGACGCGTCGCTCCCAGACCAGCTGATTTAACTCCTCGCGCGATAATATTTGTCCGGCATGATCAATAAGTACGAGCAGTAACTTCAGCTGATACTCTCCCAGCCTGCGCTGTTCGCCACTTTCCTGATGGATAAGTGAGGCGCTGTCGCGATCGACGAGCCAGTGATTAATCACGCAATGTGCGGCCATGGTGGGAGATATCTCAATAAGAAGAGCAGTCAATAGGATGCTACAAAAACGCATTAATTGATAAAATTCTGCCTTAACTCGCGTTGCAAAACAAGTTCGGCCTTAAAATTTTATAAGGAAAATGAAATAGAGGGGTCAATCCACGGATATTAAATACCCGTTTCTTATAAAAAACCGATTTATGCATTAGCGTGCAGGAATAAATGAATGAGGAGTGCGCTTTTTTAAACGCATTCATTTCATAAAATTTTGCTGTGTCGCTTAATTTTTAAATTATTCCGTTGATGCTGTGAGTCATTATTACGGGCGAAACTTTTTTATTGTAAATATCTCGTTGCTGCTTAAGGTGCCAAAATAGTGTGCCGTTTTCTCCTGATGCTTGTAGCACAATTTATTGAAAATTATCAGGAGTCATCTCTATGTTAACGCTGTTTACTAACTCATCCGCAATGTCTTCCACCAACTCCATGAACCGCGCAAATGCCGCCCTCAGTACCGCCATGGAGCGTCTGGGCACCGGCAAGCGCATTAACTCCGCAGCCGATGATGCCGCAGGGTTGCAGATTGCGACACGTCTGGAAGGACAGTCGCGCGGGATGAGCGTGGCCAAAGACAACATCACCAAAGCCACGGCGATGCTGCAGACCGCAGAGGGCGCATTCGATGAAGTGTCCAACATCATGTTCCGCATGAAAGATCTGGCTACGCAGGCGGCGGATGCCACCAGCACCTCACCGGAAGATCAGAAGGCGATGCAGGCCGAGTTTGATGCGCTTAACAGCGAGCTGGGCAACATCATGGACAATACCGCTTACGGTTCGGAAAAACTGCTGGCGGCATCGGGTGGCAAGCTTGGAGCAGCCATGAACTTCCAGATTGGCGCTACCGCTGGCGAATCCCTGCAGGTGGATCTGAGTGGGCAATTGACGGCGACCGCCTCTGCGATTACCACCCTTGCTTCGGGTACATTGGCCAGCGGCGCAAGCGGCATGATTACCAGTGTGACTGACGCGTTGAACGCGGTAGGCGAGATCCGCTCGGCGCTGGGTGCCAACATCAACCGCCTGGGCCACACCGCCGCCAACCTCGCCAACATGAAAGACAACACCGACCTTGGCCTCGGCAATATTCGCGACGCCGACTTCGCCAAAGAGGGCTCGCAGATGAGCCGTCAGCAGATGCTGATGCAGAGCAGCCAGATGATGCTGAAGCAGTCCAACGGCATGGGCCAGATGGTGCTGGGCATGCTGGGCTAATTACGCCTTCCTACGTCAACACCGCTCCCGCAGCGGTGTTTTTTTTTCCGCCGCCCTCAGCATGGTTTCCGCTGTGCGGAAATATCTCTTCCGCTCAAATTCTTTATCGTACTGATTTTAAAGAAAATAAAAGATGGCACGCCCGTTGCTATTGAATCAGATATCAGCAGGAGAATCTCATGAATCTAGGTATGGAACCGTCCCAATGGGCGGAAATGTTAGCTACTAACAGCGTGGCCGCCATGAAGTCTCGCTTGTCCTCACAGCAGAAAAAAGTGGGTGCCGAGCAGACGGCACTCAGCGCGTTAAAAACGGCGCTGGACGCGTTTCGCACCACCCTTAAAGGCTTTGGCAGTAAAGGTGAGGTGGTCACCAATGCCGCTACCGCCAATCTGGAGGGATACGTCACGCTAAAAGCCGATGGCAGCGCCAGTAAGGGGCTGTATGAAATTGCCGTGACGGAAACCGCTGCGGCGCAGCAAACCGCCTTTGAAAGTCTTACCGACGATAGGGTGAAAAATGCCACCGGCACGCTTTCCGTGTCGGTGGGGGGAACAAGCCTCGATCTCGATGTCGGCAGCATCACCACCATGGCAGAACTGCGCGACGCCATCAACCGCCACGCGGATAACCCTGGCGTCACGGCATCGATCATGAAGGTCAACGGCCAAAACCGCCTGATGATGGGCAGTGAAGAGACCGGGGTTGCCAACGGTTTCACCATCAGCGTAGCGGGCGATGCCGCCTTCAAAAGTGCGATGGAAGGTGGCAGCGCGATTTCTGCTGCGCGCGATGCGGAAATCAAGGTGGGTAACTTGACCATTACCAGCAGCAGCAACACCTTCCGCGATCTCATTCCCGGCGTCGAAATCAACGTGATACAGAAAACCGATTCGGCGCGTCCGCTGGTCATCAGCGTGGGTAACGATGAGACGCAGACCAAAGAGCAGGCGCAGAAATTTGTCGATGCCTGGAACACGCTTGCCGACAAGCTCGATGAGCTGACGCGCAGCGGCGGAGAAAAAGTGCAGGCGGGTGCGCTGGCCGGGGATTCCTCATTGCGGGTGTTAGAACAGCAGATGACCTCGCTGCTGCGCAAAAGCGTGAACGGTAACACGCTGGCGGATTTCGGTATTGAACTCGACAAAAAGGGCAAGCTGTCCATCGACAGCGAGACCTTTCTCGAGGCGGTTAACAACAATCCGCAGGCGCTGAATGCACTGTTTGGTGGCACCGACGGGGTGATCAAACAGATGGACAAAAGCCTGAATGGTTTCCTGAGCGTGACCGGATCTATCAAATCAAGGCAGGACTCCCTCGATCGTAAAACCAGCCAGCTCAGCAGCAAAGAACTGCAGATTCAGCAGCGCTATGACACGCACTACAACCGTTACCTGAAAGAGTTCACGCGGGTACAAAGCGCCATGCAGCAGATGGAAAGCACCATGGCGCAGTTCTTTGGTTAATCAGGAGTGAAAGATGTACGGGAATCGGTCTGAAACACACGGCTATAGCGAGGCGGATTTGGCGATACGCACGGCAGCGTCTACGCCACATCAGCTGGTGCTTATGCTGTTCACCGGGTTACAGGACGAACTGATCCGCGCTAAAGGCCACATTGTGGCTAAGCGCTTTGAGCGTAAAGCCAGCAGCATTTCGAAGTGCATTGATATTTTAAACGCGCTGACCAGTGCGCTGGATTACGAACGCGGCGGTGAACTTGCGCAGCGTCTGGCCTCGCTATATGACTACTGCGTTTATCGGTTGTATGACGCCAGCCATAACCTTTCCCTTGCGCAGATAGAGGAGGTCGAGGGCTTGCTGGCGACGCTGCGTGAAGGATGGGAGGGGATGCAGCCATGACGCCCTCTTCCTATGAGGCGCTGATAACGGCGCTGGAAGCCGCCGCGCAGCAGAATGACTGGCCACGGGTGATGCAGATTGACGCGCAGCTCAATCTGCAGCTGCAGCAGCAGGCGCGAAATCTGCAGGACGCGGCGCAGGCAGCGTTACGGTCTCGCTATCTGCGCGTTATGGCGCAGGGTCGCGCGCGGCTTGAGACGCTGCGACTGCAGCTCGCGCAGTATCAGGCGCAGCGCTATGGCAGGCAGGCATACAGCCTGTTCGACGCGGAAACAGGAGAAGAGGCATGACGCCGGTCACGCTTCAACGGATGCTGGCGCTACCCGGCGCCACACCGCATCAGCCCCTGCTGGCCGCCGCGGAGGGTAGCGGAGCGCCGCGCCCTGCCGCAGGCTTGCCCGCAGTGGCTGCCGGATCGCCGCGCGTTCCCGCATTGACGCCTGCAGGGGATGTCGGCGCGCCACACGCTGCCGCGCTGCCCTCCACGGTAGCGGCTTTTGTCCTCCCCGACGTTTCGCTGCTTCCGGTGGCGACGCCAGAGGCGGAGGCGCTGGCGCATACGAGCGGCGATCACATCGCGCCCGATGAGACCATCCTGGACGTGCATGCACTGGAGATGGCGCTGCCGCTGCCGGCGCAGTCAGAGAGGGCTTTGCCTGCGACAGCGCAGTCGGCAGGCGCGGGCGTTGAGGTTGCGGTGATGCCCGCTCGCGGTCCGGTGGTACATCCGCAGCGCCTTCCTGCGCGCGCACCGCGGCCGACGTCGGTAACGGCGGCAGGGGAGAGCGTGCCGCTCGCCCCCGCTGCTCTCGGTGTGATCGCAGACGCGCTGGGCACGCGCGAGCATGCTCAACGCGTAGAAACGACGTGGCGCGTGATGCCAATGCCCCGACCGCAATCGTCTCTGCCTACCGTGCTGCCGCTCCCTGCGGCGACGGGAGCCGCTGCGTCTTCCGCCGATCTGCAACAGACGCCCCTTGCGCTGCCGGAAGCCGAACGGGAAAAAGCGCTGACGCTGAAAACGGCGCTGGGCGAGCGTCTGCACCTGCAGATTGCTCAAAGTACGCAAAAAGCCACCATTCGCCTCGACCCGCCGCACCTCGGCAAAGTAGAGGTCTCTATTCACTTCGAAGAGGGGAAATTACAGGTCCATATTCAGGCCGCGCAGCCTGAGGTTTATCGCGCCCTGCAGCAGGTCAGCCACGAGCTGCGCGGGACGCTGAGCGAGCAAAACAGCGTTGCGGTTAACGTGCAGATTTCTCAGCAGCAGAGCGAACAGCGACAGAACGGCCAATCGCAGCCGCGCAGCGCGGCCCCCATCGCAGGCCATGAGCCGTGCGATGAGCGTGCGGAGCGGCAATCCCAACACGATCATTCCATTCTTACGACGGTATAGCGCCATGAAAATAAAAACGGTGGCCACGGGCTTCGCCTTGGTGATGTGCAGCGCATTGCTCACCGCCACATTAGTCGTCAGCGGTATGCAGTTCTTCCCTCGGGGGGAGAAGGAAAGTCAAGAAGGCTCGGCTTTCACCTTGTTTAAACCCAAAGAGACGCCGCGGGCCATTCAGTATTTCGAAGTCAAAAACCAGGTTGTCACCCTCAAGGGGAGGGATAACCGCGAGCGCTATCTGCTGCTGGATCTGGCGTATGTAGTGGACAGCGATGCCGCCATGGAAAAGACCGAGCGTGCGCTGCCGAAGCTCAAAAGCGTGCTGGTTGGCATGTTTTCTGGCATGGATTATGCCGCGGCGCGCGCCATGTCAGTGGATGACATTCACCTCCAATTGATGACCCGTTACGAAGGCGCGTTCGGCAAGAGCACGCCCTTTACCGACGTCATCATCTCAAAAATGGTTTTCCAGTAAGGAACGATGATGAACGCTTTTACTGCCGTCACCGGCATGAGCCCGGCGGAAGAGAGTCGGTATATCCATCAGTGGCTCCCGTTGGTGAAACGCGTGGTGCGCCAGCTGTCGACGCAAACCGATTCGGTGATGGATCGTGACGATCTGGAGCAGATCGCGCTGATGGGGCTGGTGGAGTCGCTGCGACGCTATGGGCATCCGGATGGAAATTTTGCGGCTTACGCGCTTCAGCGCGTGCGCGGCGCGGTGCTGGATCAGCTGCGTCGCCACGATTGGCGACCGCGGCGCCTGCGCCAGCGGAATCACAAGATCAATGATGCCGTGCGCGCGCTCACGCGCCAGCTTGGTCATGAACCCAGTGAAAGCGAGCTGCGCACCTGTCTTGGACTGAGCCATGAGGAGGTGCAGGAGTATCTGCTGCTGGAGTCAGCCAGCGTGATGGAAAGCCTTGACGAGGTGCTTTCGGCTGAAGGTAGCGGGATGATGCTAGGCGGGCGTCATTTGGAAGAGGAAGTGGGCGTTCAGCGGACGTTAAACCTGGCGCTGTCGTCGCTGGAAGAGCGGGAAAAGCTGATCCTCAGCCTGTATTACCAGCATGAAATGAGCCTGAAAGAGATTGCGCAGGTACTCACACTTACGGAAGCGCGCGTATGTCAGCTCAACAAAAAAATTGCTGAAAAAATTAAAAAATTCTTTGAGTAACCGTTATGCAGAAATTGATTGGAATTTTGTTAGTGCTGGGGAGCGTGTCGATAGGTTACGTCCATGCAGGCGGAATAATGAGCGTGTTTTGGCAGCCGGGAGAATTATTGATTATCTTGGGATCGGGCGCGGGCGCCATGCTTATCGGTAACTCCAAAAGCGTACTCAAAGAGACCTGGCGGCAGATTCGCGGAGCCATGAAAAAAAACACCTACAACGCGGCGTTTCAGCAACAGCTGTTGATGCTGCTGTATGAGCTGCTGGAGCTGGTGCAGAACGGCGGACTCAAAGTATTGGATTCCCATATAGAGGTGCCGGAACAGAGCGAGCTCTTTCAGCGCTATCCACTGATTTTGGCCGATCACGGGCTGATTGCCTTTATTTCTGACAATTTCCGTCTGATGGCCATGGGAAAAATCAACGAGCATGAGCTGGAAGGCCTGCTGGAATCAGAGCTGCATGCCGTGGAGGAGGCGCTTTTGAAGCCTTCGCGCTCGCTGCAGCGCACCGCTGAGGCGATGCCGGGCTTTGGTATCTGCGCCGCCGTTCTCGGCATTATTATTACGATGCAGTCCATCGACGGATCGATTGCGCTGATCGGCATCAAAGTGGCTGCCGCGCTGGTGGGAACCTTTCTCGGCGTGTTTTTTTGCTATTGCCTGATGGACCCCTTAGCCAACGCGATGGAGCAGAACATGAAGAAGCGCTTGGCGGTGCTGGAATGCATCCGGACCGTGCTGGTCAATCAGCTCGCCGGAAAGCCGACGCTGCTGGCGGTGGACGCAGGGCGAAAAATGTTGCCGCTGGATTCCAAACCCACCTTTGCCACGCTGGACGGCTGGGTTAATCAAATGACCAACGGTGACGCGGCCTGATGAAAAACAATGCGCACCCCACCATTATTAAACGCAGCGTTCGCCGATCGCATCACAGTCATCACGGCGGAGCGTGGAAAGTGGCGTTTGCCGACTTTACCTTGGCGATGATGGCCCTGTTTATGGTGCTGTGGATTGTGGGCGCGGTCAGCGAAGATGAACGCAAAGAGATTGTGGCGCAGTTGCACGGACACTCTCTCTTCAGCGGCACCGGATTCGATCCTTTCGCCGTTGAGGGCACGGAGGCCATCGTTGCGCAGGCAAGGGCACTGGTGCCGCCGGCGCAACAAGCCACGGTCAGCGGTATCGTGGAGCCGGCTGTGGATCAAGGCGTTGACGCCGCGCCTACGCGCGCTGACAGCGAGCTGGCGACTCTCAAGCAGCAGATCGAACAGCTTATCAGCGCGCACCATGCCCAGAACCATCTCACGCTGGAAACGCTGCCGCAGGGGCTGCGCATTTTGATTCAGGACGATCGCGATCGCATGATGTTCCCGCGTGGGAGTGCGGTGCTGACGCCCTATTTTCAGCGTTTACTGACCGAGCTGGGACCGGTGTTCAATCGCATTGATAACCAGATCATGATCAGCGGTCATACCGATGCCGCGCAGTATGAGCCCAGTGCGGCTTATAACAACTGGAACCTGTCTGGCGATCGGGCGCTGGCGGCCCGGCGCGCGCTGGAGCGCGGTGGGCTGGAGAGCGCGCGGGTGTTGCAAGTCAACGCCGTGGCGGCGCGCATGCCGCTGGATCAGGGTAATCCCCTGAATGCGCGTAATCGACGCGTGGAAATCATGGTGCTCACCGCTTCTGCGGCAGAAACCTTACTGCAGTTTTACGGGCAGCAAGGGGAGAAGGTGGTTAAGCCGATTGTGGCGCGTTTGAAAACGTAGCTTTTAAACAGGATATGCATCAGGTTTTTCGCCGGTTGTGGGCGCATAAGCATGCTTTGCCCTGGAAGCTAACCGCAGCGTAAAAAAATGCGCTCTTTTTGTTAAATATGTTGCGCATGAATTTGAGTTAAGAAAGCGAAATCAGGTATTTATCAAGATTTTGTTGTCAAGCGCACATTGTATTGCAACCGAATTTTGTCACAATTAGGCAACAACGCTTTCCGGAGAAAGAGTATGACTGACAACACCTCCAGCCTGCTGTTACTGATGTCTTTCGCCGCAGGCACATTTTCTGCCGGGGCATCCAGTAATCCGCAGCATCTCATGTTATGGCAGCAGTCAGGCGCGATACCCAATAACCTGTTGCCGCTGATCATCTGGCCGCAGATCGCACCTGAATATGAAGAAGAAGAGGGGCGCAACAGCGCGGAGTGGTTTGAAAAAACCTTTACCGAGAATGGCTGGCCTGCGGCGTGGCGCGCGCCGATTTTCCCTTACACGCATTATCACCCCAATACCCATGAAGTGCTGGGCGTGGCGGCGGGCTGGGCGGAAGTGCTGTTAGGCGGCGATGCTGGCCGTATGGTGACCTTGCGCGAAGGCGATGCCGTGCTGATTCCTGCGGGCGTAGGTCATAAACAGGTGTTTGCCTCGGAAGATTTCTTCGTGGTGGGCGCGTATCCCGAAGGCATGTCGCCGGAAACCTATCGCGATGAGCCTTCGCGTCTGCGTGCGGCGAAAGAAGCCATCAAGCGGGTTCCTCTGCCCCAGCGCGATCCGTTTACCGGCAAGGAGGGTACGTTGACCGAGATCTGGTTGCCCATCGCGCAGCAGACGACGCACCCCTAAAAGGGCGGGGCAGAGCGTAGCGGGTCGATAAAAGACCTCTCCAACTACGCTCTGCTCCCCACGCGCACGAGGTTTACACCAAATCATGCGCTTTGGCGGTGCGATTAATTCCGCTAATGCCTTTCAGACCTAATTTACGCAAGATTTTGATTTTATATGTGCTAATTGTTTTACTGCTGAGTTGCAGCTGCGTTGCGATCTGTTTATTTGACATTCCCGATGCAAGTTTAACTAATACAATCAATTCGCGTCGCGTGAGTTCCATTAATTTATCGCTTTCAATGAATGTGGGAACGTGGGCATTTTGCGCGGCGGTAGGATAGACGCGTTTGCCGCACTCAACGTCTTTTATTGCCGTTAGCAGTGTATCCAACTCCCCGCGTTTACAGACGTAACCCTCAACGCCGAGCTGCAAACAGCAGCGCTGGTAAAACACGCTTTCGGATGCGGTAAATACGATGATTTTTTGCTGCGGTAATACGCGCTTAATATCCGCAATCAGCGGGATGCCGGCACGGCCTGGCATCGTAAGATCCAGCAGTAATACATCCGGCTTGAGCTGATGCAATTGGCTGATCAGCAATTCACCCCGTTCAGCCATTCCGACCACGGAATAGTGATAGGCGTGAAGCAGTGCTTTGATGCTCTCGCAAATTAAAGGGTGGTCATCAACAATAAATACCGAATGAATCATATGTGCAGTCCAAAAAAATTTAAATAACCAAGTGGGAATCTGAAAACAGCTGTACATAGAGGTCTGGCTAAATTAATTCATGAGGCTTCCCTATAAGATTTAAGCCATGTCTTGAATTTTTCTGTTTAAGACAAATGCGCTTTTTTTATCAATATTTCTCGGGACGTTTCCTTTAAAAGGCGCGGATTCATCAAATTGAAAACAAGCGCTTTTAATTTCAGTGGGAGAAATGACAGCCTGAAAGGTGAAAGATGTTCTCCGTTGATCAGCTTCTCCATACGTTTTGGCCCGGTCAGCAACCGGCGAACTGGCAAAAAAAAGTGCTCAAATGGGCCGTGCGCGAGCAGGAGTTTCACCGTTTTGCTGCGCGCTATCCGCACCTGAAAGGGGTGGATATGGTCGAACAGGTGCTGGAACATCTTGACGTGCGCGCCGAACTTAGCGAGCGCGATCTTGAGCAGATTCCCACGCGTGGGCCGGTGGTGATTGTGGCCAATCATCCGCTGGGGGCACTGGATGGCCTGGCGCTGTTGGCGGCGGTGTCACAGGTGCGACGCGATGTGAAAATTGTGGCCAATCGCATGCTGATGATGCTCACGCCGCTCAATAACCTAATGTTGCCCGTGGATAACATCAGTAACCGCACCAGCCGGGAACAGCTCACCGCGATGCAGCAGCATCTGGATAATCAAGGCGCGCTGATCATTTTTCCTGCCGGAGAGGTGTCGCGTATGAGCTCGCAAGGGGTGCGCGATCGGCGCTGGCACCATAGCTTTTTGCGTCTCGCGGCCCGTGCGCGTGCGCCGCTGGTGCCGGTACACATTGTGGGACGCAACAGCCTGTCGTTTTACGCGCTGGCGAAACTCGCTCCGCCGCTGGCCATGCTGATGCTGGTGCGTGAAATGTTTCGTCAGCGCGGCTCGCGCATTAAGCTGCATATCGGCGAGCAGATTCCCTTTGCCCACTGGCATGACGGCCATACGTCGGGGAAAGCGCTGGCCAAGCGGCTGCGCAAGCATCTTTATCGCATCGGACAGGGGCGATCTGGCCTGTTTCAAACGGAAGCGGCCATCGCGCGCCCGGAGGATCGCGCTGAGCTGAAAAAGGCGCTGCAGGGGAGTGAACATCTCGGCGTGTTACCGGATGGCAAACAGATCTATCTGTGGCGACGCAACGGGGCCACGTGGGTGCCGCTGCTGCGCGAGCTGGGACGCTTACGTGAAATCGCGTTTCGTGCAGTAGGCGAGGGCAGTGGCCGACGTCGCGATCTCGATAGGTTCGACGACGATTACTATCACCTGATTTTATGGGATGAGGACGCGCTGGAAATTGTGGGCGCCTATCGGTTTATTCCCGGCGCGGAACAGCTGGCGCGGCGCGGGCTGGAGGGCATATATAGCCATAGCCTGTTTCACTATGACGAGCGTATGCTGCCTATCGTCAATCAAGGGCTTGAGCTGGGCCGGAGTTTTATTCAGCCCGCCTACTGGGGCAAGCGCGGATTAGACTACCTGTGGATGGGCATCGGTGCTTATCTGGCGCGTTATCCGCAAACCCGCTATCTGTTTGGTCCGGTGTCGATCTCCGGCGGAATGCCGCTGGCGGCGCGCGATCTGCTGGTCGCGTTTTATCGTCTCTATTTTCCCACCGAACTGCCGCTGGCGACCTCTCGACGTCCCTATCCTGCTTCGCTACCCGAGGTGCTGGCACAGTTTACCGGCAATGACTACAGCGAAGACTTGCGTCGCCTGAAGCTGCTGCTGGCGAATCTTGGCACGGCGATCCCGACGCTTTATAAGCAGTATTCCGAGGTATGTGAGTCGGGCGGCGTGCAGTTTATCGATTTTGGCAGCGATCCCGATTTCAATCACTGTATCGATGGTCTGGTGTTAGTGGATTTAACGCGCCTGAAGGCGTCGCGCTATGCGCGCTATATCGGTATGCATTTGGCGCCGGAGGCGTAGTGGGCGCCAGGCCGCGCCCTTGGCCTTTTGAGCCGCAGGGTGCTTTAGCCACTTGCAGTGGCGAGCTTGTGCCGCAGGCAGCGGCTTGGTGACTTCTCGCTGGCACGGAGCATCTTTCGTTCGCCATGGCACTGGCAGGTGCTTTTGCCACTTGCAGTGGCGGGCTTATGCCGCAGGCAGCGGCTCGGTGCTTTCTCGCTGGCGCTAGCACGGTGCAACTTTTGTTCGCCAATGGCACAGGCAGGTGCCTTTGCCACTTGCAGTGGCGGGCTTATGCCGCAGGCAGCGGCTCGGTGCTTTCTCGCTGGCGCGAAGCACGGTGCATCTTTCGTTCGCCAATGGCACAGGCAGGTGCCTTTGCCACTTGCAGTGGCGGGCTTATGCAGCAGGCAGCGGCTCGGTGCTTTCTCGCTGGCGCGAAGCACGGTGCATCTTTCGTTCGCCATGGCACTGGCAGGTGCCTTTGCCGCGCTGCGGCGACCGAGCAGAGGGCGCCAGGCCGCGCCCTCTGCACTCCCCGGCCCTGCGCCAGCCCCGCTCGCCGCTGCGCGGTGCCTTCACTCCCTCAGCCTTCCTGACGGACCGGCGTCGATTCGCTCCTGCTCAACGCCGCCTCTCGCGGCATCCATGCCGCTCGCCCTGGAAGGCCTCCTTCGTTCAGCGAGTGGGGATGGCGCTACCAAACCTCGCTGTGGGTCTTATATGTTTTTCGCAGCCACCGCGTGGCGGTAAGATTTTTAAGGTGCATTCCGACCGCGCTGCTTTGAGCAAAACCCGCCTTTCATGTTTTGTCTTTAAACGCCAGTGCGTGGCGGTAAGACTTTTAAGCAGCATCCTGCCCGCGCGGCGTTAAACAGAACCCTTTTTGTCTTCTGTTTTTTTCAGCCAGCGACTGTTTTTGCTAGCCTGCATGCATCCACCCAGACAACCCCATACAGAAAAAAGAAAAAGGCTCTCACAGGCGGGGGTGTTTAGCGCCATCCGGAGCGCCGAACGGAGCGTGACGGCCAGGACGAAGCGGCAGGGATGCCGCTGAGAGGGCGGAATGAGCCAGGGATGGCGAATCCGCGCGGTCCGTGAGGCTGGCGCGGCGGAGTGAGGGAACAGCGGAGGCTGGCGCAGGGCGCGGATTGCAAAGGGCCGCGCCCTCGGCCCTTTGCCCGTACGCCGCAGCGGGGCGGCTGCAACTCCCGCAGGGTTAGCGGGCGGAACCTGCTCAGGGTTCAGTAAAGACCGGCATAGCGGGCCGGACCCCGCTCAGAACCGGCCCTTTGCCCGTACGCCGCAGCGGGGCGGCTGCAACTCCCGCAGGGTTAGCGGGCGGAACCCGCTCATAGCCATGCCGGCATAGCGGGCCGGAACCCGCTCAGAACCGGCCCTTTGCCCGTACGCCGCAGCGGGGCGGATGAAACTGCCGTGCGGTTAGCGGGCGGAACCCGCTCAGGGTTCAGTAAAAACCGGCTTTGCGGGCCGGAACCCGCGCAGAACCGGCCCTTTGCCCGTACGCCGCAGCGGGGCGGCTGCAACTCCCGTGCGGTTAGCGGGCGGAACCCGCTCAGGGTTCAATAAAGACCGGCTTGGCGGGCCGGAACCCGCTCATAGCCATACCGGCTGAGCGTTCGGCACCCGCCTGGTGCCTTACCGGCTTGAGCGGGCCGGACTCCCGCTCACGAATCACCGGCTATGCGGGCCGGACTCCCGCAGCGCCCCGGCCAGCGCTGGCCTCCCACCCCTACCAACTTTGGTATGCCCGCGATTTACGCTTGTCAGCAGCGCGCTTTTGCGTTTAAGTCTGCATCTTGGTTGAGAATATTCTTAACCGCGCATTTGAACCCGGCCGCAATAGGCGAAAAACAATGAACAACGACTCTGACGTTATGTACCGTATGCTGGTACAGGGCGTAGTGGACTATGCCATTTACATGCTTAAACTGGATGGCACAGTGGCAAACTGGAACGCGGGGGCGCAGCGCGCTAAAGGCTACCGCGCAGAAGAAATTGTCGGCCAGCACTTTTCCGTATTTTACGGCGCCTCAGATCGGCTGGCGCAGACGCCAGACGCCAATCTCGGCATCGCGAGCAAAACCGGCCGCTTTGAAGATGAAGGTTGGCGCTATCGCAAAGATGGATCGGCCTTCTGGGCGCACGTCGTGATTGACGCCATTCGCGACGAAAACGGCAAAATGATCGGCTTTGCCAAAATTACCCGCGACGTCACCGAGCGGCGGGAAAATGAGCAGCAGCTCCTGCGCGCGCGCGACCTGGCCCAGGCGCAGAGCGCCCGCATGGCGGAAATTTCCAGCTTTCTTGAAACCATTATCAGCAACATTCCCTCCTGTGTGATCGTGGAAGATGCCATCAGCCGCGAAATTCTTCTGGTGAACGACAAAGCCGAGCAGCTATTTGGCCTGCATAAGTCCCTGATCATGCATAAGCGGCCGCATGAATGCATGTCGCCGGAACTCAGTGATTACTTCAATAGCCTGGCGGATATTGCCCTGCGCAACGAAGGTATTCATACGCGCGAGCAACTGCTGGTGACGGCGGCTGGCGAGCGCATCCTGCAGACGCGGGCCACCACCATCAGCGGCAGAGATATCCGGCAGAACTACGTAATGCTGATGGTGGAAGATGTCACGGACCAGCGTGAAGCTGATGCGCGCATTCATCACATGGCACACCACGATAATCTCACCAGTCTGCCCAATCGCATGCTGTTTCGGCAAAAGCTGAGCGAAGCGCTGCGCGCTGAAAATCAGCTAAGCGCCACGCTGTGTCTGGACCTGGATAATTTTAAAAACGTCAACGATGTGCTTGGTCACCAGATAGGGGACGAGCTGCTAAGGGCCGTGGCAAAACGCCTGCGCGGTTCCCTGCGCGATCAGGATACGCTGGCGCGCATTGGCGGGGACGAGTTCGCCGTGGTGCTACCCAATATGCACGATGCGCAGGAAGCCGCTGCTATCGCACAACGGCTGATTGCCGCCATTCAGCCGCCGATCAATGTGGAGGGACACAGCTTATCGGTGGGATTAAGCGTGGGCATTGCGCTGACCTCGCAGGCCACTAACACGCCGGAACATATGCTGCGCTGCGCCGACATGGCGCTTTATGAGGCCAAGCGCAACGGGCGCAATCGCTATGAGCACTTTACGCCGCGCATGGACGATCTGGCCCGTCATCGCCGCGCCATTGAAAATGACCTACGGGAAGCGCTGACCCGCCGCCAGCTCAAACTCTATTATCAGCCGATTACCAATGACGCTGGCATTATTGGCTATGAAGCGCTGATGCGCTGGCACCACCCGATCAAGGGCGTGATCATGCCCAACGACTTTATTCCGATTGCTGAAGAGACGGGCATCATTCATATGCTCGGGGCTTATGCGCTGTATGAAGCCTGTCGTGAAGCGCAAAGTTGGGATACCAACCAGTCGGTTTCCGTGAACCTCTCACCGCTGCAGTTTAAAAACAGCGCGTTGGTGTCGGTGGTTGAAGGGGCGCTGCGCGAGTCCGCGCTGGATCCGCACCGCCTTGAAGTCGAGATCACCGAATCTGTGCTGTTGGATGATTCTCTCGGCAATATTGATACCCTACAGCGCCTGAAAAAGTTAGGGGTGCAGATTGCGCTGGATGACTTTGGTACGGGCTACTCCTCGCTGAGTTATCTGCGCTCGTTTCCGTTCGATAAGATAAAAATCGACAAGTCTTTTATCAATGACATGAGTGACAGCCGCGAGGCGCTGGCGATTATCCGCGCCATTACCGGCATGAGCCGCAGCCTGGATATTCAAATCACGGCTGAAGGCGTAGAAAATAGCGAGCAATTTGCCAGGCTGCGTGAAGAGGGCTGTACGCTCTTCCAGGGGTATCTGTTTGGCCGGCCGCAGCCTTCAGAACTGCGCCTTAAGGCGCTGGTCTAGCGGGGGTTACTCGCAGCCGCGTAGCAAAAAAACGCCCGGCTTAGCCGGGCGTTAACGTTAAATGCGGTGTGCAATTGTGTGCTTATTATTGGCCGTGGCCATCAACGGTCATGCGGCCCAAATCTTTGTCCACCAGGAACAGGCCTTCGCCTTTGCTGCCCACCAGCGCCAATTTGTCCAGCACGGTCTTAAACAGCTTCTCTTCTTCGTGCTGCTCTGCCACGTACCACTGCAGGAAGTTGAAGGTAGAGTAATCCTGCGAGGTCAGCGCGGTGTGAACCAGCTCATTGATCTTTTTCGTGATTAACTGCTCGTGCTTCAGCGCTTCTTCGAGTACGTCGTTGAGCGAGTTCCAGCTGATCGCTGGCGCGGCGATGGTGCCGAGTACCGGCAGGGAGCCGGCATCGCTGACGTAATCAAACAGGCGCTGCATGTGCGCCATCTCTTCGCGCGAGTGCATTTTCAGAAAGGAGGCTGCACCCTCAAAACCCTTGTCGCAGCACCATGCGCTCATCTGCAAATAGAGGTTAGCCGAAAAGAATTCGAGGTTGAGCTGGTCATTGAGGCGGGAGGTCATTTCAGCAGTTAACATGGCTGCGTCCTTATGGAATGGGTGTAAAGAAGTACGGCGAATTATGCATCAATCTATACTTTCCTGTGAAGGTTTTTTCCGCAAAAATGTGATTTTATCTCATTGATTGTAAATGGAATTATTTCATTTTTTGAATGCGAGGCTTTCTCACTTCGCGCTGATTTTCATTCGCATTTGTTTTGCATTTTGCCTGTTAACGGGCGTGAGGGGGCGGCGCAACTGCCTGTGCATCCTGCGATTTCCCCGGGTGTTGAAATATTGTATGCTATGCCACCTCATTACTCACGGGATGACCGGACTGCCGCCCATGTAGATCGCGCCACTATCGCTGCCTGAGTTTCATCTCGGGTAACCTGATCCCCGGCCTCATCCCGGAACGATTTATCTGCAGCGCGCTTTGCGCGTGCTGCCCTTAAAGAAGAATTGACTCATGTCGAATGCCCCCTTTTTAGATGAAGTGGCGCGCCGCCGTACGTTTGCGATCATTTCGCACCCGGATGCCGGTAAAACCACGATTACGGAAAAAGTCCTGCTGTTCGGACAGGCTATTCAAACCGCCGGCACCGTGAAAGGCCGTGGTTCCAGCCAGCATGCTAAATCCGACTGGATGGAGATGGAGAAGCAGCGTGGGATCTCAATTACCACCTCGGTGATGCAGTTTCCGTACCGCGACAGCCTCGTGAACCTGCTGGACACTCCCGGCCACGAAGACTTCTCCGAAGATACTTACCGCACGCTGACGGCGGTGGACTGCTGTTTAATGGTGATCGACGCCGCGAAAGGCGTTGAGGATCGTACCCGCAAGCTGATGGAAGTGACCCGCTTGCGCGACACGCCTATCATCACCTTTATGAACAAACTTGACCGTGATATCCGCGATCCGATGGAGCTGCTGGATGAGGTAGAAAGCGAGCTGAAAATTGCCTGCGCCCCTATCACCTGGCCTATCGGCTGCGGCAAGTTGTTCAAGGGGGTTTACCACCTTTATAACGACGAAACTTACCTGTATCAGACGGGCAAAGGCCACACGATTCAAGAAGTGCGCGTGGTGAAAGGCCTGGCAAATCCAGAGTTGGATGCCGCTGTGGGCGAGGAGCTGGCGCAGCAGCTGCGCGACGAGCTGGAGCTGGTGCAGGGCGCATCGCACGAGTTCGACCAAGCGTTGTTCCTGAGCGGGGAAATCACCCCGGTATTCTTCGGTACCGCGCTGGGCAACTTTGGCGTAGACCATATGCTGGATGGCTTGGTCTCATGGGCGCCCGCGCCGATGCCGCGCCAAACTGATACCCGTCTGGTAGAAGCGAAAGAAGAGAAGTTCACCGGCTTCGTGTTCAAGATTCAGGCCAATATGGATCCCAAACACCGCGACCGCGTGGCGTTTATGCGCGTGGTGTCCGGACGGTATGAAAAAGGCATGAAGCTGCGTCAGGTTCGCACCGGCAAAGACGTGGTGATCTCCGATGCGCTGACCTTTATGGCGGGTGACCGCTCGCACGTCGAGGAAGCCTATCCGGGCGACATCATCGGCCTGCATAACCACGGCACCATTCAGATCGGCGACACCTTCACGCAAGGTGAAACCATGAAGTTCACCGGCATCCCGAACTTCGCCCCGGAACTGTTCCGCCGCATTCGCCTGCGTGACCCGCTCAAACAGAAGCAGCTGTTGAAAGGGCTGGTCCAGCTATCAGAAGAGGGCGCGGTGCAGGTATTCCGTCCAGTGCACAATAACGATCTGATTGTGGGCGCGGTGGGCGTGCTGCAGTTTGACGTCGTTGTGGCGCGCTTGAAAAGCGAATACAACGTTGAGGCCATTTACGAAGCCATCAACGTCTCTACCGCGCGCTGGGTGGAGTGTAGCGATGCGAAGAAATTCGACGATTTCCAGCGTAAGAATGAGGTCAACCTGGCGCTGGATGGCGGCGATAACCTCACGTACATCGCGCCGACCATGGTTAATCTCAACATCACCCAGGAGCGCTATCCTGATGTGACGTTCCGCAAAACCCGCGAACACTAATTTCTGTTCTCAGTAGGGCCAGTAATCATTACTGGCCCTGTTTCTTCGCTACAGACTCCTCTTAATTACCCTGCTTTTACGGCTTTTTGGCGAGATATCAACCACAAAAGCCAGCAAAAGCTGTAATCCCTACTATGCTCATTTTGTCGGACGAAAAAAGAAACGTTGCGTTTCGTTACGTCTCTCAACGCAGCAACGCCGTTTGTTGCTGGCGCATTCGCTTTGCGAGTGATTAACGGATTAAAGAAGGATGATATCGATGAACAAGACTAAGATTGCCAAAACCCTGATTGCTGCGCTGGCCACCACGGCCCTGTTAGGCGGTACTGCTTTTGCTGCCGAAACCAGCACGGGTTCTAAAGTCGATAGCTCTATGAAAAAAGTCGATGGTTTTATGGATGACAGCGGCATCACCGCCAAAGCCAAAGCGGCCTTAGTGGATGACGACGCCATTAAAAGTACGGATATCTCAGTGAAAACCGAACAGGGCGTGGTAACCCTAAGCGGTTTTGTTGCATCGCAGGATCAGGCTGAAAAGGCCGTCGCGCTGGTGCAAAAAGTTGAGGGCGTGAAATCCGTCAGTGACAAACTACACGTTAAAGACAGCAAACAAGCTTCGCTGAAGGGGTACGCGGGTGACGCGGCCACGACCAGTGAAATTAAAGCTAAGCTTTTAGCCGATGATATTGTGCCTTCGCGTAACGTGAAGGTGGAAACCACCGACGGTGTGGTGCAGCTTTCTGGAGAAGTGGCGAATCAAGCGCAGTCCGATCGTGCCGAGAAAATCGCCAAAGCCATTGAAGGCGTGAAAAGCGTGAAGAATGACCTGAAGGTAAAATCTTAACGCGGGCGCAGCGGCACCGTTTCGGTGCCGCTGGGTAATAAAAACATGATGTTGGATAAGCAGTTCGATTTTCACTATGGTTTAAGGAGAGGCTTATGTTTCGTTGGGGTATTATCTTTCTGGTCATCGCTCTGATTGCTGCAGCGTTAGGTTTCGGCGGTCTGGCGGGTACGGCAGCATGGGCAGCTAAAATTGTCTTTATTGTCGGTATTATTCTGTTCCTCGTTAGCCTGTTCACCGGGCGCAAACGACCCTGACTAAAGCGTTGACGTAACGCTCACCCGCAAGACCCAGTACAGCGGAGACCAGTCATTTGCGACACAATGGATGTCGCGGCAATTGCAATGTGCGGTTGGTCAGGGAATGACAATGACTGGTTCTCCGGGATGCTGGCCTTGCCGCCTCCCTCAGAGCAGCAATTTTACTGAGGGAACCCCGTGGGAATACGTATTCCGGTATCGTTAAACACCCTTGAGCCACTGGCGCTCACGCCTTTTAAATCGCGCAAGATAGCCTTGGTTTGTGAAGGTGGCGGTCAGCGCGGTATCTTTACCGCAGGCGTACTGGATGAGTTTCAGCGCGCAGGCTTTAATCCCTTTCATCTGATGCTCGGCACGTCAGCCGGGGCACAAAACTTGTCCGCTTTCGTTTGCGCCCAGCCCGGCTATGCGCGGCGTGTGATCACGCGTTACACCACCAGCAAGCTGTTTTTTGATCCCGTGCGCTTTGTGCGCGGCGGTCATCTCATCGATCTCGACTGGTTGATTGATGTGACCAAACAGGAGTTTCCTCTGGCGCTCACGGCGGCCCAAACGCTGTTTGCCAAAGGCAGTGAATTCTATATGTGCGCCTGTCGCAGCGATGACTACATGGCGGAGTATTTCAATCCCACCGATCTCACGTGGCACGATATCATCAAGGCCTCCAGCGCCATTCCGGGTTTTTACCGCAGCGGCGTATTGCTGGATGGGATCAGCTATCAGGACGGCGGCATCAGCGATGCTATTCCGGTGCGCGAAGCCGCACGGCGCGGCGCAGATACCATTGTGGTCATCCGCACCGTTCCCTCGCAGATGGCCTATACGCCCAAGTGGTTCAGGCGCATGGAGCGCTGGCTTGGCGACAGCGCCCTGCAGCCGATGATCAATATTTTGAATCACCATGAAGCGAGCTATCGTGAGATTCAGCAGTTTATTGAGACACCGCCGGACGATTTGCGCATCATCGAAATTTATCCGCCGAAACCGCTGGCCAGCATGGCGCTTGGCAGCCGCGTTTCTTCGCTCAATCAGGATTATCACCTCGGACGCCGCAGCGGACGCTATTTTCTTGCCACGCTAGGGCAGTGGCTCAGCGATGCCGAACCGGTACTGCGCGTCACTCCGCCCGCTGCGGTGGCTAACGCGCCGGAAAACCGTCCGTTGCTACCGACCGGCGTGGCGGACAACGATCCCGATTTCAGTAAAGGATCGCTGGCATGAGGTTCATGGATACCCACTGTCATTTTGATTTTCCGCCCTTCGTGGATGACCCCGCAGGCAGCATTGCACGTGCCGCTGAAGCCGGCGTCACGCGTATCGTTGTGCCCAGCGTGGACGTCAGCCGTTTTGCGCGCGTGAGCCAACTTGCGCAGCAGCATGAGGCGCTGTACGCCGCGCTGGGGCTGCACCCCATTGCGATCGCGCGGCATACGGAAGCCGACGTGGACGCGCTTAGGCGCTGGCTGGACATGCCCGACGCAAAACGCGTGGCAATCGGCGAGATTGGGCTCGATCTCTACATGCCCGATCCGCAGTTCGATAAACAAACCTGGCTGCTGGATGCGCAGCTTAAGCTGGCGAAGACGTATGATTTACCGGTGATCTTGCACTCCCGTCGCACCCACGATCAGTTGGCGATGCGACTGCGCCGCCACGATTTACCCCGCCGTGGCGTGGTGCACGGCTTTGCCGGCAGTCTGCAACAGGCCGAGCGCTTCGTGCAGCTCGGCTATGCGATCGGCGTGGGCGGGACGATCACCTATGAGCGTGCCAGCAAAACCCGTAACACGCTGGCGCGCCTGCCGCTCTCGTCACTGCTGCTGGAAACCGACGCGCCGGACATGCCGCTGCACGGTTATCAAGGGCAGCCCAACCGACCGGAACGTGCGCGCAATGTCTTCGACGCGCTGTGCGCGCTGCGCAGCGAACCTGCGGATGTCATCGCCGACGCGCTGTGGCAAAACAGCCTGCGCCTGTTTAACCTGCCTGCCTAATCCCCTGCGGCGATGTGCTAAACCTTCCGCAGACGCCTACTTTTTCCACGCTTTATTTGTGATAATAGTAACAGGTTGCTGTGCGCGCATCCTGCGGCCTGAACGCGCCTTTTTGTGATTAATGTCGCCATATATATGTATCCTTACCGCTAATTTTTCGTTTTGGTGTGATAAAAGACACGAATTTTCAGCACGCGTTTTGTTAGAATTATCACATTATCAGGCGGCGCGACGTCGCCACGACTTTTTGGAGAATCCCATGACCGATTTCACCGCTGCCGCGCAGCGCGCCCTGCACCTGATGGATTTAACCACGCTGAATGACGATGACACCGACGAAAAGGTGATTGCGCTCTGCCGTCAGGCAAAATCCCCTGCCGGCAACACCGCCGCTATCTGCATCTATCCACGCTTTATTCCTGTGGCGCGCAAAGCGCTGCGCGAGCAGGGCACGCCAGACATTCGTATCGCCACCGTCACCAACTTCCCGCACGGCAACGATGATATTGAGATCGCGCTGGCAGAAACCCGCGCGGCGATTGCCTACGGCGCCGATGAAGTGGACGTGGTGTTTCCCTATCGCGCGCTGATGGCGGGCGATCTCCAGCGCGGTTTTGATCTGGTTAAAGCCTGTAAAGAAGCCTGTGCGGGCGCTAACGTGCTGCTGAAAGTCATTATTGAAACCGGCGAGCTCAAAGACGAGGCGCTGATCCGGGCGGCCTCAGAGATCGCCATCGATGCCGGCGCGGATTTTATCAAGACCTCTACCGGTAAAGTTGCGGTCAATGCCACGCCAGAAGTGGCGGCGATCATGATGCAAGTGATTCGCGATAAAGGCGTGCAGCAGCAGGTGGGCTTTAAGCCGGCAGGGGGCGTGCGCACCGCAGAAGACGCCGCGCACTACCTGCAACTGGCCGATGACATTCTGGGTCACGCGTGGGCGGATACGCGCCATTTCCGCTTTGGCGCCTCCAGCCTGTTAGCCAATCTGTTAACCACGCTGGGTCACGAAACCACGACCAGCAAATCAGGTTATTAATCCCATTGGGGCGCACCGCGCGTGCGCCCACGTGATCTCACTACGCCAGCCGGGGAGATAATCGTGTTCCTGCCACAAGAAATCATTCGTAAAAAACGCGACGGGCAGCCGCTTAGCGAGGCGGAGATCCGCTTCTTTATCAACGGTGTGCGTGATAACAGCGTCTCGGAAGGACAAATCGCCGCGCTGGCGATGACCATCTATTTCCAGGATATGAACCTCGAGGAGCGCGTCGCCTTAACCATGGCGATGCGCGACTCCGGCAGCGTGCTGAACTGGCAATCGCTGCAGCTCAACGGCCCGGTCGTCGACAAGCACTCCACCGGCGGCGTGGGCGATGTGACATCGCTGATGCTTGGCCCAATGATGGCGGCGTGTGGCGGCTACGTACCAATGATATCAGGGCGCGGATTAGGCCACACGGGCGGCACGCTGGACAAGCTGGAGGCGATCCCCGGCTTTGATATTTTTCCCAGTGACGAACGGTTCCGCCAGATCATCCGTGACGTAGGCGTGGCGATCATCGGGCAAACCACCTCGCTGGCCCCGGCCGACAAGCGCTTCTATGCGACGCGCGATATCACGGCCACCGTCGATTCGATCCCGCTGATCACCGCGTCAATCCTCGCGAAAAAGCTGGCCGAAGGGCTGGATGCGCTGGTGATGGATGTGAAAGTCGGCTCCGGCGCATTTATGCCGACCTTTGAAGCGTCCGAGCAGCTGGCGCAGGCGATCGTGGGCGTTGCCAACGGCGCCGGCTGCCAAACCACCGCGCTGCTGACTGACATGAATCAGGTGCTGGCCTCCAGCGCGGGCAATGCGCTGGAAGTGCGTGAGGCGGTCCGCTTCCTGACAGGCGAAGCGCGTAATCCGCGCCTGCTTGAGGTAACGCTGGCACTGTGTGCCGAAATGCTGATCTCCGGCAAACTGGCGGCGAACGAGCGCGAAGCGCGAGAAAAGCTGCTGCAGGTACTGGATAACGGCAAGGCGGCAGAGGTGTTTGGCCGCATGGTGGCAGCGCAGCGCGGCCCAACGGATTTCATTGAACAGCTCGATCGCTATCTGCCCGGCGCGGCGCTGAGCAAAGCGGTCTACGCCGACCGTGCCGGTGTGGTCAGCGCCATGGACACGCGCGCGCTTGGCCTGGCGGTGGTCTCGCTGGGTGGCGGTCGTCGGCAAGCCAGTGAGACGCTGGATTATAGCGTTGGCCTGAGTGAGATGATCGCCCTGGGGACGTCTGTCGATGCCGGACAACCGCTGGCGGTGATCCATGCCGCCACGGAAGCACAGTGGCAGCAGGCCGCCGCGGCCGTTAAGGCAGCGATACGCGTCAGTGATAGCGCGCCCGCACCGACGCCGGTTGTCTATCGGCGCATCGGCGCGTAATACGCTTCTGCGTGCCAGGCAGCAGCCATTCGGGTATACTGATCTGATCGCTTTTTTTTGACTTGTCATCGCGCCATCGCGCAGGAGACTTGCATGAAACGTGCTTTTATTATGGTTCTCGACTCCTTTGGAATCGGATCCAGCCACGATGCCGATAAATTCGGCGATGAAGGATCGGATACGCTCGGCCATATCGCCGAAGCGTGCTTTGAAGGCCGCGCCGACGTGGGGCGTAAAGGGCCACTGCACTTACCGAACATGACGGCGCTGGGCTTAGCCAAAGCGGCGGAACTCTCTACCGGCCGTATTCCGCCAGGAATGGACGCCAACGCGGAGATCATCGGCGCCTACGCCTACGCCAGTGAGCTTTCTTCCGGCAAAGATACGCCATCCGGCCACTGGGAGATCGCGGGCGTACCGGTGCTGTTTGACTGGGGTTACTTCAGCGATAAAGAGAACAGTTTCCCGCAAGCGCTGCTGGACACGCTGGTGGCGCGCGCTGACTTGCCCGGCTATCTTGGCAATTGCCACTCATCAGGTACCGTGATTTTGGATGAGCTCGGCGAAGAGCACATGAAAACCGGCAAGCCGATCTTCTATACCTCGGCGGATTCGGTGTTCCAGATCGCGTGCCATGAAGAGACGTTCGGGCTCGATCGCCTGTACGCGCTGTGTGAAATCGCCCGTGAAGAGTTGACCAACGGCGGCTACAATATCGGCCGCGTCATCGCGCGTCCGTTTGTGGGGGATAAAGCGGGGCACTTTGAGCGCACCGGTAACCGTCACGATCTGGCCGTTGAGCCACCGTCACCGACCATGTTGAAAAAGCTGGTGGATGAGAAGGGCGGTGAAGTGATCTCCGTGGGTAAAATCGCGGATATCTATGCGCATCAGGGGATTACGCAGAAAGTCAAAGCCACCGGCCTTGACGCGCTGTTTGATGCCACCATCGAACAGATGAAAAACGCGCCCGATATGTCAATTGTATTCACTAACTTCGTGGATTTTGACTCTACATGGGGCCATCGTCGCGATATCGCGGGCTATGCGGGCGGCCTTGAACTGTTTGATCGCCGCCTGCCAGAGCTGATGGCGCTGGTGAAAGAGGGCGATATCCTGATCCTCACCGCCGACCACGGCTGCGATCCCAGCTGGAAGGGCACGGAACACACCCGCGAGCATATTCCCATTTTGATCTATGGCCCGCAGGTAAAACCGGGATCGCTGGGTTACCGCGATACCTTTGCGGATATCGGCCAGACCATCGCAAACTATTTTGGCCTGTCCAGCATGGACTATGGCAAAAGCCTGCTGTAACGCAGGCATAACAATTTAAAAAGGAAACGTATTATGGCAACGCCACACATTAACGCCGAGATGGGTGATTTTGCAGACGTCGTGCTGATGCCCGGCGATCCGCTGCGGGCAAAACATATCGCTGAGACGTTCCTCGACGATGTGAAAGAAGTGAATAACGTGCGCGGCATGTTGGGCTTCACCGGCACCTATAAGGGCCGCAAAATCTCCGTCATGGGCCACGGCATGGGCATTCCCTCCTGCTCCATTTATACCAAAGAGCTGATCACGGATTTTGGCGTGAAGAAAATCATCCGCGTAGGCTCCTGCGGCGCGGTTCGCGCGGACGTGAAACTGCGCGACGTGGTGATCGGTTTGGGTGCCTGCACCGATTCCAAAGTGAACCGTATGCGCTTCAAAGATCATGACTTTGCCGCTATCGCCGATTTCGACATGGTGCGTAACGCCGTTGACGCCGCCAAAGCGTTGGGCGTAGACGCGCGCGTCGGCAACATCTTCTCCGCCGATCTGTTCTATACGCCGGATCCGCAAATGTTCGACGTGATGGAGAAGTACGGCATTCTGGGCGTGGAGATGGAAGCCGCAGGCATCTACGGCGTGGCCGCCGAGTTCGGTGCCAAAGCGCTAACGATTTGCACCGTGTCCGATCACATCCGTACCCACGAGCAGACCACCGCCGCGGAGCGTCAAACCACGTTCAACGATATGATCAAGATTGCGTTGGAGTCCGTGCTGCTGGGGGATTGATCCGCGAGGCCGGGCGGGGCGGCGCGCCGCTCGCCCGGCGCAGTGCGATTGATTCGCCGCAGGCAGCGGCTGGTGTGCCGTTTCGCTGGCACGGAGCGACTTTCGATCGCCATGGCACTGGCAGGTGCTTTTGCCACTTGCAGTGGCGGGGCTTGTGCCGCAGGCAGCGGCAGAGTGTCTTTCCGTTAGCACGGAGCGACTTTCGTTCGCCATGGCACTGGCAGGTGCCTTTGCCGCGTTGCGGCGACCGAGCAGAGGGTAGATTCGCCACGGGCAGTGGCTGTGGTGCTTTCTCGCTGGCACAGAGCGTGTTTCGTTCGCCATGGCACTGGCAGGTGCCTTTGCCGCGCTGCGGCGACCGAGCAGAGGGCGCCAGGCCGCGCCCTCTGCACTCCCCGGCCCTGCGCCAGCCCCGCTCGCTGCTGCGCGGTGCCTTCACTCCCTCAGCCTTCCTGACGGACCGGCGTCGATTCGCTCCTGCTCAACGCCGCCTCTCGCGGCATCCATGCCGCTCGTCCTGGAAGGCCTCACTCGTTCAGCGAGTGGGGATGGCGCTTCACACCCCCCGCTGCACGCCATGACTTTTTTCGCAGCCGCCGCGTGGCGGGAAGATTTTTAAGGTGCATCCAGACCGTACGGCGTTAAGCAAAATCCGTCTTTCGCGTTTTTTGTCTTTAGACGCCAGTGCTTGGCTGAACGATTTTTAAGTAGCATCCCGCCCGCGCGGTGCTCACCAGGAACCTCCTGTCTTTTCCAGCCAGCCACTGCCTTCGCAAACCTGCTTACGGCCCTCCAGACAACATCCGACAGAAAAAAGGAAAAATGCTCTTACAGGCGAGGTGTTGAGCGCCATCCGGAGCGCCGAACGGAGCGTGACGGCCAGGACGAAGCGGCAGGGATGCCGCTGAGAGCGCGGAATGAGCCAGGGATGGCGAATCCGCGCGGTCCGTGAGGCCGTTGCGGCGGAGTGAGGGAACAGCGGAGGCTGGCGCAGGGCGTGGATTGCAAAGGGCCGCGCCCTCGGCCCTTTGCCCGTACGCCGCAGCGGGGCGGCTGCAACTGCCGCAGGGATAGCGGGCGGAACCTGCTCAGGGTTCAGTAAAGACCGGCATAGCGGGCCGGAACCCGCTCAGAATCGGCCCTTTGCCCGTACGCCGCAGCGGGGTGGCTGGAACTCCCGTGCGGTTAGCGGGCGGAACCCGCTCAGGGTTCAGTAAAGACCGGCATAGCGGGCCGGACCCCGCTCAGAATCGGCCCTTTGCCCGTACGCCGCAGCGGGGCTGCTGGAACTCCCGCAGGGTTAGCGGGCGGAACCCGCTCATAGTCATACCGGCATAGCGGGCCGGAACCCGCTCAGGGTCAGGCCAGCGCAGCGGTCAACGCGCGAGCCCGCGCAACTCAAAACCGGCTTGAGCGGGCCGGCCCCCGCTCACCCTTACCTGGCTTTGCGGGCCGGACGCCCGCAGCGCCCCCGTCAACGCCTTGGCCGAAAACATCTGTCACACTTTTACTGAAGCTTGTGCATCTTCGTGCTGGCTCTAAAACAATCTCTGCTTATCATTAGCGTGATAACAAAGAGACTGTGCGCCCTGATGAACCTCCGTAATTTTGAAGCTGAAGAAAAGCTGTTTACCCGCCGCGCGCTTGTCGCTTTTGCCCTGGTAGTTATCTGTTTCACGATCCTTGGTATTAACCTCTATCGCTTACAGGTCGATCAGCACGGCTATTACCAAACGCGATCCAACGAAAACGACATCAAAATGATCCCCATTGCGCCGACGCGCGGGCTGATCTTCGATCGCAACGGGATCCCGCTGGTGCGCAACGTGACCTGGTACGACATCCTGGTCACCCCCTATAAAATCAGCGATATGCAGGCCACGATCGCGGCGCTGAAGCCGATTGTCGATCTCACCCCAGAGGATATCGAGACGTTCGAGCACGCCCTCAAGCAGAGCAGCCGCTACAAGCCGGTGGAGCTCAAGGCGGAACTCACCGACGAAGAGGTGGCGCGCTTTTCGGTGAACCAATTCCGTTTTACCGGCGTTAACATCGATACCTATCAGGATCGGGAGTACCCCTACGGCGCCGACCTCGCGCACGTGCTGGGCTATGTGTCGAAAATCAACGACAACGATTACAAGCGGCTGAATGCGGAAGGGGTGGCGGAGAACTATGCCGCCGATCACAACATCGGCAAGCAGGGCATTGAAGGCTATTACGAGTCGCTGCTGCACGGTAAAACCGGTTATCAGGAGGTCGAGGTCGATAACCACGGCCGCATTGTGCGCGTGTTAAAAGAGGTGCCGCCGGTGGCGGGCAAGAACCTTTACCTGACGCTCGACCTGCACTTGCAGCAGTATGTGGAGAGCCAGCTCGCCGGGCAGCGTGCCGCAGTGCTGATTGAAGATCCGCACGACGGCGGCGTGCTGGCGATGGTGTCCGCTCCCAGTTACGATCCCAACCCGTTTGTGAAGGGCATTAGCTACAAAGCCTACAAAACGCTGCTGCAGGATAAAAATCTGCCGCTGATCAACCGCGTCACGCAAGGACTTTATCCGCCGGCCTCCACGGTCAAACCCTATATGGCGATGTCGGCGCTGTTGAGCAAAGTCATTACCCCAAGCTTTACGCTTTACGGTGGGCCGACCTGGACCTTGCCGGGCACCGAGCGCAAATACCGCGACTGGAAAAAAACCGGGCACGGCATGCTGGACGTCACCAAAGCCATTGAGGAGTCGGCCGACAGCTTCTTCTATCAGGTGGCGTATATGATGGGCATCGATCGTATTCATGCCATGCTGAGCCAGTTCGGCTACGGTAAACCCACCGGGATCGATCTCAATGAAGAGTATGCCGGGTTGCTGCCGAGCCGCGAATGGAAGCAGAAAGTGCACAAGCGCGTGTGGTATCAGGGCGATACGGTGTCAGTGGGCATTGGCCAAGGATACTGGATTGCTACGCCGATCCAGATGGTGAAAGCGATGGTGGCGCTGATCAACAACGGCCGGGTGATCAGCCCGCACCTGCTGGAAAAAGCGCAGCGCGGGAACTGGCAGCAGCCTTATCAGCCCAGCGCGCCGCAGCCGCAAATTGGCGATGCCAAATCGCCTTACTGGTCGTTGGTGCGACACGCGATGTTCGGCATGGCGAATGCGCCGAACGGCACCGGCTATAAATATTTTCACACGGCACCCTACGGCATTGCGGCGAAGTCGGGCACGTCTCAGGTGTTCAGCCTGCGGCAAAACCAGGTGTATAACGCCAAAATGATCCCGGTGCGCCTGCGCGATCACATCTTCTATACCGCCTTTGCGCCGTTTAACGATCCTAAAGTCGCGGTGGCGCTGATTCTCGAAAACGGCGGCAGCGAAGGCGTCACGGCCGCGCCGATGATGCGCAATATTCTGGACCACCTCTTTTTGCCCGCCGCCTCGGCCGCGCCGGTTGAAACCGCGCAGAAGCGCTAGCGGCGTTTTTGGCCAAGACGTGATGCGTGCGCCTGAGGGCGCGTATGGCCCGCGATAAACCCTGTCTCGCAATAGGGCCCTGCGGTGAGAAATCCCCTCTCTTCGCGGGTGAAAAACGGCCCGCACGGCGGCCGCTTCGCGAGGTTGCTGTAAAACCCAGCAGTCAGATGCATTTTTGCCGAAAAGCGTTTGACGGTGCGGCCCGAGTAAGGTTTAATGCGCCCCGTTGCCCGGATAGCTCAGTCGGTAGAGCAGGGGATTGAAAATCCCCGTGTCCGTGGTTCGATTCCGCGTCCGGGCACCAACATTCTGAAAACCCAGCCTTTATGGCTGGGTTTTTGCTTTTATCGCCGCCGCAAACGGGGGGCGTTTTTCCTGCGCGTTGTGATCCGGCGTTTGCGCCTTGTCAGCGCATCGTCTCGCGTGTCGCGCGTCCACCCAGCCAACTCCCTCTACCCACACGCCGCTTTTCCTGCTAGTTTTCCTCGGCACTTTACGGGGATGCGCCCGTTTACCGATTGGAAACGTTGATGACCACACAGCCTAACAGCCCACTTCTCAGTATCGTTGTCACCGCGCATAACGCAGAGGCATGGCTCGACGCCTGTCTTGCGAGCGTGGTCAGCGCGGCAGAGGCGGTGATGCAGGTGTCGCAGATTGTCCTGATTGACGATGCGTCCGAAGACCGCACTTACGCCATCTGCCAGCGCTTTTCTCAGCAGTACGCCAACGTTGATGTCCATCAGGTCGCGTTCCGCAACATCGGCAAAGTACGTAACTTTGCGCTGGCCCAGTGTACGGGCCAATACGTCACCATGATCGACGGTGATGACGAGATTATCCCCGGGGCATTTGAGCAGATTTTACCGCTGCTGCGCGCGCGCCAGCCGGATGCGTTGCTCACGCGCCTGCACGAGGTCTATCCGTCGTCGCGCAAGCCCACAAGCCTGGACGCGTTTGCCCCTGTGACGCTGACGCGCCATGAGGCCATCTGCAAATTTTTGGTACACCGTGAACTGCAGGCGCATTTTATCGGCCAATTTTTCCGGCGCGACCTGCTGGCTGGCCTGGCCTTTCCGGCGTTCCGCTGTTACGAAGATGCGTGGCTGTTTCCCGCGGTGCTGGCGCGGTGCAGCGCCATCCTGTTTGCCGCGTCGGGGCCGTATCTGTACTTCAAACGTGCGGACAGCCTTTCTACGCAGATCGATCCGGAAAAGGTCAACATGCTGATTCAGGCTACCGAGCAGATGAGCGTGGCCTTTGGCGAGCGTTATCGCAACTTAATCGCCTGCCACTGGATCACCATACTCAATCGTCATCAGCATGAGTTCAAAGACGAGGCGGATAACCAACGCGTTCAACAGGTACTGCGCGCGCTCCCGGCGCTGGATTTCTTGTGCGATCGCCACGTGCGCACCAGCTTCAAAAAGAAATATCTGGCGTTGCGTCTGCGCGGGGCATTTTGAGGGGCGAGCAGAGGAACACGCGCGACCGCTGACAGCGGCAGCGCGTGTCGAAAACTAACGCCGCGGCGCGTCTGCGTGGCGGGGTGCGGGTGTCATCAGGGCATAGCTGGCAAACAGCGCCAGGCACAGCATGGTGACAGACTGCGACTGAATCAGTACCGTATCGGTCAGACCGAACACCATCAGCGAAGCGGGCAGCACCGCAATGGCAGACGAACGGCGCCGTATCGGCACAATCAACAGCACACCATAAAACACCAGAATCGAGACGCCGCCCGCGATCCCCTGTAGCGACAGCGTTTCCAGCACGTCATCGTGCAAATGATACTTTACGTTTTTGTAGGCTTCGGGATTGCCGCGCTCGTGCTGCTGAATAAACGCCCGGGCTTTTTCGGTGCGGTCATCCGGGCTCTGACCCATCAGCGACCAGTGGATGCTGGCATAACCGCCTTTCCAAATCGAGAAGCGAGCCCCAATCGAGGTGTCGTTATTGGTGTGATAGGTGTCGACCTCCGCCTGAATGCTCTCAAGACGTTGCCATACCGACTGCGGCATCAGTGCAAAGCCTACCGCCATGGCCACCACCAGCGGGATAAGGGCGTATTTAATATGCCGCGTATGCGACACGCAGAAAAAGGCCAAATACAACACCGGCAAGGTCAACACGCCCGCGCGGGATTCCGTCAGGATCAGGAGCAGGGTATTCAGTACAAAAATGCCAAAGAAGAGGCCCATTCGCACGCCGGTATGCGTGATGGCGCGGTAGCCCATAAACAGCGTGCTTAGCGCCAGCGCGGTCATCAGATAGGAAACGGTGCCGGCGGAGTCGGTCAGTAACTGTACGCGCAGACCGGTGGTAGCGTGCTCATGCAGCGCAAACCCAAGCGTCACCAGCAGACCTGCCAGCAGCACCCCCAGCGCTTTCATCGCTAACTGTTGAGTCACACAGTGGCGCCAGGCAATGATGAAGTAGGCCAGCAGCGCCGAGATCATAAACAGCTTACCGCCCAAACGATAATTGCCCACCACGTCACTGTACTGCGCATGGGCAAACAGCGTGCCCCACGTAAAGCGCACGGCGCCCAAAAACAGCAGTGCGCCCGCCACCGTCAACGCAGAGGCGTCATAGACGAAGGTTTTACGTTTGATGGCCACGACCATAAAAATGATGGCGGCATAGCTGGTGAAATACATCAATTTGCGCGGCCATGCGTCAACGAACAATGATGTAGCCAGCGCGGTGCAGATCGCCAAAAGTAGCGCGGAATAGATGTGGCTAGTCGAGATCCCTGACCAGCGCTTCGCAAGCAGCATCTTATAAGTACCTCATCTGATAATAACGTATCCACCAATACACGCCGCGGCACAGCCGACGCGTGCGAAACAGAGATTTATACATTTTTTTGGCCTGCTGAGCCTCTGTTGGGCGGTCAAGCGGGTGGTCGGAGAGAGGCGAGCGCTGATAAACCGCGCGGTAGTGGCGACAGACAGACTGTTGATTCCACGTCTGCCAAGGCTTATCCGCGCCAGCATAGTGAATAATGCAGGTGTCGGCCGGGACGTCTCGCTGATAGCCTTGCGCGTCGTGAGCCAGCATCTCAATATAATTAAACCGGCGGTCAATATAGTTAACGCGGCCTTCAAGCACCGTATTCAACGCATCCTGATCGAGATACTGCAGCCGCTGCCCCTGCGCGGCGAGCACGGCCAGCGCCTGTTCGCTGATTGCCGCGCGGTTCCATCTGGCGATATCAATCAGCATCATGCCGGCATTGAAATAGGCGCTACCGCGTAGCCCGACATTGGCGGCAAGCCTGGCTTGCAGCGGGTCGCTCTCCGCCACCACCAGCGCAATAGCCTCCTCGTCAAAAGGCAGCGACCACAGCGCATCGGGGTTGCTGATACACACCATATCCGCATCCAGATACAGCACCTTACCGGCATTGGGTATCAGCTTGGGCGCCAGCAGCCGATAGTAAGTGGCGCGCGTAAAGAGCTGGGTCGTGGGCAGAGAGACAAAGAGATCGCTGCCCGCGTGATGCAGCGTGAGACCGTGCCGGGTGCCCGATAACACGGCCGTGAAGCGCGCGGCGTCCGCATCAGTAAGGTCTGAGGAGATCAGGTGAAAGTGAAAGGCGGACGCGCCGGCGTGCTCAGCAAGTGACATCAGGGTGATTAACGCGTGCGCAATGAATTTGTTATCCACGCCAAAAAATATGTGCTTGTCGGTGTCGGCGGCCAGGAGTGTCCTGGACCGGATGGCGTCTAGGTTAAGTTGATCCATATACGTCCATTGTTGGTTGAAATCACGCTATCTTGGGCTGCCATAAAGCCTTATGGAACAAGCATTATCAATCACAATGGGTAATTCAGAAACCTGTTAATTCTGATAACGCAGTTCTACAGAAAAAAACGGCCAAACCGCGCTGCCTGGACCGCAGGCAGCCGTGCCATTCTCCCGTATGCCCGGCTTCTGCGCAGGCGAAAATCACGCTGTCTTGCCGCGCGCCGTTAGCCAAACCGTTTCCTGCAAACCGATTGTCGCCTGTATATAAAGGTTGAACCGAGTAGGGAGAAAAAAGCGCACCTGGCGGAGATCCCGCAATTAACGTGCAGGAGGAAATAACGCGATGAGGCAGGCTAATGGAAAAGGAGTGGGAAGGTCGTGACGTGGATAACAGGGATCTGCACGCGTCCTACCATGTAATAAATGCTCGCTTGTCAGCATGGAACGCTTCATCAGGAGGGATCGTCGGGTTAATATTGCCCCAGCCATAGGCTGGGGCATGTATAGCGCCAAAAAACTATTGAGATTCTGCGGTCACACTTTTTCCACGACGACTGACTTTACCGCCTTTACGACCCGCTTCAACGGCGCGGTCCGGGCAATTTTTGAAATTACCGCCGCTCGCTGCGCCGCCTTTTTTGCCCGCGTCGCGCGCGCGCTCCGAGTTTTCTGCAAAATTACCGGCACCGCCTCTACGTTGTGTCATAGGTCACCCCCAGCTAAATAGTGAAATCGTAGTAAATAAAAAAATGCTACCAGCAAAAAGATGGATGATATTGACAGGAAAGCAATATTGAATATGCATGTTTAAAAGCGAGGCGGTAAAGAAGATAAATATGAAGCCTCACGCTGCGCTTATAACCAAATAATTTAGCGAAAGAAAAATGAATATTTGTACAAGCTGCCTGATGTCGTATAAGTCTATATGTTTCTTTTTTTGTGATAACAGTCACGCCACCCAGAAGGAATGATTTGCTGTTATCGGCGCTTTTCGGTGGGGCAATGCCTGAATAAAAGGCTGGCTCAGGGTAAGTTGATGAAATAACCGCCAGTGCCAGCGCGTTATTTTTCTTCTGCCGGAATAATAGAGATTTGCCCATTCACTTCCAGTATCGCGTATTTAATCTGATCGAGCCGCTCCAGGCCTTGCGACGCACGGGCTGATTCCAGCACGTCATCGATATTGACACCGGCCATCTTCATCCGCTGCATGAGTGCCTCACCGTGCTCGACCAGAATAACAGGGCCACCTTCGGTGAGCTGTTCCAGGCGTGGAAACCGATTTTTCATTTTGCCCAACACAATATCGATGGTAACCAGCGTAATAATGGTTAAAGCCGCGCCCGTTACCGAGAAGTCATCGCCCAGCAGGGCTTGCTGCGTGGCCTCGCTGATGATCAGCAATAAGATCAGATCGAACGACGTCATCTGAAGGAGCGTGCGTCTGCCTGCGATCTTAAACAGGACCATCAGCAAAAAATAGATGCTGGCTGCGCGCCATACCGTTTCCATTGCGCCTCCTGTCAGGGATATATCCACTGTGAAATGACCACGGGCTGCAAAGCATCGAGGCTCACTCGCAGGGTAATTTTGCCAGCGGATTGCGGCTGCACCCCCAGCCAAATCGCGTGTCCGGCGACGTCATGCGAAGAGAACAGCAGCGTGAGCTGATTGCCAGTACTCCAGGCCTCCAGCGGCTGCGGCTGGAGCGTCTGAATTTGCATCTCGTCCAGTGCATCGCTGGTGAGCGTCACGCTGAAACGAGGGTGCTTTACGACTGCGGTGTTGATCACCATGGCCATGTTGCTTTTTACTCGGCCAAAACGTTCATATTTAACGCTAAAAGCGCCTTCCTTTGCCGTGATAATACGGTCGCTTAACCAGCCTTTGGAAAAGAGTCCGGCTGCACCCATAATCACCACCATGATAAGCAGATATTGTCCCAGCCGCTGGAGGGTGCTCTCTTTTTTCTGCCAGCGCATATCCTCTTTAACCGGATACGTTCGGCTGGTAAATTCATCGCGTTTCATAGGTGTGCTTCCCGTTTTTAACGCTATCAGTATAAGTCTGCGAGAAATAAAGCGCGTATTGTACCGGGGGATATATTGCGCGACCCCGAAAGCAGAAGGAGATTTAAGCGTTTTTTACGGTGCGCTTATATTACGGTCGAAAGATTCAGGCTAATTTAATTCTATACTGCGTCGTAATGAAGCAATGATGCAGCGGGAAAAGCAATGGGAAATCAGGCTGGGGACGTGAATTGTCGCTTAGCTTATATTCTGGCCCGCTACGCTTTTTTCATTATTTAAGGCAATGAACAGGAGAGAATAATGCAACGTGAACTCAATGAGGTGGCCAGCCAGCTGGGCGCATTTTTACTGGAGCGGCAGCTCACGCTGACCACGGCAGAGTCCTGTACGGCAGGCTGGGTTGGGGAGGCGCTGGCTGCGGTAAGCAACAGCAGCCAGTTCTATAGCTGCGGGTTCATCACCTATACCTATGCGGCCAAACACCACGTCTTGGGTGTTAGTGAGCAAACACTTACTAATCATACGGCCGTGAGCGAAGCGGCGGTAAGCGAAATGGCACGCGGTGCCAAAGCGTGTTCAGGGGACGCCGTCAGCATCGCGGTCAGTGGCTATGCGGGGCCGGACGGGGGCGAAGATGGCACCCCGGCCGGCACGGTGTGGTTCGCCTGGGGCCTGCCCGATGACAGTATCCGTACCTGCCACAAATGGTTCGATGGCGAAAGCCAGGAAGTCATGCACAAGGCCACGCACTATGCCGTGAGCGAGCTGTATAAAATATTAACGTCATAAATCACGCCTAAGGTATGAAATAAGCGAAACACGTCTATTCACTGCTTGATAAATAGGCAATAAATAAGCGTGTCGGCTAAATTTTATATTAGCGAGGCGGTGTGATTTTTAAATAAAAATAGCCGCCACGCTTGCGAGAAAAGAGATCGCTATTACCCTTAAGTAGGTAACACGTGCATGACGTTAGTCAGCTGTCATGTTAATTCAATCTTTTAAGAGGAAATGAATATGACTGAGCATAGAGGCGGTTCAGGTAACTTCGCCGAGGACAAACAGAAAGCATCTGAAGCGGGCAAAAAAGGTGGCCAAAATAGCGGCGGTAATTTTAAAAACGACCGCGAAAAGGCATCTGAAGCTGGCAAAAAAGGCGGACAGAACAGCAATCGCGGTTCTTGATTTGCCATTAAAGGAATAATTTCATTGGGCAGCGGACGCTCGCCAGTTATTTATTACCTGTAATTTTTTAAAATGAACGCATCACCGCGTCCTGCGATGTGCTGTCTTTCATTTTAATTAACTGCACGTTTTCGCTAAGTCTATTTACGGAAAAATATCATGAAAGTAAAAACATTACTCGATCTCTTCATTCATGACCTGTCAGACGTATATAGCGCAGAGAAGCAAATCACACGTGCGCTGCCGAAAATGGCGCGGGCTGCGTCGGATGAAAGCCTTAAAAATGCGTTCCAGCAGCACCTTGAAGAGACGCGGGGCCAAATCGAACGTCTGGATCAAGTGGTAGAGAGCCATGACGAGCTGCGCATTATGCGCATGAAGTGCCATGCGCTGGAAGGCTTGGTCGAAGAGGCGCAGGAATTAATTGAATCCACCGAGGCCGGTGAGGTCCGCGATGCCGGACTGATCGGGGCCGCGCAAAAAGTGGAGCACTATGAAATTGCAACTTACGGCACGCTGGTCGCCATGGCGAAAAAGCTCAAGTTAAACGACGCGGCACGACTGCTGGCGGAAACGCTGGCGGAAGAAAAATCCACGGACGAAAAACTCACTGTTATTGCCGAGAAGCAATAAGGAGACAGCAATGTCGACGACCCCTGCAATGTCGCACTATCACGACTGGCTGCGCGATGCGCATGCGATGGAAAAACAGGCCGAAACCATGCTCGAACAGATGGCGAGCCGCCTGGAGAATTATCCGCAGCTCAAAGCGCGTATTGAGCAGCACATCCACGAGACGCGCGATCAGCAATCAAAGCTGGAAGTGATTCTCGATCGCCATGATATCTCGCACTCCAGCGTTAAAGACGTCATGGGCAAGATGGCGGCGATGGGCCAGGCGTTTGGTGGCGCGTTTGCTGAAGACGAGGTCATCAAAGGCGCGATTGCGGGCTATGTCTTCGAAAATTTCGAACTGGCCAGCTACACCAGCTTGATGAGCGCTGCCGAGCGCGCAGGCGATAGCGAAAGCGTCCCGGTGTTGAAGCAGATTTGTGAGCAGGAAAAAGAGATGGCGAAATGGATGCTTGAGCATCTGCCTGAACTGACCAGCCAATTCTTGTTGCGCAGCGAAGATCCTGACGCGCAGGCGAAACGCTAACGCGCCTTGCTGTGTAACAACGCACTTTTGAGGTGAGCAATGTTCCGACACGTAAAAAAATTGCAGTATACGGTGCGCGTGAGTGAACCGAACCCCGGCCTGGCGAACCTGCTGCTGGAGCAGTTTGGTGGCCCACAGGGCGAACTGGCAGCAGCCATGCGCTATTTTACCCAAGGCCTGGGCGATGAGGATATCGGTCGCCGCGACATGCTGATGGATATCGCGACCGAAGAGCTGAGTCACCTTGAGATCATCGGATCGCTGGTGGGCATGCTCAACAAAGGCGCCAAAGGCGAGCTGGCAGAGGGCACCGAGAAAGAAGGCGAGCTCTATCGCTCCATTACCGGTGCGGGCAATGATAGCCATCTGACCTCGATTCTCTACGGTGGCGGTCCGCCGCTGACCAATTCGGGTGGCGTGCCCTGGACTGCGGCGTATATCGACACCATCGGGGAAGTCACCGCGGATTTGCGTTCAAACGTGGCGGCGGAAGCGCGCGCCAAGATTATTTACGAGCGCTTAATCAACGTGACCGATGACGTGGGTGTCAAAGACGCGCTTGGCTTCCTGATGACGCGTGAAGCGGCGCACCAGCTCTCGTTCGAAAAGGCGCTGTATGCCATTCGCGACAATTTCCCACCCGGAAAATTGCCGCCTATCGAACAGTATGCGCACACCTATTACAACATGTCGGAAGGCAACGAGGTTCGCGGCAGCTGGAATTCGGACGAAAACTTCGATTACGTCGCCGATCCGCAGCCAGCGGTGGACGGCGGTGATGGCTTGGCCAGTATTGTTCTGCCGGACGAGCAGCGGAAAAGCGTTGAGGCGCTGGCGGCCAGAACGGCCTCCGATCCGCAGATCGACCCGATCACCGGGGCTGAAGCTGGCAGCAAAAAATCGCATAAAAAAGCCTGATCTTACTTGTCTGTTAAAAACCCGTTTCTGCGTGGCAGCAACGGGTTTTTATGCTTTGTTCAGCGACCTGAGACAGGGTGAACCGATAGCTAAATGGTGCGACTCTCTCTATGATGTTTTTCCCGCTCTTTTGGCGGGGGCGAACAGCGACCAGGGAAAAAAAGCACGTCATGACTCTGTTAAACGATCTCGATTTACGCCAGCTGGAAGCGTTCTCGGCGGTGATTTCTGCGGGCAGCGTAACGGCGGCGGCGAAAGCGCTTAACCGTTCGCAACCGGCCGTATCGCGCCTGATCCAGGAACTGGAACAGTCGCTGGGCTACCCGCTGTTTATCCGCAACGGGCCGCGTATTCATCCCTCGGAACAAGCCTTGCAGCTGCATCAATACGTGCAAAAGGCGCTGCTCTCTTTGCAGCAAATCCGTCTGCGCGCCCAGGAAATCGCCGATCAGCAGCACCGACCTTTAAGCATTGCAGCCACCCCGGCGCTGGCGGCGGGATTACTGCCGCAGGCGTTGGCGCGGCTGAACCTGACCAATCGAGTGCAGATTCTTAGTGAGTCTGCGGAGCAAACTGCGCATGCGGTGATCACCGCCGAAGCCGATCTCGGGCTCTGTAGTCTGCCGCTGGAACACCATGCGGTGGATGTGCACTGGATCGGGCAGTCACACTGCGTGGCGGCGTTGGCTGAGGACGATGCGCTCACGCAGCATGACACGCTGTCGCTGAGCCAACTGGCCGGGCGTCGGCTGATCGCCCCCTGGAGCCCGCAGCGGCTGCGCGGACGCTACGAGAAGGCGCTGAAAAAGGTCAAGGCGCCGCTGCTCGAGAGCATTGAGACTAACTCGTCCGCCAATATTTTAGGCTGTGTGCGCGCGGGACTCGGTGTGGCGATCCTTGAACCTGTCACCGCGTGGGGCATGCCGCTCGCGGGCGTGGCGATCCGTCCTTTGCAGGAGGCGATCCCCTATTTCTTCGGCGTGATCACCCCGCAGGGCCGCCAGCTCTCCCACGCCACGCATGCACTTATCGACGCGCTGGCAAGTGCAGCCGCGGATCTGCTGCCCGGCTTCATACAGTTGCCCGGCAGTGAGCATCACCGCGTCATGCGTTCGATCAATCAAGATTGAGCACCGTATACAGCGGGAGTCCGGCCCGCTATGCCGGTCTTTACTGAACCCTGAGCGGGTTCCGCCCGCTAACCCTGCGGGAGTTGCAGCCGCCCCGCTGCGGCGTACGGGCAAAGGGCCGATGGGCGCGGCCCTTTGCAATCCGCGCCCTGCGCCAGCCTCCGCTGTTCCCTCACTCCGCCGCAACGGCCTCACGGACCGCGCGGATTCGCCATCCCTGGCTCATTCCGCTCTCTCAGCGGCATCCCTGCCGCTTCGTCCTGGCCGTCACGCTCCGTTCGGCGCTCCGGATGGCGCTCAACACCGCCGCCTGTAAGGGCATTTTTCCTTTTTTGTGTGTGGTGTTGTCTGGGGGCCGTAAACGGGTCTGCGAAGACAGTGGCTGGCTGGAAAGACAGAAGACAAAAAGGGTCTTGCTCGAAGCAACTCGGGCCGGACGCAACTTAAAAGCTTTACCGCCACGTGGTCGCTGCAAAAAATAAAAGACCCACAGCGGGGGGGTGAAGCGCCATCCCCACTCGCTGAACGAGTGAGGCCTTCCAGGACGAGCGGCATGGATGCCGCGAGAGGCGGCGTTGAGCAGGAGCGAATCGACGCCGGTCCGTCAGGAAGGCTGAGGGAGTGAAGGCACCGCGCAGCGGCGAGCGGGGCTGGCGCAGGGCCGGGGAGTGCAGAGGGCGCGGCCTGGCGCCCTCTGCTCGGTCGCCGCAACGCGGCAAAGGCACCTGCCATTGCTATGGCGAACGAAAATTGCACCGTGCTAACGGAAAAGCACCCAGCCGCTGCCTGCGGCATCCCTCTTATAACAATTCCTGCATAACATATAAGAAATCCATTGGTTAAAAGCTGAGCGCAGCGATTGACTCGCTGACGGGGCGGGAGGATTATGCGAAAACTTCGGCGCCATTATGCGCGGTGTAAATAATTAATCTTTTAGTATGTGTTAATTGAATGGTTGAAACGGCTCGGCTGCTGCACGTCATGCGTGCGTGCATGCCGACGTATTCACCCTCAGGGAAATTGCTATGACCAATGCAGCCAATGGCCTCGCGGCGCTCGAAGCGCAGCTTCAGCAGGATTTGGAGTACCTTGAACTCCCGGCTAAACCTTGGGTACCTGAACGTCAGTACCAGGGCCGCGCCGTGCGCGATGTGGTGGTCATTGGCGCGGGCATGTGCGGACTGGCGGCGCTGGCAAAGCTCACCCTCACCGGCATCAGCAACGTCGTTGCCTACGATGCGGCACCCGCTGGCAAAGAGGGACCATGGGTGACCTTTGCGCGGATGGAAACGCTGCGCTCGCCGAAAAGCCTGCACGGTCCGGCGCTGGGATTGCCGCAGCTCACCTTTCGCGCATGGTTTACCGCGCAGTGGGGCCGCGCGGCGTGGGACGCGTTGGACAAAATTCCCAAAGCGCAGTGGATGGATTATCTCATCTGGTATCGTCGCGTGCTCAATCTGCCGGTGCGTAATGACGTCCGCGTCAGCCAGATTAGCCAGGCGGATGATCTGATTGCGCTGGATCTCGACGGCGCAGAGACCGGGCGCATTTATACGCGACGTCTGGTGCTGGCCACCGGCCGTTCTGGACTGGGCGGCGTGGCGGTGCCCGCCTTCTTGCAGGGCATCGATCGGCAATTTTGGGCGCACTCCGCCGATGACATCGATTTCACCGCGCTGCGCGGTAAGCGCGTCGCGGTCATTGGCGCTGGCGCATCCTCCATGGACAACGCCGCCACGGCGCTGGAGCAGGGCGCGGCGGCGGTGGATCTGCTGATCCGCCGCAAAGCGATGCCGCGCATCAACAAAATGACCGGTATCGGCAGCCAGGGCGTGGTGCATGGCATGCATCATCTGCCAGACGCGTGGAAGTGGAAATTTGTCGCTTACACCGCCACCACGCAAACGCCGCCGCCGCGCGCGTCAACGCTGCGCGTCTCGCGTCATGCCAACGCGCGCTTCCTGCTGGACTGCGCCATCAAGGGCGTCACGCAGGAGCCGCAGGGGCTGCTGCTGGATACCACTCAAGGACCGCTGCGCTACGACTATCTGATTGCCGCCACCGGTTTTACCAACAACTTCCACGGTCGGTCCGAATTCGCCGAGCTCGCGCCGCACATTCGCACCTGGGCGGATGGGCGCTGGCAGCCGGAAATGGGCGCGCCCCGGCCGGGCATGATCGACGCGCCGGATCTGGGCCCGACCTTTGAGTTTCGCGAGCGGGTAGCGGGCGCCTGCCCGATGCTGGCGCACATCCACTGCTTTAACGATGCGGCGATGCTGACGCACGGCAAAGTATCCGGCGATATCCCCGCCGTGAGCGCCGGGGCAGAACGCCTGGTGCGTGGGATTACCGCCTCGCTGTTTGCTGAGGACGTTGAGCAGCACTACGCCCGTTTAGAGGCGTTCGACACCCCTGAATTACAGGGCGATGAATGGGTTGATTCCACCCCGTTACTGAAACAGGAGAATGCGTTGTGAGTGACGCTATTGATAAAGCCGCCGGACTGGCGCCAGACGATGCGCTTTACCAGACGCGCCGCCTGCGGCCTGAATTCGTCGAGGGCGCAGCGCAGTGCCAGGCCTCGGTGCTGACGCCGGAGACGGATCAAGGCTTATCCACGGACGTGCGTCTGGCGCTGGCGCAGCGCATGGCCCTGCTTAACCGCGATGCCGCCTTGGTGCAGGATTACCAGACACAGCTGGCGGCGCATCAGCCCAGCGCGGCGCTGCTGGCGCTGGCGGCGGGCGAGCCGGTCTCGGATGAGCCACTGGCAACGCTGGCGCGTCACGCCGACTGGGTCACGCTGAACCCGACGCAGGCCACGGAGCAGCATATTCGCCTGCTGGAGCAGGCGGGCTTTAGCCATCCACAGATTGTGGCGCTCTCAGAGCTGGTGGCCTTTGTGAATTTTCAGACGCGCGTCACTGCGGGTCTTCGCCTGTTGAGGTCCGCATGATTCCGTCCGTTAATCTCAAACCGCTGCATTGGCACCCGTGGATTGCCCCGGTTGAGGTGGATGAGGCCACCCCCGCACAGCGCGAAGCGATGAAAGTCACGCCGTCGAACAAGAAAATCTCCGAATATGTGCGCACGCTGGTGCACGATCCCGAGAGTTACACCGCACGCACCGTGTTGTTTAACGCGATTATGTATGTGGAAGGCGGGCTCGATCGCGCCGATCGCGAGCTGGGCGCGCTGGGCGCGTCAATCGTCAACGGCTGCCGCTACTGCGCGGTGGTGCACGCGCGGCGCCATGCGCAGCTGGCGGGCAGTGATGCCGTGGTCAGCGCAATTTATTTTGACCGTGCGGACGCGCTGTCGTCCCGCGACGCGGCGATCTATCGCTTCGCACGCCGTCTGTCGGTCACGCCGTCGGAGGCGACGCCCGAGGATATCGCCGCGTTACGCGCCGAAGGTATGGATGACGCGGAAATTCTCGACCTTATCCACGCCATTGCCATTTTTGGCTGGGCCAACCGTCTCATGCACGTGCTCGGCCATGCCGATCTGAACAAATAAGGGCGCGAACGATGTTAGAACTCAACAATATCACGCTCGCCTATGGTGATAATCCCATCCTGAAAGGCGTCAATTTGTCGGTAAAACGTGGCGATGTGGTGTCGATCATTGGGCCAAGCGGCACGGGCAAAACCACGCTGCTGCGCTGCATTAACGCGCTGGCGAAACCCTCCGCAGGCACCATCCAGCTCGATCAGATCCACATGGATTATGCCGCGCCAAATAAGGCGGCGATCCAGGCGATCCGGCTACGCACCGCCATGGTATTTCAACAGTTCAACGTCTTTAAAAACATGACGGTGCTGGAAAACGTCATGGATCCGCTGCGGGTGATCCAGGGCAAAAGCAAAGCCGAGGCGCGGACGATCGCCCTGCAGGAGCTGGAGCGGGTGGGGCTGGGCGCAAAATGCGATCACTATCCCTCTCAGCTTTCTGGCGGTCAGTTACAGCGCACCGGCATTGCGCGCGCCCTGGCGGTACGCCCGGATGTGATGCTGTTTGATGAGCCGACGTCGTCGCTCGATCCCGAATTGGTAGGCGAGGTGCTGAAAGTGATCAAAGACGTCACTTCGTCCGGGATCACCTCGCTGCTGGTGACGCATGAAATGCAGTTCGCTAAAAGCGTCTCAAATCGCATTGTATTTATGGATCAGGGCGTCGTGGCCGCGCAGGGCAGCCCGACAGAGATATTTGACCACCCAACCCTGCCGCGCCTTGCACAGTTCCTCAATTCAGAACGCGTCTTCTAATCAGAAAAGGAAGCAAAGACATGCCTGCACTCAAAACCACCTTACGTCGCCTGGCCGCGCCCGGCATCATCGCACTGGCCCTGTTTAGCGGCAGCAGCGTCGCTGACGCGGTGCGCACCATAAAAATTGCCACCGCTGCCGAGTCCAAACCGCTTTCCTGGGGCGCGATCGGTCACGAGCCGCAGGGCTATGAGCCCGACGTGCTCAAAGCCATTAACGCCAAGCTGCCGCAGTATAAGTTCGTGATGGAAGGCGCAGCGGATATCGCCCAGGAAACCGGGCTGGCGACCGGGAAATATGACATGGCCACCGGTGGTTATTATAAAGCGCCAGCGCGCAGCAAACAGTTCCTGATCCCGGATGCCCCAATGGGCGCCAGTCTGATGAAGATCTACAGCCGCAGCGATAGCGCGATTAATGGCATGAAGGATCTGGTTGGCAAAAAAATCGTGCCGGTTACCGCAGGCGGCGGCGTTTACAAGTTTGTGATGCAGTGGCAGCAGGACAATCCCAGCGACAAGATCGACATCAAAGCCTCCAGCGCAGGCGTGCCCTATCCGGATCGTTTGAAAGAAGTGCAGAACGGCAAATATGACGCGCTGATCCTGCCGTCAAATCTCGGCGAACAGACGGTGATCGATAACCAGAAACTGGCGATCAAAGCCAGCGAGCCGGTGGCGGTTAATAACACCTATGTGCTGATCCATCGCTCGGCGGACAATCAGGCGCTTAACGACGACATTGCCCGCGTACTGAAAGAGCTGAAGAGCGACGGTACGCTGGATAAGCTATCGCAGAAGTGGTTTGGCGAAGATGTCACTCAATATATGAAGTAAGGGATTTACGGCGCCGCGCGGGTCGCGGCGTCTGCTGTCACCGTTAGCAGGAGTGTTTTATCGTGAATCTCACCGCCATGATTCCCGAATTGTTGTCAGCGCTGCCGCTGACGCTCGGCATAATGTTGGTCGCTATGCTGGTCGGCTTTGTGTTGGCGCTGATCGCCACGCTGTTTCGCGTGCGCCGTATCGTACTGCTCAGCCAGTTGGCCGATCTTTATGTCTCTTACGCGCGAAGCGTGCCGGTGGTGCTACAGCTGTTTGTGGCATTTTACGGCCTGCCGCTGATCGTCGATCGTTTCGGCCTGAGCGACATCTTCACCGCCAACGTCGCGGCGATGATTGGCTTGAGCCTGTATCACGGCGGCTACCTGTCGGAAGTGATGCGACCGGCCTATCTGGCCGTGGAGCGCGGCCAGCACGACGCGGCCGACAGCATGGGCTACAGCTTTCGCCAAAAATTGCTGCGCATCGTCGGCCCGCAGGCGGTGCATTTTGCGCTGCCCGGCTACGGCAATGCGATTATCTATCTCATTCATAACGTGGCGCTAGTGATGTACATCGGTGCGGCTGACGTAATGGCGACCGCGCACCTGATCATGGAGCGTGACTATAACCAGTATCAATTTGGTACTTACCTGGTGCTGGCGGTGCTCTATTCACTGCTGTGTCTGGTGGCCTGGCTGATTATCCGCTTCTTTGAACAACGGCACGCGAAATACAGTGCGAAATCAGCCACGCGCGTGACCTTTACCGGCGTGTGATCGCAAGGAGAAAACCATGTTTGATGCGGACGTTCTGCTACCGGATTTCTGGAGCATTCTCGATGCCGTTCCGGTTACGTTGCTGATGGCGGTGACCATTTTTATCTGCTCCACGCTGCTCGGCGGGCTGTTTGCATTTATTGAGCATCGCCGCCTGCCGGTGCTGCGCCAGCTGGTGATCGCCTATAAAGTGGCTTTCAAAGGCGTGCCGATGGTGGTGGTGATTTTCCTTGCCTACTACGGACTGCCTGCGGGATTGCACGGCCTGGCGACGCTGCTGGGCGTGCAGATTAATGCTCACCTGTTGCCCAATTGGGTGATTATCGTGGTGGCGCTCAGCGCCTGCGTGGCGGCCTTTCAGGCCGAAGTGTGGAAAGGGGCCCTCAACTCGTTTGACAGCGGTCAGTCTGACGCCGCGCTGTCGCTGGGCTACAGCGGCGGGCAGCTGTTTCGCCGGGTGATGTTTCCGCAGATTATCGTGGCGGCAATTCCCGATTTGGCGAACGCCTTTATGGTGATCATGAAAGCGCTCTCGCTGGCGTTTGCCATTGAAGTGGTGGACATTTTTGCCCAGGCGCAGCTCACCGCCGCGCTGAATTTCTACTACCTGGAAGCCTTCCTAATTGCCGCACTGTTTTACATGGTCATCGCCTATGTGGTGACCAAGGTGGCGGATATGATCGAAGCGCGCTTGCGGATTCGTACTTGATGGCAGCAGTGGGGGCCGCCGCCTCAGGGCGGGGGCATCACGCGTGCTCACCTTGGTTAAACACGCGGATTACGCCTGTTTTCACGGCATCATCAGGCGATCTTTGCTCACCTCAAACAGCGCAATGAGATGATCGGCGAAGGCTCTCACGCGTCTTGAGCTGACCAGGTCCGAATGCATGACCAGCCACAAGGATTGATCCACACCCAGATCGGGATCGAGGCAGCAGAGCCCTTTGTCCCGAGCCATAAAATGGGGTAAGACTCCCAGCCCCAACCCTTCTGAAATGGCGGATACCTGTGCCCGCAGTGTGTTTGCCTCCACCCGACAGGGTTTACCGCGCAGCCTCCGGGTTATCCAGCGTGCGGCAGGCAAGTGCTGGTGTGTTTCAGACCAACCCACATAGTGCGTCTCACTCATCTGTTTCTTTTCGAGGTAGGAGGGGGCACCGTATAACCCAAAACCCACGGTGCCCAACCGCCTGATGGTCAGATTCCCCACATCAGGCTTGACCATACGAATGGCCATATCGGCGTCCCTGCGATGCAGATTTACCGACTGGACGCCACTCAACACCTCTACCCGCAGCTCGGGAGACCTTTCAAGCAACGCTTTCAGCGAAGGCAGAATAAAATGGGTGGCCAGATTTTCTGAGGTTGCCAGACGGACAAGCCCGGCAATCTGGCCCTGACGCTGCGCCGACTCGCTGAAAGCGTGTCCCGCCAATTCAAAGGCTTCAGCTCGCTCCAGCAGCGCTTCGCCATCATCGGTTAGCCGATAACCGCTCTGATGTCGGCTGAAAAGCGGAACGGACAGGGACGCCTCAAGCCGGTCAAGGCGTCTTGACGCGGTTGCAATGCCTATCTTCAGCGCCTCTGCTGCGCCACTTAGCGTACCCGCGCGAACAATGGCCAGAAACACGCGCGTATCGTCCCAGTTGAAGTCTTTTTGCATGCTTTTTCCGATTATGGAAAACGAGTATCCGTTTTCATGTCTGTTTTCTGATTTTGTTCGCAATGATACTGCAGCCCTCACAAGGAGATAAATATGCAAACACGTAATCTGACGCCAACGCTTCGCGTTTCTGCGCTTGGCTTGGGCTGTATGGGGATGAGCGAATTTTATGGCCCGCGTGACGATCGCGCGGCTATGGCCGTACTGGATAACGCGTTGGCCTTGGGGATGACGTTTCTCGACACCGCCGATACGTATGGTTGCGGTCACAATGAAGAGTTACTGGGGAAGTTCATTAAGTCGCGCAAACCCACGCTGACGCTGGCGACAAAATTTGGCATCGTGCGCCAACCTGGCGAATACCAACGGCGGCTGTGTAACAAGCCAGACTATGCTCGTCAGAGTTGTGAGGCGTCACTTAAACGCCTTGGCGTTGAGCATATCGATCTTTTCTATGTGCACCGCATTGACGCCAGTACGCCGATTGAAGAGACCTTGTTCGGCCTGTCGAAGCTGGTGCAAGCGGGTAAGATTGGGCACATCGGATTATGCGAAGTGAGCGCTGAGACGCTCAGGCGCGCCCACGCCGTTCATCCCGTGGCAGCCGTACAAACCGAGTACTCCTTATGGAGCCGCGATGCAGAGACAAGCATCCTGCCGCTGTGTAACGCGCTGGGTATTGGGTTTGTGGCCTATTCCCCCTTGGGGCGGGGATTTCTGACAGGACGATTTCAGCATCAGCCGCTTCCTGACAAGGCGGATTTTCGCCGTTCGCTACCGCGTTTTCAACCGGAAAATATGGCCATCAACCACACGTTGGTGGGGATGCTCACCAGGCTGGCAGAGCGCAAAGGCTGTAAACCCTCACAGATAGCGCTAGCCTGGATACTGGCGCAGGGCGAGAACATTGTGCCTATACCCGGCACATGCAACCTGAGTCACCTGAATGAAAACGCGCGCGCGCAGGACGTGCAACTCTCTGGCGCGGAACAACAGGCAATACGCGCGGCCCTTTCTCGCATTCCCATTAGGGGGGAACGTTACACGCCTGAAGGCATGAAAGGGATAAATGCCTGAATGCTTAGCAAAAATACCTTTATCGCACGCCCCTAAATTCTAAGAGTACACATGGCATGAATGACACCGTTTTATCCGTAAGACAAGAATCAACGCGCATTTGGGTGGCCGTTACCGCACTTAGCGTGAGCGCATTTTCAATTGTGACCAGTGAACTGGCACCTGTGGGCATGCTCAGTCTGTTAGCAAAAGATCTGAATCAGACTGCATCGGGTGCAGGCTTGGTCGTGACGGCTTACGGCTGGGTTGCGGCCCTGGCCGCACTGTTGTCTGGCTGCATTCCCGCGCAAATTTCACGTAAAGCCCTGTTAGTGGCATTGATGACGATCCTTGCTCTCTCCTGCGTGGCCGCGGCGCACGTTTCTTCTATGTCCGCGTTAATGTATTCCCGCATGGTAGGCGCGATGGCGCACGGAGCATTCTGGGCATTGATCGGTATTGTGGCTTCTCAGCTTGTCCCAGCGGAGAAGCTTGGGCTTGCGACAGCGGTAATTTTTGGCGGCGTTTCTGCGGCAAGTGTTCTGGGCGTGCCACTTTCCAGTTTGATTGCCGACATGACCGGATGGCGCACTGCATTTATGGCGATTGCGCTGATCGCCTTTGCCACCGCCTGTGTTCTCTTCTGGACACTTCCGCCGCTATCAGGGGCCCGCCCGCTAAGGCTGGATGTTTACGTTGGGATACTCAAAAATCCCATGCTCCTTGCTTTGTTCGGTGCCACGGCCTGCATTATTACTGCGCACTTTGCTGCATTTACGTATCTGGAACCTCTGTTAACGCAGGCACAGCAGGTCCCCGCGTCCACTATTTCCGGTTTGCTGCTGATGGCCGGACTCGCCGGCATGCTAGGAAATATTGTTGCCGGAAAACTGATTGACCGCCATCTCAAAAACTTGATCTTATTATCATTAATCCTGAGTTCCGCCGCCCTCGCTATGCTGGGAATCGCCATGACTGCCCCCTTGCCTTTGGTATTCAGCGGCTTGTTGCTCGCCGGATGGGCTGCAGGTATCGCGATTGTGTTTGTGGGATTGCAGACGTGGCTGCTACGGAGTGCCGGTGAGGCGGCGCAGCCAGCGTCAGGGGTGTATGTTGCCATTTTTAACGCCGCGATCGGCACCGGTGCACTTGTTGGAGGACAGGCGTTAGCGATAGCTGGCCTTCAGGGGATGGCCTTGCTTGCGGCGGGTGTCATGGCGAGCAGCATAGCGCTGATCGCCCGGTTAAAACCCCAGTGAATAAGCGCGATTAGAGAGGGTTCTTGATGCACGTGCCGTCGGTAATGCGTGCCAGTCACGCTGCATCTCCGACGGCGCAAAAGAGGTTAGGCTTTCTTTTTACTGAGTAAGCAGTAGCCAACAAAATAAGCGGCAGCAAACACCACGGCGACCACGTAAAGATGAGAATATTGCGTGAGCAGTGAACCGGTAAATATGGATGAGATCATACCAATGTAAACACCAGCGTACTGCATGGCGGCAATCATCGGCATATCTTTGATATCGCTTTGCAACACGATATCGGCTTGTAACTTAAAAAAGGCCAGTTCGAAAAAGAAGATATAGAAAAAATAAGCGGTGAAGCTGGTGTAAACGCTGATGCCGAGTGAGGTGAGCAGCATGAACAGGGCGCTGATTATGGCCATGTAAAGCGGATTAAACTTTACTCCGCGACGATTATAAACATAGTAAAAAAGTGCGCCAGCCAGGGCGGCACCGCTGTTAATTAATTGCAGGTAGCCCACGTAGTTTTCAGGCAGGTTCAATACGTGAGAGGGCAGGGTCACGCGCGAGACGTTAAAAAACCCCTGAAAGAACGTAATAAACAGCACGAAATTGAGAAAGGCTTTTTTCAAGGGGGCATGGGCGGCTAACAGCGCAATAAACGACTTAAGCGATCGCGTCTGTTTTTGCCCTTGCGGGTGGAGATTGAGTTTAGGCAACAGGTAAGCGGATACCACCGAAACCACAAACAACACCGAAATCATTGCCATGGCAAGGTGCGGTGACATCTCGCCCTTAATACTGCCCATTAGCATCCCCGCAAGCCCCCCTGCAATAAATTGGGCAGTAAGCGTAAGGGGAACGGTGGTCTCAATTTTATCGCCGCTGAAATAATGTTTTATCGCGACAATGCGGCCTACGCGTTGCAGGGCGTCAATGGAGCCGATGAGCAGTCCGCCTAACAGCGCCAGCGTAGGAAGCGCAGGAAGCAAGCTAAAGATAAAAAGGGTGCAGACGGCGGCCGCGATATTGCTGACCATTAATAATTTTCGCGGCGAGGTTTTTTCCGCAATGCTCTGCACCTGATTAACAAACAGCACGGGCAAAATCATGGGCGCATAAAGCACGGCCTGCGACAGAATAATATTGCCGGTGGCATGGTAAATGTACCAGGAGAGATAGATATAACATAAGGTTGAAGCGCTGATAGAGCAGAGGTTTACCGCCCATATCAACCGACTTGTCCATACCGGCGACGGGGCTTGCAGTGCACGTTCTTCCATGGCGACCACCTTCCTTTTAAGCCTTGTCATGAAATCGTCATACAAGGCGTGTAGGGTAGAAATCATTAAGATACCTAACCTATATGCGCGTTATTTTTATGTCAATTAATGTAATGTTTTCACGCTATACCATTTACATTAGCGTTTATCGCTGTTTTTTATCTCCTTCTCCCTATTAAAAATGCCTCTTTACAGAAGGGGTTGCGTTTTGTCCTTTTCACTCGCATCGTTAAACGTTTTTTCCACTTTTAAAAAAAATCTTCATGCGACAAAAATAACGTTACCTATCACGTTAAATTGATGATAAATATCATTAATGATTTTGTGTGCAAATGTGTCAAATAACGTGCAATGGGGTGTTGAACAGGGGAAGTGGCGCGTAGGGGCAACGGGCAATAAATTTCATCTTGTTGAACGCACCAGCCAAAGGGCTAACGGGCACTTGGGGCGCCAAGCGTCCTGCGCGTAGCCGGGGGCTTCGCTTTGCTCAAGCTTGAACGCCTCGAGCGGTGCAGATGCTTTGCCGCAGGCAGGTAGATTAATTCAAATGCGAAAAGTGTTCGCTGTACTTAAACAACTCCCGATCCGAACGCAGCCCCAGCTTGCGCAATGCCGTCTGCTTGTGCCCGCTGATGGTTTTACGGCTGCGCGCGTATTTACTGGCAATTTGGGTAATGCTTAAGCCGTCAAGGTAGCAGCGCAGCACTTCCAGCTCACGCGGACTTAAGCTACGCAGCATGACTTTATCCACGCTGCCGTCTTCGCGCGGCGGCAAATAGTCGTGCATCTCTTGCGCCGACTCATTAAGGCGATCCAGCTCCAGCAGCATGTCGGCCGTGAGAAACAGTTCGCGCCGCGCAACCTGGCGCAGTCCCGCCAGTAAGACTTCTGACGTGTGACTCTTCCCCACGAAACCGAGTACGCCTGCTTTCACCAAAAGCTGAACAATCGCGGGCTTCTCCACGGCGGAATACACTAAAATACGCAGCGCAGGCAGGTGCCTTAACAGCTGGTTTACCAGCGCGATGCCATCCAGATCCTGCTCGTTGAGCATGTAGTCAAGAATCAGGATATCCACCGGGTGGTGCTGTATAAATGCCAGCAGCTGCTGGCGCTGCGTAAACGCGCCCGCCCAGATGAAATCCGTTTCTTCAGCCAGGCGATATTCAATGGCTTTACCAATAAGAGGATGATCGTCCAGAACGACGAGGTGCAACGGCGATGGGCTGTTCATGACGTTATCTCATTTGTGAAGGGGGAGGCTGTGCCGTTGAGCTGCTGGAAAAGGTGCTCCAGCTCGGCGAGCGCCGCGGTGACAGCGGGCATGACCCGCTGTAATTGTTGGGCATCGCCATACTCAGCGGCCTGCTCCGCCGCGAGGCAGCTCTGCTGTAGGCGCGATGCGCGCAGTATTAGTGCGCTGCCCTTTAATTGATGGGCGGCGTGACGGGCGACGGCAAAATCATTGCGCGTTACGGCCTGCTGCAAACGCTTAAAATCGTGCGCGTTTTGCTTTCGCGCCAGCGCCAGGAGCGTGTGAAGGGCAGCGGTATTGTGCGCCGTGAACAGGTTAAGCGTGTGCAGCGTTGCTTCCTGCCTGGCGGCTAACGCGGCGTTCACGCGTGGCAGAAAATCCGCTAACGCCAGCGGTTTGACCAGGCAGTCATCCATTCCCGCAGCGAGTGCCCGCTGCCTCTCTTGCGTCTCCGCGTTTGCCGTCAGACCAAATAGCAGTGCGCGCGGCCACTGGCGTTGCTGCTCTTCGGCGCGCAGCAGGCGGGCAAAGCGGACGCCATCAATCTCGGGCATGCGGCAGTCGGTCAGGATGCAGTCCGGCTGGTACTGACGCCACAGCGCCAGCGCCGTGCGTGCATTTTCCGCCAGCAGCACCTGATGTCCCGCCTGCATAAGCTGCTGTGACAGCAGCTGACGCTGTATCGCGTTATCATCCACCACCAGCAGGCGCAGTGCGGGGATCGCGCTTGTGGCTATCGGCGGGTGCGCTGCGACAGCCACCGCTGGCGGTGCCGTGAAGTGCAGGGTAAACGTACAGCCTTGTTGCGGCGTGCTCTCTACCTGCAGATCGCAATCGAGCTGCTCTGCCAGTCGTTGGCAAATCGCCAGCCCCAAGCCGCTGCCGCGGGCTTGCGTATGCGGGGTGTGAAACTGCACGAAAGGGTCAAACATGCGCTGCTGCTGTTCCGGCGTGAGCCCCGGGCCGCTGTCGCTCACGCACAGCGTATAGCGGCTCTGCTGGCTATCGCTTTGCTGTAGCGTGACCGTAATCGCGCCGCGCGCGGTAAATTTAATGGCGTTACTGAGCAGGTTGCACAAAATCTGCTTTAACGCCGTAGGATTGAACAATACGCAGGTGTGGTGCACGCGCAGCGTCACGCTGAGCGCCAATCCTTTCGCCTGCGCCGCCGGGCGAAACAGCGCGTCGACATCGTGCAATACGTTGCTCAGCACAATAGGTTGAGGCGGTGACAAATGTGCTCCGGACTCAATCTTGGCCAGATCGAGTTGCTTGCCCAGCAGATCCAGCAGCGCACATGACGTGCGCCATGCCGCCGTGAGATTGCGCTGGCGCTGCTGGGCATCACGGTGGTTGCGGCGCTCGAGTGCCAGCAGACCGACCAGCGCGGCCAGCGGGGTGCGAATGTCGTGACAGGTATGTGATAAAAAGGCGCTTTTCGCCTCACTGGCCCGCAGTACGATACGGTGCGCCCGGCGTAAGTTACGCAAGCGACAGACAAGTTGGTTTATGCGGCGCTGCCGGGTATGCACCTGCTGCTGCTGGCGCCTCAGCTGTGCGCGCAGCCGCAGGGTGTGCCCGCATAAGCCGAAGAGCCCCATTGCGGTGACACCATGCAGCGCCCAGACAAAATCTAACGCTTCGACAACAGGAAAAGCGCTCTTCCACAATGACACCGCGTCCAGCGTGCTTTCCCACATCATGAGTCTCTCAGTTTAGAGAAAGAAAACCTTCACGCCGCCGGGGCGACGCTTCCTGCTAACTCAGGGTCAGCTTGATAGGAGAGCGACAGCGCATCGGACAAATTTAACGCCGATTTGAGATTTTTCTTAAAATGTGGTTGCGCAGCGCCGTCGCGTTTTACGCTGGATTTTGTCGCGGTCTACGCGTTTATCGCTTCGTTGCGTGCAATTCATGGTGACTAATCTGATTTTTGTTCGTGTGGTTTACAGATGCGCTGCGGCAGGCAAAATAGCCCTTATTTCCTCGCCTGCCGCAAGCCATGTCCGAAGAAGCGTTACGTCAGCAGATTGCGCTGCTTAAAAAGCATAATGCGCGCTTAAAGCGCATCGCGCACGACGCGCGTAACAAGCTCAGTGCGGCGTTAGATGGCACGGGCCTCTGCTTGTGGCAGTTAGATATCCCCAGCGGCAAGCTGGTGATTTTCAACCGGCGCTGGGGGGCGATGCTGGGTTTTCAGCCCAACGCGTCCGAAGCCCGTTTTGACGCCTGGCGCGCGCACCTGCACCCTGATGATGCCGCGGAGGTTCTCAACGCGTTTTATGATCATATCGAAGGGCGCGCGCCTTATTATGAAGCGCTGCACCGCATGCTGGGAAAAGATGACAAGATTACCTGGGTGCTGGATCGCGGACGCGTCACGGCGTGGGACGATAATGGCCTGCCGCTAAAAGTGACCGGTACGCATATCGATATGACCAAAGAGAAAGAGTACGAAGCGCAGCTTTCTCTGCTTGCCCACCACGATCCGCTCACCGGCCTGGCGAATCGACATGCGCTGCATGCCCATTTTCTCAGCCTGCGCACCGCAGGTCCGCTGTGCATCGCGTTTATCGATCTGGACAACTTCAAGCACGTTAACGATACGCTGGGGCACCGCAGCGGCGATAAGGTGCTGACGCAGTTTAGTCAGCGTATCCGTGACGCCCTCCCACCCAGCGTGGTGATTGGCCGTTTGGGCGGCGATGAGTTTATGCTGCTGATGCCGTTTGACCTCGACAATCCGCTAGTGGGCAAGATCGCGCAGGGGGTGCTGGACGCCGCGCAGGAACCCTTTGAACTTGACAACGGTTATGCGCAAATCGGTGCGTCAATGGGTATCGCAGCGGTGCAGGGCAAAGTACGCTTTGACGATGCGCTCACGCGTGCCGATGAGACGATGTATCAGGTTAAGCGGCAAGGCAAACAGGGCATCGGAATCGCGCGATGAGGGCGCCTGGCCGCGCCCCTTGGCCTTTTGGCCGCAGGCAGCGGCAGGGTGCTTTAGCCACGGGCTGTGGCGGGCTTATGCCGCAGGCAGCGGCTCGGTGCTTTCTCGCTGGCGCGAAGCACGGAGCATTTTTCGTTCGCCATGGCACTGGCAGGTGCCTTTGCCGCGTTGCGGCGACCGAGCAGAGGGCGCCAGGCCGCGCCCTCTGCACTCCCCGGCCCTGCGCCAGCCCCGCTCGCCGCTGCGCGGTGCCTTCACTCCCTCAGCCTTCCTGACGGACCGGCGTCGATTCGCTCCTGCTCAACGCCGCCTCTCGCGGCATCCATGCCGCTCGTCCTGGAAGCCTTCAGTCGTTCAGCGAGTGGGGATGGCGCTTCACAACCCCCGCTGCACGCCATGACTTTTTTCGCAGCCGCCGCGCGGCGGTAAGATTTTTAAGGTGCATCCGCACCGCGCTGCGTTAAGCAAACCCTTTTTTCGTGTTTTTGTCTTTAGACGCCAGTGCGTGGCTGAAAGATTTTTAAGTAGCATCCCACCCGCGCGGTATTAATCAGAAGCCGTATCTAGCTTGTGTCTACTGTCTTCTGTCTTTTTCAGCCAGCTATTGTTTTCGCAGACGCGTTTACGGCCCCCCAGATAACACCGCACAGAAAAAAGAAAAAGGTTGTTACAGGCGGGGGTGTTGAGCGCCATCCGGAGCGCCGAACGGAGCGTGACGGCCAGGACGAAGCGGCATGGATGCCGCTGAGAGGGCGGAATGAGCCAGGGATGGCGAATCCGCGCGGTCCGTGAGGCTGGCGCGGCGGAGTGAGGGAACAGCGGAGGCTGGCGCAGGGCGCGGATTGCAAAGGGCCGCGCCCATCGGCCCTTTGCCCGTACGCCGCAGCGGGGCGGCTGAAACTCCCGTGCGGTTAGCGGGCGGAACCCGCTCAGGGTTCAGTAAAAACCGGCATAGCGGGCCGGAACCCGCTTGGGGCCATATCGGCTGAGTAGCCGGACCCGCGCAGCGGCTAATGCGCGAGCCCGCGCAACTAAAACCGGCTTTGCGGGCCGGACGCCCGCAGCGATTTGCCAGTGCGCTGGCCCATTACCCTTAGTCCGCTAGCAGGTGTCCGTACATCGTCAGCAGACGGCGTGTCACGCCGTTTGTCCAGCCGAAGCCGTCCTGCAGCGGGTATTCGCCGCCGCCGCCGGGGCGCGCGCGGTCGCCACTGATATCGTATTTCTCGACCAGCTTGTGGTGAATTTTGTAGAAGTTCTTCACCGTAGTGAGCCAGTTAAGGGCGATCTCTTTCGCCAGCGTCTCTTCACCGTAGTGATTAAGACCGACTACGGCCATCCACTGCAGCGGTGCCCAGCCGTTGGGTTTATCCCACTGCTCGCCGCTGTCGACCATGGAGGTAAACAGTCCCCCTTGCGTGAGCAGCAGTTGGCGCAGCGCGATGGCTTGCAGATGCGCCTGTTCTGCGCTGGCAAGGCCCAGGAAAAGCGGCACCACGGCTGCGGCGGTGAACGCACCAAAACGCTCGTCACGCCAGTTGTAATCGCGGTACACGCCCGCTGTGTCGTCCCATAAATAACGGTTAATCGCCTGCTGGCGCGCATCGGCTTTCTTCTGCCAGGCCAAGGCCGTAAGCTCTTCGCCTTTTGCATGAGACAGCGTAGAGATCATCAGCTCCAGCTTGTAGAGAAACGCGTTCAGATCCACCGGAATAAACTGGGTGGTGCGGATACTTGCCAGGCGCTGCGGATCGCGCAGCCAGCGCGAAGAGTAATCCCAGCCCGACGCCGCACCCGCACGCAGATCGCGGTAGACCTCACTGGCCGGGCGGCTTGATTTACTGGCGGTTTCCACATCTTCCATCCAGGATTCATCGCGCGGCGTGTCGCGGTCATCCCAATAGCGGTTAAGCAGGGAGCCATCGGGCATACGCACCACGTGACGGTAAGCCTGATGCGGCATGAGCTCGCCGGCGCCATCCATCCAGAACTGATACTCTTTCATCAGCTGATCGAGATAGCGTTTTGCGCCGCGAATGCCGTCTTCCTCAAACAGCTCTACCATCAGGGCAAACACCGGTGGCTGCGAGCGGCTTAGGTAGTAGGTACGGTTGCCGTTTGGCACATGCCCATAGTTATCAATCAGCCAGGCAAAGTTGTCCGCCATATGACGTAGCAGATCGTCGCGTCCGGCATCTGCCAGACCGAGCATGCTGAAATACGAGTCCCAATAATAGGTCTCGCCAAAGCGTCCGCCCGGCACCACGTAGGGTTTCGGCAGCGGCAATAGTGATGAATGCGGTAAATGCTGCTGTGGCATTTTGGTTAATACCGGCCACAGATCGTCAATATGTTCCGTGATGGTTTTATCCGGATCGGAAACATAAAAACTTTCATTCACCACCGGTAAATAAAAATGCTCGTGTACGAATTGTCCGAGATCGAAATCAGCGGAACGTTTACGACGACGGTAGCGCATTAATATATCCAGCGGATCGTATTTCGGTGCGCAATCTGGAAAGGTCTTGCTATCGTCAAAAATGCGCGCCATCTGCACATGTTCGAACAGTTCAAGATATCGATCGGCAGGGGTTAACGCATCCGGCGCCGGCAGGCCTTCAATCAGCTCTGGCTCTGGCTCCGAATCCTGCATGTCATCGCGGATCAATTCGTGAGGATCGTATTGATACCCCAGATCAGCATGGGCTTCGTGTTCATCGAAAGCTTGGCGTTGCTGGCGGAAAGTATTAATAGCGGCCTCCTGAAATTGCCTGGTTGCTCAAAAGACAAATTATAGAACTCTCACCCCATCAGACAACAATGCGAAATATCTATGAACGTAATAAATCTTGTCGATTGATCGCGTTTTCTGGTGAATTTGCAGTGATAACAACGGACTATATTTCAGGAATTGAAAGTGGCAGCTGAAATGACCTTTTTAAATAATGAGACAGAATTTTCTGTAAATGAAAATAGGCGTCCAAATTGCCGAATGGGCGGCGAAATCTTGATCAATTCATGGCAAAGCACTAGGCCGACGCGCGTCGGCCCAGGGACAGGATTACGCCAGCGTTTCACGGATAACAGTGGCAAAAGGCGTGGTAGGGCGTCCAATTAATTGGCTTAAGGTATGGCTATCGTCGAACAGTCCGCCCTGCGCGGCACCCGCATCGGAATCGGCCAGCAGCGCAGCCACGGGATCAGGTAGACCTGCGCCTTTAAGCGCGGCTTCAAACTCTGCAGGCGGTAAATTGACGTACTCCACCTGCTGGCCCGACTGACGCGCGATTTCGGCGCTGAACTCTGCCAGGGAATAGTTCTCGTCTCCAGCCAGTTCGTAGATCTTGCCAGCGTGATGGTCGCCAGCGATGACGGCTGCGGCAGCGGCTGCGTAATCCACACGCGCGGCTGAGGCGATGCGCCCTTCACCCGCTGCACCCAGGAAGGCGCTGTGCGCCAGCGCAGGCGGAATGCTGGCCGCGTAGTTTTCGGTGTACCAGCCGTTACGCAGCAGCGTAAAGGGGATACCCGATGCGCGCAGCAGGGCTTCCGTGGCCACATGTTCCGCAGCCAAACCGAGCGGGGAGGTATCCGCGTGCAGCAGGCTGGTATAGGCGATGAACTGTACGCCTGCCGTTTTGGCCGCGTCGATAACGGTACGGTGTTGCGCTTCGCGCTGGCCAATTTCGCTGGACGAGATCAGCAGCAGCTTCTCTACGCCGTGGAACGCCTGCGCCAGCGTTGCCGGCTGGTTGTAGTCAGCTGCGCGCACCGTGACGCCGAGGGCCGCGAGATCGGCTGCTTTTTCCGGCGAACGCACCGCAGCAATCAGCGCGTTAGCAGGCATTTTCTTTAACAGCTCGTCAATCACTAAGCGGCCTAATTGGCCCGTGGCGCCGGTAATCGCAATCATGGTGGACTCCTTCAAGGTGAACTGGTGTAAAAGCAGACTAAGAGATAAGCTAACTATTAGTAAGTACTTACAGAATTGTTAGCATGAAGGAAAATAATAAGTGTCTGAAAAATTGAGTGAAAAATTTATACGCGGTGAGCTGTTAAACGTGAACTGCCCCTCGCGCGAGGTGCTGAAGCGCATCACTAGCCGCTGGAGCGTGCTGGTTTTGTTAGCCCTGCGCGAAGACACGCTGCGCTTTAGTGTGCTGCGCCGGAAAATTGGCGGCGTCAGCGAAAGGATGCTGGCTCAAACGCTGCGCTATATGGAAGAAGATGGGTTTGTTGCGCGCATCGCCTACGACGTGGTGCCGCCGCATGTGGAATACCGCTTGACGCCCTTGGGACGCGAAGTCGCAGGGCAGGTGATTGGGCTGGCCGACTGGCTGGAAAGCAACGTCCATCGCATTATCCATCAGGACAAGGTGGGTGAGGCTGAGTAAATAAGGTTCATGCCTTACATGCTTATAGCGTTTGGTTTTATCGCTTGGCGGTTTAAATAACAATAACAACCAAAAAGCGTCGTGCGGAATTATTTACAACGCCAAAACCAACCGGTGAAATAAACGTGACCGTGGCGTGCATTAAAAAATAATTAAATTAAGCGCTTACCGGATAAGCCGGGAAAATAGCGACCCTCATTAATAACAAAAATGTCACAATGAAGCACTGCGCTTAACTTTAACTCGGTGATTTTAAACAACTACTTTGTGCTAAAAACACTGATCTTAATCAAAGATTACTGTTATAGTTTTACCCATTCCGACTGTTTCTTTTTGTTCCCGCCGCGTGCATTAAAATGGGTGGGAGCGCTCCGGCGTAGCAGGGAATTTATTTCCCGCCACCCTGTGTTAATTATAAGTAAAAAATTCGGTGCAATCTTGTGGCAATGAGGTAAGCAATGTTTGGATTAGATGCCTTCCATCTGGCAAGAATACAGTTCGCCTTTACTGTATCTTTCCATATTATCTTCCCGGCCATTACCATCGGTCTCGCCAGCTTTCTGGCGGTGCTCGAAGGCATGTGGCTAAAAACCCGTAACGAGACCTATCGCGATCTCTACCATTTTTGGTCCAAGGTCTTTGCCGTTAACTTCGGTATGGGCGTGGTCTCCGGTTTGGTTATGGCCTATCAGTTTGGGACCAACTGGAGCGGCTTCTCGCAGTTTGCGGGCAGTATTACCGGGCCGCTGCTCACCTATGAAGTGCTGACCGCGTTCTTCCTTGAGGCGGGTTTCCTTGGCGTTATGCTGTTTGGCTGGAACCGCGTTGGGCCGGGCCTCCACTTCTTTGCAACCTGCATGGTGGCGCTGGGAACGTTGATTTCGACCTTCTGGATCCTCGCGTCCAATAGCTGGATGCATACGCCGCAGGGTTACATCATTCAGAATGGCATCGTGGTGCCGGAAGATTGGTTCAAAATTGTCTTTAACCCGTCTTTCCCTTATCGCTTATTCCATATGTCGGTGGCGGCATTCCTCGCCAGCGCCTTCTTTGTCGGCGCGTCTGGGGCGTGGCATCTGCTGCGCGGCAACGACAATCCGGCCATCCGTAAAATGTTCTCCATGGCGCTGTGGATGGCGCTGATCGTGGCCCCTATTCAGGCGATGATTGGCGATGCGCATGGGTTAAATACCCTGGAGCATCAGCCAGCTAAAATTGCCGCCATTGAAGGGCACTGGGAAAACCCGCCCGGTGAAGCCACGCCGCTGATCCTGTTCGGTATCCCGGATATGGAGCAGGAGCGCACCAAATATGCGCTGGAAGTGCCGTACCTCGGTAGTTTGATTCTGACCCACAGCCTGGATAAGCAGGTGCCGGCGCTGAAGAGCTTCCCGAAAGAAGATCGTCCCAATTCGCTGGTGATTTTCTGGTCCTTCCGCGTCATGGTGGCAATGGGGCTGCTGATGATCACGCTGGGCGTGCTCAGCCTGTGGCTGCGCTATAAAAAGCGGCTTTATCAATCACGGCCGTTCCTGTGGTTTGCGCTGCTGATGGGGCCCTCCGGTCTGATCGCCATTTTGGCCGGGTGGTTTACCACCGAAATTGGCCGTCAGCCATGGGTGGTGTACGGCGTACAGCGCACCATTGATGCGGTGTCAGCGCACGGCGACCTGCATATGAGCATCAGCCTGCTGGCGTTTATTCTGGTGTACTCGTCGGTGTTCGGCGTGGGGTATATCTATATGATGCGCCTGATTAAAAAGGGTCCGGAAACGGGCGAAGGGCACGATGTCTCACTGGGCGGTCCCGGTCAGCATCATACGCCGGCGCGTCCGCTCTCTGCGGCTAAAGAGCGCCTGAATCATCCGCAGGAGGAAAAATAACATGATCGATTTTTCCATAATCTGGTTTGCCATCATCGTTTTCGCCACGCTGATGTACATCGTGATGGACGGTTTTGATCTCGGCATCGGCATTCTGTTTCCGTTCAACAAAGACGCGGTTGAACGCGACATGATGGTCAACACCGTGGCGCCGGTCTGGGACGGAAACGAAACCTGGCTGGTGCTGGGCGGGGCCGGACTTTATGGCGCCTTCCCACTGGCGTATTCGGTGATCGCAGACGCGCTGGCGATTCCCCTGACGGCCATGCTGATCGGCCTGATTTTTCGCGGCGTGGCTTTCGAGTTCCGCTTTAAGGCTACCGAAGAGCATCGCGCATTTTGGGATAAATCATTTATCGCCGGTTCGCTGTTGGCCACGTTCAGCCAGGGGGTAGCGGTCGGAGCCATGATTGATGGTTTTCCGGTGCAGGGGCGCGCGTTTGCCGGCTCGGCAATGGACTGGCTGGCACCGTTCCCGCTGTTCTGCGGCGTGGGGCTGGTCATCGCCTATGCGCTGCTGGGCTGCACCTGGCTCATCATGAAAACCGAACACGAGCTGCACCGTAAAATGTCGGCGCTGGCGATTCCGCTGGTGATCGCGCTGCTGGTGGTGGTGGGGATCATTAGCCTGTGGACGCCGTTTACGCACGACGCCATTTCACACCGCTGGTTCAGCCGTCCGAACCTGTTCTGGTTCCTGCCGGTGCCCGTGCTGGTGCTGCTCTGCTCGTGGGGCATTGTGCGCGCCATCAAGCGTGAGGCGCACTATTCGCCGTTCCTGTTAACGCTGGCGCTGATTTTCCTCGGCTTCTCCGGCTTAGGCATTAGCGTGTGGCCTAACATTATTCCACCGTCAGTGACTATCTGGGACGCGGCATCTCCGCCGCAGAGTCAGGCCTTTATGCTGGTAGGGAGCCTGCTGATTATTCCGATGATTCTGGGCTACACCTTCTGGAGCTACTACGTGTTCCGCGGAAAAATCAAAGCGGATGCCGGATACCACTGATAGACAGGCTGAGGTGATGACGATGAAAAAGCAGAGTGAATCCGCTGCCCCTTGGTGGAAACGCGTGATGTGGCTGGTGGTCATTTACGGCGCAAGCGTGCTGGCATTAGGCGTAGTGGCCTCGCTGTTTCGTATGATGATGACCGCGGCAGGCATGCGCAGCCACTAACGTACCCGGTGAAAGGCACAGACGGCGTCGGCAACGGCGCCGTTTTTTATTGTTGACCGCGACAGGGGGGCCGCGATGCACAGCAAAAAGTTAGTCACCTAAGCAATTAATGCGAAAACGACCCGGCCAGCTTTACTGTTCCTTACGTTACGCGCACCATTTTGGTATATTTCATTGACACATAACACAAAAGCGCACGCCTCCGCCGCGCAGTAAACTCGCCTACATGCTCAGCCTGACCCTCAAACAGCAATACATCAGCGACCTGGTTGACTGGATCGAAGCCAACCTGACCGATGACCTCAATATCGACCTTATTACGCTTAAATCAGGCTACTCTAAGTGGCATATGCAGCGGATGTTCAAAGAGATCACCGGCCAAACGCTGGCCGCCTATACGCGCAAACGCCGTTTAACGCTCTCCGCGATGGCGCTGCGCCTGACGCATCTGCCGCTGATCGATATTGCCGTGCGCTTTGGCTTTGATAACCAGCAAAACTTTACGCGCGTTTTTAAAAGCCATTTCGGCCTCACGCCTGGCGCTTATCGGCGCATTCCTGAACTGCCCATGAAGCACTTCCACGGTCGTATCTCCAGCCGTCGCGCCCTCACGAAAGCGCGGCTGACGGAAAAGCCTGCGGTGCAGCTGAGCGGTGAAGTGGTGGAGTGGGAGTGCCGCTTTGGTGAGTACATTGAGCATCACAATCATATCGTGGCGCAGTATACGCGGGACTTTATCGCGTTTGCCGGACAGCACGCGAAGCGTGGCTGGTTGGGGTTTCAGTTTGGTCCGGGATTACACTCTGCCGACCAGCAGCGCATCAGCCTGTTCCAGGCGCTGGAAAGCCAGCATGCCAACGTTTTACCGCATCCCGTGCAAAACTGGACCGGCGAGCAGGGCCTGTACGCCGAGATTGAGTGGCAAGGTGCGCCCGAAGAGATCAATGCGTTCACCGCAGAGATGTATTACCGCCATTTACCGGCGCTGGAAGTGGCGCGGCGGCCCGGCAAAGACCTGCTCAAGCTGGATCTGCTGCGCAGCACGCCCGATGTGCTCCACGGTACGTTTTACATTCCGGTGTCACTCGGCGCGTAAACCCTGCGTGCGGTCACAGTGAGCAACCGCACGTTTTTATAAGTTTGCCGCGCACGGTGGCGTAAAATACTGCCTTGAAGCCTGAACCACCGTGTTATTCACCCGCCACGTCGCCTCAGGCTGGATAATGTTCTGCCTTTCAGGTCCTTTCCGGGCCACTTACGTGAAAAAAACCAAAATGACGCGACTTCTACCGTTGTTTATCTCAACAGCGCTGCTGGGCTTTTCCGCCCTGGCTGCGGCGCAGATGGATGAACCCTTCTCGCCGCCAAGCGGCTTGCATCCTCATCAGCAAGCCTGCGCGCAACAGGAAATCCTGGGCGACAACCGTCTGCCGCAGCACGGCCAGGACGATGCCCGTTTTATTAACTGCCCGCCAAACCTGAACTGATCGCCTATCGCTGTCTCCTGCGCGACGATTTGTTCATGGCATCACGCCGCGTAGCGCACGTTTCGACATTGTGCGCCTTCGACATCGCCGTTAGGCTTGAACGTATTAATGAGAATGAGTGTTAATTACGATTCAGGCCGCCGCGCGGTCTTGGGAGAGCCTTTTGCACCATAACACTACGCCGCGTGCGCCCCAGCGCGTTCGCAATGAACTGCGTTTCCGCCACATTTCCGTGGTCAGCAAAACGCCGATCGCCGAAGCCTTCTGGCGCATTACGTTTACCGGAGACGATCTGGCGGGCTTTCACTCGCCCTCCTTTGATGACCATATCAAGGTATTTTTCGCCCCAGAGGCTGGCGCACTGTCTGTGCTGCCGCAGATGACCGAAGACGGCATCGTCTGGCCCGGCGGCGTGCGGCCTGTGGCCCGTGATTACACGCCGCTGGCGTTCAACGGTCTCGACGCGCTGACGCTGGATTTCTGGCGGCACGATGGCGGCATCGCCAGCGGCTGGGCAGAGCAGGCCGCCGTGGGCGATCGGCTGATCATCGGCGGGCCGCGTGGTTCCAGCGTCGCGCCGGTGGATTACGCCTGGCAGCTCTATGTGTGCGATGAAACCGGGCTACCGGCCGTTAAGCGCCGCCTCGCGGAGATACAGGCGCAGCATGTTCATTTGTTCGCGTTTGCGGATGCGGACGTGGGAGAGGCGTATCTCGGCGATCTCGACGGGGTCACCGTAAGCTGGCTGGGCAGTGGCACTATGCAGGCAGATACGTTACAGCCGCTGGTGGAGCAGCTTGCCGCCGTTCCGCTGCCGGAGGCGGACTACTTCATCTGGCTGACCGGGGAAGGCGAGGCGGTGAAGCGCCTGAGCGACTATTTTACCCAGCAGCGGGGCGCGCACCCGGACGTGGTGCGCGCCGTGGCCTACTGGCACCGCAAGTAGGTTGTTAATCGCACATCGCGTCGCCGCGGCGGCGCGATGTTTAGCGACAATCCACCACCACTCTTCCGCGCACTTTTCCTGCCAACAACTGTTCAGCGCCTTCGCGCACGTCACTTAACGGAATCACGCTGTAGAGCGGTTTGAGCAGCGTATCATCCATCACCGAAGCCAGGCGCTGCCACGCTTCTGCACGCAGCGGCGCAGGACACATCACGCTGTCTACGCCGCTTAAGGTCACGCCGCGCAAAATAAAGGGGGCGACGCTGGCGGGCAGATCCAATCCTTGCGCCATGCCGCAGGCGGCGACCACCGCATCGCGCTTGCAGCTGGCCAGGACGTTCGCTAGCGTGTGGCTGCCCACGCTGTCAATTGCCGCCGCCCACTGCTCTTTCGCCAGCGGCTTGCCGGGCGCGCTGAGCGTTTCCCGCGCGATGACCGCCGAGGCACCGAGCGTGTCGATCAGGTATTCGCGATCGCTGTTGCGCCCGCTGGAGGCCACCACCTCATAGCCTAAACGCGACAGCAGCCGCACGCTGAAGCTGCCGACGCCGCCGCTGGCGCCCGTCACCAGCACCGGACCGCGATCGGGCGCGATCCCCTGTTTTTCCAGCGCGAGCACGCACAGCATCGCGGTAAAACCGGCGGTGCCGATCGCCATGGTATGTACCGGGCTCAGCGCGGCGGGCACGCGAACCAGCCAGTCGCCTGGCACGCAGGCTTTCTGCGCCAGTCCGCCCCAGTGTTTTTCCCCGACGCCCCATCCGGTGAGCAGGCCCGTATCGCCCTGCTGCCAGTGCGCGTGACGGCTACCGGTGACGCTGCCGACGAAGTCGATGCCCGGCACCATGGGAAACTGGCGCACGATCGGGCCCTTGTTGCAGATAGCCAACGCGTCTTTGTAGTTCAGCGAGGAGTAGCTAACGTCAAGGGTGACGTCGCTGTCGGGCAGCTGACTTTCATCGAGATCCTGCAGCGAAATGCGGTATCCCTGCTGATCATTGGTGATTATCCATGCTTTAAACATGCAGCCTCCGGCGGCTCAGGAAGTAAAGGTTTAATACTACGCCGCCCTACGCCATTGGGCCAGGCGCAGGCGGGTTGTTCCCCCTTGCAAAAAGTGCCATCATGGCGGCCCACTTTTCCTTTCTCTCTTGCCGAGGACGCCACGATGACCGCAACGCTGCGCGACTGCGCTTGTGCCCGTTCACCGGCGGCTAAGCGACGCTCTGTCATCCGTTGTTCGTGTTGCGCCTTTACGATGCGGTGAGGGCAGTTCCAGCGGTTCGCTGTTGGACATGAGTAAAGACGGAGGCGCTCTGGCTTTACTGATGTCTATCGGTTGCGGCGGCTCTGTCGTCCGAATTGACGTTACTCGTCGGGGAACACTCCTCATTGCTGTGCCACTGGCACCCACTCATCCTTCATTACGGGGATTTGTGTTATGAACCCATTGAAAATTGCTGCCAGCGTAGCGGTAGCGCCTAGCCTCAGTCTCAACACCGCGCGCGATGTGGTGACGCTGGATAATACCGATTTTACCGACGTCGCGGCGGTGGTGGTGTCGCTGGCAGATAGCCGCAGCGGCGTGCTGACGCTGCTGCGCCGAACCGGTTTTAATTTGCCGGTGTTTGTCGCCAATGCCTTCGACGAGGAGGTGCTGACGCTGCCCGGTGTCTCCGGTGAAATCAACGGTGCGCCAGAGGAGTGGGCCGCGCTGGAGCAGGCCGCCCAGGCGTATGAATCGGCGCTGCTGCCGCCGTTTTTTGACACGCTCACGCGCTATGTGGATATGCAGAACAGCACGTTTGCTTGTCCGGGACATCAGGGCGGCGCCTTTTTCCGTAGGCATCCGGCGGGGCGCCAGTTCTATGACTTTTATGGCGAAAATGTTTTCCGCTCGGATATGTGCAACGCCGATGTGAAGCTGGGCGATCTGCTGATTCACGAAGGCTCGGCGAAAGACGCGCAGAAGCACGCCGCCAAAGTGTTTAACGCGGATAAAACCTACTTTGTGCTCAACGGTACGTCCAGCGCCAACAAAGTGGTCACCAACGCGCTGCTGACGCGCGGTGATTTGGTGCTGTTTGACCGTAACAATCACAAATCCAATCACCACGGCGCGCTGATTCAGGCGGGGGCGACGCCCATTTATCTGGAAGCGGCGCGTAATCCGTTTGGTTTTATTGGCGGCATTGATGCCCACTGCTTTGATGACGCCTGGCTGCGCGAACAGGTTGCTCTGGTGGCGCCTGAGCGTGCCCAGCAGCCGCGCCCGTTCCGGCTGGCGATTATTCAGCTTGGCACCTACGATGGCACAGTCTATAACGCGCGGCAGGTGGTGGATCGCATCGGCCATCTGTGCGATTACATCCTGTTTGACTCCGCCTGGCTGGGCTATGAGCAATTTATTCCCCTGATGCAAGACGGCTCGCCGCTGACGCTGGCGCTGAACGAGAACGATCCCGGCATCTTTGTCACACAGTCGGTGCACAAGCAGCTGGCGGGCTTTTCGCAAACCTCGCAGATCCACAAGAAAGATAACCACCTTCGCGGACAGCAGCGCTTTTGCCCGCACAAGCGGCTTAACAACGCGTTTATGCTGCATGCCTCGACCAGTCCGTTTTATCCGCTGTTTGCCGCGCTGGACATCAACGCACAGATGCACAAAGGCGAGGCGGGGCGCAGCATGTGGCATACCTGCGTGACCCTCGGCATTGAGACGCGCAAAGACATTCTGGCGCGCTGCGAAATGATCAAACCGTTTCTACCGGAGACCGTGCACGGCAAGCCTTGGGCCGCAGCCGATACCGAGGCGATCGCCACCGATCCGGCGTACTTCAGCCTGGAACCGGGGGCCAAATGGCACGGTTTTGACGGCTACGCGCGCGAACAGTATCTGGTCGATCCCTGCAAGCTGCTGCTAACCACGCCGGGGATTGATGCCGCCAGCGGCGAATACGCCGCGTTTGGCATTCCGGCCACCATCCTTGCCAACTACCTGCGCGAGAACGGGATTGTGCCCGAGAAGTGTGACCTGAACTCGATTCTGTTCCTGCTGACACCGGCGGAAACGCCGGAAAAAATGGCGCATCTGGTGGCGATGTTGGCGCAGTTTGAGCAGCATGTGCGCGACGATGCCCTGCTGGCAGAGGTGCTGCCGAGCGTCTATCGCAAACACGTTGATCGCTACAAAGGCTATACCCTGCGCCGCCTGTGTCAGGAGATGCACGATCTGTATGTGAGCTACGACGTGAAAGATCTGCAGCGCGACATGTTTCGTCAGGCCTGTTTCCCGCCGGTCAAGGTCAACCCGCAGGATGCGCATCAGGCCTATATTCGCGGTGAGGTCGCGCTGGTGCCGATTGCTGAGGCTGAAGGTCGTATCGCCGCAGAGGGCGCGCTGCCTTACCCCCCGGGTGTGCTGTGCGTCGTGCCGGGCGAAGCGTGGGGCGGGGCGGTTCAGCGCTATTTTCTGGCGCTGGAGGCAGGTATTAATCTGCTGCCCGGTTTCTCACCGGAGCTGCAGGGCGTCTACACCGAAGAGGATGCCAGCGGTCACAAGCGGCTGGTGGCGAACATGCTGCTGTGATAAACAACATGGCGTCCCGCAGGACGCCATTTTTATTAGTAGCGGTGATAGCTGCGCTGCGCCTGATTCACTTTATACAGGTAACGGCGCGACTCACCGGAAGGGTGGTTGGTGGTCAGCGTCTGATAAACCTGGCTCGGCGACATGCCGTTAATGGCGGAAAAAGCGCGATCTTTATCGCTGGAGAACACCCGCAGCACACTGCCCGCGCCGCCGTTGTAGGCGGTGATGACCGCGTAGCGCCGCGACAGCGGATCTTGAATACCGCCTAAATAGCTGTTTTGCAGCAGCGAGAGATAAGCGGTACCTGCGTCAATATTGTTGGCCGGATCCAGCAGATAGCTGCGGCTCGGCTTACCCCATTTGCCTTTCATGCGGAACACATCGACGCCCGCGGTGTGCTGCACCACCTGCATCAGGCCAAGCGCATCCGAGTGGCTGACCGCATACGGGTTAAAGCTCGATTCGGTCTGCATGATCGCCAGGATCAGCGAGGCATCGACGCCATATTGCTCGGCGGCTTTGCGCACCAGCGGCAGGTATTTGTGCGCGCGCTTATCCAAATGGTTCGGCACCATGGGAATGGTCACGGACCAGATGACATGCAGTCCGGAGACGCGCTTTTGCAGCTTATTCTGAATCAAATAGTCCGCGAAGGCGCCGGCGCGGCCCTGCCAGCGGATTGGCTGCCCGGTATTGTCCAGCACCTGACCGTAAAGCAGCGGTTCTTTACTGATTTTAATGTCGTTGGCGTCAGAGTAGAGATCAACGTTACCCGGATCGTCACCGATCAGCAGTGTCGTGATGATCGCCTGACGCAGGCTGGCCATCGGATCAGTGCCGGAAATGGTTTCGATGGTAATGCTACCGCTGTCAAAGTTGATATGACTGCGGGTGTAATAGTTGTCGCTGTATTTGACGTAATCCTTGGGGCCGGCAATCAGGACTTCGTTCATGCCCCAAATATTTTCAATGTTGGCGGCAAACTGCCCCATCAGAATGTCGAAACCGTTGGTGTCCTTGACCCACTCTTCGTGATATTGCGATTTTTTTTGTCCGGAGCAGGAAACCAAAAGCGGAGCAATCACTAACAGGGTTATCAGTTTTTTGTTCATTGTTGATGCGTGCCTGATTCGAAAAAAGGGGCCTCAAAGGAAGGCCCTAAACGGGTTATTTTTCTGGCGGGGTATAACCTTCAATGTGCACATCTTTCCCTTCGAAGAGGAAATTCACCATCTCCTTTTCCAGCACTTTGCGGTCTTCCGGATTCATCATGTTGAGCTTCTTCTCGTTGATCAGCATGGTTTGTTTGGCCATCCACTGCTGCCAGGCTTCTTTAGAAATCTCATTGTAGATGCGCTTACCCATCTCGCCAGGGTAGAGCTGAAAATCCTGACCTTCAGCCTCGCGTTGTAAAAACGTACAAAAAATGGTGCGGCTCATTACTCTTCCTCTTGGATCAAACGCGCGTTTAGCGTCAGCTGTTGGGGATGGCGCAATTCGTGTAACAGGCGCTCAACCGGCGCGGCCAATCCCACTGACGGGGGTTGCGCTAAGTTATACCAGAGAGCGCCTGCTTCATCCATCAGCGACCCGGACGAAGGCCACGCTAGCCACATTGGCACAATGTCTAAATGGAAATGGCTAAAGGTGTGGCGAAACGCGGTGAGTTGCTGAGGTTTGCCAGGAATACCGTGTGCGGCTAACCAGTCGATGAGCGCCTGCTCGCTATCGAACTGGGGAAAGCAGAATAGGCCGCCCCACAGGCCCATCGGCGGACGCTGCTGCAAAAACACCGCATTATCGTGCTGCATCAGCAAAAACCAGCCGCTACGCTGCGGCAACGTGACTTTGGGCTTTTTGCCTGGATAATCGGCCCAGTTTTGATTGGCATAGGCCTCGCAGCCGCTGTTCAGCGGGCAGACCTCGCATTTGGGACGCGAACGGGTACAGACCATCGCGCCGAGATCCATCATCGCTTGATTGAACTGGCTCACGCCTTCGGCGGGCGTCACCGTTTCGCTGATGGTCCACAGGCGTTTCTCGACCTCTTTTTTACCGGGCCAGCCGCTCACGGCGTAGCAGCGGGCGAGGACGCGCTTAACGTTGCCGTCCAGAATCGGGAAGTGCTGGCCCAGCGACAGCGACAGGATGGCGCCCGCCGTAGAGCGCCCAACGCCCGGCAGTGCGGCCACGGCCTCAAAGGTGCGGGGAAACTCGCCGCCGTGCTGGGTGACCACCTGCTGCGCGGCTTTGTGTAGATTGCGCGCACGGGCGTAATAGCCCAGTCCGGTCCAGAGATGGAGCACCTCATCCAGCGGAGCTGCGGCCAGATCCGTGACGGTGGGAAAACGCGCCATAAAGCGGTCAAAGTAGGGGATCACCGTGGCGACCTGCGTTTGCTGTAGCATCACTTCGGAGAGCCACACTTTATAAGGTGTCTTCTCCAGCTGCCACGGCAGGGTTTTGCGACCAAAGCGCTGATACCATTCCAGCACCTGTTGCGCGAACTGCGGCGCTTGCATCATAGGGGGGAAATTTTCCGTGGTTACTCTACAATCAGGCAGGAATTCCAGCACAGAGACCACAGGGTGTAAACCAGAAGATTGCAAAGGCTTGCTTCTGCTATCTAACTTTGCATAATGCGCGTTTCCCTGAACAGGCTAACCAGCAGGCTTCAACATGATTAATGACGTCATCACCCCGGAATTTGATGAGAATGGGCGGCCATTACGCCGTATCCGCAGTTTTGTGCGCCGCCAGGGGCGCTTAACGAAAGGACAGCAGCTCGCGCTCGACAATTACTGGCCGGAGATGGGCGTGGAGTTTCAGCCTGAGCCGCTGGACATGGTGGCGCTGTTTGGCCGTGAGGCACCGCTGGTGCTGGAGATCGGCTTCGGCATGGGCGCCTCCCTGGTGGCAATGGCGCAAAACAACCCGCACCAGAATTTTCTCGGCATTGAAGTGCATGCGCCTGGGGTCGGCGCGTGCCTGGCCTCAGCAAAAGAAGCGGGCGTGACCAATCTGCGCGTCATGTGCCACGACGCGGTTGAAGTACTGCAAAAGATGATTCCCGATAACAGCCTGCGCATGGTGCAGCTGTTCTTCCCGGATCCGTGGCACAAAGCGCGTCACAACAAGCGCCGTATCGTGCAGGTACCCTTTGCAGAACTGGTGCAGCGCAAACTGAAGCTGGGCGGGGTGTTTCACATGGCCACCGACTGGGAAGCGTATGCGCAGCACATGCTTGAGGTCATGAACAGCATCGACGGGTATACTAACCAGTCGGAAACACAGGATTACGTGCCGCGTCCAGAGACGCGTCCGTTAACCAAGTTTGAGCAGCGCGGGCAGCGACTGGGCCACGGCGTATGGGATTTGATGTTTGAGAGGGTGAAATAATGGCCGTACAGCGTAGCCGTCGTTTACGTAAAAAATTGCACATTGATGAGTTTCAGGAGTTGGGGTTCTCTGTCGCCTGGCGCTTTGCCGAGGGCACATCTGAAGACGAAGTGGACGCCACCCTGGATCAATTCATTAACGAAGTGATCGATCCCAACGGCCTCGCTTACGATGGCAGCGGCTATCTGGTCTGGGAAGGGCTGGTGTGTCTGCAGCAAACCGGCAAATGCACCGATGAACACCGTGAAATTGTGCGTAAATGGCTGGCGCAGCGGAATCTGCAGGACATTCAGATTACCGAACTGTTTGACGTTTGGTGGGATTGATCCGCCTCTTTTCTCTGGCACTGTCGCCGTTCGGCAGTGCCCCTGTCCCAACGCCATCTCCCTCGGCGGCGCGACACTGCCAGCCAGTCCGCTGTTCCGTTCTGTCGCTATCGGTTTGAACAAAGGAAAATTGCATGATTCGTAAAGCTCTCTCCACCGCGCTGCTGCTGATGGCCGCCGCCCAGGCGCACGCGGATTATCAATGCAGCGTAAAACCCCAGGATGACGTGATCATTACTCCGCAGCGCGTGCAGGTTGTTGGCAGCAACGGCAACCTTGAGCTCTCGCCCCAGGGCGAGGTGCGTTTTAATGGGCAGAGCGTGACGGTGGACACCGCAACGCGCCAGCAGGCGATTGATTACCAAATGGCCCTGCGCCGCGATTTGCCGTGGGTGGATAACGGCGCCACCACGCGGTTGGAGCGCAGCCGTGCGGCGCTGGATAAAGTCATCGTGGAAAAACTGGGCCCGAACAGCAATGTGCGTCATCGCCTTAGCACGCTCAATGGGCAGCTCAAGCAGCAGATGAATCGCATTATTGAGCACCGTGCGGACGGCTTGACCTTCCACCACCAGGCGATCGATCAGGTGCGTGCTGAAGGGGAAAAGCTGGTACAGAGTACGCTGGGCGGCATCATGCAGGACAGCCTGAATGAGATGGGCAGCAGCCAGACGGCCAGCGGCGGCAATCCGTTGCAGGCGATCATGGGCAACCTGGGCGGCCTACAGCAGGCGGTACAGGCCGAATGGAACAATCAGGAGCAGGATTTCCAGAATTTTGGCCATGAAGTGTGTAACCGCGTCACTGCGCTAGAAAGCCAGCGTAAGACGCTGATGAACAAGGTGAAGAACTGACGTTCCCGGTCATCATCCAGCCTGCCTGCTGCGGGCTGGCTCACCGCGTCCCGCTGTTTTGACGTTTCTTTGTCACGCCATGGCGCTAGCCTAGCCTGATGCGCGGCTGATTAACCTGACGTCCGGCAAGGCGCACCGCAGTGTGTCTTGCCGGATCGCCGTTACATAAACAGTTCCAGTAGAGAGTTCAGGAACAGTTTGCCTTTCTCCGTGATTTGCCACGCGTCTGAGCGTTCTACCACATACCCGGCGGCAATCGCTTTTTCCATCTGCGGGCGGATCGCCTGCTCATCCAGCCCGGTATAGCGGGTGAAATCTGCGCGCGGTGCGGCTTCCAGTAGACGGAAGCGATTCATAAAGAACTCAAACGGCTTATCTTCCTGCGCCACGTCATGCTGCTTATCCAGATAATTGCCTGCCATAAAGCCGCGCGGGTGGCGCGTTTTTACCGTGCGCACGATGCGTCCGTCGGGCTGGGTGAGCTTGCCATGGGCGCCGCAGCCAATGCCGAGATAATCGCCAAAGCGCCAGTAGTTGAGGTTGTGCTCGCAGCGGTAGCCGGGTTTCGCATAGGCGGACGTTTCGTACTGCTGGTAGCCCGCTGCGGTCAACAGCGCGTGACCCTGCTCAAAGATGTCCCACAGCGCATCATCGTCCGGCAGCGCAGGCGGCCGCGAGGCAAACAGCGTATTGGGCTCGATGGTGAGCTGGTACCACGACAGGTGCGGCGGATTAAGCGCAATTGCCTGGCGCAGATCGTCCAGCGCCTCCTCCAGCGATTGATCCGGCAGTCCGTGCATCAGATCGAGATTGAAACTGCGCAGCCCCAGGCCGGAGGCTAGCTGGGCCGCCCGGCGCGCTTCTTCCGGGCCGTGAATGCGGCCCAGGCGCGTTAATTTTTCCGGGCTAAAGCTCTGCACGCCAATGGAGATGCGGTTGATGCCCGCCCGCTGGTAGCCGCTAAAGCGATCGGCTTCCACCGTACCGGGATTCGCTTCCATGGTGATTTCCGCCGAGGGGGAGAGCGGCACGCGCGCCCGCACACCGTCCATCAGCATCTGCATCGCCTCGCTGCTGAGCAAGCTTGGCGTGCCGCCGCCGATGAACACCGCACGCACTTCGCGTCCGGCGGTCAGCGGCAGGTCGCGATCGAGGTCGTTGAGCAGGTGCTGCACGTACTCGTTGTGCGGCACTTCACCTTTCAGCGCGTGAGAGTTGAAGTCGCAGTACGGGCACTTCTGCACGCACCAGGGAATGTGGATGTACAGGCTTAACGGCGGTAACTCAGGCATTGCGCATCGCTTCCAGCAGCAGCGTCAATGCTTTTCCACGGTGAGAAACGGCGCGCTTTTCTGCTTTGGTCAGCTCTGCGGCCGTTTTCCCCAATTCAGGCACGTAAAAAATCGGGTCATATCCAAAGCCGCCTTCACCGGCGGCCGCGCGGGTGATTTCCCCCGCCCAGCTGCCGTGAAACACCAGCGGCGTGGGATCTTCCGCGTGGCGCAGATACACCAGCACGCAGTGAAACTGCGCCTGGCGCTGGCCGTCCGGCACATTTTCCAGCGCGTGCAACAGCTTCTCAAGGTTCTGCGCGTCGCTGGCATCCTCACCCGCATAGCGCGCGGAATAGATGCCGGGCGCGCCGCCCAGTGCGTCAACCGCCAGGCCAGAATCATCGGCAATGGCGGGCAGGCCAGTGACCTGTGCCGCGTGACGCGCTTTGATCAGCGCGTTTTCAATAAAGGTCAGGCCGGTTTCATCGGCCGACGCCACGCCCAGTTCAGTCTGCGCCACAATAGTGAGGCCGAACTCTGTTAACAGATCGGCCAGTTCGCGGACTTTACCCGGATTACCGGTGGCGAGAACAACGTTTTGCATAACACATCCAAATCAAAGAATTACAGCAGATACCAAAGGCCGGGGAACAGATCCATGCCGAGGAAGTTCAGCGCGTAAAGCACCAGAATGACGATCATCGCCGAGAAATCGATGCCGCCCATGGCGGGCAGGATGCGACGAATCGGCGCCATCAGCGGTTCGGTCAGTTGAATCAATACGGCATCCATCGCGCCGCGACCCTGGCTGATCCAGCTCATCAGCGAGCGGATAATGATCGCCCAGAACACCAGATAACCGGCGGACTTGAGCAGTGACAAGAGCCCAACCAGCAGGTTGGTGGGATCCACCGAGAAAACGCCGACCTGGATCAGCAGCAAAATCGGGTATTTCAGCGTCGTGAGGACAAAGGCCAGCAGCAGCGATGCCGTATCAATTGGCCCCAGCGCAGGTAATACGCGGCGCAGCGGTTTTATAATCGGTTGGGTAATTTTCACCACAAACTGCGACAGCGGATTGTAGAAGTCACAGCGCGCCCACTGCATCCAGACGCGCAGCAGCAGTACCATCACGTACAGGTCAATCAGCGTTTTGACTAAAAACGTCAGTGTTAACATGGAGTTCCTCAATTATTGTTGTGAAGGTCACGCGTAATTGCGCGCGCCAAATACGGCGGTGCCAATGCGCACCATGGTGCTGCCTGCGGCGATGGCCGCGTCCATATCGTCGCTCATTCCCAGAGAAAGCGTATCGACGTCAGGATACGCCCGCTGTAGCGCATAAAAGGCGTCCGCCATCCGCTGACACACCGCCAGCTGACGCGCGTAATCCGGCTCCGGTGCCGGAATCGCCATCAGGCCGCGCAGGCGCAGACGCGGCAGCGTGGCGATCAGCTGTGCCAGCGGAGAAATGGCCTCCAGCATGATGCCAGATTTGCTGTTTTCGTCACTGATATTTACCTGAATGAGCACGTTAAGCGGCGGTAAATCGCCGGGGCGCTGATCGTTGAGTCGCTGCGCGATACGGTCGCGATCCACGGTATGGCACCAGGCGAAGTGCTCGGCCACCAGCCGACTTTTATTGGATTGCAATGGGCCAATAAAGTGCCATTGCAGGTCTGGGCGATCGGCCAGCGCAGTGACTTTTTCCACGCCTTCCTGCACGTAGTTTTCACCAAAGGCCCGCTGCCCGGCAGCAACCGCCTCGTGAATCGCGCTCACAGGTTTGGTTTTGCTCACTGCAAGTAACGAAATTTCTTCTGGCGCACGGCCGCAGCGTTTAGCCGCCGCGGCGATACGTTCGCGCACCTGCTGTAGGTTGTGCTCAATGGAAGTCATAGTCAGGAGAAACTAAATGGAGTTGGATGACATAGTGGCCCTTAGTGTAAAGCATAACGCTGCCGATCTGCACCTCTGCAGCGGACTTTTGCCCCACTGGCGGCGACAGGGCGAGCTTGAGCCGCTACCCGACGCTCGAACACTGCCCATGGCGTGGCTGGAGCAGTTTAGCCAACAGCACTTAACGCACGCGCAGCAGGATACGTTGAAGGCTTGTGGTCACGTAGATTTCGCCTTGACGCTCGCGCACGGCACGCGCCTGCGCGCTAATCTTTTTAAGCAGCGCCACGGGCTCTCGCTGGCGCTGCGTGTGATCGCCTGCGACCCGCCCGCACTCGATACCCTGCATCTGCCGCCAGCGGTGCCGGTGCTGACGCAGCAAGAGAGCGGATTAATGCTGATTGTCGGTGCCACCGGCAGCGGCAAATCCACCACGCTGGCGGCGCTGGTGGCCAGCCTGAATCAGCACCATGCGCGTCACATCATCACGCTGGAAGATCCCATTGAGTTTGTCCACCACAGCCAGCGTTCGCTGATTCAGCAGCGAGAAGTGGGCACACACTGCGCGTCCTTCCAGCAAGGATTAAAGGCGGCGCTGCGCGAAGATCCGGATGTGATTTTGCTGGGTGAACTACGCGACAGCGAAACCATTCGTCTGGCGCTTACTGCGGCAGAGACCGGCCATCTGGTATTGGCGACGCTGCACACGCGCGGCGCGGCACAAGCGGTGGATCGCTTGGTGGATGTGTTTCCCGCCGAGGAGAAGAACCTGGTGCGCACCCAGCTGGCAAGCAGCCTAAAAGCGGTGCTGGCTCAGCGGCTGGTTGCGGCGCGGCGCGGTGGGCGGATTGGGCTGTATGAACTGCTGATCGCCACACCTGCGGTGGCGAATTTGATCCGCGAAGGGAAAATGCATCAGCTGCCTGGCGTGTTACAAACCGGTGCGCAGGCGGGTATGCAGACCTTTGCGCAGAGCGAGCAGGCACGGCGTGACGCCGGCCTAATCTGAGCCAGGCGCGCCTGCAACACGGAGCAAAAGGGCATCAGTGGTTTTCGAACCAATCTTCCAGGATAATGACCGCCGATTGCGAGTCTACCTGGCCTTTCTGCAATGCCCGATAGCCGCCGCGTGCAAATAGCCCGGCGCGTGCTTCCACCGTGCTGAGGCGCTCATCCTGCAACTCGACCCGAACGCCAAAGCGGCCGTGCAGGCGATTGGCAAATTTTCGCGCGCGTGCGGTAAGCGGCTGCTCGGTGCCATCCATGTTAAGCGGCAATCCCACGACCACGTAATCGGGTTGCCACTCGTTGAGCAGCTTCTCGATCAGCAGCCAGTCGGGCGTACCATCCTGTGCTTTCAGTGCCGCGAGCGCGCGCGCGGTTCCGGTGAGCTGCTGCCCCACGGCGACGCCGATGCTTTTGGTGCCGAAGTCAAACCCCAGCAGGGTGTCGCTGCTCATCAGGCGTGTCCTGCATCGCTGGTTAGGTTATGGATATCAATCCCTAAACTGCGCGCCGCTTCGCGCCAGCGGTCGGCGATAGGCGTTTTAAACAGAATATCCGTATTAGCGGGCGTGGTAAGCCAGGCGTTTTCCAGCAGTTCGCTCTCCAGCTGGTCTTTCTCCCACGCGCAGTAGCCCAGTGCAACAAACACGCTTTCAGGCTGCGCACGGGTGCCAATGGCTTCCAGTACATCGCGGGACGTGGTGATGACTGTACTCTCGGAAATGCGAATACTTGAGGCATAGACGCACTGCGCGGAGTGCAGGATAAAGCCCCGATCTTCCGCCAGTGGTCCGCCGGCAAATACCGGTTTATCCAGCTTGATGGCGGGGTCACGTTCGGTGGCAGTGATTTTAAGCTTCTTGAGAATACCTTCTACCGTCAGGTTTTCCATGGGCTTATTGATAATCAACCCCATGGCACCCTCTTCGTTGTGCTCGCAGATATACACCACCGAGCGTTTGAAGAGCGGATCTTGCAGCGACGGCATCGCAATCAAAAAATGGTGCTGTAAATTCATTATCACTCATATACCAAAAGTAACCGGCATTACCGCCGCAACGCCGGTTTTGGGTGGTTTACTGCGCTTGTGCGCCAGAACTTGTCTCAGCCCAAACGTTTCTCAATCGCGTCCATGAGCATACCGGTAATGGAAACGGGGAAGGCCGCTTCAATTTCACGTATGCAGGTTGGGCTGGTCACGTTAACTTCAGTCAGTTTATCACCGATGATGTCGAGGCCGACAAAAATTAGCCCTTTGGCTTTAAGCGTAGGCCCAACGCGACGGGCGATTTCCCAGTCGCTCTCGCTCAGCGGACGTGCTTCGCCGCGTCCGCCGGCCGCAAGGTTGCCACGCGTCTCGCCGCCCTGCGGAATACGCGCCAGGCAGTAAGGCACCGGCTCACCGTCCACCACCAGTACGCGCTTGTCGCCTTCTTTAATCGCCGGCAGGTAGTTCTGCGCCATGCAGAAATACTGGCCGTGATTGGTTAAGGTTTCGCTGATCACGCCAAAGTTGGCATCATCCTGCTTAACGCGGAAGATGGAGGCGCCGCCCATGCCATCCAGCGGCTTCAAAATCACATCACCGTGCTCTTGCCAGAAGGCACGCAGCTTCTCTTTATTACGCGTCACCAGCGTATCCGGCGTTAAATCGGCGAACCATGCGGTGTAGAGCTTTTCGTTACAGTCGCGCAGGCTTTGCGGTTTGTTAACAATCAGCGTGCCTTGCTCTTCGGCGCGCTCCAGCAGATAGGTGGCATAAATGAACTCGGTATCAAACGGCGGATCTTTGCGCATGAGCACCACGTTGAGATCGGCCAGCGCAATTTCCTGTTCGCTGCCAAACGTATACCAGCTGTCATAATTCTGTTCCACGCTCAGCAGACGCGTGCGGGCGTAGGTGACGCCGCCGCGCAGCGAGAGGTCGCCCATCTCCATGTAGTGAATTTCGTAACCGCGGCGCTGTGCTTCCAGCAACATGGCGAAGCTGGAGTCTTTTTTAATATTGATGGACGAAATAGGGTCCACCACGATGCCAAGCTTAATCATTATTCTCTCCTCAAGGGGAAGTCAGCCGTCCCGTTTCGTATGAAAGCGTCAGGCTGTTGAATCGGCGCGGGGGGATACGCGCCAAAAATTATCGCTTAACCGAGGTCGCCAAACCTCACCTGAAGTGCCGTAATGGCGGTGAGCGCGGTGGTTTCCGTGCGCAGCACGCGCGGTCCCAGCAGGATGTCGGTAAAGTGTTGCTGCGCGGTCATGGCAATTTCATCTGCTGACAATCCGCCCTCGGGGCCAATCAGCAGGCGCACCCGTGAGACCGGCTGCGCGAGCGTGTTGATGCTGTGACTGGCGCGCGGGTGCAAATTCAGCTTAAGCCCGCTCTCCGGTTCCGCACACCAGGCTTCCAGCGTCATGGCGTCACGAATTTCCGGCACGCGATTACGACCGCACTGCTCGCAGGCGGCAATGGCAATTTTCTGCCACTGCTGAATTTTCTTTGCCAGGCGCTCCGCATCCAGCTTGACGCCACAGCGCTCAGAAAACAGCGGCGTAATAACATTCACGCCCAGCTCGATCGACTTCTGAATGGTAAATTCCATCTTCTCGCCGCGCGACATCACCTGACCGAGATGGAGGTGCAGCGGCGATTCGCGATCGTCAGACTGACTCGCCAGCACCCTTACTTTTACACGCTTTTTATCAGACTGGGTGATTTCCGCCTGAAAAGTCAGATTACTGCCATCAAACAGTTCAATATGCTGCCCCGCCGTCATGCGCAGCACGCGCCCAACGTGGTTAGCGGCATCTTCATCCAGCAAGATTTCACGGTCAACGTCGAGGGGGTCGGGGTGATAAATGCGAGGTATACGCATGCGGTTCCTGCCAGCGTTAGGCCGTGCCAGCGGGCACGGCGCAATCAAAAAAAGCTAGTGTAGGTAGGGCATTTAGCGCTGGCAAGCCTGTTGTACGTAAGGGTTATGATTTCCCTGTACTCGCGCAATGCGATTGTCTCGTTCGCACTCCCACGGCGTCACCGGGTACTGTTTATCCCACACGGTAAAGAGCTGCGTTTGCTGACGTGACAGGCGCAGATGGTACTGGTCGCGCATATAGAAATAGGTGCGGGCGATGATGCCACGCGCGCGCTCGGGCGGCTGCGCCAGCTTCTCTTTAAAGTCCACTTTCATGCTGCACTGGCCATACGGCTGCTCGCCGCCGTTCCACTGGCTGTACGGGAAGTTATTGCGGTCGCCGTTTACTTCGCCAACGGCGGGTTGCAGGTTATGGAGATCGCTCTCAATGCGGCGATAGTCGGCGTCTTTGGTGCAATTTTTACGACCGCCGTTCTGCCAGCACTGCCGCTGATGGCCAAACTCCCACGCTGGCATCACATGCTCCCACTCAATCCGCTCGGCGCGATTGGCGTTTTTACGCACGGTATAACCGCAGCTATTGAGATCCGGCACGCCTTTTTTACCGTGCCAGGTGATTTTACAGCCGCAATAAAAATCACCAGGTGCATCCGCGTTGATCGCCGCAGCAAAGGTTTTGGCCTGCTGAAAATTGTTCTGATGATACGACGTAGGATCAAGGCTGAATGCGCTCAGCGGCGCCAGTAATAAGGAGAGTAATAACAGCGTTTTGCGAGACATATTCCAAATTTACCCAAAGCGGAAAAGGGCGGCAGGGTAACAGAAGCGGCGCCAGCGGGGAATCAGATTCAGACGCTAACGGGCGGCGAATTCACCGGGCTGTAGGCGTGTGCCGCAGTGAACGCAGCGATATTCGCTCTCGCCCCGCACCACGCGATTATGACGCCGCACCGTAAGCTGATGTTGCTGGCAGTCACAGCGGTAAGGGAAGGTATTGCTGCGCACCGAGGTGAGGGCAAAAGTGTGGGTGCGCCGCGCCGGTACGCCCAACACGCTCTCCATCATCCATTTCCACTCCTTGCCGTGCGGCGGAACGCGGCCGTAGAGTTTCCACACCAGCAGGTGCGCCAGCTCGTGCGGCACCACCTCTTCAACAAACGCGCGGGGGTTCTCCTGTAACAGCAGCGGGTTTAGGCGGATTTCCCACTTTTCCAACCATGCCGTGCCCGCTGCCGTGCCGCGCTGTTGATAGGTCAGCAGCGGCTCATCAAAGGTGCGCGCCAGCCGCTCGCTGGCCAGTTGTAAAAAGTGGCGCAGGGAGCGCATAACGTCTTGTTGCAGCGCAATCGGCAGGCGAGGTGTTTTCATGGCGGGCAGCATAAAAAATTGGCGACCATCATTCAAGCGGGCTTAGGGCAAAAAAAAAGGCCGCCCGAGGGCAGCCTTGAGAGAGAAGCGAGCGTTTACTGCTGACCGATATCACGCAGTTTTTTACCCTGCATCAGGTTGCGCTCAATGTGCTCCAGCGAGACGTTTTTGGTCTCTGGGATCAGCGCCAGCGTCAGCAGAATAAAGAAGACGTTCAGACCGGCGTAAACCCAGAAGGTCGGCGCATTGCCCAGCGTATTCAGCATGGTTAAGAAGGTCGCACCGACGATCATGTTGGCAATCCAGTTGGTGGCCGTGGAGACCGTAATGCCGAAGTCGCGGCCTTTCAGCGGCTGGATCTCGGAGCACAGCACCCAGATCAGCGGACCGGCTGACATTGCAAAGCCCACGATAAACATCAGCAGCATGGCAATCGCGAAGTACTGCGCAGACGGCGTGTGAATACCCATGTGCAACATGGTGCCCAGCACGCCCATACCGGCAGCCATCACAATGAAGCCCAGCACCAGCGTCGGTTTACGGCCCCAGCGATCCACCAGGCCAATGGCAATAAAGGTGGCCAACACGTTCACCAGACCCACAATCACCGTGCCCCACATCTGCTGGGTGGTGTTCGCGAAGCCCGCGATTTCAAAGATTTTCGGCGCGTAATACATAATGACGTTCATGCCGGTGAACTGCTGCATTACCTGCAACAGCACGCCCAGATAGACCGCGCGGCGGAAGTTGCTGTTGCCCTGGAACAGCTGCCAGCCAGACTGTTTCACCTTCAGGCTTTCGCGGATTTCGTCCAGCTCGCGTTTCGCCTGCTCGCTGGTATCACGCAGGCGATCCAGCACGCGCTGCGCGCTGCGGAAATCGCCCTTTGCCGCCAGCCAGCGCGGGCTGTTAGGCAGGAAGAACACGCCCACCAGCAGCAGCACGGCCGGAATAGTGATGATACCGAGCATCCAGCGCCACGCACCGGCATCGCTGAACGCGGTGTCAGACAGGTAAGCGGCCAAAATACCAATGGTAATCATCAGCTGATACAGCGAAATCATGCTGCCGCGAATCTTTTCCGGCGCGATTTCAGAAAGATAGAGAGGAGCAGTGTACGACGCAACGCCTACGGCCAGGCCAAGCACCACGCGCGCGGCAATCAGCATTTCCGGGTTAGGGGCCATCGCCGACCAAAGCGAACCAATAACAAACAGGATAGCGCCCGCCATCAGGCTCTTTTTACGGCCCAGGTGCGACGACATCCAGCCGCTGCCGACAGCGCCGATCGCGGCACCGAACATCATGGAGCTGACGATCCACTCTTGCTGATGCGCGGTGACGTTAAAATCCTTGGCGATGAAGGGCAGGGCACCGGCAATGACGCCGATATCCAGACCAAACAGCAGGCCAGCCAGGGCCGCTAAGAAGCAGACAAACAAGGTCATCATCTTGTTTGAGGTTCTGCTTTTGTGAGTATTACCAGGCATTGTGCCTCCGAAGTTTATCCATCATTGTTGTTATCAATGTTATGAAACCCGTCAGCGGAAAAAAGTGAGTACGATCACGCTAGTGTAATCGGTTACACACGCTGAAACCCTGCAATCCAGCATTTCCCGCCCAAAATAGGGTTCAAACCAGTAAGGTATAGCTCTCTTTAAGTTTCTGACATCGCTCTTCATACCGGCTATCAGACGACGCTGAAAATAACGCATTTTAATAAGAATAACTACGCTGAAAAATCTCTAAATTTCAGATAATAAAAGGATTTCAAAATGTAATCGTTAACATATTGTTAGCAATGCAGTGCTAACAGTGTAGACAACGAAATAAAAAGCGCCTGGGCCGCCTGGCAAAAGGCACAAAAGGGCGCAAAGTGGGCAGCAAGACGAGTGATGGGACGGAGTAGGGACAAAAAAAAGCCCGCTCTCAGAGCGGGCGTGTCGGGCAGGCGGGGACGATTACAGGCCCGCAGCCTCGCGCAGCTGCTGCGCTTTATCGGTTTGTTCCCACGGGAAGTGTTCGCGACCGAAGTGACCGTAAGCGGCCGTTTCTTTATAGATCGGCTTCAGCAAATCCATCATCTGGATCAGACCGTAAGGGCGCAGGTCGAAGAATTCACGCACCAGCAGCGTCAGCTGTTCGGTTGATACTTTCTCGGTGCCGAAGGTTTCCACCATGATGGAGGTCGGCTCTGCCACGCCAATTGCGTAGGAGACCTGGATTTCGCAGCGATCGGCCAGGCCAGCCGCCACGATGTTTTTTGCCACATAGCGCGCCGCATAGGCCGCTGAGCGGTCCACTTTGGACGGATCTTTACCGGAGAAAGCGCCGCCGCCGTGACGCGCCATGCCGCCGTAGGTATCAACGATGATTTTACGTCCGGTCAGGCCGCAGTCACCCATCGGGCCGCCAATTACAAAACGACCGGTTGGGTTGATATGGTATTTGGTGCTGGCGTTGATCCACTCTGTGGGCAGTACGGGCTTGATGATCTCTTCCATCACCGCTTCGCGCAGATCGGCCTGAGAAATCTCTTCTGCATGCTGGGTAGACAGCACGACCGCATCGATACCGACAATTTTTCCACCGTCATACTGGAAAGTGATCTGGCTTTTCGCATCCGGGCGCAGCCACGGCAGCGTGCCGTTCTTACGCACTTCGGCCTGGCGCTGCACCAGACGGTGCGCATAGGTCACGGGAGCAGGCATCAACACGTCGGTTTCATTGGTGGCGTAGCCAAACATCAAACCTTGGTCGCCTGCGCCTTGCTCCAGCGGATCGGTACGGTCAACGCCCTGATTAATGTCGGGAGACTGTTTACCGATAGCGCTCAGTACGGCGCACGAGTTGGCATCGAAGCCCATATCGGAATGAACATAGCCGATCTCACGCACGGTATTACGGGTGATCTCTTCGATATCAACCCATGCGCTGGTGGTGATTTCACCGCCTACCAACACCATCCCGGTTTTCACGTAAGTTTCGCAGGCCACGCGCGCTTTGGGATCCTGTTCCAGGATTGCGTCCAGCACGGCATCGGAAATTTGGTCAGCGATTTTATCAGGATGTCCTTCTGATACGGACTCAGATGTAAAAAGGTGTTTAGCCATTCTGTTCTTTACCTTACAAATGGTTTGAATTCGACTGCATAGCGTAAGTGGCCGGGCCGACTCGACGCCCCTTCAGGCAAAGCCGCGAGCAGTAAGGAGTGAGGTGTCAATCACCTGCACCGCCTGATTGTTAATCAGTTTAGATGGAAAACCATCTGGACGGCTATTTTAGGTTACTCTCCAGGCGGTTTTCCAGTGCTTTTTCTGATTCCGCATTTTTTATTGCGCGACTTCTGGAACATTTTCCTGACACGCCCCGCGCGCTCCGACAAAGATTTTGCATTTCCCCCCGTCTGGTTGTATAAATCGCCGCTGCTAACAGCATGAAATGACGCCGCCGTGCGTCGCGCCGTCAGAAACCTTTTCTGGCATACACCGGAACCGCTTTTCGTTTGCTGGTCGCAGACGTTGGAGGTGATGAAAACAATGAATCACACGTCTTCGCTTACCGGTTTACCGCGCAACGCCTGCGCGCTGCCACACCTTTCCCGTTTTGTTCTTTTCTCCCGTCACCGCAGGCTGTGTTGCGGTCATCATGCCGACACGTGCGCTGACTAAACTTTTTAGCCTTTATCGCGCTCAGCCTTATTGAGGATGGAAAACCGCTGCCTTCGGCGCGATTTCACCGACTCGAACAGGGTGTTTTACACTTAGCATCAGTTTCAGCGATACGGGGTTGCGCGAAATGAGGCGATACTTACCCGGTTTTTACGCAAGAAAACAGGGCAACTTTTTCATCTTTCAACGGAAAATTGAGGTTCGCGATGTCTGACGACATGAAGAATATCAAGGGTTCGTCAGCTGGCGAACAGGGTGCACTCCGCTCTATGCAGGAAGTGGCGATGAACGATCAAGAGGCCAGCCGTATGCTGCGCACCTACAACATCGCCTGGTGGGGAAACAACTATTACGACGTCAACGAACTGGGCCACATCAGCGTGTGCCCCGATCCCGATCAGCCCGAGGTGCGCGTCGATCTGGCCAAGCTGGTCAAAGAGCGTGAAGCGGATGGCCAGCGTCTGCCTGCGCTGTTTTGCTTCCCACAAATTTTGCAGCACCGCCTGCGCTCCATTAACGCGGCCTTCAAGCGCGCGCGGGAATCCTACGGCTATAAAGGCGATTACTTCCTGGTGTATCCCATCAAGGTGAACCAGCACAAACGCGTGATCGAGTCGCTGGTGAACTCCGGCGAACCGCTTGGACTGGAAGCCGGTTCCAAGGCGGAACTGATGGCAGTGTTGGCCCATGCAGGCAAAACCCGCACGGTGATCGTCTGTAACGGCTATAAAGACCGTGAATACATTCGTCTGGCACTGATTGGCGAAAAGCTGGGACACAAGGTTTACCTGGTTATTGAGAAAATGACCGAAGTGCGTCTGGTGTTGGAAGAGGCTGAGCGCCTCAATGTGATTCCCCGCTTGGGCATTCGCGCGCGTCTGGCGTCGCAGGGGTCGGGCAAATGGCAATCCAGCGGCGGCGAAAAATCCAAGTTCGGCCTGGCGGCTTCTCAGGTATTACAGCTGGTGGACATCATGCGTAAAGCAGGGCGGCTGGATAGCCTGCAGCTGCTGCATTTCCACCTCGGCTCACAGATGGCCAACATTCGCGATATCGCCACCGGCGTGCGCGAATCGGCGCGCTTCTACGTTGAACTGGCGAAGCTTGGCGTTAACATCAAGTGCTTTGATGTCGGCGGCGGTCTGGGCGTGGATTATGAAGGTACGCGCTCGCAGTCTGACTGCTCGGTGAACTATGGCCTGAACGAATACGCTAACAACGTGATCTGGGCGATTGGCGATGCCTGTGAAGAGCACGGTTTGGAGCACCCAACGGTGATCACCGAGTCCGGCCGCGCCGTGACCGCGCACCATACCGTGCTGGTTTCCAACATCATCGGCGTGGAGCGCAACGAATTTAGCACCCCGGTGGCCCCGGATGCTGATTCGCCGCGTCCGATTCAGAGCCTGTGGAACACCTGGCAGGAGATGCATGAGCCGAGCGTGCGCCGCTCGCTGCGCGAGTGGCTGCATGACAGCCAGATGGATCTGTTCGATATCCATACCGGCTACGCGTCGGGCACCTACGATCTCGGCCAGCGTGCCTGGGCGGAGCAGCTTTATCTCAGCATCTGCCACTATATTCAGCAGCACCTCGACCCCAGTAACCGCGCGCACCGTCCTATCATCGATGAACTGCAGGAGCGCATGGCGGACAAAATTTACGTCAACTTCTCGCTGTTCCAATCAATGCCGGATGCGTGGGGCATTGACCAGCTGTTCCCGGTGCTGCCGCTGGAAGGGCTGAACAAAACGCCACAGCGCCGCGCGGTGCTGCTCGACATTACCTGTGATTCCGACGGCACCATCGATCACTACGTTGACGGTGACGGCATCGCCACCACCATGCCGATGCCGGAATACGACGTTGATAATCCGCCAATGCTGGGCTTCTTTATGGTGGGCGCCTATCAGGAAATTCTCGGCAACATGCATAACCTGTTTGGCGACACGGAAGCGGTGGATGTGTTTGCCTTCCCGGACGGCAGCGTGGAGGTCCAGCTCTCAGACGAAGGCGATACCGTTGCCGATATGCTGGAGTACGTGCAGCTGAACCCCAACGATCTGATGACGCTGTTCCGCGACCAGGTAACGCAGCAAAAGGACATCGACGAAAGCCTGCGCGCGCAGTTCCTCGAAGAGTTCGAAAGCGGTCTCTACGGCTACACCTATCTCGAAGACGAGTAAGCGGCGTTCACAACGCAGTCGTATTTCAGGGCGCATCGCGATGCGCCCTTATTTTTTGCTATAGGTCACGCCCGAGTGATACGTCACGAATAATCGGCCCGCCTTCAGCATTTATATTTCAATACAATGCTAAAAATCTTCGGTTAATTTAAGCGCAGCGCAGCAGACCGTCTGTGGCGTATTTGTGTCACCTCGCCTGAAGACCGCGAAAGGCGCACTCTGCTGGTGCGATCACAATCCTTAAAAAGATTACAAAAATTTAAATATCTCTCCATTCCCGTTCGCTGCGCCTGCGGTTTTTTTTATGCGCTTTTAGGAAAACAAAGTTTTTCAGATAAACAAAGTCAGCTGAGAGGCAAAAAGGAGTTAAGATGGCGGTTTTTATTTTAAATCAAATACTTGAGATTTTTATGTGCGGATCGAGGTCACGCTTCACGCTTTCTCAGTTCAGCAATTTCTTACTCTTAGTGAAATCAAAAGAAATTTAGCGAGGTAATTAATAGGTTTTGGCGATTAAAGTTTGCCGAAATGAGGTTTGAAATCTATTTTTCAAAGCGAACCTTCTACGTTAGTCTTTTGTTAAGAGGTAAGTTTTATCGATGTTTTTAAGGCGTTTTACGTAAGCCGTTCGCGCATTCACTCTCGCCGTTTTACGCGAGGGAATAAACGAGAAACACCTTAAAGCCTATTTCGTTGATGCTCATAAAAATTATATCCCGCCTGCGCCTGCTCAGAAGCAGGAACGTCTTCCCCTGACGGCGCGGTGAAAAATAATAAGCGTTAGCCTGCGCGACATCAGGCGTTCTACCGTCGGCGTTCTGCCGATGATAAATGGTTTTGCTTCCTTCACCAGATCGGAAAAGTTATTCAGTTTTACCACTGCGGGTTGTTACGGAATTGGGTTGCAGGTGTGGATGACGCAAATGCCGCGAGTATTTTTAGGGCCAATAAAATATCGATAAATCAGGCAGGCCTGTTTTACCGTATTGCGAACTTTTCACTTCCCCCCGCGCGCGATTTATCGCGCCGTCCTGTTACAACGCTCGGCGTGACCTGTGTCAGCGTCGCCCGCTGTGGATTAATGACTTTGGTCCCGGTTATTCCAATCAGACGCGATGTGATGCCGAAATAAGGGGAATTTCCCGCAGAGGAATGCTTTTTATCCCTGCCGCGTTAACCCTCCCTGCGGCATCACGCCCGGTTTCTTGACCGTCTGGCAATGAATGCGACTACGCGGTGCGCCTGCCCCAGAATAAGGGCTATCGCACGCGCTGTCTGACCAGGGTTTTTAAATTAACTCGTTTTTTATGAATAACATACTGGTTTGCTGGAGGTGGCTTTCGCCACAGAAAAAGCGCGATCGGGTCACGCTGCGGGCGCGGTATAGCGCCGTAGCAATGGGCTTTTCTGGGGTGAAGCGCGCGATCCCACTCCCTTACTGGATGTCGGCCACAGGCGATTTCATTGTGTTAATGAGGTCGTTCAGGAGAAGCAATAAATAACAGGGCGTTATTTATTGAAAAAACCGGTTTCTACGGAAGCTGGGTACTTTTTATCAATTCTGATAACCACGCGGGATGTCAATAATATGAACAATATCTCTGTCACGGCTAAAGGTGGAACCATTGCGTCTGAGTTCAGCGGCAGCCAAGTTAATTTAACGGCGCCGAGCGTGGTTAAAGTTCATCTTAATCGTGTTGACGTTCAGTCATTTACACGCAGCGGCAATGATTTAATTATCACTAAACAGTCGGGCGAGAAGATTGTTATTCAGAAATTCTACTCTGCTGACGGTGACAGCGATCTGGTGCTGGAAGACGATCGCGGTGCGCTCTGGTGGGTAGAAGATCCCGCGACGGAAGGTTTTCAGTATGTCTCCATCGACAGTACCGAAGGGCTGTTAGCTGAAAACGTCACCAATACCGGCACTATCGCGGCCTTCGGTATCGGCGGTGCCGCACTGGCTGGGTTAGGCGCGGCCTTTGCTGGCGGCGGTGGCGGTGGCGGTGGCGGCGGTGACAACGGCGGCACCACACCGGGTGACGGCGGCACCACACCGGGCGACGGCGGCACCACGCCGGGCGACGGCGGCACCACGCCGGGCGACGGCGGCACCACGCCGGGCGACGGCGGCACCACGCCGGGCGACGGCGGTACCACCCCAGGCGGCGGTTCAGCCACGCCCCCCAGTGCGGTGACGAATCTTGCGATCAGCGACAGCGTCGGGCCGATTCGCGGCGCGATCGTGAACGGCACGGCCACCGATGATAACCAGCCTGTGCTAAGCGGCAACGCGACGCCGGGCACGCTGGTTAATGTTTACGATGGCGGCACGCTGCTCGGCAGCGCGGTCACGGGGGCGAACGGCACCTGGCAGTTCACCGCACCCACGCTGGCGGATGGCGCGCACAGCTTTACCACGGTCGTGACCGACAGCGCAGGCAATGCCAGCGCACCCAGCGCGCCTGTCAACTTCACGGTGGACACGCTAGCACCCACTGCGGCGACCGATCTCGCGCTGAGCGGCGACAACGGCGGGGGCGCCAGCAGCATTCCCGCTAACGCCACGACCACAGACAATACGCCGGTCCTGAGCGGGCGCGGTGAGCCCGGCAGCGTGGTACAAATTTACGATGGCACCGCGCCGATCGGTTCTACGACCGTGGATGGCAACGGTAACTGGGCCTTTACCACGCCGGCGCTAAGCAACGGCGCGCATAGCCTGTACGTGACCTTAACGGATGCGGCAGGCAACGTCAGCGCGCCTTCAGCCAGCTGGGATTTTACGGTTCAGGCGAATCTGCCCGACGCCACCTCGCCGCTGGAGATCACCGACGATTCCGGTCCTGCACTGCTCCCGCTCGGCAACGGCAGCAGCACTTCAGATAACACGCCAACGCTGAGCGGTTTAGCCAGCCCCGGCGCGCTCATTGCACTGTACAACGGCAGTACCTTACTCGGCACCGCCGTTGCGGGCAGCAATGGACAATGGATCTTCACCCCGGACGCGCTGGCAGATGGCACCTACGCGCTCTCCGCCACCGTCACCGATACCAGCGGTAACGTCACGCAAACGCCCGTAGTGGTGATCACCGTGGACACCGTGCCACCTACGGCAGCAAGCGGCGTGATCCTGAGCGATAACGACAGTGGTACAGTGGAGCCTATTGCGGCAGGAGGGGCGACCAACAGCACCACGCCGGTGCTCAGCGGCAGCGCCGAGCCCGGCAGCACGGTGACGATTCGTGATGGCGATACGGTGCTGGGCACTGCGCTAGTTGGCAGCAACGGCCGCTGGAGCTTCACTACGCCGTCGCTGTCAGAGGGCAGCCACAGCCTGACCACTACCGTCACCGATGCGGCGGGCAACGTCAGCCCGGCCTCCGATGCGCTTAGCTTCTCTGTCGATACGCTGCCACCCGCGGCGGCGGACGCGCTGGTGGTCAGTGATGACGTTGGCGCGGCAACTGGCCCGCTGGCGTCCGGCGACACCACCGATGACAGCACGCCTACGTTGAGCGGCACGGCGGAAGCCAACGGCATCGTCCGGATTTACGACGGCAGCACGCTGCTCGGCAGCACCGCGGCCGATGCGCAGGGCAACTGGTCTTTCACCACCCCCGCGTTGAGCAACGGCGTACACGCGCTGAGCGTCACGGTCACCGATGCGGCAGGCAATATCAGTGCCCCCACGTCACCCTTTGACCTGACGGTGGCCGCTGGCGTGCCGCCGACCACCAGCTCGCTGCAGGTGACGGATGACAGCGGCAGCACGCTCAACGTGCTGCCAGCGGGCGGCAGCACGCAAGATACCACGCCGGTATTGAGCGGCGTGGCGGCAGCGGGCGTGCTGGTCACGCTATACAACGGCACCACGGTGCTGGGCAGCGCGATCGCCGATGCCAGCGGGCAGTGGAGCTTTATCCCTGCCGCCCCGCTGGCGGACGGCACCTATGCGTTCCGTGCCGTCGCCGATGACGGCACGGGCAATTTCACCGACTCGATCACGCTTAACATCACCATTGATTCTGTTCCGCCAGCGGCCGCAGATAATCTGCAATTGAGCAGCAGCAACGGCAGCATCGTCACCCCGGTAGATAATGGCGGTACTACCGGCAGCAACGTGGTGACGCTGGGCGGAAGCGCAGAACCGGGCGGCACCGTGGTAGTGAGCGACGGCAACAATGTCCTCGGCAGCGCCGTGGTAGACAGCAACGGTAACTGGCGTTTCACCACGCCCGCGCTGAGCGAAGGGGCGCACAGCCTCACCACCACCGTCACGGACGCAGCCGGTAACACCGGCGCCGCCACGACACCGCTCACGTTCACCGTGGACAACACGCCGCCCGTGGCAATCAGCGACCTGGTGGTCACGGATGATGTGGGTACGGAGCAGGGGCCGCTGACCTCTGGCGACGTCACGGATGACAATACCCCCACCCTGAGCGGCAGCGGTGAACCGGGCGCGCTGCTGGCGATCTACGACGGCAGCACGCTACTGGGCAACACCACCGTGGGCCTTGATGGCAGTTGGACGTTTACCACGCCCGCGCTCAGCAACGGCAATCATACGTTCACCCTCACCGCCACCGATGCGGCAGGCAACCTTGGCCCGGCCAGCGCACCCTTTGTGGTGAATATCCAGGCGGATCTCCCCGCGCCAACCCGCGCGCTGCAACTTATGGATGACAGCGGCAATACGGTTCAGGAGCTGTTCGACGGCGGCAGCACCAATGTTACCTCGCTGGCGTTAACTGGCCTGGTCGGCGCGGGCAACACCGTCACGCTGTACGACGGTGCGACGCTTCTGGGCAGCACGGTGGCGGGCAGCAACGGCCGCTGGGCGTTTCGTCTTAACGCGCTGTTCCAGGGCGTGCACAGCATTCGCGGCACCGTGACCGACGCGCAGGGCAACACCACGGACACGCTGCTGATGACGTTCACCGTGGACAGCGTTGCGCCGGATGCGGCCACGAATCTGGTGCTGACGGACGATACCGGCAGCACGGCGGTGTCCATTGCCGCAGGCAGCCTCACTAAAGATGCCACGCCGGTGTTGAGCGGCACCGCAGAGGCGGGCAGCCTTATTACCGTGCGCGACGGCGAGGTGCTGCTGGGTAGCGTAGTGGTCAACAGCGCGGGCAACTGGAGCTTTGCCTCACCCGCGCTGGCGGACGGCAGCCATAGCCTGACGGCTACCGTCAGCGATGCCGCCGGCAACGTTAGCCCGCCGACCGCGCCGCTGGCATTTACCGTGGACAGCACCGCGCCTGCCGCCGCCAGCAATCTGGTGGTCAGCGATGACGTGGGCAGCAGCACGGGGCCGCTGACGTCAGGCACCACCACGGACGACAGCACGCCGACCTTAAGCGGCACGGCGGAAGCGGGCAGCGTGGTACGTATCTATGACGGTAGCGTGCTGTTGGGATCGGTCACCGTCGCCAGTGATGGCAGCTGGCGTTTCACGCCGGATGCGCCAATGACCAACGGCCAGCACGATCTCACCACCACCGTCACCGATGCGGCGGGCAATGTCAGTCCGGCTTCACCGGCGTTTACGCTGAACATCGAGGCGGGCGTGCCCGTGACCAACGAGCTGATCGTGATCTCGGACGACAGCGGCAGCACCTATGTGCAGCTGCTCAACAATTCCAGCACCAGCGACAATACGCCAATCGTCAGCGGGCAATCGGGGGCGGGCTTCCTGATCACCATTTACAACGGCACGGTGGAACTGGGCACCGCCACGGCGGACGCCAACGGCCAGTGGGCGTTCACCCCGGCGGCGCTGAGTGACGGCATCTATGTATTCCGTGCCACCGCCACCGATCCTGCCAGCGGAGCTGCCAGCGACACGCCGACGCTGACCGTCACCATTGATACCGTGGCCCCGGCCGCGCCGGTAGGGGTGAGCGTGGCCGATGGCAACAACGCGCCGCTGCCGGATGGCAGCAGCACCAATACCAATACCTTGACGCTCAGCGGCAGCGGTGAACCGGGCGGTACGGTCACCGTCGCCGATGAGAACGGCGTGATCGGCACCGTAACCGTGGATAGCAGCGGTAATTGGACTTTCACGACGCCAGCGCTCAGCGACGGCAACCACAGCCTGGTTGCCACCGTGACCGATGCCGCGGGCAACACCGGCTCGGCGTCCGCACCCGTGAGCATCACGGTCGATACGCTGATCCCAGCGGTGGCGGAAAATATTCAGCTCAGTAACAGCGGCGGTACACCGATCGCCGCAGGCGGCGTCACCAACGACACCGCGCCGGTACTCAGTGGCCTGGCGGAGCCGGGCGGCACCGTCACCGTCTCTGACGGCGGCGTGGTGCTGGGCACGGCGGTGGTGAACGGCGACGGTAGCTGGCAATTTACGCCCAATCCGGCGCTCGCCGAGGGCAATCACAGCCTGACTTCCACCGTGACCGATGCCGCCGGCAACCTTGGCCCGGCCAGTGCGCCACTGCTGCTCACGGTCGATACCACCCCGCCTACCGCCGCCAGTGCGATTCAGGTCAGCAACGACAGCAGCGGCACGGCGGAGCCCCTCACGGACGGGGGCACCACCAATGATGTGACGCCGCTGCTCAGCGGCCGTGCCGAGCCGGGCAGTACCGTCAATCTCTTTGATGGCACCACGCTGCTTGGCACCGCGACCGTGGGCAACGACGGTAACTGGACATTCAGTTCACCTGTGCTGGCCGATGGGCCGCACAGTTTGACCACCACGGTCACCGACGCGGCAGGCAATACCGGCCCGGCGTCTGACGCCTTCGTCTTTACCGTGGATACCACAGCACCGGCTGCGCCCGGCGGCATCCAGCTCAGCAATGACAGCGGCACCACGCCGGTGGCGATTGCGCCGAATTCCACCACCAACGATGCCACGCCGGTCTTGAGCGGCACAGCGGAACCGGGTAGCAGCGTGATCGTCTATGACGGTGACGCGGTGCTCGGCAGCGTTATCGTCGGCAGCGGCGGTAGCTGGAGCTTTACCACACCCGCGCTGGCGGAAGGCGCGCATAGCCTGAGCGCGACCGTGACCAGCGCGGCGGGCAATACCGGCGCACCGTCGGCACCGATCGCCATTACCGTCGACACCACGCCGCCGGCGGCAGCGGGTGCGCTGCAGTTAAGCAATGACAGCAGCGGCACGCTGGTGCCTATCGCCGCGGGTTCAACCACGAATGACACCACGCCCGTATTAAGCGGCACGGCGGAAGCGGGCGCGACCGTCACGGTCCGCGACAACGGCGCGGTGCTGGGCACCGCGCTGGTGGACGCCGCGGGTAACTGGCAGTTCACCGCCGCGCCGCTGGCTGCGGGCGCGCACAGCTTCACGGCCACGGTCACCGATGCGGCAGGCAACAGCGGCCCCACTTCGGCGGCGATCCCGTTCAACCTGGATACTACCGAGCCTACGCCCGCCAGCAATCTGCTGCTGATTAACGATCAAAACGGCAACGCGGTGCCTATCACCAATGGCTTTACCAATGACACCACGCCGGTGTTAAGCGGCACGGCGGCAGCGGGGAGCACCGTGACGGTGCTCGACGGCACCACCGTGCTGGGAACCGTGCTGGTTGGCAGCGGCGGAAACTGGAGCTTTACCGCGCCGACCTTAACGCAGGGGGCGCATAGCCTGACCACCACCGTCACCAGCGCGGCGGGCAACGTGAGTGAGGCCTCAGCGCCGCTGGCGTTTACCGTGGACACGCAAGCGCCGGCGGCCGCGCAGGATCTGGCGTTGAATAATGATGCGGGCGAGACGATTCCCGCAGGAAGTGCGACGCGCGACGCCACGCCGACCCTGAGCGGCACGGCAGAAGCGGGCAGTACCGTCATCCTGCTGGATAACGGCAGCACGGTGCTGGGCAGCGCCGTGGCCGATCAAGACGGCAACTGGCAGATCACGCCGCAGGCACCGCTGAGTGAAGGGGCGCACAGTTTGACCGTGAGTGTCACCGATCCCGCCGGCAATGTCAGCGCGGCGTCCGCTGCGGTGAGCGTCATTGTCGATAACACCGCGCCAGAGGAGGCGGCGAATCTCCAGCTCAGCAGCGACAGCAGCGGTTCGCAACAGCCCGTTGCCGCCAACGGCGCGATCAATGACACGGCCCCCATCCTGACGGGCACCGCAGAGGCCGGCGGCATCGTCACGGTCAGTAATGGGGCAACCGTGCTGGGCAGTACCGTGGTCGATCCCGACGGCAATTGGCGCTTTACGCCGGACGCACCGCTCGGTGACGGTGACTACAGTCTGACCGTGACCGTCACGGACGCCGCGGGCAACGTCGGGCCAGCCAGCACTCCGCTGACCTTTACCGTGGATACCACACCGCCGCCAGCGGCAGCGGATCTTGTCCTGAACAACGACAGCGGCACTGCGCCGCAGCCGATAGCGGCCAACGGCTTTACCAATGACACCACGCCAGTGCTGAGCGGCACGGCAGAAGAAGGCAGCATTGTCACGGTGCGCGACGGCACCACCGTGCTGGGCTCCACCGTGGCAGGCAGCGGCGGCGCGTGGAGCTTTACTTCGCCTGCGCTGAGCCAGGGTACGCACAGCTTCACCGCCACCGTGAGCGATGCGGCGGGCAACAGCAGCGATCCGTCCGCGGCGTTTGCCTTTACGGTGGACACCCAGGCGCCGGACGTCGCCAGCAGCCTGCAACTCAGTAATGACAACAGCGGCAGCGACGTGCCGATTGCGCAGGGCGGCCGCACCAACGACACCACGCCGGTGCTGAGCGGCACGGCCGAAGCCAACAGCCTGATCGTGGTGCGCGATAATAATCAGGTATTGGGCAGCGTGGTGGCGGGCACCGACGGCAACTGGCGCTTTACGCCAGCCGATCCGTTGGCGGAGGGGGCGCACAGCTTCACCGCCACGGTCAGCGATGCGGCGGGCAACGTCAGCGCGCCGTCCGCTGCGCTGGACTTTACCGTGGACACCACGGTACCGGACCAGCCGGCCGATCTCACCTTAAGCAGCGATCTGGGTATCACGCCAGTGACAATTGGTACCGGTGACGTCACCCGGGACGCAACGCCAGTGCTGACCGGCACGGCGGAAGCGGGCAGCACGATCGCTATCCGCGACGCGGGCGCGGTGCTGGGCACGGCGATCGCTGACAGCAACGGCAACTGGCGCTTTACGCCGGATGCGCCGCTGGGAGAAGGGGCGCACAGCCTGACGGCGACGGTCACCGATCTGGCGGGGAACAGCGGCCCGGCTTCTGCTGCGCTGGCCTTTACGGTCGATACCGTGGCGCCAGACGCCGCGCGCGAGGTCATCGCGCAGGACAGCGCGGGTAACACCCTGACCGGCCTCACCAATGACAGCACCCCGACCCTAAGCGGTCTCGCCGAAGCCGGTGGGCTTGTGGTGGTTTACGATGGCGCTACCGCCCTCGGCAGCGTCCAGGCCGATGCCACCACGGGGGCCTGGAGCTTTACCTCACCGGTGCTCACCGACGGCGGCCACAGCCTCAGCGTGCAGGTCATCGACGCTGCGGGTAACGTTAGCACGTCCAGCGAGGCGCTAGCGCTGACGGTGGACACCCGCATCCCGGAAACCGGCGGTATCAGCGTTACTCTTCCCGGCGGGGCGGGCGAAGTGCCGATTGCTGATAACGGCTATACCAATGTGGTTACGCCGATTTTGAGCGGTACCACGGTGGCGAACGGTCTGGTGACGCTCTACGACGGCACCACGGCGATTGCCAGCGTCACCGCTGACGCCCAAGGCGCGTGGCGTCTGACCAGCCCGGCGTTGGGCGAGGGCGGACACGCGCTCGCCATCACCGTGACCGACGTGGCGGGCAATGTCAGTACGCCATCAACGCCGTTCACCCTGAACATTGATACCGTGACGCCGGATGCCGCCAGCAACATCACCTTGAGTAACGACGCAGGTAGCGCCCTGGTGCCGATTGCATCGGGTGGCGTCACCAATGACACCACGCCGCAGCTCAACGGCAGCGCGGAAGTGGGTAGCGTGGTGCGCATTTACGATGGATCAACGTTACTGGGGTCGGTCACTGCAGACAGCAGCGGCAGCTGGAGTTTTACCCCTGAGACGCTGAGCCAGGGCGCGCATACATTTAGCACCACGGTCACAGACGCGGCAGGCAACGTCAGCGACAATTCGTCTGCGATAGCCTTTACCGTCGACAGCGTGGCGCCGGGCGTGGCCACCGGCATTACGCTGGTGAACAACAACGGTGCGACGCCGCAGCCCATTACCAACACGGATGTGACCAACGACAGCACGCCGGAGCTGAGCGGTCAGGCCGAGGCCAACAGCACCGTGATTATCTCTGATGGCAGCACGGTAATAGGGAGCACCACGGCGGATGCGCTGGGCGCATGGCGTTTCACTCCCACGCTGACCGACGGTACTCACGCGCTCACCGTGGTGGTGCGTGACGCCGCCGGAAACAGCAGCATCCCTAGCGCGTCGCTCACCGTAACCGTCGACACCGCTGCACCGCCAGCGGCCAGCGATCTGGTGCTGACCAATGACATTGGCGGCGGCGCGGTGACGATTCCGAACGGCGGGCTAACCAACGACAGCACGCCGGTGCTGAGCGGGACCGCGATTGCCAATGCGCTGGTGCAGGTGTATGACGGCACCACCCTCATCGGCTCTGCGACGGCGGATGCCGAAGGTAACTGGCGCGTCACCACCAGTGCGCTGTCCGACGCCGTGCATACGCTCAACGTGACGGTCACCAATTCGGTGGGCAACGTGAGCGCCGCCGCCTCGGTCTCTCTGACGGTGGATACCTCGGCGCCGGACGCACCGGCCTCGTTTGGCGTGTATAACAACACCGGCACGGTGTTGGTCGATGTAATCAATGGCGGGTATGCCAATGACAGCACGCCTGTGCTGCTGGGAACCGGCGTGGCGGGCACCACCATCAATGTGTTTGACGGCGATACCCTACTGGGCACCGCGCGCGTTGATGGCAGCGGCGCGTGGCGCTTTGACGCGCCTGCGCTGCTTGACGGGCCGCACAGCCTCTCGGTGTCGGTCACCAACGCGGCAGGCACGACCGGCGCGTTGTCACCGCTCTTTGACTTCACCCTCGACACCGCCGCGCCGGAGGCGGTGAGCCAGCTCACCGTGACGGACAACGTGGGCGGCAGCACCGGCGATCTGATCTCCGGGGCCACCACCGATGACAGCACGCCGGCGTTTAGCGGCCAGGCGGAGATCGGCAGCGTTGTGCGGGTGTATGACGGCACCACGCTGATCGGCTCGACCACGGCAGGCAGCAACGGCAGTTGGACATTCACGCCTGGCGCACTCGCCAACGGCGCACACAGCTTTACCTTTACGGCCACGGACGCGGCGGGCAATGTCAGCGCGGTCAGCGCGCCCGCGTTTGATCTCAACGTGCAGGCTGATTTGCCACCGGCCACCACCACGCTGCAGCTGTTCGACCAGAGCGGCAGCGCGCTGGTGACGCTGGCAGATGGCGCCTACACCCAAGACAGCACGCCGGTGCTGAGCGGGTTAACCACCGCGGGCTACACGGTGCAGATCCTTGACGGCAGCGATGTGCTGGGAACGGTCACCGCCGACGCCAACGGGCAGTGGACCTTCACTCCTGACGCGCTCAGTGAAGGACCGCATGCTCTTTCGGTGATTGTGAGCGATGGCGCGGGCAATGATGTGCAGTCCCCGGTGACCAACATCATCGTGGATACCGTGGTGCCCACCGCGGTTACCGATCTGTCCGCCGCCAATACCAGCGGAACCACCCCGGTGGAGATCGTGGCCGACAGCGTCACCAATGTCACCTCACCCGAGCTGGCCGGAACCGCAGAAGCGAACGCGCTCGTCACGGTATATGACGGCAATGCGGTGATTGGTAGCACCGTTGCCGACGCGGCGGGCGCGTGGCGCTTTAGCGTGCTCCGGCTTGCCCAAGGTGCCCATGCGTTGAGCGTCAGCGTGACCGATGCGGCGGGCAACGTCGGTCCGCGCTCTGCGGCGCTGGCGTTTACCGTGGACAGCGTGGCACCGGACGCGGCGTCGCCGCTCGTCACCAATGGCAACAGCAACACGCCGGTGGCCAACGGCGGCCTGTTGAACGACAGCACGCCGCTGCTCAGCGGCACCACCGAAGCGAACGCCATCGTCACGCTGTATGACGGCACCACGGCGATCGGTTCCACCACCGCCAGCGCGGCGGGCGCGTGGAGCTTCACACCCACGCAAGCGCTGAGCGAGGGCAACCACGCACTCACGGTGCGCATCACGGATGTGGCCGGCAACATCAGCGCCCCGTCTGCGGCGCTCAATGTGGTGGTTGATACGCTTGCGCCTGCGGCGGTAGACCTTACGCTCAGCAATAACCAGGGCAGTGCACCGCTGCCGATTGCGGCGGAGAGCATCACCAACGACAGCACGCCGCAGCTTAGCGGCACGGCAGAAGCGGGCAGCGTGGTCAGCGTTTACGATGGCACCACGCTGCTGGGTACGGTGACGGCAGGCAGCAATGGCGCGTGGAGCTTCACCACCGGCACGCTGGCTGACGGCCCGCACACCCTGAACGTCACCGCCACTGACGCGGCGGGTAACGTCAGCCCGAACGCGGCCATTACCTTCACTGTCGATACCACCGCACCGGCGGCGGTACTGGATCTGCGCGTCACGGACAATGTTGGCAGCATCGTCGGGGATCTGGCAAACGGGGCGGTCACCGATGACGCCACGCCGACCCTGAGCGGTACGGCGGAAGCCAACGCCGTGGTCAGTATCTTCGACGGCAGCACGCTGTTGGGCTCGATCACCGCAGGCGGCGACGGCGCGTGGAGCTTCACCCCCGTCACGCTGAGCAACGGCCCGCACGCTCTGAGCGTGACGGTGCGCGATGCCGCAGGTAACGTTAGCGCGGCATCAGACACGGTAACGATCACCGTGGATACCGTGGCGCCGACTGGCACCACGCTGGCGATTGCCAACGATCTTACGGGCCTCACCATCCCCGATGGCGGTATCACCAATGACGCCACGCCGGTACTGAGCGGCTCGGCGGAGGCGGGTAGCGTGGTAACGATCTTTGACGGCACCACGCTGCTGGGTACGGTCACCGTGGATGAGCTGGGCGCGTGGAGTTTTACCACCGGCACGCTCAGCCAGGGGGCGCACGTTCTGAGCGCCACCGTGACGGATGCGGCGGGCAATGTCAGCGGCACCACCTCGGCCACGATCGCGGTGGACACCGTGGCACCCGCGGCGGTTGCCGACTTGGTATTGCTCAATAACAACGGCAGCTCGCCGGTCACCATTGCGGCCAACGGCCTCACCAACGACAGCACGCCGCGCCTTAACGGCACGGCAGAAGCGGGCAGCGTGGTCAGTATTTACGATGGCACGACGCTACTGGCCACGGTCACGGCGGGCAGCAATGGCGCGTGGAGCTATATCAGCTCCACGCTGGCTGACGGATTGCACACGCTTAACGTCACGGCCACCGATGCGGCGGGCAACGTGAGCCCGAACGCCGCGGTGACCTTTACCGTGGATACCACTGCCCCTGCGACGGTGAGCGATCTGCGCGTCACGGACAACGTGGGCAGCATCGTCGGCGATCTGGTGAGCGGGGCGATCACCGATGACGCCACGCCAACGCTGAGCGGTACGGCGGAAGCCAACGCCGTGGTCAGTGTCTACGACGGCAGCACGCTGTTGGGCACGGTCACCGCAGGCGGCGACGGGACGTGGAGCTTTACCACGGCGGCGCTGAGTAACGGCGCCCACGCGCTAAACGTCACGGTGCGCGATGCGGCGGGCAACGTCAGCGCGCCATCGGCCACGGTGGCGATCACTGTGGATACGGTGGCCCCTGCGGCAGCGACGCTGGCGGTCACCAACGATATCACTGGCGCGCTGGTGCCGAACGGCGGTCTCAGCAATGACACCACGCCTGTGCTGAGCGGCACGGCGGAGGCCAACAGCCGGGTGGCGATTTATGACGGCACCACGCTGCTGGGCACTGCGATTGTGGGCAGCAGCGGCAGCTGGAGCTTCGTCTCACCGGCTCTGAGTCAGGGGGCGCACGCCCTGAACGTGACCGTCACAGATGCGGCGGGCAACGTTAGCGGCACGACCTCGGCCTCGGTGATTGTTGACAGCGTGGCCCCGGCGGCGGTCACCGGCCTGCTGGCGTTCAACAACAACAGCAGCACGGCGGTGGGCATTCCCGGCGGCGGCGTCACCAACGACAGCACGCCGCTGCTCACCGGCAGCGGTGAGGTGGGTGCGCGCGTCAGCGTGTACGACGGGGCGACGCTGGTGGGCACCGCCACGGTAGGCAGCAACGGTAGCTGGAGCGTTATCACCAGTGGCTTGAGCAACGGCCTGCACACGCTTAACGTCACGCAGACCGACGCGGCGGGCAACGTGAGCGCCACGGCGTCCACCGTATTGACGGTCGATACCGTGGCTCCTGCGGTGAGTACGCTGATTGTGACGGATGACAGCGGGGCCAATCCGCTGGCGCTGGTGAACGGCGCATTCACGCGCGATACCACGCCGGTGCTTAGCGGCACCGCTGAGGCTAACGCGATTGTCACGGTATACGACGGCAGCACGGTGCTGGGATCGGTCACGGCGGGCAGCAGCGGCGCATGGAGCTTTACCACCGCGGCGCTGAGCAACGGTGCCCACGCGCTGAACGTCACGGTGCGCGACGCGGCGGGCAACGTCAGCGCGCCATCGGCCACGGTGGCGATCACCGTGGATACGGTAGCCCCGGCGGCGGCGACGCTGGCGGTCACCAACGATATCACCGGCGCGCTGGTGCCGAACGGCGGCCTCAGCAACGACACCACGCCTGTGCTGAGCGGCACGGCGGAGGCCAACAGCCGCGTCTCTATCTATGACGGCAGCACCTTACTGGGCACGGCTATTGCAGGCAGCAGCGGCAGCTGGAGTTTCACCACGCCGGTGCTGGGCCAAGGGGCGCACGCCCTGAGCGTGACCGTCACAGATGCGGCGGGTAACGTCAGTGGCGCCACCGCGGCCTCGCTGATCGTTGACAGCGTGGCCCCGGCGGCGGTCACCGGCCTGCTGGCGTTCAACAACAATGGCAGCACCGCGCTGGGCATTCCCGGCGGCGGCCTGACCAATGACAGCACGCCGCTGCTCACCGGCAGCGGCGAAGTGGGGGCGCGCGTCAGCGTCTACGACGGCGCGACGCTGCTGGGCACCACCACGGTGGGCAGCAACGGCAGCTGGAGTTTCACTACCCCTGCGCTGAGCAACGGCCTGCACACGCTCAACGTGACGCAGACCGACGCGGCGGGCAACGTCAGCGCCACGGCTTCCACCGCCTTACGCATTGATACCGTGGCCCCGCTGGCCAGTTCGCTGACGATCGTTGATGACAGCGGCGCGAACCCGGTAACGCTGGTGAGCGGCGCGTTCACGCGTGACACCACGCCGGTGCTCAGCGGTACCGCCGAAGCCAACGCCCTCGTTACGGTGTATGACGGCAGCACGGTGCTGGGATCGGTCACGGCGGGCAGCAGCGGCGCGTGGAGCTTTACCCCCGCCGCGCTGGCCAATGGCGCGCACGTTCTGAGCACCACCGTGACCGACAGCGCAGGCAATGTCAGTACCGGCAACGCCACGGCCACCGTCACGGTGGATACGGTGGCACCGGCGGCGGTCGGCGGTCTGGCGATCAATACCGCGGGTACGCTGGTCAGCGGCAGCGGTGAAGTGGGCGCGGTGGTGACGGTACGCGACAGCAACGGTGCCTCGCTCGGCACGGCAACGGTAGGCAGCGGCGGCACCTGGTCGGTGTCACTCAGCACGCCGCAAATCACCGGCGCCAGCCTGTCGGTGGTGCAAACCGATCGCGCCGGTAACACTTCGGCCTCGGCCAGCCTGCTGGGGGCGATCCGCGTGGTTGCCACCAACGATGTGAACGAGGTGGATTATGTGACGACCAGCGGGCTGCTCAACAACGGCAGCACCAACTACAACAGTACTGCACTGCTGAGCGTCAATCTGTCTAACACCGTGAGCGCCAGCGTCCTGAGCAGCACCAACGCCTATCTCTTTAACGTTGGCGCAGGAGACAGCCGCTCGGTGACGCTGCACGGTACGGTCACCAGCCTGGTGTCGCTCACCGCCAACTACACGCTTTATCTTTATAAGCAGAATGCGGACGGCAGCTGGTCGCTGCAAACCAGTAACGCCAACTACATTCAATCGTTCCTGTCACTCGGTACGCAATCCGGTGCCAACATCACCTACAGCAACCTGAACACCGGGCGCTATGCGGTGCTGCTGGGCACCAGTAACGGCGTGGCTGCGCTACCGGCCACCACCATCAGCACCACCAGCGATATCACAACGCTGGCGGTGACGGTGGCGGCGAGCGTCACCGGCAATCTGCTGGCCAACGACACCAGTTCGCTGGCGGGTACGGTGCCAACCGGCACCGCGGTGAGCAGCGTCACGGGCAACGTGATCGCCGCCACCGGTAACACGGTGATCACCTCCAACTACGGCACGCTGACGCTGGATGCGAAAGGCAATTACACCTACACCCTCAAAGCCGGATTGGACGTGGATACCTTGCCTGCCAGCGACGTCTTCACCTACTCGGTGCGCGACGCCAGCGGCGCGGTGACCTCGGCCAATTTGACCATCACGTTGCACAACGGCCTGACGGTGAACACCTTTATGGCGCAGAGCCTGCGGGTGGAGAGCGAGGCGCTGACCGTGCATGACGCCAGCGGCAGCATCTACGGCGACAGCACCGCCAGCCACAGCGGAACCTTGAGCATTACTAATGAACAAGGTGAAGTGACGCAGGTCAATAGCATCGGTACGACGCAGGTTGCGGGCGTTTATGGCGTGCTGAGTATCGCCGCTGACGGCAGCTACACCTATGCGCTTAACGCCGGCGTTGACGGACAGACGCTGACGCACCAAGAGGTGTTTACCTACACGCTGACGGCGGCAGACGGCACCCTGAGTAGCCAGCAATTCACCATCGATCTGCACCCGATCATCGAGGGCACATCGGTGGCGGACACGCTGACCAGCGGCGCCTACGACGACGTCATTACGGCGGGGGCGGGCGCCGATACGCTGGTATACCATCTGCTGGCTAATGCCGACGCCACCGGCGGCAACGGACACGACAGCTGGACGGACTTTAGCGTGGCGCAGGGCGACAAAATCGACATCAGCGATCTGCTGATTGGTTGGAATGATTCCACCAGTAATGTTAATGATTTCGTCAAAGTCGATCATACTCCAGAGGGTAACACCGTGCTGTCCATTGACCGGGACGGCACAGGCACCGGCTTCAGCAGTACCCAATTGATTACGTTGGAGGGCGTAAACGTGTCACTTGAGGAGCTGTTGCAGCAGCCGCATCAGATCCACACGGCGTAATCGCTGACTCAGGGATGCAGTATGGGCACAGGGTGGTGCCCCTTTCTTACTTCATGGGTGAACGCTAAATGGATGTTTTGCAAACGGGCGCGATGACGCGCCGCCGCGCGACGCTTAGCCGCTGGATGGCGGGCGTCATGCTTTTTCACTGTTCTCAACTCATGGCGGCCAGCGACGCGCTCACGCAGGCGGGACATATCGCTGCCAGCCGTCTGGCGCAGGCGCAGCCGGATTTGCCGTCGCTCACCGGGCAGGTGGCGGAACCCGCGCCCGCTGAGATACCGCCGGTCTTAACCGTTAATCAGGCGGTGCAGCGCGCCGTGCAGTGGCATCCCGATATCGCGCAGGCCATTGGTAACATGCTGGAGCAGGCGAATCAGGTGGATGTGGCGAAAGCCAAGTATTATCCGCAGATCAGCGCGGGCATGAACAATGGCTACAGTAACGCCTACAGTGAAAAAGGCTTTAGTCCGTCGTTTGTGCTGTCGGTGTCGCAGATGCTGTACGACTTCGGCAAAGTGAGCAGCTCGGTGCGATCCGCCGAAGCGGGCGTGGCGCAGGAGCAGGCCAACGTGCTGGTCAGCATTGATAGCGTGGCGCACGATACCGCCGCCGCGCTGGTGCAAGTGCAGGGCTATCAGCAGCTGGTGCAGATTGCGCGTCAGCAGCTGGCGGCGCTGAGCAAAATCGGGGAGCTGGCGCGGCAGCGTAACGCCGAGGGGGCCGCGTCGCTGTCTGACGCCACGCAAACCGACGCGCGCATTGAAGGCGCCCGCACGCTGCTGACGCAATACCAGGCCAGTCTCGATCGCTGGCGTGCCACGCTGGCCACCTACCTCGGCTGGCCGCAGGTGCGTGAGATCAGCGAAGCCTTTCCCGACAACCTGACCCGCGCCTGCGCGGTGGGCAGCGTGGATGACGCGCTCAATCCCGCGGTATTGGCTGCCTGGGCGCAGGCCAACCAGGCGCAGGCCAAGCTGGATAACGCCAACGCGCAAAATATGCCCACGCTCTCGCTGGAACCGCAGGTCACGCACTACCTTAACGACCGCTATTCTGGCAGCGGAACGCTGGATCGCACTCAGTATCAGGCCTTTATCAAAGTGGAGATGCCGCTGTACCAGGGCGGGGGTATTACCGCCGCGCGCGACGCGGCGGCGAACGCGTTACAGGCGGCCAATGCCGCGGTTAACTCCGCACGGCTGAAAGCGCGGCAGCAGCTGAGTGCCTCGCAGAGCGAAGCGCTCAGCCTGTCGCAGAGCCTGACCATGATGGCGCGCCAGCAAACGCTGGGAGAGAAAACCCAGCAGCTTTATCAGGATCAGTATCTCCAGCTGGGCACCCGACCGCTGCTGGACGTGCTGAATGCCGAACAGGAAGTGTTTCAAACCCGCTTTACCTTGCAGCAGACCATCAGTCAGCTGCGCACCCTTCAGCTCGACTGCCTTTACAGTACCGGGCACATTCGCACCGCTTTCGCCTTGAATCATCAGCGGATCCAAAACGTGGAGATACAGCCATGACGCAATTATCGATCCCCGATGCGCCAGAAAGTGAGAGCGGCGGCAGCGGTGGCGGAACGCTGAACCGTTGGGCCACCGCCATTATGCTCATCGCCGGTCATTATCGTTTGCCCTGTTCACCGGGCATGATCATGGCGATGACGGCGTGGCAGGGCAATCAAACGCGCGAGAAAGCGCTGCGCCATCTGGCGCGGCAGGCGGGTCTGTCACTGCAGTTTTACCAGCAGGAGGTGCAAGAGATCAGCCGCTGGCGCTTGCCGCTGGCGGTGGAGATGGAGGACGGCCAGGTCGGGGTGATCACCCGTTTTGATGGCGAAGATCGGGTGCGGGTGCACTTTGCTGGTGACGATCAGCCCGCGCCGCTGGCGATCGACGAGCTGCTGCCGGCGATCCGCGTTATCGCCGCGCTGCGTCCGGTGACCGCCGCCAAAGACAGCCGTGTTGATCGCTATCTGAAAGCGGTCAAGCCCGACTGGCTGCGGCGGCTGGTGTTGTACGATATGCGGCCTTATGGCTACGTGATGCTGGGCGCGTTTTTGATCAATCTGCTGGCGCTGGTGGGGATCCTCTTCTCTATGCAGGTGTACGATCGCGTGATCCCGGCACAGTCTTATCCCACGCTGTATGTGTTGTATATCGGGGTGATCCTCTCGGTGATTTTCACCTATATCCTGCGCGTGGGACGCGATCACGTCACCGATCTGTTGGGCAAGCGCGCCGACATGCGCGTTTCTGACCGGGTGTTTGGTCATGCGCTGCGCCTGCGCAACAGCGCCGTGCCGCGATCCACCGGCACCTTTATCTCTCAGCTGCGTGAACTGGAGGCGGTGCGGGAAATGGTCACCTCTACGACCGTGACCGCGATTGTGGACATGCCGTTTTTCCTGCTGTTTATGTTGGTGATGGCGATCATTGCGCCGCAGCTGGCGTGGATAGCGCCCATTGCCGTGATTTTGATGGTGCTGCCCGGCGTGCTGAGCCAGAAAAAGCTGGCCAAGCTGGCGCAGCAGAACCTGAAAGAGTCGACGCTGCGTAATGCGGTGCTGGTGGAGAGCGTGCAGGGGCTGGAGGATATCAAGCTGATGCAGGCGGAAGACCGCTTCTTGCAGCAGTGGAACAGCTATATCCGCATCACCGCGCAGTCGGGCATGGAGATGCGCAAGGTGATGCACGCGCTGATCAGCTGGGGCGTCACCATTCAGGGACTGGTGTATGCCAGTGTGATTGTGGTGGGCGCGCCGATGGTCATCAACGGCGACATTACGACCGGGGCGATCGTGGCCGCCTCGCTGCTCTCGTCACGCATGATTGCGCCGATGGCGACGCTGTGCGGCGTGCTGGCGCGCTGGCAGCAGGTGAAGGCGGCGAAAGGCAGCCTGGATGCCCTAATGAACCTGCCGGTAGAGAACAGCGCCGACGAGACGCGTATTCACTGCCCGGTGCTGTTTGGGCACTACCAGTTCACCGACGCGCAGTTTCGCTATAACAGCGACTCACTCATCATTGCACTGCGTATCAAAAGCTTGACGATTCAGCCGGGCGAACGTATTGCCGTGCTGGGCCGCAACGGCGCCGGGAAATCGACGCTGCTGCAGGCGATGTGCGGTGGCATGGAGCTGGTGGGCGGCGAGCTGCGGCTGGATAACCTGAGTTTGCCGCACATCGATCTGGCGGACGTGCGGCGCAACGTCGGTTTGTTAACGCAGAACGCGCGGCTGTTTCACGGTACGCTGCGCGAGAACCTGACGCTCGGCGCGGCGCATGCCACCGATGAAGCGATTTTTGGCGCGCTGACGGTGAGCGGCGGCGCGGACTTCATCCGCCGTCTGCCGCTGGGACTGGATCACCCGGTGATGGAGGGCGGCGTGGGGCTCTCCGGCGGTCAGCGGCAGTCGCTGCTGCTGGCGCGCATGCTGCTGCGCGATCCCAACATCATTCTGCTGGATGAACCCACCGCCGCGCTCGACGACCACACCGAAAAGGCGTTTATTGAACGACTGGGCGCCTGGCTTAACGGGCGCACGCTGGTGGTGGCGACGCACCGCGCCGCCATTTTGGCGCTGGTGGATCGCGTACTGGTGTTGAAAGAGGGACAGCTGGTGATGGACAGTCCAAAAGAGCGCGCGCTGGCCACGCCGCGTGCTACTGATGCGTTGCCAGAGGAGCCGACTGAATGAAGCGACTTCCGGCTAAATTGCGGCTGGTGACCGCCAGCGAGGTGGATGCGGGCGACGATTTGCTCGCTGAACTGGCCTCAGAGACGCACTACACTGGCGCGGTGCGCTTGCTGATGATCAGCGCCGCGCTGATCGTGGCGGCGCTGATTTGGGCGTGGTTTGCGGTGCTGGATGAGGTGTCAACCGGCACCGGGAAAGTGATCCCCAGTTCACGCGAGCAGGTGTTGCAGTCGCTGGAAGGGGGCATCTTGACCGAGCTGCGCGTGCACGAGGGCGATCGGGTGCAGGCGGGAGAAGTCGTGGCGCGGTTGGATGCCACCCGTTCGCAATCGAGCGTGGGGGAGAGCGCCGCGCGCTATCGGGCGGCGGTTGCTGCCGCTGCGCGCCTGCGGGCGGAGGTGAATGACGAGGCGCTGACCTTTCCCGCCGAGCTGAAAGCGTATCCCGATCTGATCGCCGCCGAGACGCGGCTGTACAAAACGCGCCGCGCGCAGCTTACCGATGCCACCCGGCAGTACAACGCCTCGCTGGCGCTGGCCTCGCGCGAGCTGGAGATCACCCAGCGGCTGGCTAAAACCGGCGCGGCCAGCAGCGTAGAGGTGCTGCGTCTGCAGCGCGATAAAGCGGATCTGGCGCTCAAACTCAGCGATATGCGCTCGCAATATTATGTGCAGGCGCGCGAGGAGCTGGCCAAAGCCAGCGCCGAGGCCGACAGCTTGGCACAGGTGATCCGCGGCCGCGAAGACACCGTGACGCGGTTGACTATCCGCGCGCCGATGCGCGGCATTGTGAAAAATATCAAGGTTTCCACCGTGGGCGGCGTGGTGCCACCCAACGGCGAGCTGATGAACATTGTGCCGCTGAACGATCGCCTGCTGATTGAGGCGCGCCTGTCGCCGCGTGATATTGCGTTTATCCATCCGGGTCAGCGCGCCATCGTGAAAATCTCCGCCTATGACTATGCCATTTACGGCGGGCTGAACGGCGTGGTGGAGAGCATTTCCCCCGACACCATTCAGGATGAGGTAAAACCGGAGATCTACTACTATCGCGTATTTATCCGCACCGATAACGACTATGTGCAGAACAAAGCGGGCAGCCGCTTCTCCATTTCACCGGGCATGGTCGCCACCGTGGACATTAAAACCGGTGAGAAAACGGTGATGGATTATCTGGTTAAGCCGTTCAACAAAGCGCAGGAAGCGCTGCGCGAGCGCTAAGGGGGCTTCACGTGCGTCGCGGTTCTTGCGTACGACGTGATAGGGTAGGGGAAAGCCTTTCCCTTTACCCTTTCATATAAGCAGGTGTAGCCGATGAGAGTAGAAACCGCGCGTTTGCAGCTTGAGCCTTTTGATGACAGCCACTATGACGGTTTACGGGTGATGGACAGCGATGCCAGCGTAATGCGTTATATCAGCAACGGCGTGGTGAAGACGCCGGAAGAGACGCGGGAAACCATTGCGCGCGTGCAGGCCCGCTGGCAGCAGTACGGGTTTTCATGGTGGGCAATAAAAGAAAAAGCCTCGGCCGCGATTGTCGGCGCCGCCTGCCTGCAGCATCTGGCGAACGTGGACGGCGCCCCGCTGGAGATTGGCTGGCGACTGGCCCCGGCCCACCACGGTAAAGGCTATGCCACCGAAGCCGCGCAGGCGATCGTCGCGTTTGCGGTTGAGAACGTGGGCGCGACCTATTTAGTGGCGGTGGCCGACCCGGAAAATATCCCCTCGCAGCGGGTAATGCAGCGGCTGGGCATGACCTACAAGGGCATTGAGCAGCATTATGATGTGCCGTGCGTGGTGTATGAATTGCAGGTTGCGGGGGGCGAATAGGGGTCAGCGTGTTTTGCTATGTGCTGCGGGTTTTGGCGCAACGGGCGAACTCAGGTTCTGATAGTCACTAGAAGCGGAAGTTGACAGTTTTAGAAGCCAAGTTAATTAATATAAAAGTTTCCAGCTAAAGATATATGAGACCGCAGATATAAATCATAAAAATGAGGAATGCACAAAAATCAGTCTTCTATCTAAAGGCGGTTTAGTGAGTTCACGCGACAATGCTAGTGAACTTGAACGGCTGTTGAATGAGTTGACCTTTCATAATAGAGCTAATGCGCGGGCGGGAACTAGCCTGTAGGTTCTGCAGCGGAAATTGGCAGAATCAACCTGTCTATAACGTCGTATCGTTTAAGAAAACTCAAAAGGTATTGAAATGCAATATACTGCAGCGTTGATTGAATATGTAATAACTGGCCTGGTTTCCCTCTTGTGGATAGCCTTGCTCATGAGTGCAAATATTGACTTTGTTAGTATTGATTACAATAAGTTTAAAGAGCTCATTTTGATTGCAATATTTCCTTTGGCTTATATTGCTGGGATATTTATTGACACCATATCATCATTGTTGTTTAAAGCGGCGGAAAGGGTTTTTAGATGTGTTTTTTTATCTTTTTCTAAATGGTTTAGATGTGTTTTTTTCTTTTTCTCTAAAAAAGTAAAAGAACATCTAAAGGTGCGGGCGCGGAGGAGTAACGATAAGAATGCTTTCAATACATCATATAAAAAAAGCGCTGAAATATTATCTTACTCTATTAGTGATATAATACGCACTATGGAATCTTATTTGAGTCGAGACAGGATAGTCCGGGGTATGGCACTTAACTCACTAATGATTGGAATAAGCATGATGGCAGTTTTAGATCTTGAAAAAAGATATTTTATTTTTTCATTGCCATTTTTTTTGTGCATCATATCCATAGTAATACGAGTAAGATTAAAAGCACTATCAGATTGTTTCAAAGTAAGGGCAGTTCATAACTTACGCTTACGTAGTATAGATAAAAAATAACATTATATTGCGGCACTGAGTGTCGCTTTAATTTTAACGTGCATTTTTCATTTTTCATTTTTAATTTATTGGCTGTTAAATTAATGTAGGGGTAGTTTTTATTTCCCCTCTTTTTATAATGTATTTGAGGTGGGTGTTATTCTTTCTATATCTATCCGGGTTTATCGCAATGAAATTTTTATCTTCTATATCTTTAATTTTTCATGTCTTTATCTGTGCGGTTTTAAAAAAAGCAGTAGGGGTAATTAATTGCATAATCAGTTTTAGTATGATTTTCTTGGAAATTAACTTAACTAATTGTGCGTTTTTGGTCGTGAACCAGGCGCCCACCTTTCGCTAATAGGAGATGCGTATCCTATATGCTATATTGACCCTACATTTTTTGCGCACTATCAATCGTAATGAAATCTTGGGTTTTTTCTATCTGATATCTCATGTTCTCACCTCAAGCCCCAACGCTCATACTATGTATATTTACGTCGACTCAAATATTTTAATATCGCCCCGCACCCACTCGTTGGATGCAGAAGGGGTTTGGTACTCAACCTTTCCCATTAGAAAGTGCAGAAATCACCCATCTACCTTATAACCGACCACTTAAATAAAAGTTAATATAAATGTTTCTCGCAATCCCCCTACCTTTACACAGGCAGACGTTTAATGGATCTAAACCAGCTTAAAACCTTTGTGACCGTGGCAGAAACCGCGAGCCTGACGCGTGCCGCCAGCCAGCTTTTTCTCAGCCAGCCCGCGGTGAGTGCGCACATCAAATCACTTGAAACGGAGTTCAATGTGCGCCTGTTTCGGCGGACGCCTCGCGGCATGGAACTCACCGCCTCGGGCGTGATCATGCGCGATGAAGCGCGCCTCGCCCTTGACGCGGCCAGTAAGTTTGTCAGCCGTGCCCGTTCGCTGCACGCTGCCGGTACCTGTGCCCTTGGCACGATCTCTGTGCCGATGATCCTTAATTTGCCGCAAGTCCTTTCCCAGCTGCGTCAGCGTCAGCAGAACGTGAGTTTGACCATCAGGCAGAACATCTCCGGGCACATCATTGACAGTCTGCTGGCGGGTGAACTGGATGCAGGATTTGTGATTGGTGAGGTAAACGACGAACGGCTGGGTGTGATTGTGGTCTCTCCGGTGACGCTGTGTATTGTCGGACCGCGCGCCTGGAAGACGGAGATGGAAACGGCCGGTTGGGATAAACTTCAAGAATTTCCATGGATTGCCACGCCAGAAAAGTGCTCGTTTAGCGCGATTGCCCGTGATTTTTTTGAAAGGAATGGCGCGCGCGTACAGCCTGCTATGGTTGCCGATCAGGAAGAAACTTTGTCAGAGTTGGTGGCGATGCAGGCCGGGATCACCCTGATGCGCGAAGATATTGCGCTGGTGTCGCAGGATAACGAAGAGCTGTATATCTGGCCCGGTGAAAAAACGGTCAGCCAGCTTTGTTTCGTCTGGGATCGTGATAAAGAGCGCTCGCCGGTGGTGGCTGCGCTCATCGATACGGTTCGGGATATTTGGCAGGTGCCGAGTTGAGGGAGTGGGCCCTCTCCGATTGAAGAGGACCCGATGGCGCTTAACGCCGCGCAGCAGCGGTTTTCAGTACGGGCTGGGGCGCGGACTGACGCGCTATTTTGCGCTGGTTAAGGTTATTGAGCACCAGCGCGGTGGCGGTGATCGCGGCGCCGGCAATCTGCACTTCGGTGGGCACCACGCCGTTTAGGGCCGAGACAACAAAGGCGGTAACGGGCACCACATCCATAAACAGCACGCCGTTCGTCGGGGTGACAATGCGGTTACCAATATTCCAGCACAGCACTGCCATTAAGCCTGCGATCAGTGACATATACAGCAGATGCGGGATCACGGCGGTGACGGCGGCGGCACTGGGCACCGCAAGGGTCCCTGTTCCCAGCAGCAGCCCATCAATGGCGGCTACGCTGGTCATGCCCAGCAGGGTGGTCAGGGTGGTGTAACGCAGCGGACTCCAGCCGGAAAAATAGCTGCCGCCCACGGTGTACAGCACCCAGCAGAGCGCACCGGCAATCAGCAACAGATTTGCCGTGAGATTGCCTGGCGAGTGCAGAACGCTGGCAAAATCGCCATGGGTGATCACCAGCAGTACGCCGCTAAAAGAGAGCAGAATGAAGCCGAAAGTACTGGCACGTGGACGCACTTTTTTCAGCGCCCACACGGTGAGCAGACCGAGCATCGGCATGGTCGCCATCATGATGGAGGCCGTCAGTGCGCCGCCAGGGCCAGCCAGGTGCTGACCTAAAAACACCAGGAAGCCGAATCCGGCGAAGCCCAGCGTGCCGAACAGCCATGCCAATCCCCAGCGTTCACCCTGCAAACGAAAGGCTGACCGTCCTTCCCGGAACAGCAGCAGCAGGGCGAAGGCGACGCCAGCGATGCCATAACGCAAGGTAGTGAAGTTAAACGGATCGATGTGCGTCAGCGCATGGGTCATCACCGGAAACATGCCGCCCCATGACAGCGTGGCAAATAAACAGCAGAGCAGTCCTTTCATGTAACTCTTCATTTTGATATTCCCTCTGTTTCAGGCGTTAAGCGATGTGTGAATAAACTATGCCTCCGTTTGCGCAGCGTGAATATTTGTCATTTTTGATGGCGTTATCAGGATTCCTGATAACGGCTGGGTGATGGCTGAAGCTCGCCGCGCACCATTCCCGCATTGCAGGGGGCGCCGATCCTGGCGATAATCACGCTATCCATCCCTTCCTCGTCGGGCCAACGACGCGGAGGGGATTTTTTTCATCTTTATCGACACTTTCACGGGTTAGCCGCACCGACTCACGGATCAAACGAGGACAAGCTATGCACAACACCCTGGGCAATCAGTACGACAACTCCCTGGTTTCTAACGCCTTTGGTTTCATGCGTTTTCCACTGAATTTCCAGCCTTACGACAGCGATGCTGAATGGGTCATCACCGGCGTGCCGTTTGATGCGGCCACGTCTGGTCGTCCGGGCAGCCGCTTAGGGCCGGGCGCGATCCGTCAGATCTCCACCAACCTGGCGTGGGAAGGGTGCCGCTGGCCGTGGAATTTCGATTTGCGCCAGCGCCTGAACGTCGTGGACTGCGGCGATCTGGTGTATGCGTTCGGCGATTCACAGGATTTCGCCGATAAACTGCAGGCGCACGCGGAGAAGCTGCTGGCCAACGGCAAGCGCATGTTGACCTTCGGCGGCGACCACTTCATCACGCTGCCGCTGCTGCGCGCACACGCGAAACACTTCGGGAAAATGGCGCTGGTGCACTTTGACGCGCATACCGACACCTACTCCAATGGACCGACCTTCGACCACGGCACCATGTTCTTTACCGCGCCGAAAGAGGGGCTGATCGATCCGCAGCACTCGGTGCAGATCGGCATCCGTACCGAATTCGATCCGTCGCTGGGCTTTAATGTGCTGGATGCGGCCCAGGTTAACGATCGCAGCGTGGACGACATTCTGGCGGAAGTGAAACGTACGGTGGGCGATCTGCCGGTTTACCTGACCTTTGACATCGACTGTCTGGATCCGGCGCACGCGCCAGGCACCGGCACGCCGGTGGTGGGCGGCCTCACCAGCGACAAAGCAACCAAGCTGATCCGCGGTTTACAGGGCATGAATATCGTTGGTATGGATCTGGTGGAAGTGGCGCCGGGTTACGATCACGCCGATCTGACCGCGCTGGCGGCGGCAACGCTGGCGCTGGACATGCTGCACGTTCAGGCGGCGAACAAAGGGATTAAATAATTTTCACGAAGAGACAACAAAGCGCGCCGGGTGCGCGCTTTGTTGCGCAGGGTTACTTGCTGTCTGCGGCGATGCGGTCGCGGATGTGCTGCGCGCGCGCTTCGGAATCCGGGTGCGAGTCAAACATCGAGCTCTGACGGCCCTGTTCCATCTTCGCCAGCTTCTCAAAGCTGGTGGCGAGGCCAATCGGATTGATGCCGCGTTTCTTCATCAGGTCGTAGGAGTAGTCGTCCGCCTGTGATTCCTGGGTTTGTGAGAACTGCGCATTCACCAGCTTGGCGCCCATCTCGCCCAGCTGCGACTGCGACAGCTGACCAATCATTCCGCCCACCGACGCCGCTGCCGTGCGCGCTGCCGTGGTGGCAAACGCCACCTGCATCGCTTTGCGCGTATGGCCGAGCGCCACGTGGCCCATCTCGTGGCCCAGCACGCCTTCCACTTCGTTGTCCGTCATCATGTCCATCAGGCCGCTGTAAACGCGGATACAGCCGTTGGCCATCGCCCAGGCGTTAACGTCTTTGGTTTGATACACCTTGTAATTGGCTGGCACGCCGTTGATGTTGTCGCCCAGTGCGGCGGCAATTTTATTCAATCGCTGCTGGTAAGCGCTATCGGCAGGCGCAACCTGATTCTCTTTGTCCATTTGCGCGCAGGATTGGTCGCTCAGTTGCTTCACCTGCGCATCGCTCAGCGCATACGCCTGATAGGCCTGCGCGCCCGATTGCAGCAGTGCGTTATTGTCGAGGCCTTCGCAGCCGCTCAGCAGCGAAGCCATGCCCAGAGCCATAAGGGTGGCGCGGATTTTCATGAGGTCGTCCTTAAGGTAACAAGATAAAGAAAACAAACACCTGAAACGATCCCAGGTGTTTAAACGTGTCGGTTATAGCCTGCATTGTGATCAATGACTAGCAGACAAGGCTGGAAATGCAATGGATTAGCATCCTGATGCATGTACTTCTGCCCGTATTTTCATGTACATTGATGTGCAACTTTTTCCCCGCTTCGCCTGATAACTGATGGAATACAACATGTTAAGCGCGGTGAAGCATTAATCCGATCTGGAGTAGAAAATGCCCTCTCGTCAAGAGCTTGCTAACGCCATTCGCGCGTTGAGTATGGATGCAGTACAGAAAGCGAAATCGGGACATCCGGGTGCCCCTATGGGCATGGCGGACATCGCTGAAGTGCTGTGGCGTGACTTCCTGAACCACAATCCAACTAACCCGCTGTGGGCAGACCGCGACCGCTTTGTGCTGTCCAACGGTCACGGCTCAATGCTGATTTATAGCCTGCTGCACCTGACCGGTTACGATCTGCCGATTGGCGAGCTGAAGAACTTCCGCCAGCTGCACTCAAAAACCCCTGGCCACCCTGAGTACGGCTATACCGCCGGGGTTGAAACCACCACGGGTCCACTGGGGCAGGGCATTGCGAATGCGGTGGGCTTCGCGATTGCGGAACGCACGCTGGCCGCGCAGTTTAACCGTCCGGGTCACGACATCGTCGATCACCACACTTACGTGTTCATGGGTGATGGCTGCATGATGGAAGGCATTTCCCATGAAGTGTGCTCTATCGCAGGTACGCTGAAGCTGGGCAAACTGGTTGCCTTCTACGACGACAACGGCATTTCTATCGACGGCCACATTGACGGCTGGTTCACCGATGATACCGCAGCCCGCTTCGAAGCCTACGGCTGGCACGTGGTGCGCGGTGTGGATGGTCACAACGCCGACGCGATTAAAAAAGCGGTGGAAGAGGCGAAAGCGGTTACCGATAAGCCGTCGCTGCTGATGTGCAAAACCGTGATTGGCTTTGGTTCCCCGAATAAGGCCGGCACCCATGATTCGCACGGCGCACCGCTGGGCGACGATGAAGTGGCGCTGACCCGCAAACAGCTAGGCTGGAACCACGCGCCGTTTGAGATCCCATCTGAGATCTACGCGCAGTGGGATGCCAAAGAAGCCGGTCAGGCCAAAGAGAAAGCCTGGGATGAAAAATTTGCGGCCTATGCGGCAGCCTATCCTGAGCTGGCGGAAGAATTTACCCGCCGTATGAACCATGCGCTGCCGGCAAACTGGGCCAGCGAATCGCAGAAGTTCATTGAGCAGCTGCAGGCCAATCCGGCAAAAATTGCCAGCCGTAAAGCCTCGCAAAACGCCATTGAAGCCTTTGGCAAACTGCTGCCGGAGTATCTCGGCGGCTCCGCCGACCTGGCGCCAAGTAACCTCACCATGTGGTCAGGCTCCAAGCCGATCAACGAAGATGCGGCGGGTAACTACATCCATTACGGCGTACGTGAGTTCGGCATGACTGCCATTGCCAACGGCATCGCGCTGCACGGTGGCTTCCTGCCGTACACCGCCACTTTCCTGATGTTTGTGGAATATGCACGCAACGCGGCGCGTATGGCGGCGCTGATGAAGATTCGTCAGATCATGGTCTACACCCATGACTCCATCGGCTTGGGTGAAGATGGCCCAACGCACCAGCCGGTAGAGCAGATGGCGAGCCTGCGCACCACGCCGAACATGAGCCTGTGGCGTCCGTGCGACCAGGTTGAGTCGGCGGTGGCGTGGAAATACGCGATTGAACGCGTGGATGGCCCAACGGCGCTGATCTTCTCGCGCCAGAACCTGGCCCAGCAGGATCGTACTCCGGCCCAGCTGGCCGACGTGGCGCGCGGCGGTTACGTGTTGAAATCATGCGAAGGCACGCCGGAGCTGATTTTGATCGCTACCGGTTCTGAAGTTGAGCTGGCGGTGGCGGCTTACGAGCAACTCACGGCGGAAGGTCGCAACGTGCGCGTGGTCTCTATGCCGTCTACTGACGCGTTCGATAAGCAAGATGCGGCTTATCGCGAGTCTGTACTGCCGAAAGCGGTGGGCGCGCGCGTGGCTATCGAAGCCGGGATTGCTGACTACTGGATGAAATACACCGGCCTGCATGGCGCGGTGGTGGGCATGACCACCTTTGGTGAGTCAGCGCCAGCGGAACTGCTGTTCAAAGAGTTCGGCTTCACCGTTGAAAACGTGGTAAAAACCGCGAAATCCATTCTGTAAAAGGTAATGGCGATGCGTCGCCGTTCTTAACCTGTATCAAGGGCGCTCTTCGGAGCGCCTTTTTTATTCGCTCACCTGAATCGGTTCAATTATTCCTGCAGTAATAATTTTTTAAACGTAATTTTGTGACAGAGATCCAATATTCGGCAGGAGAATTGATCGCAATCATTCCGGTTATTCCTTGCATGCTTTATTGTAGCTGAACCGTTTCAGTTTTCTGGGCATCCCCATAAAGAGCTTGGGCGCGACGGCAAGAATTCCCTGTACAAAAGGCAATGAAACGCTCAAGGTATTTGGCACGTTTTTTTGGGTGCGTTTGCAGGAAGTGAGATGACCCTTCGTATCGCGATTAATGGCTTTGGGCGTATCGGACGCAATGTGTTACGCGCGCTGTATGAAACCGGACGCCGCGCGGAAATCAGCGTGGTGGCGATCAACGAGCTGGCGGACGCCGCCGGTATGGCGCATTTGCTCAAGTACGATACCAGCCACGGCCGTTTTGCCTTTGATGTGCGCCAGGAGCGCGATCTGCTGTTTGTGGGCGATGATACGATACGTATTCTGCATCAGGCAGACATCGCTGACTTGCCGTGGCAGGCGCTCAATGTGGATATCGTATTGGACTGCACCGGCGTTTACGGCAGCCGCGCCGATGGCGAAGCCCATCTGCAGGCGGGCGCCAAAAAGGTGCTGTTTTCGCATCCCGGTGGCCACGATTTGGACGCGACTGTAGTGTTTGGCGTTAATCAGGATGCGCTGCGGCCGGAAGATCGCGTGGTGTCGAATGCGTCCTGCACTACCAACTGCATTATTCCGATCATCAAGTTGCTGGACGACGCCTTTGGCATTGAGTCGGGCACCGTCACTACCATTCACTCCGCCATGCACGATCAGCAGGTGATCGACGCGTATCACAGCGATTTGCGGCGCACGCGCGCCGCCAGTCAGTCGATCATTCCGGTGGATACGCGGCTGGCGGCCGGAATTACCCGTATTTTTCCGAAATTCAACGATCGCTTTGAAGCGATTGCGGTACGCGTGCCCACGATCAACGTGACGGCCATTGATCTTAGCGTATCGGTACGTGATGCCGTGAAGGCGTGCGAGGTCAACGCCTTGCTGCAAAGCGCCTCAGAAGGGGCATTTCATGGTATAGTTGACTATACGGAATTACCGTTAGTCTCAGTAGATTTTAACCACGATCCGCACAGTGCCATCGTAGACGGCACGCAAACGCGGGTTAGCGGTCACCACCTGATCAAAACCCTGGTGTGGTGTGATAACGAATGGGGCTTTGCTAACCGTATGATCGACACCACGTTAGCAATGGCCGCAAGCGGTTTCAGGTAAGACGCAGACTGCGTCTGGCAAAACTTATGAGAATCAACGAGAGGGTTCACCATGTCTGTAATTAAGATGACCGATCTGGATCTTGCTGGTAAACGCGTTCTGATCCGTGCCGATCTCAACGTGCCAGTCAAAGAAGGGAAAGTGACGTCAGACGCACGTATCCGTGCTTCTCTGCCCACCATCGAAGCAGCGTTGAAACAGGGCGCGAAAGTGATGGTTACCTCTCACCTGGGTCGTCCGACCGAAGGTGAATACAACGAAGAGTTTTCCCTGCTGCCGGTTGTGAACTACCTGAAAGAGAAGCTGAATGGCACCAACGTGACGCTGGCGAAAGACTACCTGGACGGCGTCGACGTGGGCACCGGTGAACTGGTTGTGCTGGAAAACGTGCGCTTCAACAAAGGCGAGAAAAAAGACGACGAGACGCTGGCCAAGAAATATGCCGCGCTGTGCGACGTCTTTGTGATGGATGCGTTCGGTACCGCGCACCGTGCTCAGGCTTCAACGCACGGCGTGGGCAAATTCGCGCCTATCGCGTGCGCAGGTCCGCTGCTGTCTGCCGAGCTGGAAGCGCTGGGCAAAGTCATGAGTAACCCTGAGCGTCCGCTGGTGGCCGTGGTGGGCGGTTCAAAAGTCTCGACTAAGTTTGACGTGCTGCAGTCGCTGGTGAACATCGCGGACACCGTGATTGTGGGCGGCGGCATCGCCAATACCTTCGTGGCCATCGACAACAACGTCGGCAAATCGCTGTACGAGCCAGACTTCGTCGAAGCCGCGAAGAAACTGCGCGATGAGCACGGTATTCCCGTACCGGTTGACTCACGCGTGGGCACGGAATTCTCTGAAACTGCTCCGGCAACCGTGAAAAAGGTTTCAGAAGTCGCGGATAACGAAGAGATTATGGACTTCGGCGATGAAACCGCACAGAACATGGCCAAACTGCTGAAAGAGGCGAAAACCATTCTGTGGAACGGCCCAGTGGGCGTGTTTGAGTTCCCTAACTTCCGCAAAGGCACCGAAATCGTAGCCAATGCCATTGCCGACAGCGACGCATTTTCCGTGGCCGGCGGCGGCGATACGCTGGCTGCTATCGATCTGTTCGGCATTGAAGACAAGATCTCCTATATCTCCACCGGCGGCGGTGCGTTCCTGGAGTTCGTGGAAGGCAAAACACTGCCTGCCGTTGCCATGCTGGAAGCGCGTGCGAAGCAGTAATCTGGGGGTGGCGCTTTGGCGCTGCCTTAATACTGGCCCCGCGTGGGGCAAATAAATCCCAATCCCTCCGGGGATGAACGGTAACGAAACAGGACACAACCATGTCTAAAATTTTTGATTTCGTAAAACCCGGCGTTGTCACTGGTGATGACGTTCAGAAGATCTTTAAAGTCGCGAAAGAGAACAAATTCGCTCTGCCCGCAGTGAACTGCGTGGGCTCGGACTCCATCAACGCGGTACTGGAAGCTGCGGCCAAAGTGAAAGCGCCGGTCATCGTTCAGTTCTCCAACGGCGGTGCTGCGTTCATCGCCGGGAAAGGTTTCAAAACCGACAAGCCTCAGGGCGCGGCCATTTTCGGCGCCATCGCCGGTGCGCATCATGTGCACCTGATGGCCGAGCAGTATGGCGTGCCGGTTATCCTGCATACCGACCACTGCGCGAAAAAACTGCTGCCGTGGATCGACGGCCTGCTGGACGCCGGTGAAGAGCACTTCAAGAAAACCGGTAAGCCGCTGTTCTCTTCCCACATGATTGACCTGTCGGAAGAGTCGCTGGAAGAGAACATTGAGATCTCCTCAAAATATTTGGCGCGCATGGCAAAAATCGACATGACGCTGGAGATCGAACTGGGTTGCACCGGCGGTGAAGAAGATGGCGTGGACAACAGCCACATGGATGCTTCCGCGCTTTACACCCAGCCAGAAGACGTGGATTACGCTTACACCGAGCTGAGCAAAATCAGCCCGCGCTTCACCATCGCGGCGTCCTTCGGTAACGTGCACGGCGTTTACAAGCCGGGCAACGTGAAGCTGACTCCGACCATTCTGCGCGACTCTCAGAAATATGTGGCAGAGAAGCACGGCCTGCCGCATAACGCGCTGGACTTCGTGTTCCACGGTGGCTCAGGTTCTTCCGCGGCAGAAATCGAAGAATCTATCAGCTACGGCGTGATCAAAATGAACATCGATACCGATACCCAATGGGCAACCTGGGACGGTATCCTGCAGTACTACAAATCTAACGAGGCGTATCTGCAATCTCAGCTGGGCAACCCAAATGGCCCAGACAGCCCGAACAAAAAATACTACGATCCACGCGTATGGCTGCGTGCTGCGCAGTCTTCGATGGTGGTACGTCTTGAGCAGGCATTCAAAGAGCTCAACGCTGTTGATGTGCTGTAATTAACTGTTACAGTACAAAAAAGGCCCGAAAGGGCCTTTTTTTATGGGTTTTTTTGGTAAAAATCCGCTAATTCAGGTGAATTTTGGCGCCCATGCCCATTTTTGTTTAACCTTGTAAGCGGGAATGCCGGATTAAATCCGGCGGTTTTTGCATTTTCCTGCGGGAAACTCAACAACAGGGCTGACAAATGGAAGACTTAAATGTCGTGGACGGCATCAACAATGCCGGGGGCTGGCTGGTTCGTAATCAGGCATTGATTCTGAGCTATGCGGTAAATATCGTGGCGGCCATCGCCATTATCATCGTGGGGATGATCATTGCGCGGGTGATATCTAACGCGGTGAACCGTGTACTGCGCGCGCGGCACATTGACGCCACGGTAGCAGACTTTCTCTCCGCGCTGGTGCGCTATGGCATTATTGCCTTCACCATTATTGCGGCACTGGGCCGTGTCGGCGTGCAGACGGCCTCGGTGATTGCCGTGCTGGGTGCCGCAGGCTTGGCCGTAGGCCTGGCGCTGCAGGGATCGCTCTCTAACCTCGCCGCAGGCGTGCTGCTGGTGACATTCCGTCCTTTCCGCACCGGCGAATTTGTTGACTTGGGCGGCGTGATGGGCACGGTGCAGAACGTGCAGATTTTTTCCACCACGCTGAAAAGCGCGGACGGCAAGATCGTGGTGGTGCCCAACGGCAAAATCATTGCCGGCAACATTGTGAATTTCTCGCGCGAGCCTATTCGTCGTAACGAGTTCATCATCGGCGTCGCGTATGACGCGGATGTCGATCGGGTCATTGCGCTGCTTCAAGAGGTGGTAGAGGCCGATGAGCGCGTGCTGAAAGAGATGGGCATCCAGATCGGGCTTAATGAGTTAGCGGCATCTTCGCTGAACTTTGTGGTGCGCTGCTGGAGCAAGAGCGGTGACCTGCAGAATGTGTACTGGGATTTAATGAAAAACTTTAAGCGTACGCTGGACGCTAACGGTATCGGCATCCCTTATCCGCAGATGGATGTGCATCTGCATCAGGTGAAAAGCGAGCAGCCGCAACCGGCGCGCGCAGAGTAAGCGCAGCGGGCACCGCCGGGTGCCCGCTTATCATCACCTTTCCTAATCGCCAGTTAGTTTTTTTCATTTCCGCTAATATTTACGGCTCTCTATACTGCTCCGCACTGTCATCTGTGCGGGTTAACTTTATGATCTCTATTTATTTACAAGGGCTTGCGCTTGGTGCTGCGCTGATTCTACCGCTAGGCCCGCAAAATGCGTTCGTGCTCAATCAAGGTATCAAACGCCACTACCCGTTAATGACGGCAGCGTTGTGTTCGCTGAGCGACATCGTACTGATTTGTGGCGGTATATTTGGCGGTAGCGCGCTGCTCAATCAGTCGCCGATGTTGCTGATGCTGATCACTTGGGCGGGCGTGGCGTTTTTACTGTGGTACGGATGGGGCGCGCTGCGCAACGCGTGGCAGGGCGGTGCCGCAGTAACGGAGGACGCCGCGCTGAAACAGGGGCGCTGGCGCATCATCATGACCCTGCTGGCCGTGACCTGGCTCAATCCGCACGTGTATCTGGACACCTTCGTGGTGCTGGGCAGTCTGGGAAGCCAGTTACCTTCCGTGGCAGCGCGGCGCTGGTTTGCACTGGGCACCATCAGCGCGTCCGTGCTGTGGTTTTTCGGACTGGCGCTGCTGGCGGCATGGCTGTCGCCGCGTCTGCGTACCGCGCTGGCGCAGCGCATGATTAATCTGCTGGTGGGCGGTATCATGTGGTTTATTGCTTTCCAGCTAGCGCGCCAGGGGATCGCTGCATTGGCATCTTGAAGGGCTGAGGTTAAGATGGAATTTTGAGCAGATCAGAGTTCACTATGTCTTCTCAACCAAATCAAAGCCTCATTGATGGCATTCGCTGTTTGCAGTATTTGGTCTCCTGCGATCAAGCAGTGGGCTGCCGTGAACTGGCGCGCAAAATGGCGATGAACAGCACCCGAGTCAACCGGTTGTTAATGAGCATGGCGTCCATTGGTCTTACCGTTCAGGACGAACAGCGCCGTTATTTGCCGGGACCCGGCATTCATGCGCTGGCGGCCCAGGCTATTCGTGGCTCATCCCTGTTTGCCCAGGCACTGCCGGAGCTGGAGCTGCACGCACCGCGCGATATCGTGGTGGCGCTGGGCGTGCTCTGGGAGGATCAGGTGATCTATGTTTGGCACTCCGAACCCGGTGAGCGAAGTCGCACCAGTCGGGCGCTGGCGGGCTTCCATATGCTGCCGGCGTGGCAGTCAGTGATTGGTGTCGCGCTGTTGGCCGCAGAAGAGGATACGGTATTACAGCCGCGCTTCAGTGCGGAGGTCTGGCGACAAATCGCGCCGCTGCTGGCGCGTAAGCGCGAAACCCAGGTGCTGATTTGGCCACGGGAGGAGGAGGGTACTAGTATGGCACAGCCGATTAACCATAACCGCGCCGCGCTGGCGTTTGCCCGCATTCGTGAAACAGAGAAGGCCGATCTGCAAAGGCGGTTGGAGCAACTGCAGGCGCTGGCCCAGCGGCTAACCACATCGTGTGTTTAAAGGCCCTGTGCACAAATATTTGCACCGGATCGGAATGAAAAATGCGCCTTGGTCGAACTTTCCTGCGCGGACAAACTCAGACCAAACGCATGGTTTTGTCACGTGTATTTCGCCATAGTGGCGCACTGCAATTTGACCCCTCAAGGAGGATTTTCGTGAAACTCAAAGCACTGGCGCTCGCCGCCGTAATGGGCACGGGTACGCTGTCGGGTATGGCTCTGGCGGACGAATTACCGAATGGACCGCACGTTGTGACATCGGGCCAGGCAAGCGTAGATGCGCGTCCGGATATGGCAACGCTCTCGATTGTGGTCAATGTGTCATCCAAAGATGCGGCGGAAGCCAAAAAGCAGGCGGACGATCGCGTGGCACAATATTTCGATTTTCTGCAAAAAAACGGCATTGAAAAGAAAGATATCGATGCGGCGAATTTAAGCACGCAGCCTGAATATGATTACACCAAAGAAGGCAAGTCGGTGTTGAAAGGCTATCGTGCCGTGCGCCAGGTGCAGGTCACGTTACGCCAGCTCGACAAACTCAATGAGCTGTTAGACGGCGCGCTGAAATCAGGATTGAATGAGATCCGTTCTGTTGAGTTAGGCGTGGCCAATGCGGACAGCTTTAAAGATCAGGCGCGTAAAGCGGCGATCGCTAACGCGACTCAGCAGGCGCGTGCGCTGGCGGAAGAGTTTAACGCCAAATTAGGGCCGGTCTACAGCATCCGCTATCACGTCGCCAACTATCAGCCGATGCCGATGGCGCGGATGTACAAAGCCACGGCAGCGTCGGCTGAAACCACGCCACAGCAAACGTATGAGCAGCAAAGTATCCACTTTGATGATCAGGTGGACGTGGTGTTTGAGATCAAGCCGAACGCGCAGTAAGCGCATCAGGTTCGCCAGGGCGCGTGCGGGAGGCCTTCCGCCGCGCCCTTTTTTATGCGACGTGAGTGACTACGCCGCCGCATCGTCCTGACGCAGCACACGGTGTCCGTGCGCAATCAGTGCATCGGTCACGCTGCGCATCAGGCGGCTTTCCGGCGCAAAGCGGTGCCAGTAAAGCATGCGCCGTTGGTAGAGGCCCGGCGTAAGATCTAACAGTTCGCCCTGAGCCAGCTCCCGTTCAATTTGCAGATGTGGGATCATGCAGCACACGGAACCCTGACGCGCCAGCTGTACAAACGCCTCAGACGAATTGACGATGTGACAGGGCACGCTGCCCGGCGACAGGTCAAAGTTCTGCTGTAGGAACGCCTGATGCATATCATCCAGATGATCGAATGCCACCGCCGGTGCTTTGAGCAGCGCTGAGCGCGTCACGCCGTTGGGGAAGTAGCGCGCGGCGAAATCAGGTGAGGCGCAGAACAGGTAATCCAGCGCGCCAAGTTGATCGACCAGGCAGCTGGGTAGCGGCTGTGGCTGGATACTCACCGCGCCCACCACTTCTCCCCGTCGCAGACGTTCCTGGGTGCGGGTTTCATCTTCAACCTGCAAATTCAAACGCACCGGGGAATCGGCCAACACATCCTTCAGTGCGGGCAGCAGCCAGGTCGCCAGACTGTCGGCGTTTACCGCCAGTGACAGCAGCAGTGGCGTGGTGCCGCTGCTGTCGTCGCCCAGCCACTCCTCTTCCAGCAGCTCAACCTGATGCAGTAGCGCCAACAGCTTTTGCCCCTGTTCGGTGGGCCGGGGCGGTACAGTACGCACCAGCAGCGGTTGGCCAAATAAATTTTCCAGCTGCTTAATGCGCTGGGAAACCGCAGACTGCGTGATGCAAAGCTTTTGCGCGGCACGTTCAAAACCGCGCTCGCGAATAACGGCATCCAGCGCCTGAAGCGTTCGATAATCCGGGCGTTTCATTGTTGTTCTCTCTCGTTCAGGATGGACGTTACTATGCCATAAAAGGCCATCGGTGCGGCCGAGGCTTTTTTGCGGGCTGGATTCCAAAGACTTACATCCGTGGCGTAACAGCCGCGCTTTTTCACAAGCGCTTGTTTTATACTACGCGCCTTCGTTGTCGCACAGGTTTTAAACATACCATGACCCAGGATGAACTGAAAAAAGCAGTAGGGTGGGCTGCGCTGCAGTACGTGCAGCCCGGTACCATTGTTGGCGTTGGCACGGGATCGACGGCGGCGCACTTCATTGATGCGCTCGGCACAATAAAAGATCAGATTGAAGGCGCAGTGTCCAGTTCTGAAGCGTCTACCGTCAAGCTGCAGTCCTTGGGTATTCCCGTGTTTGATCTCAATAACGTGGATGAACTTTCGGTGTACGTTGACGGTGCGGATGAAATTAACCCGCACATGCAGATGATCAAAGGCGGCGGCGCAGCGCTGACGCGTGAGAAGATTGTCGCGGCGGTGGCGAAGAAATTTGTCTGCATTGCCGATGCCTCCAAAGAAGTGGATGTGTTAGGGCGTTTCCCGCTGCCGGTTGAGGTGATCCCAATGGCGCGCGCCTATGTCGCGCGGGAGTTGGTGAAGCTCGGCGGCCAGCCGGAATACCGCCACAATGTGGTAACGGACAACGGCAACATCATTCTTGACGTGCATAACCTGCGCATCCTGGACCCAATTGCACTTGAGCGCACCATTAACGATCTGCCTGGCGTAGTGACGGTGGGCCTGTTTGCGGCTCGCGGGGCCGACGTGGCGCTGATTGGTACGCCGGACGGGGTAAAAACCGTTACTTATTGATGGCCTGCGACGGGCAAAGGCGCTCGCGCGGGCGCCGGTTATTTCTGCATGAAAAATATCTTTTCTTACGTGCGTGAAATTTGGTGACTTATGTCACAAATGATTCATCAACAGCAGGTTCGTACTCTCCCTCAGCGGCATCTCCCGATTTTGTACGGATTTGTGCTGTCTCAGCGTGGGCGCGTGCTGGCGCTGAGGCAATCGATTGTATTGCCGCGCACGAAAATTTTGATATTTTGACAGAAGGCTATCTTATGGTAGCCCTTGTTAAATTCTAAAAGGGTCGGGAAATGGCAAAGGTATCACTGGAAAAAGATAAGATTAAATTCCTGCTGGTGGAAGGCGTTCACCAGAGTGCACTGGATAACCTGCGCGCAGCGGGCTACACCAACATCGAGTTCCACAAAGGGGCGCTGGATGCCGCGTCGCTAAAAGCCTCCATCCGCGATGCGCACTTCATTGGTATCCGTTCCCGTACTCAACTGACCGAAGAGATTTTTGCCGCCGCGGAGAAACTGGTTGCGGTGGGCTGTTTCTGTATTGGTACTAATCAGGTCGATCTTAATGCCGCCGCTAAACGTGGCGTTCCTGTGTTTAACGCGCCGTTCTCTAACACCCGCTCGGTGGCAGAATTAGTGATTGGCGAAATGCTGCTGATGCTGCGCGGCATCCCTGAAGCCAACGCGAAAGCGCATCGGGGGATCTGGAACAAAGTCGCTAACGGTTCTTTCGAGGCGCGCGGCAAGAAGCTGGGCATCATTGGCTATGGCCATATCGGCATGCAGCTGGGCGTGCTGGCGGAAAGCCTTGGCATGCACGTGTTCTTCTACGATATTGAAAACAAATTGCCGCTGGGCAATGCCACTCAGGTGCGCCACCTTTCCGACCTGCTCAACATGAGCGATGTGGTCAGCCTGCACGTTCCAGAAACGCCGTCTACGCAAAACATGATGGGCGCGGAAGAGTTGGCGCTGATGAAGCCGGGTTCGCTGCTGATCAATGCGGCACGCGGTACCGTGATTGATATTCCAGCGCTGTGTGATGCGCTCAAGCGCAAACATCTGGCGGGTGCGGCAATTGATGTTTTCCCGGTGGAACCCGCGACCAACAGCGATCCGTTCAACTCACCGCTGTGTGAATTTGATAACGTCATCTTGACGCCGCATATTGGCGGTTCGACGCAGGAAGCGCAGGAGAATATTGGGCTCGAAGTGTCGGGCAAACTGGCCAAATACTCCGACAACGGCTCGACGCTCTCTGCGGTCAATTTCCCGGAAGTGTCTCTGCCGATGCATGCCGACAGCGCCAGCCGCTTGCTGCATATCCATGAAAACCGCCCGGGCGTGCTGACAGCGATTAACCAGATTTTTGCCGAGCAGGGCATCAACATCGCAGCGCAGTATCTGCAAACGTCGCCGCAGATGGGCTACGTGGTCATCGACATCGACGCGCAGCAGGATGTGGCAGACAAGGCGTTGCAGCTGATGAAGGCGATTCCGGGCACCATTCGTGCTCGCCTGCTGTACTGATCGCGTTGGGCGCCCCTGGGCGCCCTTTTAGTTTCCCTCAGCGTCCCACTGCCAGAGCCGGGCGGGCGTGATGATCGCTGGCAACGGCACATCCCAGTCGGCCGAGGGCACTGCATCAATGTGCTGGCAATCGTGGGCAACGCCGACAGGCAGCACGCCGTGCTGCTGCCAGTTCTGCAGCGTTCGATCGTAAAAACCGCCACCCATCCCCAAACGCTGACCGTGGCTGTCGAACGCCACCAGCGGTACCAGCATCACATCCAGCTGATCCAGCGTCGCCATCTGCGTGATATCCAGTGCCGGTTCAGGAATGCGCAGCTTGTTGGGCGTGAGCAGGGTGTCAGGCGTATAGCGTAAAAACAGCAGGTGTCCCGGCGCGAAAGGGTGAAGCACCGGCAGATAGACCTGCTTTTTTTGCTGCCAGAGGCGGGCAATCAGCGGACGCGTATTAATTTCACCGTCAACGGATAAAAACAGCGCGATGTGCTGTGCCTGTGCAACAGGCGAAAAATTAATAGCGCGCTCGGCGAGCGATTCCGCCGCCTTTTCCTGCTGTTCAGGCGTAAGGTGACGACGCAAATGGCGCACGTGCTGACGAATAGCGTGACGATCGAGAGGAGAGGGTGATGACATACTGCCCCCGGTAGAATCGGCTGTTGTCAGCCACTATACCATACCGGGAGTTTACAACGAGGAACTGAAAGGAGATCTCCGAGATGCCGCCGCAGGCTGTAACCCTTGAACCCTTGGTTCAAGGTGAGTATGCCGTCGCAACCATCAGGCTTCTCGGACGAACCGAGCATGCTCACAGGCTACAGAGCGTCACACTCTGTTGGTATGAAATATCGGCTCAGGGGACTGGCCCGCTTGCAAACATCTCAGAGAAAATTGACTTCACCGTGACTCCAGAAGAGCACCATGAAGTGTTATTCGAATTTAGGGCCCTGGCGTTCAGTTATGTGGCCTTGCTCAACTAACGCTTGTTCGATGGTCTGCTGCAGCATGCGAATACGTTGTTCCATATTGGCTGCATAATCGCGCGTCTTGCTTTTTTCCTGCGCTAGCTCATGACAAATGTTTAAAGCGGCAATGAACACCAGTTGCTCTGTATTTGTGACTCTAGTGCGAACTTTTAAATCTTGCAACCGTTGATTGAGATCCTCTGCAGCCGAATTCAGCGCATCTTGCTGTTCAGGCGGACAATTCACTCTCAATGAACGACCAAAAATCTGAATATCTACCGGTTGTGCAGACATGCCACCATCCTGACTGTTTACTTCGTTCGCCTCTCCTTTGCCTGTCAATGGCTTGGGAGGTGCGAAACTATATAGACCCGTATAAGAAGTTACAACCCCTTTTCTGGAAACCCTGAGGCACCTGGTGGTAGCATAACACGAACTTATTCTGCCAACGACGACCAAAGCCTATGTCTTTACAGAACACCACGCCCGATTACAACGCGCTGGCCGCAGCTCTGTCACAGCAGGGTGTGGGCATGACGCCAGCCGAAATGCACGGACTGCTGTGTGGCATTCTGTGTGGCGGCAACCAGGATACCAGTTGGAAAACCCTGGTGCACGATCTCACGAATGAAGGCATGGCTTTTTCACAGAGCCTGTCGCAACCCCTCGAGGCGCTGCATGATAGCCTCGCTAATACGCTGGAAGAAGAGGAATTTCTGTTCCAACTGCTGCTGCCGGATGAGGACGATATCACCGTCTTTGACCGCGCCGACGCGCTGGCAGGTTGGGTTAACCACTTCCTGCTTGGGCTGGGCGTCACGCAGCCAAAGCTCGATAAAGTCACCGGCGAGACCGGCGAGGCGATTGACGATCTGCGGACCATTGCGCAACTCGGCTACGATGAAGACGAAGATCAGGAAGAGCTGGCGCAGTCGCTGGAGGAAGTCATTGAGTATGTGCGCGTCGCCGCGCTGCTCTGCCACGATACCTTTACCCGTCCTCAGTCGCCAACGGCACCGGAAGTGATTAAGCCTACGCTACACTAATGCGCGTCATGGCGGACGTTGCGTCCGCCTTAAACAGGGAGAGCCACCATGATTTCACTGGAACAATTCCAGCAACGTCGCCAGGCGCTAATTGCACGCATGGCACCGGGCAGCGCCGCGTTGATTTTTGCTGCACCTGAAGTGACGCGCAGCAACGACTCGGAATATCCGTTTCGTCAAAACAGTGATTTCTGGTACTTCACCGGCTTTAACGAGCCGCAGGCGCTGCTGGTTCTGATCAAAAGCAATGACACACACAACCACAGCGTGCTGTTCAATCGCGTACGCGATCTCACCGCTGAAATCTGGTTTGGCCGCCGTCTTGGACAAGATGCCGCCCCGGCAAAGCTCGGCGTCGATCGTGCGCTGCCTTGGGACGATATCGGTGAACAGCTGCACTTGCTATTGAACGGGCTGGATGTGGTTTATCACGCGCAAGGCGCCGATGCTGAAGCAGATCGGCTCGTGTTTGCCGCGCTGGAAAAACTGCGTCGGGGTTTCCGGCAGCACCTCAGTGCACCGCCTACGCTCACGGATTGGCGTCCATGGGTGCATGACATGCGCTTGTTCAAAAGTGAGGCCGAAATCGACCTGCTGCGCCGTGCCGGTAAGATCAGCGCGCTGGCGCACACGCGGGCCATGCAGGTGTGCCGTCCGGGCATGTTTGAATATCAGCTGGAGGGTGAAATCCAGCACGAGTTCACCCGTCACGGTGCGCGCTTCCCTGCTTATAACACCATCGTGGGCGCGGGTGAGAATGGGTGCATTCTGCATTACACCGAAAATGAGAGTGAAATGCGCGACGGCGATCTGGTCCTGATTGATGCAGGCTGCGAGTTTCAAGGTTATGCCGGTGACATTACCCGCACGTTCCCGGTGAACGGTAAATTTACGCCGCCGCAGCGTGAAATTTACGACATCGTGCTCGCCTCGCTGTACAAAGCGCTCTCTATGTTCCGCCCGGGCATCAGCATTCATGATGTTAACGATGAAGTGGTGCGCATCATGATCACCGGCTTGGTGGATCTCGGGATTCTCGACGGCAACATCGATACGCTGTTTGAAGATCAGGCGCATCGTCCTTTCTTCATGCACGGGTTGGGCCACTGGCTTGGTCTGGATGTGCATGACGTTGGTCACTACGGCACGCCAAGCCGCGATCGCAAACTGGAGCCGGGCATGGTACTGACCATAGAGCCCGGGCTTTACATCGCGCCCGATGCCAACGTGCCGGCGCAGTATCGTGGTATTGGGATTCGCATCGAAGACGACATCGTGATTACCGCTGACGGTAACGAAAACCTCACCGACAGCGTGGTGAAAGATCCTGAAGCGATTGAGGCCTTAATGGCAGCGGCACGTTCAGCATGAGTATCATTATCGCGGGAGGTGGGATGACCGGTGCGACGCTCGCGCTGGCAATATCACACCTGACCCAGGGCCAACTGCCCGTTACGCTCATTGAGCGTAGCCAGCCGGGTAACCGCACGCATCCGGGCTACGACAGCCGCGCTATCGCGCTCGCAGCAGGTACCTGCGAGCAACTGGCTGCAATCGATCTCTGGCGCTCGCTGGCGGACTGTGCCACGCCGATTGCGCACATCCACGTCTCCGATCGCGGTCACGCCGGCGTTGTGCAGATGCAGGCGGCGGATTACCAGCTGTCCGCGCTGGGGCAGGTGGTGGAGCTGCACGATGTTGGTGAGCGACTGTTTCAGCGACTGCAAAAAGCGCCAGGCGTGACGCTGCGCTGCCCGGATGACGTCGCTGACGTGGCGCGCAGTATTGAAGATGTGCAGGTGACCTTGCACAGCGGCGACCGCCTCACCGGCGCGCTGTTGGTCGCCGCCAACGGAACACGATCGCCGCTGGCGGCGTCATGCGGTGTACGCTGGCAGCGTGATGATTACCAGCAGATTGCCGTTATCGCCAACGTTACGCCGCAGCTGCCGCATCAGGGGCGTGCTTTTGAACGTTTCACCGAGCATGGCCCGCTGGCTCTGCTGCCTATGGCTGGCAAGCGCATGTCGCTGGTCTGGTGCCACCCTGCAGCGGCCGAATCCACGATAAAACAGTGGGACGATGAGACGTTCCTGCAGGCCTTGCAGCGCGCTTTTGGCTGGCGTTTGGGACGATTTATTCATACCGGGCGACGGGAAACCTATCCGCTGGCGCTGCAAACCGCTGACCGTCAGGTTGCTCATCGTTTGGCGCTGGTAGGCAATGCATCGCAAACGCTTCATCCCATCGCCGGGCAGGGGTTTAATCTGGGGATGCGTGATGTGATGTCGCTGGCGGAAACGCTAACAGGCGCGCATCGTCAGCGGCTTGACGTGGGCAGCTATGGCGTGCTGCAGCGTTACGCCCAGCGTCGCGAGGCAGATCGTGCCGCGACCATCGGCGTAACGGATGGCTTGGTGAGGGTGTTTGCTAACCGCTATGCACCCTTGGTGGCGGGAAGAAATCTTGGGCTGGTGGCGATGGATCACCTGCCATGGCTGCGGAACTCATTTGCTGCGCGTACGCTCGGCTGGGTGAAGCGTTAAGCATGAATAAAGGGGCAGCAATGCAAACATTTGATGTGGCAATCGCCGGCGGCGGTATGGTGGGATTAGCCGTCGCCTGTGGGCTTCAGGGAAGCGGATTGAAAGTTGCCGTGCTCGAAAAAACGCCTGAGCCACAGTTTGATCCGACCACGGCGCCCTCGATTCGCGTCTCTGCCATCAATGCCGCCAGCGAACGCCTGCTGCAGAAGCTGGATGTCTGGTCGAGTGTGCTTAACCTGCGCGCCAGTGCGTATCACGGCATGGAAGTCTGGGATCAGGATAGCTTCGGCTCAATCAGTTTCGACGATGAGCAGCAGGGATTATCTCACCTTGGCCATATTGTTGAGAATGAGGTGATCCACAGTGCGCTGTGGCAGCGCGCCAGCCAGTGTAGCGATGTGACATTATTGGCGCCGGCGCAGTTGCAGCAGGTGGCCTTTGGCGACAACGAAGCCTTTGTGACGCTTCAGGACGGCAGCATGATGACCGCGCGACTACTGGTCGCAGCGGACGGCGCAAATTCCTGGCTACGTGATAAAGCGGATATCCCGGTAACCTTTTGGGATTACGAACATCATGCACTGGTGGCGAACGTACGCACCGATATGCCGCACGATGCCATTGCCCGACAGGTTTTCCACGGCGATGGCATCCTCGCCTTCCTGCCAATGCAGGATCCCCATCTGTGCTCCATCGTCTGGTCACTGGCGCCGCAAGAAGCCGCACGTATGCAGTCCATGCCTGACGCGCTTTTCAACCAGCAACTCTCCGTCGCGTTCGATATGCGCCTGGGCCTGTGTCACGTGGAGAGCGCGCGTAAAACTTTCCCACTGATGGCACGCTATGCGCGCAATTTTGCCGCGCATCGGCTGGCGCTGGTTGGGGACGCTGCGCACACCATTCACCCTCTGGCAGGGCAGGGCGTAAATCTTGGGTTTATGGATGCGGCTGAGTTGATTGGCGAAATTCGTCGCCTGCATCAGCAGGGCAAAGATATCGGTGAACACCTTTATCTGCGTCGCTATGAGCGCAGCCGCAAACACAGCGCCGCGAAAATGCTTGCCGGTATGCAGGGCTTCCGTGAACTGTTTGCAGGCACACACCCGGCGAAAAAATTATTGCGTGACGTTGGCCTGAAGTTGGCTGATACGTTGCCCGGCATCAAGCCGGTGATGCTAAAACAGGCGATGGGATTAAACGATCTGCCTGACTGGATTCGCTAGTTTTCTTCTCAACGGCGCGCGTTAGCGCCGTTTTTATCTCTTTCCGCTCCGCATTTCACACGATGTCCCTCGCCGTCTGCCCTGGATTGGTGCGCTCCTGCACGCCTATCACGCCTCATTTGATTTATTCTAATTTCACACCTTAATTCGCATTACTTTTTTTCATGCCAAGCGCTTTTTTTCAATCTGGCAAATTCCATTCATTGAATCCGTGCTCCATTATTTGGCTGCAATAAACATGTGATGTCTTATTTTGTGCGTGGTTAATCACATAAATATAGTGAATTGTGCTGCATGCTGTGTGCCCGCACCCCAGTGTGAGGCAAAGCTTCACCCTCGTTTTGCTTATGGTTATATCGCCGCGTCAGTGGTAACTTCTGACCAAAGAGAACGTTTGCGTACGTCGGCTCTTGGCGTGCGTGCGGCACACTTATTCGTTAATACAGGACGGTTATGACTCAGCAAACGCCCCTTTATGAACAGCATCAGGCATGTGGCGCGCGCATGGTGGATTTCCACGGCTGGATGATGCCACTGCACTATGGCTCCCAAATGGATGAGCACCACGCCGTTCGCACCGATGCCGGCATGTTTGATGTATCGCACATGACCATTGTGGATTTGCACGGCGCGCGTACGCGGGAATTTTTACGCTATCTGTTGGCTAACGACGTCGCCAAACTGACGCAGCCGGGTAAAGCACTCTACAGCGCAATGCTCAATGCTTCAGCGGGCGTCATCGACGATTTGATCGTCTATTTCATGGCTGAAGATTTCTTCCGCTTGGTAGTGAACTCCGCCACGCGTGAAAAAGACTTAGCGTGGATCGCGCAGCATGCCGAAGCCTATGGTGTGGAACTGAAAGAGCGCGGCGATCTCGCGCTGATAGCGGTTCAGGGGCCACAGGCTCAGCAAAAAGCGCAGACAATCTTTTCCGACGCGCAGCGCGTGGCGGTAGAAGGGATGAAACCGTTCTTTGGCGTGCAGTCTGGGGCGTTCTTTATCGCCACCACCGGCTACACCGGAGAAGCTGGCTACGAAATCGCGCTGCCCGCGGAGCAGGCGGCTGACGTCTGGCAACAGCTTCTGGCTGCAGGTATCAAACCTGCGGGACTGGGTGCCCGCGATACGCTGCGTCTGGAAGCAGGCATGAACTTATATGGTCAAGAGATGGATGAAAGCGTCTCTCCCTTGGCCGCTAATATGGGCTGGACCCTGAGCTGGGAGCCTGCGGAGCGCGCTTTCATCGGCCGTGAGGCGCTGGAAGCCCAGCGTAAAAAAGGCACCGAGAAGCTGGTTGGGCTGATCATGACGGAGAAAGGCGTGTTGCGTAACGGCCTGCCGGTCCGCTTCACCGATGCGCAGGGGCAGGCGCAGCAAGGGATTATTACCAGCGGATCGTTTTCCCCGACGCTGGGATGCAGTATTGCGCTGGCACGCGTGCCAGCAGGTATTGGCGAGCAGGCGATTGTAGAAATTCGCAACCGCGAAATGCCCGTTAACGTGACCAAACCCGTTTTCGTTCGCGCCGGTAAACCGGTCGCTCAGTAATTTTTCAGGAGAAATGGCGATGAGCAATGTGCCTAATGAATTGAAATACCGTGACAGCCATGAGTGGGTGCGTAAAGAGGCAGATGGCACCTATACCGTGGGCATCACCGAACACGCACAGGAACTGCTGGGCGACATGGTGTTTGTGGATCTGCCGGAGGTAGGCGCCACTTTCACCGCCGGTGACGACTGCGCGGTCGCAGAGTCGGTGAAAGCCGCATCGGATATCTACGCGCCGCTGAGCGGGGAGATTGTCGCGGTGAATGACGCGCTGACCGACGCCCCTGAGCAGGTCAACAGCGAGCCCTACGGCAACGGTTGGTTGTTCCGTATTAAAGCCAGCGATGAGTCTGAGCTTGATGCGATGTTGGATGCGGATGCCTATAAAGCCGCCATCGATGAGTAATCAGTCGTTTCTGAAGGTGCCCTTTTGCGGCGCCTTCTTTTTTATCTGACTGATTTAAAGCCGTTTTTCTCCAGCCCGATTCAGGATTTCCAGCACATGACCCAGACTCTCAGCCAGCTCGAACACAACGGTGCGTTTATTGAGCGCCATATCGGTCCTACTCCCGCGCAGCAAGCCACGATGCTGGAGGCGATTGGGGCCAGTTCGCTGGCTTCATTGATTAACGCCATTGTTCCCGCCGATATTCAGTTACCGGGTCCGCCTGCGGTGGGCGATGCGGCGACCGAGCAGCAAGCCCTGGCCGAGCTGAAGGCGATTGCCAGCCAAAATCAGCGCTATAAATCGTGGATCGGCATGGGCTATAGCGCCGTGATCACCCCGCCGGTGATCCTGCGTAACATGCTGGAAAATCCGGGCTGGTATACGGCATATACTCCCTATCAACCGGAAGTTTCACAGGGACGCCTTGAGGCGCTGCTGAACTTTCAGACGCTGACGCTGGATCTTACCGGTCTCGATATTGCGTCGGCGTCGCTGCTGGATGAGGCCACCGCCGCGGCAGAAGCCATGGCAATGGCAAAGCGCATCAGCAAGGTAAAGCACGCCAACACCTTTTTCGTCGCAGCCGATGTGCACCCGCAAACGTTGGATGTGGTGCGCACGCGTGCCGAAACGTTTGGCTTCGACCTGATCGTTGATGACGCAGAGAAAGCGTTAGATCATCACGATCTGTTTGGCGTACTGCTGCAGCAGGTCGGCACCGGCGGTGAGGTTCACGACTATCGCGCGCTGATGACCGAGCTTAAAAACCGCAAGGTGGTGGTAAGCGTTGCGGCGGACTTTATGGCGCTGGTGCAGCTGGAAGCACCGGGCAAACAGGGCGCGGATATCGTCTTCGGTTCGGCACAGCGTTTTGGCGTGCCTATGGGGTATGGCGGCCCGCACGCGGCCTTCTTTGCCAGCCGCGATGAGCACAAACGTTCAATGCCTGGGCGTATCATTGGGGTTTCACGCGACGCCGCAGGCGACACCGCGCTGCGTATGGCTATGCAAACCCGTGAACAGCATATCCGCCGTGAGAAGGCGAACTCCAACATCTGTACGTCACAGGTGCTACTGGCTAATATCGCCGGTCTCTATGCGGTGTTCCACGGTCCCGAGGGCCTGAAGCGTATCGCCGCGCGCATCCATCGTCTTACCAGTATTCTGGCTGCGGGCCTGCAAAACGGTGGTCTAAAACTGCGCCACGCCAGCTGGTTCGATACCTTAACCGTAGAGGTTGCAGATAAAGCCGCGGTGCTGAATCGTGCCTTGAGCTTTGGTGTCAACCTGCGTAGCGATGTGCTTAACGGCGTCGGCATTACGCTGGACGAGACCACCACGCGTGACGATGTGCTGGCGCTCTTTGCCATTCTGCTGGGCGACGATCACCGTCAGGACATTGACGTGCTGGATGCTGCGTTGACCCATCAAAACGGCGCGATTCCCGCGGGCATGCAGCGCGAAAGCGCTTTCCTGACGCATCCGGTATTTAATCGCCATCACAGCGAAACCGAAATGATGCGCTATATGCACAGCCTGGAGAAAAAGGACCTGGCGCTGAATCAGGCCATGATCCCGCTGGGCTCGTGTACCATGAAGCTTAACGCAGCCGCAGAAATGATTCCGATCACCTGGCCTGAATTTGCTGAGTTACACCCGTTTTGTCCGGCCGAGCAGGCGACAGGGTATCTGCAGATGATCGGTCAGCTCTCGCAGTGGCTGGTGCAGCTAACGGGATACGATGCGCTCTGCATGCAGCCCAATTCCGGTGCGCAGGGGGAATATGCGGGTCTGCTGGCGATTCGCCGCTACCATGAAAGCCGCAACGAGGCGGGCCGCAATCTTTGCCTGATCCCGAGCTCTGCGCATGGCACCAACCCCGCCTCGGCGCAGATGGCCGGTATGACGGTCGTGGTTGTCGCCTGTGACAAGCAGGGAAATATTGATCTCAACGACCTGCGTGAAAAAGCCGCGCAGGCGGGCGACGCGCTGTCGTGCATCATGGTGACCTATCCCTCAACCCATGGCGTGTATGAAGAAACGATCCGCGAAGTGTGCCAGATCGTGCACCAGTACGGCGGCCAGGTTTACCTTGATGGTGCCAACATGAATGCTCAGGTCGGTATCACGACGCCAGGATATATTGGTGCAGACGTCTCGCACCTCAATCTGCACAAAACGTTCTGCATCCCGCATGGCGGTGGCGGTCCGGGCATGGGACCGATTGGCGTTAAGGCTCACCTGGCGCCCTTTGTGCCCGGGCACAGCGTAGTGCAGATTGACGGTATGCTGACGCAGCAGGGCGCGGTTTCAGCCGCCCCGTTTGGCAGTGCATCGATTCTTCCTATCAGCTGGATGTATATTCGCATGATGGGCGCGGAAGGGCTCAAGCAGGCCAGCTCGGTAGCGATTCTTAACGCCAACTACATTGCCAGCCGCCTGAAATCCGCCTATCCCATTCTCTACGCCGGACGTGATGGGCGCGTGGCGCACGAATGTATTCTGGATATGCGCCCGCTGAAAGAGCAAACCGGTATCAGTGAGTTGGACGTCGCGAAGCGCCTGATCGACTATGGTTTCCACGCGCCAACCATGTCCTTCCCGGTAGCCGGTACGCTGATGGTGGAGCCCACTGAATCCGAGAGCAAGATTGAATTGGATCGCTTCATTGATGCCATGCTGGCCATCCGCATGGAGATTGATCGCGTGGCCAAGGGCGAATGGCCTGCGGACGACAATCCTCTGGTGAATGCGCCTCACACGCAGAAAGAGATAGTGGGTGAATGGAACCATCCTTACACCCGTGAACTGGCGGTATTCCCGGCAGGCAGCGCCAACAAATATTGGCCTACGGTGAAGCGTTTGGACGATGTGTTCGGCGACAGAAACGTGTTCTGCGCCTGCGTGCCGATGAGCGACTATCAGTAATGCCGCGATCAGATATCTGATCACATGCTACATTCAGGGCCGAGCAATCGGCCCTTTTTTATGGGAGAAGCGATGATGGCGTTAGCACTTGTTACCGGCGGCAGCCGGGGAATTGGTCGGGCGACGGCACTGCTGCTCGCGCAGGCGGGATACCGCGTCGCGGTAAATTTTCGCCAGCGTGAAAGCGAGGCGCGTCAGGTGGTCGCAGACATTGAAGCGCAGGGCGGCAGTGCCTTTGTCGTTCAGGCGGACATTGCCGACGAAGCGCAGGTGGTGCGCATGTTCGCGCGCCTGGATCGCGAGCCAGACACGCTAACCGTACTGGTTAACAACGCGGGCATCCTGTTTAAGCAGTGTCGCGTTGAGGAGCTCGATGCTGCGCGTATTCAGCGGGTGTTTGCGACTAACGTCACAGGAACGTTTCTCTGCTGTCGCGAAGCCGTGAAGCGCATGAGCACGCGTCTCAACGGGCAGGGCGGCGCAATCGTAAATGTTTCCTCGGCGGCATCACGCCTTGGGGCGCCCAATGAATATGTGGATTACGCCGCCTCGAAAGGGGCAATGGATACGCTAACCCGCGGCTTATCGCTGGAGGTGGCGGCGGAAGGGATTCGCGTCAATAGCGTGCGGCCAGGCCTCATTTACACCGAGATGCATGCCGATGGCGGTGAGCCGGGCAGAGTCGATCGCTTGGGCGCGGCGCTGCCCATGGGACGGGGCGGTCAGGCGGAAGAAGTGGCTGCGGCAATACGCTGGCTGGTCAGCGACGCCGCTTCCTATGTGACCGGCACCTTTATTGATGCCGCTGGCGGGCGGTAACATCACGTTGCCACGCTGTGCAGCGTGGCAACGCCTGCGTCGTTTATAACACCGCGCCGTTGCTGGCAATCACCTGCTGATACCAGGCAAAACTTTTCTTTTTTGAGCGGGCAAAGGTGCCGCTGCCGTCATCGTGCTTGTCGACATGAATGAAGCCGTAGCGTTTGTTGTATTGCCCGGTGGTAAATGACACGCAGTCGATACAACCCCAAGGGGTATAGCCCATCAGCGCTACCCCATCCAGCGTGACCGCTTTTTTCATCTCTTCGATGTGCGCGCGCAAATAATCTATACGGTAATCGTCTTCGATAACGCCATCGGCATTGGGCTTGTCGATGGCGCCAAAGCCATTTTCGACAATAAACAAGGGCTTCTCATAGCGTTCGTAGAGATCGTTCAGCACATAGCGCAGACCCACGGGATCAATCTGCCAGCCCCAATCAGAGGCTTTTACGTGGGGATTAGGGAGCACACCGTCAAAACCGGTGATCGGATCCTCGACGCCACTCGCCTGGGCGTGTACCGCCGCGCTCATGTAGTAGCTAAAACCGATATAGTCGCAGCAGCCTTCGCGTAGCGTTTGCGCATCGTCGGGGTGCATGGTGATGTGGTACCCTTTTTGCGCCCACTCTTTTAGCGCGTAGGCCGGCCAGGCGCCACGCATTTGCACGTCGCTGAACACGTAGCGCTGGTGCATCGCTGTCTGCGCCAGCAGCACGTCATCGGGATGGCAGGAGAAAGGATAGATCGGCACCATGGCGATCATACAGCCAATTTGGAAGGCCGGATTGATCTCATGCCCGCGCTTCACCACCTTTGCGCTAGCGACAAACTGGTGATGCATCACCTGATACATCAGCTGCTCTGGCTGCGCATGATCGGTGAACACCACGCCGGAGCAGCAGTAGCCAAACAGCGGATACTGCCAGTTGCGCTGATTGTTGATCTCATTGAAGGTCATCCAATATTTCACTTTATGCTGGTAGCGCGTCATCACCACTTCGCTAAAGCGCACAAAGAAATCAACCACTTGTCGGTTGGCCCAGCCGCCGTAGCGCTTCACCAAGTGATACGGCATCTCGAAGTGCGAGAGCGTAATAACGGGTTCAATGCCGTATTTCAGTAACTCATCGAACAGATCGTCGTAAAACTGCAGACCGGCTTCGTTAGGCTCATGCTCGTCGCCGTTGGGAAAAATGCGGGTCCAGGCTATCGACGTGCGAAAACATTTGAAGCCCATCTCGGCAAACAGCGCCACGTCTTGTTTGTAGCGTGCATAGAACTCTACGGCCTGGTGATTGGGATAATGGTTGCCCGGCTGCACGCCGTCGGTAATGACGCGGCTGACGCCGTGTGCGCCGCCGGTGAGGACATCGGCAATGCTGACGCCTTTGCCGCCCTGATCCCATCCCCCTTCCACTTGATGTGCCGCTACGGCACCGCCCCAAAGAAAGTCTTTGGGCAATGACATCTCTTTCTGCATGAAATCTCCTCGACACGCATTTCGCTGAATGAATATCGAGGCAGTTTAACCAGGCATGTATTAATGTCACGCTATAACAGCGCGCTAAAAATGTAACCTGTCACAGGGAAAAAACAGGATGTTTTATTGCGAGGTGGCGTGAGAAATATAACGGCCAAGCGCTTCGATAATATAAAGAACCGGCACCTGTGACGTTATATCCAGCTGGTTATCCACTTTGACCTGCGGCATATGGTAGGAGAGATTGAAGTCCGCCATTTTGGCCAGCGAGCAGCTGTCGTGGTGGGTAATGGAGATAATTTTGCACTGATTCAAACTAAATTGATGGGCAAAACGCAAAATCTCCGCCGTCTCACCGGACACCGAAAGAATAATGGCTAAAGCGTTTTTATAGGCGCTTTTGCTCACCGGGTAATAAGGGTCATCAATGTGATGGCTAAATTTACCGCTATTGGAGAGATAGCGTGCGCCATATTTCCCTAAGCTGCCTGACGTGCCCGCGCCAATAAAGAAAATGGATTCAGCCTGCATAATCATGTGTGCCGCGTGGGCGATGTGCTGTTCAAATTCTGCATTATTAATGCTTTTAAAAAAGTGCAGCATATCGCTCACGCCAGAAGGCATGACCGCCGGGGGCGTAACGGTCTGAGACAGGCGGAAGCGAATGCGAAACTCAGACCAGCCATCACACTGCATTTTGCGACAGAAACGTAACACGGTGGTGGTGGAGACCCCGCTCTGCGCGGCCAGCTCGCGAATCGTCATATAGCTGACACTTTCCCGGTGTTTGATGATGTAGTGATAAACCTGCATCTCAAGGTCATTCAGTCGGGACAGATCGCTGTGTGAAAACATGCGTGGGGGCTCATCAAGGAAACGTGGGCCCAGTGTAGCAGATTGGTCCAGGCGGATTTGTCATACGATTTCACACAATTATTTTAGCTTACATGTGTACTCTGAAATCTATCCCGGTTAGGCTGTTGTACGTAAAAAATACACATTCAGGAATGTCTTGATGGAAAAACACGGTCAAAACGTGCCCGGTTATTCGCTTGCGGAAGAGATTGCCAATAGCGTTAGCCACGGTATTGGCTGCGTGCTCGGCATTGTGGGGCTCGTGCTAATGCTGACCCAAGCGGTCGAGATGCGCGCGGATGCAACAGCGGTGACCAGCTACAGTCTCTACGGCGGCAGCATGATCCTGCTGTTTCTGGCGTCCACGCTTTATCACGCGATTCCTCATCCGAAAATCAAACCCTGGTTAAAGAAATTTGACCATTGCGCGATCTATCTGCTGATTGCCGGCACCTATACGCCTTTCTTGCTGGTGGGGTTGAACTCGCCGCTGGCGCAGGGGTTGATGGCGGTGATTTGGGGGCTGGCGCTGGCTGGCATCATTTTTAAGCTGACGATTGGCCATCGCTTTGAGGCGATCTCGCTGATCACTTACCTCAGTATGGGATGGCTGTCGCTGGTGGTGATTTATCAGCTGGCGACGCGGCTTTCAGCCGGTGGCGTATGGCTATTGGCCGCAGGCGGCGTCGTCTACTCGCTGGGCGTGATCTTCTATGCTTCACGCCGCATCCCTTACGGTCACGCTATCTGGCATGGCTTTGTTCTGGGCGGTTGTGCGCTGCACTTCTGCGCGATCTATTTCTACGTGATATAAAGCAGGGCGGCAGCCATACCGCCCTGGCAACTTAGTCTTCCAGCGTGTAGGGCAGCGGTTGAATCGTCAACGCGCCGCCTTCATCACCCACCGCGCGCAGGACGCTATCGGCTTCAAGGTCGTTATTCATCACCACTTGTACCCACACGCTGCCGTCATCCAACTGCACACCGCACAGCACGGTGCCGGTCCGACGCCATTTGTCACCCATTTGCAGTTCGAGCGCCTCGCCCGCCTGCGGAACGGTGCTGGCGCGACCCTCTAGCCAATAAAGTGCACGCTTATTGGCACCGCGAAACTTCGCGCGCGCCACCATCTCCTGGCCCGTATAGCAGCCTTTTTTAAAGCTGATGGCGTCCAGCGCCTGCAAATTGGTGGCCTGCGGAATGAGCTGTGCCGCCGTGGCGGTCTCAATCACCGGAATGCCCGCTTCGATATCCAGCGCCAGCCATTGCGTGCTGTCATTAAACTGGGCTTCACCCGCCAGCGACGTTTTCAGCGTCTCAGCCTGGGCGGGCGAGGTGACAAGCAAAAAGCGTTCGGCGGGCTGCGCAAACCATAACAGCGTGCTGTCGCCCTGCTGGACCACCGGCGTTTCCGCATCCGGCAAGGTGGTAAACAGATTCGCCAGCGCCGCGCGCGCCTGGTAGCCTGCTACGCCCAGCGTCACGGCGTCGTCGTCAGCGACCAGAGTAACTTTTGAAAACACCGCGTATTTTTTCAGCTCGGTCAGCTGCTGCTCGCGGAGATTGCGTCGCACCAGATACGCGTAACCTTCGCCGCGATGAAACAGACGCAGGTTGCTCCACATTTTGCCTTTTGCATCGCAGTGTGCCGCCGGCCGATGCTGGCTGGCGTCCATGGCAGCGACATCCAGCGTCAGCTGTCCCTGTAAATAGGCCGTGCTGTCTTTGCCGTGTACCGAAACCAGCGCCCATTCATCCAGCGACATCAGCGTCAGAGGCAGGCGCGAAGAGGCAGCAGGCTGGCGAGGCGGAAGGGTGAAAATCGGCATATGTTCATCCTGATTAATAAGGGTTAGCGTAAGGAAAGTGCTGTTAATGTTAAAAGAGCAGGGCGCCAATGCAACCTGTTTGCGGCGTCTTACGCACAAATCGCGCTGACGGGCTGCCCTCTCAAGGATGGCGCTGCGAGCCGTCTCTCATCGTGACAAGCCGCGCCTGCAGCCGGTAAAAAAAGAGAGTACACTGTGCGCCTTCGTTACCCGCCATGGAGAGAGCACATGGATATTCATGATAAATCGCGCGTTCAGTGGGCATGCCGCCGCGGTATGTTGGAGCTGGATGTTTCCATCATGCCGTTCTTTAAGTATGAGTATGATTCGCTGAGCGACACCGACAAAAAGGTGTTTATCGCCCTGTTAAAAAGTGACGATCCTGATCTGTTTAACTGGATGATGAATCACGGCGAGCCCGCCGATCCCGAGCTTAAGCGTATGGTGAAGTTAATTCAGCAGCGTAATCGTGAACGCGGTCCGGTGGCAATGTGATCTCCTGGCGTCATCGCGCGCCCGCGCGCTAAATGTGACGCTGTTTTTGGCCACCGCACTCGGCATGCAGTTACTTCCCTGGCCCACGCTTTGGGCCAGCGCGAAAACCTTACTCATCCTGGCGATGATGATCGAATGTGGGTACAACGAGCGCCGCCTGCGGCGACGCTGCGGTCGGTTGATGCTGGATGAGGAGAATCACTGGCACTGGCAGGGAAAAACGTGGAGCAACGCGCGGCAACCCATCTGGCTCGCAGGCGGTGTTCTGCTGGTATTGCGTAACGCCCAAGGCGAACGCTGGCAACTATGGCTGATGCAGGATAACTTGCCACCGCGCGCATGGCGCTCGCTGCGTGCCTGCTTTTTTATGCAGGCACGCGCCGCCGGGCATTAAAGCAGTGCGGCGGTTTCCGTTAAGATCTGCTCGCACCACTGTTCAATACGCGCATCGCTGTGTTCAAACTGATTCACGTCATCCAGCGCCAGACCCACAAACTGCGTACCGTCTGCGGTAAGCGGTTTTTTACTGGTGAAGGTGTAGCCTTCCAGCGGCCAGTAGCCTACAAACTTTACGCCCATGGGCTGGAGCAGATCGTGTAACATGCCGAGCGCGTCGAGAAACCACTCTGCGTATTCAATCTGATCGCCCTGACCATAAAGCGCGACAATTTTGTCTTGGAGGTTCAACCCTGACAGGGTATGCCACACGGCTTCCCAGTCTTCCTGAAGCTCGCCAAAATCCCACGTAGGGATCCCTAAAATCAGCAGATCGTACTGCGCCATCAGCGCCGGATCGTCATCTTTTAGGTTATGCAGCGTGACCAGATCTTCACCAATGAAATCGCGGATTTTCTCCGCCGTCATCTCGGTATAACAGGTGCTTGAACCGTAAAACAGACCGATATTCATGCAATTAATGCTCAGATAAAAACCTCGTTTGGCGCAATTGTATCAGAAGCCCGTGAGTTTCAGGCATAATGAGCACGAATTCACATAAGCAAGGGGAAAGCGTGCAGGATAGCGATCTGATTGAACAATTTCTGGACGCGCTGTGGATCGAGCGGAATCTGGCGCAAAATACGCTGGCCTCCTATCGTCAGGATTTGCACACGCTCGCGGGGTGGTTAGCGCACCATCAACGCACGCTCCTTACGGTAGAAGCGATTGATCTGCAACAGTTCCTTGCTGAACGCATTGAGGGTGGCTATAAAGCCACGAGCTCAGCGCGCACGCTCAGCGCGATGCGTCGCCTGTTTCAGTATCTCTACCGCGAAAAACATCGTAGCGACGATCCCAGCGCGCTGCTCTCTGCACCTAAGCTGCCTCAGCGGTTGCCGAAAGATCTTACCGAAAGCCAGGTGGAGCGTTTGCTGCAGGCGCCCAGCACGGATATCCCGCTTGAGCTGCGCGACAAAGCGATGCTGGAGCTGCTGTACGCGACGGGCCTGCGCGTCTCCGAGCTGGTAGGCTTGACCATCAGCGACATCAGCTTGCGTCAGGGCGTCGTGCGCGTGATCGGCAAAGGCAACAAAGAGCGGCTTGTGCCGTTAGGTGAAGAAGCGGTGTATTGGCTGGAGCAGTATCTGGAGCATGGCCGCCCGTGGTTACTCAACGGCCAAACGTTGGATGTGATGTTTCCCAGCCAGCGCGCGCAGCAAATGACGCGGCAGACGTTCTGGCACCGCATCAAGCATTATGCGGTGTTGGCGGGCATCGACAGTGAAAAGCTCTCACCGCACGTGCTGCGTCACGCCTTTGCGACCCATTTATTGAACCATGGGGCGGATCTGCGCGTCGTACAAATGCTGTTGGGCCACAGCGATCTTTCCACCACGCAAATTTATACGCACGTTGCCACGGAGCGCCTGCGTCAATTACATCAACAGCATCATCCGCGTGCCTGATGGCACAGCGAAAAGGATTAGCCATGAAGAAACAGACAGCGATGCTGGCATTACTGGTCAGCGCTTTTTCCGGTCTGACCCATGCCGATGACAGTGCGATTCAGCAAACGTTGAAAAAGGTCGGCTTACAGCAGGCGGAAATTCAGCCCTCGCCGCTGCCCGGCATCAAAACGGTATTAACAGAAAGCGGCGTGCTGTACGTCACGGAAGATGGCAAGCACATGATTCAGGGCCCGCTGTACGACGTCAGCGGCGCGCAGCCGGTGAACGTCACCAATAAGCTCCTTGAGGGCAAAGTCAGCGCGCTGGCGCCGGAGATGATCGTCTATAAAGCGCCAAAAGAGCAGCATGTGATCACCGTCTTCACCGATATCACCTGCGGCTACTGCCGCAAGCTGCACGAGCAGATCGCCGACTACAACGCATTGGGGATTACCGTGCGCTATCTGGCCTTCCCGCGCGAAGGGTTGCACGGTCAGGTGGAAAAAGCGATGAAGGCCATTTGGTGCAGCGCCAACCGCAACAAAGCTTTTGATGCGGCGATGAAAGGCGACACGCCACAGATGGAGGCGCCAGACAGCTGCAAGATCAATCTCGATAAGCACTATCAGCTGGGTATTCTTTACGGTATTCAGGGCACGCCGGCGATTCTCACCGACACCGGTACCATGATCCCTGGCTACCAAGGCCCGCAAGAGCTGAAACAGGTGCTTGATAATCAAAAGCGAGGCGGTTAATCCACGGTGATGCATTCTGTTGAACTGCGTCGGCGCGAGGTGCCTGCCGACGCCAGCTTACCCGCTGATATCCCGCCGCTGCTGCGACGTCTTTATTTGCAACGTGGTGTACAAGACGCCGCAGAGCTTGAGCGCGGCGCCAAACATCTTTTACCCTGGCAAACCTTAGGCGGTATTGATGCCGCCGTCACGCTGCTACACGACATGCTGAACGCGGGACGCCGCATTGTCGTGGTGGGCGATTTCGATGCCGACGGTGCCACCAGCACCGCTCTGACCGTGCTGGCGCTGCGCAGCATGGGCGGGAACGTCGATTATCTGGTGCCAAACCGTTTTGAAGACGGCTATGGCCTGAGCCCAGATGTGGTCGAGCAGGCGCGCGCGCGCGGCGCCGAAATGATCCTCACCGTGGACAATGGCATCTCGTCACACGCGGGTGTTGAAACGGCGCACCAGCACGGGATTCCGGTATTAGTCACCGATCACCACCTGCCCGGCGAGACGCTGCCGGAAGCGGAAGCCATTGTTAACCCCAACCTCAGCGACAGCGCCTTTCCTTCGCGCGCGCTGGCGGGCGTGGGCGTGGCCTTTTACTTAATGTTGGCGCTGCGTGCGCACCTGCGCCAGCACGGTTGGTTTGCCGATGGCAGAAGTGAACCGAATCTGGCCGAGCTGTTGGATTTGGTGGCGCTCGGCACGGTGGCAGATGTGGTGCCGCTGGATGCCAACAACCGTATTCTGGTTTGGCAAGGGCTCAGCCGTATCCGCGCCGGGAAATGCCGCGCGGGGATCCGCGCGTTGCTGGAGATTGCCAACCGCGACGCGCGTCAGCTGGCGGCCAGCGATCTCGGTTTTGCCGTGGGGCCGCGCCTCAACGCCGCCGGTCGTCTGGATGATATGTCAGTGGGCGTCGCCCTGCTGCTAACAGAAGATATTGCGCAAGCGCGCATGTTGGCGAGCGAACTGGATGCGTTGAACCAAACGCGCAAAGAGATTGAGCAAGGCATGAAAAGCGAAGCGCTCGCACTGTGCACTGCGCTGGAGCGGCAGCACAGCGACCTGCCGCTGGGCCTGGCATTCTACCATCCTGACTGGCATCAGGGCGTGGTCGGCATCCTCGCCTCGCGTCTGAAAGAGCGCTTTCACCGTCCGGTGATTGCCTTTGCGCCCGCAGGCGATGGCACGCTGAAAGGCTCAGGACGTTCGATACCGGGCTTGCACCTGCGCGACGCGCTGGAGCGGCTCGATACGCTGTATCCAGGATTGATGATCAAATTTGGCGGTCACGCCATGGCCGCCGGATTGTCGTTGGAGACCGAGAAATATGACAGGTTCCGCGAACATTTTGCCGCGCTGGTGGAAGAGTGGCTCGACGGCGAAGCGCTGCAGGGTGTGATCTGGTCTGACGGTGCGCTGCACGCGCAGGAGTTTACGCTGCACACGGCAGAAATGCTGCGCGAGGCGGGGCCGTGGGGGCAGGCGTTTCCTGAACCCGTTTTCGACGGGCAGTTTAAACTGCTCCAGCAAAAGCTGGTGGGTGAACGTCATCTTAAGGTGATGGTGGAGCCGCTAGGCGGTGGGCCGCTGTTGGACGGCATCGCCTTTAACGTCGACACGACGTTATGGCCAGACAGCAGCGTGCGTCAGGTGCAGCTGGCCTATAAATTGGATATCAATGAATATCGCGGTAACCGCTCAGTACAGTTGATTATCGATCATCTCTGGCCCGCGTGAATCGCAGACCCTCGCCGCCTGACGCCTCGAACGCCAGGCGGCGAGCAAAGCTACACAGCAATCGTGCTTTCGGGTAAACTAGCGCGTTAATTTTCCCTTCTCACCGAATCGCCAAAAAAAGACTGAAAAGCCATGTTTGAAATTAATCCGGTCAAAAATCGTATTCAGGACCTCAGCGAGCGCAGCGGCGTTCTTAGGGGGTATCTTTGACTACGATGCCAAGAAAGAACGTCTTGAAGAAGTAAACGCCGAGCTGGAGCAGCCGGACGTCTGGAACGAACCCGAGCGCGCCCAGGCGCTGGGCAAAGAGCGCGCATCGCTGGAAGCCATCGTGCAGACGCTGGATCAGATGTTCCAGGGGCTGGAAGATGTGCAGGGCCTGCTGGAGCTGGCGGTTGAAGCCGACGACGAAGAGACCTTCAACGAAGCCGTGGCCGAGTTGGATGCGCTGGAGGTGAAGCTGGGCGATCTGGAATTCCGTCGTATGTTCTCCGGTGAGTACGACAGCGCCGACTGCTACATGGATATCCAGGCGGGATCGGGCGGCACCGAGGCGCAAGACTGGGCCAGCATGCTGCTGCGTATGTACCTGCGCTGGGCCGAAGACAAAGGTTTTAAAACGGAAATCATCGAAGAGTCCGAAGGCGAAGTGGCGGGCACAAAATCGGCCACCATCAAGGTGATTGGCGATTACGCCTTTGGCTGGCTGCGCACCGAAACCGGCGTGCATCGTCTGGTACGTAAAAGCCCGTTCGACTCAGGCGGCCGTCGCCATACCTCGTTCAGCTCCGTATTTATCTATCCGGAAGTGGACGACAATATCGACATCGATATCAACCCCGCCGACCTGCGCATCGACGTGTATCGTGCGTCGGGTGCTGGCGGCCAGCACGTTAACAAAACCGAGTCAGCGGTGCGTATTACCCACTTGCCGACCAACATTGTGGTGCAGTGCCAGAACGACCGTTCTCAGCACAAAAACAAAGATCAAGCCTTCAAACAGCTGCGCGCCAAGCTGTATGAATATGAGATGCAGAAGAAAAATGCGGACAAACAGGCCGCCGAAGAGAACAAGTCGGATATCGGCTGGGGCAGCCAGATTCGCTCCTATGTTCTGGACGATTCGCGCATCAAAGATCTGCGCACCGGCGTAGAAACCCGCAATACCCAAGCGGTGCTGGATGGCGATCTGGATCGCTTTATTGAAGCAAGTTTAAAAGCAGGGCTATAAGGAACCGACATGTCTGAACAACACCCGCAGAGCGCTGATGCCGCCCTTGAGTTAAACAACGAACTGAAAGCGCGTCGCGAAAAACTCAGCGCGCTGCGTGAAAAGGGCGTGGCGTTTCCTAACGATTTCCGTCGCGACACCACCTCCGACAAGCTGCACGCCAGCTATGACGAAAAAAGCAACGAAGAGCTGGAAGCGCTGGGCGTAGAAGTCAGCGTGGCCGGTCGTATGATGACGCGCCGCATCATGGGGAAAGCGTCGTTCGCTACCCTGCAGGACGTGGGCGGTCAGATCCAGATCTACGTTTCTCGTGACGACCTGCCTGAGGGCGTCTACAACGAGCAGTTCAAAAAGTGGGATTTGGGTGACATTCTCGGCGCGCGCGGTACCTTGTTTAAAACCAAAACCGGTGAGTTATCCATTCACATCTCTGAGCTGCGTCTGCTGACTAAAGCGCTGCGTCCGCTGCCGGATAAATTCCACGGCCTGGCCGATCAGGAAACCCGCTATCGCCAGCGCTATCTGGATCTCATCGCCAACGACGCATCACGTCATACCTTCCAGGTGCGCTCCAAAATCATGGCCGGCATCCGCCAGTTCATGGTAAATCGCGACTTTATGGAAGTGGAAACGCCGATGATGCAGGTGATTCCCGGCGGCGCCTCTGCGCGTCCGTTTATCACGCATCACAACGCGCTCGACATCGATATGTACCTGCGTATTGCGCCGGAGCTTTATCTGAAGCGTCTGGTAGTAGGCGGCTTCGATCGCGTGTTTGAGATCAACCGTAACTTCCGTAACGAAGGTATTTCGCCGCGCCATAACCCTGAGTTCACCATGATGGAACTCTATATGGCCTACGCGGATTACAAAGATCTGATTGAGCTGACGGAAAGCCTGTTCCGGACGCTGGCGCAGGACGTGCTTGGCACCACCGAAGTCCCTTACGGCGAGCATACGTTTGATTTCGGCAAGCCGTTTGAGAAGCTCACCATGCGTGAAGCGATCAAAAAATACCGTCCGGAAACCGATCTCAGCGACCTGGATGACTTCGACAAAGCCGTGGCGATCGCACATTCACTGCACATCAAAGTGGAAAAAAGCTGGGGACTGGGGCGCGTGGTCACGGAGATTTTTGAAGAGACTGCCGAAGCGCACCTGATTCAGCCGACCTTCATTACCGAATACCCTGCGGAAGTCTCGCCGCTGGCGCGCCGCAACGATGAGAATCCGGAGATCACCGATCGCTTTGAGTTCTTTATCGGTGGCCGTGAAATCGGTAATGGCTTCTCAGAGCTGAACGATGCGGAAGATCAGGCTGAACGTTTCCTGCAGCAGGTAAATGCCAAAGATGCGGGCGACGACGAAGCGATGTTCTACGATGAAGATTACGTTACCGCGCTGGAGCACGGCCTGCCACCGACGGCGGGTTTGGGTATTGGTATCGATCGCCTGGTGATGCTGTTTACTAACAGCCACACCATCCGCGATGTGATCCTCTTCCCGGCGCTGCGTCCGACCGGTAAGTAATCTCTGCGGTGCCGACGGCGCAACGCTGTCGGCACCGACTGCATCACGATTTCACGACGTCCGTGAGCCATGCCTGAAAACGCGCGTAGGGCACATACAGCGCCACATTGCGAAACAGCGTTTTACCGCTTTTGTTATCCTCAATTTCACTGCTGTAACCGACGATAACGCCGGCCAGCGTATCATCACTGGCGTTATAGACCGCCCCGCCTGACATGCCTTTCACCACGCCTGCATCCGCCGCTACCACCACGCAATCCGGCTTATTCCAGCTGTTTGCCAACTGGGTATTGGTAAGATTTTTGCCGCTTGAGGCCACGGGCATTGCGGAGATAAAGCTATAGCCGTAGAGATTCACGCGGTCGCCGATGTGGCTATTGCGGAACGTCGGCGGCAGGCGAGGCACGCTGTTTTTATGGTAAACCACGGCGATATCGCATTCGGGATGCCAGGCTTTGACGCGGTACAGAGAAAATTTTGCGACGTGTGCCGCCGTCAGGCTGTATTCCGGCGTCAGGGGAATGGTGGTACCCAGCGTACCGATGCCCAGTACGGTAGGAATACCGGTCACGGTCATGTCCACGCGTTGTGCTGCTTCTCTGCTGTACTCGTAATGTCCAACCGAGCAGCCGCTCAGACTGAGCACGACCAGCGTCATACGCCATCGCATAGTGTCTCTCTCCCCTTAATGAGATCGCCTGAGGCGGCAATCTTGTGGAGTATCGGCAATGCATTAATATCCTTTACGCATTTAAGTTAAGCAAAACATCACGCGTTCCGCTTCTCACCCTATTATTGCGGCAGCGGCAATACTGCTTTGCCGCCGCAGACGTGGTGGCTTTTTCCCGCGTGTGCTTTAATCGCGATGTGATACAGATCAAATTTTAACAATACGATGTGACAACCGTGCTGCGCTTTACCGCACGGCCCACCTGCACTGTTTCTGGGAGAAAGTTATGCCTGTTGCACTACTGGCACTGGCGCTGAGCGCGTTCGCGATCGGCACCACGGAGTTTGTCATTATGGGGCTACTGCCTGAGGTGGCCGGTGATTTACAGGTGACCATCCCTTCCGCGGGCTGGCTCATTAGCGGCTATGCGCTCGGGGTAGCGATCGGTGCGCCCATCATGGCGCTGCTGACTGCCAAACTGCCGCGCAAACGTACCCTGATTCTGCTGATGTCGATTTTTATCGTCGGCAATGTGCTGTGCGCGCTGGCCTACAGTTATAACCTGCTGATGCTGGCGCGCGTGGTCACGGCGCTGTGTCACGGCGCCTTCTTCGGCATTGGCGCGGTGGTGGCGTCCAGTTTGGTGGCGCCGGGACGCCAGGCTTCTGCGGTCGCGCTGATGTTCACCGGGCTAACGTTGGCGAACGTGCTTGGCGTGCCGCTGGGCACGTGGTTTGGACAACTTTACGGCTGGCGCGCGACCTTTTGGGGCGTGGCGATTATCGGGATACTGGCTTTCATCGCGCTGATTGTCAGTCTGCCCACGCAGCGAGACGAGAAACCGGTTCACCTGGCCCGCGAGATCGGCGCGCTGGCCAACGGCAAACTGTGGCTCTCCCTGCTGATGACCGTGTGCTTTGCGGCGGCAATGTTCGCGCTGTTCAGCTATATTGCGCCGCTGCTGTTGCAGGTCACCGGGATTAGCGATCGCGGCGTGAGCTGGACGCTGTTCCTGATCGGCGCAGGCTTAACGGTGGGCAATATTCTGGGCGGCAAACTGGCGGACTGGAAGGTCGCGTTTAGCCTGATGCTCAGCTTCACGCTGATCGCCATTTTCTCGCTGCTGTTTAGCTGGACCAGCCATGCGCTGTGGCTGGCGGAGATCACGCTGTTCCTGTGGGCGATGGCGACGTTCGCCACCGTGCCTGGCCTGCAGATCAACGTGGTGCGTCACGGTAAAGACGCGCCTAATTTGGTGTCAACCTTGAATATTTCTGCGTTTAACGTCGGCAACGCCTTAGGCGCGTGGGTCGGCGGCGCAGTGATAGCGCAGGGCTATGGCCTGACTGCCGTACCGGTGGCCGCCGCCGTGCTGGCCGCGTTGGGCCTGATCGTCTGTATGATCACCTTCCGCCGCTCGCGCGGGCAGGGCGAGGCGGTGCGCGCTTAACCCAGCCGCTCGGCAAGGCGCGCAGGAAACGTGGCCACCTGCTGTTGCAGGTGATCGCAAAAGTGATCCACCAGCGCAGAAGCCGGACGGTGCTGCGGACGCACCAGGCTGACGGTGAACGGCACGCTGATACTGAAGCGCCGCAGCACCACGCCGCTGTCGGCATAGTCCAGCGCCGTCAGCGGGTTCACAATCGAAATGCCCACCCCGGCGCGTACCATTGCGCACACCGAGGCGGCGCTGTGCGTCTCCAGCGCCAGCCGCCGCTCCACATCATGCTCATGAAACAGGGCGTCCAGCAGTTGCCGATAGCCATCTTGACGCGACAGGCTGACGTAATTTTCCCCGGCGAAATCCTGCGGCGTCAGCACGCTGCGCTGACACAGCGGATGCTGCGGGGGCAGTACGCACACTTCGTCGCAGGTCAGCAGCGGCTGGCGTTGCGTGCCGGCCGGCGCGTGCTGCGTTTCTGTCAGGCCGAGGTCGTAGCGCTGCGCTGAGAGCCACTCCTCTAACAGCGGGGATTCCTGCGGAATGATATTCAGGCTGACCTGAGGGTAGCGCTGCATAAACGGCTGCAGCAGCGTGGGCAGCAGCGACTGGGAAAAAACCGGCAGACAGGCAATCGACAGCTCGCCCTGACGAAATTGGCGTAATCCCTCGGCGGCGTCCATGATGCGATCCAGGCCGTACCACGACCGCTGCACCTCTTCATATAACCGCAATCCCTGTACCGTCGGGTGCAGCCGACCGCGTATCCGCTCAAACAGCGTCAGCCCAAGCTGCTGCTCTAGCCGTGCCAGCTCGCGGCTGACGGTGGGCTGCGACGTATGCAGCAGCGTCGCCGCCTGCGTCAGGTTGCCGCTGGTCATCACCGCGTGAAAAATTTCGATATGTCGCCAGTTAATTTTTGCCATCGCGTCCTCCGCAGTGCCCATATCATATTTGCATAGCTGCCGCTAAAATAGATATTTTTCTGCATTGCTGCGCTGTGGCTAAATGTCAGCATCGACTCAGGAGAATCCCGATGCCACGTCCACTGAATACCACCGAAACGGCGCTGAATGCCGCCAACTTACTGCCGCTGGCGCAGCGCTACAGCGGTCCATTTTGGGCCTATGACGCTGACGTTATCGCACAGCGTATCGCGCAACTCAGCGCCTTTGACGTGGTGCGTTTTGCGCAAAAAGCGTGCTCTAATATTCACATTTTGCGCCTGATGCGCGCGGCGGGTGTGAAAGTGGATTCCGTTTCGCTGGGCGAACTTGAGCGCGCGCTGGCGGCAGGCTTTGCGCCGAACGGCGAAGACATTGTGTTTACCGCCGATGTGCTGGATACGCCGACGCTGGCGCGCATTGTCGAGCTGCAGGTACCGGTGAATGCCGGCTCGATCGATATGCTGCATCAGCTGGGTGCCGTGTCGTCGGGGCATCGCGTTTGGCTGCGCGTCAATCCGGGATTCGGTCACGGTCACAGCCAGAAAACCAATACCGGCGGTGAAAACAGCAAGCACGGCATCTGGCACAGCGATTTGCCGCAGGCGTTGGCCGCCATTCAGCAGCACGGATTAACGCTGGTGGGCCTGCATATGCACATTGGCTCCGGCGTGGATTATGGTCACCTGCAGCAGGTATGTGACGCGATGGTGGATCAGGTCCTGAGCGTGGGCCAGGATCTCACGGCGATTTCCGCTGGCGGCGGCCTCTCTATCCCTTATCACTCCGGGGAAGAAGCCATTGATACCCAACACTATTACGGCCTGTGGAATCAGGCGCGCGAGCGCATCGCCGCCCATTTGGGCCATGCAGTGAAGCTTGAAATTGAGCCCGGTCGTTTTCTGGTGGCCGAGTCAGGCGTGCTGGTGTCGCAGGTGCGCGCGGTCAAGGACATGGGCAGCCGGCACTTTGTTCTGGTGGATGCCGGTTTCAGCGATCTGATGCGTCCTGCCATGTACGGCAGCTATCACCATATTTCGGTGTTACCCGCTGACGGACGCGCGTTAGGCGATGCGCGCGTTGAGTCCGTGGTGGCAGGTCCGCTGTGTGAGTCAGGCGACGTCTTTACGCAGCAGGAAGGGGGCAAAGTGGAAACGCGCGCCTTGCCTGCCGCTCAGGTGGGTGATTATCTGGTATTTCACGATACCGGCGCCTACGGCGCATCCATGTCATCCAACTACAACAGCCGTCCGCTGATCCCGGAAGTGCTGTTTGAAAACGGCCAGGCGCGCGAGATTCGCCGTGCACAGACCATTCAGGAGCTGCTGGCGCTGGAGTTAATGTGAAGATTGTTCCACTCAGTGACGTGCCGCATCATGCCAGCCACATTACCGACTGGCTGTGGCAGGCGTTTGGCGCAGGCACCGCGCGGGAATTTTACGACAGCATTGTGCGCAGCAGTTTGAACGGGGCTGAGTTTCCGGTGACGTTTGTCGCACTGGATGAAAATGACACGCCGCTCGGTACGGTGGGATTTTGGCGCTGCGATTTGATCAGCCGCCAGGATCTCTGGCCGTGGGTCGCCGCGCTCTATGTTGATCCGCCCGCGCGCGGCAACGGATTGAGCGAAGCGCTGCAGCAGCATGTTATCGATTACGCCCGCGCCCGCGGCCACGAAAAACTCTGGCTGTGGTCAACGTTCGGCGGCTATTACGAGCGCTTCGGCTGGGAGTATGCCTGTAAGGCGATTGAGTTCCCCGATATCGACGTCAATGTTTATTCTCGCTCGCTGCGATAGCAGGGGGGCACGGGCTGTGGCGGAGCTTTAGCCGCAGGCAGCGGCTGACGTGCCTTTTCGCTGGCACGGAGCGACTTTCGTTCGCCATGGCACTGGCAGGTGCCTTTGCCGCGCTGCGGCGACCGAGCAGAGGGCGCCAGGCCGCGCCCTCTGCACTCCCCGGCCCTGCGCCAGCCCCACTCGCCGCTGCGCGGTGCCTTCACTCCCTCAGCCTTCCTGACGGACCGGCGTCGATTCGCTCCTGCTCAACGCCGCCTCTCGCCGCATCCATGCGGCTCATCCTGGAAGGCCTCATTCGTTCAGCGAGTGGGGATGGCGCTACCAAACCTCGCTGTGGGTCTTTTATGTTTTTCGCAGCCACCGCACGGCGGTAAGATTTTTAAGGTGCATTCAGACTGCAGGCGTTAAGCAAAAACCTTTCTTTCGCGTTTTGCCCGTAGACGCCAGCGCGTGGCTGAAAAGACTTTTAAGCAACATCTCGCCCGCGTGGTGTTCATCAGAAACCTTCTGTCTTCTGTCTTTTCCAGCCAGCCGCTTTCTTCGCAGACCCGTTTACAGCCCCCCAGACAGCACTACACAGAAAAAAGAAAAAGGCTGTTACAGGCGGGGGTGTTGAGCGCCATCCGGAGCGCCGAACGGAGCGTGACGGCCAGGACGAAGCGGCAGGGATGCCGCTGAGAGGGCGGAATGAGCCAGGGATGGCGAATCCGCGCGGTCCGTGAGGCTGGCGCGGCGGAGTGAGGGAACAGCGGAGGCTGGCGCAGGGCGCGGATTGCAAAGGGCCGCGCCCATCGGCCCTTTGCCCGTACGCCGCAGCGGGGTGGCTGAAACTCCCGCAGGGTTAGCGGGCGGAACCCGCTCAGGGTTCAGTAAAAAACCGGCTTTGCGGGCCGGAACCCGCTCAGGGTTCAGTAAAAAACCGGCTTTGCGGGCCGGAACCCGCTCAGAACCGGCCCTTTGCCCGTACGCCGCAGCGGGGCGGCTGCAACTCCCGCCGGCATAGCGGGCCGGAACCCGCTCAGAGCAATGCCGACTGAGCGGCCGGAACCCGCTCATTGCCATACCGGCATAGCGGGCCGGAACCCGCTCAAAGCCCTGCTCCCCCAACGGAGTGCCGACGCACCAGCGTTGGGCTGAACATGTTCGTGACTTCCGGCAGCGGCGTGCCGTTCGCCAGCGCCAGCGCCAGCTGCGCCGCCTGCTGCGCCATGGTCACGATGGGATAGCGGATAGTGGTTAAGCGCGGACGCACGTAGCGCGACACCAGCACATCATCGAAGCCGATCAGCGACATCTCCTCCGGCACGCGAATGCCGTTGTCGCTCAGTACCGCCAGCGCACCGGCGGCCATGGAGTCGTTGTAGCAGGCCACGGCGGTAAAGGGTTTTCCCCGTCCCAGCAGTTCGGTCATGGCCTGTTCGCCGCCCACTTCATCCGGTTCGCCCCATGCGACCAAGCGGTCGTTGCACGGTAAACCGTGCTCTTTCAGCGCATCGTAATAACCCTGCAGGCGATCCTCGGCATCAGAGATCGTATGCGTTGAACAGAGAAAGGCGATCTGCGTATGGCCCTGTTGAATCAAATGGCGCGTGGCAAGCCAGGCACCGTAGCGGTCGTCCAGGGCAATACAGCGCGACTCGAATCCTTTCAGTAACCGGTTCAACAACACCATGCCGGGCACCTGTTTCATCAGCACTTCCAGATCGGCATCCGGGACTTTTTTGGTGTGCACCACCAGCGCCGCACAGCGATGGCGCATCAGCTGCTCAATCGCCTGGCGCTCTTTTTGCTCATTATGGTAACCGTTACCAATCAGCAAAAAGTTACCGGTTTGTCCGGCCACTTCATCCACCGCTTTTACCATCGCGCCAAAAAAGGGATCAGACACGTCGCCCACCACCAGCCCCAGGGTTTCAGTGGATTGCTGAGCAAGCGCACGGGCGTTGGCATTGGGGTGATACTGCAACTGCTCCATCGCCTGATTAACCGCGAGGCGAGAGCTCTCACTGGCCTTGGGCGAGTTATTGATAACGCGGGATACGGTGGCAACCGACACCCCGGCCATGCGGGCAACATCCTTAATGGTAGCCATGCGATAACAGGTATCCGGGTAAACGTTTACACATCTGCTCAGTGTTACGGAAAACAGTACCTGTCGCAAGATGCGAGAATGTCAGCGCTGTCGCAAAAGCGCGGAAAATAAGGGGATTCGCGTGGGCTTTAGCCGCAGCGCCTGCGCATGCTATGCTGCCAGCCATCATCACACCTGCCTGCCGGATCACATCATGAAAAAACGCGTACCGCACCTGGCGCATTGGGGTGCATTCACCGCCGTGACGGAACACGATCGCCTGATTGGCTGCGAGCCCTTTTTTGCCGACGCCGACCCTTCGCCCATGCTCAATACGCTGCCAGAGCTGGTCTATTCGGATAAACGTATACGCCAGCCGATGGTGCGGCGATCGTGGCTCAAATCGCGGGAAAACAGCGATCGCAGCCTGCGCGGACGGGAAGACTTCGTGGCGGTGGATTGGGATACCGCGCTGGATCTGGTGGCCGAAGAGAACCGGCGCGTGCGCGATCGCTACGGCGCGTCGGGCATTTTTACCGGCTCTTATGGCTGGTCCTCAGCCGGGCGCGTAAACCATGCGCGCACGCTGGTACGTCGCTTCTATTTCCAGGGCGGCGGCGGCGTTGACCAGCAGGGAAATTACAGTTGGGGGGCGGCGCAGTTTTTCCTGCCGTATGTGATTGGCACCTATATGCCGCTGACCGGACGCGTCACGGACTGGCCGGAAGTGATTGAGCATGCCGAGATCGTGGTGGCATTCGGCGGGCTGGCGCTGAAAAACGCCCAGGTGGCCTCCGGCGGCGCCGGGCAGCATACGCTGAAACCGGCGCTGGAGCAGCTCAGCGCCAAAGGAACGCCCGTCGTCAACATCAGCCCGCTGCGCGACGATTGCCCTGAATTTGTCAATGCAGAATGGATTCCTATCCGCCCGAATACCGATGTGGCGCTGATGCTGGCATTGGGCTACGAAGTGCTGCGTCGGCAGGCGGTGGATGAGGCGTTTCTTGCCAGCCACTGCACAGGCTGGCCGCAGCTGCGCGCCTATTTGTCCGGGGAAGCGGACGGGCTGGCCAAAACCGCCGAGTGGGCCAGCGCCATCACCGGCATCCCGGCGGCGCGCATCGCGCGGCTGGCGCAGCAGCTTATCGGGAAACGCAGCTTTATCACCTGTTCGTATTCGGTGCAGCGCGCGCATCGAGGCGAGCAGCCTTACTGGATGATGATCGCGCTCTCCGCCATGCTCGGGCAGCCTGGCTTGCCGGGCGGTGGCTTCTCCTTCGGTCATGGTTCAATGAACAGCGTGGGCAATCCGCGCCAGGAAGGGCCCGCGCCGCTCATGGGCACCGGCCCCAATCCGGGCAACCTGTCGATTCCGGTGGCGCGTATCAGCGACATGCTGCTGAATCCGGGCCAGCCTTATCGCTTCCAGGGTGAAACGCTGCACTATCCCGATATTCATCTGGTGCATTGGGCCGGCGGCAATCCGTTCCATCACCATCAGCAGCTCAATCGCTTAGTTGAAGGCTGGCAGCGGCCCGATACCGTAGTGGTGCAAGATATCGTCTGGACGCCCGCCGCGCGTATGGCGGATATTGTGCTGCCCGCCACCACCACGCTGGAACGCAATGATATTGGCGGATCGTCGCGCGATCGCTTTGTGCTGGCGATGCACCAGGCGATTAAACCGCAGCATCAGGCGCGCAACGACTTTGATATCTTTGCCGATCTGGCTGACCGCCTTGGCTACCGCGACGCCTTCACGGAAGGGCGCAATGAAATGCAGTGGATTGCGCACCTCTACCAGCAGTGCGCCGTGGCGCATGCGCGTAAAGGCATTGATTTCCCGGAGTTTGACGCGTTCTGGCAGCGCGGATTCGTCGAGATTCCGCAGGGCGGTAAACCCTTCGTCTTTATGGACGACTTCCGCGCCGATCCCGAGGCGCATCCTATCCAGACCGCCAGCGGCAAAATTGAACTGTTCTGCCAGACCATCGCCGATTACCAGCTGGACGACTTTGCCGGCCATCCTGAGTGGCGCGAGCCGCAGGAGTGGCTGGGCGCGCCGCTGAGTCAAACCTATCCGCTGCACATGATCTCCATTCAGCCCTCGGATCGTCTGCACAGCCAGCTCGACGCCACGCCCAGCGTGCAGGCGAATAAAACCGCCGGCCACGAGACGCTGTACATGCATCCGCAAGATGCCGACGCACGCGGCATCGCCGACGGCGACGAAATTGAGGTGAGCAACGCGCGGGGCCGTATGCTGGCCGGTGTGCGCCTCACGGATGGCCTAACGCCCGGCGTGGTGGTGGTGGCAACGGGCGCTTGGTTTGATCCCGGCTTTGGCGGTGAGTGGCAGCCGTGGGATCGCGCGGGCAACCCTAACGTGCTAACGCTGGATATCGGCACGTCGTCGCTGACGCAAGGCCCCAATGCCATGAGCTGCCTAGTGGAGATTAAAAAACATGCCGGTTGCAAACCTGCATAACAATCTCACCGCTGGTTACATTTTGCGGGTAACTGTTGCGTTTGAACGATGGTCGCCGCGGCCTGGACCTTGCTAGAGTCAAGGTCCCAGAGGTATTGATGGGTGAACATCAAAAAATTTCTTGATTACACCGACCTGCGCAGATGCGCAGGTTTTTTTTATGCGCACGTTTCGCTAACGAATCGAAACACAGTTTTCCTGTCATAACGCAGTGCCTTTCTTTATAACAGCGAATATTCAGTCAGGATCTCCCTTTTATCGCAGCGGATTGCCATGCCTCCGATTAAAAAATTTCTGGGCAAAGACCAGATTAAAGCGCCGTTTAACCCGTTTCGTTTTCGCCTGATCTGCCTTGGCGTTTTTAGCTGTTTGGGCCTGCTGCTGGCGCGCGTGGGCGATTTGCAATTAATTAATCATCCTATGCTGGAACACGAGGCTGACCAGCGATCGCTGCGCACCGTGACCTTGCCCACCAGCCGTGGCACATTGCTGGATCGTGATGGCCAGGCGCTGGCGCTAAGCGTCCCGGCGCGCGATATCATTGCTGACCCGCAGCGCGTGCTGGAAGCTAATCCGGATTTCAACAGTGAAAAATGGGCCTACCTCGCGGCGGCGCTTAATCTGCGGCCTGAAGAGATCCGCGCCCAAATCACCGCGAATCCCAAAAAGCGCTTTCTTTATCTGGGACGAAAAATTGAGCTGGGCATCGCCAAAGATATCGCCAAGCTGCACCTCAAAGGCATCAGCTCGGTTTACAACGACAGCCGTTTTTATCCCATGAGCGAGGCCGCCGCGCCGCTGATCGGTATTGTGGGCGCGGATAGCCAAGGGCTTAATGGCCTGGAAAAAGGCTTTGATCGCGTGTTGCAGGGCGAGCCGGGCAAAGAGGTCTACCGTCAGGACGGCGAAGGGAACATTATCGCGATGATCGATTACGAGCCGCCCAAGCAGCCGCCTACGGTGCAGCTCAGCATTGATAAGTTCGATCAGTTCACGCTTTACAGCAAACTGCGTGACGGCGTGCTGCTGAACAAAGCGGACTCCGGCGCCGCCGTGTTGGTGAAAATCGATACCGGTGAGATTTTGGCGATGGCCTCTTATCCCTCTTTTAACCCGAACAATTTCGATCACGCCACGCCCGCGCAAATGCGTAATGCGGCAATCAATGACAGCTACGAGCCGGGCTCAACGGTTAAACCGCTGGTGGTGATGGAAGGGCTGGAGCGGCATCTGGTTCGTCCTGATTCGGTGATCGATACCACGCCTTATAGCGTTAACGGCCACCTGATCCGCGACGTGGGTCACTGGCCACGATTGACCATGACCGGCATTCTGCAAAAATCGAGCGATATCGGCGTATCGCATATTGCCCTGGCCATGCCCGCAGAAGCGTTGGTCAACACCTATCAGGCGTTTGGATTGGGCAAGCCAACCGGGTTGGGGCTCACCGGCGAGAGCGTGGGCTACTTCCCTCTGCACCGCGAGCGCTGGGCAGATATTGAACGCGCCACGTTTTCATTTGGCTATGGCCTGCGCGTCACGCCGCTACAAATTGCGCGCGAATACGCCACGCTAGGGTCTTATGGCGTTTATCGTCCGCTTTCTATCACCAAAGTGACGCCGCCGGTGCTGGGCAAGCAGGTGGCTAATCCGCAGGTGGTGCAGACGGTGGTGCACATGCTGGAGAGCGATGTCCTGCCAGGCGGCACCGGGGTTAAAGCCGCAGTGCCGGGTTATCGGCTGGCAACCAAAACCGGTACGGCAGAAAAAATGGGCACCAGCGGAAAATATGACGGGGGCTATGTGAACTACACCGCGGGCATCGCGCCAGCCAGCCATCCCGAAGTGGCGCTGGTGGTGATGATTAACCATCCTACCGCAGGCGATCACTTTGGCGGATCGGTGGCCGCGCCAATATTTGGCAACATTATGGGGCCGGTGCTTAAACACATGAACATTGCGCCTGATGCGATTTATAGCAAGCCGCCTTCGGATAAATCCTAAGATTATCAGGATGTAACATCACCGCAGCACGCTACACACCTCGTTGCATTTTGCGTCAATCGGTTGCGTTTTGCCGCTGTTATCCACGGCGCGCTTGCGAGACGATAGCGGTCCCAGAGGTATTGATCGGTGTGAAGATCAGCTGCTGCGGCAGCAATACCCGTTAAAAGGTATCCATCCTGATCGCTTGCACCAACCCACGCGGATGCGTGGGTTTTTTTTGCCCGCGCGCCGCCCGCTCTGGCAACCTTTCCCCTGCGCAGGCGCATCGCGAAACGCCCCGGCTTCCTGCGCATCCGCCCAACCTGAGCACAATCACGCTTTCCCTGATTCTTTACTTGTCGGGCATCGCCAGATCCTGCATCGTAAGAGCCCTTTTTCTCCGCTGCTAAGGAGCTGGCATGTTACTCACTGTTCTGCGATTCCTGTGTCGCCTGGTATGGCGCGTAGAGTTGCGTGGCGATCTCACGGCACTGCACAAATCCAGGGTGCTGATTACGCCTAACCACACCTCGTTTCTTGATGGCGCGCTGCTGGCGCTGTTTCTGCCCATTAAGCCGGTGTTCGCGGTCTACTCCTCCATCAGCGAACAGTGGTTTATGCGGCTGCTGAAACCGTTTATTGATTTCGTGCCGCTGGACCCCACTAAGCCGATGTCGATTAAATATCTGGTGCGCACCGTTAACAGCGGTCGTCCGGTGGTGATCTTCCCGGAGGGCCGGATTACGGTGACCGGCTCGCTGATGAAAGTCTACAGCGGCGCGGGCTTTGTGGCAGCGAAGTCGGGGGCCACCGTGGTGCCCATGCGCATTGAAGGGGCGGAGTTCACGCCCTTTGGTCGCTTGGGGGGCGTTTTTAAACGGCGTCTGTTTCCCCGCATTACCCTGAGCGTGCTGCCTGCCACGCACATTCCCATGCCCGAAGCCAAACGCGCGCGCGATCGCCGCCAGTTAGCTGGCGAGCACTTACATCACATCATGATGGAAGCGCGCATGGCGGTGCGCCCGCGTGAAACGCTCTATGACGCCTTTCTCAACGCGCGCCAGCGCTACGGGCTGACTAAACCCTGTATCGAAGATGTGAACCTCAAAGCGGATAGCTATACCGGGCTGCTGAAAAAAGCGCTGGGCGTTGGCCGCATTCTGGAGCGCTATAGCCAGCAGGGAGAGTACATTGGCCTGCTGCTGCCCAACGCCACGGTCACGGCGGCGGCCATTTTAGGTGCTTCGCTGCGCGGCCGCGTGCCGGCGATGCTTAACTACACCGCGGGCATCAACGGCATGCGCGCGGCGCTCACCGCTTCGCAGGTGAAAACCGTGTTTACTTCACGCCAGTTTCTCGAAAAAGGCAATCTGTGGCATCTGCCGCAGGGATTGACCGAGGTGCGCTGGATTTACCTGGAAGATTTAAAAGACACCGTCACGCTCAGCGACAAGCTGTGGATTCTGGCGCATCTGCTGATGCCACGCCGTGCCCAGGTTGAGCAGCAGCCGGAAGCGGCGGCCATGGTGCTGTTTACGTCGGGTTCGGAAGGTCAGCCCAAGGGGGTGGTGCATTCGCATAAGAGTCTGCTGGCGAACGTTGAGCAAATCCGCACCGTGGCCGACTTCACCCCGCGCGATCGCTTTATGTCTGCGCTGCCGCTGTTCCATGCGTTTGGGCTGACGGTGGGGCTGTTCACGCCGCTGATGACAGGCGCGCAGGTGTTTTTGTATCCCAGCCCGCTGCACTATCGCATTGTGCCGGAGCTGGTGTATGACCGTAATTGTACCGTGCTGTTTGGCACCTCGACGTTTCTGGGGAACTATGCGCGCTTCGCCAATCCCTACGATTTTGCCCGCTTGCGCTACGTGGTCGCGGGGGCTGAAAAGCTGCAGGAAGGTACGCGCCAGATTTACATGGAAAAGTATGGCATCCGTATTCTGGAAGGCTACGGCGTCACCGAGTGCGCGCCCGTGGTGGCGATCAACGTGCCGATGGCGGCCAAATCACACACTGTGGGACGCATTTTGCCGGGGATGGATTCGCGCTTGATTGCCGTCCCGGGCATTGAGCAGGGCGGTCGCCTGCAATTGCGCGGCCCGAACGTGATGAACGGTTATTTGCGCGTGGACAATCCGGGCGTGCTGGAGCCGCCGGTGGCAGACAACGGTGAAGGCGAAATGGAGCCCGGCTGGTATGACACCGGTGATATCGTCAGCTTTGATGAGAGCGGTTTCTGTCAGATTCAGGGGCGGGCAAAACGCTTTGCCAAGATTGCGGGCGAAATGGTGTCGCTTGAGAGCGTGGAACAGATTGCGCTGCGTGCCTCGGGTGAGAAGCAGCACGCCGCATCGCTGCGGCCGGATGGGCAGCGCGGCGAAGCGCTGGTGCTATTTACCACCGATAGCGCCTTGACCCGCGAGCAGTTGCTGAGCGCCGCGCGCGCCAGCGGTGCGCCGGAGCTGGCGGTACCGCGCGATATTCGCGTGATGACGGCGCTGCCGATGTTGGGCAGCGGTAAACCTGACTACGTCCGCCTGAAACAGCTGGCGGAAGAGGAGTCAGCATGAGCCTGACCTCCCCACGCGACAACGCACTCTTATCGCGCAGCATGCTGGCGGTGATCGTGGCGCAGTTTTTCTCGGCGTTTGGTGACAATGCGCTGCTGTTCGTCACGCTGGCGGTGCTGAAAAACCAATTCTATCCCGACTGGAGCCAGCCCATCATGCAGATGATGTTTGTGGCCACTTACATTCTGCTGGCACCCTTTGTGGGGCAGATTGCCGACAGCATAGCCAAAGGCCGGGTGATGATGCTGGCAAACGGCCTGAAGCTGCTGGGGGCGTTAACGATCTGCTTTGGCTTCAGTCCGTTTCTCGGCTATACGCTGGTGGGCGTGGGCGCGGCGGCTTATTCGCCCGCCAAATACGGTATTCTTACCGAGATCACCCATGGCGAGCGACTGGTGAAAGCCAATGGACTGATGGAGTCGTCGACGATTGCGGCCATCTTGCTGGGCTCGGTAGTGGGCGGTCTGCTGGCCGACTGGAATCTGCTGGCGGCACTGATCGTGTGTGCGTTGACTTACGCGTTGGCCGTTACGGCGAATATCTTTATTCCCAAATTGCCCGCGGCGCGTCCAGGGCAACGCTGGCAGATGGGCATGCTGTTGCGCACCTTTGCCGCGTCGGTGCAGCAGCTGTGGCGCAACGGCGAAACCCGCTTCTCGTTGCTGGGCACCAGCTTATTCTGGGGCGCGGGCGTGACGCTGCGCTTTCTGCTGGTGCTGTGGGTACCGGTAGCGTTGGGCATCAGCGACAATAAAACACCGACCACGCTCAATGCCATGGTCGCGATTGGCATCGTACTAGGCGCTGGCGCAGCGGCAAAGTGGGTCTCGCTGGAGAAGGTGCGCCGCTGCATGCCTGCGGGCGTGCTGATTGGCGTAATGGTGGCGGTGTTTTCGCTGCAGCACAGTCTGCTGTCTGCCTACCTGATCCTGATGCTGATTGGGGCATTGGGCGGATTTTTTGTGGTTCCGCTCAATGCGTTGCTGCAGGCGCGCAGTCAAGCCAGCATCGGCGCAGGAAGCGCCATTGCGGTACAAAACTTCGCGGAAAATATTGCCATGCTGGTAATGCTGGGCGTGTATACCCTGGCGATCAAACTCGGCGCGCCGGCGGTGGCAACCGGCATCGGATTCGGCGTGCTGTTTAGTTTGGCGATTGCCGTGCTGTGGTGGAAAGTGCGGCGCTAATACTTCTCTATCCGACATAAAAAAACGCCGCCCGGCAGTCGCCGCGCGGCGTTTTTTTGTCATGGTTACGGTGCCGGATAGGTGTACTGGCGGTGGATCGCTTCCAGTGCTTCAAGCACTTCAGCGTTCAGCGTGAGGTTAAAGCTCTCCACGTTAATTTTCAGCTGCTCCAGCGTGGTGGCGCCCAATAGCGTGCTGGCTACAAAGGGCTGCTGGCGCACATAGGCCAGCGCCATCTGTGACGGATCCAGACCGTGCTGATTGGCCAGCGCCACATAGGCGGCGATTGCCTGCTGTGACTGTTCGCCGCTGTAGCGCGTGAAGCGGCTGAACAGCGTGTTGCGCGCGCCGGCTGGCTGCGCGCCGTTGAGGTATTTGCCGCTCAGCGTACCAAACGCAAGGCTGGAGTATGCCAGCAGCTCTACGCCTTCGTGCTGGCTGATCTCAGCTAAGCCCACTTCAAAGCTGCGGTTCAGCAGGCTGTAGGGGTTTTGAATCGTTACGATGCGTGGCAGCTCGTGCTTTTCTGCCAGCTGCAAATAGCGCATCACGCCCCAGGCCGTTTCGTTCGAGACGCCAATGTAGCGGATTTTCCCGGCGCGTACCTGTTCGGTCAGGGCTTCCAGCGTCTCCAGCAGCGTAACGCTTGCATTGGCATCGGTGTACTGATAGCCGAGCTTACCGAAGTAATTGGTTTGGCGCTGCGGCCAATGCAGCTGATAAAGGTCGAGGTAGTCGGTGTTAAGGCGCTTGAGACTGGCGTCCAGCGCTTCACGGATGTTTTTGCGATCCAGTGCCTGGTGAGGACGAATCGATGCGTCCGAGCCGCGCACGGGCCCGGCTATTTTGCTTGCCAGGATAATTTTGTCGCGACTGCCGCGCTTTTTCAGCCAGCTGCCAATGTACTGTTCGGTTAACCCCTGGGTTTCCGGGCGCGGCGGCACGGGATACATTTCTGCGGTATCAATCAGGTTGATGCCGCTGCTTACCGCGTAATCAAGCTGTGCATGGGCGTCGGCTTCGCTATTCTGCTCACCAAACGTCATTGTTCCTAACCCCAGCTGGCTGACTTCCAGCGTGCTGTGGGGGATACGGTGATAATGCATTGCCGGCTTCCTTTTTATTATGAAAAAGAATGGTGTGTCATGCAGGACTATAGCCTGTGAAGCAGCGCGGACGAAAGGGGAAAGCGTGGAGGAAATCGCCTGCACGCGGGAAAAATGGCGCAGGCAAGGTATTTCGGCACTTAACGTTCAATGATGGTTGAGACCTCGTCACCGTTAATCTGCATAACGTGGCCTTGCTCATCGGTATATTCTACCAGGCCGGTCTCTTTATCGATGGTGGGCTTGCCCTCGCTCATGATCATGCGTCCATCTTTGGTCGCCATGACATAATCGCTGCTACACCCACTCATTAACAGCGCTGTCAGTATGACACCTGCTACACCCACTAACCCCTTCATGCTTGAGCTCCCTCGTCGCGACATCATCAGCAAAAGTGTAGTAATAAATCGTTTTGCCGCGAGGGGTAATCGCATGATTCCGAAAATCAGTGGGCGAGCACGTGCCGCCCTTGACATTACGAGGCCGCGTTTTTCTTGCCGCGCATCAGGTTGAGGCACTCCACTGCCATTGAGAAGAACATGGCAAAATAAATGTAACCTTTTGGTACATGCACCCCGAAACTTTCCAGAATGAGCGTGAATCCCACCAAAATTAAAAATGCCAGTGCCAGCATTTTGACCGAGGGATGGCGATCAACAAATTCGCCAATGACCCGAGCGGCAAACATCATCATGAGCACTGCGATGACCACCGCCGCCATCATGATAAACAGGTGATCCGAAAGGCCCACCGCCGTAATCACGGAGTCGAGACTGAAAATAATATCAAGCAGCATGATCTGGACGATGGCCCCGAAGAAAGAGTGCACGTTGGTTTTGTGCTCCTCTTCGCCGCCCTCTATCGTTTCATGAATCTCCATGCTGGATTTCCACAGCAGGAACAGCCCGCCAAACAGCAAAATCAAGTCGCGCACCGAAAATGCGTGGTCCATGAGGGAAAACAGCGGATTGGTCAGGCGTACCACCCAGGCAATAGAGGCCAGCAGGGCGAGACGCATCAGCATGGCACCCATCAGGCCAATACGGCGTGCGCTGTTTTGCTGATGTTTAGGCAGCTTGGCCACCACCAGCGACAGGAAGATAATATTATCAATGCCCAGAACCACTTCCAGAATGGTCAACGTTCCCAGTGCCAGCCAGGCGTTGGGATCTGCAATCCAGTCAAACATGTGAGAGTTCATTCCTAAACGAAAGTTAAACGGCGATTATACACGTCGCGCAGCAACTTGCAGCGGTGCGCTGCGCGTGAAGCGGTGTGGCAAAGCGGGTGTGTTAGAGAAGAAAGTGGCGCGCTAGCAGGGGACCAGTAAAGGTTTTCTTAAGATAAAAGCCGCGCGGTAAGGTCAGAATGGGTTCACCCTGCTCGCCAATGGCTTCGGTGAGCGCCTTGCTGTTCGCTGCTTTAGGACGAAGCTGCAGCCAGGTGCCGTGCCGCGCGGTGATGCGCTCGACTTTTCCCAACACAATCATGTCCATCAGCTCTTCCCAATCTTCGCGCAGCTGTTGCTCCTCTTCCTGGCTGGGCTGCCACAGCAGCGGCGAGCCCACACGGCGCTCGGCCAGCGGCAATGCGCGATCGCCCTCCACGGGAATCCACAATACGCGCGCCAGCTTGTGTCGCACATGGCTGGTTTCCCATGTGACGCCGCTGTTGCCCGTTAACGGCGCGACGCACACAAACGTGGTTTCCAGCGGTTTACCTTGGGCATCCACCGGTATGGTCTTTAACTCAATGCCGAGATGCGCGAAATCCTGCTCGGCCTTGCTGCCTGCGCTGGCACCCAGGTGCAGTTCCAGTAGCGTGCCCACCCATCCTTTATCGCGTTTGAGATCGGCGGGAATCGGCAGGCCCAGCTGCATAGCCAGGGCAGATAACGTCTGGCCAGCTAACTGATGGGCGCGCTGCAACAGTTCTTCCTCATGATGCGGCGCGGTGGGCAGGGAAGGTGAGCTATTCATGGTGATACTGACCTGGTTAAATATCATACAGCGTGGTGATGGGACAGTTTTCCACACTGAGCCTACAAGAATGAAGCTGATAATAGCATGATTCGGCATGCTTTTTTTGGGGAATTGTCTGCAAGCCAGATGCCGTAAGGCGGGGTTATCCCAGCTTGTCATCGACAATGAACAGGATCTTACACGCAGTTATCCACAGAAAGGTGGGATAACCGCACACAGAAGTGACCCCTGTTTCCATTTACAGCCTTGACTTTATCGACCTGCGCGCTTTTTTTCCTTTTTTTGACCAGGTTTAGGACATTCTCTGTGGATAAATACGACGCTGGTTACTATTTAGCCGCTTGCGTAGGGCAAGCGGCTGTTCGCAGAAGGTGTGAGTAAAAAAGGTGATGAGATTTTTATTTATTTATATGACAAATAATGGTTTTTTTTGTGTCATGATAGTTATCGATGAGAATTTTCCGAAGCGGTTATTCAATGCATTCCCGTGTTCTACACATAGCTATCCACAGAAAAGGTGAATAAGATCGACCTTAAAAGCCTCGGGCTGTTTATAAGTTGGCAACATTCTGTGAGTTATCCCACTGTTAATAGGCTAACTCCCCTGATATCCAGTGGTTTACCGTCTGTAAGGAGTGTGAAACAATCAAGCCATTCAAATTTAGCTTTGAGGTAGTCCAGTGATCGATGATGATGGCTACCGCCCAAATGTGGGTATCGTAATCTGTAACAGGCAGGGACAAGTGTTATGGGCCAGGCGCTTTGGACAGCACTCCTGGCAATTTCCTCAAGGAGGCATCAATCCGGGTGAAACCGCTGAACAGGCCATGTACCGTGAGCTGTTTGAAGAAGTGGGTTTGCACCGCAAAGATGTTCGTATACTTGCTTCGACCCGTAACTGGTTACGTTACAAATTGCCAAAACGTTTGGTGCGTTGGGATACAAAGCCGGTGTGTATCGGCCAGAAACAGAAGTGGTTTCTTCTGCAATTGATGTGCAGTGATGCGGATATCAACGTGCAACACAGCAGCACGCCGGAGTTCGATGGTTGGCGCTGGGTCAGCTTTTGGTATCCGGTACGTCAAGTGGTCTCGTTCAAGCGTGATGTTTATCGTCGCGTCATGAAGGAGTTTGCTGGCGTGGTAATGTCTATGCAGGAGAGTGCGGGGCAGCGCAATAATCACGCCGCCCATCGACGTAAAAGAGGATAGGCCACGCCCTTTATGCTCACTCAGTTGCGCGAAATTGTAGAGAAAGTGGCGAGCGCACCGCGCCTGAATGAAGCGCTCGACATTCTGGTAAATGAAATCTGCCTGGCGATGGAAACGGAGGTCTGTTCGGTTTATCTGGCCGATCACGACCGCCGTTGCTATTACCTGATGGCCACGCGCGGGTTAAAAAAACCGCGCGGTCGCACCGTCACACTGGCATTCGATCAGGGCATCGTGGGATTAGTAGGCCGCCTTGCTGAGCCTATCAACCTGGCCGATGCGCAGAGCCATCCCAGCTTCAAATATATTCCTGCCGTTAAAGAAGAGCGCTATCGCTCCTTCCTCGGTGTTCCGATCATCAGCCGTCGCCAGCTGCTGGGCGTGCTGGTGGTGCAACAGCGGGAACATCGTCAATTCGACGAGAGCGAAGAGTCTTTTCTGGTCACGCTTGCCACGCAGATGGCGGGATTGCTGTCGCAGTCCCAGCTGGGTCAGCTGTTTGGCCAGTTTCGTCAAACGCGCGTTAAAGCGATCGCGGCTGCGCCAGGCGTGGCCGTGGCGCCCGGCTGGGTCGATCAAATTCAGCCACAGCTCGATCAGGTTACCGCAGCCTCCACGCTGGATGTGCAGCGCGAGCGCGAGCGCCTGAGCCTGGCGATGAGTGAAGCGGCAAATGAATTTCGCCGCTTTAGCAAGCGCTTTGCGGCCAGCGTGCAAAAAGAGAGTGCGGCAATTTTCGATCTCTACTCGCATTTGCTTACCGATGCGCGGCTCAAAAAAGATCTCTTTGCGGAGATCGACCGCGGATCGGTGGCGGAATGGGCGGTTAAGACGGTCATTGAAAAGTTCGCTGAACAGTTTGCCAATTTGCAGGATCAGTACCTGCGCGAGCGCGCGGGCGATCTCCGTGTGCTGGGGCAGCGCCTGCTGTTTCACCTCGACGATACGCTGGTGGGCACCAATGCCTGGCCCGAGCGCTTTGTGCTGGTGGCCGATGAACTTACCGCGACCTCGCTGGCGGAAGTGCCGCAGGAGCGCTTAGCCGGCATCGTGGTCCGCGACGGTGCCGCCAACTCGCACGCCGCCATTCTGACGCGCGCCATGGGGATCCCCACCGTCATGGGCGCCGATATTTTACCGGCGCAGCTCAATAAACGTTTGCTGATTGTCGATGGCTATCGCGGCGAAGTATTAATCGATCCCGAACCGGTTTTAGTTCAAGAGTACCAGCGTCTTATCAGTGAAGAGAATGCACTGAGCAAAATGGCCGAAGGCGTGGTCGAGCAGCCTGGGGAACTGAAAAGCGGCCAGCGTGTGCAGGTGATGTTGAATGCAGGCTTAAGCCCCGAGCATGAGCAGGCGCTGGACAGCTGGGTGGACGGCATCGGCCTTTATCGCACCGAAATTCCTTTCATGCTGCAAAACGGCTTTCCTTCTGAGGAAGAGCAGGTTGCGCAGTACCAGGGCATGCTACAGCTATTCTATAACAAGCCGGTGACGCTGCGCACGCTGGACATCGGTGCCGACAAGCAGCTGCCGTATATGCCCATCAGTGAAGAAAACCCGTGTCTGGGCTGGCGCGGCATCCGCCTTACGCTCGATCAGCCAGAAATTTTTCTTGTGCAGGTGCGCGCCATGCTGCGTGCGAACGCCGCCTCCGGCAACCTCAGTATTCTGCTGCCCATGATCAGCCATATCGATGAGATCGACGACGCGCGTCGCCTGATCGATCGTGCCGGACGGGAGGTGGAAGACATGCTCGGCTATGCCATCCCGCAGCCACGCATTGGTGTGATGATTGAAGTGCCGTCCATGCTGTTTATGATCCCGCATCTGGCCGCACGCGTTGACTTTATTTCGGTCGGCACCAATGACTTAACCCAATATCTGCTGGCGGTCGATCGCAATAACACGCGCGTGGCAAATCTTTACGATCCGCTCCATCCCGCCATGCTGCGCGCGCTGCAAAGCATTGCTCTCGAAGCCCGTAAGGCCAATCTTGAGCTGTGCCTGTGTGGTGAAATGGCGGGCGATCCAATGTGTGTCGCGCTGCTGGTGGGACTGGGCTACCATCACCTCAGCATGAATGGCAAGAACATACCGCGCGTCAAATATCTGTTGCGTCACTTGGATTACGAAGAAGCGCAAAAGCTGAGTGACGAAGCCGTCGAGGCACACACCGCGTCGGAAGTGCGGCATCGGATCTCCGCATTTATGGAGCGCCGTGGCTTGGGCGGATTGATTCGCGGCGGGCGTTAACTGTTTACATTTCTGCGGAAATTGTACAAAGCGGCTGTGCTATCATGCGCAGCCTTTTATTATATCGACCCCTTAAGTCAGACCCGTTTCAGGGCAGAAAAAACGATGGTGAATGATGACTAACGGCTACATTTCGTTTCCCCAATTCGATCCGGTGATTTTCTCTATCGGACCGGTTTCACTTCACTGGTACGGCTTGATGTATCTGGTGGGTTTTGTCTTCGCGATGTGGCTCGCAGTTCGCCGTGCCAATAAACCGGGCAGCGGCTGGAAAAAAGAGGAAGTTGAAAACTTGCTTTACGCCGGCTTCCTGGGCGTATTTTTGGGCGGGCGTATTGGCTATGTATTGTTCTATAACCTGCCGCTGTTCCTTGAGAATCCGCTGTATCTGTTTAAAGTTTGGGACGGGGGCATGTCCTTCCACGGCGGCCTGATTGGCGTGATCGTGGTGATGCTGATTTTTGCGCGCCGTACCAAGCGTCATTTCTTCCAGGTGGCGGACTTCATTGCGCCGCTGATTCCTTTCGGGTTGGGGGCGGGTCGCTTAGGTAACTTTATTAATGGCGAGCTGTGGGGCCGCGTAGCTCCTGATTTTAAATACGCCATGCTGTTCCCGGGCTCGCGCAGTGAAGACATTGCGCTGGCTGCTAACAATCCACAGTACCAGTCGCTGTTAAATACCTATGGCGTGCTGCCGCGTCATCCCTCGCAGCTTTACGAGCTGGCGCTGGAAGGTGTGGTGCTGTTTATCATTCTTAATTTATTCATCCGTAAGCCTCGCCCGATGGGCAGTGTTTCAGGCTTGTTCCTGATTGGCTACGGTGCATTTCGTATTATCGTTGAGTTTTTCCGCCAGCCAGATGCGCAGCTCGGCCTGTTTGAAGGCGGCATTAGCATGGGGCAAATTCTTTCAATTCCCATGATTCTGGCGGGCATTATTATGATGGTTTGGGCATATCGTCGCCCGCAGCAACACACACGAGAGGTAAAATGAAACAGTATCTGGACCTGATGCAACACGTGCTAAATGAGGGCGCCGAAAAGGCCGATCGTACCGGCACCGGCACGCGCTCTATTTTTGGCCACCAGATGCGTTTTAATTTGCAGGAAGGATTTCCGCTGGTCACCACCAAAAAAGTGCATCTGCGCTCGATTATTCATGAACTGCTGTGGTTCCTGAAGGGCGAGACCAATATTGGCTACCTCAAAGAGAATAACGTCACCATCTGGGACGAGTGGGCAAGCGAGACCGGCGATCTTGGACCGGTGTACGGTAAACAGTGGCGTAGCTGGGGCACTGCTTCTGGCGAAGAGATCGACCAAATCACGAAAGTGATTGAGCAGCTGAAGCGCGATCCCGACTCGCGCCGCATTATCGTCTCTGCGTGGAACGTGGGCGAGCTGGATCAGATGGCGCTGGCGCCGTGCCACGCGTTTTTCCAGTTCTACGTCGCCAACGGCAAACTCTCTTGTCAGCTGTACCAGCGCTCCTGCGATATCTTCCTTGGCTTGCCGTTTAACATCGCCAGCTATGCGCTGCTGGTACATATGGTGGCGCAGCAGTGCGATTTAGCGGTCGGCGATTTCGTCTGGACCGGCGGCGATACGCACCTCTACAGCAATCACCTGGAGCAGGCGCGACTGCAGCTGACGCGTGAGCCACGTCCACTGCCAAAGCTGGTGATCAAGCGTAAACCCGCGTCGATTTTTGACTATCACTTCGATGATTTTGTGGTTGAGGGATACGATCCGCATCCCGCTATCAAGGCCCCGGTAGCGGTCTAGCGTTCACAGCGCTATGCGCACGCAGCCCTGCCGTATGGCAGGGTTTTTTTTACTCTGAAAGCGTATTATCGCCTGTTTTTTTTTGAAGCCATCGCACACCCCAACTGCATCTCGCGTAAACGCCCTGCATTGTCTGTAAGCCTCATTCCCTATTCGCAGCTTCGCGCTTGTGGGCCCACGCCATAACGCGCAAAGTCATGCGCCATGAACAAGCGTCCTTTTACGGGTTTCACCCTGCCTGAGCTGATGCTGGTAATGGCGATTGCCGGAATGATCAGTTTAGGTGGCTTTCAGGGCTGGCAGCGTTGGCAACAGCAGCAACAGCTGCGCGATAGCGCCCGCCAGCTGCAAGGCTTTTTGTTGCGTGTGCGCGCGTACGCTAACTGGCATAACCGTGAGGTCAATCTGTGGTTAATGCCAGGCAAGCCGGGCTGTCTTGGCGCAGGAAAAGCGCCGGACATGCGCTGTCAGCCGCCATCGCGCTGGGTGTATACGCCGCCTTATCCCGGCGTGCGGATTCAAAGCCTGATAGGCGAGCCGGGATTTTACGGTCGGCGTGACGTGGCCCGCCCGGGCAGCATCGACATTGAAAGCGAGGCCGGGCGCTGGCGGGTCATCATCTCTTCACGTGCGCGCATCCGTTTATGTCGCCCAGAGGATAAAAAATGCACCTAGATCAGCGCGGCTTTAGCCTGCTTGAAATGCTGCTGGCGATGGCTGTCGGCGCGGTGCTGATGGTGAGCGTGGGGCGTTTTTTGCCACTGCTGCTGGATCACACTCTGCGCCTGCAGCAGCGTGTCCAGCTGCAACAGGAACTGCAGCAACTCGCCCATACGCTGCAAAAAGCGCTTCAGCGTGCAGGCTATTGTCGCGGCACGTGCAGTGGCCCGGCGCTACAGCTCGCCTCTGGCGGTGCGTGTGTGCTGCTGCGCTGGGATGAAAACAGCAATGGCCGTTGGGAAGGCGTTGCTCACAGCGAGAGCGAATGGTATGGCTATCGCCTGCGAGAAGGGCAAATTGAAATGCAGCGCGGGGTAGAGAACTGCGCTGGCGGCGGGTGGGAACGGCTCACTGATGGCGCGTTTCTTACCGTGGAGACCTTTCGCGTCGTGCGGCAGGGAACGCGTCTGACGGTGTACCTTGCCGCGTCGGCAGGAGGTCAGCGGGTTGCGCTTGAGCACTGGGTTCAGGGCATGAATCTGTGAAACAGCAAGGAAACAGTCCTCTGAGCATGGTGCTGTTGCTGATGCTGCTGGGCGGCATCACGCTGCACGCCATGCGCACGCAGCTCTCGCAGAACCTGCAAACAGTGGGGGATGAGCAGCACTATCACAAAGATTATTGGCAAGCGCATTCGGCGCTGGAATGGGGACGGACACAGCGCTGGCCAAAAGCAGAGGGCTGGCAGTGTCATTCATGGCCGGCAGAACAGTGGCAAAGCTGCTTGCTGCGCACGGAGGATAATTATGGGTTGCTCTCTGGACGCGGTGAAGATCGCGCGCTCTCGCTGTGGCGCTGGGTCTCTCTGGAAACGGAGGTCCCACAAGCCGCCGCGCATGGATGGATCGACTTCTGCCCGCTGGCAACGCCCGCGGCGTGCATGCCGCAAAATGGCGATACAGGGCTTTAGTCTGACGGAAACGCTGGTTGCGATGCTGCTGTTGGCGCTTACCATCACCGCTCTGCTGCACTATCATCGCGCGCTGGCGCAGGGGTTCAGCCAGCAATGGCTCCAGCGTCAGGCTTGGCAGGCGGCTGCGCAAGCCATGCAAGGACGTGACGTTGCAGGGTGGCGCACGCAGCGTCATCAGCGGGCTGTTTCAGCAAGTTGCACGCTGGAACGTGTGACCGTTACGGGTGCACAACAGCGGACCGCCACGTTAGCCCAGCTTAAATGCCGGTAACCTGCGCGCAGCGCGGTAGGCATTGCATACGATACAAGGTAGAGTGACCAGGCTGCGCTGTCTTTGCTTCTGAGGAGAATTATGTTCCGGGTTTACCACTCCAATCAGCTCGATCTTTTGAAAAATCTTGCCGGGATCCTGATTGAAAATCAGCCATTACAGGATCCCCTGGCGGCTGAACAGGTGCTGGTGCAAAGTCCCGGCATGGCGCAATGGCTGCAAATGGAGTTGGCAAACAGTTTTGGCATCGCCGCGAACATCGCGTTTCCCCTGCCTGCGACCTTTATCTGGAGCATGTTCGTGAAAGTGCTGCCCGGTATTCCTGAAGAAAGCGCGTTCAACAAAGCCAGCATGAGCTGGAAGCTGATGCATCGCTTGCCTGACTTGCTGGAACAAGACGCGTTTCAGCCGCTGCACCAATACCTCAATGACGATGAGGATAAACGCAAGCTGTACCAGCTTTGCGCCCGTATTGCCGACCTGTTTGACCAGTATCTGGTTTACCGTTCTGACTGGTTAAACCGCTGGGAACGTGGCGAACTTGTCGAAGGGCTGGGAGAGGTGCAAATTTGGCAAGCTGCGCTGTGGCGTGATTTGGTGAGCTTTACAGAGCAGCTTGGGCAGCCGATGTGGCACCGCGCTAACCTCTATGCTCGCTTTATTCAAACGCTTGAGCAGGCCACCTCACCGCCCGCTGGTTTGCCTCAGCGCGTTTTTATCTGCGGGATCTCTGCGCTGCCGCCGGTCTATCTGCAGGCGCTTGAAGCGCTTGGCCGCCATATCGATATTCACCTGCTGTTTACCAACCCATGCCGTCACTATTGGGGCGACATCCAGGACTACGCGTTTCTGGCGAAACTACAGAGTCGCCAGCGTCGTCGCCTTCACTCGGATGACGCACAGCCGCTGTTTCGCGATCCCGATGCGGCCACCACGCTATTCAATGAATTGGGTGAACAGCAGCTCACTAATCCGCTGCTGGCCTCATGGGGCAAGCTGGGACGCGACAATCTGTTCTTATTAAGCCAGATGGAGGCCGCTGCAAACGATGTCGATGCATTCGTCGATATGCCCGAGGATAACCTGCTGCATAGCCTGCAGGCCGATCTGCTCAACCTTGAGGACAGGGCGGTCATTGGCCTCACGGCAGATGAGTTAGGCAGCAGCCGTAGCAAGCGCCGACTTGACCCTGACGATCGCTCCGTGACGGTACAGGTGTGCCACAGCGCTCAGCGAGAAGTTGAGGTGCTTCAGGACCACTTGCTGGCGATGATGGAGGCCGATCCCTCGCTCAGGCCGCGCGATATCATTGTGATGGTGGCGGACATTGATAGCTACGCGCCCTTTATTCAGGCCGCGTTCGCCAGCGCGCCTGCCGACCGTTACCTGCCGTTTGCTATTTCAGATCGTCGCGCCAGCCAGGCGCATCCGGCGATTCAGGCGCTACTCTCCCTTCTGATGCTGCCTGAAAGCCGCTTCGCCTCGGAAGAAATCCTGGCGTTGCTCGAAGTGCCCGCGCTGGCACAGCGCTTTTCCGTGGATGAGAGTGGCTTGCGCCTGCTGCGACGTTGGGTAATGGAATCGGGCATACGCTGGGGGCTGGATGATGCCAGCGTCGAAGCGCTGGCGCTGCCGGTAACGGGCCAGCATACCTGGCGCTTTGGCCTGCAGCGCATGCTGCTGGGCTATGCGTTGGAGAGTCGCAATGGCGACTGGCAGGGCATTTTGCCCTACGACGAATCCAGTGGGCTGATCGCCGAGCTCGCGGGCCACTTAGCGAATCTGCTCGCGTGCCTCGATCTCTGGCGCGCGCGATTAAAAGAGGATCGCACGCTGGCAGAGTGGATGCCGCTGTGCCGCGAGCTGATCGATACCTTCTTTATTGCGGATGCCGAGAGCGAAGCCGCGCTGCTGCTGGTGGAAACCCAGTGGGCGCAGATCATTGAACAGGGGATGCAGGCCACCTATCAGCAGCCTATCCCGGTAACGTTGCTGCGTGATGAGCTGCGTTCACGCCTTGATCAACAGCGCATTAGCCAGCGATTCCTGGCTGGCCCCATCAACTTCTGTACGCTGATGCCTATGCGCTCCATCCCGTTTAAGGTCGTGTGCCTATTGGGCATGAACGATGGCGTTTATCCGCGCACGCTGGCGCCGCTCGGCTTTGATTTAATGCAGCAGCAGACGCGCAAAGGCGACCGCAGCCGGCGGGATGACGATCGCTACCTGTTTCTTGAGGCGCTCATCAGCGCTCAAGACCAGCTGTATATCAGCTATATAGGCCGCGCCATTCAGGATAACAGCGCGCGCTATCCTTCGGTACTGGTCACTGAGCTGCTGGATTACCTGAGTCAGAGTTTTTGCCTGCCCGGTGATGAGTCCGCCGAGCCTGACGTCAGTGAACAGCGCGTTCGCTCGCATCTGCAAACGCTGCACAGCCGTATGCCTTTCGCACCGGAAAATTTTCACCCCGGTTTCAGCGGACAAAGCTTTGCCGCTGAATGGCTGCCCGCCGCAACGGGCAGCGGCGTTGCGCAACCGGATTTCGTGCAGCCGTTACCGCAACACGTGCTGACGAGCCTGTCGCTAGAGCAGCTACTGCGCTTTTGGCGGCATCCGGTGCGCGCCTGGTTCCAGCAGCGGCTTGGCGTCTCATTCTGGATGGAAGAGAGCGAGCTACCCGATAGCGAACCCTTTGCGCCTGACAGCCTCGAACGTTATCAAATCAATGCGGAATTGCTCAACGCGCTGGTCGAGGGCGCGGATCCGGCGCAGCTGTTTGCGCGTCACCGCGCCGCAGGTAACTTACCTTACGGTGCTTTTGGCGAACTCTTCTGGCAGCGCCAAACGGAAGAGATGCAGGAAGTGGCCGAGAACATTGCCGGTCAGCGATTGCCGGCCGAGAGCTGGGAGGTCGCGCTGCCTTTGGGTGAGGTTCTCTTGACCGGTTGGTTAACCCAGGTGCAAGCTGACGGCCTGCTGCGCTGGCGGCCAGGGGTTCTGAGCATGAACGACGGGCTGCTGCTGTGGCTTGAGCATCTGGTGTATTGCGCGCTAGGCGGTAAAGGGGATAGTCGGATGTACGGGCGTAAACAGAGCCACTGGGGTTTTAAGGCGATTAGCGCCGAGCACGCGCAGACGCTGCTTACCGAATATGTTACTGCTTATCAGGCCGGACTGTCTGAACCGCTCCTGCTGCTGAATAAAGCGGGCAGCGCCTGGCTGGATGCCAGCTTTGATGTGAAATCGCATCAGCTGTTAGAGGATGAGCAGACTCAGCAAAAAGCGCGCAATAAACTGCTCCAGGCATGGCAGGGCGGTTATCAGATTGAAGGCGAAGGCAGCGATCCCTATCTGCAACGTCTTTGCCGCACGCTCGACGACGCCGCTGTCGAGGCGATTATTGCCGCCGCGCGTCGCTGGTATTTACCGGTGCGCCTCGCGCATCAAGATAACGAATAACGCACAGGGTTCACGGCTCATTGTCACCATTTTGCCTTGTTAGTATGGAGTATGTCGCCGTACACACAGCTGGCGATAATCAGTAATCAAAGGGGTTTACATGCGGATTCATGCACGCTGGGTAGGCGCGCTGCTATTAAGTATGCTGGCACTTGAGGCGACGGCTGCCGCCGATCGCGGCTGGCAACCGGTTAATGACAGCATTCGTAAGAGCGAACGCGATCCGCGCAGCTATCAGGCAATCACGCTGGATAACGGCATGACGGTGCTACTGGTTTCTGATCCTGATGCGCCGAAATCACTGGCGGCCCTGACGCTGCCCATTGGCTCACTTGACGACCCCAACGCGCAGCTTGGCTTAGCGCACTATACGGAGCACATGGTTTTGATGGGCTCGCAGCGTTATCCGCAGCCAGATAATTTGGCTGAATTTCTGAAAAAGCACGGTGGAAGCCATAATGCCAGCACGGCATCCTATCGCACCGCGTTTTATTTGGAAGTGGCGAATGACGCGCTACTGCCTGCGGTGGATCGCCTGGCGGATGCGATTGCGCATCCATTGCTGGATCCGGTGAATGCCGATCGCGAGCGTCACGCAGTCAATGCCGAGCTGACCATGGCGCGGTCGCGCGATGGCTTGCGCATGGCGCAGGTTGGCGCCGAGACGCTTAATCCGGCACATCCGGCTTCACGCTACTCAGGCGGTAACCTTGAAACGTTAAGCGACAAGCCCGAGAGCAATTTGCATCAGGCATTGGTGCAGTTCTATCAACGTCATTACTCCGCTAACCTCATGAAAGGCGTCATTTACAGCAACAAGTCGCTGCCTGAGATGGCTGGCATCGCCGCCCAGACGTTTGGACGTATTGCAAATCACCAAGCCAGCGTACCTGCTATCACCGTGCCGGTGGTGACTGACGCGCAAAAAGGCATCATCATCCACTACGTGCCTGCCCAGCCGCGCAAACAGCTAAAAATTGAGTTTCGCATCGCTAACAATAGCGATCGGTTCCGCAGCAAAACCGACACGCTCATCGGCTACATGCTAACCAATCGCAGTGAGAATACGCTGAATGATTGGCTGCAAAAGCAGGGACTGGCGGATGGCGTGAACGCGGGTGCCGATCCGTTCACTGAACGCAGCAGCGGCGTGTTCGCTATCACCGTGTCCCTGACGGATAAAGGGCTCGCGCAGCGTGATAAAGTGCTGGGTGCGGTATTCCGCTATCTAACCCTGTTGCGCGACAAGGGCATTGATAAAGCCTACTTTGACGAGGTTTCGCACGTACTGGCGCTGGATTTCCGCTATCCCTCTATCACCCGGGATATGGATTACATTGAGTGGCTAGCGGATACCATGCTGCGCGTGCCGCTGGAACATACGTTGGATGCGCCTTACCTTGCGGACGATTTCGATCCTGCCGCTATCAAGGCGCGTTTGAGTGATATGACGCCGCAAAACGCCCGAATTTGGTTTATCAGCCCCAATGAACCGCACAATAAGGAGGCGTATTTTGTCCAGGCCCCTTATCAAGTGGATAACATTACCCCTGCGCAATTTAGCGCCTGGCAGCAGCAGGGGGGAGATCTCCCGTTGGCATTGCCAACGCTCAATCCTTACATTCCTTCTGACTTCTCCCTCATCGACGCGCAGGGAAAAACCCTTTCCCATCCGATGGCGATTGGTGATGCGGCAAGTATGCGTATTTACTGGATGCCCAGCGCGGCGTTCGCCAAGGAACCCAAGGCGGCGATAACGCTGGCGCTGCGCAACCAACATGCCATCAGCGATGCGCGTCAGCAGGTGCTGTTTGGTTTAAATGATTATCTCTCAAGCCTGGCGCTTGATACGTTAAATAATCAGGCGTCGGTGGCGGGAATCAGTTTCTCCATCGGAGAAAATGAGGGATTGGTCTTTAACGCCAGTGGCTTCACGCAGCGTCTGCCTGAACTGCTGCAAAAGCTGGTGGAAGGCTACGCGCGTTTCCAGCCCACGCCGCAGCAGCTTGAACAGGCAAAATCCTGGTATCTCGATCGCCTTGACGCCGCAGAGAAAGGCAAGGCGTTTGAGCAGGCCATTCAGCCAATGCAAATGCTTTCTCAGCTGCCCTATACGCAACGCGATACGCGGCGATACGTGGTCAAAACCATCACACTTGAGGAGGTCACCGCGTATCGTGATGCACTGATTCGTGAGGCGACACCGGAAATGATGGCGGTAGGCAACCTGTCCGCGGATCGCGTCAAACAGCTGGCGGTACAGTTGCGTCAGCAGCTCCAGAGTCGTGGGCAGACAGACTGGCACAGCGATTACGTCGCCATTGATAACGCCAGAAAAGTGAACTTGCAGACCGCAAGCAGCAGCACCGACTCCGCGCTGGCGACGCTCTACGTGCCGCTGGGATACGGCGAATACCAAAGCATGGCCAGCAGCACCTTACTGAGCCAGATTGTCCAACCGTGGTTCTACAACCAGTTGCGCACCGAAGAGCAGCTTGGCTACGCCGTATTCTGCTATCAAATGCCCATTGGCCGTCAGTGGGGCATTGGATTCTTGCTGCAAAGCAACAGCAAATCGCCCGCTTACCTACTTGAGCGCTTCCACGCCTTTTATCCGCAGGCAGAGCAGCGGTTGCGCCAGTTAAGTGACGAAGATTTCGCGCAGTATCAACTGGCGTTGATAAACGATCTTAAACAGCGTCCGCAAACCCTTGAAGAAGAGGCGAATCGCTATGAGCGTGATTTCAACCGGCAGAACTTTGCGTTCGACACCCGAGAAAAAACCCTCGCCGCCATTGGCAAGCTCACGCCAACGAGTTTGGCAGACTTTTTCCACCAGGCGGTGCTGCAGCAGCAGGGAATGGCAATGCTTTCACAAATTGGCGGTAGCCAGTCATCGGCTCATACAGCCGACTATGCCAAGGTGACGGGCTTCACGACGTGGGATCGCGTCGATAAGCTACAGCAGTCGCTGGACGTAAAGCGTGATATGCCATGACGCAGCAGCCTGAAACGCTTAATCCGCTCACGCTGCCGCTGCGCGGTGAGCGCTTGATTGAGGCCTCAGCCGGTACGGGGAAAACCTTCACCATTGGCCTGCTTTATTTGCGACTATTGCTTGGGCTCGGCGGTGAGCATGCCTATTCGCGCCCGCTGTCGGTCGATGAAATTTTGGTGGTGACCTTTACCGAGGCCGCCACGGCCGAACTGCGTGGCCGCATTCGCGATAATATCCACGAGCTGCGGTTGGCCTGCATTCGCGGCGTAAGCAGCAACGCGATGTTGAATCAGCTGCTGGAGGAGATCGCCCAGCCAGCTGACGCGGCATCGCTGCTGCTGGCGGCCGAGCGGCAAATGGATGAAGCCGCGATTTTCACCATTCACGGTTTTTGTCAGCGCATGCTGAATTTTAATGCCTTTGAATCAGGCATGCTGTTTGAACAACAGTTGATTGAGGATGAGCATCCTCTGCTGCGGCGCGCCACCGCCGACTTTTGGCGACGTCACTGCTATCCGCTGACGCTGGATATCGCGCGCGTGGTGGTCAATGAATGGAGCGGGCCAGATCAGCTGCTGACCACGCTGCGACCGTGGCTACAAGGGGAGTCTCCCGGCTTGCGCTTGCCGCCAGCCGATGATGAAACGCTGGCGACTCGCCATGCACGCAATCTGGCGCAAATCGAGAAAATTAAGGCGCAGTGGCGCACTGTGGGTGAGGAAGTACTCACGTTAGTCAGCCAGTCTGACGTTGATAAGCGCAGCTACAGCAGCAAGCATTTGCCGGTATGGGTCAATAAAATCAGCGACTGGGCGCAAAGCGAAACCCGTGATTACACGGTGCCGGCTGAGCTGGCACGCTTTAGCCAACGGCTGCTGGAAGAAAAGACCAAAAAAGGCAGCGCACCGCGCCATGCGCTGTTTGACGCAATAGATGACTTTTTGGCACAACCGCTTTCGTTACGCGATCTGATGATTGCGCGCGCGCTGGTGGAGGTCCGCGCGGCGGTGCATAAAGAGAAGCGGCTGCAGGCGCTGCTCGGTTTTGACGATCTGCTGAGCCGCCTGGATGACGCCCTGCACCAGTCCGGCGGCGAACGGCTGGCAGAGGTTATTCGCCAGCGCTATCCGGTTGCCTTGATTGACGAGTTCCAGGACACCGATCCGCAGCAGTACCGTATCTTTCGCACCCTGTACCATCAGCAGCCCGATCGGGCGCTGTTGCTGATTGGCGATCCCAAACAGGCGATCTATGCGTTTCGCGGCGCCGACATTTTTACCTACATTCGCGCACGTAATGAAGTGAGTGCGCACTACACACTGGATACCAACTGGCGCTCCTCGCCTGAGATGGTTGAGGCCGTGAACCACCTGTTTTCACGGCTGCCATCGCCGTTTTTATTTGAGGATATTCCCTTTCTGCCCGTGCGGTTCGCGCCGCCTAATCAGTCGCTCTCACTGACGGTAGACGATCACGTGCAGCCTGCGCTCCGACTCTGGTTACAGCCTGGCGGAGGCTGCAGCGTCAGTGACTACCAACAGTACATGGCGCAGCAGTGCGCCCTCGACATTAGCCGCTGGCTGCAGGCGGGTCAGCAGGGGCGTGCGCTGTTGGGCAAGGCCGGCCTGCAGCGTGGGGTGCAGGCGTCTGACATGACGGTGTTGGTACGCAGCCGCAGTGAGGCTAACCACATCCGTGAAGCCTTAAAACAGCTCGGCATTCCCTCGGTGTACCTGTCCAATCGCGACAGCGTCTACACCACGCCGGAGGCACGAGAGCTACTTTGGCTACTGCAAGCGGTATTGGCCCCCGAGCAGGAGCGGATGCTACGCACTGCGCTGGCGACCTCGCTGTTTGCGTTTGACGCCGCCCAGCTGGATGCACTCGATCACGATGCGCGCGCCTGGGACGAGCTGGTCGAGACCTTTGCCCGCTGGCAGCAGCTTTGGCATCAGCGCGGCGTCCTGCCCATGCTGCGGCAGCTTATGCTGGAGCGGCATCTGGCGGAAAACCTGCTGGCATCGGAAAACGGCGAACGTCGGTTGACCGATCTGCTGCACCTCGGCGAGTTGCTGCAGGAAGCGGCGGCGCAACTCGACAGTCCTCACGCGTTGGTGCGTTACCTGGCGCAGCAGATAGCCAGTCCGGATAACCAGTCTGCCAGCCAACAACTGCGCCTTGAGAGCGATCGTCACTTGGTGCAAATCGTCACCATCCACAAGTCGAAAGGATTGCAGTATCCGCTGGTTTGGTTGCCTTTTGCCGCCGGTTTCCGCGAGGCGGATACGGCGCTTTATCACGATCGCGACAGCTTCAATCCGGTGCTCGACCTGCACAGCAACGAAGAGAGCCTGGCGCTGGCAGAAGAGGAGCGCCTGGCGGAAGATCTACGCTTGCTTTATGTCGCCCTGACGCGCTCCATCTTTCACTGTAGCGTTGGCGTCGCGCCACTGTTTCGCGGCACGCGCAAACGCGAGGGAGCAAGCGATCTGCACAAAAGCGCCTTGGGTTTCCTGCTGCAGCGGGGTGAAGCCGCCAGCGCAGAGCAGCTGGCCGTTTTGCTGGGTGAAATCGACCATGTGGGCACCGAGGTGGTGTCGGCCGAGGCGGGTGAAGCGACGCGCTGGCACGACGCACCGCTGCCTGAAGACACGCTGCGCGCACGTGCTGTCACCCGCACGCTAGCCGACCCGTGGCGCGTCACCAGCTATTCCGCGCTGCAGCAGCACAGCAGCCATCGTCTGCTGGACGTGATGCCAGGCTTTGATATTGACGCGGCCGGGGAAGCATCGCCGAGCGAGGAAGCGGAAGCGGCGCTGACGCCGCATCACTTTCCGCGCGGCGCCGCGCCGGGCACGTTCTTGCATACGCTATTTGAATCCCTTGATTTCCCGCACCCGCCGGATGAAGACACGCTCACGCGTCATCTTCAGCAAAGTGGCTATCCCCTGTTCTGGCAACCGATGCTCAGTGAGTGGATTACCCGCGTAGTAAACACGCCGCTAAACGCGCAGGGGCTGCGGCTTGCCAGCGTGAAGTCCAGCGACAGGCTGGTGGAAATGGGGTTTTACTTGCCGATTGACGGCCTGCTGACCGCGCAGGAACTGGATGCGCTGGTGCGCCAGGATCCGCTGTCTACCGCGGCGCCTCCGCTGGACTTTCGTCAGGTGCAGGGCATGCTAAAAGGCTTTATTGATCTGGTGTTCCGCTGGCAGGGAAAATATTATCTGCTGGACTACAAATCCAACTGGCTGGGCGACACGCGTGAGGCCTACACGCCAGAGGCGATGGCGCAGGCGATGGTGGATCACCGCTATGACCTGCAGTACCAGCTGTATACGCTCGCGCTGCATCGCTATTTGCGTCACCGCCTGCCTGACTACGATTACGAGCGGCATTTCGGCGGGGTCTTTTATCTGTTCCTGCGCGGTATGGACGGCAGTTCGCCAGAGAATGGCGTGTTTCATACGCGTCCCCGGCATGATTTTGTCACACAATTGGATGGCCTGTTTCGCGGGCAAGGAGCTTCAGCATGAGCGGCATGACCGCGCTATTAGAGCAGGCGATAGCGCTGCGGGCCTTGCGCGCGCTGGACGTGCAGTTCGCCCAGCTATTGGCTGATGAGACACAACCGGCACGGCTGCTAGCCGCCGCCTGTCTGAGCGCAGAGGCGGGAGAAGGGCATGTTTGTCTGCCGCTCTCGCTGCTGCAGCGCGATACGCTGTTTAGTGGGCGTCACCCCGAGTTGGCGCAGGCCATCTGGCAGGCGGCAGGGGAGCCGGAGGACTGGCCTGCGCTGCTGGCGGGCTGGTCAGCGTTGAGCGAGAGCGATCGCGCCGCGCCGCTGGTATTGAACAACGATCGTCTCTATCTGCATCGCCTTTGGCACCATGAAGGACGGGTCGCACAGTTTTTCCAGACCCGCGCCGCACCGCAGCAATTTGCCGCGGAGCAGATACGAGCGGTGCTAAACAGCTTGTTCGGCGAGCAGCCCGAGGATTGGCAGAAAATTGCGGCCGCCGTAGCGCTTACGCAAAAAACAGCGGTGATTTCCGGCGGGCCGGGCACGGGCAAAACCACCACGGTGGCAAAGCTGCTGGCCGCGCTGATTCATCTCAGTGAGGGCGCGCTGCGCATTCAGCTCGCCGCCCCCACGGGTAAAGCCGCCGCCCGCCTGACTGAATCTCTGGGGAATGCACTGCAGGCGCTGCCGGTCACGGAGCAGGAGCGTCAGCGCTTTCCGGCCGAGGCGACCACCCTGCACCGATTATTGGGCGCGCAGCCCGAGTCACAGCGTTTGCGCTATCACGCGGGCAATCCGCTGCATCTGGACGTGCTGGTAGTGGATGAAGCCTCCATGGTGGATTTGAGCATGATGGCGAATTTAATTGCCGCGTTACCGCCTCAGGCGCGAGTGATTTTTCTCGGCGATCGCGATCAGCTTGCCTCGGTTGAGGCCGGGGCGGTGCTGGGTGATATCTGTCGCTGCGCCGAGGCGGGCTACAGCCCGGTGCGCGCATTACAGCTCGCCACGCTCACCGGCTGCGCCCTCGAAGGCCGTGACGATGACGTTGCACCGGCGGTACGCGATGCCATCTGCCTGCTGCGCACAAGCTACCGCTTTGCAGCAGATTCCGGTATCGGCAAGCTGGCGGCCGCGGTGAACGGCGGTGAGATTGACGCCGTAGAGGCGGCGTTTGCCGCAGGCTTCAGCGATATTGTGCGGCGCCCGCTCAACAGCGGCGAGGCCTATCAGGCCATGCTGGCTGAGATCACCGAAGGCTACCGACCGTTTATTGAATTGGTACAGCAGCAGGCGACACCTGGCGCGATCTTGCAGGCATTCGCCCGCTATCAGCTGCTGTGTGCGCTGCGGGAAGGGCCGTTTGGCGTGCAGGGATTGAATCAGCGCATTGAGCAAAAGCTGATGCAAATGCAGTGGCTGCGTCGGCCCAAAAACGGCAGCCGCTGGTATCCCGGACGCCCGGTCATGGTGACGCGCAATGACAGCACGCTGGGGTTATTTAACGGCGACATTGGCATTGCGCTCGAAGACCACGACGGCGTATTGAAGGTGTTCTTCCCGTTGCCCGATGGCACCATCAAAGCCGTGCAGCCCAGCCGTTTGCCCGTACACGATACGGCTTGGGCTATGACGGTGCATAAATCACAGGGTTCTGAGTTCGATCACACCGCACTGGTGATGCCTGCGCAGTTTGTCCCCGTGCTGACGCGTGAACTGATTTACACCGCCATCACGCGCGCGCGCAAGCAGCTCACGCTGTACAGTGAAGAAGGGGTGTTTCGCCGCGCCGTGCAATTGCAAACCCAGCGCCGCAGCGGCCTGCTACAGCGGCTGACGGAGAGCTGACCGCCGCACGTCACGAGGGAAAGAATAACAGGGCACGATTGCGCGCGTGCCCGTGGCGTTTAGCGTAGATCGGCCATCAGCACCTTTGAGCGGCGCTGGTAGTTGTACATCTGCTTTTTACTTTCAGGCAGCGACTCAATATCCACCGGGGTAAAACCGCGTTCCTGGAACCAGTGGATGCTGCGCGTGGTCAGGACAAACAGTTTTTTCAGCCCCATCTGACGCGCTTGCAGCGCCACTCGCTCCAGCAACAGCTCCCCGCGTGAAGAGCTGCGGTAATCAGGATGCACCGCCACGCAGGCCATTTCGCCAATCTGTTCGTCCGGGAAGGGATAGAGCGCAGCGCAGGCGATGGTCAGATTGTCGCGCTGGATAATGGTAAATTTATCAATCTCCATCTCCAGCTGCTCACGCGAGCGGCGCACTAAAATACCCTGCTGCTCAAGCGGCCTGATCAGCTCCAGAATACCGCCGATATCATTGATATTGGCGCGGCGAATCTGCTCCGCTGACTCCATCACGATCTGGGTACCGATACCGTCGCGCGAGAATAACTCCTGGAGCAGGGCACCATCTTCCTGATAGCTGATCAAGTGGCTGCGGCGCACGCCGCTGCGGCACGCTTTCACCGCGCCGCGCAGGAAGCGGACGGTACCGGAGAGGAAATCGCCGTCGCTTTCCATTTCGTCAATACGCGCCTGCGCATCATTGGGAAACAGCTCGGAGATGATCTCACCCGCGCGATTGGTCACGCCCTGTTCAGAACAAAAACCGATCATTTTTTCGGCTTTCAATTTAATGGCTAACTGGGTAGCCACCTCTTCTGACGTGAGGTTAAAGCTCTCGCCCGTGACCGAAACCGCGACCGGTCCCAGCAGCACGATGGCGTTATTATCCAGCTGGCGGTGAATGGCCTCTTCGTCGATACGACGAATGCGGCCGCTGTGGCAGTAGTCGACGCCATCATCCACGCCCAGCGGCTGGGCAATGATAAAGTTGCCGCTTACCACGTTAATGTGCGCGCCTTGCAGCGGCGTGTTGTTGAGGCTCATCGACAAACGCGCGGTGATGTCCAGCTGTAGACGACCCGCGGCCTGTTTCACCAACTCCAGCGACTGCGCGTCCGTGACGCGCGTGTGCTTGTGATAGATCGGCTCCAGCTGCTGCTGCGCCATGCTGGCGTCGATTTGTGGCCGCGCACCGTACACTACCACCAGGCGAATGCCAAGGCTGTGCAACAGGCCAATATCGTTGACGATGTTAGAGAAGTTTTCATGCTCAATGGCTTCCCCGCCGAGCATAATGACAAACGTTTTATCGCGGTGGGCGTTGATATAGGGAACGGTGTGGCGAAAGCCCTGTACCAGTTCGGTGCTACGTTCCTTCACGGCAAACCCTCAGTGCATGTTTATTCGAAATTTTCGTATTTTTATTCTCTTTTTGTCGTTTTTGCAAGCCTGACCACTGACGATACTTTACGAATTTTCGGATGCATCTCACGCTAACAGACTGCATTATCTGGTTTTTCTCACAAGACAACCCCTCTCATTTTGCGTAAAGTTTTCATCCTTGATTGATCACTTGGCGATATTTTAGACACCACAAGGCAGTTGGAGCAGTATGTCTCAGGCTTTTACACGACGACGATTATTACAGGGCGCAGGCGCGCTATTTTTGCTCAGTGTCACGCGTACCGGCGCGGCTGCGGGCGCCGCGCACATCGTTGCCGTGCGTATTTGGCCCTCATCCACCTATTCCCGCGTGACGCTGGAGTCCAATGTCCCGCTGAAATATCGTCAATTTGCCTTGAGCCATCCAGACCGTCTGGTGATCGACATTGATAACCTGCATATCAATCCGGTATTGAAAGGGGTGGATAAGCAAGTGCGCGTTGACGATCCCTTTATTAAAACGGCGCGCGTGGGGCAGTTCGACGCCAATACGGTGCGCGTCGTGCTGGAACTCAAGCGCAACGTGGCGCCGAAAATCTTTACGCTGTCTCCGGTCGCCGGCATCAAACATCGCTTAGTGGTCGATCTCTATCCCCGCGAGGCGTCTGCGGAAGAGGATCCGCTGCTGGCGTTACTGCACGATTACAACCAAGGGGATCTGGAACGCGATCAGCCCGCGCAGGCGCCATTGCCCGGTAAAGCGGGGCGGGATCGTCCTATTATTATCATGATCGATCCCGGTCACGGCGGTGAAGATCCGGGCGCGCACGGCAAATACAAAACGCGTGAGAAAGACATTGTGCTGAAGATTGGCCGCTATCTAAAAGCGCTGATCGAGAAAGAACACAACATGAAGGCGTACATGACGCGCAACGAAGATGTGTTTATTCCGCTGCGCGTGCGCGTAGCGAAGGCGCGCAAACAGCGGGCCGATCTGTTTGTCTCTATTCACGCTGATGCGTTTACCAGCCGTGCCGCGCGCGGTTCGTCGGTGTTTGCGCTCTCAACGCGCGGCGCCACCTCCGCCGCTGCGCGTTTTCTCGCGCAAACGCAGAACGAAGCCGATTTGATTGGCGGCGTCAGCATGAGCGGCGACCGCTATCTCGACCACACCATGTTTGACATGGTGCAGCGTCAAACCATCAGCGACAGCCTTAAGTTCGGCAAAGAGGTGCTAACGCGTCTGGGACGCATCAACCATTTGCACAAGCGCACGGTGGATCAGGCGGGTTTTGCCGTGCTAAAAGCGCCGGATATCCCGTCTATTTTGGTGGAAACCGCGTTTATCAGTAACGTTGAGGAAGAGCGTAAGCTACGCACGCCGCGCTACCAGCATCAAGTTGCGGAGGCGATCCTGCATGGCATTAAGGCCTATTTTGAGAAAGGGGCCGTGCTGGCGCATCGGTGAGAAGGGGCGGCAGCATTGCCGCTTTTTTGCGAAGCTACAAACAAAAAAACACCCGTTAAGGTGTTTAATTGAAGTGGTTGCGGGGGCCGGATTCGAACCGACGACCTTCGGGTTATGAGCCCGACGAGCTACCAGGCTGCTCCACCCCGCGTCCGTCTGTCGCATTGTGCGACGTTCATGCTGTATTCTTCTTCAAGACAAATGGTTGCGGGGGCCGGATTCGAACCGACGACCTTCGGGTTATGAGCCCGACGAGCTACCAGGCTGCTCCACCCCGCGTCCGTCTGTTGCATTACGCAACGCTTCACATTGTCTCTTCAGTTAAGAAGAATTGGTTGCGGGGGCCGGATTTGAACCGACGACCTTCGGGTTATGAGCCCGACGAGCTACCAGGCTGCTCCACCCCGCGTCCGTGGATGCGCACTATACACTCGGCGTCTGATGATGCAACCCCTTTTTGCCCTAAGCGCTTAAATTTACGGTTAGTTGATGAATATTTTATCCATCCGATGGTTTATTGAACAGATGTGATGCAGGCCCTTTGTGGCAGATTTCATTCTCGCGGCCCCTTTGCTATCGTCGCCTGCAAACACGCAATAAAAGAGAAGCTCATGAAAGGATATTGGGGCAAAGCTGCCCTTACCGCAGCGTTTCTGGCGCTGCTCGCAGGCTGTAGTTCAAAACCCACCGATCGCGGTCAGCAATATAAAGATGGCAAGCTCGAGCAACCGCTCGGGCTGGTGAATGAGCCGAATGCCAAAGGTCGCCCGGTCAACGGCCGCGATTTTGGCCAGCAGGTCACGCAGATTCAACGCGCCGCCTCGAGCTTATATGGCCGTAACACCAGCACCTATAACGCCGTGCAGAGTTGGTTGCTCTCCGGGGCCGACACGCGGCAGCTGCGCAACTACGGACTCAATGCTTACCAAATGGAAGGCACCGATAATTACGGCAACGTCCAGTTTACCGGCTACTACACGCCGGTGGTTGAAGCACGCTATACGCGTCAGGGCGAATTCCAGTATCCCATTTACCGCATGCCACCGCGCCCGCGCGGGCAGAAGCTGCCCAGCCGTGCAGCGATTTATAGCGGTGCGCTGGACGAGCGCTATGTTATCGCCTGGAGTAATTCGCTGATCGATAATTTTATGATGGATGTGCAGGGCAGCGGCTACGTGGATTTCGGCGATGGTCGCCCGCTGCGTTTCTTTGGCTACGGCGGTAAGAACGGCTGGGCCTACCACAGCATTGGTAAAGAGTTGATCGATCGCGGCGAAGTGAAACGCGAAGATATGTCAATGCAGGCGATTCGCCAGTGGGCACAAGACCACTCCCCAGAGCAGGTGCGCGACGTGCTGGAGACCAATCAATCTTTTGTGTTCTTCAAGCCAGAAGAGTACGTGCCAGTGCGCGGCGCCAGCGCGGTGCCATTAATCGCCAAAGCCTCCGTAGCCTCGGATCGTTCGCTGATCCCAGCCGGTACCGTGCTGCTGGCGGAAGTGCCGCAGCTAAACGAAAAGGGCAAATTCAACGGCAAATATGAGATGCGCCTGATGGTTGCATTGGACGTGGGCGGCTCTATCAAAGGCCAACACTTTGATATTTACCAGGGCGTTGGCCCCGATGCCGCGCACCTGGCCGGTTTTTATAATCACTATGGGCGCGTCTGGGTATTGAAAGCGGCCCCTGGCACCGGTCAGCCGCTGTTTAGCACCCCGCAAAGCAACAACGGTTCACTGCTGATCGGCGCAAATTGATATCCTCCCGGCGGGCTAACGTGGCCCGCTCGTTTGAATAAGGTTAAGTATGACAGTTGTAAGCGACGCCTGGCGGCAACGTTTTGGCGGTACGGCGCGTTTGTACGGTGAAGATGCGCTGCAGCGATTTGCGCAAGCCCATTTTTGCGTGGTGGGCATCGGTGGTGTCGGCTCTTGGGCAGCCGAAGCGCTGGCGCGCACCGGCATTGGGCGCATCACGCTGATCGATATGGACGATGTGTGCATTACCAACACCAATCGTCAGATTCACGCTCTGCAGGGTAACGTGGGACAGGCCAAAACCGAGGTGATGGCAGCGCGCATTCGCGCAATCAACCCTGAATGTGACGTGATCTGTATTGATGATTTTATTACGCCGGAGAACGCGGCGGCCTATCTGGCATCGGATTTTGATTACGTGATTGACGCCATTGACAGCGTACGCCCGAAAGCCGCGCTGATTGCCTATTGCCGTCGCAATAAGCTGCCGCTGATCACCACCGGTGGCGCTGGCGGGCAGATCGATCCCACGCAGATTCAGGTCAGCGATCTGGCGAAAACGATCCAAGATCCGCTGGCGGCCAAGCTGCGCGAAAGACTGAAAAGTGATTTTGGCGTGGTGAAAAACAGCAAAGGCAAGCTGGGTATCGACTGCGTATTTTCCACTGAAGCGCTGGTGTATCCGCAGCCGGACGGCAGCGTGTGCGCATCACGCAGTACGGCTGAAGGACCGAAACGCATGGACTGCGCTGCCGGATTTGGTGCGGCGACCATGGTCACCGCGACCTTTGGCTTTATCGCCGTGTCACACGCGCTGAAGAAGTTTCTCGCGCGCGCCAGACGTCAGGCCGCTTGATGCTGCTGCGCAGCCCGTTTTACCGCCTCCGCCAGCGCCTGCAGCCCGCTGCTGCGTGAGGCGCTGAGTTGCGCGCGCAGGCCCAGCGTGTCAAACAGCGCCAGCGGGTCGTGCTGCAGCAGCGCCTGCGGTGTTTGCCCCTCAACCGCCGTCAGAAGCACCGCCAGCAGCCCGCGTACAATGCGTCCTTCACTGTCGCCGTAGAAATGCAGCGTGCCGTCACTTTGCGGCTGACTGCTGAACCAAACCTGATTTTCACAGCCGGTCAGAGCGATCTCCTGCGTTTTTAACGCTTCGGGGAGCGCAGGGAGCTGGCGGCCAAGCTGGATCAGCTGCCGATAGCGATCTTCCCACTGCGGTAAGTGGCTTAACGTGGAGGTCAGGCTGTCAACCGTGATATCACGACCAAACGGGTGGGGCGCAAGCAACGTTGTCATCTTATTCACTTAATATGTCTACGGCTTGGTGCGTAGCGCGCACCAGCGCCTCTACGTCCTGCAAATTATTATAGGGGGCAAAAGAGACGCGTAGCGTACCGCTTACGCCAAGGGCTGCCATGAGCGGCTGAGCGCAGTGTTGGCCTGCACGCAGTGCGATGCCCTGTTCTGCCAGCAGCGTGACCATATCGCTGTGATGAATGCCGGCGATATCAAATGCCAGCAGGCTGGCACTGCCGCAGCGATAGCTGCGAAAACCGGGCAGGGCGCTGAGCTGCTCTTCTGCCAGGCAGGCCAGCTGCTGACACCATGTTTCTGCGCTCTCGGCATTATACTGTGCCAGCCACGTCAGCGCCGCGCTCAGGCCAATCACGCCCGCCACGTTAGGCGTGCCCGCCTCAAAGCACCATGGCACAGGCTGCGGCGTGAAACCGGAAAAATCGACGTGGGTGAGCATCTTGCCGCCCCCTTGCCAGGGCTGCATCTCTGCCAACCGTTCCGCTTTTCCATACAGCACGCCGATGCCCATCGGGCCATAGAGTTTGTGGCCCGAAAACGCATAGAAATCAATATCCAGCGCCTGGACATCGGGCGGACAGTGCACCACGCCCTGCGCACCATCCACCATGACTTTGGCGCCCACCGCGTGAGCCAGCGTGATAGCCTGCGCCAGATCCGGACAGCCGCCGGTCACGTTCGACATCTGACTGACCGCCAGCAGGCGCGTTCTGTGGTTCAGCAGCGCGGGCAGTTGCGCGATGTCCGGCAGGCGATCCGCGCCTAGCGGCCATTTCACGATTCTGGCACCGTGCGACTCTGCAAGCATCAGCCACGGCACCAGGTTAGCGTGGTGTTCCGCCTCGCTGACCACAATCTCATCGCCGCGCTGCAGACGCGGCGCCAGCCAGCTGTGCGCGACTAAATTAATCGCCTCTGTGGTGCCGCGCGTCCAGACGATCTGCCGGTCGTCACGGGCATTGAGCCAGCGCGCCACGTTGCCGCGCGCCTCCTCATACTGTTCTGTCAGCGCGCGGGCCGCGGTGAACTGGCTGCGATGGACGGTCCCGGCGCTCAGCGAATAAAACTGTGTCGTCGCGTCGATCACCGCCTGCGGCTTGAGCGTCGTCGCGGCGCTATCCAGGTAGACGCCAGCATCGCTCAGCGCCGGAAATTGTTGGCGAAATGCCGTGGGGGAAAAAAGGGTCATGTTTATCCCACTCTTATAAAAATGTGGCGAGCCGAAAGCCCGTGCGTCAGCTGGAAAAGCTGAAAAAGCGCGTTATGCTAAGTATTGCAAGGTTTGAACCCAATCCCGCGCAGTGAAGCGGCTTTCACTAGTCGAATTCTCTGTCTGCTGGCGTTGTCCAGCGCGGCCGGGAGGTTTGATGCAATCACTCTACAAGGAGATAGAAGATGAAAAAACTCGCCGCAGTGTTGGCCGCGTGTACCATGGCCTTTACCCTGGCTGCCTGTTCCAGCAACTATGTAATGCACACCAATGATGGTCGCACTATTGTTGCCAACGGCAAACCAAAAGTGGACGATCAGACCGGTATGATCAGCTATAAAGATGCGAATGGCAACGAGCAACAGATTAACCGTTCCGACGTAAAAGAAATGGTAGAAATGGGTCAGTAACCCTGAAAGCACCGCGTCCGTGCAGGCCGGAAGCGGTCGCGTTAGCGACAGCGCGGCGCAGGCGACACAGGGATGTGAAGCTAAAAAAAAGCACCGCAAGTTGCGGTGCTGTTTAAATCACTCTGGACAGACAGGGTAAATCACAGGAATTAAAAAGTTTGATCTGCAATCGTCAGATCAAAATGCAAACACAACATCACGACCACAAGCCAAAAGCTCTCCAAAAGTCTGCGATCTCTCGCACGTTTCCAGAAATCTTTTCGTTCCGGCTCAGGAAGTGCGGCAACTATAGGTATTTGCTGGAGCTTCCTCAACGGACAAATTATAATGGCTCGGATAAAAAAAACTAATACGTAACGACTTTGTATAAGTTGCAGTATTGCCTTGTAAATCCGCCTACGGAAAACCATGTCTAAACGCCTTCCGCCGCTCAACGCCCTGCGCGTTTTTGATGCCGCCGCTCGCCATTTAAGCTTCACCAAAGCCGCTGAAGAGCTATTTGTGACGCAGGCAGCAGTGAGTCATCAGATCAAATCTCTGGAAGATTTTCTCGGTTTAAAGCTATTTCGCCGCCGTAACCGCTCGCTTTTGCTCACTGAAGAGGGGCAAAGCTACTATCTCGATATCAAAGAGATCTTCTCGGCGCTGAACGATGCGACACGCAAGCTGCAAGCGCGCAGCGCAAAAGGCGCCCTGACGGTGAGCTTGCTGCCGAGCTTTGCTATCCAGTGGCTGGTTCCGCGCCTTTCCAGCTTTAATATGGCTTATCCGGGCATAGATGTGCGTATCCAGGCCGTTGACCGCGATGAAGAGAAGTTGGCCGACGACGTCGATGTCGCGATTTTCTACGGTCGCGGCAACTGGCCGGGCCTGCGCGTGGAAAAACTGTATGCGGAATATTTGCTGCCCGTCTGCTCGCCAATGCTGCTTACCGGCGCACACGCGCTAAAATCCCCGGCGGATCTCGCGCATTTCACGCTGCTGCATGATGCCTCACGCCGCGAATGGCAAGCCTACATTCGCCAGCTTGGCTTGCAGCATATTAATGTGCAGCAGGGCCCCATTTTCAGCCATAGCGCGATGGTGCTTCAGGCCGCCATTCATGGGCAGGGCGTCGCGCTGGCCAATAATGTCATGGCACAAAGTGAGATTGAAGCAGGAAGGCTGGTCTGTCCCTTTAACGATGTGTTGGTGAGTAAAAACGCTTTTTACATCGTTTGTCATGACAGCCAGGCAGAACTGGGTAAAATAGCCGCTTTTCGCCAGTGGATTCTGGAAAAAGCGGCCAGCGAACAAGAAAAATTCCGCTTTCGCTACGAACAATAATGCGTGGTGAGCCGCATCGCATGCGGCTTCAACCTTGAGGATCAGTGAATGTCCAGTCGTGCCATGTTTGTATTTGCCGCCATCAGCGGATTTGTGCTGGTGGCGTTTGGGGCGTTTGGGGCGCACGTGTTGAGCAAGTCGCTTGGCCAGGCGGAGATGGCGTGGATTCACACCGGCCTGGAGTATCAAGCCTACCATACGCTCGCCGTTATCGGATTGGGCGCAGCGATGCTGCGCCGCGCCAATATTTGGTTTTACTGGAGTAGCGCCGCGCTGGCGTTAGGTACCGTGTTGTTTAGCGGCAGCCTTTACTGCCTTGCGCTCTCTCATTTGAAGTTTTGGGTCTTTGTCACTCCCGTTGGCGGGTTGTTCTTCCTGACGGGGTGGTTCTTGATGTTGATTGGCGCACTGCGTCTTAAACCAAAGGCAGAACGCCATGAATAAAGTTTTACTCTATTGCCGTCCCGGATTTGAAAAAGAGTGTGCGGCAGAGATCAGCGCCAAGGCTGCTGAGCGTGAAATCTACGGGTTCGCCCGGGTCAAAGATGACGCGGGCTACGTGCTCTACGAGTGCTATCAACCCGAACAGGCAGAAATGCTGATGCGCACGCTGCCCTTTGCCGAGCTGATTTTTGCCCGGCAAATGGTGGTGGTGGGCGAGCTGCTGCGCGATCTGCCGCCAGACGATCGCGTGACGCCGATCGTCGGCATGCTCACGGGCGTTGTAGAAAAAGGCGGTGAGCTGCGGGTTGAGGTACCGGACACCAACGCGGCAAAAGAGCTGACCAAGTTCTGCCGGAAACTCACCGTGCCGCTGCGCGCCAGCCTGCGGGCCAGCAACATTCTGCTCAACTATGAGTCGCCTAAGCGTCCGGTGGTACACGTGTTCTTTATCGCGCCGGGCACCTGTTATGTAGGCTACTCGCTGCCGGAGAATAATTCGCCGTTTTATATGGGCATTCCTCGCCTTAAATTCCCGTCAGATGCGCCAAGCCGTTCAACGCTGAAACTTGAAGAGGCATTTCACGTGTTTGTCCCGGCGGATGAGTGGGATGAGCGACTGGCCAGCGGCATGTATGCGGTGGATCTCGGCGCCTGTCCCGGTGGCTGGACCTACCAGCTGGTACAGCGCAGCATGATGGTGTACGCCGTGGATAACGGCCCGATGGCACCGAGCCTGATGGATACCGGACAGGTGACACACTGCCGCGAGGATGGTTTCAAATTCCGCCCGCCGCGCACCAATATCAGCTGGCTGGTGTGTGACATGGTAGAGAAACCGGTGCGGGTCGCCAACTTAATGACCGAATGGTTGGTCAACGGCTGGTGCCGTGAAGCCATCTTCAACCTCAAACTTCCCATGAAGAAGCGCTATGAGGAGGTGACGCAGAACCTCGCGATGATAGATGCCGCGCTCAAAGCGCAGGGCATTAACGCGCAGATTCAGGCGCGTCAGCTGTATCACGATCGGGAAGAAGTCACGGTGCACGTGCGCAGGATGTGGGCTGCGGTGGGCGGTCGTCGCGACGAACGCTAGACGGCGGCCGCATCGTGCCCTGGGCCACGGCCCCGATGCGTCTCTCCCAACGCGCATCGGGGCCTTTTGCTGTCGCGCTGACGGCGGTCTTAAGGCGTATATCGCAGCGTATTCAGGTTGCCTTGCAGCACCAGATCGCGCTTTAGCGTCGCCACCCGCTGACAGATTTCCGCCATCTCCTGCTGTTGCTGCAGTTTCTTTTGCCATTTCTCCGGCACTCTATCGAGCTGCGCATACAATGACGCCAACGAGCCAAACTGCAGGATCAATTCGCGCGCGCTCTTGGGGCCGATACCCGGCACGCCGGAAATTTTACTGCTGCTGATACCGCATAATCCCCAGTAGTCGGGAAGCTGAGCGGGGGCGACGCCAAACGCCTGCTCGATAAAGGGCACATCCAGCCAACGTTTTTGAAAATAGTCGCGGATGCGGATGTTAGGTGCCAGCAGCTGGCAATAGCCTTTGTCGGTAGAAACGATGGTCGCCTGATGGCCGGCGTCCCCCATTTTCACCGCCAGCGTGGCGGCCAAATCGTCGGCCTCATCCTGCTCCGCTACCCAGCAGCTGACGCCCAGTGTGCGGAAGGCCTCCTGCAACACCGGCATTTCCGCCTGCAAATCGTCAGGCATCGGCGGACGACCCGCTTTGTAATCGGGCAGTAGCTGATGACGCCAGCCGGGGCGGCGTTCTGCGCTGTCGAACACGGCAACAACATGGGTAGGGCGCGTATGGCCCAATAGCTGATGAAGCGCCGCCACGCAGCCGTCGCGGCACGGCGAACCCTGAACCGCGTGAAGTCGACGGATGAGGTTGAGCGCATCAATAATAAGAAGATGAAGCGGCATCGCGATTAGGGCAGCCCGCAGGCTGCCATCCTGGAAAGTTATTTAATGATTTCGTAGCACGGAATATACGCGCTGCCCGGCAGTTTCATACGCTGCTGCGCCACAAAGCCCTGTAACAGCTCGTCCATGCGGTGCATCAAATCGGCGTCACCGCGCAGTTGGTAAGGGCCGCGCTCGCGGATTTCACGAATGCCCATCTCCTTGACGTTACCCGCCACGATGCCCGAGAACGCCCGACGAAGATCGGCCGCCAGTTTTTCAGCCGGTTGATTGGGAAACAGGTTCAGGTTGGCCATGTTTTCGTGGGTGGGATGGAACGGCACCTGGAGATCGGGAGAAATACGGATCGACCAGTTGAAGCTGTAGGCATCGCCGGTTTCACGCCGATACTCTTTGACCTGCGGCATCGCTTTCTTCATCTGACGCGCCACCTCTGCGGCATCATCAATGATAATGGTGTAGTGCTTGCGCGCGGCCTCGCCCAGCGTATTGACGATGAAATCATCCAGCACGCGGAAATAGTCAGCGCTCTCTTTTGGCCCGGTGAGTATCAGCGGCAGCACCTGATCGCTGTTATGCGGGTTCATCAGAATACCGAGCAGGTAGAGCAGCTCTTCCGCCGTGCCCACGCCGCCGGGGAAGATCACAATGCCATGCGCAATGCGCACAAACGCTTCAAGGCGCTTTTCGATATCCGGCATGATGATCAGTTCGTTGACCAGCGGGTTTGGCGGTTCGGCGGCAATAATGGACGGCTCGGTCAGACCAATGAAACGCCCTTCATGATAGCGCTGCTGCGCATGCCCCACCGCCGCACCTTTCATCGGCGCTTCCATGACGCCCGGTCCGCAGCCGGTACAAATGTTCAGTTCGCGCAGGCCCATTTGCGTGCCGACGTTGCGGCAATACTGATACTCCACCGCGTTGATAGAGTGGCCGCCCCAGCACACCACGGTGTTGGGATATTCACCGATGTGCAGGGCGCGCGCGTTACGCAGGATAGAAAATACCTGATTGGTGATGTGCGCGGAATCCAGCGCAGTATGATTATCGCTGCGCTCAAGCTGGCCGTTAACGAACAAAATGTCGCGCAGCACGGCGAACAGGTTGGCCTGCAGCGAACGAATAATCCGCCCGTCCACAAACGCCTCTTCCGGTGGATTGATCAGCTCCAGCTTTACGCCACGCTCGCGGCGCAGCACGTTGATGTCAAAGTTTTTGAAGCGAGAGAGCAGCTCCTGACTACTGTCGGTTTGGCTGCCGGAGTTAAGCACCGCGAGGGAACAATTACGAAACAGCTGATAGAGGTCGCTGCTGGCAGTTTGCTTGAGCATATCCACTTCAAGCTGAGAGAGCAGATCCATTGAGCCAAGAGGGCTGATATGTGTAATCAAGAGAACTCCTTTACACGCGTAAGCGTGACAGATGACGCTGCGTTTAACGGCTTGAGCGCAGTGACGAAAATCCCTGGGATGCACGCTGTGACCATCGCGCTTCAGACAGAGTAACGTTGTCTACGGGGAATGCTCAAGAAGAACCGCGCGTCCCTGCGACGGCCAACCCGCGTGCAGGCACGCGTTTACTGACGCACCAGGCGGGACAAGCCGGGCGAGAAGGGCACATTGCTGCGCCACGGGTTGATGTCCAGGCCCCCACGGCGGGTATAACGCGCATAAACCGTGAGAGATTCCGGCTGGCAAAAGCGCAGAATGTCGTTGAAAATGCGCTCTACGCACTGCTCGTGAAACTCATTGTGCTGGCGGAAGGAGATCAGATAGCGCAGCAGCGCCTCACGGTCAATGCGTGGCCCTTGGTAGCGAATCATCACCGAGCCCCAATCGGGCTGATGGGTAATCAGGCAGTTGGATTTCAGCAGATGACTTACCAGCGTCTCCGCAACGGATTCGCTGCCCGTAGCGCCAGCCAGGTAATCGGCATTGAAGGCGTAATCGGCGACCTCGATATCCTGCTCATCGATGACTTCGCCTGCGAAATGGCCAATCGGCAGACCTTCTATTTCGCCCAGACGATGCAGCGCAACGCGCACGTTACCGTTGGCGCAGGCGCGTAAATCACGCTCTAGCGTTTGGCGCACCTCGCCCCAATCGGCGAAGCGCGTCTGATTAAAACTGTTGAGATAGAGCTTAAAGCTTTTGGACTCAATGAGGTTTTCGCTATCCGCATCCAATTGCACTTCGCCCACGGCGACCTGCGGCACGCCTTTTCCGTTAAGCCAGGAGAGCTCATACAGCGTCCAGATGTCTGCGCCATGAAACGGCAGATTGTCCGGATAAAGTCCCAGCGGCTCACGGTTGAGGCTGCGCGGCACCGATTGCAGCAGCGTGTTATCATAGCGATCAACATAAGCCGTGGGCTTACCTAAGGTCAGGCCGCTTAACGCCTGCTCCTGGTTTTCAGAAGACATACGGTTACCACTTTCCTTTCTCTAAAGGGGCTAAGTGTAACCGATCACACGTGAGAAGATGAATCATGCAGCAAACCGCGGATGCGCTGCGGGCATTTACCGCCCGCTTTGTGCAACACTGGCAGCAGCAGGCCGGGCATCTGCCCGCCAGCAGCGAATTATACGGCGTGCCCTCGCCCTGTGAGGTGAGCACGCTGGACGACCGCGTGCTGTGGCAGCCGCAGCCGTTTAGTTTGCCTGCGACGCTAGATGCAGTCGAACGCGCGCTGGATATTCAGTTGCAGCCTGACGCCAGTGCCTTTTACACCACGCAATTTGCCGGCGATATGTCCGTGCTGCACGGTGAGCGAGCGCTAACGCTATTGCAGGTGTGGAGCGAATCAGATTTTACCCGCTTGCAAGAGAACCTTATTGGTCATCTGGTGATGAAGCGCCGTCTGAAACAGAGCCCCACGGTTTTCATCGCCACCACCGCCTCCGATGAGGCGATTGTCGCGCTGTGCAACCTTTCCGGTGAAGTCATTCTGGAACAGCCGGGCACGAAAATACGTGAAACGCTGGCACCAACGCTTGCGGCGTTTCTTGATGAATTACAGCCGGTCGCCGCCTGATTTGCAGAGTTTGGGTTGACCCGTTGTAAGTGATCTCTTACATGTGCTGTAAGAGATCGTCATTTTGTGTAGAATTATTTCCCCATGGCGTTATGTAAAATTATTGTGAATCATCAGCTTATGGCATCATTCTGAAAATGAGTGGATAACACAGACGATTAACGTATGCCGCTAGCTTGTTATTGCAATGGTTTCTGACAGAATAGTCACCACTGGCATGAAGCCATGGATTGAGAGACGTTCAGGAGAATGTCAGCCAAGAGGCGGGAACGTAACGGATTTTACGTCACAAGGAAGGCTTCAGGATGAAGCAGGACACTCAGGATTGAGTCAGGGACACCTCCAGGACGGAGAATGTGAGCCATGTGGGACGTGGCGGGCCAGGATGCTAAGGAATACTGTCATGAAGACAGGCAACGGAGCGCACAGGAAGAGTTGTCATGGATGAGCAGGGAGCATCGGAGTAGCGGGAATGCTGCAAACGAACCGGGAGCACTGTGTTAACAGTGCTCCCTTTTTTTATCCTTTTTTACCCTCGCCGCGACTAATGCTATGCTTGCCGCCCCATTTTCACCGGAGGGCGCTTATGCTGCCGTCTTTACTTATTCAGCAGCTGCAGCAGATTGAAGCCGTGCTGCGCGAACACGGTCACTGGCAGGCGAACCCGCCTGACGCGCAAGCGTTTAACAGTACCCAACCCTTTTGTCTGGATACCTTGCAACCGCTGGAGTGGCTTCAGTGGGTGTTGCTGCCACGCTTGCAGGCGCTGATGACCGCCAATGCGCCGCTGCCGACCAATTTTGCCGTGGCGCCGTACTATGAAGTGGCGCTGCCGCCCACCACGCCGGGCTACGGTGCGCTATTGACCACGCTCACGCGGCTGGATGCGCTCTTCAGCGAGCCTGCGGTCTGATGCTGGAGATTCTCTATCAGGATCCCTGGCTGGTGGCGGTCAATAAGCCCGCCGGATGGCTGGTGCATCGCAGCTGGCTCGATCGCAAAGAAAAAGTGGTGGTGATGCAGACGGTGCGCGATCAGATAGGGCAGCACGTGTTTACCGTGCATCGCCTCGATCGTCCCACCTCCGGCGTGCTGCTGATGGGCCTGTCCAGCGACGTGGGGCGCCTGCTGTCGCAGCAGTTTGAACAGCACCAAATCAAAAAGACCTATCATGCCGTGCTGCGCGGCTGGCTTAACGGCAGCGATACGCTCGATTATCCGCTCACCGAGGAGCTGGATAAGATCGCCGACAAATTTGCCACTGAACCTCGTGCGCCGCAGCCCGCCGTGACCGACTATCAGTCGTTGGCGCAGGTTGAGATGCCTGTCGCGATTGGTAAATACGCCAGCGCACGGTATACGCTGGTGGCGTTGTCGCCGCATACCGGACGTAAGCATCAGCTGCGTCGGCATATGGCCCACCTGCGTCATCCTATTATCGGCGACAGTAAACACGGCGATCTGCGGCAGAACCGCGCCGCTGCGGCGCATTTTGGTCTGGATCGGTTGATGCTGCACGCCAGCGCCTTGAGCCTCACTCATCCGGTGACCGGCGAACCGTTGGTGATCCGCGCCGGCATGGATGATGTCTGGCAGCAGATGAGCGCACAGTTCAGCTGGAATGCGGCGATTCTCAATGTCGCCGGGGTTGAGTTTACCCCAGCGTCCGGTCAGGATAAGCCGACCGTTTAAAGGAGTGAGACAATGGCAAAAATAGGCATTTTTACAGGTACCGTTTACGGGAACGCGCTGTTAGTGGCAGAAGAAGCAGAGCCGGTATTAAAGGCGCAAGGCCACGAGGTCAAGGTCTTTGAGGATGCAACGCTCGCTGACTGGCAGGCGTACAGCAGTGACATCGTACTGGTGGTGACCTCCACGACCGGCCAGGGCGATTTGCCGGACAGCATCGCGGGGCTGCATCAGCAGATCCGCGAGCGGCTGGGCTACCAGCCTGAGCTGCGCTATGGCGTGATTGCGCTGGGCGACAGCAGCTATGAGCATTTCTGCGGCGCGGGCAAAACCTTCGATGCCACCCTGCAGGATCAGCAGGCGCAGCGCATCGGAGAGGTGCTGCTGGTGGATGCCGTGGAAAACCCAGAGCCGGAAAGCGTGACCACGCCGTGGGTAGAGCAGTGGGGTAAGCTGCTCTGACTGCGGCTGCCCTCCGTCTCATGGGCTAACGTGGGGCGCAGGTTCAACGTCCCACGTTATCAGCGCCGCTCAGGTCACGGGTGCCGGATTAAACACCGCCAGCTGATTATGCAGCCCCCAGCGATCGGACCACGTCTGCTTGCGCCCGCTGGCGATATCCAGAATTAATTCAAACAACCGCCAGCCAACCTGCTCAATGCTTTCTTCGCCGGTGGCGATCGTGCCCGCGTTGATATCCATTAAGTCATGCCAGCGCGCCGCCAGCGCATTGCGCGTGGCCATCTTGATAACCGGAATGGCCGCCAGGCCATAGGGCGTGCCGCGTCCGGTGGTAAACACCTGCAGTGTAATGCCCGAGGCCATCTGCTGCGTACCGCAAACGAAATCGCTGGCGGGCGTAGCGGCAAAGATCAGGCCGCGTTGCGTCGGACGCTGCCCGGGAGACAGCACTTCGACAATCGGGCTACGTCCCGATTTCGCGATGGAACCGAGCGCTTTTTCAACCACGTTCGCCAGGCCGCCCTTCTTGTTGCCGGGCGAGGGGTTGGCGCTGCGATCGGTTTGCCCCATACGCAGGTAGTCGTCATACCACGCCATCTCCTCCAGCAGCCGTTTGCCCACCGCCTCGCTCGCAGCGCGCGGCGTTAAAAGATGAATAGCATCGCGCACTTCGGTTACTTCAGAGAACATGACCGTTGCGCCGCAGCGCACCAGCAAATCCGTGGCAAAGCCCACGGCGGGATTGGCGGTTACGCCAGAAAAGGCATCGCTGCCGCCGCACTGCGTGCCCACCACTAACTCAGCGGCAGGGCAGGTTTCGCGCTGCCGCTGGTTGAGTTTTTTAAGATGGCGTTCGGCCACCTGCAGAATGTCATCCACCATGCTGCCAAAGCCCACATGGCGCTCATCCTGCAGGCGCACAATGTCATTCTCCTCCAGCGAAATGGCCTGCACGTCCGGCGTGCCGAGCAGCAGTTTTTCTGGCTGTAGCTTTTCGCAGCCCAAGCCGACCACCATCACTTCGCCGCCAAAATTCGGGTTAAGCGCGAGGTTGTGCACGGTGCGGATCGGCACGACGGCAGCAGGCGCGTTAATGGCAACGCCACAGCCATAGAGATGGTTCAAGGCCACCACGCCATCGACGTTGGGGTAACGCGGCAGCAGATCGCGCTCGATGATCTTGACCACGTGATCCACCACGCCCGCCACGCAGTGCACGCTCGTCGTAATACCCAGTAGATTGCGGGTACCGACGCTGCCATCGGCGTTGCGATAGCCCTCAAACGTATACCCCTCCAGCGGCGGCAGCGTCGGCGGCACCTGGGTTGCCAGCGGAAGCTGCGCCAGCGGCGGCGCATCCGGCAGCCTGACCAGCGACTCATCAATCCAACTGCCCGCAGCGATTGGGCGCAGCGCGTAACCAATCACCTCGCCATAGCGCACGATGGCTCCCCCCTGTGGAATTGCCAATAACGCCACCTTATGTCCCTGCGGCACGTGCTCTGTCAGCGTCAGACCGCTGTCAAACCGGGTACCCGCGGGCAGCCCCTGCGTATTGACCACGATCGCGACGTTATCGGCGTCATGGACCTGAATAAAGAGCGGTTTCTCGCTCGGCGGTTGGTTCATTGCTTACCTTCCTGTTAGGGCGCTGTTCATGGCAGCGCGGTTGCCTGCTTTTATCACGTCATCACCGTTTGCCAGCCTCAGTATAAACAGCGGCAAACCGCGCGGGCATTGTGCAACTGACTGGCTTTAAGGTGATTTATCGCGCGCCTTTGTTTCATTTATCCAAATGCAAGCGAGCAACCTCACAAACTCAGCGCCCGCGACCGGTTTACTTCCCATCGGCGGCACAAAAAAGCGCGTTTCGTGAGCCACTGCGCAACGCTATGTGCATATGCCATAAAACCGGTTTTATTTGTCGAGAAACCTCGGGCGTTCTTCCAATGTTTCAGCGCAGGACTGTTCCTATACTGATTTCCGTTTTGCCACGTTTGGTTATTCGTCACGACGCATCATCGTTTTGCCATAACAACAATCGCCGTGTTTAACCCAACATCATTCTGATACCCAACGCGATGTGTATGCAGTCAGAGTAGATGTAGCGTTCGCTATATTTCAGGAGTGCATCATGAACAGTTACAGCCAGACTGCGGAGGCGGTGCAAAAACGCACCAATGCGCGCTACTGGATTGTGGTGATGTTATTTATCGTCACCTCGTTCAACTACGGTGACCGCGCAACCATTTCGATTGCCGGTTCTGCCATGTCCAAAGAGATCGGCCTCGACGCAGTGGGTCTGGGCTATATCTTCTCTGCTTTTTCATGGGCTTATGTTATCGGCCAGATCCCCGGCGGCTGGCTGTTAGACCGCTTTGGTTCAAAGCGCGTCTACTTCTGGAGCATTTTTCTGTGGTCGCTGTTTACGCTGCTGCAAGGCTTCGTCGATATCTTTAGCGGCTTCGGCATTGTGGTCTCTCTGTTCCTGCTGCGCTTTATGGTGGGTCTGGCGGAAGCGCCGTCGTTTCCTGGCAACAGCCGCATTGTGGCCGCCTGGTTCCCGGCGCAGGAACGCGGTACCGCCGTGGCGATTTTCAATTCGGCGCAGTATTTCGCCACGGTGATCTTTGCCCCCATCATGGGCTGGCTGGTGGCCGAAGTCGGCTGGGCGCACGTGTTTTGGTTTATGGGCGGGCTGGGCATCATTCTCAGCTTTGTCTGGCTCAAAGTGATGCATGACCCAAATACGCATCCCGGCGTCAACAAAGCCGAGCTGGAATATATGGAGCAGGGCGGGGCGCTGATTAACATGGACGCGAAAAAAGCGACGCGTAAAGTCAGCTGGGATGAGAAGTGGTTTCAGATTAAACAGCTGCTCTCGACCCGCATGATGTGGGGCATCTACCTCGGACAGTATTGTGTGAATGCCTTGACCTATTTCTTTATCACCTGGTTCCCGGTCTACCTGGTACAGGCGCGCGGCATGTCGATTCTCAAAGCGGGCATGGTGGCCTCAATACCGGCGATTTGTGGCTTTCTTGGCGGCGTGCTGGGCGGCGTGATCTCCGATTACCTGATGCGCAAAACCGGCTCGCTGAACATCGCGCGGAAAACGCCCATCGTACTCGGCATGCTGCTTTCGATCTCCATGGTGATGTGCAACTACACCGAAACCGAATGGGTGGTGGTGCTGTTTATGGCGCTGGCCTTCTTTGGCAAAGGCATTGGTGCGCTGGGTTGGGCGGTAATGGCCGATACCGCGCCCAAAGAGATCAGCGGACTGAGCGGCGGCCTGTTCAATATGTTCGGTAATTTCTCCGGCATCGTCACACCGATTGCGATTGGTTACATCATCGCCACCAGCGGTTCGTTCGAAGGCGCGCTGGTTTACGTCGGGATCCATGCGTTTGTGGCCGCGTTCAGCTTCCTGGTGATCGCCGGGGATATCAAACGCGTTGAGCTGAAAACCCGCGCTTAAGGAGTGAATATGTCCACACAATGTTCCCCAATCATCACGGAAATGCAGGTCATTCCGGTGGCGGGCTACGACAGCATGTTGCTCAATATTGGCGGCGCGCACAGCGCCTGCTTTACCCGCAATATCGTGGTGCTGACCGACAGCGCAGGCCACGTTGGCGTCGGCGAAGCGCCCGGTGGCGAGACTATTCTCCAGACGCTGAACGCGGCGATTCCACACATCAAAGGGCAGCAGGTGGCGCGCCTGAACCGGCTGGTGCAGCAGGTGCACAAGGGCAACCAGTCGGCGGATTTTGACACCTTTGGCAACGGTGCCTGGACCTTCGAACTGCGCGTTAACGCCGTGGCGGCGCTGGAGGCCGCCCTGCTCGATCTGCTCGGTCAGTGCCTCGGTGTGCCGGTGGCCGAGCTGCTGGGACACGGGCAGCAGCGCGAAGCCGTTACCGTACTGGGCTATCTGTTCTATGTGGGCGATCGCCATAAGACCGATCTGCCCTATCAGGCGGGTACCCCCGACCAGCACGCGTGGTATCAGCTGCGCCACGAAGAAGCCGTGACGGCGGACGCCGTGGTGCGGCTGGCGGAGGCCGCACAGGATAAATACGGCTTCAAGGATTTCAAACTCAAGGGCGGTGTGCTGCCCGGCGAGCAGGAGCTGGAGACGGCGGTGGCGCTGAAAAAACGCTTTCCTGACGCGCGCATTACCGTGGATCCCAACGGGGCGTGGCGGCTGGATGAAGCCATTGCGTTGTGCAAGGGCATGCACGAGGTGCTGACGTACGCCGAAGATCCCTGCGGTGCCGAGCAAGGCTACTCTGGGCGCGAAGTCATGGCGGAGTTCCGGCGCGCCACCGGGTTACCGGTGGCCACCAACATGATCGCCACCAACTGGCGTGAACTGCAGCACGCGGTGCGGCTCGATGCGGTCGATATCCCGCTGGCCGATCCGCACTTCTGGACGCTGAGCGGCGCAGTGCGCGTGGCGCAGCTGTGTGACGACTGGGGAATGACCTGGGGCTGCCATTCAAACAACCACTTTGACATCTCTCTGGCCATGTTTACCCACGTTGGCGCGGCGGCGCCGGGCCAGCCGACAGCCCTCGATACACACTGGATCTGGCAAGAGGGCGATCAGCGCCTGACCAAAGAACCGCTGCAGATTCGACACGGCAAGATTGCCGTGCCGGATAAGCCGGGCTTGGGCATCGAACTGGACTGGGACCGCCTGCATCAGGCGCATGCACGCTATAAGTCCCTGCCCACGGGCGGGCGCAACGACGCCACGGCCATGCAGTATTTGGTTCCCGGTTGGTCTTTTGACCGCAAGCGTCCGGCCTTCGGGCGCGGTCATGCATAAGGAGCAGGAAATGAGTCAGACACCGAAAATCACCGCCATGCAGGTTATTCCCGTCGCGGGATACGACAGCATGCTGCTGAACCTGAGCGGGGCGCACGCACCGTTCTTCACGCGCAACATCGTCATCGTCAAAGACAACGCGGGCCATACCGGTGTGGGAGAGATCCCTGGCGGAGAGAAGATTCGTCAAACGCTGGAGGATGCGGCGGCGCTGGTGGTCGATAAAACCGTGGGGGAGTACAAAAACATTTTAAATACGGTGCGCAGTACCTTTGCCGACCGCGATGCGGCCGGGCGCGGTAATCAGACGTTTGACCTGCGCACCACCATTCACGTGGTCACCGGTATTGAGGCGGCGCTGCTGGACCTGCTCGGACAGCACCTTGGCGTTAACGTGGCTTCGCTGCTGGGCGAAGGCCAACAGCGCGATAGCGTCGAGATGTTGGGCTACCTGTTCTACGTCGGCGATCGCCAGAAAACCACGCTGCCGTATCAAAGCCAGACGCAGGAGGCCTGCGACTGGTATCGCCTGCGTCATGAATCCGCGCTAACGCCTGACGCCGTTGTGCGCCTCGCCGAAGCCGCGTATGAGAAGTACGGCTTTAACGATTTCAAACTCAAGGGGGGCGTGCTGCGCGGCGGCGAAGAGGCAGAGGCGGTCACGGCGCTGGCGAAGCGCTTCCCGCAGGCGCGCATCACCCTCGATCCCAACGGCGCCTGGTCGCTGAATGAGGCGATTCTGCTCGGCAAGCAGCTGAAAAACGTGCTGGCCTACGCCGAAGATCCGTGCGGTGCGGAGCAGGGCTACTCCGGGCGAGAGGTGATGGCGGAGTTTCGTCGCGCCACCGGCTTGCCGACCGCCACCAACATGATCGCCACCGACTGGCGGCAGATGGGCCATACGCTGTCGCTGCAGTCGGTTGACATTCCGCTGGCCGATCCGCACTTCTGGACGATGCAGGGGTCGGTGCGCGTGGCCCAAATGTGCCACGATTTCGGCCTCACGTGGGGATCGCACTCCAACAACCACTTCGATATTTCGCTCGCCATGTTCACCCACGTTGCCGCGGCGGCGCCCGGCGCGATTACCGCCATCGACACCCACTGGATCTGGCAGGAGGGCAATCAGCGCCTGACCAAAGCGCCGTTCGAAATAGTGGGTGGCAAAGTGCAGGTTCCGCAGACGCCCGGATTGGGCGTGGAGCTGGATATGGATCAGGTGATGCAGGCCCATGCGCTGTATCAAAAACACGGTCTTGGCGCGCGCGACGACGCTCAGGCCATGCAATTCCTCGTACCCAACTGGACGTTTGATCATAAACGGCCCTGCCTGGTGCGCTAACCCTTTGGCGCTTCCCCCACGGAAGCGCGGTGAAACACAGGAGTGACACTGATGAGTAATGCCTGGCCCAACGCGTTCCGTCGTCGTTTACTGGCGGGTGAAACCTTGATTGGCAGCTGGTGCGCGCTGGCCAATCCCCTGACCACCGAAGTGCTGGGGCTGGCGGGATTTGACTGGCTGGTGCTCGACGGCGAACACGCGCCCAACGACATCACCACCTTTGTACCCCAGCTCATGGCGCTTAAAGGCAGCGCCAGTGCCGCCGTGGTGCGGCCCCCGTGCAACGAACCGGTCATCATCAAGCGCCTGTTGGATATTGGTTTTTATCACTTTTTAATTCCCTTTGTGGAAACCGAAGAAGAAGCGCGTCGCGCCGTGGCCTCAACGCGCTATCCGCCCGCGGGCATCCGCGGCGTCTCCGTCTCTCACCGCAGCAATATGTACGGCACGCTGCCCGACTATAACGCCACCATCAACGACAACATCACGCTGCTGGTGCAGATCGAAACGCAGCAGGCGGTGGATAACATTGACGCCATTGCGGCGGTTGAGGGCGTTGACGGCATCTTTGTTGGCCCCGGCGATCTCTCGGCGGCGCTAGGCTACCTCGGCCAGCCGGCGCATCCGGAAGTGCTGAAAGTGATCCAGCACGTGTTTGCCCGCGCCAAAGCCGCAGGCAAGCCGAGCGGCATCCTCGCGCCGGTGGAGGCCGATGCACGACGCTACCTTGAGTGGGGCGCCAGTTTTGTGGCGGTAGGCAGCGATTTGGGGGTATTCCGCCAGGCGACGCAGGCCCTGTGTGACAAATTCAAGCAGTAACTGACCAAGAGGAAAGGCAATGAAAATTGGATTTATCGGCCTGGGCATTATGGGCAAACCGATGAGTAAAAACCTGGTGAAAGCCGGTTATTCGCTGGTGGTGCGCGATCACCATCCGGAAAATGAAGCCGAACTGGTGGCTCTGGGGGCCCGGGTGGCTAAAACCGCCAAAGAGATGGCTGAGCAGGTAGACGTGGTGATCACCATGGTGCCCAACTCGCCGCAGGTCAAAGCGGTATGCCTGGGCGCCGACGGTATTGTGGCAGGCGCGCGCCCGGGCTTAGTGGTGATCGACATGAGTTCGATTGCGCCGCTGGCGAGCCGTGAGATCCATGACGCGCTGGCCGAAAAGGGCATCAAGATGCTGGACGCGCCGGTCAGCGGCGGTGAGCCCAAGGCCATTGACGGTACGCTGTCGGTGATGGTCGGCGGCGATCGCGCGCTCTTTGACGGTTGCTACGACATCCTGAAAGCCATGGCGGGATCGGTGGTACATACCGGAGAGATTGGCGCAGGCAATGTCACGAAGCTGGCCAATCAGGTGATCGTGGCGCTAAACATCGCGGCGATGTCAGAAGCGCTGTCGCTGGCAACCAAAGCCGGTGTTGATCCGGAAAACGTGTTCCAGGCGATCCGCGGAGGCCTCGCGGGCAGCACCGTTCTGGAGGCCAAAGCGCCGATGGTACTGGATCGCAACTTCAAGCCAGGCTTTCGCATTGACCTGCACATTAAAGATCTGGCGAACGCGCTGGATACCTCGCATGGCATCGGCGCGCAGCTGCCGCTGACGGCGGCGGTGATGGAGATGATGCAGGCGTTGAAAGCAGACGGTAAGGGCACTTCCGACCACAGCGCGCTGGCCTGCTATTATGAAAAATTAGCCCAGGTCACGATCGCTCGGTAGCCGCGGGCCCGGCATGTGCCACTGTCGGGCCGCTTAGCTTTAGCCGGACGACGGTTCCGCTTCCCTTACGCGCTCGGATTGCCTATGAAAATTGTCATCGCTCCGGATTCATACAAAGAGAGTTTATCGGCCCTGGCAGTGGCTACCGCTATTGAAGCAGGGTTTCGCGAAATATTTCCCACCGCTGAATTTGTCAAAATTCCGGTCGCCGATGGCGGGGAAGGCACGGTGGACGCGATGGTGGCCGCGACCCAGGGACAAATTATTCGGTTAACCGTCACTGGACCGCTGGGGCAGCCCGTAGACGCGTTTTACGGGCTGTCAGGCGACGCAGGTACGGCGTTTATCGAAATGGCGGCCGCCAGTGGCCTGGAGCTGGTACCCGCGACGCAACGCAATCCGCTGATTACCACCTCTTTTGGCACCGGTGAGCTGATCAAGAACGCGCTGGATCGCGGCGTCGGGCATATCATCATCGGCATTGGCGGCAGCGCCACCAATGATGGCGGTGCCGGTATGGTGCAGGCGCTGGGGGCCCGCCTGCTGGATGCGCAAGAGCGGCAAATTGGCTTCGGCGGCGGCGCGCTGCCAGCGCTGGCGCGTATCGATATCGCGCAGCTGGATGCGCGTCTTGCCCGGTGCCGCATTGAAGTGGCCTGCGACGTCACCAATACGTTGATCGGTGAGAAAGGGGCATCGGCGATCTTTGGCCCGCAAAAAGGCGCTACACCGGAGCGCGTGGCGCAGCTGGACCGGGCGCTGGCGCATTTCGCGCAGATCATTCAGCGCGATCTGGATCGCGATGTGCTCGACATTGCGGGCGGCGGTGCGGCGGGCGGCATGGGCGCGGCGCTGCATGCGTTTTGTCAGGCGGAGCTGCGTCGCGGTATTGAGATCGTCACCGAAGCACTGGGCCTGGCGGAGCAGGTTGAGGACGCCGATCTGGTGATCACCGGCGAAGGGCGCATCGACAGCCAAAGTATCAACGGCAAGGTGCCGATTGGCGTGGCGCAGGTTGCCAAACGGTTCGACAAACCGGTGATTGGCATTGCGGGCAGTTTAACCGCCGACGTCGGCGTAGTGCATGAGCATGGCCTGGACGCAGTCTACAGCGTGCTGTTTAGCGTGGGCACGCTGGAAGATGCGCTGGCGAATGCGGCGCAGAACGTGCGCCTCACCGCGCGCAACGTGGCAGCCACCCTGCGCATCGGTCAGCAACTCTAACCCCGGCGCATTGCTCACCGGCGGGATCGGCGCTTAGCCTTCTGCGGCCAGTACCCGCCGCGCTTCACGCGCCACGTTGTCCATTTCATCGCACAGCTCCAGCAGCTCTGGCTCCAGCGCGGCGATATCACTTGCCTGATGCAAGTTTCTTTCTAACTGCTGACACAGCTGCTTAAGGCGCGGCACGCCGCTGTAGCTGGCGCTGCCGTGCAGTTTATGAATCGTTTCACGCAGGCTAACCACGTCGTTTGCAGCAATACCGTTCGCCACGCGCGTCTCAACCTCGGGCATAAAATCCAACAGCATTTGTAGCAGATCGCGCGCCAGCGCAGGCTTATTCGCCGCCTGACGCAGCGCCAGCGGCCAATCAAGTGACGGCGGCAACGCAGGGGGCATTATCGCCGAGAGCGCGCCAACGGGCGCATAGCGCCGCAGCAGCTGGCTAAGCTTGTCTTCGTCAATCGGCTTCGCCAGATAGTCATTCATCCCGGCGCTGATCAGCTGTTCGCGTTCCCCGTCCAGGGCATGGGCGGTGACGGCCACAATCGGCGTCTGCGCATGCAGCGGCAGGCTGCGGATAATCTCACTGGCGCGGATGCCGTCGATCTCTGGCATCTGGATATCCATTAAAATCACGTCCAGCTTGTGCTGCTTGGCTTGGTGAATGGCTTGGGCGGCGTTATCGCAGAGCAGAATGTGCTGCACTTGCTCCTCCAGCAGTGTGCCAATCAGTTTTAAATTAGCGGGATTATCATCCACCGCCATGACCGTTAGCGGGAGGCGCGCATCGCCGTGGGCGGCGGCGCGATGGCCGTTGGGCAGATCCAACAGCATCGGCAGCAGGCGCGTCAGCGAAACCGGTTTAGCAATACAGCCTGCAACGCCGCGCGCCCGCAGATCGTCAGCATAGAGCATCATTTCGCCCGGCAGCGCCAGCAGCACCTGGTCGGCCCGCGCGCGCAGCTGCGCAATCAGCGCATCGGGAAGGGGCGTGGAATAGGGCGGATTGACTGGCAGGCCCATCAACAGCAGCGGGAAACGCTGCTCGGGCATCTCATCCAGGCTGGCGAAATGCGTGACCTGTAGCGGTGTGATGCTCAACATTTCTTGCACCACCTTGGCGACTGCCGCATGCGGTTCAACATAGGCCAGGCGCGTGGCGCGCAGATCGTCCAGCACGCGGGGGATGGCCGGTGCATTCGGATTCAGATCGAGCTGAATGTGCACGCGGAAAATCGACCCCTGATTCGGCTGGCTGGAGAAGGCGATTTCCCCGCCCATCTCTTTGACCAGCTTTTGGGTAATCACCAGGCCAAGCCCGGTGCCGCCGTGTCGCCGTGAAATGCTGGCGTCCGCCTGGCGAAACGCCTGGAACAGTTGTGTCTGCTGCTGCTCGGAAATGCCGATGCCGGTGTCGTGCACCTGAAGCTCCAGCCCAACGCGGGTGCCGCTGAGACTGCGCAGTTCAACGCGCAGATCGATATGACCGCGCTCGGTAAATTTGATCGCATTACCGATCAGGTTAATCAGGATTTGCTGCAGGCGCAGCGGATCGCCAATCACATTGTCCGGCACCTGTTTTTCCAGACACACGGTGATCTCCAGCCCTTTTTCGTGCGCGGAAGGGGCCAGCAGCACCAGCGTCTCATCCAGCGTGGCGCGCAGCGGGAAGGGAATCGATTCCAGCACCAGTTTTCCCGCCTCGAGTTTGGAGAAGTCCAGCACGTCATTGATGATGCTCAACAGATTGATCGCCGAGCGCTCAATGGTGGTCATGTAATCGCGCTGGTTAGTGCTGAGGCCGGTTTTAAGCATCTGGCGTGTAAAGCCAATGACGCCGTTGAGCGGCGTGCGCAGCTCATGGGACATATTGGCAAGAAACTCGGACTTGATACGCGCGGCTTCCTGGGCGCGTTTTTTGGCCAGATCCAGCTCAACGTTTTGAATTTCCAGCTGCTCCAGCGTTTCACGCAGGTCATAGGTGGCCTGGTCGATATTCTGCTGCATCTCTTCGTGGTAGGCGGTAAGCGACATAGCCATCGCGTTGATGCCATTCTTCAAAATGCTCAGTTCCCCCAACATGTAACCCTCGACGCGGCTGTCGAGCTGACCGCGGCGGATGCGGTCCACGGTGGAGACCATATTGCGGATTGGTCCGGTTACATCGCGCATCAGCCGATAGGCAAACAGCATCGCGATGCACAGGCAAAACAGCAGCAGCAGCGTGGCAACAAATACCTCTTTGTACTGCGCCAGACGCACCGATTGTAGATCCAACGCAATCGCCACATACCCCAGCGGATTGCCGTCAGGTTTTGCCTCTTCGTCCGACGGCTCATCCACTGAATAGCCTTCGGCGACGATCGGCGTACGCAGCACCATCAGATTGCCATGGCGCTCTTCCGATACGCCTTCCTGCAGCGAGGCGGGATCCTCTTTTTGCAATAGCGCGATGTTTTGATTGCTGTTGGAGGTGACGTAAACGCGATTATGGTTGTCGAAAACCGTAATGGAACGGACAATATCGGAGTGGCGACGGTGCAGCAGGCTGACCAGACCGCGAATTGAATCCCGGTTATGCCATGTCATGCCGTACTCGCTGGATACCGCCAGCGGTTCGATAATATTGGCGCCCGCATCGCGGACCTGATGCTGCAATTCGTTGTAGCGATGAACCACAAAGAAGGTGCTGAGCAGCAGGCCGATCATCAGGGTTGGCGCCAGTATTAAAATCATCATTCGCGCCCGCAGGCTGTATTTGGTCATAATTGTGGCCTGGTCGCTCTTGGCATTTTTCATTCCTGTGCGCGCCCCATGCGTGGCAGCACACCGACTTATAGTGAGAATTCACAATACTATGGCGCAATTTTACTCCGCAAAACAGCGTGTGACGACCAAGCAGCGGATCACCGTCACGGTCGAGGATCTCGATCCCTTTGGTCAGGGCGTAGCGCGCCATAATGGCAAAGCGATGTTCGTGAGCGGCGCGCTGCCGGACGAGCAGGCCGACGTCACGGTGTTGGAGGATAAACGACAATTCTCACGCGCCAAAGCCGTAAAAATCCATCATCCCAGCGCCGAGCGCGAGACGCCACGCTGCGTGCACTTTGGCGTGTGCGGCGGCTGCCAGCAGCAGCACGCGTCGATTGCGCTGCAACAGGCGAGCAAAGCGCGGGCGTTGAGCCGGCTGCTGGGCCGAGAAGGCGCGTCACCGGTGACGGTCGATGCCATCCTCAGCGGCAGTCACTGGGGCTATCGCCGCCGTGCCCGGCTGGGGTTGCAGTGGCAGCCCAAACAGCAGCGCTTGCTCATGGGCTTTCGTCAGGCGGCAAGCAACGACATTGTCGCGGTGAAGCAGTGCCCCGTTTTGGTGCCCCAGCTTGAGGCGTTGCTGCTGCCGTTGCACCACTGCTTAAGCGGCTTACAGGCCGTGAGACGACTGGGCCACGTGGAACTGGTGTTGGCCGATAACGGGCCGCTGATGGTGCTGCGTCACCTCGATCCCCTGAGCGCCGGGGATCGTGCTGAATTGGAACGCTTTTCGCATAAGCACCAGCTGATGCTGTGGCTGGACGATGGCAGCGCTCACCCGCAGCGTATCGGTGACGGCGAACCCTTTTATCGCATCCACGATCTGACGCTGCAGTTTCATCCGCAGGATTTCATTCAGGTCAACGCGGAGGTCAATCAGCAGATGGTATCGACCGCGCTGGCGTGGCTAGATTTGCAGCCCGCCGACCGCGTACTGGATCTGTTTTGCGGCATGGGCAACTTCACATTACCGATAGGAAAGCGCGTACAAATTGCGGTGGGTGTGGAGGGGGTTGCAGCATTAGTGCGTCAGGCAGAGTATAATGCACAGCGGAATAACCTGAGTCACGTCCGCTTTTTCCAGCATAATCTGGAAGAGGATGTCACCCACCAGGCGTGGGCGCGTCAGGGCTTTAACAAGGTATTACTGGACCCGGCGCGCGCCGGAGCCGCAGGCGTGATGGCGCATATCGTTAAACTTGCGCCGCAGCGTGTGGTCTATGTGTCCTGTAATCCCACCACACTCGCGCGCGACAGTCAGGTATTGCTGTCGGCGGGCTACCATTTGGAAAAGGTCGTGATGCTGGATATGTTTCCCCATACCCGTCATCTCGAATCCATGGTGCTGTTTAGCAAAGAGTAAGCGACGGCAACATCATTACGGCAGGAGAGGATATGGTTGCGGTTAGAAGTGCGCATTTGAATACGGCGGGGGAGTTTGCCCTCGACCAGTGGATAGCCAGCTTAAGTATTACGAATCCGCAATCCTGTGAGCGATTGGCGGAAACATGGCGCTACTGTGAAGCCGAAACGCACGGTCATCCCGATCAACCTCTGCTGCTGTGGCGCGGTATTGAGATGGTGGAAATACTGACCATGCTCAGTATGGACATCGATAGCCTGCGCGCCGCGCTGCTGTTTCCGCTCGCCAACGCCGACGTGGTTAGCGAGGACGCGCTGGAGGAGGCGTTTGGCAAGGGCATCGTCTCGCTGGTGCACGGCGTGCGCGACATGGACGCCATTCGCCAGCTAAAAGCTATCCACAACGACTCCATGGCCTCCGAGCAGGTCGATAACGTGCGCCGCATGCTGTTAGCGATGGTGGAAGATTTCCGCTGCGTGGTTATCAAGCTGGCCGAGCGCATTGCGCACCTGCGTGAAATGAAGGACGCGCCGGAAGACGAGCGCGTGCTCGCGGCCAAAGAGAGTACCAATATCTACGCGCCGCTGGCGAACCGCTTGGGCATCGGCCAGCTCAAATGGGAACTGGAAGATTACTGCTTCCGCTACCTGCATCCGGACGAATACAAGCGTATTGCCAAACTGCTGCATGAGCGCCGCATCGACCGCGAACAGTACATCGAAAACTTCGTGGATAACCTGCGGAAAGAGATGCAGAAAGAGGGCGTGCGCGCGGAAGTGTATGGCCGTCCCAAACATATCTACAGCATCTGGCGCAAGATGCAGAAAAAATCGCTGGCGTTCGATGAGCTGTTTGACGTGCGCGCCGTGCGTATCGTTGCCGAGCGTCTGCAGGATTGTTACGGCGCGCTGGGCACGGTGCATACGCTTTATCGCCACCTGCCAAGCGAGTTTGACGACTATGTCGCCAACCCCAAGCCCAACGGCTACCAGTCAATCCACACCGTGGTGCTGGGTCCGCAGGGAAAAACCGTGGAAATCCAGATCCGCACGCGTCAGATGCATGAAGATGCGGAGCTGGGCGTGGCCGCGCACTGGAAATACAAAGAAGGGCCGACTGCCAGCAGCGCGCGCGGTGCCGCCGGGCACGAAGAGCGCATTGCGTGGCTGCGTCGCCTGATTAGCTGGCAGGAAGAGATGGCCGACTCCGGCGAAATGCTGGAGGAAGTGCGCAGCCAGGTGTTCGACGATCGCGTCTACGTGTTTACGCCCAAAGGCGACGTGGTGGATCTGCCTGCCGGCTCCACGCCGCTGGATTTTGCCTATCACATTCATAGTGATATCGGTCATCGCTGCATTGGCGCGAAAATCAGCGGACGCATTGTGCCCTTTACCTATCAGCTGCAGATGGGCGATCAGATTGAGATCATCACCCAGAAGCAGCCGAATCCTAGCCGCGATTGGCTTAACCCCAATCTCGGCTATATCACCACCAGCCGCGGGCGCTCCAAAGTCCACGCCTGGTTCCGCAAGCAGGATCGCGACAAGAATATTCAGGCGGGCCGTCAGATTCTCGACAGCGAGCTGAGCCAGCTCGACATCAGCATGCGCGAGGCGGAGAAAGTCTTGCTGCCGCGCTATAACGTGAGTTCGCAGGACGAGCTGCTGGCGATGATTGGCGGCGGCGATATTCGCCTGAATCAGATGGTGAACTTCCTGCAGGCCAAGCTGCACAAGCCGAGCGCGGAAGAGCAAGATCGCGAGGCGCTGCGCCAGCTGACGCAGAAGTCGCATCAGCCTGCGTCGTCGCGTAAGGAGAGCGGCCGCGTGGTGGTTGAGGGCGTCGGCAATCTGCTGCACCACATTGCCCGCTGCTGCCAGCCGATTCCCGGTGACGATATCGTGGGCTTCATTACGCAGGGGCGCGGTATCTCCATCCACCGTGCCGATTGTGACCAGCTGAGCGAGCTGATTTCGCACGCGCCAGAGCGCATCGTGGATGCCGTATGGGGCGAGAGCTACTCCAGCGGCTATTCGCTGGTGGTGCGCGTCACCGCCAACGATCGCAGCGGCCTGCTGCGGGATATCACCACAATTTTGGCTAATGAAAAGGTCAACGTGCTGGGCGTTTCCAGCCGCAGCGACACCAAAAAGCAGCTCGCCACCATCGACATGGACATTGAAATCTATAACCAGCAGGTGCTGGGTCGGGTGCTGGCACGCCTGAATCAGGTGCCGGATATCATTGATGCCCGCCGCCTGAATTAAGCGTTTTTGCGCAGCGGACCGTACTCACAGGTCGCCTTACCGGCGGCCTTTTTTATCGTAAAATTTGAGGAAATCCCATGACTGCCATCGATCGGCTTCTGACCATTATGCAAACCCTGCGCGATCCGGCGCGCGGCTGTCCGTGGGATCGGGAGCAGACCTTTACCTCTATCGCGCCTTACACGCTGGAAGAGACGTATGAGGTGCTGGACGCTATCCAGCGCGAGGATTTTGACGATCTGCGCGGAGAACTCGGCGACCTGCTGTTTCAGGTGGTGTTCTATGCCCAAATGGGGGCCGAGCAGCAGCGCTTTGATTTTGATGACATCTGTCACGCGATCAGTGACAAGCTGGAGCGACGTCACCCGCACATCTTCGGTGATGAAAAAGCGGAAAACGCGCAGGCGGTACTGCGCAACTGGGAAGCGATAAAACAGCGTGAGCGGGCGGAGAAATCCCAGCATTCGGCGCTGGATGATATCCCCAAAGCCCTGCCGGCGCTGATGCGGGCGCACAAAATCCAGAAGCGCTGTAGCAGCGTCGGCTTTGACTGGGACAGCCTGGGGCCGGTATTGGATAAAGTGCATGAAGAAATTGATGAAGTGATGCACGAAGCACAGCAGGCGGTGATCGATACCGACAAGCTTGAAGAGGAGATTGGCGACTTGCTGTTTGCTACGGTCAACCTTTCACGCCATCTGGGCAGCAAAGCCGAAGTGGCGCTGCAGAAAGCCAATGACAAATTTGAGCGTCGTTTCCGCGAAGTCGAGGCGATTGTCGCGCAGCAGGGCCTCACCATGGCGCAGGCGACGCTGGCGCAGATGGAAGCAGCGTGGCAGCAGGTTAAAGCGGGTGAAAACAAAGGGTAGCCTTCAGGGGCAGCGTGCGTGATTATTCCTGCGCTGTGCATAAAGTGGACGCCTGCGCTTACTCGATTCAGCTTTTGCCTTAGTTTGTGACGCAGGTCAAATTTCAATGCGAGGTTATCGGCTATGTTGCAGACTGCAATGCGTGGGAGGATGGTGTGATTCATCAATTGTGGCTGCGGACGACTTCGGGTATACTGTTTTCCCGTCCTGGTTATTCCACCGTCTTTAAACCTAAACTCTCAGGTTCAGCATGACAACGAATTATATTTTTGTGACCGGCGGGGTCGTTTCCTCTCTGGGCAAAGGCATTGCCGCAGCCTCCCTCGCAGCTATCCTTGAAGCACGTGGTCTTAATGTGACCATCATGAAGCTCGATCCGTACATCAACGTCGATCCGGGCACCATGAGCCCCACCCAGCACGGTGAAGTCTTTGTCACCGACGACGGGGCCGAAACCGATCTGGATTTGGGTCACTACGAGCGCTTCATCCGCACCAAAATGTCGCGCCGCAACAACTTTACCACTGGCCGGATCTACTCCGAAGTGCTGCGCAAAGAGCGTCGCGGCGACTATCTGGGCGCCACGATCCAGGTTATTCCTCATATCACCAACGCCATCAAAGAGCGCATCATTGAAGGTGGCGAGGGCCATGACGTCGTTCTGGTGGAAATCGGCGGCACGGTTGGGGACATCGAATCGCTGCCGTTCCTTGAAGCGATTCGCCAGATGGCCGTAGATGTCGGCCGTGAGCACACCATGTATATGCACCTGACGCTGGTGCCGTATATGGCAGCGGCGGGCGAAGTGAAAACCAAGCCGACGCAGCACTCGGTGAAAGAGCTGCTCTCTATCGGGATTCAGCCCGACGTGCTGATCTGCCGCTCTGACCGCGCAGTACCAGCCAACGAGCGCGCTAAAATTGCGCTGTTCTGTAACGTGCCAGAAAAAGCCGTTATTTCGCTGAAAGACGTGGACTCCATTTATAAAATCCCCGGCCTGCTGAAATCGCAGGGCTTGGATGATTACATCTGCAAGCGCTTCAACCTCAACGCACCCGAAGCGAATCTGGCCGAGTGGGAGCAGGTGATTTACGAAGAAGCCAATCCAGGTGGCGAAGTCACCATCGGTATGGTGGGTAAATACGTTGAGCTGCCGGACGCCTACAAATCGGTGATCGAAGCGCTGAAGCACGGTGGCCTGAAAAACCGCGTGACTGTGAATATCAAGCTGATTGATTCGCAGGACGTTGAAACGCGCGGCGTGGAAATTCTTAAAGATCTCGATGCCATTTTGATCCCGGGTGGCTTTGGCTACCGCGGCGTCGAGGGCAAACTGCTCACGGCGCAGTACGCGCGCGAAAACAAGATCCCGTATTTGGGTATTTGCTTAGGTATGCAGATCGCGCTGATGGAATTCGCCCGTAACGTGGCGGGGATGGAAGGGGCAAATTCCACGGAATTTGTGCCAGACTGTAAGTATCCGGTGGTTGCGTTGATCACCGAATGGCGTGATGAGAACGGTAACGTCGAGCAGCGTACCGAGCAGAGCGATTTGGGCGGCACGATGCGCCTCGGCAGTCAGCAGTGCCAGCTCACGCCAGAGAGCAAGGTGCGTCAGCTGTACGGTTCTGATGTGATCACCGAGCGTCACCGTCACCGCTATGAAGTGAACAACATGCTGCTGAAGCCTATTGAAGCCGCCGGGCTGCATATTGCCGGTCGTTCGGGTGACGATCAGCTGGTGGAGATCATTGAGATTCCTAATCACCCGTGGTTTGTCGCCTGTCAGTTCCACCCGGAATTTACCTCGACCCCACGCGATGGTCATCCGCTGTTTGCCGGCTTTGTTAAAGCCGCACATGAACACCAGAAGCGTTTAGCGAAGTAAAAGTTTAACGAACAGCGCGCGAACTTTTCGCGCGTTGTTTGTCTTAGGATTGACTAACTTGTACTGAGGAAAATCGAATGTCTAAAATCGTTAAAGTCATTGGTCGCGAAATCATCGACTCACGTGGTAACCCAACTGTAGAAGCAGAAGTGCATCTGGAAGGCGGTTTCGTTGGTCTGGCTGCTGCGCCATCCGGTGCGTCAACCGGTTCACGCGAAGCACTGGAACTGCGTGACGGTGACAAGTCTCGTTTCCTGGGCAAAGGCGTGACCAAAGCGATCGCGGCGGTTAACGGCCCTATCGCTGACGCGATTAAAGGCAAAGATGCCAAAGACCAGGCGAACATCGACAAGATCATGATCGAGCTGGACGGTACAGATAACAAATCTAACTTCGGTGCAAACGCGATTCTGGCGGTTTCACTGGCAGCTGCGAAAGCCGCTGCGGCCTCAAAAGGCCTGCCGCTGTACGCACACATCGCTGAGCTGAACGGCACGCCAGGCAAATTCTCTATGCCGCTGCCAATGATGAACATCATCAACGGCGGTGAGCATGCGGACAACAACGTGGATATTCAGGAGTTTATGATTCAGCCCGTGGGCGCGAAAACCCTGAAAGAAGCTATCCGTATGGGTTCAGAAGTGTTCCATCACCTGGCTAAAGTGCTGAAAGGCAAAGGCATGAGCACCGCTGTCGGTGACGAAGGTGGCTACGCGCCTAACCTGGCCTCTAACGCTGAAGCGCTGGCGGTTATCGCTGAAGCGGTGAAGGCGGCTGGCTACGAGCTGGGCAAAGACATCACCCTGGCGATGGACTGCGCGGCTTCTGAATTCTACAAAGACGGCAACTATGTGCTGGCGGGCGAAGGCAACAAATCGTTCACCTCTGAAGAGTTCACGCACTTCCTGGAAGATCTGACCAAGCAGTACCCTATCGTCTCCATCGAAGACGGCCTGGATGAGTCTGACTGGAACGGCTTCGCGTACCAGACCAAAGTACTGGGCGATAAAATCCAGCTGGTGGGCGACGACCTGTTCGTGACCAACACCAAGATCCTGAAAGAAGGCATCGAGAAAGGCATCGCTAACTCTATCCTGATCAAGTTCAACCAGATCGGTTCACTGACCGAAACCCTGGCCGCGATCAAGATGGCGAAAGACGCTGGCTACACCGCAGTGATTTCACACCGTTCTGGCGAAACCGAAGATGCGACCATCGCCGACCTGGCGGTGGGTACGGCAGCGGGCCAGATCAAAACCGGCTCGATGAGCCGTTCAGACCGTGTGGCGAAATACAACCAGCTGATTCGTATCGAAGAAGCGCTGGGTGACAAAGCCCCGTTCAACGGCCTGAAAGAAGTCAAAGGCCAGGCGTAATCGCCTGCTGATGCTGCTGCATGCAGCATCGCCGTTGTGAAAGCCCCGCCTTGTGCGGGGCTTTTGCGTTATAGCGCACAATGCGACAGTGAAGCGCCGTGGAAAATCTGCCATAATCTGCGCCCCCAATTTCAGATACGAGTAAAAAATGTTCTACCCGATTAACGAAATGTTCCAGACCTTACAGGGCGAAGGGTTCTACACCGGCGTACCGGCGCTGTTCATCCGCTTGCAGGGATGTCCGGTGGGCTGTAGCTGGTGCGACACCAAGCACACCTGGGAAAAGCTGGCCGATCGGGAGACCTCGCTGGGCGATATTCTGGTAAAAACCGTGGAAAGCGATGCCTGGGGCAGCGCCGATGCGGCAACGCTGATTGATACGATTGCCCGTCAGGGCTGGACGGCGCGCCACGTGGTGATCACCGGCGGCGAGCCGGCGATATATGATTTACGTCCGCTGACGCAGGCGCTGGAGGCGGCAGGATTCCAATGCCAAATCGAAACCAGCGGCACGCATGAGATACGCTGTTCAGACGCCACCTGGGTCACGGTATCGCCCAAGGTGAATATGCGCGGCGGTTATGATGTGCTTTCCCAAGCGCTGGCGCGTGCGGACGAAATTAAACATCCGGTGGCGCGTGAGCGTGACGTTGAGGCACTGGATGCGCTGCTGGCGGAACTGCACGATGATAAGCCGCGGATTGTGGCGCTACAGCCTATCAGCCGGGGCGATGCCGCGACCAAACTGTGCATTGAAACGTGCATTGCCCGCAACTGGCGGCTTTCGATGCAAACGCACAAGTATCTGAACATTGCCTGATAAAAAGGCGGCCATCGGGCCGCCTTTTTGCTTTTACCTTACCCGCGATAGACGCAGCCCGCGGTGCAGGTTTCTTTGATCATCACCGCGCTGAGCTCGGGCAGCAGCGGCTTCATTTCATCCCAAATCCACTTCGCCAGCACTTCACTGGTAGGATTCTCAAGCCCTGGAATGTCATTGAGATAATGATGATCGAGGCGCTCGTACAGCGGCTTAAAGGCCGCTTTAAGTTCGGCAAAATCCATTACCCAACCGGTATAGGCATCCACTTCACCGGTAATTTCCAGCCGTACCAGAAAGGAGTGGCCGTGCAGACGACCGCATTTATGCCCTTCCGGCACGTGAGGTAAGCGGTGAGCCGCTTCAAACTGGAACTCTTTAAACAACGTGGTAGACATAATGGCTCTCTGACGAAAAAACCGCTGAAGTCTACCGTAAAAGCAGATTTTTCGCACTCGCTGGCGCAGAAAAGCCCGTTAAACAGCGAAGCATTGGCGCGCAGGTTATCAATACGTTGAATATAAACATTTTTATCTACCACTTTTTTCGATTTCATCTACCCATAAAACCTCTTAGTCGTTTTGGTTATTATTTATGTCGAAGGCGTCTTTAATCGTTAATATACAGCACAGTAACCTACCGACTCTTCCGTCACTAAACGGTCCATTTGACCTGGAATTTTTAACGCGATGACGACTCAGGCACCTCCCGCAATGCTTCCGCTTTCACCGGAGCAACTTGCACGCTTACAGGCGGCGACCACCGATTTCAATTCTACGCAGTTGGCCTGGCTTTCGGGCTATTTCTGGGGCATGGTCAATCAGGCACCCGGAGTGGCCGCTCCTGCACCGGCGCAGGCCGCCCAGCCCGGCATCACGCTGATTTCCGCGTCGCAGACCGGCAACGCGCGCCGCGTAGCCGAACAGTTGCGCGACGATCTGCTGGCAGCCAAGCTGCAGGTCAATCTGGTCAATGCCGGTGACTACAAATTCAAACAGATTGGCCAGGAAAAATTGCTGGTGGTGGTGACGTCGACGCAGGGCGAAGGGGGGCCACCGGAAGAAGCCGTGGCGCTGCATAAATTCTTGCTGTCAAAGAAAGCACCGACGCTAGACGGCGCCGCGTTCGCCGTGTTTGGACTGGGTGACACCTCTTACGAGTTTTTCAGTCAGGCCGGCAAAGATTTTGACCGACGTCTTGAAGAACTGGGGGCCTCACGCTTGCTGGATCGCGTGGATGCCGATGTTGATTATCAGGCGCAGGCCTCGGCCTGGCGTCAACAGCTCACGGAAATCCTCAAAGCGCGTGCGCCGACAGAATCCACGGCGGCTGTCGCCGCGTCGGCGACGGGGGCGGTCAACGATATTCATAGCAGTCCGTATACTAAAGAAGCGCCATTGACCGCGACCCTGGCGGTCAACCAGAAGATCACCGGACGCGACTCGGATAAAGACGTGCGCCATATTGAAATTGATCTGGGGGATTCCGGTCTGCGCTATCAACCGGGAGATGCGCTGGGCGTATGGTATGAGAACGATCCCGCGCTGGTTGAGGAGTTACTCGCGCTGGTGTGGCTCAAAGGCGACGAGCAGGTTGAGGTTAACGGCCACGCCATGCCGCTGGCTGAGGCGCTGCAAACGCAGTTTGAGCTGACGGTCAATACCGCCCAAATTGTGGAGCAGTATGCCGCGCTGACGCGCAATGAAACGCTGCTTGCACTCGCGGGCGACAAAGCCAAGCTGCAGCGCTACGCGCAAGATTTCCCCATCGTGGATATGTTCCGCCAGGCACCCGGTGAACTTAACGCCGAACAGTTAATTGGCCTGCTGCGTCCGCTGACGCCGCGCCTCTACTCCATCGCGTCTTCGCAAGCGGAGACCGAGAGCGAGGTACACATCACCGTCGGCGCCGTGCGCTATGACATTGACGGTCGCCCGCGCGGCGGCGGCGCCTCTACCTGGCTGGCCGATCGCCTGGAGGAGGACGCGGCGATCCGCGTGTTCATTGAACACAACGACAACTTCCGCTTGCCCGCCAACCCCGATGCGCCGGTGATTATGATTGGCCCCGGCACCGGGATTGCGCCGTTCCGCGCCTTCATGCAGCAGCGTGAAAACGACGGTGCCAGCGGTAAAAACTGGCTGTTCTTCGGTAATCCGCACTTTACCGATGATTTCCTGTATCAGGTGGAGTGGCAGCGCTATGTCAAAGAAGGTTTACTGACCCACATCGACTTAGCGTGGTCACGCGATCAGGCCGAAAAAATTTATGTCCAGGACAAACTGCGCGCGCGCGGCGCCGAAGTGTGGCGCTGGATTCAGGAGGGCGCGCACCTGTATGTGTGTGGCGATGCCAACCGAATGGCGAAAGACGTCGAGCAGGCGTTACTGGATGTGGTGGTCGAGCACGGCGGCATGGATCGTGAAACGGCTGACGAATTTTTAAGTGAGCTGCGCATTGAGCGCCGCTATCAGCGAGACGTTTACTAATGAGCGAAAAACACCCCGGGCCGCTGGTCGTGGAAGGCAAACTGTCTGACGCTGAGCGACTGAAAAAAGAGAGTAACTACCTGCGTGGTACCATTCTCGAGGATCTGGACAATGGGCTGACCGGCGGCTTTAGCGGCGATAATTTCCTGCTGATCCGTTTCCACGGCATGTACCAGCAGGATGACCGCGATATTCGCGCCGAGCGCGCGGCGCAAAAGCTCGAACCGCGTCACGCGATGATGCTGCGCTGCCGCTTGCCGGGCGGGATCATCACGCCCACACAGTGGCTGGCTATTGATAAGTTCGCCACGGAAAAAACGCTGTACGGCAGCATTCGTCTGACCAACCGGCAGACCTTTCAGTTTCACGGTATTCTGAAAAAGAACGTCAAGCCGTCGCATCAGATGCTGCATGAAGTGGGGCTCGATGCGCTGGCTACCGCTAACGACGTAAACCGTAATGTGCTGTGCACCTCGAATCCGGTGGAGTCGGCGCTGCATCAGGAAGCCTACGAGTGGGCGAAAAAACTCTCCGAGCACCTGCTGCCGCAAACCCGCGCTTACGCCGAAATCTGGTGGGATAAAGAGAAAGTGGCCACCACCGATCAGGAACCGATTCTTGGTCAGACCTATCTGCCGCGTAAATTCAAAACCACCGTGGTGGTGCCGCCGCACAATGACGTGGATCTGCACGCCAATGACATGAACTTTGTCGCCATTGCCGAGAACGGCAAGCTGATTGGTTTCAATCTGCTGGTGGGCGGCGGGTTATCCATTGAACACGGTAACAAAGCGACCTATGCGCGCACCGCCAGCGAGTTTGGCTTCCTGCCGGTGGAGAAAATTCTGGCTGTGGCAGAGGCGGTGGTGACCACGCAGCGCGACTGGGGGAACCGCACCGACCGTAAAAATGCCAAAACCAAATACACGCTGGAGCGGGTGGGCGTTGACACCTTTAAAGCCGAAGTTGAGAAGCGCGCCGGATTCACCTTTGAGCCGATTCGCCCTTACGTGTTCACCACGCGCGGCGACCGCATCGGCTGGGTGAAAGGCATCGACGAGAAATGGCACCTGACGCTGTTCATTGAAAATGGTCGTCTGCTGGATTATCCCGGGCGTCCTCTCAAGCGCGGCATCGCGGAAATTGCCAAGGTGCATCAAGGGGATTTCCGCCTCACCGCCAATCAAAACCTGATCGTCGCTGGCGTACCTGAGCAGCAGAAAGCGCAGATTGAAGCCCTCGCGCGTGAGCATGGCCTGATGGAAAACGTCACGGCGCAGCGCGAAAACTCCATGGCCTGCGTGGCGTTTCCTACCTGTCCGCTGGCTATGGCCGAAGCCGAGCGCTTCCTGCCGTCGTTTGTGACCAAAGTAGAAGGCATCATGCACCAGCACGGCGTGGGTGATGAGCATATCGTACTGCGTGTTACCGGCTGCCCGAACGGCTGCGGGCGCGCTATGCTGGCGGAGCTGGGGTTAGTGGGCAAGGCGCCGGGCCGCTACAACCTGCACATCGGCGGCAACCGTATTGGCACGCGGATTCCGCGTATGTATCGTGAAAACATCACCGAAGATGAGATTCTCGCCGTTATCGATGAGCTGGTGGCGCGCTGGGCCACGGAGCGCAGCGACGGCGAAGGTTTCGGCGACTTTACCGTGCGCGCCGGGATCGTCAAAGCGGTGCGGGATCCGGCCCGCGATTTCTGGGATGCGGAGGGCGTATGACATTACCCGATCTGACCACGCTGAACGCGTCGTCTAAAGTCGATCGCATTATGGCGCTGGCGGCGAGCAACGTGGCGCTGGAGAAGCTGTCGGCGGAGGCGCGTGTGGCCTGGGCACTGGAGCAGCTGCCGGGCGCATTCGTGCTCTCGTCCAGCTTTGGCATTCAGGCGGCGGTGCTGCTGCATATGGTCACGCAGCAGAAACCGGATATCCCGGTGATCCTGACGGATACCGGCTACTTGTTCCCGGAAACTTATCGCTTTATTGATGCGTTAACCGACGCGTTGAACCTCAATCTGCACATCTTCCGCGCGGAAACCTCGCCAGCGTGGCAGGAAGCGCGCTACGGCAAGCTGTGGGAGCAGGGCGTTGAGGGGATCGAGCAGTACAATATGATCAACAAGGTGGAGCCGATGAACCGGGCGCTGCAGCAGACCGGAGCGCAAACCTGGTTTGCTGGACTGCGCCGCGATCAGTCCGGCAGCCGCGCCAGCCTGCCGGTGCTGGCGGTGCAGCGCGGTGTATTTAAAATTTTACCTATTATCGACTGGGATAACCGTCAGGTGCATCAGTATCTGAAGCAGCACGGCTTGCCCTACCATCCGCTGTGGGATGAAGGCTACCTTTCCGTTGGCGATACCCACACCACGCGTAAATGGGAGCCGGGCATGGCGGAAGAAGAAACCCGCTTCTTTGGTCTCAAGCGCGAGTGCGGCTTACACGAAGGGTAAGGCGGCTGGCGCCGCGATTATTCAACTAAGAGCGCGAACCTGCGCTCTTTTTTTTGCCTGAAGATCAGCGGAGCTTTGTCAGCGCACCGAAGCGCGCGCAGGGCGTATGCCGCGGCTACACGCGCCCTGTCAGCGGCATCATCTTTTGTGCCGCTCCAGCGGCGGAGCAGGGAGCCCGCGCTTTTTAGGGCATCTCATCGGACGAAAAAAATGGCCGCCAGCAGGCGAAGGCCATCGCGATGACATGCGGTGCGCTGCCCCGAAACACCAGCAATTTCATCCGTTAAGCACAAATTGTTATCAGCAATCCCGGTGCGTTATTCCATTCGGTAACTACTAATGCCAATTCGTAATTTCATCTGCCAGAAGCCCGGGACGTATAGTCGCGTTAACTTATTGTAAATCTAGTAAGGTTCACGTGGATTATCTGCCCCTCTTCGCCGATCTCAAACACCGCCCGGTGCTGGTCGTCGGCGGCGGCGACATCGCTGCACGCAAAATTGAATTGCTGCGACGCGCCAGCGCGCACATACGCGTTGCGGCGCGTGAAATCGGCCCAGAACTGCAGCCGCTGCTGGAAACCGGGGAGATTGAGTGGATTTCCCCGCGCTTTGAACCCGCCCAGTTGGATGACGTCTTTCTGGTGATCGCCGCGACCGACGACAACGCCCTCAACGCCCAGGTGTTTGACGAAGCCAATGCACGCCATCGTCTGGTTAACGTGGTGGACGATCAGCCCAAGTGCAGCTTTATCTTTCCTTCCATCGTCGATCGCTCGCCGCTGGTGGTGGCGATCTCCTCCAGCGGCACCGCGCCGGTATTGGCGCGCCTGCTGCGGGAAAAAATTGAGGCACTGCTGCCGGGCAACCTTGGCCAAATGGCGGAAGTGGCAGGGCAGTGGCGCGATAAAGTCAAACAGCGCTATCGCCGCATGTCCGATCGCCGTCGCTACTGGGAGCGCGCCTTCAACGGGTTGTTTGCCAGCCAGATGGCGGCGGGCAACGTCAATGAAGCGCGTCAGACTCTGGATCGCGAACTGGAGAACAGCGATGACCGTCAGGGCGAAATTACCCTGGTGGGCGCCGGTCCCGGCGACAGCGGCTTACTGACGCTGCGCGGCCTGCAGGTGATGCAGCTTGCTGACGTGGTGCTTTACGACCATTTAGTCAGCGACGAGGTGCTGGACCTGGTGCGCCGCGACGCCGATCGCATCTGCGTGGGCAAGCGCGCCGGTGCGCACTCGGTGGCGCAGGAAGAGACCAATCAGATGCTGGTGACGCTGGCGCAGCAGGGCAAGCGCGTGGTGCGGCTTAAAGGCGGCGATCCCTTTATCTTCGGGCGCGGCGGCGAAGAGCTGCAGGCGGCGAAAGCGGCCGGCATTCCGTTTCAGGTGGTGCCGGGTATTACCGCAGCGGCGGGTGCCACGGCCTATGCGGGCATTCCGCTGACGCACCGCGATTATGCACAAAGCGTGATGTTCATTACCGGCCACTGCCGCGCCGACGGCGACGGTATTGACTGGGCGGCCCTGGCGCGCGCACGGCAAACGCTGGCCATTTACATGGGCACGGTGAAAGCGGCAGAAATTGCCAGCGCGCTGATCGCCCACGGCCGGGCGGCCACCACGCCGGTAGCGGTGATTGGCCGCGGCACGCGTCAGGATCAGCAGGTGCTGACCGGCACGCTTGAACAACTTGAGGAACTGGCCGCTGCGGCGCCTTCGCCGGCGCTGCTGGTGATCGGTGAAGTGGTGAATCTGCACGCGCAGCTGGCGTGGTTCCAACATTCGGTACAGCCCGGGGCTCGCGAGTCCGCGGTTGTCAATTTGGCTTGAGGAAAAATTATGGACCAAAATCGTCTTACTCATCTGCGCCAGCTTGAGGCGGAGAGTATCCATATCATTCGCGAGGTGGCGGCCGAGTTCAGCAACCCGGTGATGATGTACTCCATCGGCAAGGATTCGTCGGTGATGCTGCATCTGGCGCGCAAGGCGTTCTTCCCGGGCACGCTGCCTTTCCCGTTGCTGCACGTGGACACCGGCTGGAAATTCCGTGAGATGTATGAATTTCGCGATCGCACCGTGAAAAACATGGGCGCCGAACTGCTGGTGCACCGTAACCCGGAAGGCGTGGCGATGGGCATTAATCCGTTTGTGCACGGCAGCGCGAAGCACACCGATATCATGAAAACCGAAGGGTTGAAGCAGGCGCTCAACAAATACGGTTTTGATGCGGCCTTCGGCGGCGCGCGGCGCGATGAGGAAAAATCACGTGCCAAAGAGCGCATCTATTCATTCCGCGATCGCTTCCACCGCTGGGATCCTAAAAATCAGCGTCCAGAGCTGTGGCACAACTACAACGGCCAGATCAATAAGGGCGAAAGCATTCGCGTCTTCCCGCTCTCTAACTGGACCGAGCTGGATATCTGGCAGTACATCTTCCTGGAAAACATTGAGATCGTTCCGCTCTACCTTGCCGCGCCGCGTCCGGTGCTGGAGCGTGACGGCATGCTGATGATGGTGGATGACGACCGCATCAACCTGCAGCCGGGCGAAGAGATCACGCAGCGTATGGTGCGCTTCCGCACGCTGGGCTGCTGGCCGCTGACCGGCGCGGTAGAGTCCGACGCGCAGACGCTGCCCGCCATCATTGAGGAGATGCTGGTCTCCACCACCAGCGAACGCCAGGGGCGCGTGATCGATCGCGATCAGGCCGGTTCGATGGAACTCAAGAAACGTCAGGGTTATTTCTAAGGAGACGCAGATGAATACCGTAATTGCCCAACAAATTGCCGAACAGGGCGGCGTGGAAGCCTGGCTTACCGCGCAGCAGCATAAAAGCCTACTGCGTTTTCTCACCTGCGGCAGCGTTGATGATGGCAAAAGCACGCTGATCGGGCGTCTGCTGCACGATACTCGCCAGATTTATGAAGATCAGCTCTCGTCACTGCACAATGACAGCAAGCGCCACGGCACGCAGGGGGAAAAACTCGACCTGGCGCTGCTGGTGGACGGTTTACAGGCTGAACGCGAGCAGGGCATCACCATCGACGTGGCCTACCGTTATTTCTCCACGGAAAAACGTAAGTTTATCATCGCCGACACGCCGGGCCACGAACAGTACACCCGCAACATGGCAACCGGCGCGTCCACCTGCGATCTGGCGATTTTGCTGATCGATGCGCGCAAAGGCGTGCTGGATCAAACGCGCCGCCACAGCTTTATCTCCACGCTGCTGGGCATTAAACATCTGGTGGTGGCGATTAATAAAATGGATTTGGTGGCGTACAGCCAAGAAACGTTTGAGCAGATCAAGCAGGCGTATCTGGATTTCGCGACGCAGCTGCCTGCGGATCTCGATATTCGCTTTGTGCCGATGTCGGCGCTAGAGGGCGATAACGTCGCCACGCCCAGCAGCACCATGCCGTGGTATAGCGGTCCGACGCTGCTGGATGTGCTGGAAACCGTGGAGCTGAAGCGGGTGGTCGACACGCAGCCGATGCGTTTCCCGGTGCAGTACGTCAATCGCCCGAATCTGGACTTCCGCGGCTACGCGGGCACGCTGGCCTCTGGGGTGGTGTCGGTCGGACAGCGCGTCAAAGTGCTGCCATCGGGCGTGGAATCCACCGTTGCGCGCATTGTCACCTTTGACGGCGATCTGCCGCAGGCGGGCGCCGGGGAAGCGATCACCCTGGTGCTGAACGATGAGATCGACATTAGCCGCGGCGATCTGCTGGTGGATGCCAGCGCCGAACTGCAGGCGGTGCAATCGGCGTTGGTTGATGTGGTATGGATGGCGGAACAGCCGCTGCAGCCGGGCCAGAGTTATGAAGTGAAAATCGCCGGTAAGAAAACCCGCGCGCGCGTGGAGAAGATCGTGCATCAGGTGGAGATCAACACGCTGGAGAAACGCGACGCCGACGCGCTGCCGCTGAACGGCATCGGTCTGGTTAACGTCACGTTTGATGAGCCGATGGTGCTGGATGCGTATCAGCAGAATCCCGTCACCGGCGGCATGATCTTTATCGATCGCCTCAGCAACGTCACCGTGGGGGCGGGCATGATCAATCAGCCGCTGAACGATGCACCCGCCCGCACCGGCGACTACAGCGCGTTTGAGCTGGAACTGAACGCGCTGGTGCGCCGCCATTTCCCGCATTGGCAGGCGCGCGATCTGCTGGGACGTGACTGATGGCCCAGCATGACGAGAACGTGGTGTGGCATGACCATCCGGTCACGCGCGCCGCGCGTGAACAGCAGCACGGTCATCAAGGCGTCGTGCTGTGGTTTACCGGCCTTTCGGGGTCGGGTAAATCCACCGTGGCGGGCGCGCTGGAGCAGGTGCTGCACCGCGCGGGTGTCAGCACCTACCTGCTGGATGGCGACAACGTGCGGCACGGCCTGTGCCGCGATCTCGGCTTTAGCGAGCCGGATCGCAAAGAGAATATTCGCCGCGTCGGTGAAGTGGCAAAGCTGATGGTGGATGCCGGGTTGGTGGTGTTGACCGCCTTTATTTCACCGCACCGCGCGGAGCGTCAGATGGTGCGCGATCTGATTGGCAACGATCGCTTTATCGAAGTGTTTGTGGATACCCCGCTGGCGGTATGTGAGGCGCGCGATCCCAAAGGCTTATATAAAAAAGCCCGCGCCGGCGAGCTGGCGAATTTCACCGGAATTCATAGCCTTTATGAAGCCCCGGAGGCGCCAGAAATTCATTTGGAAGGGGAACAATTGGTTACAAACTTGACCGGCCAATTGTTAGACCTGCTTCGCCGCCGCGATATCATCAGATCCTGAACCGACAGCGGCAAACCCAGCGGTTTGCCGCGCTGCAGCGTCAACAGGATCTCTATGCAAAACGTTACCCCTATGCTGGCCCGTAAAGATGAACGTACCCCGGATGAGCCACGCTCGTCGCTGCCGGGGGGCGTGATCGGCTTTCTCTCGTACTGGGGCGCGCTGGCCATTCCGTTCTTGCTTTACGGTTCTAACACGCTGTTTTTCTTCTTGTATACCTGGCCATTTTTCCTTGCGCTGCTGCCGGTGTCGGTGCTGATTGGCATCGTGCTGAGCCTGATCATCCGCGCCCATCTGCTGTGGAGCGCCCTGGTTACCGCTGCCACCGTTATCTGTCTCTTCTGGCTGCTGTTCTCTTTTCTGTCGGGCTGGTAACGCGCGGGTGATGAGCAAACGCATCCTCCGGTTACAAAACTTTACCTGCCATACTGTCTGCTATCCTGTTTCTCGCTGCCCGGCAGCGGCATTTTCGCCGCCACTGTGGAGTCCGGCGTGAACTTATGGGATGATTGAGCCGTTTTTCAGGGGGCGGGGATGGGAAAGCTGACGTTACTGTTACTCGTGCTGCTGGGATTGCTTCAATATTCCCTGTGGCTGGGCAAGAACGGTATCCATGACTATACGCGCGTCAACGAAGACGTCGCGGCACAACAGGCGAATAACGCCAAACTTAAAGCACGCAACGATCAGCTGTTTGCCGAAATTGACGATCTCAATGGCGGCTCAGAGGCGATCGAGGAGCGCGCACGTAGCGAGCTGGGCATGATTAAACCCGGCGAGACTTTCTATCGTCTGGTGCCAGACCAAAACAAACGTAATGCGCAGCAAGCCGCGCAGAACCAACAACGATAACTCATGAATCCACTCTTTTCTCATGCGGATGTCATTGCCGTGGTGCCTGCCGCGGGCGTCGGCAGCCGCATGCAGGCGGCCTGCCCTAAACAATATTTAACCATTGGCGAATTAACGCTGCTGGAGCATAGCGTGGCGCGCTTGCTGGCCCATCCGTCGGTGAAACAGGTGGTGGTGCCCGTGAGCAACGACGACGGCTGGTTCGCGTCGCTGCCGCTGGCGCGCGACCCGCGTATACTGCGCGTGACCGGGGGTGAGACGCGGGCTGAATCCGTTCTCGCTGGCCTGCAGGCCATTGCGCACGGCGAGTGGGTGCTGGTGCATGACGCTGCGCGGCCGTGCCTGCATCCCGACGATTTAGCGCGACTGCTGGCGGTGCGTGAGCACAGCCAGGTCGGCGCCATTCTTGCGGCACCGGTGCGCGATACCATGAAGCGCGCGGAGCCGGGTCAACCGGCTATTGCCCATACCGTTGAGCGCGAAGCGTTGTGGCATGCGCTCACGCCACAGTTTTTCCCCCGTGCGCTACTCACTGCCTGCCTGACGCGTGCGCTTCACGAAGGTGCAACCATCACCGATGAAGCCTCCGCGCTGGAGTATTGCGGCTATCATCCGCTGTTGGTGAGCGGGCGCAGCGACAACATCAAGGTAACGCGGCCGGAAGATTTGGCGCTGGCGGCCTTTTATCTCACACAGATTCAGTTACAGGAGAGCGCATGATGCGTATCGGTCACGGTTTTGACGTTCACGCGTTTGGCGGCGAGGGTCCGCTGGTGATTGGCGGGGTGCGAATTCCCTTCGAACAGGGTTTTTTAGCGCACTCTGACGGCGATGTTGCGCTGCATGCGCTCACGGATGCGCTGCTGGGCGCGGTGGCCATGGGGGATATTGGTAAACTCTTCCCGGATACCGATCCCGCTTACAAAGGGGCGGACAGCCGTGGGCTGCTGCGTGAAGCCTGGCAGCGCATTCAGCAAAAAGGCTACCGTATCGGTAACGTTGACGTCACCCTCATCGCCCAGGCGCCCAAAATGCTGCCACACGTGCCGCAGATGCGCATTAATATCGCTGAGGATCTCGGTTGCCATATGGACGAGGTCAACGTCAAAGCCACCACCACCGAAAAACTGGGCTTTACCGGGCGTGGTGAAGGCATTGCCTGCGAAGCGGTAGCCCTGTTGGTGAAGGCATGACCGTACTGCATTACCTGCACGGGGCACCGCGCGCCACTGGCGTTATTAAGGCTCAGCCGGAAGATTTCGTGGTCATCGAAGATCTGGGTTATCCCTACGATGGCGAAGGCGAACAGGTGCTGGTCCGCGTGCGCAAAACCGGCTGTAACACGCGCTTTGTCGCGGAGGCCATCGCCAAGTTTTTGGGCGTGCCGCCGCGCGATCTCAGCTATGCCGGCATGAAAGATCGTCACGCGGTGACCGAGCAAACCCTCTGTTTTCGCGTGCCGGGCACCGCGATGCCGAATCTGGCCGGTTTCACGCTGGAAGGCGTGGAGATCCTGCAGGTGATTCGCCACAAGCGTAAACTGCGCATTGGCGCGCTGGCAGGCAACGCGTTTCGTTTGGTGGTGCGCGAGGTCTCCGATCGTGCTGACGTCGAAACCCGGCTACAGCGGATTCAGCAGCAGGGTGTCCCAAACTATTTTGGTGAACAGCGTTTTGGTCGCGGTGGCAATAATCTCACTCAGGCGAAACGCTGGGCGGAAGAAACTTTTCGTCCACGCGACCGCAGCATGAAGGGCATTTTACTCTCGGCGGTGCGCAGTCAGCTGTTTAATCAGATCACCAGCGCGCGTCTTGAACAGCAGGGCACCTTGCGTCACGTGCTGACGGGTGACGCTTTGCAGCTGACCGGGCGCGGTAGCTGGTTTGTGGCGACAGCAGAAGAGCTGCCGATCTTGCAGCAGCGCGTGGATAACCACGAATTGCGCATTACCGCACCGCTAGCGGGTCGGGGTGAACCCGGCACCCAGAGCGAGGCGTTGGCCTTTGAGCAAGCCCAGTTGGCCCACGAAACCGCGCTGCTTGACCTGCTGGCGCGCGAACGCGTTGATGCGGCACGGCGTGCGATGCTGGTGGTGCCCTCCTCGTTGCGCTGGACGTGGCGTGATGATGCCACGTTGGAACTGGCGTTTTGGCTACCCGCGGGCAGCTTCGCCACCAGCGTGGTGCGTGAATTGCTGAGCAACGGTGCCAGCGCCGAACTGGGCGACGAGTAACGTATTTTGCGCCCGGCCTGTGCGTCGGGCCGCTCTCCTGCGCAGGCGTGCGGCACGCACCCTGGGTCACATGATTTTCGTCTACCACTTCCTGCGCCCCGCCGCTAGAATGCAAACATCTTTGCCTCGCGGGTGCCGCAGGGTGTCACAACAGCCATCACTCGGGCAGGCTTAGGGACAGTTGAATCCATAAAGGTCAGGTACAGATGCGGATATTGTTGAGCAACGACGATGGAATCCACGCGCCAGGTATTCAAACGCTGGCGCGCGCGCTGCGTGAGTTTGCCGAGGTGCAGGTTGTCGCGCCCGATCGTAATCGAAGCGGCGCGTCCAATTCGCTGACGCTGGAAACGCCTTTGCGCACCTTTACGCATGACAATGGTGACATTGCAGTGCAGATGGGAACGCCCACCGACTGCGTCTTCCTCGGCGTTAACCACCTCATGCAGCCGCGTCCTGATATCGTGGTCTCCGGCATCAATGCGGGGCCGAACCTGGGCGATGACGTGATTTACTCCGGCACGGTCGCCGCCGCGATGGAGGGGCGCCATCTGGGTCTGCCCGCTTTAGCGGTGTCGCTCAATGGTCACCAACATTACGCCACTGCGGCGGCGGTGACCTGCACGCTCCTGCGCGCGCTAGCGCGTACGCCGCTGCGAACCGGCCGTATTCTTAACATCAATGTGCCCGATGTGCCGCTTGCAGAGATCAAAGGGTGGCGCATTACCCGCTGCGGTAGCCGTCATCCTGCCGATCAGGTGATTTGTACCGAAGATCCGCGCGGCCAGCCGCTTTACTGGATCGGACCGCCCGGAGGCAAATTGGATGCCGGCCCGGATACCGATTTTGCCGCCGTTGACGCAGGCTTTGTGTCGCTCACCGCGCTGCACGTGGATCTTACGGCGCATGCCGCCCACGACGTGCTGCACGACTGGTTACGCGAGGCCGAGGTAACGCTCGCATGGTGAACCGGCGTATCGAGGCGCTGCTCGAACAGCTGCGCAAGCAGGGGATTCATGATGAACCGCTGCTCAAAGCTATTGCCGATGTCCCGCGCGAACGCTTTATTGATGAAGCGTTTGAACACAAAGCGTGGGAGAACGTCGCGCTGCCCATCGGCAGTGGGCAAACCATCTCCCAGCCCTACATGGTGGCGCGTATGACGGCGCTGCTGGAATTGAATCCGCATTCACGCGTGTTAGAAATCGGCACCGGATCGGGTTACCAGACGGCCATTCTGGCGCATTTGGTGGATCACGTTTATTCCGTTGAGCGCATTAAAGGGCTGCAGTGGCAGGCCAAGCGCCGCCTGAAACAGCTGGATCTCCACAATATCTCGACGCGCCACGGTGATGGTTGGCAAGGATGGGCTGCGCGTGGCCCCTTTGATGCCATCATTGTCACCGCAGCCCCGCCTGAAATTCCGACTGCGCTGATAGCGCAATTGGGTGAAGGAGGCAAAATGGTGCTACCGGTTGGCGAGGATCAGCAGGTGCTTAAGCGGCTTCATCGCCGAGGCGGGGAACTGCGGGAAGAGATTATCGAGCCGGTGCGCTTTGTGCCTCTGGTGCAGGGCGATCTTGCCTGACCCCCCTTAAGCAAATCGACACAACTGTTACATAGCACGGCGCAGTTGATATTGTTACTATCCTTGTTAATCAATGTAAAAGACCGCGTTTGCGCGTATGCGCAGTGAAAAATGCGGTCAAGAACGTTACATCGTTTTATTCAGGTTGGCCATCACGGGGGATTAATGAGCACGGGAAGCACAACTTTTCAATTACGCCGTCTGGCGACACTTTCACTGGTGGGTTTTTGGCTGGCAGGCTGCAGCTCTGGTGATAACACCCAAGCGCCCATAAGCCAGATTGGCAGCGGTGGCGACAGCGGTATGTCAGCCCCGGCGAACGCTCCCAGCGGCGGCATGATGGCTTCGCAAAACAGCACCGTCCCGGCCATGCCGCACGGCGGCATGTTGAGCGGCGGTACGCCTGCAGCAGCGCCCGCAGGGGGAATGATTAGCGGCGGTACTGCATCCGCAGCGCCTTCAGGCGGAATGATAAGCGGCAATAATAATGTGACCACGCAAAACGGTCGTATTGTGTACAACCGCAACTATGGGAATATTCCGAAAGGCAGCTATGGCGGTGAGACGTATACCGTGAAGCGAGGTGACACGCTGTTCTATATCGCCTGGATCACCGGCAACGATTTCCGCGATCTCGCTCAACGCAATAATATCTCGGCGCCCTACAGCCTTGAAGCCGGGCAGACGCTTCAGGTAGGCAACGGTAATGGTCAAACAATCACCGGCGGCAACGCGATAACCGCAGCGGATGCAACGCAAAGCGGTGTGCCTGGGACAAATGCCCAGACGCAAATTAAATCGGCTCCTGTTGCACAGCAACCTGTTATTACGTATTCTGATGATTCGGGTTCGACAGGCAGTAAATTACTGCCGTCGAAAGGGGCAAATAATGTGGCAACGACCACAGCTCCTGTTACCGCACCCCCTACGGTTAGCAGCACAACCACCAGCACAACCCCAGTGGGAAGCTGGCGTTGGCCGACCGATGGGAAGATTATCGATAACTTCTCTGCCGCAGAAGGCGGCAACAAAGGGATCGATATCGCTGGGTCGCGTGGACAACCTGTGGTGGCTACCGCATCGGGAAGGGTGGTTTACGCAGGCAACGCGCTCCGCGGGTACGGTAATTTGATCATCATTAAGCACAACGATGATTACCTGAGTGCCTACGCCCATAACGATTCAATGCTGGTCCGGGAACAACAGGAAGTTAAGGCGGGGCAGAAAATCGCTACGATGGGTAGCACCGGCACCAGTTCAGTACGATTACACTTTGAAATTCGTTACAAGGGGAAATCCGTAAACCCGTTGCGTTATTTACCGCAGCGATAATCCGGCAGAACCTTGGTGTTCTGCCCTTGGATCACGGGTAGGAGCCGCTTATGAGCCAGAATACGCTGAAAGTAAACGAGTTACATGATGATGCGGAATTCGACGAGAACGGAGCTGAGGTTTTTGATGAGAAGGCTCTCGTTGAGAACGAACCTAGTGATAACGAAGTAGCAGAAGAAGAGCTGCTGTCACAAGGTGCGACGCAACGCGTGTTGGATGCGACACAGCTCTATCTTGGTGAGATTGGTTATTCTCCATTGCTTACGGCGGAAGAGGAAGTTTTCTTTGCCCGTCGCGCACTGAGAGGTGACATCCCATCTCGTCGCCGCATGATCGAAAGTAACTTACGCTTGGTGGTAAAGATTGCCCGCCGTTATAGCAATCGTGGTCTGGCTTTGCTGGATCTGATTGAAGAGGGTAATCTCGGCCTGATTCGCGCCGTAGAGAAATTTGACCCAGAACGTGGGTTCCGCTTCTCGACTTACGCCACCTGGTGGATTCGTCAGACCATTGAACGGGCTATCATGAACCAAACCCGTACTATTCGTCTGCCGATCCACATCGTAAAAGAGTTGAACGTTTACTTGCGTACCGCGCGTGAACTTTCTCACAAGCTCGATCATGAGCCGAGTGCGGAAGAGATTGCTGAACAGCTGGACAAGCCCGTTGAAGATGTCAGCCGTATGCTGCGCCTCAACGAGCGTATTACCTCAGTTGATACACCGTTAGGTGGCGATTCTGAAAAAGCGCTGTTGGATATCCTGGCCGATGAAAAAGACAACGGTCCGGAAGACACCACGCAAGACGATGATATGAAGCAGAGTATCGTTAAGTGGCTGTTTGAACTTAATGCCAAGCAGCGTGAAGTGCTGGCGCGTCGTTTCGGCCTGTTGGGCTATGAAGCGGCAACGCTTGAAGACGTGGGCCGTGAAATCGGTTTAACCCGTGAGCGCGTGCGTCAGATTCAGGTTGAAGGGTTGCGTCGTCTGCGTGAAATTCTGCAGACGCAGGGCCTCAACATTGAAGCACTGTTTCGTGAATAAGCCATAATCGGTAAATAAAAAAGGTGACCTCAGCGGGTCACCTTTTTTTTATGCTTTAAACCGCACCAGGCGCGTTTAAATCAGCGTTTTCAGCCGATAGATCCACTCCAGCGCCTGCTTGGGCGTCAGGCTGTCGGGATCGAGCGCTTCCAGCGCTTCAACCGCAGGGGAGCTTTCCGCCGCCAGCAGCGGTAGCTGCGATCCTTCCACCGTAGAGGTGGCAGAGTTTCCAGACAGCGTTTCCAGCTCTTTAAGCTTATTGCGCGCGCGCTTGATGACCTCTTTCGGCACGCCTGCCAGAGCGGCCACGGCCAGACCGTAACTTTTGCTGGCGGCGCCGTCCTGCACGCTGTGCATAAAGGCAATAGTGTCGCCGTGCTCAACGGCATCCAGATGCACATTCACCACGCCTTCCATTTTTTCAGGCAGCGTGGTCAGTTCGAAATAGTGCGTCGCAAATAGCGTCATGGCTTTGATACGGTTTGCCAGACTCTCCGCGCAGGCCCAAGCCAGCGATAAGCCATCATAGGTTGAGGTGCCGCGACCAATTTCATCCATCAACACCAGGCTATGTTCAGTGGCGTTGTGCAGAATATTCGCCGTTTCCGTCATCTCCACCATAAATGTTGATCGGCCAGAGGCGAGATCGTCCGCCGCGCCGACGCGCGTAAAAATACGGTCAAGCGGGCCAATAGCCACGTCATCCGCAGGCACGAAGCTGCCGATCCACGCCATGAGCGCAATAAGCGCCGTCTGACGCATGTACGTGCTTTTACCGCCCATGTTGGGGCCGGTGATGATCAGCATGCGGCGCTGCGGCGCAAGAGAAACCGGATTGGCGATAAACGGCTCTTTCAGCACCTGCTCAACCACCGGATGGCGACCCGCGGTGATGCGTATTCCCGGCTTCTCCTGCAGCGTCGGGCAGCAGTAGTTGAGCGTCCATGCGCGCTCCGCCAGATTGGCCAGCACGTCGAGTTCCGCCAGCGCCGCTGCGCTCAGCTGCAGCGCTTCCAGGTGCGGCAATAGCTGATCAAACAGCGCTTCGTACAAACTTTTTTCCAGCGCCAGCGCTTTGCCTTTAGAGGTGAGGACCTTGTCTTCATACTCTTTCAGCTCGGGAATGATATAGCGCTCGGCGTTTTTCAGGGTCTGACGCCGGACATAGTGAATCGGCACCAGATGGCTCTGCCCACGGCTGACCTGAATGTAGTAGCCGTGAACGGCATTAAAGCCCACTTTGAGCGTATCAAGGCCCAGCTTTTCACGCTCTCGTACTTCCAGCCTGTCCAGATAATCGCTGGCACCGTCCGCCAGCGCGCGCCACTCATCCAGTTCCGCATTGTAGCCAGGGGCGATAACGCCGCCGTCGCGAACCAGAACGGGGGGGGATTCGATAATCGCCTGCTCCAGTAGGGCGCGTAGGGCGCTAAAGTCGCCCATCTGGCTGCGCAGCGTTTTCAGATGCGGCGCGTCCGCCTCGGCCAATAGCTGGTTAAGCTCAGGCAGCTGTTGGAAGGCATGGCGCATTCGCGCCAGATCGCGCGGGCGGGCGGTGCGCAGCGCCAGACGCGCCAAAATACGCTCCAGATCGCCCACCTGACGCAGTACGGGCTGAAGCGCTTGACTCAGCGACTGCAGCTCCGCAATGGAGGTTTGTCGCTGCCGAATGGTGTCCACATTCCGCAGCGGCATATGCAGCCAGCGCTTCAGCATGCGGCTGCCCATCGGCGTCACGGTTCTATCCAGCACCGCCGCCAGCGTATTGTCAGTACCGCCCGCGAGATTCTGGGTGATTTCAAGGTTGCGACGCGTGGCCGCATCCATGATCACGCTATCCTGCTGGCGCTCCATGCTCAGTGAACGGATGTGCGGCAGGGTGGTGCGTTGGGTATCTTTTACATACTGAAGCAAGCAGCCAGCGGCGCGCAGCGCCAAGTGCGCCTGTTCTACCCCGAATCCGCTGAGGTCGCGCGTGCCAAATTGCAGGTTTAACTGCTGGCGGGCGGTATCAATTTCAAATTCCCACAGTGGGCGCCGCCGTAAACCGCGACGCGACTCAATCAGCGCCATGGCATGAAAATCTTCAGGGTAGAGCAGCTCTGCAGGATGGGTGCGCTGCAGCTCCGCTGCCATCGCTTCTTCATCCGCCGGTTCGCTCAGGCGAAAGCGGCCGGAGCTGATATCGAGCGTGGCATAGCCGAAGCCGCGCGGGGTTTGCACAATGGCAGCCAGTAGGTTGTCCTGACGCTCATGCAGCAGCGCTTCGTCGCTGATAGTGCCAGGCGTCACGATGCGCACCACTTTGCGCTCTACCGGGCCTTTGCTCAGCGCGGGATCGCCAATTTGCTCACAGATGGCCACCGACTCACCCAACTGCACCAGCTTCGCCAGGTAGCCTTCCACAGCGTGGTAAGGCACGCCAGCCATGGGAATGGGCTCACCGGCGGAGGCGCCGCGCTTTGTCAGAGAGATTTCCAGCAACTGCGAGGCACGCTTCGCGTCATCAAAGAAAAGCTCGTAGAAATCGCCCATGCGATAAAACAGCAGGATGTCGGGATGTTCGGCCTTCAGTCGCAGATACTGCTGCATCATTGGGGTGTGGGAAGCTAAGTTTTCTAATGTACTCATCGGCCTGTGATATCCATTACCTTGAAATGTAGCGCGTACGGCTTAACAACGGCGTTGCTGTCATGACGACAGGGCATGATAACGGAGTCTGCTGGGGAGGAAAACCAGTGCGGAAGCTTATTCGTTCGGGGAAACGTGCAGGTAAAGCGTGGGGCAATGCGGTATCGGTGTGAGACGAGTGGGGAAGTTCAAGAGGCGGCACAGCTGCCGCCTCCGAATAATTTATTGCGCGTGCGTACCCTCTACCAAGATCCAGGCATCCTGCCAATTTGAGCCGATGCCGGGCTCAAATTGATTCGCGGTGGCACTGTAGATTTTGCACCAGCCAGCGTATGGGAACGGCTTACATTCGAAAATCTGTTTGGTTTTGGGCTGTAGCACGCGGGTGCCAGCCACATATTTTTCAATGTTTTCCGGATAAGTGTACTCCGCGTTACCCGCGCCCTCTTGCACCAGTGTCGTATCAAACGACTGTTGATAATTGATACCCGTTGGCGCACGGCCTTCTACCACAAAGGTATGTTTACCGGGGAGCGCTTTCCACAGATCCACCACGACGGTTTGCTCGTTATCTTCCAGCAAGGCGGTACCAAAGCCCACGTTTTCTTGCTTATCATTGTAGAGTCGGGCGTTGATAATCATTTTACCCACGGCTTTAACCTTGATAGGCAGCGCATTTTTGCCTTCAGTCAGCGTATATTGCGCGGGCGTCTCGGTCAGGGTAATGCCTGGGTGGTTATCGCTCTGCGCATTCACTTCGATTTCAATACGCACAATGGGGCTATCTGCACGCGCATAGAGCGTGTTGGTGCCTGCTGCCGGAACCACTTCGCCTTCGCTGTTCTTCACGCCAGCACGCACGTGATCGTAAGTGGCATTGATTTTCTGCGCCAGCGCCAGTGCCCAGGCATTAGCTTGACCTGCTTGCTCACTGTCGATCGCGACGCTTACGCTGAGGTCTGGTCGTTCACCTTTAGCATCGAACACGCGTGCTTTTACGCTGTCACCTGCGCTGAGGTTACGTGAAGGTTGAATTGTCCCTACGGTGCGTTTCCATTCGGAGGCGACATCATCAAACTCTACGTCGATCACTTTATAAAACGTGGCGGCGGTATCTGACACATCCCATGCGCCATAAATGATCTGATAGCCACGGCGTTCCGGCAGGTTACAGGTATGGGTGGCTTCGCCACTGGTTTCCGCCGGGCCGCCGGGGATCACGCAGAATGGCGTCAATTCGAACGCATCGCGCGTCAGAGGGTGGTTGGGATTCCAGTCCTGCTTCGTGATGTAGTAGCGGTAGTCGGCAATCGGATGCGCTGCTTCAAAGTGCCAGGTAATATCCAGCGGGCCCGGTGCCACCTTGTGTTTAACCCAGCGGTCACTGCTCTGCTGGTTTAACGCTTCGCCAATCCAGTTTGTCGCGCCGCTGCCGCTGGCCAGTTCACCGTCCTTTGGACCCGCAGCAGGAAAACCATCCGGGCCTTCTCCGGTACTTTGCGGTTCATATTGCGCCTGACCGCAGTTCACGTTAGGTGTGGATGGATTGCGGCACATTTCGTCACGCGAGGCGGGTTCACTAATATAGCCGTGCGCCATGACACCCCCGCTGAACGTCAGCGCCGATATTGCCAATACTATTTTTTTGAGCTTCATCATTCCTCTCTTTCTCTTCCATTATTGCGACATAGTGATGCGTTTAATACTTCGCGTCTTGAGAGTAAGTAATGAAAAAGCAGGGAATGACTTAATCTTTATTAAAGTCATTAATTTTATTTTTAATGAGAATTGGGTTGTGGTGGTTTTAAGTGGATGGTAATCAATGACGTATTCAATAATAAAGTCATCTCGCATTAGCGCGATTGTAATGCGATGTCTGTAATATTTATCAGGAGAGAAAAATGCCGTTGTGCCGTAAATTAAAATCAATGCTGTTCATGAGTTCCTTAATATTAAGCGGTTGTGAAAGTGCTCGCCAGAACGTCCCTGATAGCCACACGCAGCGTCAACAGCTGGCCGCACTGATTGCCTCGGCAAACTGGCTGCGCGACCACTGCCATCGATTAGATATTCCTGCTGAACCCAGGGTCATCGCGCACGCGCTGGCGCAGGCTGAGAAAAAAGGCTGGATGATGAAAAATATCAATCAGCAAAAGCTTCAGCAGGACATCCGGGCACGCTACCTGGCAATCCGCGACGATGAAATGACACCCGTAAATAAATGTGGGGCACTCAACCGTGCCAGCGCCCCTTTTTTGCAAGGCATTAACCGTTGACGGCATTATTTAGAAAAAGAGTGATGCCAGCCAGCGCCAAATAAGGACCAAACGGCAGCGCAAGGTGTAAAGGACGCTGCCAAACCAGGCGCGCGATGAGGGCGGTCGCCAGGCCCGCTGATGAGGCAATCATCACCACCATGGGCAGTGCTTGCCAGCCCAGCCAAGCCCCCAACGCGGCCAGCAATTTGGCATCGCCCCCGCCCAGTGCCTCTTTGTGTCGAATCACACGATACGCCGTAGAGAGTATCCAAAAGCTTAGATAGCCGATAATGGCACCTGCAACCGCGTCACCCAGCGTGATGGCGGGCAAGATTTCGCCGGTCTGCAGCGCCAGACCAAGCCACAATAGACTTAACGTGAGCGCATCGGGCAGCAGCTGATGACGCACGTCGATCAGCGTCAGCGCCAGGAGCATCCAGCTAAAAAGCAGGGCTGCCAACAGCAGGCTATTCCACGGCAGTGCCCAAGCCAGCAGCAGGGTGATCGCCGCCGTGGCGGCCTCAATGAGGGGATACGCCGCCGAAACGGCATGCCCGCAGGTGCGACACCGACCGCGCAAGATTAACCAGCTCACCACTGGGATAAGATCGCTTAACCGCACGCCCTGCTGACAATGTGGGCAGTGTGAGCGCGGCAGCAGAAGAGAATAACCCGGTTCAGGCGCCAGAATCATTTTAGGAAGGCGATAAATCACCACATTCAAAAAGCTCCCGACGCACAGGCCCGCTGCCGTGAACCATAGCCAGACCGCCATCTCATTTTGCATAGCGCAACTCCATTTGCTCTAACAGGATGTAGGAAGAATGCTGGGTGATCTCCACTTGGGTGGCATACAGTTGGAAGCGACGTTCAAGTTCTTGCAGCCAAACTACCCAGTCGTTGAATGAAATGCGGGCAGGCTCAACCAACACCGTAACGCCATTCTCTTCTTTCAGCTTGATGGCTAAACGGTGCACCTCCGCGCAGCTTTGGGGGGAAAAGCACCCATCGGCGGTTGCTTGCGGTGCGCTTTTAAACTGCGAGAGCGCCTGTTCAAGTTGGGGGAGCTGCTGAAGCGCGCGCTGTTCACTCAACAGCGTCTGCCAGGCGTTATCTCGCCAGAGAGCGCCGCACTGATAAAGGCGGGTGAGCAGTAACAGGCTTAGGATCGCCGCGCCTACCCGTATGCGGTGGTGCTGTTTTTTATCCTGTTTTTGCCACCAGCGTGCCAAACGTTTCATTGTGACCGACCTATCGTGATGTCGTGACCCGTGATGTTCATCGTGAGGTCAGGCGGAGGCTGCTGCGGCAGATCCGCGCGAACCGGTTGGCTGAATGTCAACCTGAGACGTTTTTCCACACTGTTCCAGCGCAGCGCCCGAATCGGATTATCCGTCAACGCAGCCAGCACTGGACTGATATCCTGCAGCAGCGTGGGCAGGGAGTGTGTGGCCTGATTCCGCTGGTGCGTTTGCACGGTCTGCTGAAATTGCCAGCGCGGTTTGTCCGGTATTTCACCGGGGAAATAGCGCTGGTAGCGACTGAGCCAAAGGTGTTGCAGATGAGCGATGTCGCGCGTGTATTGCCAGCCCTGCCAGAGCGGAAAGAGCAGTATTGAAAGCAGCAGCGTCAGCGAGGCGCTCAGGGCGATCTTTTGCGCAATTACGGCGCGGCGCGGCGGTGCAAACGCGCCGCGCAGTAGATTATAGGGGGTGGAAATGGCCGCCTCAGCCAGCGCCACGAAGTCTTCGTTCTCTTGCCAGCGCAGAGCGTGTAAATCTGACCCGGTATCCCGGTATGGCGCGATGCAGGCTTCCGGTAGCGCCCAACGCTCGCCTGCTGCCGTATGGATAATCCACCGACCGCTGACCTTCATGGCCGTTCCGACCGCTAACGCAAGTGTGTCAGAGAGCGCCCGCGTAGGTTCATAGCCTTTTTCGCGTAGCTGCTCAAGGCGCGTCCGCAGCTGTGCGGCGTCAATGCTGGCCACCAGATGTGTATTACTGGAAGAGGCTAATATAACCGTGTGCAGCTGCTCTGGCGGCGTCAGCATGCGGGGTTCCAGTTGCCACTGAATACGCTGCGCGTTGGCCGCTTTTAGCGTTACAGAGGTGATACTTAGCGCTTCTCCCGGCAGCAATAGCAGCGTATTCGCGCCGTGGGGCGGCGGTAGGCTGTCAAATCCGTCGCCGAATAAGCCTGTTTGTTGATCGTACCAGCGCACCTCTGACGCACCGCTGGACGGAAAATAAATCACCCGCCAGTGTCTGTTTTTTGTTTTGAGATTCATGATCTACTCTCCGGTTAAGCCATACAGTCGGTAGCGAATCTCAAACGCGCGATCGCGCTGAATAAGACGTGTGCGCTGTACGGCAAATGCGCTGGCCGATCGCATCCACAATTCCAACTCCCACTCGCGGCTGTCGAAACGTGTGACGCTTTGTAGATGAGAGCTTAATGCGGGCAGTGGGCGCGGTAATGCTTGCAAAAATGCCTCCCGTGAATGCCAGCCTTGCGCCGGACGCTGCGCGATAATGCGTGCGACTTCTGCATCGTCGAGCAGCCCCAGCAGCAGCGCCCGAAAGAGCGGTGCAGTGGCTGTCGTCAGAGCATTAAGATTGAGAGAGAGCGTCGTACTTGGCAGCACGCACAGCTGCTGCGCCAGCAGCGGCCAAAGCGCGCTGGGAATCAGCCCGAAATGGCGCAGTTGCGAGGGGGTGTCCAGCACCGGCAAGGGGCGAGTGGCGGATTGTGCAAACAGGCGCGCGCTGATGGCCTGCGTCAGCAGTGCGCTTTGCGCGCTGTTCATACCATAGTTTTGCAGCAGCGCGGCAAACACGCGCTGGGCTGCTGTCAGACCAGGCGCAGATGCACTGCTGTCTGCGGCGGGCACGACCAGTGCGTTGAGATTAAAGCAGGTATTCCTGTCATGCCAGCGATAGCGCACCTCGTGCTCTTCCAGCCGTAGGGACTGTTCATTGCCCGGAAGAGGGGACGTGGTGCCGTTGAGAATAATGTGTTCCGCGCCGTCCAGCGTCCACTTTGCCTGGTGTTTAAAGCGTTGTCCCTGTGCAAGCTGGCGCGCCGCCGTGCTGTCACGCAGCATGTTCAGCGTTACTGTCGCCATCAGCGTCAGAATCCCCATCACGGTAATCAGTGCCATGCCCCGGTGTGTGTTCATTTGCCCCCCGCGCCGAGCAAGACAATACGCTGTAGCGCTCCTGAGTTGCGCAGCGTGACGGTGACCTCAATGGCCTCAGGGAGTGCGAAGCCCGCCTGCCAGCGCGCCTGCCAGCGCCCCGCTGAATAGAAGCGCAGGTTCACGGCAGTCACGTCGTTGAAGTGGGCAGTCGGTTGCAAGGGATCGCCGCTGTAACGGCTCAGTGTGGTGTTGGATAATCGCCAGCGAACGCGTTGAAGCGCGGCGTTTGAATTCACGCTACTACGGCGTACCAGCGCCAGTAAATCATTGCCTGTGCCTGCGGCAAACGACGGGTCTGCCAAGGCGATCCCGCCATTGGCTGGAATGAGGGCGTGTTGCAGATCGCGCTCCAGCAGCGAAAAAAGCCGGGTTAGGAAGCTCATGCGCGCCACATCCTCCACCAGCTGAGCCTGACTGCGCAGGTGCGTTTGCAGCAGTTGATAACCCGCAAGCGCCACCAGTGAAAAAAGTGTTAAGGCCAACATCATTTCCAGCAGCGTAAAGCCGCGCTGTTTCGCCAGCTTCATGGCACTTGCTGCCAGCCATGAAGCTGCGCCAGTACGGTATTGAAGCGTGCATCCTCGGCAACCGAGACTTCAATGCCGTACACGCCAGCCCGATCGGTAGGACGCACCTGCTGCCGCCAGTACCAACGCTGGTCTGCCATCCACGCTTCACCCTGCTGATTCTGCGCTGTGCGCGGCGACGCTAAGCGTGTCAGCGCCAGCTGATTCTCAGCGACCCAGATCGCCAGCTGCTTCCGCGTGAGTTCACCTTGAAAGCGAAGCTGTTGCTGGCTACTGCTGAGCATAGCCACGCCGGCAATAGCCAGCATGGCCATGGCGACCATGACTTCCAGTAGCGTCATGCCTGACTGTTTCATGGCGTTCCCTGATGAGTAATGAGGGCAGCGGTAATCGGCAGCGATAAAGGATCGCCATGGGGTGGCTGGAAGGCTAACGTGACGTCATCGGTTTCACCTTCCGGTGAGAAAGTGATAAGTACCGGTGTGCGTTGCAAGGCGGTGGGCGACGCATCAAAAAAAGCGCCGTGCGTTAGACGTCCTTCCGCGCCGCGAAACGACACTTTCTGCCAGACGGTATTCGGCAGCGGACCGGGTTCGCCCTGATTGCCAGCGACCAGGCGGGTGAGATACCAGCGCTGAGCAAAAATATGCAGGCGATAGGGGACGCCCTCCGTTTGCGCAAGACGGCTGGCCCAGCGCGCGCTGTGCACCACGGCAGCAAAAGGATCGTCAGGCGAGCGGGGGGGCAGCGTCATCACGGCCAGCCGGGCGATTGTGCCGAGTATGAGCACCGTCACCATCATTTCCATTAGCGTAAAACCGTGCGGTTTAGCGGGCATCATCACGGCTGTCGAGCTGCCAGCTTACGACGTCATCATCCGTATCAAGCAGGCCATCCGGACCCAGCGAAAGCACCGAGATCGCGCCATGTCCGGCGCTGAAGCTCAGCTGGTAGTCGTTGTCCCACGGGTCGCGCGGCAAGCGGCGCAAATAACCCCCCTCGCGATAGTTGCGGGGCTCTGGGGCAAGGTCAGATTTGGTGGTCAGCGCATTGAGTCCCTGCTCCAGCGTGGGATAGCGACCATTATCGAGTTTGTACATCTCCAGCGCATTTTCCAGCGTGACCAAATCGCTGACGGCTTTTTGCCGATCGGCCCGATCTTTATTCCCCATTAAATTGGGAATAACCATGCTGGCCAATACGCCCAATATCACCACGACAACCATAATTTCCAGCAGGGTAAATCCGCGCTGACGATGCAATGCTGGTGGACACAATTCCATGTTCTTCTCCTTTATAACAATGAGTTAAGTTGCAAAATCGGTTGCAAAATGGCGAGGATAATGAACAGCACTACGCACGCCATGGACACCGTCATCAGCGGCTCAAAAAGGCCGATGGCCACGCGCATCTGGCTGTACATTGTCTGCTCCTGGATATCAGCGGCGCGTCTAAGCATGATGTCCAATTCGCCGCTGCTTTCGCCGCTTGCCAGCATGTGATGCATCATGGTGGGGAGCAGTCCGGTGTGTTCGAGCGCCTGCGTGAGCGACGTGCCTTCGCGCACGCGTTCCGCGGCGTGATAAAGCTGCATTTGCATGTGGTGATTCTGTGTCACGGTGGCGCTGAGGCGCATTCCTTCCAGCAATGGCACCGCGCTCTGGGTCATGATGCTAAGCGTGCGAACATAGCGCGCCATGCTGGTCGCCAGCAGCAGTCGACCCCAGATGGGGATACGCAATTGCCAGCGATGCCAGCGGTGCCGCCATGCGGCGTGTCGCTGTGCCAGCAGCAGCGCGACAGCGGTCACCATGAGGATCGCAGCCAATAGCGGCGTGCTGGCTCGCAGCGTGTCACTCAACAGCATGAGCACGCGCGTTGTCCACGGCAGCGCATGCTGCATGTGGGTAAACTGCGCAACCACATCGGGCACGACCGCTGTGAGCAATATCACCACCACGCCGCAGGCCACCACCAGCAACAGCGCCGGATAAATCAGCGCCTGAAGAATACGGCTCCGCATCTCCTGGGTTTTTTCGCTGTACTCCGCTAATTGGCTGAGGACATGACCCATTTGACCCGTGGATTCGCCGGCTGCGATCATCGTGGCGTAAAGCGCAGGAAAGGTTTGACGGTGCTCGGTCATGGCCTCGGCCAGCGAGCAGCCTTCGCAAACGCGGCGATGCATATCCAGCAGCATGGCGCGCTGTGCGGGTTTATGGTGTTGCTGGGCCAGCGCCTGAAGGGTTTGATCCAGCGGTAAGCGAGCGCGTATCAGGGTGGCCAACTGCTGCATAAACGCGGCGCGCTCGCGCGGGTTAAACGCGGGGCGCTGGCGGACAAGTGTTTTTGACTCAGTGATGCTGAGTGGTTGCAGCTGCTGTTCACGTAGCCATTGCCGCACATGGCGCGCAGATTCGCTCTCCAGCGTGCCAACGCGCCGCTGCCCCTGCGCATCCAGCGCCCGGTAACGAAACCGCATTACGCACCCTCCCGCGTAACGCGCAGTAGCTCTTCCAGGCTGGTGGTGCCTGCTAATACGGCTTGCCACCCGTTTTGCAGCAGCGGCACGCGATCTCGTGCGCGCTGCTGCAGTGTGTGTTCACTCTCTCCAGCGCTGATGCCGACGCGCAGCGCCTCATCAATCACCACCAGCTCATGAATACCTGCACGTCCGCGATAACCGGTGTGATGACAGGCTTCGCACCCGTTGGCACGGTAGAGCGGGATCGTTTCCGGCAGCGTCTCCGAGAGGGCGAAGGGCAGTAAATGTCGAGGTTGTTGTACGGGCTGGCGACAGGAAAGGCAGAGTTTACGCACCAGCCGCTGTGCGAGCACCGCACGCAGCGCGTTCGCCAGCAAATAGGGCTCGGTGCCCATATCGCGCAGACGCTCAATTGCGCCAAGTGCACTGTTCGTATGCAGCGTGGAGAGCACCAGGTGTCCTGTCAGTGCGGCCTGAACGGCGATGCGCGCCGTTTCGGTATCGCGTATTTCACCGATCATCACGACATCGGGATCCTGACGTAAAATCGCGCGTAACCCGCGGGCAAATGTCATCTCGACTTTGGCATTTACTTGGGTCTGACCCACCCCCTCTAACTCATACTCCACGGGATCTTCAATGGTGAGGATATTTTTACTGGGCGAGCCGATCTCCCGCAGCGCAGCGTATAACGTGGTGCTTTTGCCTGAGCCCGTTGGCCCCGTGACCAGAATAATGCCGTGCGGCAGAGCGAGCTGCTGGCGCAATAGCTGCTGAAGAGATGCGTGCATGCCGGTCTTCTCCAGATGAAGAGGCATGCCGTTTTTATCCAGAATACGTAGCACGACGCGTTCGCCGTGACGAGCGGGAAGGGTAGAGACCCTCACGTCTACGCTTCGTCCCCCAACGCGCAGCGTGATACGTCCATCCTGCGGCAAGCGACGCTCGGCGATATCGAGCTGCGCCATGATTTTAATGCGTGAGATCAGAAACCGGCTGAGCTGCGGCGGCGGTGATAAAATCTGCCGCAGCATGCCGTCAATACGAAAGCGGACGCTAAGGTGTTTTTCAAAGGGTTCTAAATGAACATCCGAGGCCCCCTCGCGCACTGCCTCGCTGAGAATGGCATTGATAACTTTGATCACTGGCGCACCGTCGTCGCTGTCCAGTAAATCATTGTCATCGGGTAGCGCATCGACCAGCGCTGAGAGATCGAGCGCGTGTTCACATGCTTCCACCATTTGCTGCGAGGCGCCATGTTGTTGATAGTGCGCAGCGGCCTCGCGCTGGAACGCTGCCGGTGAGAGCGGAATGAGCGTGGCATCTGGCGCCACGCGGCGCGCCTCCGCAAGGGCAAATAGCGCGGCATCTGCGCGATAACAGAGGCGCATGCCGCTGGCGTCGCTAAGCAATACCACACCGTGTTGTTCTACCCACGGCCAGGGAAACCGACGATCGTTCATCGCGCGCGGTCCTGATAAAAGTCGTCGATCAGGCGCGTGGTCTCCTGCACAGCGCGGTGCGTGCTTTGGCGGGAGAAAAGCACGTCCGACATGCCTTCAACCATTGTACGCATCTCCCCATCCTGTGCGCGACGCAGTGGCACTGTTTGAGCGACGTCTGCCGAAAGCTTGCTGTGCTGCAGCCGCGTAGTGGCGCTAAAGTCGCGCGCAGAACGGATAATGGTGGGGCGGATAAACAGCATCAAATTCCGTTTGCTGTCTTTCTCCGTGCTGGCACGAAATAGCGCGCCAATCAGCGGAATTTTACCCAACAGCGGTACGCTGTTCCTGCCTGACGAGCCGCTGTTATCCAGTAAACCGCCGACCACCACGGTCTCTCCGCTGCCAACTCTGACAGAATTGCGCACCGTGCGGGTATTGAACGTGGGGCCCAGCGTATTATTGTTGCTCTCTTCCAAAACGCTGGAAACCTCCTGCTCAATCTCCATTAATACGGCGTCGCCGGTGTTAATCTGCGGTTTAACCTTGAGCTTAATGCCAACGGTACGGCGGGAGACGCTTTGCAGGATGCTGTTACCGCTGGCGCTTTGTGAACCGGTGAGCACGGGGACGTCTTGCCCCACGTTGAATTCCGCTTCGACGTTATCCAGCGTGACAATGCTTGGGGTAGCGAGAATATTGTTGCGGCTGTGGGTTTGTAACGCGGTGAATAAACCTGCCCAGTTGCCCCGATAGAAGCCTGCCGCCAGGCCATGTGTTTTCGCCAGCGCTTGGCCCAGCGTACCCGTGGTTAAGCCAATCACGGATGAACCTGTGCCTGGAAAGAAGGTTCCACCGCTTTGGGTATTAAACCATTGAACACCGAGTGCCTGGGCCTCAGTATCCTGAATCTCGACAATAATCGCTTCAACCAGAACCTGAGCGCGATCGATATCCAACTGGTGGATAATGTTTTCCATTTCGCGCAGCACATCGGGCGGTGCAGTAATGACCAGGGCGTTAGTATGCTTGTCCGCCTTCACCACCACCTCTTTTAGCATGGTGATGGCGGTCTGAGTCAGTGGGGCCGCAGTCTGATTACCTGGCTGGGTATTGATGCCGGTGAGGACTTCAAGCAAATTTTCTGCTTTGGCGTGTTGGAGGTAAATGACCTTGGCGCTGCTGCGCTGACCGTTTTTACCGTCTAACGCCTGTGCAGCACGGCTGAGGGCATCACGTGAGGCACGTTGTCCGCTAATCAGCAGCGTATTGGTGCGACTGTCCGCCACGGCTTTGGCGGGAGCCCGTGCGCCTGGACGATCGTCTGCCAGATTATTGAGCAGCTCGGCCACCTGTGATGCCGACGCATTTTCCAGCACGAGACGCTCCACCGCATCATCGGGTGCCAGGTCCACGCTTTCAATGATGGCCGCGAGGTGATCGATGACCGCCGCGCGGCCCGTCATTAAAATCACGTTGGTGGGATCGTAATGAACAACGCTGCCGGCCGCGACATCGTTGAGTTGGCGCAGCAGCGGCGCAAGATCTTTGGCAGTGACATGCCGCAGTGGCACCACCCGCGAGACAAGCTCGTCACCTGCCCGTGCACCTGATGCGCTGACCAAAGGAAGCGGACTGCTTTTCGCATTTTTCGCGGGAATAACCTTCAACAAATTGTTGTCCATGGGAATCACCGCGTACCCATAGACCTCCAGCACGCTCAAAAAGAATTGATAATATTGGTCGGCAGAGAGGTGTTTATCACTGCGCACGCTGACGTTACCTTTAACCGTGGGATCGAGAATAATCGTTTTATTCAGGTTACGGCTTACGGTATTAATAAACTCGCCGATGTCGGTGTTTTTAAAATTGGCTTCAAAGTCTTCAGCACGCAGCGAGGCGCTAAATAACAGGAAGAAAATACATAACGCCCCGGCGAGTGGGTAAGCGATATAATTGCATATTTTCTGATAAAAAAGCATTGTTCTTATTGACCTGCTATCAAAGTGTTAAATGAAGCGATTCATAGTTATCCTTGTGCTGAATAATGATGTGCTCAGGATAAATATGGGCGATAAGCGCTTCAGTGCCGGGGAGTTTTTCGCCGGTTTTGAGCGTGTGCTGTGTGCCGCCTGATAACAGGATCGCTAAAGAACGATCGGCTTTTGAACTGTATACAATGCCGGTCGCCGTTACGGGTAGACGCGTTACTGGCGCGGCTTTTAATCGAATATCGTCAGGCGACATGTCGGCTAAATTAAAAGGCGAACGACGACTGTTTTCCTGGAATAAAGGGATCAGCACCTTGTCGACCGATTTGCGGGCGGCAAGAGGGGCAGGCAGCAATGCCTGCTCGTGGGCGGATAACCGTTCTTGAGAGACCACGGCCACGGTCCAAAAGAGCAGCAATGCGCCCACAGCGCCTGCCGCTGCGCAGTACGTTAAGCCTATTTTATGTTTCTCAATCCGCTGCTTGAACATGATCGTTACGTTAACCGGTGAACGATGTAACGCTTAAAAGATCGAGCGGGCAAAGGCTAACAAGCGAGGGAGTAATGCGCCCTGTTTTGTCGAGGATGCCTTTTCGTCGTTATACGCCTCGTTTTCTGCCGAACATTCAACCAGAGAGTGAAGCAGTTGCTCATTGAGTTTAAGACCGTAATTGGGAATAGTGATAATCAGCTCGCCAGGCAATCCATTACGTTGAAAGAGCGCCCGCATTTGAAACACCAGCTGATGGTAATTATTATCGTTAATTCGCTGATGATTCTCCTGCCAAACCAGCGCGATAATTTCACGTTTAATATTGATGCCATTAAGCAGGCACAGTAATAACCGCTTTTGGGTCTCATTGAGAGCAATACGTAATGAAAGCGTTGGAAAGAACAGCGTATTTAATTGACAATCAAGGGTGAATATCTTCTCGTAGTCAATTTTTTTTAACGCCATTAATGTCGCGCATTTTTCCGTGCTTGGCACCGGTTATCCTCCCTGGTGGTTGCTCGTTAATCAAATGATTAATCAATAAGGCGGTAGGGCTCATTCGAACTATGTCGACACTTTATTCAGACAACTTAAATCAGCGGCATTTTTTTAATGTTAAAATTTATCTTGTGATCTTCAGCTTTTCGCTTGGCGCCTTGCTTAAGGAAAGAGATTTTCATGCTGAAATATCCTTAGTGGTCTGTTTAATTGATTAGCATAGACATGCTATTTAACTCGTTGAGTCTATTATCCTTTCATGCGCTACTCGTCCCTTTAAGAACGGTCTCAAACTCCCAATCAATATGCGTTTGATTCCCCGCGCGGCGCATGGGAAAGGGGAACCGTTATTCCGGCAGGCTGCACGGCGATAGGGGGGATTTTTGCGTTTTACTCTGTTTATCCCGTGAGTGAGTGACTATCATCATTCACTCTCTTTTTCTTCCGCGTTTCCAGGGATAACGAATGCGCTTTAAGACAGCACTGCTTCCGCTCATTGTTCTGCTTGCCGCCTGCAGCAGTAAGCCCGCTTCCCATCCGCAAACCGCCGCTGTTGTGCCTGCACCAAAGGGGGGATTCTTGCTTGAGCCTTCTCACGCAATCCAGCCGATGTTTGGCGATTTTGCCGGTAATCCTGCCGCTGAGCGTTTTATCGATCAAATGGTTGCTAAGCATGGTTTCAACCGCGACCAGTTACATGCAGTGATTGGCCAGGCGAAGCGTCTTGATTACGTGTTGCGTTTGATGGATCAGCAGGCCCCAAGCTATACCCCGCCCGCGGGACCAAACGGTGCCTGGATCCGCTATCGAAACAAATTTATTACCCCGGATAATGTGCAAAATGGCGTAGCGTTCTGGAATCAATACCAGGATGCGCTGCAGCGTGCGCAGCAGGTTTATGGCGTGCCGCCAGAAATCATCGTCGGCATCATTGGCGTTGAAACGCGCTGGGGCCGAGTGATGGGAAAAACGCGGCTCCTGGACGCGCTGGCGACGCTCTCTTTCAGCTATCCACGTCGTGCAGATTACTTCAGCAGCGAACTGGAAACCTTCCTGCTTATGGCGCGTACCGAGCAGGATGATCCGCTCGATCTGCGCGGGTCGTTTGCCGGTGCAATGGGATACGGTCAGTTTATGCCTTCGTCGTACAAGGAATTTGCGGTGGACTTCAACGGAGATGGACACATCAATTTGTGGGATCCCGTTGATGCAATTGGCAGCGTAGCTCACTACTTCAAAGCGCACGGCTGGCGCGCCGGAGAAACGGTAGCCGTGCCTGCAAGTGGACAGGCGCCTGCGCTGGAAAACGGCTTCAAAACGCGCTATCCGGTGGCAACCTTGATGGCAAACGGGTTAACGCCGCAAGGTCCGTTAGACGGTAACGATCAGGCCAGCTTGCTGCGTCTCGATTTAGGTACCAGCTATCAATACTGGTATGGCTTACCTAACTTCTATGTCATCACCCGCTACAACCACAGTACGCACTATGCCATGGCTGTATGGCAGCTGGGTGAAGCCGTCGCGAAAGCGCGGCAGGGCAATCTGCTTTAGCGCTGTCCTTATAAAGTGTGAGGGTATAAGATGGCGCCCTTTTGCGGTGCCGTTACGGCTTTACACGATTTCTAAGGATGATTTATGACCCCATTACCAGCCTGTCCGGTTTGCCAGGCGGATTACACCTGGCAAGACGGTGAAAACCTTAACTGTCCCTCATGCGGCCATATTTGGTCTGCGGCTTCAGACACTGTGGAGGAGGGGCTGGTGGTGCGTGATGCTAACGGCAATCTGTTGGCAGACGGGGATGATGTGACCGTGGTCAAAGATCTGAAAGTCAAAGGCAGCTCCTCCACCTTGAAAATCGGCACCAAAGTAAAAGGTATTCGATTAGTCGAGGGCGACCACGATATTGACTGTAAAATTGATGGCTTTGGCCCGATGAAACTCAAATCCGCGTTCGTTAAAAAGAGCTAATATCTGGACGGCGTTGCGCCGTCCTATGCCCTTTCTTTCAGTAAAGCGTCCTGTCGCAAAAAGTGTCTTCTCGCGCTTTTCTTTTCGGCACAGTTCAGAAATCGGCGTAATGTATGATGCTTCCCTCACACAGGAGCATGCGCATGCAAGACTGGAACCCCACTCTTTATCGTCAATTTGAAGCGGAACGTACGCGCCCGGCCCGAGAGCTGCTGGATCGCATTCCCCTCCCTCACGCACTTCGCGTGACTGATTTAGGCTGCGGACCGGGTAACAGTACCGAGTTGCTCACGGAAAAATGGCCTGCTGCGCATGTCATCGGCATCGATAGCTCAGCGAACATGCTTGCCCAGGCGCGCGCGCGATTACCTGACTGTACATTCCAGCAGGCAGATATCCGGGAGTGGCAGGCACAACAGCCGCAACAGGTTATTTATGCCAATGCGTCTCTGCAGTGGATACCGGATCATGAGACGCTGCTGCCCCATCTGGTTGAGCAGCTCGATCGCGATGGCGTGCTGGCGGTGCAGATGCCTGACAACTTGCAGGAAGCCTCGCATCGGCTGATGCGCGAGGTGGCGGCCAGCGAGCGTTGGCGCGACCGAATCGCGCCGCAGAGTGCGGAGCGCAAGCACTTGCTAACGGCGGAACAGTACGTTGATCTTCTTAGCCAGGCGGGGTGCGATGTGGATATCTGGCGTACCACTTATTACCATCCCATGGCGGATGCACAGGCGATCATCACCTGGCTGAAGGCAACGGGATTACGCCCTTATCTTGCTGCGCTGAATGACACCGAGCAGACGGCGTTTTTGCACGACTATCATCAGGCTTTGTTGCCCGCATACCCGCCGCGTGCGAATGGACAAGCATTATTGGCCTTCCCGCGCCTGTTTATGATTGCGGTAAAACAGTCCAAATAATGTGGCACGGTGGTCGCAAAAGCGGTCGTTGCGCTTGAAAAGCCTGCGTGTCCCCACTATCTATTGCTTACCTTAAATGCCACCACTTGGAGAAAGCCATGGACGACATGAAGCTCCAGCAGTTGAGCCGCCGCGTTGGCGAACAGTTAGTACAGCGTCGGGCTACCGTAACGGCAGCTGAATCTTGCACCGGCGGCTGGATAGCCAAAGTTTTTACGGACATTAACGGCAGTTCCGCCTGGTTCGCACAAGGCTTCGTGACCTACAGCAACCAGGCCAAACAGCAAATGGTGGGCGTGCAGGCGGACACGCTGGCGCGCCATGGCGCGGTAAGTGAAGAAACCGTGCGCGAAATGGCCGCCGGCGCCTGTCGAACGGCGGCGGCAGAGTACGGTATTGCGGTAAGCGGCATTGCGGGGCCAGAGGGCGGAACCGCAGAGAAGCCGGTGGGCACAGTCTGGTTTGCCATTGCAGGTCCTGACGGAGAAATGCTAACCCAGCGGCGCGTTTTTACGGGCGATCGCGAGGCGGTACGTCGTCAGTCCGTGGCGTTTGCACTCCAAACGCTGCTTGATGAATTTCTGATAAATTAAACTTGATACTGTATGGTCATACAGTATAATTATCCGCAACAGAACGAGCTGGCATATTTCGATGTCGGTTTACCCAGCATGATTAGGAGTAGAAATGGCGATTGACGAGAACAAACAGAAAGCTTTAGCTGCCGCACTGGGCCAAATTGAGAAGCAATTTGGCAAAGGCTCCATCATGCGTTTGGGTGAAGACCGTTCGATGGATGTAGAAACTATCTCAACAGGTTCCCTGTCGCTGGATATCGCGCTGGGTGCCGGTGGCCTGCCGATGGGCCGTATCGTTGAGATTTACGGCCCTGAATCTTCCGGTAAAACGACGTTGACGCTGCAGGTTATTGCGGCTGCGCAGCGCAAAGGCAAAACCTGTGCCTTTATCGATGCCGAGCATGCGCTGGATCCGGTTTATGCGAAAAAGCTGGGCGTAGATATCGATAATCTTCTTTGCTCTCAGCCGGACACGGGTGAGCAAGCGCTTGAGATTTGTGATGCCTTAGCGCGTTCTGGTGCTGTTGATGTGATCATCGTCGACTCCGTTGCCGCCCTGACGCCAAAAGCCGAAATCGAAGGTGAAATTGGCGATTCACACATGGGGCTGGCGGCACGTATGATGAGCCAGGCCATGCGTAAGCTGGCCGGTAATCTCAAGCAATCCAACACGCTGCTGATTTTCATCAACCAGATCCGTATGAAAATTGGTGTGATGTTTGGTAACCCTGAGACCACGACGGGGGGTAACGCACTGAAGTTTTATGCTTCCGTTCGTCTCGACATTCGCCGTATCGGTGCCATCAAAGAGGGCGACGAAGTCGTCGGTAGCGAAACGCGTGTTAAAGTGGTTAAGAACAAAATTGCAGCGCCGTTCAAGCAGGCTGAATTCCAGATTATGTATGGTGAAGGTATCAATACCTTTGGTGAGCTGATTGATCTGGGCGTGAAATACAAACTGGTTGAGAAGGCCGGTGCGTGGTACAGCTACAACGGCGATAAGATTGGTCAAGGTAAAGCAAACTCGACCAACTTCCTTAAAGAAAATCCGGCCATTGCCAACGAGCTTGATACTAAGCTGCGTGACATGCTGCTGACCGGTGCGACCGCCAACGGCGACAACGATCCTTCCGCTGAGAAAGTTGAAGAAGCCAGCGAGTCCAACGAAGAGTTCTAATTATCCACGGGAGCAGCGATGCTCCCGTTTTCGCATTCCCCGCACCCGCTTTTCCTCCGCCTTCTCTTGCTTTACCCTGCGTATTCGTCAGAACAAGGTAAGTCCCATGACATCATCTTCATCTTCTCCGGCTTCGCCACCCACTTTTTCCCGTTTGCTTGACCGCGCGATGCGTATATTGGCCCAGCGCGATCACAGTCGCGATGAGCTAAAGCGCAAGCTTCAGTTATCTTCGCAACGCGCAGCGTGGCTAAAGCAACAGGATAACGAGCCGATACCCGACGTATTACTGGAAAAAGTGCTCGACTGGTGTCAGGAAAACGGCTGGCTCAACGATGAGCGTTTTACCGAACGCTTTATTCAAAGTCGTGCGCGCAAAGGATACGGTCCGCAGCGTGTGCGGATGGAGCTAAAGCAGAAAGGCATCGACCGTGACGCGATTCATCAAGCAATAAGTGAGACCGATGTGGACTGGAGCCAGCGCGCAGCGGAACTGGCGAAGCGAAAGTTTGGCGAGCCCTTGCCGCAAACGTGGGCCGAGAAAAGTAAAATACAACGATTTTTGCTGTCGAAAGGCTTCATGATGGAGGATATCCAAGCCATTTTCAGAAATATTGATGACTGAAAGGCGATGGGATTTTACTTCGCACGGAAGAAAATTTATCTTATTCCCACTTTTTGTTCCTTACTCAGCGGTGGGCCGTGAGGATACGGTTGGCCTGCGAAAGGGAACGTTCGTTAGCGTGATTCCAGGAATTTTATGAGCAAGAGCACTGCTGAGATCCGTCAAGCGTTTCTCGACTTTTTTCATAGCAAGGGACATCAGGTTGTAGCCAGCAGCTCCCTCGTACCGAATAACGACCCGACCTTACTGTTCACCAATGCCGGCATGGTGCAGTTTAAAGACGTTTTCCTTGGCCAGGATAAGCGTGATTACTCCCGTGCTACCACTTCACAGCGTTGCGTACGCGCGGGCGGTAAACATAACGATCTCGAAAACGTGGGTTACACGGCGCGTCACCACACCTTCTTTGAAATGCTGGGCAATTTTAGCTTTGGCGACTACTTCAAAAAAGAAGCGATTGCTTACGCCTGGGAGCTCCTGACCGGTGAGCAGTGGTTTAAACTGCCCAAAGAGCGCCTTTGGGTAACCGTATACGAAACCGATGACGAAGCGTTCGACATCTGGGCCGATGAAATTGGCGTACCGCGCGAGCGCATCATTCGTATCGGTGACAACAAAGGCAGCGCTTACGCCTCCGATAACTTCTGGCAAATGGGCGACACGGGCCCCTGCGGCCCGTGCACTGAAATTTTCTACGATCATGGCGATCATATCTGGGGAGGCCCGCCGGGCAGCCCAGAAGAGGATGGCGATCGCTATATTGAGATCTGGAACATCGTGTTCATGCAGTTCAATCGCCAGGCGGATGGCACCATGCAGCCGCTGCCGAAGCCGTCGGTGGACACCGGCATGGGCCTTGAGCGCATTGCGGCGGTGTTACAGCACGTTAATTCCAATTATGAAATCGATCTGTTTGCCAAGCTGATCAAAGCGGTGGCTGACGTTACGGGCGCAACTGACCTCAACAACAAATCTCTGCGCGTTATTGCCGATCATATTCGCTCGTGTGCCTTCCTGATTGCGGATGGCGTGATCCCGTCTAACGAAAATCGCGGCTACGTTCTGCGCCGTATTATTCGTCGTGCGGTACGTCATGGAAACATGCTGGGCGCGAAAGAGGCGTTCTTCTATAAGCTGGTGGCGCCACTGATTGACGTTATGGGCGCGGCAGGGGAAGACCTCAAGCGTCAGCAGCAGCACGTGGAGAACGCGCTGAAAAACGAAGAAGAGCAGTTTGCTAAAACGCTGGAGCGCGGCTTGGCGCTGCTTGATGAGGAGTTGGCCAAACTCAGCGGCGATACGCTGGACGGCGAAACTGTCTTCCGCCTGTATGACACCTTTGGCTTCCCAGCCGATCTCACAGCGGATGTCTGCCGTGAACGTAATCTGAAAATCGATGAAGCAGGCTTCGAAGTGGCGATGGAGCAGCAGCGTCAGCGCGCCCGCGAGGCCAGCGGCTTCGGCACTGATTACAACAACGTTATCCGCATTGACGCGGTGACGCGTTTTAAAGGCTATGACCACCTGCAGCTGGACGGTACCGTTCAGGCGCTGTTTGTTGAAGGACAGCAAGTCGAACACATCAGCGCCGGTCAGGAAGCGGTTGTGATTCTTGACGAAACGCCGTTCTACGGCGAATCCGGTGGTCAAGTGGGCGATACCGGTACGCTGAAAGGGAAGAATGCTGAATTTAACGTTCAGGATACGCAAAAGTATGGCAAAGCCTTTGGCCATATCGGTAAGCTAGCGCAGGGTGAATTGCGTGTGGGCGATCGCTTGCACGCGCAGGTTGATGAAGAACGCCGCGCGCGCATTATTCTCAACCACTCCGCCACGCACCTGATGCACTCGGCGTTGCGTGAGGTGTTGGGCGATCACGTTGGACAGAAAGGCTCATTGAACAACGATAAATATCTGCGCTTCGACTTTTCACATACGGAAGCCGTGAAGCCTCAGCAGCTTCGTGCGGTGGAAGATATCGTCAATGCGCAGATTCGCCGCAATTTGCTCATCCAAACCGACGAGATGGATTTGGAAGAAGCCAAAGCGCGCGGCGCAACGGCGCTGTTCGGTGAAAAATATGACCAGCGCGTGCGCGTGGTGAGCATGGGCGAGTTTTCCGTTGAACTGTGTGGCGGTACCCATGCCGCGCGTACCGGCGATATAGGCCTGTTCCGTATTCAATCCGAATCCGGCACTGCGGCCGGTATTCGTCGTATTGAAGCATTAACCGGTGAAGCCGCGCTGGCGCAATTGCACGCCCAGAGCGACCAGCTGCATGAGATTGCCCAGGTGGTTAAAGCCAACAGCAGTAACCTCAACGAAAAGGTGCGCGGACTGGTCGATACGGTGCGCTCGCTTGAGAAAGAGGTGCAGCAGTTACGCGATCAGCAGGCGGCACAGGAGAGCGCTTCACTGAGCAACAGTGCTGTAGACATCAAAGGCGCGAAGTTACTGGTTAGCGAATTGCGTAACGTTGAGCCGAAGATGCTGCGTACCATGGTTGACGATCTTAAAAATCAATTGGGATCGGCAATCATTGTTCTGGCCACCGTCGTGGATGGCAAAGTGTCGTTGATTGCAGGCGTAACGAAGGATCTCACCGACCGCGTTAAAGCGGGCGAACTGGTGGGTGAATTGGCGGCTCAAGTAGGCGGGAAGGGCGGTGGTCGTCCTGATATGGCCCAGGCTGGCGGCACCGATGCGCACGCGCTCGCGCAGGCGCTGGCAGGCGTATCTGCATGGGTAAGTCATCGGTTGTAAAGAATTAAAACTAAGTAGCGATCAGGCGTCAGCACCTCTGGTACTGGCGCTTTTTAACGCAATGCACACCAGGTAACGACAAAGTCCGGTTGATGTAGTGTATTTCGGCTAAACTAACTATCAGCAGAATGTATTGGCATGGCGAAACACAATGGTGTATTTGTCATAGGCATTGTTCAGCGTTATATGATGGATATGGCCGGGAGCCCTACAGGCCCGACTCTTTTAATCTTTCAAGGAGCAAAGAATGCTTATTCTAACTCGTCGAGTTGGTGAAACCCTCATGATTGGCGATGAGGTGACTGTAACGGTGCTGGGTGTTAAAGGTAACCAAGTCCGTATAGGCGTCAATGCGCCAAAAGAAGTGTCTGTTCACCGCGAAGAAATTTATCAGCGCATTCAGGCCGAGAAAACGCAGCAGACAAGCTTCTAAGCTAACCGCTGTAAACGGATTCAGCGCCTCGCCCTCTGGCGAGGCGCTACTGTTTTGACTCTTCGCACGCATTTTCTCTGTTAATCCCGTCTTTTATTCCCTCGTTGTTTATTTGCGTAGCGCCTGTTTTGCTGTTGATAAATCAACCTTTTTGCCGCTAAATCATGCGGATTGAGCGTCATTTGTTCAAACAAACCCGTATTGGAAAAAAGTCGGGAGAAATTGTTTGACTTATAAGTCCGGGAAAGTAATATGTGCGCCACGCAGTGCCGATGAGCAGAAACAACGTTCAGAAGCACGGTTCGCAAGAACGCGTAAGGTGAGGTGGCCGAGAGGCTGAAGGCGCTCCCCTGCTAAGGGAGTATGCGGTCAAAAGCTGCATCCGGGGTTCGAATCCCCGCCTCACCGCCATTTTCCGATGCATCCATAGCTCAGCTGGATAGAGTACTCGGCTACGAACCGAGCGGTCGGAGGTTCGAATCCTCCTGGATGCACCATTCGGAAAAACAAAAAAGGTTATCCCTTTCATGGTGAGTTGCAATCACCCTGCGCTGTACAAGAATTATCTAATGCATCCATAGCTCAGCTGGATAGAGTACTCGGCTACGAACCGAGCGGTCGGAGGTTCGAATCCTCCTGGATGCACCATTCTCGTCATGTTCTCAGGTTGTCAGCAGTAAATCATCGTTAGAAAAAACATCAATGCATCCATAGCTCAGCTGGATAGAGTACTCGGCTACGAACCGAGCGGTCGGAGGTTCGAATCCTCCTGGATGCACCATCTTCTCGTCATACCCTTAGATTCGTTGCGGTACAGCATCGCAAATAATCTCTCAATGCATCCATAGCTCAGCTGGATAGAGTACTCGGCTACGAACCGAGCGGTCGGAGGTTCGAATCCTCCTGGATGCACCATCATTCCGTTTTGAATCATCCCTCTTGTCATGTTCCATGTCGTTTACGCCTTTATGCAGCCCTTCCTGGCGTGTGCCGCGAGTTTTGCCAGTGCGTCTACCCCGTCTCAATCGCCGCAAAATGACGCTTTTACCCCGGGGCCGATGCAGGCTGCGCTGAGCGACCTCTTTACTCGGGCCGATTGAAATTGTTGATTTTACCGCCATTTATCCCTGGTATCGCGCTCTGACCTTTTTCTGAAAAGGAAAATAGCTAATGCATTCAAAGCATTTGCGGTTAATCGCCCCTGGCGACAACCTGAGCGCATTACGCTAAAGTAAGGTCTCATTTTGTGGTGCAGGACGGAGCAAAAATGTACGACCAATATGATGCCCTGATTTTCGATATGGACGGCACTCTTCTTGATACTGAGCCGACACATCGAAAAGCCTGGCAGCACGTGCTGCGCCGCTACGATCTCACCATGGATGAAGAAAAAATGGTGAGTTTCAATGGTGCGCCGTCATGGCAGTTGGCGCAGTTCATCATTGATCTCAATAACGCTTCGCTCGATCCTCATGCGTTAGCGGCGGAAAAAACCTCAGCGCTGAAAACCATGCTGCTGGATGATGTCCGTCCGTTACCGCTAATGGATGTAGTGAAAGCCTGGCACGGTCACCGTCCTCTGGCAGTGGGTACCGGCAGTGAACACAGCCTGGCGAAAATGCTGCTTGACGCTTTGGATGTTTATCACTTATTCGATGCCGTGGTCGGTGCAGATGATGTTACGCGCCACAAACCTCATCCTGATACGTTTCTGCGCTGCGCACAGCTTATGGGCGTTGATCCCACGCGATGTGTGGTATTCGAAGATGCCGATTTTGGGATTCAGGCGGCTAAAGCAGCGGGCATGGACGTTGTTGATGTCCGTTCACTGTGAGCGCACTCCTGAGCTATGGCGCACTGTTTGGCAGTAGTTTTTTAAGCGCCACGCTGCTCCCCGGAAGTTCAGAAGCCGTCCTGGTTGCTTTACTGGTCGCCAAAAAAGGATCGGTCTCCGGATTATTACTGGCTGCATCAGTGGGAAATACGCTGGGTGGTCTTACTAACATTTTACTTGGTCGCCTTCTGCCGCTTAAAACTCAAGGGCGATGGCATGACACAGCAATGACGTGGTTACACCGACTGGGGCCTGCAGCACTGCTTTTTAGCTGGTTGCCGATAGTGGGCGATTTATTGTGCGTTCTGGCAGGCTGGCTGCGTTTTGCATGGCTGCCCACCGTACTGTTTCTCGCTTTGGGTAAAACCCTGCGTTATAGCGTTATCGCGATCGCCACTTTACAAGGTATGGAATGGTGGCATTGATTCGCACAGATTCGAGGCTACGTTTAACATTATGCTGAACAAAAATAAATTATTCGCACAGCGGGAGGGTAATGTGATCCCGGACGTATCTAAAGCGCTCGCCTGGCTTGAGGCGCATCCTGACGCGTTAAAGGGGATTGGTCGTGGCATCGAACGTGAGACGCTGCGTGTTGATCCTGAGGGCCGACTTGCGACCACGGGTCATCCCGCGTCGCTGGGTTCAGCGTTAAAACACGACTGGATTACCACTGACTTCGCGGAAACGCTGCTGGAGTTCATTACGCCAGTGGATCAAGACATCGATCGATCGCTGGCCTTCCTGCGCGATATTCACCGCCATGTGGCGCGTGAGCTCGGGCATGAGCGGATGTGGCCCTTCAGTATGCCAGGGTATGTTGAGGATGCGGAAAATATTCAGCTGGCGCAATACGGCAGCTCAAACATCGGCAAAATGAAAACGCTCTATCGGCAAGGGCTTAAGAATCGTTACAGCGCCCTGATGCAGATCATTTCCGGCGTGCATTATAACTTCTCGCTGCCGCTCTCTTTTTGGCAAGAATGGGCCGACGTTAAAGACGCGGAAAGCGGTAAAGAGACGATTTCTGCGGGTTATCTGCGGCTGATCCGCAACTATTATCGCTATGGCTGGGTCATCCCTTACCTCTTTGGCGCCTCGCCCGCGATCAGCAGCTCTTTCCTGCAGGGCCGCGTCAGTAAGCTGCCGTTTGAAACCGATGGCAAAGACACGCTCTGGCTGCCGTATGCCACCTCACTGCGCCTGAGCGATTTGGGCTATACCAACAAATCGCAAAGCGGTTTGGGAATTACCTTCAATTCACTGGACGGCTACGTGGCTGCCCTTAAAGCGGCTATCAAGACGCCGTCGGAAGAGTTTGCCGCAATGGGCGTCAAAGATGCAGACGGTCATTGGCGCCAGTTGAACACCAATGTGTTGCAGATCGAAAACGAACTTTATGCACCTATCCGTCCGAAACGCGTGACACGCTCCGGTGAAGCGCCTTCTGATGCGTTGCTGCGCGGTGGCATTGAATATATCGAAGTGCGCTCGCTCGACATCAACCCATTCTCGCCGGTGGGCGTGGACGCCGATCAAGCACGTTTCCTCGATCTCTTCCTGATATGGTGTACGCTGGCTGATGCACCAGAAATGAGTGCGGATGAACTGCTGTGCAGCCGTAAAAACTGGAACCGCGTGGTGATGGAAGGGCGCAAGCCTGGCCTGATGATTGGCGTCGGGTGCAGTGAAACGGAGCATGCGTTAGTTGACGTGGGTAAAGCGCTGTTTGCCGATCTCCGTCGCGTGGCGGAAGTATTGGACAGCCACCACAATGACACGCAGTATCAGCAGGTAAGCGATCAACTGGTAGCGTCGTTTGACGATCCTGAGCTAACCTATTCGGCGCGCATTCTCCATGCGATTAAAGAGAATGGTCTGACAGGTGCAGGCGCCGCGCTGGCAGAACAGTATCATCATATGCTGTGCGAAGAAGCGTATGAGATTTTGACGGAAGACGACTTCAGCCGTCAGGCGAAAGAATCCGTGCAGGCGCAGGAGAAGCTAGAGAAGAGCGACACGCTTGATTTCGAAGCGTACCTTGCGACGCGGGAAGGGTAAAAAAGAAAATGGCCACATCACTGTGGCCAAAAGTAACATCTCTGTTGTCAGGGATGATGATAACAAATGCGCGTCTTTCATATACTCAGACGCTGGGCAAACGGAAAAGTTTCATCTTTTTTTAAAAATTCTCAAAACAGGAGGTGACGTATGCCACTACTGGATAGTTTTACCGTTGATCACACCATCATGAACGCGCCAGCCGTACGCGTGGCAAAGACCATGAAAACTCCGCATGGCGATACCATCACCGTTTTTGACCTGCGTTTCTGCCGTCCGAACATTGATATTTTGACCGAGCGCGGCATCCACACGCTGGAGCATCTGTTTGCTGGCTTTATGCGTAACCACCTGAACGGTGATGGCGTTGAGATTGTTGATATCTCGCCAATGGGTTGCCGCACCGGCTTCTACATGAGCCTGATTGGCGCACCGGACGAGCAGCGCGTGGCAAAAGCCTGGAAAGGCGCGATGGAAGATGTACTGAAAGTAAAAGATCAGAACCAGATTCCAGAATTGAACGAGTATCAGTGCGGCAGCTACAAGCTTCACTCCCTCGACGAAGCGCAGCAGATCGCACGTAATGTGCTGGCGCACGATATTGGCGTCAACCGCAACGAAGATTTGACGTTGCCTGCTGAAAAGCTAAAAGAGCTGCATCTTTAATAGCAGACAAAAAAAACGCCGCTGATTCAGCGGCGTTTTTTTCTATGTGGCCGTCAGGAACCGATTGACGACTTCAGCGGCTGATGCGGCGTAATGCGCACCTGCTTCACCATGTTGTCCTGCACATCAAGAATATTGATATCGTACTTGCCGACCTGCACGCGGCGGCCCACGCGCGGGATCTCCTCCAGCGCTTCAAGCAGCATGCCGTTGATGGTACGCGCTTCTTCTTCTGGCAGTGACCAGTTAAAGACTTTATTGATTTCACGCACGTTTGCGCTGCCTTCAATCAGCACGGAGCCGTCATTCTGCGGCATCACTTCTTCTGCCAGCGATGGCGACATAGACGTGGTAAAATCACCGACGATCTCTTCCAGAATATCCTCGATGGTGATCAAGCCTTTAATATCACCATACTCGTCGACCACCAGACCGACCTTTTTCTTGTTGCGCTGAAATTTCACCAGCTGCACGTTCAGCGCGGTGCCTTCTGGCACATAGTAAATTTCGTCAGCAGCGCGCAGCAGGCGGTCTTTATTAAACTCTTTTTTCTCAGTCATCATGCGCCAGGCTTCGCGCACGCGCAGCATACCGACGGTGTCGTCCAGAGAGTCGCGGAACAACACAATGCGTCCGTGTGGAGAGTGACTCAGCTGACGCACAATGGATTTCCAGTCGTCGTTGACGTTAATGCCCACGATCTCATTACGCGGCACCATAATGTCATCCACGTTTACTTTTTCGAGATCGAGCACGGACAGCAGCATGTCCTGATTACGGCGAGAGATCAGGCTGCGCGACTCATACACAATGGTACGCAGCTCTTCTTTGCTTAACGCCGCGCTCACGGAGCCTTCGGTTTTGATACCTACCATGCGCATTAAAAAGCGCGTAATGGTATTGAGCAGCCACACCAGCGGCAGCATCACATACTGCAGCGGCGTCAGTAAAAAGCTGCTGGGGTAGGCCACTTTTTCGGGATAGAGCGCGGCAATGGTTTTCGGCAGCACCTCTGCGAACACCAGCACAACAAAAGTCAAAATACCGGTTGCGATGGCAACGCCCGCATCGCCATACAGTCGCATGCCGACAATGGTGCCCAGTGCCGACGCGAGGATATTGACGAGGTTATTACCGATCAGCACCAGGCTTATCAGGCGATCCGGTCTACGTAGAAGCTTTTCAACGCGACGCGCGCTACGGTTACCGCTTTTGGCTTTATGGCGCAGCTTGTAGCGGTTGAGTGTCATCATGCCGGTCTCTGACCCGGAAAAATAGGCAGAGACCAGCACCATGATGACCAGAATGATGATCAACGTGGTGGTTGAAACCTGTTCCAACGCAAAGTTCCTTTAATGAGAAGTGAGCAGGTGCTGGAGCATACGACTGCCGAAATAGGCCATCGTCAGTAAAAGCGCGCCGCCGCAGTTGAACCACACGACACGCCGTCCTCGCCAGCCTTCGCGGTAATGACCCCAAAGCAAAACGATATAGACGAACCAGGCGATGATAGAAAGTACAGCTTTATCAATATTTTCCGCGCTAAACAGGTTATCCATGAAAAACAGCCCGGTGCAGAGCACCAGCGTCAGGAGCACGACGCCAATTTGCGTGATATGAAACATTTTGCGCTCAATGCTCAACAGCGGCGGCATATCTTGCGTAAACGCGAGCTTTTTATTTTTCAGCTGGTAGTCAATCCACGCCAGCTGCAGCGCATAAAGCGCAGCAATAATCAGCGTGGCGTACGCAAATAACGATAGGCCAATATGGACCATCATGCCCGGGGTGGTTTCAAGATGCGTAATAAAAGCATTTGGCACAAAGGTGGCAAACGCGAGATTAATCAGGGCGAAGCCATAAACGATGGGCAACAGCAGCCAGCCGCGATTGCGCGAGGCGACAATCGTCATGATGGCGCAGATCAGCAAACTCACCAATGAACCGATGTTCAGCAGGCTGAGGTTTTGCCCGTTATCCACGGCGAAAATGCGCTGCTGCAGCGCCACGGCATGGGCAATAAGGGCTACACAGGCGGAGAGCACGGCAAAACGGCGCCAGCCGCTATTGCGTTTAAGCAGGCTGGGGATAATCAGCGCAAGGCTGAGTGAGTAGGCGAACAGCGCTACGATCGCAAAAACGGACATAGATCCTTTCAGGTCTCGGTCAAACAAGGAAAAGAAGTATAGCGCCAGCCGAAGCAGGCTCCAAACGATCTGAAGGTCAATTGCAGAGATCGGCCGGGCTTCGTGTTATAATCCGCCGCATTGTGCCGCTCTGGCGGCCTCGCTACGGGTCTTAAGTGAGAGAGCATGTTTGATAATTTAACCGATCGTTTGTCGCAAACCCTGCGCAACATCAGCGGCCGTGGAAGGCTGACCGAAGACAACATTAAAGACACGCTGCGCGAAGTGCGCATGGCATTGCTTGAAGCTGACGTCGCGCTGCCGGTGGTGCGTGAGTTCATTAACCGCGTTAAAGAAGCCGCGGTGGGGCATGACGTCAACAAAAGCCTGACGCCGGGTCAAGAATTCATCAAAATTGTCCGTAACGAACTGGTTGCGGCAATGGGCGCAGAAAACAACGCGCTCGCGCTTAATGCGCAGCCGCCTGCCGTTGTGCTGATGGCGGGCCTGCAGGGCGCAGGTAAAACGACCAGCGTCGGTAAGCTGGGTAAGTTCCTGCGTGAGAAACACAAGAAGAAGGTGTTGGTCGTTTCCGCCGACGTCTATCGTCCAGCGGCGATTAAACAGCTGGAGACCTTGGCCCAGCAGGTGGGCGTGGATTTCTGCCCCTCTGATTTGAGCCAGAAGCCGGTTGATATCGTTCAAAACGCGCTGAAAGAAGCCCGTTTGCAGTTCTACGACGTGTTGCTGGTGGATACCGCCGGCCGTCTGCACGTTGATGAAGCGATGATGGACGAAATCAAACAGGTGCACGCCGCGATTAATCCAGTGGAAACGCTGTTTGTGGTTGATGCCATGACCGGTCAGGATGCGGCGAACACCGCCAAAGCCTTTAACGAAGCGCTACCGTTAACCGGTGTGATTCTGACCAAGGTTGACGGTGACGCGCGCGGCGGTGCCGCGCTGTCTATTCGTCATATCACCGGCAAGCCCATCAAGTTTATGGGGATGGGCGAGAAAACCGATGCGCTGGAGGCGTTTTATCCTGAGCGTATCGCGTCGCGTATCCTTGGCATGGGCGATGTACTGTCGCTGATCGAAGATATCGAAAGTAAAGTCGATCGCGATCAGGCCGAGAAGCTGGCGAAGAAGTTGAAAACGGGCGACGGCTTCGATCTCAATGACTTCCTTGAGCAGCTCAAGCAAATGCGCAACATGGGTGGCATGGCAAGCCTGATGGGCAAGCTCCCCGGTATGGGTCAGCTGCCTGACAACGTGAAGTCGCAGATGGATGACAAAGTGCTGGTGCGCATGGAAGCCATCATCAATTCGATGACGCGCAAAGAGCGCGAAAAACCCGAGATCATCAAAGGTTCTCGCAAGCGTCGCATCGCGACGGGGTCGGGAATGCAGGTGCAGGATGTCAACCGTCTGCTGAAGCAGTTCGACGACATGCAGCGCATGATGAAGAAAATGAAGAAGGGCGGTATGGCCAAAATGATGCGTGGCATGAAAGGCATGATGCCGCCCGGCTTCCCTGGTCGCTAAGCGACCACCGAGAAAGACGGAAATTTGACGCTCATAGGTTGCTTTTTACGCCAAAATGAGTAAAATTTTCGGGCTTTTTATATCGTGCTCGGGCCCCGTTCCTCGATGGGGCCCGAGTGCTTTATTAACTAATGAGGATGTTATGGTAACAATTCGTTTGGCACGTCACGGCGCGAAAAAGCGTCCGTTCTATCAGGTCGTCGTCACTGACAGCCGCAATGCACGTAATGGTCGCTTCATCGAGCGCGTAGGTTTCTTCAACCCGATCGCTTCTGGTCAGGCTGAAGGTCTGCGTCTGGATCTGGACCGTATCGAGCACTGGGTTGGCCAGGGCGCAACGCTTTCTGATCGCGTTAACGCGCTGATCAAAGAAGCAAAGAAAGCAGCTTAATCTGTCACGGTGGTGAGCATGAGCAGTAAACCTGCCGCACAGCCTCCCGTTAACCCAATCGTATTGGGCAAAATGGGTGCCGCTTACGGAATTCGGGGTTGGCTCAAAGTGTTTTCCTCCACTGAAGACGCTGAAAGTATCTTCGACTATCAACCCTGGTTTATCCAGCACGCCGGTAAATGGCAGCAGGTAGAGCTTGAGGGTTGGAAGCACCACAATCAGGACCTGATCATCAAAGTCAAAGGCATTGACGATCGGGATGCTGCCGCTCAGTTGACCAATTGCGAAATCACGGTTGACTCGACGCAGCTGCCAGCCCTGGAAGAAGGCGATTACTACTGGAAAGACCTTATGGGTTGCAAAGTGGTAAACCTTCAGGGCTATGAGATGGGCAAAGTCATTGATTTGATGGAGACCGGCTCAAACGACGTACTTGTCGTTAAGGCAAACCTGAAAGATGCATTCGGTGCGCAAGAGCGGTTAATCCCGTTTCTTGATGAACAGGTTATCAAGAAAGTCGATCTCTCTACTGGCACGATTGAAGTAGATTGGGATCCTGGTTTTTGATCTCCGGACATTCCGGTAACGCAACGGCGAACGCGATGTGGATTGGTGTTATTAGCCTGTTTCCAGAGATGTTTCGCGCTATTACCGAGTACGGGGTAACTGGCCGGGCAGTAAAAAATGGCCTGCTCAACATTGAAAGCTGGAGTCCTCGTGACTTCACGCACGACCGGCACCGTACCGTGGACGATCGTCCTTACGGCGGCGGACCGGGAATGTTGATGATGGTGCAACCCTTACGGGATGCCATCCACGCAGCGAAAGCAGCGGCGGGGGATGGCGCCAAGGTGATTTATCTTTCACCTCAGGGCCGCAAACTGGACCAATCGGGCGTTTGCGAGCTGGCGACCCACCAGAAGCTGATTTTGGTTTGTGGTCGTTATGAAGGGATCGATGAGCGTGTGATTCACACTGAGATTGACGAAGAGTGGTCAATCGGTGATTACGTGCTCAGCGGTGGTGAGCTACCTGCGATGACGCTGATTGATTCAGTCGCCAGGTTTATACCCGGCGTACTGGGGAAGCAGGCATCAGCCGATGAGGACTCCTTTTCGGATGGGTTGCTGGATTGCCCTCACTATACCCGACCTGAAGTGTTAGAGGGGATGGAAGTACCGCCAGTGTTACTGTCGGGAAACCATGCTGACATTCGCCGCTGGCGTCTGAAACAGTCGCTAGGCCGTACCTGGCTAAGAAGACCTGAACTTCTGGAAAACCTGGCTCTGACTGAAGAGCAAGCAAGGTTGCTAAGTGAGTTCCAGCGGGAACATCAGCAGCAACAAAACGATGAGGTGGAAGAGTAATCTTCCCTGACTATCAGTTTACCCAGGATATGAGATTTAATTATGAGCAACATTATTAAGCAAATTGAACAAGAGCAGATGAAGCAGGACGTACCTTCATTCCGTCCGGGTGATTCCGTGGAAGTGAAAGTGTGGGTCGTTGAAGGTTCTAAAAAACGTCTGCAGGCATTCGAGGGCGTGGTTATCGCTATTCGTAACCGCGGTCTGCACTCTGCATTCACTGTTCGCAAGATTTCTAACGGCGAAGGCGTTGAGCGTGTCTTCCAGACTCACTCTCCGGTAATTGACAGCATTACTGTCAAACGTCGTGGTGCTGTGCGTAAAGCCAAACTGTACTACCTGCGTGAGCGTACTGGTAAGTCTGCTCGTATTAAAGAGCGTCTTAACTAAGAGCTCGCGTAAGCGACTTCTCAAAGTTAATAGCAAACAAGGGGTTGGCCGATTGGCCAGCCCCTTTTTTATGCGCGTTTATGCAAAGGTCCTTTTCTCCAGAAACGCCTGCCGTTCTCTTTCTCTGGTGTCTGCGGGGTGAAAAAAGGCGTCTTGCTTACACATCCACTCTGGCGGCATGTGAATGAGCGCTTGAGAGCGTGGCCAGCCTTCAAACCTGCCTTGCCTTATCCAGGTTAAGGTGTGAATCGCAAATCACATTGTAAGTGAGTGAGATTGCGTCAGAGTTGCTGATGTAATGTAATGTTTACACTTCTGTGGCGGCGGGTTGGTGGGTTCTTGTTTGCTTAAGATTATGAATTTTATACTATTATTAATAATAAATGAGTAGCGTCTTATTGATTGGTAATAAATGTGTACACCTATGGATTGCAAAATGTACATAGTTTGGTAGAGTGACGTTGTCCTTCATAAGGATCGCAAACCGCCTAACGAGTACAAAAGGATCGCCACCATGCAAAAAGACGCGCTGAATAATGTGCACATCGCAGACGAACAAATACTGATCACCCCCCAAGCGCTCAAAGCGAAGTTTCCGCTGACGGCGGCGCAGGAAGCGCAAATTGCCGCGTCGCGTCAAACGGTGGCAGATATCATTGCGGGACGCGATCCGCGCTTGCTCGTGGTATGCGGGCCGTGTTCTATTCACGATACCGAAGCGGCGCTTCAGTATGCGCGTCTGTTGAAAGATTTGTCTGAGCAGTTGAAGGATCAGCTGTATATCGTTATGCGCGTCTATTTTGAAAAACCCCGTACCACCGTTGGCTGGAAAGGGCTGATCAACGATCCTTACATGAATAACTCCTTTGATATGGAAGCGGGTCTGCATATTGCGCGTCAGCTGCTGGTGAATTTGGTCGAGATGGGCTTACCGTTGGCGACCGAAGCCCTCGATCCTAATAGTCCGCAATACCTCGGCGATCTCTTTAGCTGGTCCGCGATTGGCGCACGCACCACGGAATCACAAACGCACCGTGAAATGGCGTCAGGGCTTTCCATGCCGGTTGGGTTCAAAAATGGCACGGACGGCAGCCTGGGAACGGCCATTAACGCCATGCGCGCCGCGGCGATGCCGCATCGCTTTGTGGGGATTAATCAGGCAGGGCAGGTGTGCCTGCTACAAACGCAGGGGAACCCCGACGGGCATGTGATTCTTCGCGGCGGCAAAGCGCCCAATTACGGCCCGGAAGATGTCGCGCAGTGTGAAAAAGAGATGGTCAAAGCAGGACTCCGTCCGGCCTTAATGATAGATTGCAGCCATGGTAACTCTAACAAAGACTACCGCCGCCAGCCTGGCGTAGCCGAATCGGCTATCGCGCAGATCAAAGATGGTAATCGCTCGATCATCGGCCTGATGCTGGAAAGTCACCTGCACGAGGGAAATCAATCCTCCGAGCAACCGCGTAGCGAAATGAAATACGGTGTATCGGTTACGGATGCCTGCATCAACTGGGAAACCACCGAGACGCTGCTGCGTGAACTGCATCAGGATCTGCAAGGTGTGCTGTCGGCGCGTCTGTCACACGAGGTGTAATGATTCATGGTGGCTGAACTGAACGCATTGCGCGATCAAATTGATGAAGTGGATAAAGCCCTGCTTGGCCTATTGGCTAAAAGACTGGCGCTGGTAGCCGAGGTGGGCGACGTTAAAAGCCGCCACGGGTTACCTATTTATGTCCCGGAGCGTGAGGCGAGTATGTTGGCCTCACGTCGTCAAGAAGCGGAAGCGCTGGGCGTCTCGCCGGATCTCATTGAAGATGTGCTGCGGCGCTTAATGCGTGAGTCATACGCGCATGAAAACGACAAAGGCTTTAAAACGCTATGCCCCACGCTTGGCCCAGTGGTGATTGTCGGCGGGCGAGGCAAGATGGGCTCGCTGTTTGAAAAAATGCTGACGCTTTCCGGTTACCAGGTGCGGATCCTGGATAAAGACAACTGGGATGAGGCGGATACGCTGTTTGAAGGGGCGGGGATGGTTATTATCAGCGTGCCTATCCACCTGACCGAGCAGATTATCGCCTCGCTGCCGCGGCTGCCGGACGACTGTATTCTGGTGGACATTGCCTCGGTGAAAAACCAACCGCTGCAGGCAATGTTAGCCGCGCACAACGGGCCAGTATTGGGATTACATCCCATGTTTGGGCCTGACAGCGGCAGCCTGGCGAAGCAAGTTGTTGTGTGGTGCGATGGGCGCCAGCCGGAAGCGTATCAGTGGTTTTTAGAACAAATTCAGGTCTGGGGCGCACGGCTTCATCGGATCAGCGCGACCGAGCACGATCAAAACATGGCGTTTATTCAGGCGCTGCGCCACTTCGCGACATTTGCGTATGGATTGCACTTGGCTGAAGAGAATGTCGATCTCGAGCAGCTGCTGGCGCTCTCTTCGCCAATCTATCGGCTGGAGCTGGCGATGGTCGGGCGGCTATTTGCGCAGGATCCGCAGCTTTATGCTGACATCATCATGTCGTCCGAGAATAATCTCGCGCTGATTAAGCGTTACTATCAGCGGTTTGGTGAGGCTATTCATTTGCTTGAGCACGGTGACAAACAGGCGTTTGTGGCGAGCTTCGAACGGGTATCTCACTGGTTCGGTGATTACGCTCCGCGTTTCCTGATTGAGAGTCGCAGTATGCTGCGTTCGGCTAACGACAGCCGGTAAGTTAAAAAAGGCATCCACATGGGATGCCTTTTTTATTACAAGCGCGGTTCCACCGGCACGACATTTTCGCCCGGATAACAGCCTAATACTTTCAGTGAGCGCGTAAGCCCGCCCAGCTCATCCAGCGCCTGTTGCATACTCTCTGACTGCAGGTTGCTTTGCACATCGATATAAAACATCTCTTCCCACGGATTACCGTTAATGGGACGGTTTTCCAGCTTGCTCATAATCAAGTTATGTTTACGCAGCACAAGCAGTGCTTCAACCAGAGCGCCCGCTTGCTGACCGGTAGCCATGATCAGCGTGGTTTTTGCCGGCACCTGGCTGGAAACGTCAATCGGTTTACGGGCCAGCACAATGAAACGCGTATGGTTTTGCTGCTGGTTTGCCAGATTGCGTTCCAACACCTGAAGCCCATAAAGTTCACCGCCAGCCTCACTGCCCAGCGCGGCCACCTGCGGCGAATTCATCGCAGCCACTTTCTCCATCGCTGCTGCCGTGCTTTCGGTGTATTCGATTTTCCAGTGTGGAAAACGGTTGATGAACTGGCTGCACTGCTGGAAAGGCTGGGGATGACTGTAAACCACCTTAATCTGCTGCAGATCGGTGGTACCGTTAACCAGCACGCAGTGTTCAATAGGAATGGTTAGCTCGCCCACGATAGAGAGGGAGGTATGCTGCAATAAGTCGTAGACGTCGTTGATGGAGCCAGAACTGGTATTTTCCAGCGGCATAACCGCGTAGTCCGCTTGACCGCTTTCCACCTGATGCATGATATCCACAAACTTTTGGCAACCCATCTCGACCATGGAGTCGAAATGGCGTGACGCGTATTTACGTGCGGCGAGGTGAGAGTAAGAGCCTTTAGGGCCAAGGAACGCAATACGAGGCGCGTGTGCATGAGGATGGTTGAGGTTTTTTTGCAGCAGAGCCTGTTGAGTGAGCACGGAATCTTCGATAACTAACTGGAACAGGCGAGTAATGTAGTGGGCATCTAACTGGTGCTGTTTTCCCAAAGTGATCAAATTTTCCAGCAGGGCGCGCTCGCGTTCAACATCACGGATCGGCCGGTGGGTAGCCAGCTTCGCTTGAGCAACCTCAACGGCCAGCGCGCGTCGTTCAGCCAACAGGCACAAGAGTTTCTCATCAACGGCGCTGATCTTATCGCGCAGGGCCAGCAAAGGATTATCGGGGGTCATGATGCTCACCTGTAAAATATTCAATAAAAAAGCCTCCCGGTTGGGAGGCTTTGTCGTTCGTCTTCGCTTTCATTTTCGCACGACGCATCGCCTCCCAGTCAGGGGAAGGTAAAAAAGAAGGCGAAGAAGAACGGCTGAGATTTCATCGTGATTTCCTGGTAAAAGTGGATTGAGATTAACCGCTGGGATTTCACGCTGTCAATAAAAAACGCGCCCGGAGGCGCGTGGGTAGAACCGAGTGATTTATTCGGCTGGAATAAAATCTTTCACGCTGGCCGTGGCGCGACGCGCTTCAGGTTTATGCTGAGCTTTGTTGAGCTGTCGCTCCAGCTTTGCAATCAAGTCATTGATGGCGGTGTACATATCAATGTGTTTCGCGCTGGCAACCAGCGTGCCGTTAGGTGTATTGATGGTGGCGTCGGCCACAAATTCTTTCGGCTCTTTCGATAACACAATGTGCGGATTAATCAGGTGAGTTTGCCATTTTTCTAGCTTGGCGAGACGGTCTTCGACATGGTTGCGGATTGCCGCAGTGATTTCCATTTGTTTGCTGGTAATGTTCAGAATCATCGTTAAACCTCTCTGTCATTTCCGTCTTGGTAGATCCAGCATACCGCGAAGATGACATTTTTATGTGATTTAGATCACAAAAAAATGTCACTTTTTGTCAATCAAGATGAATTGTGAGAGAGGCTCGGAAACACAGGGAATCCCCTTGAAAGTGCAGTCATTAGGCGGCAAAATTGACGAGTTAACCGGAACGAAAATACTTGAGCGGAATAAAAAAAAGCAGCCATAAGGGCTGCTTTTTTGTGGGCCTGTTATCGTTACTGATTTGCAGCGATAATTTTTGCAACCTTATCGGCTTCTGCAGTTAACTGCAGCTGGCGGTACGCGTTTTCCATTAATGGCAGTGCCTGACGCGTTGCGTCTGTGTCAGGGTAATCCTTCATCATGGCTTCCACGCGATTAACAACGGCGACATATGCTTCCCGTTTGGTATAGAATTGCGCCACCGAGAGTTCATACTTCGCCAGACGCTCCTTCAGGAAGGCTTGGCGCTTTTGCGCATCAGCTGCGTATTGGCTGTTCGGGTAGTTGCGCAGCAGCTGGGAGAAATCCCGGAAGGCGTCGCGTGCATGGGTAGGATCGCGATCGGAGCGGTCAATACCAAAGAAGCCCTGCAGCGCCGAATCATCCAGCGCCATGTCCGTCAGACCTTTCATGTACATCACATAATCGATGTTAGGATGCGTCGGGTTCAGGCGCATAAAGCGAGAGATCGCTGCTTGCGCGAGCGGCAGGTCAGCATTTTTATAATACGCGTAGATCAAATCCAGCTGTACTTGCTGCGAGTAGGGACCAAAGGGATAGCGGTTATCGAGCGCTTCCAGTTGCTTAATCGCCGCTTTAAAGTTACCGTCCTGCAGCTTTTGCTGGGCTGTGGCATAGATTTCAGACGGCGGGCTGTCTGGGACTGGGTCAGATGAGCCAGAACAACCCACCAGTGCCAGGCTCAATGTGGCAGCAGCCACCAGATGTTTCATACGCGTCATGACGAAATGATTATCCTCAAAATGTTATGGCGGAAGCTGTCCGTATAGCTCCCGGTTATTACCAGGTACGATAGCACATTATATTAAACGGCATCGCCGTGAAAACCCAACGTTAACGAAGAAGCTGTATATGGCACAACAAGTTCACCTCACCGCAACGGTGTCCGAAGCACAACTTGGACAACGCTTAGATCAAACTTTGGCGGAATTGTTCCCTGATTATTCACGCTCTCGCATAAAAGAGTGGATCCTCGAGCGCCGGGTCAGCGTCAACGGTGCCATCATCGATAAACCCAAAGAGAAAGTGTTGGGCGGTGAGCACGTTGTGATCGAGGCGGAGATCGAAGAAGAGCAGCGCTGGGAGGCGCAAAATATTCCCCTCAATATCGTTTATGAAGATGACGATATTCTGGTGATCAACAAACCGCGCGATTTGGTGGTGCACCCCGGTGCAGGCAATCCAGACGGCACGGTACTTAACGCACTGCTTTATCACTATCCGCCTATTGCCGATGTGCCGCGCGCGGGCATTGTGCACCGTCTTGATAAAGACACCACCGGTCTGATGGTGGTGGCAAAAACCGTTCCCGCCCAAACGCATCTGGTGGAAACGTTGCAGCTGCGTGAAATCACGCGTGAATACGAAGCGGTAGCCATCGGCACGATGACCGCGGGCGGCACCGTCAATGAGCCGATGGCACGGCACGCCACCAAACGCACGCACATGGCCGTGCATCCCATGGGTAAACCGGCAACAACGCATTATCGCATTATGGAGCACTTCCGTGCCCATACGCGTCTGCGTTTACGCTTAGAGACCGGCCGTACCCACCAAATTCGCGTACACATGGCGCACATCAACCATCCGCTGGTGGGCGATCCGCTGTATGGCGGCCGTCCGCGCCCGCCCAAAGGCGCGTCTGAAGCATTTATCACTGCGCTGCGCGGGTTTGATCGCCAGGCGCTGCACGCCACCATGCTGCGTCTCTATCATCCAATAACCGGTATTGAAATGGAGTGGCACGCACCATTGCCGCAGGACATGGTTGCGTTGATTGACGCATTGAAAGCCGACACCGATGAGTTTCGCGATCAGATGGACTGGCTGTGAGTCATTGGATCATCCCGGACTGGCCGGCTCCCGCGTGCGTCCGGGCATGCTCCACTACGCGTCACGGCGGCGTAAGTGCCGAACCCTGGCATTCGCTCAACCTTGGGGCGCACGTGGGGGATATAGAAAGCCACGTGAGAGAAAACCGCCAGCGCTTGGTCGTTGAGGCACAGCTGCCGTCTATGCCGCAGTGGTTAAACCAGGTACACGGTACGGATGTGGTGCGTTTGCCCTCTGAAGTTATCTTGCCTGATGCAGATGCAGCCATAACGCGTGAATCGGGCGTCGTGTGCGCGGTGATGACGGCGGATTGCTTGCCCGTGCTGTTTTGCAGCAAAGACGGTAAGGAAGTGGCGGCTGCCCACGCAGGCTGGCGCGGCCTGTGCAACGGCGTCCTTGAAAAGACACTGGCGCAGTTTCACTGCCCACCCGCAGATATCTTGGTCTGGCTGGGGCCCGCTATTGGCCCGCAGGCGTTTGAGGTCGGCGAGGAAGTCCGCGCCGCTTTCATGACGTTTGACCCCGCAGCACAGCAGGCTTTCCGCGCAGTTGGAGACAAATATTTTGCCGATTTATGGCTGCTGGCGCGCCAGCGGCTTAGCGCGGCGGGCGTGAATGCCATCAGTGGCGTGACGCGTTGTACTTACACCGAAAACGATGATTTTTTCTCCTGGCGACGCGATGGCGTCACCGGACGTATGGCAACTTTAATCTGGCTGAGATAACCTTACGCCGCAAGACGATCCAGTAGCGTATTTTTCGCTCACAGCGCAGGTCATTAAACTTGAAAATTTGAGGGATGACCTCATTTTAATCTCCAGTAGCATTCTGACCTGTTTTGGAGGAATTATGCGTCTGGATCGTCTTACCAATAAATTCCAGTTGGCCCTCGCCGATGCACAGTCCCTTGCTCTGGGACATGATAACCAATTCATTGAACCCCTTCACTTGATGAGCGCATTGCTTAATCAGGAAGGCGGATCCGTCTTGCCGCTGCTGCGCAATGCGGGTGTTGATATCGCCACGCTGCGCACAAGTATCGAACAGGCAATGAGTCGTCTGCCGCAAGTGGAAGGCACGGACGGCGATGTGCAACCCTCGGCCGACTTAATCCGCGTGCTTAATTTATGCGATAAGCTGGCGCAAAAACGCGGTGACAACTTTATCTCATCTGAACTCTTTGTTCTGGCTGCGCTGGATTCGCGTGGGTCGCTGGCCGATCTGCTGAAATCCGCTGGCGCCACCACGGACAAAATCACGCAAGCGATCGAACAATTACGTGGAGGAGACAGCGTGAACGACCAAGGGGCTGAAGATCAGCGTCAGGCGTTGAAGAAATATACCATTGATCTCACCGAGCGTGCGGAACAAGGCAAGCTGGATCCGGTTATTGGGCGAGATGAGGAAATTCGACGCACTATTCAGGTCCTGCAACGGCGCACCAAAAACAACCCGGTTCTGATCGGGGAGCCAGGTGTGGGTAAAACTGCCATCGTTGAAGGCCTGGCGCAGCGCATTATCAACGGCGAAGTGCCGGAAGGATTGAAGGGCCGCCGAGTGTTGGCTCTGGACATGGGCGCGCTGGTGGCAGGAGCAAAATACCGCGGTGAATTTGAAGAACGCTTGAAAGGTGTGCTGAACGACCTCGCTAAACAGGAAGGTAATGTCATTCTGTTTATTGATGAGCTGCATACCATGGTGGGGGCGGGTAAGGCCGACGGCGCAATGGACGCGGGAAACATGTTGAAACCCGCGCTGGCACGGGGTGAACTTCACTGCGTTGGCGCTACCACCTTGGATGAATATCGCCAATACATCGAAAAGGATGCCGCGCTTGAGCGTCGCTTCCAAAAAGTGTTTGTCGCGCAGCCCAGCGTGGAAGACACCATCGCGATTCTGCGTGGCCTGAAAGAGCGTTACGAACTGCACCACCATGTGCAGATCACCGACCCGGCTATTGTTGCTGCCGCTACGCTGTCGCACCGCTATATCGCCGATCGCCAGCTGCCGGACAAAGCCATTGACTTGATAGACGAGGCGGCATCCAGCATCCGTCTGCAGATTGACTCAAAACCTGAACCGTTGGATCGCCTCGAGCGGCGTATTATTCAGCTCAAACTAGAGCAGCAGGCGCTGAAGAAAGAGTCAGACGATGCCAGCGTGAAGCGGCTAGAGATGCTCGAAACAGAGCTGGAGCAAAAAGAGCGCGACTATGCGGGCCTCGAAGAGGAGTGGCGCGCGGAGAAAGCCGCACTAACCGGTACGCAAAACATAAAAGCGGAACTGGAGCAGGCGCGCCTTTCACTTGAGCAGGCGCGACGCGTGGGCGATCTTGGTCAGATGTCAGAGCTGCAATATGGCAAGATCCCTGAGTTAGAAAAGCAGCTCGCCATTGCAACACAGTCTGAAGGCAAAACCATGAAGTTGTTACGCAACCGCGTGACAGAGGTAGAGATCGCCGATGTGCTGGCGCGCTGGACCGGGATTCCGGTGGCGCGAATGATGGAAGGTGAGCGCGACAAGCTGCTGCGCATGGAAAGCGATCTCCACGCGCGCGTCATTGGGCAGAACGAAGCCGTCGAGGCGGTATCAAACGCAATTCGACGCAGCCGCGCGGGGCTCTCCGATCCCAATCGACCCATTGGCTCTTTCCTGTTCCTGGGGCCGACGGGGGTGGGTAAAACCGAGCTGTGTAAAGCGCTGGCCAACTTCCTGTTCGACAGTGACGATGCGATGGTGCGTATCGATATGTCGGAGTTTATGGAAAAACATGCGGTGTCGCGCTTGGTTGGTGCGCCTCCCGGCTATGTGGGTTATGAAGAGGGAGGCTACCTCACTGAGGCCGTACGCCGCCGCCCTTATTCGGTGATTTTGTTGGATGAAGTCGAGAAAGCGCATCCGGACGTGTTCAATATTCTGTTGCAAGTGCTGGACGATGGTCGATTGACGGATGGACAGGGACGCACCGTCGATTTTCGGAACACGGTCGTGATCATGACATCGAACCTCGGCTCGGATCTGATCCAGGAACGCTTTGGCACGCTGGATTACCCAGCCATGAAAGAGGTGGTGATGTCGGTGGTCGGTAATCACTTCCGGCCGGAGTTCATTAACCGTATTGATGAGGTCGTGGTCTTCCATCCGCTGGGTGAGCAGCATATTGCGTCTATCGCACAAATTCAGCTGCAGCGTCTTTATAAACGGTTGGAAGAGCGGGGCTATCAGTTAAACATCACCGATGAGGCGCTGAAGCTACTGGGCAAAAATGGCTACGACCCGGTTTATGGTGCTCGGCCCTTGAAGCGTGCCATTCAGCAAGAAATTGAAAACCCGCTGGCGCAGAAGATCCTCTCAGGCGCTTTTGTCCCGGGGAAACCGATTGAAATGGATGTGGAAGCGGGGGAAATCGTTGCTCATCAATAAATGCAGCGTACAAAACGGGCCAATCGGCCCGTTTTTTTGTCTGATGAATCCCATTATGTTGCTTTTTAAAGCGTGTTGTTTGGAAAGTGAGCGGTTGAGCAAAAACTTTAAATTAGCACTTGTCAGCCGGAATTAACGCCCTATAATGCGCCACCACTGAGACGGCAAAGCGGCAACGCAGACGGCTCAGCAGGGCGCGGAGTGATTCGCCCCGCCGGAGAAAAACGCTGAAAAAAGTGTTTGAC